>Ga0207668_10000050_pt1 | contig 98767 bp, 112 predicted proteins | sample KBSS43metaG_FD_184323 | JGI IMG/M metagenome (GOLD analysis project Ga0207668, IMG submission 184323) | Switchgrass rhizosphere microbial communities from Kellogg Biological Station, Michigan, USA - KBS S4-3 metaG (SPAdes) (version 2) | ecosystem: Host-associated > Plants > Roots > Rhizosphere...
AATTGCCGAAATCGACCTGGCCCAGGACCTCCGGCGTGAACCGCGGCTTGGCGGTGATGATCGAAATGAGGCCGGCAGAGGTGTTGCGGCCGAACAGCGTGCCCTGCGGGCCACGCAGAACCTCGATGCGGTCGAGCGCGCCCAATTCGGTCAAGGCGACGCCCGCGCGGGAGCGATACACGCCGTCGATGAACACACCGACCGAACTTTCGAGGCCGGGGTTGTCGCCGACCGTTCCGATGCCACGGATGCGGGCAACGCCGGCGCCAGCCTCGGACGAGGTCGATGACACGAGCAGCGACGGGGCGACCTGGTTGAGCTGCCGAATGTCGCTCGCGCCGGTATATTCGAGTTGCTGCGAGGTCACGGCGCTGACGGCCATCGGCACGTCGGACAGCGCCTGATTGCGGCGAGTCGCGGTAATGACGATATCGCCGGTATTGGTTGGCTGGGCTTGCGCCGTGGTCGCCTGGTCCGCGACAGCGGCGCCTTCCGTCGCCCCTTCGGTCGGCTTCGCCGCGCCCTTGTCGGTGTCCGTCGTGGACTGTGCTGTCTGGCCGATCGCCGGCGATGCAATGGTGACGAACGCTGCCGAAAGCAGCCAAACCGACTTGCGCATGTCTCTCTCCCCTGTTGGAGCAATGCTCCACCGAGTGAGGCTAATCCGGAATCAGGCCGAAAGGGAAGCGGTTGAGTCGACGGGCGGACTCAAAAGCCGATTCGCTGCAGCAATTTGGCAACAGCAGTGTAAGTAAGGGACCGACGGCCGCCCCCTTATTTGGGCGCGAGCACCATCAGCATCTGGCGGCCTTCCATGCGCGGATGCGCTTCGATCTTGGCCACCTCGGCGGTCTGTTCCTGGACTCGGCGGAGGACGGCCATGCCGAGCTCGCCATGGGCCATCTCGCGGCCGCGGAAGCGCATGGTGACCTTCACCTTGTCGCCCTCCTCGAGGAACTCGAACACCTTCTTCATCTTGGTGTCATAGTCGTGGTCGTCGATGTTCGGACGCATCTTGATCTCTTTGATCTCCTGCGTCTTTTGCTTCTTGCGCTGCTCGTTGGCCTTCTTCTGGGCTTCATATTTGAAGCGGCCGATATCGAGGAACTTGGCGACCGGCGGATCGGAGTTGGGCGAGATCTCGACGAGGTCGAGGCCCACTTCCTGCGCCTGTTCGAATGCTTCGCGGGTAAACATCACACCCAGATTCTCGCCATTCTCGTCAATCACCCTGACCTTCTGGGACTGGATGAATTCGTTGTAGCGAGGGCCGGTAAATTGCGGCGGCGCCATGCCTCGGCGCGGATAGGGCGGTGGTATAGCGAAGACTCCGTTATCGTTGTTGCTGAGCGTGCGAATTAGGGACTTGCGCGGCGCATGGAAAGTCCACGCCGAAAATTGTGAGTCGTTTTTGCCACGACCTGTGGCGATGCTGCGTCAACGAAGGTCCGGCGGAATGGCTTCATCCCGGATCATCGCGACCGCCTCGTCGAGGCTCATCATCTTCTGGTGCTCGTCACTGCCAAGGCGACGCAGCGCGACCGTGCCGTCGTCCGCCTCGCGCTTGCCGACCACTAGCAGCAACGGGACCTTCGCCAAGGAATGCTCGCGCACCTTGTAGTTGATCTTCTCGTTGCGAAGGTCGGTTTCGACCCGGATCCCAGCGGCGGCGAGCTTGGCCGCGACCGCTTCGGCATATGCGTCCGCATCGGACACGATGGTCGCGACCACCGCCTGGATCGGTGCCAGCCACAGCGGGAACTTGCCGGCATAATGCTCGATCAGGATGCCGAGAAAGCGCTCGAACGTCCCGACGATCGCACGGTGGAGCATGACTGGGCGATGCTTCTGCCCGTCCTCGCCGATGTAGCTCGCGTCGAGTCGCTCGGGCAGCACCGTATCCGTCTGAATCGTGCCGACCTGCCACGTGCGGCCGATCGCATCGGTCAGATGGAATTCGAGCTTGGGCGCGTAGAAGGCGCCCTCGCCCTCCAGCTCCTCCCAGCCATATTCCGCCGTATTGCGACCCGTCGCGGCCACCGCGTCGCGCAGGCTCTGCTCCGACCAGTCCCACATCTCGTCCGAGCCGAACCGTTTCTCCGGGCGAAGCGCGAGCTTGATCGCATAGCTGTCGAAGCCGAGCTCGCGGTACATGCCGTCGAGCAGGTCGCAGAATTGCCGCACCTCTTCGACCAATTGGTCCTCGCGGCAGAAGATATGGGCATCGTCCTGAGTGAACTGGCGGACGCGAAGGATGCCGTGCAGTGCGCCATGCGGCTCGTTGCGATGGCAGCAGCCGAACTCGGCGAGGCGCAGCGGTAGGTCACGGTATGAGGTGATGCCCTGCTTGAACACCTGGACGTGCGCCGGGCAGTTCATCGGCTTCAGCGCCATCCAGAGGCCGCCGCCCTCGATGACCGGGCCCTCCTCCTCGGTATTCGGAACTTCGTCGGGCACCACGAACATGTTCTCGCGATACTTGCCCCAGTGGCCCGACTGCTCCCACAGCCGCGCATCCATCAGCTGCGGCGTCTTGATCTCGCGGTAACCGGCGGCGTCGAGCTTGCGCCGGATGTAAGCCTCGAGCTGGCGCCAGATGACAAAGCCGTTGGGGTGCCAGAAGACGCTGCCATGGGCCTCGGCCTGAAGGTGGAACAGGTCCATCTCCTGCCCGATCTTGCGGTGGTCGCGCTTGGCCGCTTCCTCGAGCCGGACGAGATAGGCGTCGAGCTGCTTCTTGTTGAGCCAGGCCGTGCCGTAGATGCGCGACAGCATCGGGTTCTTGGGGTCGCCGCGCCAGTAAGCGCCAGAGACGCGCGTCAGCTTGAACGACTGCGGATCGAGCTTGCCCGTCGAAGCGAGGTGCGGCCCGCGACAGAGATCGATCCAGTCGGCCTCGCCGTGCCCCGTCTTGTACATGGTGATTGGCTCCCCCTCGGGCAGCTCCATCACCCATTCCGCCTTGAACGCCTCGCCATGGTCGATGAAGAATTGGCGGACGCGGGCGCGGTCCCAGACTTCACGGACCAGCGGCTTGTCGGCGGCGATGACGCGCCGCATCTCTTCCTCGATCGCCGGCAGGTCCTCCTCGGTGAAGGGGCCGCGCTCGGCCGTCGGCGCGAAGTCATAATAGAAGCCGTCGTCGGTCGCCGGGCCGAAGGTAATCTGCGTTCCCGGAAACAGGTTCTGCACCGCCTCGGCGAGCAAATGCGCGAAGTCATGGCGCACCAGCTCCAGCGCATCCTTCTCGTCACGCGACGTAATCAGGGCAAGATTTGCGTCGCCGTCGAACGGCCGCATGATGTCGCGCACTTCGCCGTCGATCTTGGCGGCGAGCGCAGCCTTGGCGAGGCCCGGGCCGATGGCCGCGGCGACATCGGCCGGGGTCGAGCCTTCCGGCATCTCCTTGACCGATCCGTCAGGGAGCGAAATCTTGAACATCTTGGTCATTGTGGCTGGCATGTAGCGAGCGCGGCCCAGCGTCTCAACCGGGCACACCATGGCTCTTGCCAAGTGGCTCACCTCCCTGCACTTTCATGCCACGGGGAGTTGGGGGACGTAATGGAAAGTCATCACGAGCGGGCCGCGGTCGGCGACGACCGCGCGATCCGCTTCACTGGCAACTGGCGCGAATATCTGCCGATTGCCGCGACCAATGCCCTGCTGATCATTGTCACGCTGGGTATCTACCGGTTCTGGGCGAGCGCCCGGCAGCGCCGCTATTTGTGGTCGCGCACGCATGTCATCGACGACACGCTGGAGTGGACCGGCACCGGCAAGGAGATGTTCCTCGGCTTCCTGATCGTGATCGCGATCCTCGCGCCCTTCTTCCTGTTCATCCAGTTCCTGTTCCCGGCCTTGATGGCGCGGGGCAAGGTCGAGGCCGCTGGCGGCGTCTTCTTCCTGTTCGAAATCGCAATCATCTATCTCGGCGGCTTCGCCCGCTTCCGCGCCACGCGCTATCGCCTGTCGCGCACCTGGTGGCACGGCATCCGCGGCGGCAGCGACGATCCGGGCTGGAACTTCGGCGGGGAATATCTCGGTCGCTACGCGCTCGTCTTCGTAACCATGTTCATCATGTTCCCGTGGGCAACGACGCGGCTGTGGAACTCGCGCTGGAACGCGATGAGTTTCGGCCCCCTGAAGTTTCACGCGAACCTCGATGCGGCGGGCCTCAAGGCGCGCTGGGCACTGATCTATGCGGCCCCGTTTGCCGCCATGCTGCTCGCGTTCGCAGTGGTTGCGGCGGTGGGAATTAGCGTTGAGCCGGCGAGCGGGCCAAATCCAACGCTGGGGGGTGCGGTCCTCGTGATCGTCCTGCTCATCTATATCGCGATCCCGCTCGCAACGCTTCACTGGTACGCGAAATTTTTCCGCAACGCCGCCAACGCGACCCGGCTTGGCGAGCTCGAGTTCGAGTTCGATGCGAGCACATGGGACTGGCTCAAACTGTTCCTCGGCAATCTCGCCCTGGCCATCGTCACGCTGGGGTTTGGGCTGACCTATTGGGGCTATCGCAACTGGTCGTTCATGGTCCGGCACATGCGCATTTACGGTAGCGTCGACCTCGGCGACCTCACCCAGTCAACCACCCACGCCCCGCGCGAGGCGGAAGGGTTCGCCGATGCCTTCGACGTCGGCGCGATCTGACCCTTGCCAACGAACCAACTTCACGTAGCTTCGTCGGGCTCGGGGAAGGGGGACGCTTCTCGATGGACGCAATAGCTTCGCCGCCGAAGCTCGGCGACGACCGCGCTATTCGCTTCACCGGTACCTGGCGCGAATACCTGCCGATTGCCGCGACCAATGCGCTGCTGATCGTCTGCACCCTGGGAATTTACCGCTTCTGGGCGACAGCGCGCCAGCGGCGCTACTTGTGCTCGCGCACCCACGTCATCGACGACTCACTCGAATGGACCGGAACCGGCAAGGAGATGTTCTTCGGCTTCCTGATCGTGGTCACGGTCCTGGCGCCTTTCTTTCTGTTCATCCAGTTCGTCTACCCCGCACTCCTCGCACGCGGGAAAATCGGCCCGGCCGCGGCGATCCTGGCGTTGTTCTACGTCGCGCTGACCTTTTTCGGCGGCTTCGCCCGCTTTCGCGCCCTGCGTTACCGCCTGTCGCGGACCTATTGGCATGGTATCCGCGGCGGCAGCGACATTTCCGGCTGGAAATATGGCGGCAATCATCTCGGCCGCTACGCCCTCACCTACGCGACGATCTTCATCATCTTCCCATGGGCGATGACGCGGTTATGGAGCGCTCGCTGGAGTGCGATGAGCTTCGGGCCGCTGCGCTTCGACGCTCGCGGCTTCACCGCCGAGGGCCTGAAGGATTATTGGGGGCTGCTTTACGCGATCCCCCTGCTGCTGGTGGCATTCGCCTTCCTGATGACGAGACTCGGGGGCGGCTTCGCAGTTCCGGAAGCTCGCGGATTCGGCCTGGCGATCCTGTTCATTGGGCTGTTCTTCATGTTCTACGTCGTGATCCCCTTGCTGACACTGAATTGGTTCGCCGCTTATTATCGCAAGGCGGCCGCGGTGACCCGGCTCGGGAGCCTCGAATTCGGGTTCGACGCAACCACCCTCGAATGGCTCGAGCTTTTTCTTGGCAATATTGCGCTCGCCGTTGTCACGCTTGGCTTCGGCCTGACCTATTGGGGATATCGCAACTGGACATTCATGCTTCGCCACTTGGAGATTTACGGCGTGGTCGACCTTGGTGAACTGACCCAATCGACAGCCCATGCACCGCGTGAAGCCGAGGGCTTTGCCGATGCTTTCGACGTGGGAGCGTTTTGACCATGGACGGCACCCTTTACGATGGCGCTACTGCTCACCCCTATGACGTCCAGGTTGCGGTCGGCGCCGATGCGCTCGAGCTCAGCCGCGAAACCGGCTGGAGCGACACGGTCGGCATCGCTCTCCTGAAGCGCATGGACGCGCCGGCCGGCCTGCTCCGGCTGGGACGGACCGATCTGCCAGGCTGGCGGCTGATGCTGCCCGCCGCCGCCGAGGCCGAGCTCAGCGGCATGCTCGGGCGCCATGAGCGGTACGGACGCTGGATCGACCGCATCGGCCTGGTCCCGGCGCTGGTGGCCGGGGCGGCCATCACCGTCGTCGTCGTCGGCACCGGCTACATCGCCCCCCACTGGATCGCCCCGCACGTGCCGATGAGCTGGGAGCGGAACGTCGGGACGGCGATCGTTGGCGACTTCGGCGACCTTCGCTGCCGCGACGCGAAGGGTCAGAAGGCACTCGAGGATTTGGTCGAACGGGTTGCGCCCGGTGCGACCAAGGGGCCCGACGGGATCAAGGTGGCCGCGCTCAACGTCCCGATCTTCAACGCCGCGGCCCTGCCCGGCGGCTATATCGTCGTGTTCAAGCCGGCGATCACCGAGACGAGCCCGGAGGCGCTGGCCGGGGTGATGGCGCATGAAATCGCCCACGTCCGCCGGCGCCACGTGGCCGAAGCGATGATTCGCGAATTCGGGATCGGCGCGCTGATCCGCCTGTTCGCCGGGAATGTCGGCGCCAACGCCGAACAGATCGTCTCGCTCAGCTACACGCGGGACAATGAAACGCAGGCGGATTCGGACGCGATTGCCATGCTCAACCGCGCCGGCATCTCACCCAAGCCGACCGCCGACCTGTTCACCAAGCTGTCCAAGCAGCAGCGGGAGATCCCGGGCTATGGCGCGGAGTTCCTGCAGAGCCATCCCCTGAGCGACAAGCGCGCCGTCAAATTCTCCGCCGCCGCGGATCCGAGGGCGCATTACCGGCCCGCGCTCAGCCGCGACGACGAGGACGCGCTGTTCGATATTTGCAGCAGTCGGAGAAAGCAAAAGTAAAGCTCACTTGACTTTATCGAACGACTCGTAGTAAAGCGTCCTTGACACACTGAAAAGGACGCTTGTCATGACTGCCCGATCGACTGCATGGAAAACCTATAACTTTCGGATCATCGGACTGAGCCTGTTGTACGCCGGCTTCCTCTTGCCGGTCGTCTACGGGTTCAAGCATCACCTTATCCCCGGCGCCCTCCAATATGTCGCGGCCGTTCTTCCTGCGCTGCCGATCGTCGGCTTCTTCGTCGCGATGGGTCGCTATCTGGTCGAGGAACCGGATGAATATGTCCGGATGTTGCGGGTGCGTGAGATGCTGTGGGCGATGGGGTTCACGCTCAGCTGCGCGACGGTCTGGGGATTCCTCGACAGTTTCGGGCTGGTCGGTCACGCCGACGGCTATTGGATCGTGATCCTCTGGTATTTCGGACAAGGTATCGGGGCGGTCGCAAACAAGCTTACGCTTGGCACGAGCGCCTGTTGATGGAGAACCGTCTTCGCCTCCTGCGCGCGCAGCGCAACTGGAGCCAGCAGGATCTTGCCGGCCGCCTCGAAGTCTCGCGCCAGAGCGTCAATGCGATCGAGACCGGAAAGTACGACCCGTCGCTCCCGCTCGCCTTCCGCATCGCCGAATTGTTCGAGCTGCCGATCGAGGAGATTTTCGTCTCCCCGTCCCGCCGCAGCTCGGGCGCGATCTAGGCGGTGACGCCGGCCAGCGCCTCGTCGAGGATCGTTTCCGCCCGGACGAACAGTTGGGTGTCGACGATCACGCCCGATGCCGCGGCATTCTCTCGCACCTGCTCGGGGCGCGAGGCGCCGATGATCGCCGAGGCGACGTTCGGCTCGCGCAGCACCCAGGCCAAGGCGAATTGTGGGAGCGTCAGGCCGGCTTCCTCGGCAATCGGCTTCAGCCGCTGCACCGCGCGCAGCACGTCGGGATGGAGCAGCCGGTCCATGAACCCGCTCATCTCCCGGCTGGCGGCGCGCGAGTCGCTCGGGGGCGGCCGGTCGGGATCATACTTGCCGCTCAGCACCCCTTGCCCAAGCGGCGACCAGACGATCTGTGAAATACCGTTGGCCGCGCACAGCGGAATGACCTCATCCTCCGGCTCGCGCCACAGCAGGGAATATTGCGGCTGGCTGGACACGAACTTGGCCACGCCACTCATGTCGAGCGCCGCCTGGATCCGCTCCGCCGGCCATTCCGAGAAACCGATGTAACGAACCTTGCCGCTGTCGACCGCGCGGGTCAGCGCCGTCATCGTCTCCTCGAGCGGCGTATCCGAGTCGTAGCGATGGCACTGATAGAGATCGAGGTAGTCGGTGCGCAGCCGCTGGAGCGAGGCGTCGAGCTGCTTCTCGATCTGCTTGGCCGACAGGCCCCGATCGCTGTCGCTCATCGGGAAATAGACCTTGGTCGCCAGCACGTAGCTGTCGCGCGTCCGCCCGCTCAGGGCTTCGCCGAGGAATGTCTCCGCCGCCCCGCGGCCGTAGACGTTGGCAGTGTCGATGAAATTGATGCCCTGGGCGAACGCTTCGCCGAGACAGGCGCGGGCCTGGTCGGCCTCGACCCCGACGCCATAGGTCAGCCATGATCCGAGCGAGATTTCGGAGACTTCGAGATCGCTGTCGCCGAGCTTGCGGTATTTCATCGCTGCCTCCTGTCGCCGAATTTCTGACAACCGCCGCGAACGGCGCCTGTTCCGCGGGCGCATTGCGCTTGCGGCGAGTTGCTGTGAAGAGGCGCCGTGCTCGACGACCTTACGCGCGCTGATGAGATTGACGGGGCAGGGCTGACCGGCCTGCCCGACTCGGTGGTGGAGGCAGGGCGCCCGGCGGTGTTGCGTGGCGCCGTCGCCGACTGGCCGATCGTCCAGGCGGCGCGCCAATCGGACGAAGCGGCGGTCGCCTACGTCCTCAAATTTTACACCGGACGACCAGTCGGGGCGATCACTGCGGCCCCTGTGGAACGCGGGCAGTTCTTCTATCGCCCGGAATCGAAGACGATGAACTTCGGCCGCTCGACCGAGTCGCTGACGGCGGCGCTGCGGGCCGTCCTCGAGCAACGCGATGTCGAGCAGCCTTACGGCATCGCGATGCAAGCCATCCCGGCACCGGATGTCCTGCCCGGCTTCCAGGAGAACAACCCGAATCCGATGGTTCCGGCGGGCGTCGGCGCGCGGCTGTGGATCGGCAACCGAGCCACCGTGTCACCGCATTTCGACGTCACCGACAACATCGCCTGCGTCGCCGCGGGCCGGCGCCGATTCATCATCTTCCCGCCCGAGCAGACCGCAAATCTCTATCCCGGACCGCTTGATGTGACGCCGGCGAGCGTGCCGATCAGCATGGTCTCCCTCGACGCGCCCGACCTCAACCGCTTCCCCCGTTACCGGGAGGCGCTCGCGGCTGCCTACGTCGCCGAACTCGAGCCCGGAGATGCCGTCTACATTCCATACCTGTGGTGGCACGGGGTGCAGTCGCTCGCCCCGTTCAACATCCTCGTCAATTACTGGTGGAACCGTGACCCGGGGTCCTCTGGGCCCTATGTCCCGCTGCTGCACCTGGTCTACCAGCTGTTCCGACAGATGCCGGCGGAGCACCGCACCGCCTGGCAGGCGCTCTACGGCCATTATGTGTTCCAGGAGAGTGGCGATCCCATGGCGCCGCTGGCGCCGCATCACCGCGAAAGCGAGCGCACGATCTCCCCGGACGGCATCGCCCGGCTGCGGCAACTGATCCGCGACCTCCTCGGCGTGTGACCGACCCTAGCTATCTTGAGGCGAATGGGCGGCGGATCGCCTATCGGCGCCGCGAGGGCGCGCTCCCAACGCTCGTGTTCCTGCCCGGCTACGCGTCCGACATGGACGGCGCGAAGGCGTTGGCGCTCGACGCCTTCGCCCAGGCCCGCGGCGTCAGCATGCTTCGGTTCGATTACTCCGGCACTGGCTCGAGCGACGGCGATTTCGAGGATGGCACGCTCGCCACGTGGCTTGAGGATGCGCTCACCGCCGTCGACCAGCTGACCGGAGGACCCTTGATCCTGATCGGCTCCTCGATGGGCGGTTGGCTCGCGCTTCATGTCGCAACGCTCCGGCCCGGCCGGGTGCAGGCGATCCTCGGCATCGCCGCAGCAGCGGATTTCGCCGAGTGGGGAATTTCCGACGCGAGCAAGGTTCGCCTCGCGGCCGGCGAGACTCTCCGCGGCCACGGCGACTATGGCGAGCGCATCACCACCGCGGGGTTCTGGTCGTCGGGACAGCAACTGCGGCTGCTCGATGGTGAGATTGCGGTCGATTGCCCGGTCCGGCTCGTCCACGGTGACCAGGATCCCGATGTCCCGCTCGAGATCGCCTTCCGCACGGCTCGAGCGCTACGTTCAGCCGATGTCCAGCTTCTCGTCCTCAAGGGCGGGGGCCATCGCTTGTCGGAGCCGCATGAGATCGCCGCGATCCTCGGCACTGTTGCGACCCTGCTGGAGCCCGAAGCTTGATCGATCTGCTCATCGCCGCCGCCGTCGCCGCTGCTCCGGCCGCAGCCGCCTGCCCCGACGTCGTCACCCCTGACGCGTTGGTGTGCCGTGCGCTCCAAGCCAAAGCCGGCGGCAATTCGGAAGCCGCGGCGCAGGCCTTCCAGGAAGCGGCGCAAGCGTCGCCCGACAAGGACCCCGCGACCGCGCGGATGTGGGCCGCGGCCGGCAATCTCTGGCTGGCAGCGAACCAACCCGGCAAGGCCGCCTTCGCGCTCGACAAGGCGCTTGGCCTGCCCGGCCTTCAAGCCGAGCAGCGCGGCGAGGCCTTGCTCGACCGCGCGCGGGCGGCGGAGGCGACCAACGACCTCAAGTCAGCCCGCGCCAAGTTCAACGAGGCCGCGGCGAGTATCTCGGACGACCCCTTCTACTGGTATTTCGGCGCGGCGCTGGCGATCCGCGAGCACGACCAGCCGGCCGCCGAGGCGGCGATTGGCCGGGCGTTGACGCTGGCGCCATCGGATCCGGCTGTGCTGTTCGAGGCCGGGCACGTCGCGTTCGCAGGCGGGGACGAGGACAAGGCTCGCGGTTACTGGATGCGCGCCGCGGGGAGCGATCCCAACGGCCCCGTCGGCAAAGCCGCCGCCAAAGCCGCCGAGATGCTCGGCGTCACACCGGTCGTAAAAGGGGAAACGAAGCCGCCCAAGTGAGAGCGGCCGAAGAATTGAGTGAGGTGAAATGAAATTCCTGCATTCTATGATCCGCGTGTCCGATCCCGCGGCGACTGTTGCATTCTTTCAACTATTGGGACTCGAGGAGCGCCGGCGAATGGATAATGAGGCAGGGCGCTTCACGCTCATCTTCCTTGGCGTCCCGGACGATGTCGGCGGCGAGGTCGAGCTGACCTGGAATTGGGATGAGGCCGGCTATGGCGGCGGCCGCAACTTTGGCCACCTCGCCTACCAGGTCGACGACATTTACGAGACCTGCGCCAGGCTCCAGGCCGGCGGTGTCACGATCAACCGTCCGCCGCGCGATGGCCGCATGGCGTTCGTCCGTAGCCCCGACGATATCTCGGTCGAACTGCTGCAGAAGAGCGTCGCGCTCGCCCCCGCAGAGCCATGGGCGTCGATGCCCAACACCGGAGAATGGTGATGATCGAAATCGTCGCGGTCCCGGTTCTCACCGACAATTACGTGTGGCTGCTCCACAATTCCGAGAGTGGAGAAACGGCCGCCATCGATCCGTCTGTAGCCGATCCGGTGCTGGACGCGGCGGCGGCGAATGGATGGCGGCTGACGCAAGTCCTGAACACGCACTGGCACCCCGATCACACGGGCGGCAACGCCGCGATCCAGGCGGCGACGGGCGCCCCGATTACCGCTCCGGCCGAAGCCGAGCGGGTCAGCAAGGTTGATCGAATCGTTCGTGAGGGCGACCGGGTCAAGGTGGCCGGACGGGAAGCGGTCGTGTGGGACATACCGGCGCACACAGCGGGCCACATCGCTTATTATTTCGAGGGCGACGGCCTGATCTTCGTTGGCGATACGATGTTCGCCATGGGTTGCGGCCGGCTGTTCGAAGGCACCGCGGCGCAAATGTATGCCAACATGCAACGGATCGCGGCGCTCCCCGGCGACGTCCGGATCTATTGCGGGCACGAGTACACGCTCGCGAACGCCCGTTTCGCGGCGCATGCGATGCCAGATTATCCCGCGATCGCGTCGCGACTCGACGATGTCGCGGCACGGCGTGACCGCGGCGAAATCACGCTGCCGACGACGGTCGCCGAGGAGCGCGAAACCAATCCATTCGTTCTGGCCACTAACGAGCATGAGTTCGCCTATCTGCGCGCCGCCAAAGACAGCTTTCGTTCATGACGCGGAGCGCCCAATGAACGGGCGGATAGGGACATTTTGAGGAGGTCAACATGCGTAGCATCCCGCTCCTGGTGACCGGCGCAGCCCTGGTCGCCTGCACGACGACCGCGGCCGAACAGCCGACCCGCTCTGCCGCCAAGCAAGGCGAATATGAGAAACTGGTGGCCGGCAAGGTAGCCGGCGCGCCGCTCAGCTGCCTGCCGACGTACCGCCAGAACGACATGGTGGTGATCGACGAGCGGACCATCGCCTTTCGCGACGGTTCGAGGCGGACCTATGTCAATCACATGCAGGGCGCGTGCACCAGCCTCGGCGGCAGCAACGCCCTGGTGACGAGGACGTTCGGTTCGGCGCAGCTCTGCCGCGGCGATATCGCCCAGGTGGTCGACCTGACCAATCATTTCACTGTCGGGAGCTGCGTCTTCGGCGACTTCGTCCCCTACACGCGGCCGGCTTCCTAGGCCCTATTTCCGGTAGAGGGCGTCGAGCCGCTCGCCGTAGACCTTGCCGATCACGTGGCGCCGGATCTTCAGCGACGGCGTCATCTGCTCGTTCTCGATCGTGAACGGCTCGTCGGCGAGGATGAAGCGGCGCACGCGCTCGACCACCGACAGCTCCGCGTTGACCCGGTCGACCGCCGCCTGCAGCCGCGCCTGGAGGTCCGGTGATTTCGCGAACTCCGGGTCCGGCACGATGAGCGCGACAATGTGCGGACGCCGGTCGCCGTAGACCATCGCCTGGAGGATCTCGGGCTGCAGCGTCAGCATCCCCTCGATCCGCTGCGGCGACACGTTGTCGCCCTTGTCGTTGACGATCAGGTCCTTCTTGCGGTCGGTGATCTTGATCCGGCCCTTTTCATCGAAGTGGCCGACGTCGCCGGTCGCGAGCCAGCCGTCGCTGCTCAGCACCCGCGCGGTCTCCTCGTCGTTGCGCCAATAGCCGTGCATGACGAGTTCGCCGCGGACCAGGATTTCGCCATCCTCCGCGATCCTGACCTCGGTGTTCTTGACCGGCGGTCCGACGGTATCGAGCCGGATCCCGGCGCTCGGCCGATTGCAGGCGAGCACCGGCCCGGTCTCGGTCTGGCCATAACCCTGAAGAAACGTGATCCCCAGCGCTTCGAAGAACAGCCCGACCTCGGGATTGAGCGGCGCGCCCCCCGACACCCACGCCTTCTGCCGCTTACCGATCTTGGCGCGGATTTTCTTGCGCAACGTCAGCGACAGGAAACCATCCATCGGCAGGTCCCATAGCTTGCGCCGGCCCTCGGCCTTGTCACCGCCGATCTTCAGCGCGCGGTCCATCAGATATTTCGACAGGCCGCCCTGCGCCTCGATCTGCTTCATGATCCGCGCGCGCAGCATTTCGAACAGCCGTGGCACCACGATCATGATCGTCGGCTGCACTTCCTCGATGTTGGCGGCGAGCTTCTCGAGGCTCTCCGCGTAATAAATCTGCGCCCCGAGCGCGATCGGGAACAATTGTCCGCCCGTATGCTCATAGGCATGGCTGGCTGGCAGGAACGACAGGAACACCTCGTCCGCCCACCCGAAGTCGGTCGAGATGACGTCGGTCGCGCCCTCGCAATTATGGAGCAATGAGCCGTGGTGCAGCCGCACCCCGCGCGGTGCACCGCCAGTACCGCTGGTGTAGATCAGGCAGGCGAGATCGTCGCGCCCTACACTTGCGACCTCGCGTTTCAATTCTTCGATATTCGCGTCAGCCGACACCATCTTGTTGAAGTCGTGGCACGTCACCCAGTCCGGCGCCTGGCCCGTTCCGAGCGGCTCCATCCCGATGACGTGCCGGCATTCATTCTGGGTCAGCACGGCCGGAATCAGGTTCTTGGCGAGCTTTTGGCTCGACACGATCACGGCCCGCGCCGCGCTATTCTCAAGGATATGCGAATGATCGCGAACAGTATTGGTGGTGTAGGTCGGCACGGTCACGCAGCCGGCGGCCATGATGCCGAGGTCGGAGATCAGCCACTCGGGCCGATTCTCGCTGACCAGGCAGACGCGGTCGCCGGGCTGCAAGCCGATGCGCCTGAAGCTGGCGGCGAGCGATGCGACTTGCCGCGCCGCATCCGCCCAGCTGATGGACTGCCAGTCGCCGTCGCGCTTGGCCCAGAGGAACGGCGCGTCGCCCTTTTCCTCCGCCCGCGCGAAGAACATTGAGACGAGATTTTCGAACCGCTCGAGCTGACGCGCCATAACTGCCCTACTCCCCGCGGCGCTTCTTAGCGGAAACGATTGCGAGCGCCACTCGTCCTGCCTAGTCGAAGACCAATGCGCCCCATTCGCACGCTCATCGCCGCTTTCACGCTCGCCAACCTCACCGGTTGTGCGGCAACATCGGCACCGCAAGCTCGCACCGAAGCTCCAGCCCCAGTCGCCGCCACGGCGGCGGAGCCGTTCGTCATCGCCGCCAACCCTCTCGCAGCCGAAGCCGGCCTAAATGTCCTGAAGCGCGGCGGCAGCGCGGTCGATGCGGCGATCGCGATCCAGGCGATGCTGTCGCTGGTCGAACCGCAAAGCTCCGGCGTCGGCGGTGGCGCTTTCATGAATTTCTACGACGGCCGCACCGGCAAGATCACCATCTACGACGGCCGCGAGGTCGCGCCGGCGCAGGCGACCCCGGGGATGTTCCTCGACAATGCCGGCAAGCCGCTGCCGTTCGACACGGCGGTGGTCAGCGGCCGCGCAACCGGCGTTCCGGGCGCGGTCGAGATGCTGTCGCTGGCACATGAGGAGCACGGCAAGTTGTCGTGGCGCACCCTGTTCGGCGACGCCGAGCGGACCGCTGACCAGGGCTTCATCGTCAGCCCCCGGCTCGAGCGCATGATCGATGCGGATTACGCCGAGAACCACCAGCCCGACGTGGTAGCTTATTTTGGCAAGGCCGACGGGACCTTGCTCAATGCCGGCGACCGGCTGGTCAACAAGCCCTATGCCGACTTCCTCCGCCGCCTTGCTGCGCAGGGGCCGGACGCGCTCTACACCGGCTCGACTGCAGCGAAGATCGTCAACCGCACGCACCAGGGGCCGCTGCCTGGAACGATGACCATGGCCGACCTCGCGGCTTACAAGCCGATCAAGCGCGAGCCGATCTGCGGGCCATTCAACGTCTATCTGCTGTGCGCGCCGCCGCCGCCATCAAGCGGGGTCGGGCTGATCGAGCTGATGATGATCCTCGACAAAACCGACATCGCGAGCCGCGGGCCGAATGACCCCCAGGCCTGGTATCTCTTCGCCGAGGCGAGCCGGTTGATGTACGCCGACCGCGACTCGTTCGTCGGTGACCCCGCCTTCGTGAAAGTGCCGGCGGCGGAGATGATTGCGCCAGACTATGTCGCCGAGCGAGCGCAAGCGATTGGTCCGGCCGCAGGTGCGCCACCGACGCACGGCGACCCCTATCCGGCGATGATCATCACGGGTGCCGACAACACCCTTGAGCCCACCGGCACGTCGCATTTCATCGTCCGCGATGCGGACGGCAACGTCGTGTCCATGACGACCACGGTCGAAAGCATCTTCGGCACGGGCCGGATGGTCGACGGCTTCTTCCTGAACAACCAGCTGACCGATTTCTCGTTCAGCCCCAAGGACGAGCAGGGCCGGCCGGTGGCCAACGCCGTAGCGCCGGGCAAGCGCCCGCGGTCGTCGATGGTCCCGTCGATCCTGCTCACGCGGGACGGCAAGTTCGCCGGAGCAATCGGCTCAGCCGGCGGCAATGCGATCCTTGCTTATGTCGCCCATTCGCTGGTCGCCGCAGTCGACTGGAAAATGAGCATGGCCGACGCCCTCGCTGCGCCCAACCTCGTCGCGCGCGGCCCCAACTTCAACGGCGAGGTCACCAAATTCTCGCCCGCAATTCTTGCTGGCTTGCGCCAGCGCGGGGTCGCCCTCAAACCCGGCCAGGGCGAGGATTCGGGCCTTGGCGGCGTGCTGATCCGCGACGGCAAGATCGACGGCGCCGCCGACCCGAGGCGCGAGGGCGTGCTGCTGACCCTGCCGCGCTAGGGTAGTTCGCTCCCCACCGCTTCGCCGATGCTGGCGAAGCCCTCGCGCTTCAGATGTCGGGCGAGGCCCCTGGCGATGCGTACGGCGATCCCCGGCCCATCATAGACCATCGCCGAATAGAGCTGGACCAGGCTCGCGCCGGCCCGGATCCGCTCCCACGCATCGTCGGCGGTGGCGATCCCGCCGACCCCGATTAGCGGCATCTCCCCGCCGCTCGCCTTGCGAAATTGGCGCAACGCATCGAGCGCCAGCGCTCTGAGCGGGGCGCCCGACAAGCCGCCCTGTTCGGCCGCATATCTCGATTTGAGCGGTGGCCGCGACACGGTCGTGTTCGAGACGATGATGGCGTCGATGCCATGGTCGATCGCGGCCTTCGCTATCCGCTCCGCGTCGCCCGTCTCGAGGTCCGGCGCGACCTTCAGGAAGACGGGTTTCGTGGAACCCGCACCGCGCACCGCTGCAAGCAGATCTTCGAGCGCGCCCTTGTCCTGCAGTCCGCGCAGTCCCGGCGTGTTGGGCGAGCTGATGTTGATCGTCAGATAGTCGGCGACCTGGCCCATCGCGCGGACGCCGCTCACGTAATCCGCGATCCGATCGTCGCTGTCCTTGTTGGCCCCGACGTTGACCCCGATCGGACCCGGCCGATGGGTGCATCCGCTGAGCCGCGCGAACGCCACCGGCTGACCGTGATTGTTGAACCCCATGCGGTTGATCACCGCTTGGTCTTCGGCGAGGCGGAACAGCCGTGGCTTGTCGTTGCCCGCCTGCGGCCGCGGCGTAACCGTCCCGACCTCGACGAAACCGAAGCCAAGCGACAGCATCTGTTCGGGCACTTCGGCATCCTTGTCGAAGCCGGCGGCGAGCCCGATTGGCGAGGGGAAATTCAGTCCGGCGACCCGGCTCCGCAACGAGCTTGGCAAGTCCGGCGAGCGATGCGGCGGGTACCAGCGAAGCGCCGCGATCGTCGCCCGATGCGCCTGCTCGGCGTCGAGTGCGAACGCCAGGGGGCGGAAGAGCGGGTAAAGGTGCACACTCGCCGCATACCGTCATCAGGTCCGAAATGACGAGTCGCGAGGTTGAGTTTTCCCTCGCAACGGACTAAATCATACCGGAAAGCTCCGATTAACGATGCGCCTCTCTCACCTTGCCGATTATGCGGTCGTCCTGATGACCGCTGCCGCCCGCCGCGACGCGGGCGCCCGCCTCAGCGCGACCGAGCTGTCGGGCGAGACCGGCGTGCCGCTGCCCACGGCGCAGAAACTGATGGGCCAGCTCGCTGCGTCCGGCCTACTGTCGAGCGTCCGTGGCGCCGGCGGCGGCTTCACGCTCGCGCGGCCGGCGACCGACATCAGCCTCGCCGACATCGTCGAGGCAGTCGAGGGGCCGATCGTCCTGACCGTCTGCTCGGGGCACGAGGGCCCATCGGATTGCGCGCTCGATGCGCATTGCCGGGTCAAGCCGCACATGGGCGTGGTCGGCAATGCGGTGCGCGGCGCGCTCGGCGCGGTTAGCCTAACGGAACTCGCCTCCCCCGCGCTCTCCCTGAGCTCGTCGAAGGGTGAGCACTCGCATTTCGACAAGCTCAATGTGAGCGCGTCAGGGGCGGCGCAGTGAACGAGACCGTCCAGAACCGCGAGCTCAAGGAGACGATCGCCAAGGATTACGAATGGGGATTCGTTTCCGACATCGAGCAGGAGTTCGCGCCCAAGGGGCTCAATGAAGACACCGTCCGCTTCATCTCGGCCAAGAAGAATGAGCCCAAGTGGATGCTCGATTGGCGTTTGAAAGCCTATCGCGCGTGGCTCGAGATGGAGGAGGTCGGCTGGGCCAAACTCGATATCCCGGCGATCGACTATCAGGACGCTTATTATTACGCGGCGCCCAAGGCCAAGCCCAAGCTCGGCAGCCTCGATGAGGTCGACCCCGAAATCCTCCGCGTCTACGAAAAGCTCGGCATCCCGATCGAGGAGCAGAAGGTGCTCGCCGGGGTCGAAGGGGCGCGCAAGGTCGCGGTCGACGCGGTTTTCGACAGCGTCAGCGTCGCCACCACCTTCCGCGAGGAATTGAAGCGCGCCGGGGTCATCTTCCTCTCGATCAGCGACGCGATCCGCGAATATCCGGAGCTGGTGAAAAAGTATCTCGGCAGCGTCGTCCCGCAGCGCGACAATTATTTCGCCTGCTTGAACAGCGCGGTCTTTTCCGACGGGACGTTCGTCTACGTGCCCGAGGGTGTCCGCTGCCCGATGGAATTGTCGACTTATTTCCGCATCAACGCCGAGAATACCGGCCAGTTCGAGCGCACGCTCATCGTCGCCGACAAGGGTAGCTACGTCTCCTACCTCGAAGGCTGCACGGCGCCGATGCGCGACGAAAACCAGCTCCACGCCGCGGTAGTCGAGATCTTCGCGCATGAGGATGCCGAGGTAAAATATTCGACGGTCCAGAACTGGTATCCGGGCGACGCCGAAGGCAAAGGCGGGATCTTCAATTTCGTCACCAAACGCGCGCTCTGCTCGGGCGCTCGCTCAAAGGTCAGCTGGACCCAGGTGGAGACCGGCAGCGCGATCACCTGGAAGTACCCGTCGTGCATCCTCAAGGGCGATGGCAGTGTGGGCGAATTCTATTCGGTCGCGCTGACCAACAACCGCCAGCAGGCCGACACCGGCACCAAGATGATTCACATCGGCGCCAACACGCGCTCGACCATCGTGTCGAAGGGCATCAGCGCCGGCCGGTCGAACAACACCTATCGCGGGTTGGTCCGTGTGCTCCCGCGCGCCGAGAATGTGCGCAACTTCACCCAGTGCGATTCCCTGCTGCTCGGCGATCAATGCGGCGCGCACACCGTGCCCTACATCGAGGTCAAGAACCCGACCGCGCAGATCGAGCATGAAGCGACCACGTCGAAGATCAGCGACGACCAGTTGTTTTACGCGATGTCGCGCGGCCTCGATGCAGAAAGCGCGGTGGCGCTGATCGTCAACGGGTTCGCCCGCGAGGTGCTGAAGCAATTGCCGATGGAATTCGCGGTCGAGGCGCAGAAGCTGCTGGGGATTTCGCTTGAGGGGAGCGTGGGATGAGCGCCATCGGCACCGCTCTTCAGGTCCGCCCGGTGACGTCGGCCGACGCGCCCGAGCTCGCCGAGCTCTTGAACGCGATCATCGTGCGCGGCGGGACGACCGCGCTCGAGCAATCGTTCACGCCCGAGCTACTCGACGGGACCTATTTGACCGGCCCCAAGGTGCTGTCCTGCGTCGTCGCGGTCGATGGCGACAGCGGTCGCATCGAAGGCTTTCAGACGCTGACCCGCGAGCCCTACGTTCCCGACGACTGGGGCGACATAGGCACCTTCACCCGCATCGATGGCATCCAGCGTGGCGTCGGCTCGGCCTTGTTCGCCGCGACCCGCGAGAAGGCGCGCGCACTCGGCCTCGCGGCGATCAACGCGAAGATCCGCGGCGACAACACGGGCGGGCTAACCTTTTATTCCAAGCTCGGGTTCGAGGATTATCGCGCCGACCGCGCCATCCCGCTCGCCGACGGCACGCCGATGGATCGCCTGCACAAACGCTACTTGCTCAATGGAGCCGCCGAATGATTCCCCTGGTCCTGCTCGCAGCGGCGTCGGCCGACCTCGACGCCATCGACCAGGCGGTGACGCGGTGCGACCGCAACGCAGCCAATCCCGCTTTCGCGTCCGAGACCGCGCGCCGCAGCCAGTTCCTGCTCGATGCTTATCGCGAGCAGGAAGCGATCGTCGCCGAGCGGCTGGTCGTCGCTGACCATCGCCGAACCTTGCGCGAAGCTGGCACGATCAAGCCCGCCGACGATAAAGCGATCAAGTTGCAGGACGCGGCACTCGACGACCGCCAGCACGCACTCAACGACAAGCGCATGCTCGAAGGCATCCGCCAGGACGCGATGGACACGATGCGCCGCTACTTCCTCGCCAACTGCCCGGCCGGAAAGGACGTCGGTAAGTAATGCTCGAAATCACCAACCTCCACGCGACGGTCGCCGACAGACCGATCCTCAACGGCGTGTCGCTCCATGTCCCTGCGGGCGAAGTGCACGCGATCATGGGTCCCAACGGTTCGGGGAAGTCGACGCTGGCTTATGTGCTTGCCGGACGGCCGGGTTATGAAGTTCGCGACGGCAGCGCGACGTTCGATGGCAAGGACCTGCTGTCGCTCGAACCGCACGAGCGCGCCGCCGCAGGGCTGTTCCTCGGTTTCCAGTATCCGGTCGAGATCCCCGGCGTGAGCTATCTCCAGTTCCTGCGCGAGAGCCTCAACTCGCAGCGCCGCTCACGCGGGGAGGATGAACTGTCCGCGGGCGACTTCATCAAGCTTGCGCGCGAGCAGGCGAAGCTGCTCGGCATGGACGCCGAGATGCTCAAGCGCCCGGTCAACGTGGGCTTCTCGGGCGGCGAGAAAAAACGCGCCGAGATGGTTCAGATGGGCATCCTCGCGCCGAAGTTCGCCTTGCTCGACGAGACCGACAGCGGCCTCGACATCGATGCCCTGAAAGCGGTCGGCGAAGGCATCAACCGGATCATGCGCGCGCCGGACAAAGGCGGGCTGCTGATCACCCATTACGAGCGCCTGCTCGAATATGTCCGCCCCGACCGCGTCCACGTGCTCCAGGCCGGCCGCATCACCCGTTCCGGCGACATCGACCTGGCGCGCGAACTCGAGAACACCGGTTACGCCGAGGCGGCCGCCTGATGGCTGCGCCCTTCCCAACCCGCAAGCAGGAGGAGTGGCGCTACGCCGACCTCGATGCTTTGCGCCCCGTGTGGGAGCAGTTCGCCGAACCGCGGACGCTGACGATCGGCGCTGGCGAGAGCTTCGAAGACGTGTGGCTTCCAACGGCCGACGATGTGCACGTCCGCCGCGTGCAGATCGCGCTCGAACCCGGCGCGAAGACGCGGCTGTTCGTGCTCAACACGGCGCCAGTCTACGGCCGCATCGAGCTTGACGTGTCGCTCGACGAAGGCTCGGAGTTCGACCTGTTCGGCGCCAACATCGGCACCGGCCTGTCGACCAACGAGATCGTCACGGTCGTCAAGCACATCGGCGTCGGCGGCCGCTCGCGCCAGACCATCCGCAGCGTGCTCAACGGCAAGGCGACCGGCTCCTATCTCGGCCGCGTCGAGGTCGCGCGCGGCGCGCAGCAGACCGACGCCGACCAGTCGGTCAAGGCCATGCTGCTCGACCGCGGCGCGACCGCGAACTGCAAACCCGAACTCGAAATCTTCGCCGACGACGTGAAGTGCGCGCACGGCGCTACCGTCGGCGAACTCGACGCGATGCAATTATTCTACGCGGAATCACGCGGGCTCGACCCGGTCAGCGCACGCGCGCTGCTGCTGGAGGGATTCGTCATGGGCCTGTGGGACGGCATCGAAAATGCTGCGCAGCATGAATCGATCGCAACTGCAGCAAAAGACGCGCTGCGGAGGGTCGTATGAACGCGCCCTCGCGCATCAATTCCGCGTTGAATGTGCGCGACCAGTTCCCGGCGATCGCCAACTGGCATTATCTCGACAGCGCCGCGACCGCGCAAAAGCCGCAGGCGGTGATCGACGCGATCACGCAGGCGTATTCGCGCGATTACGCGACGGTGCATCGCGGCGTGTACGAGCGCTCGGCGAGCATGACTGCGAGTTACGAGGGCAGCCGCGCCGCTGCGTCGAAACTGATTGGCGGGCAGCCGAACGAGCTGATCTTCGCGCGCGGCGCGACCGAGTCGATCAACCTCGTCGCGTGCGTGTTGCCGAAGGACGGCCGCAGCCGCGTGCTCGTCTCGCAGCTCGAGCATCACAGCAACATCGTCCCATGGCAGCTCGCCGGTTACGAAGTCGATGCGGTACCGCTGACGCCCGACGGCCAGATCGATCTCGACGCCGCGGAAGCGATGCTGACAAAGGACCATCGCGTCGTCGCTTTCGCGCATGTGTCCAACGTGCTCGGCTCGATCCTCGATGCGAAGGCTGCGGCTGAGATCGCGCATTCGAAAGGCGCGCTGCTGTTGCTCGACGGCTGCCAGGCAGTGCCGCGCATGCCGGTCGACGTCGCCGCGATCGGCGCCGACTTCTACGCTTTCTCCGCACACAAGCTTTACGGCCCGACCGGCATCGGCTGCCTGTGGGGCCGCGCCGAACTGCTCGCGGCAATGCCGCCATGGCAGGGCGGCGGCGCGATGATCGAGAAGGTGACGTTCGAGGAGACGACCTACCTCGATCCGCCGGCACGATTCGAGGCGGGGACGCCGCACATTGTCGGCGCGGTTGGGCTGCATGCCGCGGTGAACTGGGTCGAGAATTTGTCGCTCGGAGCAATCCACGCCCACGAATCTGCGCTCGTCGCCGAGGCCCGTGCGGCGCTGTCGGCAATCGACGGAATCACCCTCTACGGCCCCGAGGACAGCGCCGGCATCGTCAGCTTCAACGTTGACGGGGTGCATCCGCACGACACCGCCACCATATTGGATGACGCGGGCGTCGCCGTCCGTGCCGGCCATCATTGCGCGCAGCCGCTGATGCGCTGGCTCGGGATCGAGGCGACGGCGCGCGCGAGCTTCGCGGCGCACAGCGATAGCTCGGACATCGCAGCGCTGGTGCGCGGCATTGAGCAAGTGAAACGGATTTTCGGGTGATGAACGAGGAGCGCAAGGTCGAGGCGGAAGAAGTGACGGAGGTCACGCCGCCGCCGCGCGCCCGGGTCACCGAGGGCTTCGAGCGCAAGCGCGACTATCTCACTGGCTTCCTCGCGGGAGAGCCGCCGGAAGAGTCGGTCGGCGGTCCGGGGAGCGACCTGCAGGTGGCGGTCGTCGAAACTTTGAAATCGATCTATGACCCTGAAATTCCAGTGGATATTTACGAGCTCGGGCTGATCTACGACGTCACTGTCAGCGAGGACGGCGACGCCACCGTCACCATGACCCTGACCACGCCGCATTGCCCGGTCGCCGAATCGATGCCGAGCGAAGTCGAGCTGCGCGTGCTGTCGGTCCCCGGCATCCGCGACGCCGTGGTCAACCTGGTGTGGGACCCGCCGTGGGATCCGTCGAAAATGAGCGACGAAGCGCGCCTAGAATTGGGAATGCTGTGAACAAGGAGGCCAAAGTGCGCGCGCGGCCCGCCGCCATCACGCTGACCAGCGCAGCGCAGGAGCGCATCGCCGAGCTCATGGCCAAGGCGCCCGCCGGCACGATCGGAGTCAAGCTGTCGACCCCGCGCCGCGGCTGCTCGGGCCTCGCTTATTCGGTCGATTATGTGGCGGAAGAGAATGCGTTCGACGAGAAGATCGAAACGCCCGGCGGCGTCTTTTACGTCGATGGCGCGAGCATCCTTTATCTGATCGGATCGGTGATGGACTGGGCCGAGGACGATTTCGCGGCCGGCTTCACGTTCGAAAATCCGAACGCGAAAGGGGCCTGCGGCTGCGGCGAGAGCTTCACCGTTTAACCCGCAAGTGATATTGGCAGCGGCGAAAGGAGCCGTGCCATGTCCCTCCTTCTCGCCGCACTGATCGGCGCCGCGCTTCCCGCGGCCGATATGCCGGTGGTCAACCCGTTCACCGAAAACGCGCGTTGCCCGGAAACCCCGATGTCGATCGCGCGCAAGATGGGCAAGCGCTCGCCGCGCGCGATCCCGCTGTCGAAGCTGCCGCCGGCGCAAACGTTCATGGCGGTCGACCGCCGCGTCGGCGGTTGTCCCGCGCCGCTCACCGCAAGCGAATATCGCGGCAGCCCGCGCCGCTAGGCGGCAGCGGCGAATGTGGCTAGGCGAGCCGGGTGCACCCGCGCTTCGCCCATGTCCGCGACTGGATCTTCGACCTCGACAATTGCCTGTATCCGACGAGCAGCCGGCTGTTCGAGCTGATCGACCAGCGCATGACCGCCTACATCGAGCGGCTGCTCAAGGTCGATGCGGTCGAGGCGCGGCGGGTGCAAAAGATGCACTTTCACGGCTCAGGCACCACGCTTGCCGGATTGATGAAGCATCACGATATCGACCCCCATCACTTCATGGCCGACGTCCATGACATCCCGCTCGACCGGGTCGTTCGCGACGACCGGCTGGTGACCGCGCTGACCCGGCTGCCTGGCCGCAAGTTCATCCACACCAACGGCAGCGCCGATTATGCGTGGAAAGTTCTCGACCGGCTCGGCATCGCCGCCGAGATCGATCATCTGCATGACGTCTTCGCCGCCGATCTGACGCCCAAGCCCGAGCTTCACGGCTACCGCAAATTGCTCGACCAGTTCGGGATCGACCCGGCCAATGCGGCGATGGTCGAGGACATGGTCCGCAACCTCGCGCCGGCCAAAGCGCTGGGCATGACCACCATTTGGGTCGACAACGGCTCCGAGCGCGGCAATCACGGCTTTGACCAGGCGATCGTCGATGTTCGGATTACCGATGTCGGCGAATGGCTCGAGACAATATTGGGGGACGACGAATGACCGACGCGCTGCAAGCCACGATCGAGCAGGCGTGGGACGAGCGCGACACGATCAGCCCCGATACGAGGGGCGAGGTCCGCCAGGCGGTCGATGCCGCGCTCGCCTCGCTCGACTCGGGCGCGGCGCGCATTGCCGAGAAGGCCGGCGGCGACTGGGTCGTCCACCAATGGCTCAAGAAAGCGGTGCTGTTGTCGTTCCGCCTCAATCCGATGGAGCTGATCGGGGGCGGTATCGGCGGGGGGCATTGGTGGGACAAGGTGCCGTCCAAATTCGCCGGCTGGGGCGAAAAGGAATTTTCGACTGCCGGGTTCCGCGCGGTGCCCGGCGCGATCGTCCGCCGCGGCGCCTACATTGCGCCGGGCGCAGTACTGATGCCGAGCTTCGTCAACATCGGCGCCCGGGTCGACGAAGGCGCGATGATCGACACTTGGGCGACGGTCGGAAGCTGCGCCCAGATCGGCAAGAACGTCCATATTTCGGGCGGCGCCGGGATCGGCGGCGTACTCGAGCCGCTCCAGGCTGGCCCGGTGATCATCGAAGACGATTGCTTCATCGGTGCCCGCGCAGAAGTTGCGGAAGGGGTACGTGTCGAGCAGGGTTCGGTGTTGTCCATGGGCGTGTTCCTGGGCGCCTCGACCAAGATCGTCGACCGCGCGACGGGCGAGGTCCATTACGGTCGCGTGCCGCCTTATTCGGTCGTCGTCCCCGGCGCGCTCCCGGGCAAGGACGGCGGCCCGAGCCTCGCCTGCGCGGTGATCGTCAAGCAGGTCGACGAGCGCACCCGGTCGAAGACCAGCATCAACGAACTGCTGCGGGATTGAGGGCCAAGGCTGCGGCCCGCCGCAGCTTCCGACCCTTGCCGACTTAGCGGGTCCGCTGGGGGACGCGACTGCTCCAGCAAGGCTCAAGCGTTTTCAGGGCCGCCTCGATCCATTCGGCCAACGGCGTGCCGATGTTCGTACTCTCGGTGAGCATCCCGTCGTCAGAATAAGCCTTCAACGAATAGCCGATGCCATCGAGGATAACCGGTGGCCCCTTCGACGAACCGATCGGAGCGAACTTAGGGACAGGAATGTCGCGCATGCTCGCAAGAAGCGGGCGTACTCGAGCGCACGTTCGCGTGTCGGCCCAGACAATCTGCTCTTCCTGTTTGATCCCGCGCGTGACCGTCCGCCGCAGCCAAAAATCGAGCTGTGCATGTTGGCGGTCGTAGCCCGACGTACCCACTTCCACGGTCGTCCTGGTCAGACGAGCTGCCGGCGCCCGGGAGAACTCGGCCCAGGCGGACCCAAGATTCGATGGGATGGGCGCGACCGCCAGCACCGCGGAGAGCAACATCATGCTGCCAGCTTAGCGCTGAACCGTCCGCTTTCCACCCTTGCTGCCGCTAGCGCCGACCCTTTGCTGGGGGGAATCACCGTTTCAGCATTTGGGCTTGCTCGAGCACGTGACGGCAGCGCGGCGCCGTTTCCGGGAACGTGGCGGCCACATTGGCCAGAACCTGCTCAAGAGCCGCCGGGTCAGCGCCTTGCTTCATGAACGGGATGACTTCGACATGCAGCGCGACCTGTACGCGACGCAAATCCTTCGGGTCTGCCAGCCACGCTTCGATCGTACGAAAGATCTGCGATTCGGCCGCCGATGACACGTCCCAGCTGGCGATGTTGAGAAATGCTGCGATCCCCTCCCACGGGGCATCGGCGGCCGCTGCCATTAGGCGTTCGGCGAGATCATCCTCCCCGAACTGGAGCAACGCAGGGGCGACTTGGTCGAAAGCGGCGTCCGACTCCATGCCGTCCGATGCCAACGCGTAGATTGCCCTTCGAACCGCTTCGTCCATTGCCGCGTCCCTGATCCGATCCCGCGCCGACCCTCGCGAACTTTCCTGTCGCACCATCACAACATTCAGTCGTGCCTTTTTGGCGGATTGTGGTGGTGGGACGAACATGAGACCTTTGTTCTTGCAACTGTAAGCGGGGGACGAGCTGCCGATGCAATTGCTGTCATTCTGCCTGCGGATGTTTGGCTGGTTATGCGGCGCCGTCGCCCTCATCGGCTGGCTCCCGTTCATCCAGCGCGACATGCGGCTCGACGGGGTAGGAGTCGCATTCTTCCTCATTCTCGCGGTGGCCGGGCACTTCGGCGGGGCGTTCATTGAACGGCGAATAAAGCCGCCTGCGCCGGAGACCGACCAGCTCAGAGCCGATGACAAGCAGCTCCGCGCGATGCTGAAGGGCGCGGCCAGAGCCCAACTGCTTTTCGGCCTGGGCCTCCTCGTTTTCGATGGTCTCTGGCTATGGCTGACCATCACGCAAATCCCGAGCGCGGAAGAGCGTCGCACAGAACCAGGCTACCCGATGATCCCGGTGACGATCAGCCTGATATTCATCGTCATCTTCGCCCTGACCGCGCTGGCGTGCCTATACGCGAGCTTCAAAATGCGCAGCCCGTCGGCGGGGCGGCTTCATGCAGTGCTGACCAAAAATCCCGAACTGCTGACAGGCCTCACGCTCACCCGCATTCACAAGGATGGCGCCCCCGGCGAAGTCGGCGATCGGTTCCTAGCCGAGATCCGTGCGGACCCAGATGAATTGACGATCACGCTGAGCAAAAGACAGGCAGCGATGCTCAAAGACCATGTCCAGCGCTGCGCCCCGCTGATGCCGCTGGTTGAAAAGGAAATGGAGGTCTGATTGCCTCCGGTCAGGTCATCCCGTGTGCGGCCGGGATCGGCGAAGGAGGACCGGCGGGCACTGCGAGCAGCATTTCCTCCGGCTCGCCAGCCTCAAAGCGCGCGAGCAGCGCGTCGGGGTCGTACATCACGCCGACCGGATTGTCCGCGTAACCCGGCGTTCGCATCAGGGCCGACGTCTCTTCTGCCGTTCCGCAGTCGACTTGGAACTCCATCCGGTTGCCGTCGGGATCCGCGTAATAGATCGACAGCGTCGTGCCATGATGGACCGGCCAGTACGGCTCCATCCCGGCGCGCTTGAGCCGGGCGTAGGTCTGCATCAAGTCGCCCACGCTCGCATAGGTGTAGGCGACGTGGTTGACGCCGATCTCGCCCCGGTCATCGCGCGACGCGCCGCCGGGCTTCAGGACGTCGAGGTTGGCTAGCGCGAACCGATGGTGCTCGTCGTCGTACGTGAGAAACGCGAGAGCCGGATTTTCGTAGACGACCTCCGCTTCAAACACGTTGCGGTACCAGGCGATCATCTCATCGAACCGCCGTGTTTGGTACACGACGTGCGCAAATTTGACTGGCTTGACCATTGCAGCCTCCCCCACCTCCGTTTGGTGGCACGCAATGCCACGTCGCGCAATCTCACGGCTAGCGGCGGCTGCGAGCATAAGCTCAGCTTATCCCCCGAGTCCGACCCTTTGTTGGCGGGCCCAGCGCTGTAACCGGTATTTGCCGCGGCTATGAAACCGCTTCCTCCCCAGGCGTTTGACCGCAATCTCGCGGACGCATCCGAGCTTGCTGCGCGCGACAACGCGCCGGTGATCCGCACCGTCATGAACCGCCGCGACTGGCTGATCCTCGGCATCCTCGCGGTGATCTGGGGCGGCGCGTTCATTTTTATCGGCATCGCCGTCCACCAGGTCGCGCCGCTGACCTACGTCTGGCTGCGCCTGTCGATCGCCGCCGCGGCGATGTGGGGATTCCTCGCCTTCAAACGCCAGCCGCTCGGGCTGCCGCGCCAAGTGTGGGGCTCAATCATCCTGCTTGCGGTGCTCAACAACGCCCTACCCTTCACCCTGTTCGGCTGGGGCCAGACGCACATCGCCAGCGGACTTGCGTCGATCCTCAACGCCACCACCCCGATTTGGGGCGTGGTCGTCGCCCACTTCCTGACCCACGACGAGCGGATGACCCCGCGCAAGATCGCCGGCGTGCTGCTCGGCGTCGGTGGGGTCGTGACCATGATCGGCCCATCGCTGTTGTCCAACATCGGCACCGGCGCACTGCCCCAGCTGGCCTGTGTGACGGCCTCACTAAGCTATGCGCTGGCCGCGGTCTGGGCGCGCCGGTTCCGCAAGCTTGGAGTCTCGCCGCTCAGCATCACCACCGGCCAGCTCACCGCCGGCGCCGCGATCATGATGCCGCTCGCCTTCTTCGTCGACCAGCCGTGGACGCATCCACTGCCCTCGCTCGGCGCCTGGGGCGCGATCGGCGCGCTCGCCTTGTTCTGCACCGCCTTCGGCTATGTGCTCTACTTCAAGCTGATCGAGACGTCGGGTGCGACCAATGCCCTGCTGGTGACATTGCTCGTGCCGCCGATTGCGATCGTCATGGCTGCGTTGTTCCTCAACGAGGTACTGGCCCCGCAGGACTTCATCGGGCTCGGCCTGATCGCGCTTGGCCTGGCTGCGATCGACGGACGGCTGCTTAGCCTGTTGCGCCGGCCTTCGCTTCCGCAAGTAATTTAGCCGCCTCCGGGCTGGTCCAGTCGAGGTCGCCGACGTAGCGCCAGACCTCCTTGCCGTTGGCGTCGATGAGGATCGACGTCGGCAGGACCACGTCTGGACCCAGCGCCCCTGACAAATGCATGTCGGGATCGTGGTACGCGCCGAGGTCGGCGGCGTTCAGCTTCTTCAGGAACGCGACGACACCGGTCTGGGCGCCGCCGTCCTGGCTGACCGCGACCACACCAAGCGCGCCGTCGTCACGGTGCTGGGCGGCGAGCTTGTCGAGTGTCGGCAATTCCTTGACGCATGGTGCGCACCACGTCGCCCACAGGTTCACCAGCACCGGCGTGCCCTTGAACGAGGCCAGCGTTATCTTGCCGCCGTCGGGGTTGCGGAATTCAGCGGTCGGCGCCGGCTGCCCCCTGTGGCTGCGATCCACGCCCTTTTGTGGTTGGGCGGCATAGTCAGGCACGTTTCGAATATTGACGTTCTGATCGGCTTGTTGCGCCGGCTTGGAGCAGGCGACGAGTGCGATGACCGCGATGGCAATTGCGAGGAAGCGCATGCCGTGCCGCTAGCGCATGCGCGGACGAGCGGCTAGTCGATAGGCATGACGCGTGCGCGCATCACCATCTTCCTCGCCGCCGCAGTGCTCGGCGGTTGCGGCAAGGTCGCCGACCTCAAGCCGGCGACGGGCCAGAGCCTGCCGCCCAAGCCGCTGCTGGCGCGGACGACGCCGACGCCCGAGCAATTGCTGGCCCCGCCTGCATACGCCCAGCCGGGGCGGATCGACGAGCTCATGAAGAAATCGACGCCGCGCGAGACCGACGCGTTCGACCTGCCGCCACGCAGCGGCGGGGCTGCACCGGCGCTCCCGGCAGGATCCGATCCGACGCCAGTCCCAACTGACACCGGCCCGGCGACTCCGCAATGGTGATGCCAGTCCGCAAGGCGGTATTCCCGGTCGCCGGGCTCGGCACGCGCCTGCTGCCGGCGACCAAGAGCATTCCCAAGGAAATGGTCACGATCGTCGACCGGCCGCTGATCCAATACGCGGTCGACGAGGCCCGCGAGGCCGGGATCGAGCAACTGATCTTCGTCACCGGCCGCGGCAAATCGTCGCTGGTCGACTATTTCGACCAGGCGTTCGAGCTCGAGGCCACGATGCGCGAGAAGGGCAAGAGCCTCGACGTGCTCGAACCGTCCAATGCCAGCTTCGGCGAGATTGTCACCGTCCGCCAGCAGCAGCCGCTCGGCCTCGGCCATGCGGTGTGGTGCGCGCGGCACATTGTCGGCGACGAGCCGTTCGCCGTCCTGCTGCCCGATGAGCTGATGGCCGGGTCGCCGGGCTGCCTCGCGCAAATGGTCGCGGCCTATGAAAAGGTCGGCGGCAACCTTGTCGCAGCACTCGAAGTCCCGGACAGCGAGACGCACAAATATGGCGTGATCGATCCGGGCGCGACCGACGGCAAGCTGACCGAGATCCGCGGCATGATCGAAAAGCCGGTGCCCGGCACGGCGCCGTCGAACCTGATGCTGCCCGGCCGCTACATCCTACAACCCGACGTGATGCGCGCGCTCGACGCGCAGGAAAAGGGTGCGGGTGGCGAGATCCAGCTGACCGACGCGATGGCCAAGCTGATCGGCCAGCAGCCATTCCACGCTTATCGCTTCGAAGGCGAGCGCTTCGACTGCGGCAGCGCGACGGGGTTCGTCATCGCCAATCTGGCCATGGCGCTGCGACGCGACGACGTCGGATCTGGCGTTCGCGAATTCCTTGACCGCGCCTAAGGCAGCAGCTCAACATCCCAGTAGAGATAATCGCGCCAGCTATCGTGGAGATGGTTGGGCGGGAAGGCGCGGCCGTGCTCCTGCAGCTGCCAGCTGGTCGGGCGGATCGGCTCGCGCATGATGTGCATGTGCGCCTCGGCCGGAGTCCGCCCGCCCTTGCGCAGATTGCACGGCGCGCAAGCGGTCGCGACATTCTCCCACATCGTTCGGCCACCTTGCGCGCGTGGGATGACGTGGTCGAAGGTCAGCTCTTTGCCCGACCCGCAATAGACGCAGCGGAAACGGTCGCGGAGGAACAGGTTGAACCTGGTGAACGCCGGATATTCGTTGGGCCGGACGTAATCGCGCAGCGCAATGACCGACGGCAGCTTGAGCGACCGGCTCGGCGAATGCACCTCGCGGTCGTAATGGGCGACGATGTCGACGCGCTCGAGGAACATCGCCTTTATCGCCGTCTGCCACGGCCACAACGACAGCGGGTAATAGCTGAGCGGCGTATAGTCGGCGTTGAGCACCAGCGCGGGGCAGCTATCGGGATGGCGGATGATCTCGGGGTGGTACATGCGACTAGCGGCACAGCCTTTCGTTCGGTTGGTCCCGAACACCAGCTCCCGGCCTCGTCGCACGCAAGGAGGAGAGGGCCCCGGCCCGTCTTCCCTTGTTGACCACCGGATGCCAACCCGGCGTTACAGGCCCATGAATCGGAGATTGCGGATTCGCCGTCAAGAGGAAGTGGCGTGATTGTCACACGCTTTGCGCCGTCCCCGAGCGGACGGTTGCATTTGGGCCACGCTTACAGCGCCGCGCTCGGCCACGCGCGGGGCGACGACTTCCGCCTGCGGATCGAGGATCTCGACCAGACGCGCAGTCGGCCCGAGTTCGTCGACGGCATTTACGAGGACCTCGACTGGCTCGGCATCGCCTGGGCGAAGCCGGTGCTGGTGCAATCGTTGCGCACCGCGGCCTACGCTGCGGCGCTGGAGGCGTTGCGGGCGCGCGGCCTCGCCTTCGCCTGCTTCTGCACCCGCGCCGACATCGCGCAGTCGCTGACCGCGCCGCACGGCGATGCTGCGATCTCCTACCCGGGCACCTGCCGTGACCTCACCGACGACCCCCTCCGCCGGGCGACGACCCCGCACTGCTGGCGGCTACATTCCGCGAAGGCGCTGGCGCAGGCCGGCTTGCCGTCATGGACTGAGGATGACGGGACGCGCTTCACCGCCAGCACTGCCGACATCGGCGACGCGATCCTGGCGCGGAAGGACGCGCCCGCTTCCTACCATCTCGCCTGCGTCGTCGATGACGCGGAGGCTGGCGTCACCCTCGTCGTTCGCGGCGCCGACCTGCGGCCCTCGACGCCCGTCCAGCGGCTGCTGCAGGCGCTGCTCGGCCTGCCCGAGCCGCGCTATCTCCACCACGCGCTGGTCACCCACACCGACGGCCGCCGCCTCGCCAAGCGTGACCAGGCGCCGACCCTCGCCGCGATGCGTGAGGCCGGGGTCGACGGCCGCGCGCTGGCAGCGCAGCTCCTCGTTGGCGAGCTTCCGCTTGGTTTCGCTTTCGGCGGCGAGTAGAGCGCCCGCATGAGTACGATCCTCATCATCCTGCTCGTCCTCGCCATGGGCGCGACGGCTTACGTCCTAGTTCGCGGCGTCATCGCCATGGCCTCGGGCAAAGATCTCAGTGGCGAGCAGCAGCAGAATTACATGCGCAAGCGCGTGCTGTTCCAGGCAATCGCCATCGTCATCATCATCCTGATTTTTGTGGCTGCCGGCGCCTCGCGAGGCTGATGGTCAAGCTCAACAAGATTTACACGCGCACCGGGGACGGCGGCACCGCCGGGCTGGTCGACGGTAGCCGGGTCAGCAAGTCGAGCCTGCGCATGACAGCGATCGGCGAAGTCGACGAGGCCAATGCCGTGATCGGCGTCGCGATTGCCGCAATGAAACCGGGCGAGCTGTCCGAGCAATTCACGACCATCCAGAACGATTTGTTCGACCTTGGCGCCGACATCGCGACCCCGGGCGAGTTCGCCGTCGGCCTGCGCATCGTCGCCAGTCAAGTCGAGCGTCTGGAGCAAGAAATCGACGCGATGAATGCACTGCTCGAGCCGCTCGAGAGCTTCATCCTGCCCGGCGGGTCGAAGGCCGTCGCGGCGCTGCATCTGGCGCGGACCGTTGTGCGCCGCGCCGAGCGCGCGGCCGTCGCGCTGAACCAGGCCGAGCCGCTCAATCCGCAGCTGCTGGCCTACCTCAACCGGCTGTCGGATCTGTTGTTCGTCGCGGCGCGTTATGTCGCGGCGGGTGAAGGCGGCGATGTGCTGTGGCGGCCGGGCGCAACCCGCGACGCGTGAAGCCGAGCGAGAACATATCGCGAACTTATGCTCGACCCGGCGGTCGTTTCATGGCAGGGAGCAAGGATGGCGAGGGAGGATCAAAAGACCCCCGAAACGTTGCGCGACCGGCTTGCCGCCACGCGCCGGCTGACCCTCGACCTCGCCGCGCCGCTGTCCGACGCCGATGCGGCCATCCAGCCGTTCCCAGATGCCTCGCCGGCCAAATGGCATCTCGCCCACACGACCTGGTTCTTCGAGACCTTCATCCTGCGCGATCACGTCGCCAGGTACGAATTGTTCGACGAACGCTGGCCGTTCCTGTTCAACAGCTATTACGAAGGTGAGGGCCCGCGCCACGCGCGGCCGAAGCGTGGGATGCTCAGCCGGCCGTCGCTCGATGAGGCCCGCGCCTATCGCGCTTACGTCGATGAAGCGCTCGACCGCGCGTTTCCGTCGCTGCCGGCGGCGGCGATCGACCTCGTCGAACTCGGCATCCATCATGAACAGCAGCATCAGGAGCTGTTCCTTACCGACATTCTCGCGACCTTCGCCGAGAACCCGCTCGAGCCCGCCTATGGCGAACTCCCGCCGCCCGCCTGCTTCGCCGATGAGCCGCTGACCTGGCATCGCGGCCGGGACGGGGTGGTCGAGATTGGCGCCGCGGGCACAGGCTTCGCGTTCGACAGCGAGCGCCCGCAGCACAAGACCTTCCTCGCGCCGCACGAACTTGCGGTCCGCAAGGTTACCAACCGCGAGTGGCGCGAGTTCATCGAGGCCGGCGGCTACCGGAGCCCGGCGTTGTGGCTGTCCGACGGCTGGGCTTGGGTGCAACAGGAGGGCATTTCCGCGCCGCTGTACTGGCACGGCGACGGCACCGAGTTCACGCTCGGCGGTCGGCGCGAGATCGACTGGGCCGCGCCGGTTGCGCACGTCAGCCTTTACGAAGCCGACGCCTTCGCCAGGTGGGCCGGCGCACGCCTTCCGACCGAGGCCGAGTGGGAGGATTTCGCATCCTCCGCAGACCCGCATCTCGGCGACCAGCTCGATGCCGCTGGGGCGGTCGCACCGGGGCCCGGCGGCGGCTTGTTCGGTGACGTTTGGGAATGGACGCAGAGCGCGTTCGCTTCCTACCCCGGCTTCGCGCCGGCCCCGGGCGCGGTCGGCGAATACAACGGCAAGTTCATGAGCGGACAGCTGGTGCTGAAGGGCGCGAGCTGTGCTACCCCGCGCGGGCACAGCCGCGCCTCCTACCGCAATTTCTTCCCGCCGGCCGCGCGCTGGCAATTTACCGGAGTGCGCCTTGCTCGCGACGCCTGAAACCTTGGCTGACGACCAGACCGCGGCCTTCCGTGACGATGTCCTCGCCGGACTGTCGGCGCCGATCCCGGCCGTGCCTGCGCGCTGGCTCTACGATCATCGCGGATCCGAATTGTTCGAAGAGATCACACGGCTCGAAGCCTATTATCCGACGCGGACCGAAATCGGGATCTTCCATTCGATCATGCCGGATCTCGCAGCGCGCCTGCCGAACGGCGCCGCGGTGGTCGAGTTTGGCGCCGGCTCGGCGACCAAGACCCCGATCCTGCTCGAGGCAATCAACCCCGCGGTCTACGTCCCGGTCGACATTTCCGGCGATTATCTCGAGTCCAGCGCGAACGAGCTGCGCCAGCAATTCCCATCGCTCGACGTGATTCCGGTGGTCGCCGATTTCGCTCGACCCTTCTCGCTCCCCGGCGGAATCGAGCATTTGCCCAAGCTCGGCTTCTTCCCCGGTTCGACCATCGGCAATTTCATTCCGCGCAGTGCAACCGACCTGCTGCGCCAGTTTCGCGAGCTCCTGGGCGACGGTTCGCAGCTGCTGATCGGCATGGATCGGGTCAAACCGGTCGAGCGGCTGATCGCCGCCTACGACGATCCGGAGGGAGTTACTGCCCAGTTCACGCTGAACCTCCTCACCCGCATCAACCGCGAGCTCGGCGCCGACATACCGGTGGACGCGTTTCGGCACGAAGCGCGGTGGAACGACATCATGTCGCGAATTGAAATCCATCTGGTGGCGTGTCGCGATGTCGAGTTCACCGTCGCCGGGAAAGTATTCCGCTTTGCTTCCGGTTCATCGATCCACGCCGAGAACAGTCACAAGTACGGATCGCGCGGCGGGCGCGTGCTGTTGCTTGCCGGCGGCTGGACACCGGTCGCCGAGTGGACCGATCCGGCGCGCGATTTCGCCGTCATCCTCGCCGAGGCCCAGCCCAAGCGCTTCGCCCCCTGATTGCGGGGCACCGGCCGTCCGGCTAAGCGGCAGACATGGGAAGCGCTCTCTTCGATATCGGTCATTACCTGCTGACCATTCTCAGCTGGGTCATCATCATCCAGATCGTCGTGAACTGGCTGGTCGTCCTGAACGTAATCAACTTTCATTCCCAGGGCGTCCGGACGTTCGTCAACGCATTGGATAGAGTGACCGCACCGCTGTATCGCCCAGTCCGGCGGCTGCTGCCCGACTTCGGCGGGCTCGACTTCTCGCCCCTGGTCATTCTGATCCTGATCCAGATAGCCCACATGCTGCTCAACGGAGCCGAGCGCAGCCTCTACACCGGCACCCTGTGACCGCGCGGAGGATCGACGGCAAAGGCGCCGCCGCCGCGATTCGGGACAAAGTGGCCGAACGGGTCGCGGCGTTCGTCGAAAGAATCGGCCGGCCTCCCGGCCTCGCTACCGTGCTGGTCGGCGAGGATCCGGCGAGCGCGGTCTATGTCCGGTCCAAGAATCGCGCGACCGCCGAGGCCGGCATGGCCGGGTTCGCCCACAATTTGCCCGACTCGACGACCGAGAGCGAACTGCTGCAACTGGTCACCGACCTCAACGCCGATGAGCGAGTCGACGGCATCCTCGTCCAGCTCCCGCTTCCGGGCCAGATCGACACCCAGCGCGTCATCGAGGCGATCGACCCGGGCAAGGATGTCGATGGCTTTCACCCGATGAACGCCGGGCGCCTTGCCACGGGCCTGCCGGCACTGGTGCCGTGCACGCCCTACGGCTGCCTCCATTTGCTCAAGGCCGAACTCGGCAATTTGGCCGGACTCGACGCGGTCGTGATTGGCCGCTCGAACATCGTCGGCAAGCCGATGGCCCAATTGCTGATCGCCGAAAGCGCGACCGTCACCGTCGCCCATTCAAAGACCAAGGATTTGCCGGCGGTCGTCCGCCGTGCGGACATCGTCGTGGCTGCCGTCGGCCGCCCCGAAATGGTCCGCTCCGACTGGATCAAGCCCGGTGCGACGATCATCGACGTCGGCATCAACCGCATCCCCACCGACGATGGCAAGGGCCGGCTGGTTGGCGATGTCGCCTACGACGAAGCAGTCGAAGTCGCTGGCGGGATCACGCCCGTGCCCGGCGGCGTTGGGCCGATGACCATCGCCATGCTGATGCGCAACACGCTGGTCGCGGCCCATCGCCGCGCCGGCCTCGCCGACCCGGAGGATCTATGATCATTGCCTTGCTGCTCGCCGCTCCCGCTCCCCTGGCGAAGTCCACGAGGGAAGTGCCGATTACGGCGGTCGAGGCGGAACGCGCCTTTGCGCTCGATGCCCAGCGCATTGGCCAGTGGACGGCCTTCCGTAAATGGGCCGACCGCACCGCCGTCGTCTTCACGCCGCAGGCCGTGTGGGCGCAGTCGGCCTTCCCCAAAAAGGATCCGCCGCGCGCCATCCGCTGGCGCCCCGCGCATAGCTTCCTGTCGTGCGACGGCCGGATCGCGGTGAACACCGGGCCGTGGTTTACCGCCGAGGGGAGGGAGGGCGGTTACTTCACGACAGTCTGGCAGTACGGCAAGACCGGTTGGCGTTGGGTCTATGACGGCGGCGGCCCCCTCGGTGGCGGGCTCGCCGACCGCAAGACGCCGCAGGTCCATCGCGCCACGTGCGGACGCCGGGCGCCCGGTCCGCCGATCGCGCCGCCGCCGCCGCTGACCAAGCAGGAAGCGCGCACGACCCCTGAAGACAATGGCCGCGGCCAGTCGGCCGACAAGACACTCGGCTGGGACTGGAAAGTCGATGCCAAGGGTAGCCGCACGTTCCGCGTGTACCAGTGGACGGGCGCGCGATACGCGCAGGTGCTGCACAATCAGGTCCCGCCACCATGATCGAGCTGTTCGGCTCGGCGCTCGCGACCTTCCTCGTCATCATTGACCCGCCGGGCTGCGCGCCGATTTTCGCCAGCCTGACGCGCGGCACCTCGGCCGCGCACCGCCGGGCGATGGCGATCCGCTCAACGCTGATCGCCTGGGGCATATTGATGTTCTTCGCCTTGCTCGGCCGGCCAATGCTCGCGGCGCTCGGCATCAGCCTCGCCAGCTTCCGCATCGCCGGCGGGATCATGCTGTTCTTCATTGCCTTCGACATGATTTTCGAGCGGCGGACAGCGCGGCGGGAAATGCGCGCTCACTCGATCGAGGGAACGCCGGAAGCAGAAGACATCAGCGTCTTCCCGATGGCCATTCCGATGATCACCGGTCCCGGCTCGATCGCCAGCGCGATGCTGTGGGTGTCGCGGGCCGAAGGCTTCGTGGCGACACTGACGGTCTTGGCCGCAATCACCACGGTGATGATCATCACCGCCGTCACCTTGCTCGCAGCCGGCCCGCTGATGAAGCTGATCGGCGTCAAAATCGAAGCGATGATCACCCGGCTACTCGGGGTGATCCTCGCGGCATTGGCGGCACAATTCGTCGTCGACGGCCTGAAGCAGAGCTTCCCGCACGTCCTTGGCTAAACCCCGGGGCTGATCAGTAAGTGACGCGCCACATTCGGAAGGGTGAATCCTTCCCGAGGTCGACTGGCGTCAGCCACGCCGGTACCTGGCCGTGCTGCAACTGTGCGTAAAAGCCCTTCGGCGCTTCCGACATGAAGATCGTCGTGGTCGAGCTGTTGGGGCAGGTCAGCAAATAGTCGGAACGATATTTGGCCATCAGCGCGTGCGCCTGATCAGCGCTGCCGCGGAAGGCGTTCATCACGTCGACGATCTGCTGGCCGTTGCGGTGATACGGACCGGTGACGGAATCGTGGTGGGTGATGGTGATCAGCCGCGGGCCGTAGTCGACGAAGGTGAAAACCATGCCGCGGGGCTGCAACGCGACCTGATGATAGCCCCACAGCGAGTTGCACAGCCCATTGGCCTTATCGATCGCGACTTCGGTCGGCGTCTTCTTCTTGCTCGGGACATAATCGAGCACCAGGGGCACTGCGGCGCCGACGCCGACGATGACAATTGCGAACACCCCGAGGACCCGCACGACGCTCGATTTCGCGTTCCACGCCTTGGGCACGAGCAGCCACACCAGCGCAGCACCGCCGGCCGCGGCAAGCATCTGTGCCGCCGGTCCCGTCCGGGTCTGCCACATTAACAACGCCGCGGCGGCGAATCCCGGTACGGCGGCGGCGATGATGCGGCGCAGCAGGTCACGGTCGCCGTGCTTCGTCCACGCCAGCAAAAGCCAGCCGATGGCGCCGACCACCGGCAGCGTCAGCGTCAGCACCGCGACCTGCCAGCCGTGCCGGTAAACCGGCCGCGCCTCACGCACATGGCTAAGCCACAGTCGGTCGACGTCGGGCGAAACGCCCTCCAGTCGGTGGACGCAATGGGGGAACATCAAAGCATGAAAGGCCGCGACAGCGAGGCCGCCGGCGAGCGCTAGCGCCAGCCTCGTCTTCCAGCTCGACGGCGATAGCCACGCCAGGCCGAACAGCAACGCACCGCCGACCAGCGCGTCCGACAGCCACACCGGCGACAGCGCGTCGCAGACGGCAGCGCGGTTGGCGTAGGACACAAAAAGGACGAAGCAGAGCGAGGTCGCGCCGGCGAGCGTGACGGCATAGGCAGCGAGCCGGCCGCGTTCCTCGCGGTCCGCGACCCAGAACAGCGCCATCGTCGCCCCGGCGAGGGCGAGATAGATGATCATCTCGATCCCGATCGCGAGGGACAGCGCGGTTGCGATCCCGAGCGTGATGCCGCCTCGAATGCGCTTGGGGTCGGCCATAGCGGCAACCGCGAGCGCGACGAGGGCGAGCTGCCAGCCGTGATGATCGATCCGCTCAGGCATGAACATGCCGTTGGTCGAGCCAGTGAAGATCATCGCGAACAGCGCGATTGGGTAGGCGCGCGGATCGACCAGCCGCCGCACGGTCAGGGCTAACGAGACAAGCAGCAACAAATAGGGGATCAGCGGCGCGATCCCGACCGCCCAACGCTCGGCCGCAGCGCCGCCGATCAACGGTCGAAGCACAAGCATCAGACCGGCAATCGGCAAGTCGACCAGCCGCGACCAGTGGATGTTCGCGCCGAACGGCGGGTTCAGGCGGTATTGTCGAAGGTCGAACCAGCCCTGCCCGTGAAGCAGCGCCCGGACCTGCATCATCCGCATATTGTCGTCGGTATCGCCCAGCCCGAAGGCGCGGATCGAAGCCCAGCGGTCAATGATAAACCAGGCACAGAACGCCAGCCAGGCAAGCAGTGTCACCAGCTTCCAATGGCGCCGGAGCCAATCGAGCACGCGCGTTTCGAGTGTTTGGTCGATCATCTGCCCCATGCCCGCGTCGTAACCGGTCGGCCTCAAAGGGCAAGCGCCGCTCGCCAAGCTTTGCCGGATTGTAATGTTGCGGCTATGGCCCGCCCCTCGCCATGACCGAACACGTCTATTCCACCGACTTCTACGACTATATCGACGCCGGCTCCCGCGCGTCGGCGAAAGCCGTGTCCGGGCTGATTCTCGGCGAGATGACGGTGACGAGCCTGCTCGATGTCGGTTCAGGCCACGGCGCGTGGGCCGCCGAATGGCTCCGCGCCGGGGTCGCCGACGTCGTCGCGGTGGACGGCGACTATGTCGCACGCGACCAGCTCGCCATCCCCGCCGAGCGGTTTCTTGCCCACGACCTGGCGACGCCGCTCGACCTCAAGCGCAAGTTCGACCTGGTGCAGAGCCTCGAGGTCGCCGAGCATCTGCCGCACGACCGCGCCGCCGGCTTCGTCGACAATCTCGTCCGCCACGGCGACGTGATCCTTTTCTCCGCCGCGGTGCCGCACCAGGGTGGCGAGCATCACGTCAACGAGCAACCGCCGGAATATTGGCGCAAGTTGTTCGCCGCGCGCGATTATGCGGCGTTCGACTGGATTCGCCCGCGGCTCGCCGACCGCCGCGAAGTGAAGCCGTGGTACCGCTTCAATTCCTATATCTACGCCAATGCTGCCGGTCGGAAGCGCCTCTCGCAGTCGATCCTCGCGGCCGAGGTGCCGGCCGATCGGCCGCTTGAGATCGGCGGCGACCTGTCGTGGATGTTGCGCCGCGCGGCTGTGCGCCTGATCCCGACCGCGTTGGTCAAGCCGATCGCCATGGCCAAGGCGTCCGTCGAGGCGCGGCTCAAGAAGTGAAACGCCATGTCGAGCGCGTGCTCCCGGATCCCGAAAAGCGCGAGGCCCTCTACCAGCTGATCCGCTACGGCATCATCGGCGCGCTGATCACGCTCGGTGGGCAGGCGATCTATTACGGTCTCGCCGAAAGCCGCCTGACCACGCCGCTGATGGCGGTCGCGATCGCCTTCGTCATCGGCCTCACCGTCGGCTATTTCGCCCATGGCTGGGTCAGCTTTAAAGGCCACGGCGAGCGCGACGACCATGCGCGGATCGGTTTCCGCTTCGCCACGGTCAACATCTTCGCTTACTTGCTGAACAGCTTCTGGGTGTGGCTGCTGGTCGAGCGGCTACACGGGCCGAACTGGTGGCCGATCCTGCCCAACGTCTTCCTCGTGCCGCTGGTGACCTTCGGCCTCCACCGTCGCTGGACTTACGCCTGACGCGATGACGCCGAGGCGGGCGTCGGCCCTGCCATCGCGCCCGCTAATCTCTTGCACGATATACAGCGGCCGGTTCTTGGCCTGGTTGTAGAGCCGCCCGAGATATTCGCCCATCAGCGCGAGGACGAACATCTGGATCGCGCCGAGTACGACCACGACGAGCATCAGCGACGTCCAGCCCGGAACGGAGCGGCCCGACAGCCAGCCGGCGAGAATATAGAGCACGATGATCACCGAGCCGAACGACAGCCACAGCCCGGCATGGCTGGCGAGCTTCAGCGGCGCGGACGAGAAGCCGGTGAGCGCATCGAGCGCGAAGCGGACCATCTTGCGCAGCGGATATTTGGTCTCGCCCGCAAGCCGCTCGTCGCGGTTGTAGAGCAAGGGCACTTGCTTGAACCCGATCCACGCGACCATCCCGCGGATGAAGCGCGCCTGTTCGGGCATGGCGAGGAAGGCGTCGAGCGCGCGGCGGGTGATCAGCCGGAAGTCGCCGGTGTCGACCGGAATCTCGACCTCGGTCGCGCGCGACAGAAGGCGGTAGAAGCCATGCGCGGTGGCGCGCTTGAATGCCGTCTCGCCGGCGCGGCTCTTGCGCACGCCGTAGACGACGTCAGCGTTCTCGCGCCGCATCGTGGCCAGCATGTCGCCGAGCAGTTCGGGCGGATCCTGCAGGTCGGCATCGATGATCAGCACGACTTCGCCCCGGCAGAGGTCGAGCCCGGCGGTGAGCGCCAATTGGTGTCCGTGATTGCGCGACAGGTTGACCGCGACGACGCGTGAATCGTTCGCCACGATGCCCTGCATGATGGCCCAGCTGCCGTCGCTCGAGCCGTCGTTGACCAGCACGATTTCGTAATCCGCGCCGGCCGCGGCCTGCGCAGCCGCCGTCAGGCGCTGGTGCAGCACCGGTAGGCAGGCTTCCTCATCGAAGCACGGGACGACGATCGACAGCATGGTCACGGATTGAGCCGATAGAGGATGGAACCCCGGTCGCGCCAGACCGGCTGCATGCCGGCGACCCGATTTGGGTCATAGGCCGGCGGATCGATCAGCCACAGGTAATCGAAGCGGTCGCGGGTCTTGGCGAGTTCGTCCAGCGCCCGGTCGACGGTCCAATTGTTGGTTACGCGGCAATCGCTGGCCCGTACCATTTGCGACGGGTCGGCGGCGAACAGCCCCGCGGCGCGATAGCGAAGGCTCATCAGGTTCGCGCCCTCGATCGTCCACTGGTCGTTGGAAAAGCCCTGGCGGCGGACGATGACCATGCCGCCAAGATGGGTGTTGCGCGGGAGCGCCCAGAAGTTGCCGCACGGATAGCCGACCAGGCTGATGACCCGGCCGCCGAGCGGCACATGATCGAGCGCGGCGAGCTTCGCCTGCTGGTCGTCGGACGCCAGCTTGAGGCTGGCAGCAGTGACCCCAACGCGAAGCACGCAGAACGTCAGGCCCGCGAGCGCGAGCGCGCTCGCCAATTTCGGCTCGACCGCTCCGCGGAAACGGATCGCGAGCAGCAGGATCGCCAGCATGTACGGCACCAGCCGCATGTCGGCGTAAGCAGAGCCGAACACGGTCCACGGGAGCACGATGAACGCCGCGACCAGCACCAGTCCGGAAAAGGCGAGATTGCGCGAGAAGGTCAGCTTCGGGTGAAGGATGGCGAGCATCAGCACGGCCGGCACGACCGCAACCGAGGCAATATCGGCGACCTTCCAGCGGTCGCGGAATGCGGTCAGCAGCCACGCCCATTTAAAGGTCCAGTTGAACCAGCCGTGGGTACCGCCGCCGTGCGTCTCGCTGCGCCAGGCGAGCATGATCACCAGCGGTATCGCCAGTACCAGCGCATGGAGCGCGGCCTTCATGCCGGCCCGGAACCAGCCGACGCCCCGGTCATGCTGGCGGACCGCCTCGGCCGAGAAGCACAGCAGGCCGAGCGCGCCCCAGCCGTAGGTGTGGCAGAAGAAGATAATAAGGGACAAGGGTACAAACAGTAGCGCGCGGAGACGCGTCCGGCCCAGCCGTCCAAGTCTCAGCCACAGCCCGAACGCGAGCAGCGCCAGCGCCATCGCCAGCGCATAATTGACGAAACCGAACAGGAACGGATGGGCGTAAGCGAACGGCAGCGCGAAGAAGGCGGAGGGCGGGATGCGCCCGTGTACTTCGCGGGCCACCCACAACATGCCGGCGACGGTCAATGGCGGAAGGGTCAGGACGATCAGCTTCACCGCCGGCTCGAGGCCCAACACCGGACCGAGCAACTTGACCAGTGCATCGACACCGAGGTTACCGATCGCCGCCCAATGGTAGGTGTAATAATGCTGGAGCCACGGCGAGTGGGCGACGTCGAGCTCAACCCGATACCGGCCCATGTGCCCGAGCAGATCGACGATCGGCGGGATAGGCGGATAGGCGAGCGGCAGGGCAAAGCCGAGAACGAGCGCCAGCAGCAGCCAGCGCGATTCCCACCAAGCTTCCCGAACCGGAATGTCGCTCACCCTCGCTCCCCCAGCGGCACGCATCAGTTAGCTTTGCATTCAACCGGGATACAGCTTTGGAGGCTTAACCGATCGGCATCAAAGTGGGAGGGTTTCGAAATGATCAAGGTCCTGCTTGGCGGCACTGCGGCCGCCACTGTTCTTGCGTTCGTACCGGCCATGGCACAGCCAGCGCCTCCACCGCCACCCGGCGTTGCCCAGGGCACCACACCAGCCCCGATGATGGCACCGCGAATTCACACCCAAGTCATGCGCATGCCGATGATGCCGGAGACTCGCGACGGCATGCTCGCCCACGTTCGTGAAATGTTCGGCAAGCTCGACGTCAACAAGGACGGCTACGTCACGCGTGAAGAGGCCGACTCCGAGCACAAGATGATGGCCGAAAAGATGCACGCCGAGTTTGGCAGGAAGTTCGCCGATGGCGATTTCAAAAAATTCGCCGAGGGCGACTTCCCGCATCCCGATCGCAAGGCGATGTTCGACAAGCTCGATGCCAATCATGACGGCGCGATCAGTCGCCAGGAATTCATGGCATCCAAGCCCGACATCCGCGAGCGCCAGGTATTCGTGATGCGCAACGGCGACGGCCCGGTCGAGGTGAGTGCGGATGTCGATCATGCGGGGCCGCCGGACGGCCATCCGCGGATCATGATCATGCGGAATGGCGCGGAACCGATCGACGTCGGCGCGCCAGGTGCACCCGGCGTGAAGATCATGCGGATGCATGGCGGCATGGGCATGCACGGCAAGATGTTCGAAATGGCGGACGCCAATCATGACGGCCGCGTGTCGTTGGACGAAATGACGACGGCAGCGCTCAGACATTTCGACGAAGCCGACGCCAACCATGACGGCAAGCTCACCCCGGATGAGCGAATGCACATGCACCGCGAAGTCATTGAAAAGGTCGTGAAGATGAAGCCCGCCTGACGGGAACCGAATTTCGACCAGAGGAGGGCCGGCGCTTGCGTCGGCCCTTTTGCTTCGTGCTATGAGCCGCCGGTCGTTCCGGAGGTTCACCATGCGCGTATCGAAAGTCTTCGCCTTTGCCGCCGTCGGGGCGTTGCCGCTGAGCGCGGCCCAAGCGGACGAAGGCATGTGGACGATCGACGCGTTTCCCGCCGCCAAGATGAAGGCGGCTTACGGATGGGCGCCCGACCAGGCGTGGCTCGACAAGGCGCGCGCGGCCGCGGTGCGATTGTCCGGTTGCTCGGCGAGTTTCCTGTCTTCCGACGGACTGATCCTGACCAACCACCATTGCGTGGCCAGCTGCGCCGAGCAGAATTCGACCGCCAAGAACAATATCCTGAAGTCCGGCTTCACCGCCGCGACCCGCGAGCGCGAGCTGAGGTGTGCCGGGCAGCAGGCGGAAGTGGTGACGTCGATCCGCGACGTGACCCCCGACATCAAGGGAGCGGTCGGAGCGGCAACCGGCGAGGCCGCGGTCAAGGCGCGCAATGCGGCGACGGCTAAGCTCGAAAGCGCCGGCTGCCCGGATAAGGCTACCAGCCGCTGCCAGGTCGTCACGCTCTACGGCGGCGGCCAATACAAGCTCTATACTTACCGCAAGTACAGCGACGTACGGCTGGTGTGGGTGCCCGAATCGCAGGCGCCACAGTTCGGCGGCGACCCCGACAACTTCAATTTCCCGCGCTACTCGCTCGATGCGAGCTTCCTCCGCGCCTATGAGAATGGCAAACCGGCGGCGACACCCAATCACCTGCAGTTCAACCCACGCGCGCCGATCGACGGCGAGGCGACGTTCGTCGTCGGCAACCCCGGCTCGACCCAGCGGATGTACACCAGCGAGCAATTGGCGATGCAGCGCGAGTTGGTGCTCCCGACCTTGGTCACAACAAATTCCGAACTGCGTGGACGCTTGATCGCAGAGATGGAAGCGAGCCCGACCAAGGATCGCGAGGGCCATCAGGCGCTGGAGAGTCTCGAGAACAGTTTGAAAGTCTACATCGGACGCAAGAAGGCGCTCGACGATCCGGCGTTCAGCGGCAAGCTTGCTGCCGCCGAAGCCGACCTCAAGGCCAAGGTCAAAGGCAATTCGAAAATCGGCGATCCGTGGTCGGACATCGCCACCGCCACCCGCGCCTACCGCAATCTCTATCTCGCGCGCTATTTCGCGTCGCCGCGCAGCGACCTGTTCGGCTATGCCCTGACCCTGGTCCGGGCCGCGTCCGAGCGCGCCAAGCCCGACGCAGACCGGTTACCGGAATATACGGATTCCGCGCTGCCGCTGGTCGAAAAGCGGCTGCTCGACGCGCGGCCGATCTACCCGTGGCTCAACCGGCTCAACCTCGAATTCTCATTGAGCAAGATGCGCGAATATCTCGGGCCCGACGATCCGCAGTCGAAGCTGATGCTCGGCAAGGAGTCGCCCGAGGGTCTCGCGGCGCGGCTGGTCGCCGGGACCAAGCTCGCCGACCCCGCCGTGCGCAAGGCGCTGTGGGCCGGCGGCCAGAAAGCAATCGACGCCTCGACCGACCCGATGATCGTCTATGCCCGCAAGATCGACGGCAACGCGCGCGAGCTTGAGCAGCGCTTCGACGCCGAGGTCGATGCCCCGGTCACCGCCGCCCAGGCCAAGCTCGCGGATGCGCGCTTCGCCGCTTACGGCGACTCCGTCTATCCCGATGCAACCTTCACCCTGCGCGTCAGCTACGGGAAAGTGACGGCGTGGAACGAGCGTGGCCAGCAAGTCCCGACCCGGACCGTGATTGGCGGCACCTATGACCGTGCAACCGGCGCTTATCCGTTCGACCTCGCCCCGGCGTTCGTCACGAATAAGGCGCGCATCGCCAAGTCCGTCACCTATGACTTCGTCACCAACAACGACATTATCGGCGGCAATTCGGGCTCGCCGGTGCTCGACCGCAACGGTGCGGTGATCGGCGCCGCCTTCGACGGCAACATCCATTCCCTCGGCGGCAATTACGGTTTCGACCCGACGCTCAACCGCACCGTCGTCGTGTCGATGGCCGCCGTCGAGGAAGCACTGAAGCACATTTACCCGGCGCCCGCCTTGCTAGCCGAGCTCCGCGGTTCGTCGGGTTCGGGCGGTACCGAGCGCGGCGCTGCGCACTAGGCTAACCGGCGGCCTCGCGGCACTGGTGCTGGCGAGCTCGGCGCTCGGCGCAGGCAAGATTCTCGTCGCCAACGGAAGCTGGGCGGCGATCGACCGCGGCGGCGTCTGCGAGGCCGAAGGCCGCTCGGCGCGGATCGCGATCAAGGGCAAGGTCCAGGCGACTGCCGGATTCACCTTCGCCGCCGACCGCAAACGCTGGGGCGAGTTTCATGCCCATCTCAGTCGGGTTTCGCGCGCCGGCTCAAGTGTGATCCTGAGCGTCGGCGATCAGCCATTCCTGCTGACCGCGCGCGACGACTGGGCGTGGAGCACCGGCCCGGCGCAGGAGCAAGCGATCATCGCCGCGGTTCGCGGCGCCGCCGGAATGCGGGTCGAAGCCCGCGACGGAGCAGGCCGCCGCTTCGTCGATCCCTACGCCCTCGACGGTGCGCCCACCGCGATCGACACTGCGGCCGCGGCCTGCGCTGGCAAAATTCAGCCGCATTAACTAGATAGGCGCTTCGCCATGAGTGCCGACACCGCCATCATGCCCATTCCGGGCCCGATCGATCCTGTGCCCGTGCCGCGCGCGGCGCCCGCGCGCGCCGACGGCCTGGTCGAGCTCGTCGGCCTATCCAAGGACGCGATCCGGGCCGCGCTCGAAAGCGCCGGGCTGGAGCCACGGCAGGCGAAGCTGCGCGGCAAGCAGATCTGGCACTGGATCTACAATCGCGGTGTCTTCGACTTCGCCAATATGAGCGACATCGCCAAGGCTCAGCGCGGCTGGTTCGCCGAGCGTTTTGTCATTTCACGCCCGGAGGTGGTGGAGGCGCAGGTCTCGTCCGACGGCACGCGCAAGTGGCTGCTCAAGACCCACGACGGCCACGACTTCGAAATGGTCTTCATCCCCGACGCCGACCGCGGCACCTTGTGCGTCTCGAGCCAGGTCGGCTGCACCCTCAATTGCCGCTTTTGCCACACCGGCACGATGCAATTGGTGCGCAACCTCGATCCGGCGGAGATCGTCGGCCAGGTGATGCTCGCCCGCGATGCGCTCGGCGAATGGCCGAGCCAGCCGGAAGGGCGGATGCTGACCAACATCGTCATGATGGGCATGGGCGAGCCGCTCTACAATTTCGACAATGTCCGCGACGCGCTGAGGATCGTGATGGACGGCGACGGCCTCGGCCTGTCGCGGCGGCGGATCACGCTGTCGACCTCTGGCGTGGTGCCGATGATGGCGCGAGCCGGCGCGGAAATCGGCGTCAACCTCGCAGTCTCGCTGCATGCGGTAACCAAGGAAGTTCGCGACGAGATCGTGCCGCTCAACCGCAAATATGGTATCGAGCAATTGCTCGAGGCGTGCGCGGCTTATCCCGGCGCGAACAATGCCCGGCGCATCACGTTCGAATATGTCATGCTCAAGGACAAGAACGACAGCGACGCCGACGCCCGCGAGCTGGTCCGGCTGATCCGCCAGTACAAGCTACCGGCCAAGGTCAATCTGATCCCGTTCAATCCGTGGCCCGGCGCGGGGTACGAATGTTCGAGCGATGAGCGGATAAGATCGTTCAGCAACATCGTGTTCGAGGCGGGCATTTCGGCGCCGGTCCGCACCCCGCGCGGCCGCGACATTGACGCCGCCTGCGGCCAGTTGAAAACTGCGGCGGAGAAGCGGCGCAAGTCGAGCGCCGCGGCATAAGGAGTAGCGCATGTCGCTGATCGGCAAGCTGGTCGAGAAACTGCTGAGCAAGGGGAGCATCACGCTGCTCCGCCCGGGCAAGCCGCCGCACACTTACGGCGCCGGGGGCGGCAAGCATTTGACGATCCGCTTCACCGACAAGCGCGTGGCGTTCGACATCGCGCGCAACCCGCGCCTCCGGCTCGGCGAGGCCTATATGGATGGCCGGGTGGTGATCGAGGACGGGACCATCCTCGACCTCCTGGAGATGGTCACCGGGGCCAACCGCTGGGAAGACAAGGGCGAAGGCCGCGCCGCCATGCGCAAGGGCAAGAAACGCTTCGCGCGGCTGTTCGCAGCCAACAACCCGATCCGTTCGCGGCGCAATGTCGCGCACCATTACGACCTCAAGGACGAGCTCTACGAACTCTTCCTCGACGACGACAAGCAGTACAGTTGCGCTTACTTCACCGATCCGGGCAACAGCCTCGAGCAGGCCCAGGCCGACAAGAAAGCGCATATCGCGGCGAAGCTGGCGCTGGAGCCAGGCATGCGCGTCCTCGACATCGGCTCGGGCTGGGGCGGTATGGCGCTCTACCTGCACCAGGTCGCGGGCGTGGACGTGCTTGGCGTGACCCTGTCGGAGCGCCAGTTGGCGGTCGCCCGCGAGCGCGCCAGGGCCGCGGGGGTGTCCGACCACGTGAAGTTCGAGCTGATCGACTACCGCCACCTCGACCAGCGCTTCGACCGCATCGTTTCGGTCGGCATGTTCGAGCATGTCGGCGCCAAGCATTACGACGAATTCTTCGCCAAGTGCCGCGAGTTGCTCGTGCCCGGTGGCGTGATGTTGCTGCATACGATCGGCAAGCTCGGTCAGGCGTCGGGGCCCGACCCGTTCACCGACAAGTACATCTTTCCCGGATATCACCTGCCGTCGCTGTCGCAGATGCTCGGCGCAAGCGAGCGTGCGCACCTCATCGCCAGCGATGTCGAGAACCTTCGGCTGCATTATGCGCATACGCTGCGCCACTGGCTGGAGCGCGCGACCACGGCGAAGGCCGAAATCGAGGCGATGTACGACGCACGCTTCTTCCGCATGTGGGAATTCTATCTCGCCGGCGGGATCGTGATGTTCGAGAGTGGTGCGGCCTGCAACTACCAGGTGCAATATGTGCGCGACCGCAACGCCGTGCCGATCACCCGCGACTATATGATGGAAATCGAGCGCAAGTATCGCGCCACTGCCACCCCGCCGGCCGGTCCGAAAAAGACGCGGACAACGAGCCGGAAGAGGGCGCTCGAACACAGCTAGGCTGCCGCGATACTAGGCTCGACAACGTCGTTATTGGCCCTAACTAAGTCCGAACTTGCTGTTTTATTGCAGTTATGCAACTTTGGCTCCGCTCGGTCCCCAATTGATTCGCCGCCAGGGGGAGGCACAATGAACCGGGCATTCCAACACTCGTCGGCAAGCTAGACGGTCGGCGCCGCGCGCATGGCGTTGGCTGATATCCTGACCCGCGTTGCTGCTGAACTGGCGTTGTTCGCCGGGGCGGGCTTCCTGCTGTTCGCGGTCAATGACGTCCTCGTCGACCTCATTTATTTTGCCCGTCGAATCTGGCGCTCCCTGACAGTCTACAGCCGTTATCCGCGCGCCTTCGCGAGTTACTTCGTGTTCAAGAAGAACCCCGGCTTCATTGCCATCCTGGTGCCGGCGTGGGACGAATCGGCCGTCATCGCCTCGATGCTCAAAGCCACGCTCGACCGCCTCGACTATGATGACTTCAGGATCTTCGTCGGACATTATCGGAACGACCCGGCGACGGCCGCTGCCATCGCCAGCGTCGATGACCAGCACATCGAGCCCGTTGTGGTTGAAGCCGACGGACCGACTACCAAGGCCGACTGCCTCAATCATCTCTACGATGCGCTCGTCGCGCACGAATTGCAGTCCGGCCATTCCGCCAAGGCGGTCGTGTTGCATGACGCCGAGGATGTGGTTCATCCCTATGAACTTCGCATTTTCGATGCGCTGATTGAGCGCGCCGCGGTCATCCAGCTTCCCGTCCTTCCGCTCCCCGATCCGCATTCACGCTGGATTTCCGGTCATTATTGCGACGAGTTCGCCGAAGCGCACATGAAGGAACTCGTCGTGCGCGAGGCGGTCGGCGCGGCGATCCCGCTGGCCGGCGTTGGTTGCGCGATTGGCCGCAAGGCATTGGCCCAGCTTGCCGCAATGGAAGACGGTCGGCCCTTCGCGGGCACCAGCATGACCGAAGATTATGAGGTCGGTCTCAAAATCGGCGCGCTCGGGCTCAAGACGATGTTCGTGCGCATCCCGGCCAAGCCCGGCGAGCGCGGCATGGTCTCGAGCCGCGGGCATTTTCCGGCAACCCTTGGCGCCGCGGTCCGCCAGAAGGCCCGGTGGCTCGGCGGAATTGCGCTCGCGGGATGGGATCGCCTCGGCTGGAGTGGCGGGCTGGGCGAACGCTGGATGCGCCTGCGCGACCGGCGCGGTCCGATTGCCGCCCTGCTCCTCGTCGCCGCCTACAGCGCGGCGTTGCTGTGGTCGCAAATCTGGCTCGCCGAAGCGCTCGGCGCTCCAATCCACGCGCGCCTCGATCCGCTGCTCGTGACGTTGCTGACGGTCAATGCGTGGCTGCTGGGCTGGCGCGTGCTGATGCGTGCCGCCTTCACCACGCGTGCGTACGGCGCGGCAGAGGGTCTGCGTTCGGTCCCGAGAATGCTTGTCGGCAATGTTATCGCGATGCTTGCCGCCGCGCGCGCGATCGCGCTTCATCTCGGCGGTGGAGCAAAACGCTGGGACAAGACCCGGCACGTCTTCCCGGCGGAGTTGCCGCAGTGAGGCCGTCCCTCCGCTTCCTCGGGCTCGCAGTTATCGGCTGGGCAACTTTCCGCGCGGCGACGGTCGGCCTCATTCCCGGCGCTCTGTGGACCACGACCAGCAAGCCGGCCGAGACCGCCCCCTCTCCCGCGCTGATTGCAACGCAATTCCCGCCGATCGAACCGATTGCCCCGGCACCGGCGCCAGTGCCACCGCCATATCAGGATGCGGCGTCCCCTTACGGCGCGCCCTATTATTACCCGAACCCACCGGGCTACGCGCCGCCGGCGTCGTCACCCGTCCGGCCGGTGGTTGTCCCAGTCTATGTTTCCTATCGCACACCGCCCCAGGCCCAGGTTGTGCAACCGGCGGTGTGGCCCCTTCCCGAGCCCCATCGCCAATTCTATCAACCGCCGAAGGAAGACGAATGGGTTGCTTCCCACCTCGGGATGACCGGAGCAGCAATCCCAGCGCAATCCCGCGTGACCGAGCCGATGCAAAGCACGGCCCCGGCGGTCATCGCCCGCCGCCTCGACCGCATCCAGCTGACCATGTGGGCGATGCTGCGCAGCCGCCAGGACCTGACCGGCACGACCTCCCTTGCCAGCGGCGGGCAGTTGGGCGGCAGTCAGGCGGGCGCGCGCCTGTTCTACAACGTGACACCGGCGATCGCCGCCGTCTTGCGCTCGAGCTCAGAAGTTGGCCGGCGTGGTGGTGAACTTGCCGCCGGCGTGCGCGTCCACCCGTTGCGCTCAATTCCCGTCTGGGTCACCGCCGAGCGCCGTTTCCAGTTGGGCAAGTACGGCGGCGGCAGGAACGCTTTCGCGCTGTTTGCCGAAACCGGCATTTACGGCCGTCCGATGCCGTTCGATTTTACGCTGGACGCTTACGCCCAGGGCGGCGTCGTCGGGTTGAGCAGTCGCGACCTGTTCTTCGACGGCGCGGCGACCTTCACTCGCCCCGTATTTCGCCAATTCTCGGCCGGCTTCGGGGTGTGGGGCGGGGTCCAGCCGGGCCTGTACCGGGTCGACGCCGGACCCCGAATTTCGATGCAGGTCCGGCGGAATGTCCGCGTTCACTTCGACTACCGCCAGCGCCTGTCCGGCAACGCCGAGCCAGGGTCAGGCCCGGTCGTAACGCTGGCCGGCGATTTCTAACCACTCGCTTGGCCCTGACCGCTGTTGCGGCTAGTCCTGCGGGCGAAGCATGGACATCTACCTTCCGATCGCCGGCCAGTCGGTCAACGCGCTGTTCATGGTGCTGCTTGGCTTTCTCGTCGGCATCTTGTCGGGCATGTTCGGCGTCGGGGGCGGGTTTCTCACCACGCCACTGCTGATCTTCTACGGCATTCCGCCGACCGTCGCCGTCGCCTCGGCCACGACGCAGATCACCGGCGCCAGCGTCTCGGGCGTGATGAGCCACATGCGCCGCGGCGGAGTCGACCTGAAAATGGGCGGCGTGATGATCGTCGGCGGACTGCTCGGCTCGCTGGTCGGCGTCGTGGCTTTCCGCCTGCTTCAGTCGACCGGGCAGATCGACCTTGTGATCGGCGGGCTCTACGTCATCATCCTCGGCTGGATCGGCAGCCTGATGTTAAAGGACGCGCTCGTCGCGCTTGGCTACGTCAAGGCGCCGGGCACGGCGAAGCCAAATGCCCGCCACAACCGCTGGGTTGCCTCCCTGCCGCTGCGCTGGCGGTTTTACAGCTCCGGTCTTTATGTCTCGCCACTGGCACCGCTCGCGCTAGGCTTCGTCGCCGGCATGTTGACGGTCTTCCTCGGCATCGGCGGCGGCTTCATCCTTGTCCCGGCGATGATCTACCTGCTCGGCATGCCGGCACGGATCGTGATCGGCACCAGCCTCGTCATGGTGCTTGCCGTCAGCGCTTGCACGACCATGGTCCATTCACTGACCACGCGCTCGGTCGACATCGTCCTGGCCGGGCTGCTGCTGCTCGGCGGCGTCATTGGCGCTCAATATGGCGCGATGCTGACCACCCGCGTGAAGCCGGATCTGATGCGGCTCGCGCTGGCCATCATCATCCTGCTGGTGGCGCTGCGCATGGCGGTCGGCCTCGCCTGGCGGCCCGACGAAGTTTACTCGATCGAATATCTGTGAGCCGGGCCCGCGCATCGCTTCTGCTGCTGGCCTTTGCGCCGCTGCTGATCGGTGCGGACAAGCCGGTGCTGGTGCCCGACATTTCGGCGCGGAAAGTCGAAATCCGCTACAGCTTCACCGGCGCTCAATTATTGCTGTTCGGTGCGGTGGTCTTTCCCGGCGGGCGGCCGCCCAGCCATCCGTCCGACATCGTCGTCGTGCTGCGCGGTCCCGTCCAGCCGATCCTGGTGCGTGAAAAGCAGAAGATCGCAGGCATCTGGATGAATGCGGACCAGGACCGGTTCCGCTCTGCTCCTTCGTTCTATTCGGTGGCATCGTCGCGGCCGATTGCCGACCTGGTCGACGACCGCACCGCCGCAATTTACGAGATGGGACTGCACAATTTGCAGCTTTCGCCCGGCGGCGGGGCACTGCCGGAGAAGGAACGACGGTTCGAAGCGGGTCTGCTCGACCTGCGCAAGCGGCGCGGCCTTTACGCCGAGAATCCTCGCGGCGTCGAAATCAGCGACGCGGTCCTCTACCGAGCGACGATTTCGATCCCCAGCCAGGTCCCCGTCGGGACCTATACCGCGGAGACGTTCCTCGTCGATCGGGGTAAGGTCGTCGCGGCGGCAACGCGCGACATCCAGATCGACAAGTCGGGCTTCGAGCGCTTCGTTGCGCTGGCCGCGCGGCGCCATGAAGGGCTGTACGGCCTCGCTGCAGTGCTGATGTCGCTGGGAATGGGCTGGGCCGCGGCGGCGTTTTTCCGGCGCCGGATGTAACACCCAAGCCTAAGCCAATTTTAACCGCTCATCCGTATGACCACCTGACACGCATGTCAGTGGAGTGACGGGTCAATGAACGAGCAGCCGAATCTGCGCCAGTTTCTCGACGAGGTGAATAGCTTCGCGGAGGACACCGCCGGCGCACCCGCTCCGGCTCAGTCGAGCAAGCTGCTGCCGCCGATCGGCAAGGTGCTTGAGATCGCGGGCTCCGGTTCGCAGGTCTGCCTCGACGCGGCCGAACTGATGAAGCTCCAGTCGCACAGCGACCCCGCGGTCGCCATGTCCGGCCAGGTCGGCAGCCAGGTCAAGATGGTCGTCGGCACCAACTGGCTGATCGCCAACGTCCGCACCATGCGCGCCGACGATGGCGGCGAAATCGTTGCCCACGTCGACTTCCTCGGCGAAGGCAATCGCGATTCGACCGGCAAGGTCAGCCATTTCCGGCGCGGCGTTACGCGCTATCCGATTCCGGGCTGCGAAGTGCATGCGGTCAGCACCGAAGACCTTCGCGCAGTGTTCGCCGCCAGCGACGAGGCCAATATCGAGATCGGCACCGTCTACCCGACCGACGACATTCGCGGCGCGCTTTACGTCGATGCGATGCTCGGCAAGCACTTCGCGGTGCTTGGGTCGACCGGTACCGGTAAGTCGACGTCGGTCTCGCTCATCCTGCACCGCATCTCCGAGCTGTCGCCCGAGGGTCACATCGTGATGATCGACCCGCACGGCGAATATTCGGCCGCGTTCAAGGGTTGCGGCGAGCTGTTCAATGTCGACAACCTGCAATTGCCCTACTGGCTGATGAACTTCGAAGAGCATTGCGAAGTGATGCTGACGACGCACGACGCCGAACGGCAGCGCGACGCCGACATCCTCGCCAAGTGCCTGCTTGCCGCCCGCACCAAGGGCAAGGACATGAGCCAATACGGCAAGGTCACGGTCGATAGTCCGCTCCCCTACCTGCTGGCCGATCTCAACGGGATCATCGTCAATGAGATGGGCAAGCTGGAGCGCGCCGGCGACACGCTGCCCTATCAGCGGCTGAAGACCAAGCTCGACGAGCTTCGCGCCGACCCGCGCTACACCTTCATGTTTTCGGGCATGCTGGTGTCGGACACGCTGGCTAGCCTGCTCGCCAAGATGTTCCGCCTGCCGAGCCACGGCAAGCCGATCTCGATTGTCGACGTGTCGGGCGTTCCGTCCGAAGTGACCTCGGTCGTGGTGTCCGTGCTCGCTCGCATGGTGTTTGACTACGCCATCTGGTCGCGGACCGAGGCGCAGCGGCCCCTGCTGCTGGTCTGCGAAGAGGCACACCGCTACGTCCCCAAGGACGAGAGCGCCGAAAGCGGCCAGGCAGTCCGCAAGATCCTCGAACGTATCGCCAAGGAAGGCCGTAAGTATGGCGTCAGCCTCGGCCTGATCACGCAACGTCCGTCCGACCTTGCCGAGGGCGTGCTGTCACAGTGCGGCACGATCATTTCGATGCGTTTGAACAACGACCGCGACCAGGCCTGCGTGCGCGCGGCGATGCCCGAAGGCGCGCGCGGCTTCCTCGACGCGATTCCGGCCCTGCGCAACCGCGAATGCATCGTCTGCGGCGAAGGTGTCGCCATCCCGATCCGCGTCCGCTTCGACGACCTCGAGCCCGAGAAGCGGCCCGCCTCGTCCGACCCGAGCTTCGCCCGCCTGTGGCGCGAGACCGGCGACGAGGAAGGCATCATTCAGCGCACGATCAAGCGCTGGCGCGGGCACGGCCGCTAAAGCGGCCTGGGCAAGCGCTGGCGCGGCCACGGCCGTTAAGCGTCACATTGCTGTAATCGCCGCTTCCTAGTAGCGCGCCTGCGCCGGCGCTTGTCGCCTGCCCGACAGGAGCGCTCGTGCTGTACGATATCCCGACCCCGATCTTGGTCATCGCCCTGCTCGCGGGCATGGTCGCGGTGGTCGAGGGCGGGCTGCGGGTCGGCCAGCGCTATGGCCGCGATCCGTGGTCCAAGGCGCGCGAAATTCACACCGCGCTGACCGCTGCGGCCCTGGCGCTGATGGGCCTGATGCTGGCTTTCACCTTCAACCTGTCGGCCAGCCGCTACGATATCCGCAAGAACCTCGTGGTGTCGGAAGCGACCGCGATCCAGTCGGTTCGAACCGGCCTCGACTTCCTCGCGCCTGGACCTCGCGCGCGCGGCCTGAATCTGCTCCATTATTACACCAGCAAACGGATCGCCTACATGAAGGTCGGTCGGAACGCCGCGCGCGAGACCGAAGCGATCCAGCAATCGCGAGCGTTGTTTGGCGAACTATGGCGGGTGACCGCGGCGAGCGGCAATTATTCGGCGACCGAGCCGCAACTTCGCGCCGCGCAATATGCCGAGATGACCGGCGCCATGCTCGATTTGAACCGCGTCGCCCGCGAGCGCGAGGAAGCGCGCTACCGCACGGTGCCGCAGGCGGTGATCGCGATGCTGTTCGCACTGGCGGTCGGGGCCGGCGGCGTGTTGTCCTACATGTCCGGCGCGACCGGTCACCCGGATCGCCTGCCGACCTACGCCTTCCTCGCGCTGGTGTGCCTCGTCATCTACTTGATCATCGACTTCGATCGGCCGCGACGTGGCTTGCTGCAATTCGACGCCGCCCCGCTCGAGCGGGTATTCACCGGCTAGGAACAATCGCGGCGGAGCGCTACAGCTCGCGCATCAATCGCTGGGGGGCTGCGATGGATTTCGATACGGCCATGCTGATCGCCTTGCCAGCGACTTTCCTTCTGTTGTTGGCGGTCGAGGCGCTTATCCCCTCGGGGCGCGAAATGCCGAAGATCCGGTACTGGCGGTTGATCGGCCTGGCGGGTTTTGCGCTGACGCTCGGCGTATTCGTCGGCGCGCCGCTTTTGATCGTCCCCTTTTTGCCGGCATCGATGGTCGTCGTCGATCTGAGCTCCTGGGAAAATTGGGCGGCTATCCCGGTGTGGATGCTGACGACCTTCTTCGGCTACTGGGCGCACCGGATCATGCACTATTTCGATGTGCTGTGGCGCGCCGGGCACCAGTTGCACCACGGGGTTGCGCGGGTCGATGTCTCGTCCGCGATGATTTTCCATCCGGTCGACATTACGATCCAGGGCGTCCTCGCAGGATTGCTCGCCGCCGGCCTGACCGGCGCCACCGCGCACGCCGCGGCTTGGGCCGGCTTGTGGGGTTTCTTCGTCGGCGTGTTCCAGCACATGGATGTCCGCACACCGGCCTGGACGGGCTGGATCATCCAGCGGCCGGAGGCGCACCTGCTTCACCACGAGCGCGACGTCCACGCCCGCAACTTTGGCGACATGCCGCTGTGGGACCGGCTGTTTGGGACCTACGGCGCACCGGTCGAGCGTCCCGTCACGCTCGGTTTCATCCCTGGGCGCTCGCGCCGATGGCTGGCGATGCTGGCGATGATCGACGTCAACAAGGTCGATCACGTCGACGGGCGGATCAAGCTCTGACGGTCAGAGCCCGAACACCCGGGCAAGGGCCAGTACCGCGAGCGCCCCGATCAGCGCCGCCAGCGACCAGATAATCTCCCGCCGCCGCGACTGGGTCTCCGCTTCCCGCGCGTGATTCGCATCGTCCGCCGCCTTGGCGCGGCGCTCGATCTCGCTCGACGCCGCGAAGAATAGATCCCCACCGGCAACGCCGTGGCTGACGATTTCGCGAAGCTCGTCGCACGAGCGGCTCTTCATCTCATCGCTTGGCGCCATCCCCGGCGCGAATTCGGTCGTCGCAATCATTGCAGGCTCCCACCCCTTCGAGGAGACCAACAAGCTGGCGGCGGATCACCGCCGTCCCCAAACGCTAGGCGGGGACGGACCGGTTATACAATAAATGCGAATTTAATGGGAGCGCCGTCTCAGGAGCGCTTGGCGCCGACCGTCAGCAGCTGCGCGAGCCGTGCCTTGACCGCGTCGGCGACATGATTGTCGACGACCTGGACGGTCGCGAAGCGCACTGCCAGCGGGTTCACGGGCGTGCCGTTGCGCTTCACTTCGTAGTGGAGGTGCGGGCCCGTCGAGAGGCCCGACGAACCGACATAGCCGATCACTTGCCCGGCGTGGACCAAAGTCCCCGGCGCGGCGACGATCTCGCTCATGTGGCTGTAACTGGTCAGCAGGCCGCCGCCGTGCGCGATCCGGACCTGGCGGCCGTAACCGCCGGCCCAGCCCGCGCCAACCACTTGCCCATCTGCCGCGGCAACGATCGGGCTGCCCCAGCTAGCGCCAATATCGAGGCCCGCGTGAAACCGCGAGAAGTGCAGGATCGGGTGATAGCGATAGCCGAAATAGGAGGTGATGTGGCCGTTGACCGGCAACCCCGAGAGGCCGGTCGAAACCTGGGTCGGCTGCGCGGCATGGCCGGCGTCGATCCAGCTCGCGTTCCACTTGACCAGCTGGAGGTCGGGCGAAGCGACCCGGTCGAGCCCGGCATAGAGCAGCTGTCCGCCGCTCCCGAGCACCATGTCGAAGCCGTCGCCGGGCCCGACATCGCCGCCGACGTCGATTTCCGTCGCCAACGCGAACAGATATTGCGCGGCAACCTGCGGGCTCGCCCCAGCCGCGCGCAGCGACCAGTAAAGCCCATCGCCGACCCGCCCACGGATGCGCAGCGGACCGCTTGCGGCCTTCGGCGCTTCCGGTTGCGGCACAACCAACGGCACCGGCTGGGCCGAGCGCACCGGCACCGCGGCAATCGGCTCGACCGCCTCGGTCGCGTCCATCCGCAACCCGGTCCGGCCGCCGCTGGCGAGCGGCGCGACGCCAAGCGCTTGCCATTGAACCTGGTCGTCGGCGCGAATGTCCTTGGTGCCCGGCAGCGAGGCCCAGCCAACGCCGCTGCACAGCACGGCAAGCAGGCCCGCCCACTCCCAGCGCAGTTGCGGCAACGCGATCGCGCGCGACCGCGCTGCGCCACTCCGCCGGCCAAAGCCGGCCGCAACCCTGGGTTGAGCCATCAACACAAGGCTCTCAATCGCGAAACAAGGTTAAGAACGGCCTAAATCGTTCGTCGAAGCGGCCTTGCGTTCGCCGCGCGGGCTGCCACATTCGTCTGCATCATGGCGCCGCGTACCGATGCGCCCGTCCGGGCGATCCTTGGGCCGACAAACACCGGCAAGACGCATCTCGCGATCGAGCGGATGTGCGGTCACTCCTCGGGTGTCATCGGCTTTCCCCTCCGGCTCCTCGCGCGGGAGGTTTATGACCGCGTCGTCGCGATGAAGGGCGAGACGCAGGTCGCGCTCGTGACCGGCGAGGAACGGATCGTCCCGCCGCACGCCCGCTATTTCCTGTGTACCGCCGAGAGCATGCCGGTGCCGGGCGGCGACAGTCACCACGACGACGATTTCAAGCGCGACTTCGCCTTCGCGGCGATCGACGAAGCGCAGCTCAGCTCCGATCCCGAGCGCGGCCACGTCTTTACCGACCGCATGCTGCGCGTTCGAGGGCGAGAGGAGACGCTGATCCTCGGCTCGGATACGCTGCGGCCAGTCATCCGCGAGCTTCTGCCCGAGGCCGAGATCGTCAGCCGGCCGCGCTTCTCGACGCTGCGCTACGGCGGCAACGTCAAGCTTTCGCGCCTGCCGCCACGCTCCGCCGTCGTCGCCTTCTCCGCCGAGCAGGTCTACGCGCTCGCGGAAATGCTGCGCCGGTTCAAGGGCGGCGCCGCGGTCGTCATGGGCGCGCTGTCGCCGTCCACCCGCAACGCCCAGGTCGCGATGTTCCAGCGCGGCGAGGTCGATTACCTGGTTGCGACCGACGCGATCGGCATGGGGCTGAACATGGATGTCACCCATGTCGCCTTTGCGGGCCTCGAGAAGTTCGATGGCCGTCGCGACCGTCGGCTGACCATCCCCGAAATGGCCCAGATCGCGGGCCGCGCCGGGCGCCACCAGAAGGACGGCACGTTCGGCACGCTCGGTCTGACGGAGGAATCGGGCGGTTTCTCCGAAGAGGAAGTCATGGCGATCGAAGATCACCGCTTCCGCCCGCTCGACTCCGTCTATTGGCGCAATGCCGAGCTCGACTTTGCCGACGTCCGCGGCCTGATCGCCAGCCTCGAGATGAAGAGCGGCGATCCGCTGCTGCGTCCGGCGCCCGAAGCGATCGACCTCGCCGTGCTCAAGCTGTGCGCCGAGGATCCCGCCATGGCCGCTCGCAAGGGTGCACAGGCACGGCGTTTGTGGGCGGTCTGCGGCCTGCCCGATTTCCGCAAGGTCGGCGCGATGCACCACAGCCGCATGGTCCGCCGGCTGTTCAGCTACATCGGCGAAGGCGGCCATATCCCGCACGAATGGTTCGCCGCCGAAGTCGCCCGGCTCGACAATATGAGCGGCGACATCGAGGCATTGGCCGACCGCCTCGCCGGCATCCGCAGTTGGGCCTACATCGCGCACCGCAAGGATTGGCTCGCCGAGCCCGCCAAATGGGCCGACCGCACGCGCGAGGTCGAAGCGCGCCTATCCGACGCCCTGCACGAGCGCCTGACCCAGCGTTTCGTCGATCGCCGCACGGCGGTGCTGGTGCGCGATATCGGCGCGCGCGGCGCCGATGCGCTGCCGGTCACCGTCGCTGCCGACGGCGAAGTCAGCGTCGGCCCCGAGCCGATCGGCCACCTGGCCGGCTTCGAGTTCCGCGTCGACCCCAATGCCCGGCTCGCCGACAAGCGCCTGCTGCTCGCCGCCGCCGAACGCCGCCTTGGCGACGAGCTCGACCGCCGCGCCGCCGCCCTGGCGACGGCCCCCGACGATGCGTTCGCGCTGATCGTGGACGAAGCGGGCGCGCTTGCTGTCGCGTGGCAGGGCCACGTCCTTGCCCGGCTGGCCCCCGGCCGCTCCCTCCTCGAGCCGGCGCTGCGCACTGCCCGCGCGCTCGATCGCCTGTCGGCGCACGCCCGAAATGCGCTCCGTTCGCGGCTTGAAGCCTGGCTTGAAGCGCAGGTTGCGGCGCATTTGCTCCCGCTGAAGCACCTCGCCTCGGTCGCCTCGGACCCCGCCAGTTCGCCCGGCGTGCGCGCGCTGGCGGCGATGATCGCCGACGCCGGCGGCGTGATGCCGCGCAAAGTCATGCTGGGCGCGATCGCGCATCTCGAGCAAAGCGACCGCCAGGCGCTGCATCGGCTCAAGGTCCGGCTCGGCCCGCTCGATGTCTATCTGGTGCCCTTGCTGAAGCCGCAAGCGCAGACCTGGCGGGCCGCGCTGCTCGCCGTTCGCGCCTGCCAACCCATGCCGGTAATGCCGCCGGCCGGCGCGTCCACGCTCGGGGCAGAAGCCGATCCGCGCGGCGCGGCGCTGGCCTTTCGCCGCCTTGGGCGGATGTGGGTGCGGATCGACCTCGCCGACCGTCTCGCCAGCCATGCGCACAAGGCCCGCTCCAGCGGCGCGACCGACCCGGTCGACCGCGACTTCGCGGTCTCGATCGGGCTTGATGACGAAGCGATCACGCGCCTGATGATCGAAGTCGGCTTCACCAGGGCCGGTGACGCCTGGCGCTGGCGTGGCCGCCGCGGCCCGCGCAAGGAGGCGCGCGAATCCTCATCCCACGCCTTCGCGGAGCTCGCAAAGCTCAAACGGTGAGGATCGACTGCTTCCTCCACTTCGTCCGCCTGGTGAAAAGCCGCACCCTTGCCCAGGCGATCATCGACCAAGGCCACGTCCGGGTGGACGGCAGGCGGGTCGAAAAGCATGCCCATGAGGTGCGCGCCGGAAGCATTGTCGCACTTCCCCTGCACGACCGTGTGCGGGTTCTGAAAGTCATCGCGCTGCCCGTCCGGCGCGGACCCGCGCGAGAGGCGCAGGCCTGCTATGAAGAGCTGGGAATTGACGAGCGGGAGCCTGCGACATAGCGAAGCATTGAAGAGGGAGCTCGCTTACATGACCTACGTCGTCACCGACGCCTGCATCAAATGCAAATATATGGACTGCGTCGAGGTCTGCCCCGTGGATTGTTTCTACGAGGGCGAAGTGATGCTGGTGATCAACCCCAACGAGTGCATCGACTGCGGCGTGTGCGAACCCGAATGCCCGGCCGAAGCGATCCTGCCCGACACCGAGAACGGGCTCGAGAAATGGCTCGAGCTCAACACCAGCTTTTCCGCCGACTGGCCGAACGTCACGCGCAAGAACGATCAGACCCCGGCCGACGCCGACGAGCATAAGGGCGAAGAAGGCAAGTACGACAAATACTTCTCGCCCGACCCTGGCAAGGGCGACTGATCAGAGCTTGAGGTTGAACGTGTAGTTCAGCCCGATTCCGGCCGACAGCTGGTTGCGCGAGCCGAACTCGCGCACGATCGGTGACTTGGCCGCATCGCCGACGAGGCGCTCGTAGCGCGCAAATCCGAACATGCCGAAGCGGTCGTTGAACTGATACGACAGGCCGCTCGCCGCCGCGACGGCGTGAATACCGCCGCCCGGACGGTAGACGGGAATGCCCGCCGCCACTGACGCTGCGGGCGTCACCCCGAAATAGGCGCGCTGGTACTTGCTGTCGGAAAACAGCACCCGGGGTCCGATCGAGAAGACGTACTTGTCGCCGGCGCGCCAGATCTTGTCGACGGCGAGCGAGCCGACCAGGCCATCGTGCCCGCCGAGTCCCTTGCGCAGCTCCCCGCGGAACCGGAGCGAGTCGTGCATCTCATATTGGGCGAAAGCGCCCGCCTCGAAGGTCGTTTTGACCTTGCCGACCGGTGCGCCGACGTCCTTGTCCTTGCGGCTGCCCTCGATGTTGGCCACCGGCCCAAAGCGGAAGCCGTTCTTCGAATAAAGGGCGATCGCGAAATTGTCGTCCGGCGCCTCGAACTTGAACTGCTTGGAGCCGCGCGCAACGTCGACATCCACCAAGGGCCCGATCTCGGTCGTGTCCGCGCCGATATATTTGGGCTCGATCTTGGCGCCGAGCCCGATCCGCACCCGGCGCGTGTCGGAGTCGGGACTTGGCGCGTCCTCGGCCAGGGCCGCGCTGCAGGGGTAAAGGAGCGCCGCCGCGCCGATCAGGATGGTCTTCATTCTGCCGTAACCGCTTTCCCCAGCGTTGGTTGCAAGACCCGACCGCCCGAACACCGCCTTCAAGGTCCGCGTCGCCATCGGCTTGAAGCGGATGGCAATATTGGCGATCCAAGGAGCGAATGAGTCGGGGAGGGCAAATTGGGCAGATTGATCGATTTTGGAGCAACGCTGGCCGTGCTTTCCGCGGTGCCGGGCGGTGCGGCGCCAGCACCCCGTGCAGCGAAGCCGGCAGCAAGCGCGACCGGGCCGATCGCAGTGCCCCGCGCCACCTTCATCGCGACCATGGACAGCGAGTTCAGCAAGATCGACGCCGACCACAACAAGATCCTGACCAGGAAGGAGGCCGACGCGTACGAAGCGGCCCGGGTCGCGGCCGCCGTTGACCAGCGCCGGCACGCCTTGTTCGTCGCACTCGACGCCGATCACAACGGGGCGCTGACCGAGCAGGAGTTCGCCCGCCTCGAATTGCCGGTGTCGCAAGGCAATTCCGCCCCCCTGTTCGCCCAGAACGACCTCAACCGGGACGGGCAGATCACGCTGGTCGAATATCGCACCGCCAAGCTCGCCAATTTCGACCGGATGGATGCCGACAAGGATGGCGTCGTGTCCCCCGCCGAGATGAAGGCCGCGGGCCTGGTCAAATAGGCGGGGTGGCGTCCACCTTCCGACGGTCCTAAGGACGGCTCGTCCCTGGGGGAGCGCTGGCCGGCGCTTGAGAGGCCCGCACGAGCGGGCGACCCATCGAACCTGATCCGGCTGACACCGGCGTAGGGAGAAGGAGAATCTTATGGGCGACGCGCCCGCCAGAACCGAACTGACCGTCACCACCGGCCCGATCCGCGGCAGCCGCAAGATCCACGTCGGCAATCTCAACGTGGCGATGCGCGCGGTCGACCTCGAACCGTCGAGCGGGGAGCCGCCGGTCGTCCTTTACGACACCAGCGGGCCCTACACCGACCCGAACAGCCGCATCGACATCATGGCCGGGCTGCCCGAGCTCCGTCGCGACTGGATCCGCGCCCGCGGCGATGTCGAGGAGGTCGCCCAGCGCGAGGTTCGACCAGAGGATAACGGGCAATTGGGCCCGGATCGCTCGGGCGGCGTCCAGCCGTTTCCGAATGTCCGCAAGACCGTGCTTCGCGCCAAGCCCGGCGCCAACGTCAGCCAGATGCATTACGCCCGCCGCGGCATCGTCACGCCCGAAATGGAATATGTCAGTATTCGTGAGAATCTTGGCCGCGAGAATCTCGCCCGCGAGTTGAAGAGGGACGGCGAGAGCTTCGGCGCTTTCATCCCCGATTTTGTGACTCCGGAGTTCGTCCGCGACGAGGTTGCGCGCGGCCGCGCGATCATCCCCAACAGCATCAACCACCCGGAAAGCGAGCCGATGGCGATCGGCCGCAATTTCCTGGTCAAGATCAACGCCAATATCGGCAACAGCGCGGTCGCGTCCGACGTCGCCGCCGAGGTCGACAAGATGGTGTGGGCGATCCGCTGGGGCGCCGACACGGTCATGGACCTGTCGACTGGACGCAACATCCACGACACGCGCGAATGGATTGTCCGCAACTCCCCCGTGCCGATCGGCACCGTCCCCATCTACCAGGCGTTGGAGAAGGTCGGCGGAGTCGCCGAGGACCTCAATTGGGAGGTTTATCGCGACACGCTGATCGAGCAGGCCGAGCAAGGCGTCGATTACTTCACCATCCACGCCGGCGTTCGCCTGCCCTACGTCCCGCTGGCCGCCAAGCGCGTCACCGGGATCGTCAGCCGCGGCGGCTCGATCATGGCCAAATGGTGCCTCGCCCACCACCGCGAGAGCTTCCTTTACGAGCGCTTTGCTGAAATCTGCGAGATCATGAAGGCGTACGACATCGCCTTCTCGCTTGGCGACGGCCTTCGCCCCGGCAGCATCGCCGACGCCAATGACGAAGCCCAGTTCGCCGAGCTCTACACCTTGGGCGAGCTGACCAAGATCGCGTGGGAGCACGACGTCCAGGTGATGATCGAGGGCCCCGGCCACGTCCCGATGCACAAGATCAAGGAGAATATGGACAAGCAGCTCGAAGTCTGCGGCGAGGCCCCCTTCTACACATTGGGGCCGCTGACCACCGACATCGCGCCCGGCTACGACCACATTACGTCCGGCATCGGCGCGGCGATGATCGGCTGGTTCGGCACGGCAATGCTTTGCTACGTCACGCCCAAGGAGCATCTGGGGCTCCCCGACCGCGACGACGTCAAGGTCGGGGTCGTGACCTACAAGCTCGCTGCCCACGCCGCCGACCTCGCCAAGGGCCACCCGTCCGCCCGCGCCCACGACGATGCGCTGTCGAAAGCGCGCTTCGAATTCCGCTGGCGCGACCAGTTCAACCTGTCGCTCGACCCGGAGACCGCCGAGCAATACCACGACCAGACGCTCCCGGCCGAAGGCGCCAAGACCGCGCACTTCTGCAGCATGTGCGGGCCCAAATTCTGCTCGATGAAGATCTCGCAAGAGGTCCGTGAATTCGCCCGGCTGCAGGAACAGAATCCAACCGTTCGTCCCGAGCCCATCGAAGCCGAAGCCGGCATGGCGGAAATGTCCGAACGCTACCGCGCTGGCGGCAATGAACTCTACGTCGGCGCGGATGGCCGCGAGCACGATTGATGGCCGATCTCTACCTCAAGAAGCTTGAGTCCGAGCGCAAGACCTTGTGGGCCACGTGCCGCCTCAAGGGCCTCGCCAAGGACACGCCCCAACGCCAGCGCATAGCCGAGCTCGACCGCCTGATCGCTGAGCATAAGGGGAAGAAGGCAGGCGCCTGAGGCGTGAATCGCCCCCAACTATATTCCCGCCGATCCGGAACGTCGCTCGCCCTGCTTCGCTAAGCAGTTGTGCGGGCGGCATTTTCCGTCCCGGAGCAAATGCATGAACCAGAATATGATTTCGGCCGTCTTCGACAGCCGCAGCGAAGCCGAAGCCGCCATTGCCGAGCTGCAGAGCCAGGGCATCGACAATGCCAAACTGTCAATCATCGGCCGCGATGAAGACGGGACGACGATCGCCGACGGTTCGGGCGAAGTCGCCAAAGAGGGCGTCGGCGATACGCTTAAGGGCGCGCTCGGCGGAGCCGGCATCGGCGCCATTCTCGGCGTTGCCGCTCTGGCCATTCCCGGCGTCGGTCCGCTGGTTGCGGCGGGCGCGATCGCCAGTACGGCAATCCCAGCGGCGGTCGTGATCGGCGCGGGCGCGGGCGCGGTGGCCGGCGGCATGACCGGCATGCTCACCGACCATGGCGTCAGCGACGATGACGCGGCTTATTACGAAGGCCGGATCAATGAAGGCGGCACGTTCGTCTCGGTCGACGCCGGCGACGGTGTGACCTCGGCGGAGACCGTGCGGGAGATTTTGATGCGCAACGGTGGCCATAACGCGGCGCAGCCGCGGACCGCGTCGGCGATCGCCTAACCCTATCGGGGAGCGCTGCCGCTGGCGGCGCTCCCCCCTTCCGAAAGGATCAACATGACTCGTTCTTCCCCCGCGGCCGATTGGTCGCGATTGATGATCAATGGCTCACGGCTGTGGGCCGACGCCGCAACGGTCATCACGCTCCGCACCTGGCGGATGATGGGCGGCGGTCCCGCCGCCACCCGTGAGATGGAGCGCATGCTGAGCGAGAAGGTCGCGGTCGGGTTCGAGCTTGCCGGCGCGCTCGCCGGCGGGCGGATCAAGACCCCCGAGGCCGCGGCGCGCAAGGCGATGGCAGTCGCGGGCAAGCGCGTCCGCGCCAACCGCAAGCGTCTCGGCTAGGGTCGAGCACGGCCCGAGGTTACAGGAACCCCAAGAGGCGGTTCAGCCCCGCGCCAACCGCACCAGCGCCTCGTCCAGCGCTTGCAGGAACCGCGAGCGGTCGGCCTTGTCGAACGGTGCCGGACCGCCGGTCACGCCAGCCCCCGCCCGTAAGTCGGCCATGATCGCCCGCGTCGCGATCGCCCCGCCAATGCTCGCAGCGGTGAACGGCTTGCCGTTTGGGCCGACCACAACCGCACCTGTCTTCAGGCACCGGTCGGCAAGCAAAATGTCGCCAGTTATCACCACCGCCTGCCCATCCGCCGCGTCCACGATCCAGTCATCCGCCGCATCGAACGCGTCGCTGACCACCACCCGCTCGATCAGCGGATGCTCGGGCACGCGGATCGGTTGATTGCTGACCACCGTCACCGGCACTGCGCGGCGCCACGCGACCTTGTAGATTTCGTCCTTCACCGGGCAGGAATCGGCATCGACCAGGATTCGAATCGTCACGTCATTCCCTCGCCGTCGAGCTGGCGATAAATCGAGTAGGGAAATTCGCTAACCCAGGAACTGCTTCTTCAGCTGCGCCTTGATCGAAGCGCCGGCGAGATGGGCGTCGACGTTCGCATAACCTTCGTGGCGGAGCGTCTTGCGGATGTCGCTGAGGTTGTCGGAGCCGCGCGCCAACTGGAACGCCCGTTCGATGATGTCGTGGGTTTGCATGGCAATCCTGAGAAGTTTCGTTCCCGTCATGAACGGACGGCGGCGGCATACGTTCCGCTCTTGCCGCTCCGTCAGTTCTTTCCAAGCCGCGCGTTCAGCTCCGCCAGCCGCTGCTTCAGGCCTTCGATATTCTCCGGCGTGGTCGCCTGGAGCTGGCGCCTGTCCTCCTCGTCGACGTGCGTGACCTTACCCGACTCGATCGCCTTCAGCAGTCGCACCAGGCGGTCCCGCTCGTCGTGCCAGTTTTCGCTCATCGGGTTTCGCCGGCTAATCGTTCTTGAAATTCTCCAACCCGCGCGAGCCGCCCTTTTGCGATTCATTGGCGGCGATGGTCTTCACCTTGGCCTTCTTCGGCTTGCGGGTTTCCTTGTTCGATCTTTGCTGGCCCTTGGCCATGGCTTCTCTCCTGCTGGCACCTGTTCGCTGTCCTACAGCATCCCATCAGCGTTCCAAGCTGCCCGATGCGCCCGACGCGATCTTGTCCGACCGTCAGTGACCGCGGATTCCGGCCGATATCCGGCGCGAAATTTCGCGGCGCGCTCCCGGACAAGCCAGCGTATAGTCTGTGGGAATGTGGGGTCGCGTCATGTCCAAGCTCACCCGGTCGTTGCTCGTCTTTGTGGCGTCCGCCGTGTCGGTCGGCGCCGCGCAGCAACAACCGTCCCCGGCGGCCGACCAGGCGCCGATCGTCGTTACCGGCGACAAAATCAGCAATGATGCGATCCGTACGTTCGTTCGCGATCTAACGCGGGCCCGATCGAACGCCCAGCTCCGCCGTTTCGAGCATTCCGTCTGCCCGCTGGCGCTCGGCCTCCCGCAGGAGCAGCGCGACGTGGTCGAGAACCGCATCCGCCTGGTCGCCAATGAGGTCGGCATTTCCGTCGCCAACCCGAAATGCGCGCCCAACCTCCTGCTCATCGTCGCCGCCGACAAACCCGCGGTGATGGAGGAGCTCAGACGGCACTATGTCTACGTTTACGGCGACGTCTCGGGTAATCGGATCCGCGACCTCATCCGTAGTCCCGATCCGGTCGCCGCGTGGCAGATCGACGGACCTCCAATGACCGACGGCCGGGACATTCCGACGGATTTCGGTTCGGGCCTGACGCTCAATCGTACGACCGCCCGCGGATCACGCATCACCGCCGCAGCCTATCCGCAATTCTCGGCGGCGGTGGTTATCGTCGCTCGCGACGCCCTCGCCGGGCTCACCACGACCCAGCTCGCCGATTATGTCACGCTCCGCGCGTTGACTGGGGCCGATCCGGCGCGCCTGACCAAGTCCGGCCCCTCGACCATCCTCCACGCCATCGACGCGCCGGAGGGCAGCGAAGTGCCGATCACCATGACCGAGTGGGACCTCGCCTTTCTGCGCGGTTATTACGATGCGCGTCGCAACCTCAGTCCTGCCGCCCAACGCTCCGCGATCACGAAAACGGTGGCCGACGCGCCGAAGCAGGAAAAATGAGCGCGTGCCCGACGCTGATGTCCTGTTCATCCTCCCCAGCGCCGCGCGTCACGACCCCGCCGTCGAGGCCTGGTTCAGCGGCGTTACCGACCCCTTTCGCCTGATCGCCCAGCGCTGGTTCGAACGTGTCCGCGCCTGTGGATCGGATGTTTTCGAATTGCTCCACGACGGCCGCCCGACCGCCTGCGTCGGCGGCGCCGCGTTCGCTTACGTGGGCGCCTATGGGGCACACGCCAGCATCGGCTTTTACCACGGCGCATCGCTGCGCGATCCGGCCGGCCTGCTCGACGGCACGGGCAAGCGCATGCGGCACCTCAAGCTGCGGCCGGGAGCGGACGTGAACGAGGCAGCGATCGAAGCGCTGATCGAAACGGCGTACCGCGACGTGCGCCAGCGCCTGGCTAACGCCGCGGGCGGTACCGAATCGTCGCCTCGCCGAACGCTTTGACCGGTAGCACCAGTCCCTCGCCGGTCGCCTCGATCTGCCCCGACTGGACGCTGGTGATCGTCGCGGTGACGGTGACGTCGCCCTGGCGCCGCTCGGCGATGGCCTTGCGCGCAGCGGCGATGACCCGGTCATATTCCTTGGAAAAATCTTCGACCAGCGCGTCTTCGATGGTCCCGACCAGCGACGGCTCGGTGAACAAGCGGATGGCGATGTTCACGACCTTGCGGCTGGTGTCGGCGCTGATCGCGAGGTCGCGGACACGGACCGTGCGCGAGTTGGACTCGTTGTAGAGCTTGCCGGTCAGCCACGCCGTGGCGCGCGTTTTCGTCCCCGGCTTGCCCTTGACCGTGGCGGTCAGGTCGACGCCCACCGCGACCCGGCCACCGTCGGTGCCGTAAACCGTGACTTTGTCGAACACCGCGTCGACCGGCCCGACATCCTTGAGCGTGATGCCCTTCGCCGCGCGCTTCTGCAGCGCGCGGAGAATGACCGGCTCAAGCTGGGCGTAATCGGCAATTACCGCGCTGCTGAACACGAGGCCGTGCTGCTTGAGGCCGGTCGCCGCCGAGGGCAGCGGCGTCGGCTGAGGATCGGGCGGGCGCGGACCGATGAACGTTTCGGTCAGCAGCTGCGCCGCGACGCCCAGCGTCACCGTACGCTTGTCGGCGCGATAGCCCGTCAGTCCCAGCTTTTGCGGCGTGATCCGCATCCACGCCGGCGGCTTATCGCGGTTGAGGAGGATGGTCGCGAACCCGCTCCGCCACACTTGTGCCACCTGCGGCCGGACGTTGAGCTTGGCGAGCTCGCGCGGCAGAGACTTTTCAAGGCCAACGACGACCCCGGCCAGCCGGGCATCGGCCTGCTTGATGAAGGTTATTCGCCGCCCGAGCAGGTCGATCCCCGGCGGGTTGGTCCAGTTGTAGGAAATGTCGAGCTTGGCCGTCGGCGTCCAATCGGGCCGCATGCCGAGGCGCACATTGGCGCGGACGGCGACCGCGCCGGTCGCCGTCTCATGCTTGATGACCCCGCCGACATTGCGCACCTGGACGATCGCCGAGACGGGCATCGTCATTTGTAGCGTCTTGCCCTTGCCGGTCAGCGCGATCGGCCCGCGCACCGCGCGCCCGACAATCTGGCAGCCAAGGTCGGGCGTGACCTTGAGACCCTTCGCACCGAATAGTTTCACGCCGAGGATCTTGCCCTTGAGCACGCGCTGGGCGGGAACGCATTTTTCTTCGCGCTGGTTGATTGTCCACAGGACCTTCGGAGCCGCCCGCTCGAGAGCCGCCTGGATGTCGGCCAGCGGCACCACGATCGGTGCGTCGATGGTCGAATATTCCCTTGGGATGACCGCCTTGGTCGTGCTGCGCGGCGGCGCCTGCACCTCGATAGCTTTCTCGCACCCTGACAGCACGGCGCCGGCCAGCGCGAGCACGGCCAACTGTCTCAGCAATATGCGCGAATCCCCCATGCGGCGGGTGTAGGGGCGGTGTCCAGGATCGCCAAGGTGGGCCGGGCCTAGGGCGCGACTTCGGCAACTTCCGCCGCCGTCGGCGCGCGAAGAGCCGTGAACTTTGTAAACATTCGACGGCCGTTTGCGGTCGGTTCGACCGTGCTCGAACGACGTTCGCCCGCAGCTAGCCTACGTTCACCGCTATGCCGGTCGAACGCGCGCGCCGCACGGTCGATAGGGCATAGGCAGGACAGGCAATGTTCACGATAAGGCGCTTATCGGTCCACTTGGGGGAAACGACATTGGTTTCGAGGCTACGCTTCGCCGGGTTGTTCGCATGCGGACTCGCGCTCGCCTGTCCGGCCCTGTCCGCAACCACCTCCGCCGAGCCGCCCCGGATCGCCAAGCCTCGCCCCGCTCCGGAGGACCTGCAACCCAACGTCCCACCGTTGCCACCGGCCTATTTCGACTCGGCGCTCGAGGTGACGGGCGAAGAACTGAAAGCGCGCAAGATCGAGACTCGCCTCGGCGTTGACGTCCAGATCAATGGCCACGGACCTTATAAATTCATCGTCGACAGCGGTGCCGATACGTCGGCGGTGGGCCTGCGCATCGCCCGCGACCTCGAACTACCGCTCGGCCAGCCGGCCGTACTCAACGGCATGACCTCGCGCGACCTCGTCGACCGGGTCAAGGTCGCCGAGTTGATCCTGGGACCGACGCGGGTGAAGGATCTCGAGGTTCCGGCGCTGCGCGAGATTGACCTTGGCGGAGACGGCTTGCTCGGGATCGACGCGCTCGTCCGCCAGCGCCTGCTGATGGATTTCGAGAAGAAGATTATCAGGGTTGAAGATGCGTCGAAACCGATGAAATATTCGCCCGGCGACATCGTCATCACCGCCCGCCGCCAGCACGGCCAGCTGATCCTGACCGAGGTCCAGGCCCAGGGCCTGCGGCTTGACGCGGTGATCGATACCGGAACCGAGATCAGCATCGGCAACCTGGCGCTCAAGGAAAAGCTGCTCCGCCGCCGCGCGCGCTTCACCGAGGTCGAGGCGATTGGCGTGACCGGAGTCCCGGTCAAGCTGCAGATCGCGACCATCGACGAACTGAAGCTCGGTCCCGTGCTGTTGCGCAACGTGCCGATCGCCTTCGCCGACGTGCCACCCTTCAAGCTGTTTGGCCTGTCGGGCGGGCCGGCCCTGCTGCTCGGCACCGACCTGCTCGAGAACTTCCGGCGGGTGGCGCTCGACTTCCGCGCGCGCAAGGTCCGCTTTCAGCTCCGCCGTTGCACGACCGAAGGGCTGACGATCAGCACCTCGCCGGACTCGTTTACGCGGATTTCGGCCGCCGCCGGCAGCGCCGGTGACGTCTGCCAGCATTAGGAGTTTTCACCGGAATGTATGCGCGCGACGTCCCGCCGGGACAGATTTTTTATCATGGCACCAAGGCCGATCTGACCGTGGGCGATGTCCTGGAGCCGGGGTTCGAATCCAATTTCCTCGAGGGTGCACCGCTGTCGTGGATCTATTTCAGCGCGACGCTCGATGCCGCAACGTGGGGTGCCGAACTGGCGCGCGGCGAGGGGCGCGGCCGGATTTACAACGTCGAGCCGACGGGCGAGTTCGAGGACGACCCCAACCTCACTGACAAGAAATTCGCCGGCAACAAGACCGCATCCTACCGCTCCCGCGCGCCGCTGCGGATCGTCGGCGAGCTCGATGAATGGGAGGGCCATCCACCTGAGCGGCTGGCCGAGATGCGTGCGTTCCTTGCCAGCAATTCGGCCAAGGAGATTATCGACTGGGGGCATGCGCGACCGCCGCCCGGTTGCCCGGACGGCGGCGCTCTTTCCCTGGCGATTGTGTTAGGCGGCTTCCAGCTCGCTCGTGTCGATATTGTCCGGTAGGCCGGCATCAGGTTCGACCTGCGGTGCCCTACCCGCGGCAACATCACGCTCGCGCTTGTCGAAGAAGGCCGCGCGCTTCAGCCGCTTGCGCAGCGAAAGCGAAGGGTTATCCGGCGTCGGCCCGCGCTGTGCGCGCTCGACCCACGTTTCGCCAGTATTGTGGTCCGTAGCCGCTGGTGCGTCGGTGGTGCCACCGGTGGCCGTCGCAACCGAAGTCGGTTGGGGATTGCCCCAGTTGAACGCCGACAGCGGCGGAGCGACGATCAGCGGCTGAGGCTCGCCAACCGGGTCGTGGCGCGGCGTCGCGGTGATGGTCGAGGTGACGGGCTTGGCCATGGGCGCGATGACCGGCTCCGCGAGAGGCTCCGCAGCAAGGGCCCCGACCGGCTCATAGGCTTCGTCGGTCCACGTCTCTTCCTCGCTGACACGGCGACGGCGACGGTTCATCGCCACCGCGGCGGCGCCAAGAGCGACAATCGCGAGCGCACCGGCGCCCAGTTCGATCGCCCGCTCATCAAGCCGATTCGATACCTCGGGCGCGGGTGCGGGAGCGGCGACAGGAGCCGCAGTTTCAGGCGGCGTCGTGTCGACGATCGGGGCCGGACGCGGCACGGCGACTGGAGCCGCACTAGCGGCTCCCGCAGGCGCCGCATCTTGAGCGGCGGGGCGGCTCGCCGCGCGGTTGGCCGTGCTGGCCGTCGTCGTCCGCTTGGGAGCGGCCGTTCGCTTCGTGACCGTCGGCTTAGCGGCGGGTTCGGGGGTCGGAGCAACCGTTTCCGTTACCGGCGCGGCCTCCGGGGCTGGCGTTAAAGTCGTCGATGGCGACGGGGCCACAACGACGGGCTCAGTCGGCGCCGGAACGTCCTGCGCGGCAAGCGGGGTTGAAGAAAGCGCCAGAACCGCGGCAATCGCGGTAGCGCCGGCTCGTGCATAAAGCATGTTCGTGGTTTTCATCATGCCCAAACAACCGCGCGATGGGCCAAAGGGCTGCATCGTTTGCGCCCACCGGAGCCGCGCGGACGATAAACTGCTGTTGCGTTAAATGACTGATTTAACACGTTAAATTTCACCACCGCAGAGAGCGCTGCCGCTCCGGTTGACGTTAACCGCATTGGTCGGAAACCGGGCCGAGTCGCCTTGATGTCAGCTGACTCGCGGGTTCAGGCGACCCACATGGAACCCCTCCTAAAACCGTTCGTCAATCGTCCTTGAAGGAGAAGACGACATGAAACGTACCCTCATTCTCGCCGCGGCCGGCGCTGCTGCGACGCTCACTGCAGTCACCCCCGCCGCCGCCCAGTTCGGCAACTGGCACGACCGCGGCTGGCGCACGGTCGCTTACACCCGCGTCGATGGCCGTGACACCGACAACATCGCACTGCGCGGAAACATCCGCGAGCGGGCAATCCGCGTCTGCGCGATTAATCGGCCGCTCAACCTGCGCGATTTCGACATTCGCTACGCCAATGGCGGTCATCAGGACGTCAACACCCGCGCGGTCCTGCGCGCTGGCACCTGCACCCGTGCGGTCGACCTGCGCGGCGGGCGGCGCGACATTGCCAGCGTGCGCCTCAAATATGCGCCGATCCAGCGCTCGATGCTGCGACCATACGTCCGCATCCAGGTGCGCTAGTACTAGCACCTCATCTCGGAGGGGGGCGGGCCCGCGCAGCCCGCCCCTTTTGCATGGGGCCTGCGAACCATTTGTTCACCTCTTGAGCGGCACAACCGGAGAAGGGAGCAGACTCGCATGGCTGAAGCCGCCCAGAACGATACCGATCGCCGTCGCACCGGGCGTACTGCATTGCGCCTGACCGCGACCATGCGCGAGGGCAGCAAGAGCCGCGTCCAGGCCCGCGTAATCGATATTTCGACCCACGGCTGCCGGATCGAGTGCACCTCGTCGGTCGCCGCCGACGCCTGGATCTGGCTCAGCATCGCCGGGCTCGAGACGCAATATTGCCGCGTCGCCTGGCACTGCCAGGAGTTCGTCGGGCTGGAGTTCGGCAAGCCGCTGTCCGAAGCGGTGTTCGAGCGCTTGCTGGCCGATCACGAGCAGCTTCCGGAGACGGCGATCAACGATTTACGCAAGATCGCGAGCCGGACTCACTGGCTGGCGCGCCAGGCCGGTGACCAGGACATCGCCATTCTCGCCGATCTGTCGCGCAAATGCGCCGAGGAGGCCGTCGTCGAGGGCCTGCGCCTCGGCCAGCAGCCGAAGAAGCGCTAGCCCTTCAACGCCACGAATTCAGGCCGCTTTCGCCTCGCCGGCGAGGATCGGGCCAATGCCGCCCGCCGCCTCGATCCGCTCGAGCAGCGATCCGCGCGGCAGTTCGTTGTCGAGCGCCCAGCTGAGCACCGCTTCCAGCTGCTTGATCGTCGAGTCATCGCACGTGGCGGAGAACGCCAGTTTGACGACCGGCTTCATCGGCGAGCGAAGCTGGATCTTGAGGCCCTGTGCTTCGACCAGCTTGAGATATTCTTCCGGCGCCTCTTCGGCATCGAGCGCGAAGTCGTAAGCTGCACTCAGGCCCTCGTAGAGCGCGGCGGTGGCGCGCAGTTTTGCCTGTTGCGCTTCGTCGGCCTTGGCCCTGACGTCGGTAAGTTTGTTTTCCAAGGTTCCCTCCGGTGCTGATGCGGATGCGAGTGCGGGTTCGGGTTCGGATGCAGGTAGTTCGTCGGCGAGCTCAGCGGCCGGCTCTTCGGCGACAGGCTCATCGACGGGCTGTTCAAATATGACGACGGAGTCGCCGGTGACCGGTTCATCGACAGCCGCGGGCGCTGCCTCGGGCTCGGCGACAGCGGGCTCCTCGGCGGCAAGCTCCTCTGGGGCAGGCTCGTCGTGAACCTCGACCGGTTCCTCGGCGACCGGTTCATCGATCACTTCCTCAACCGCGGGCGGCTCGTCGGCCGGCACGTCGGCCAGCGTCGGTTCCGGTGCGGGATCCGCCTGGTCCGGCTCGGCTTCCTCGCCGTCGACCTTATAGCCATGGCCATAGAAGCCGGTCAGTCCGACCAAATTGTCGAACAGCTTGGAGAAACCGGGCCGCTTGGACGGCGCATCGGCGTCCATATCGTGCGGTGCTTGCAAGAATTCGGGAATGGGCTCGAGTTCGGCCGCGGGCTCGTCGGTCTGGGCGACAGGCTCTTCAATCACCCCTTCGACAACGGGTTCTGCAACCTCTTCGGCAACTGGCGCTACCGCTTCTTCCGGCTCCGGTTCAGTCACCGCAGCCTCAAACGCGACCTCTTCCGCCACCGGCTCCTCGACGACAGGCGTTTCTTCCACCGCCGCCGGCTCTTCGATGACTGGCGCGACTTCCGGTTCTGCCGCGATTTCGTCGACCGCGTCGACGACCGCTTCGGGCTCTTCTGCCTTCTCCTTGGCCTTCTTGGTCTCGGCCTTCTTCTTCGCCGATTTGGCCTCGTCACATTCAAGGCTGACCATGGCATAAACATAGTCGACCCACGCGCCGCCGGCGCTGAGTGGCAGTAGCGTCACCCAGCAACGCGTATTGCCGTTCTCGCCCTCATACTGGTCCTCGAAGGCGAGGAAGTCCCGGCTGATGGCGACGATCGGCAGTTTCTGGCCGATGGTTGCGAGAAGCGACGGATGGGCCGCATCGATAATGCGCTCGACCTTGGTCTCGTCGCGCAGCGCTTCGCCAAGGTGGCGCACCTCCGCGTCATGGCCGCCACTAATCAATTCCAGCAGGATCGAGGTCGCACCGGCGTCCGACAGCTCGAGCGGATCGAGGTCGTGCAGGGGTGGGAATTCCTTGTCGCCACGGATCGACAGCCAATAATTGAGCACGCTTGCGTGCCGGCGCCGCTCGGACGGACTGATCGTCTTGAAGGCGCCTAACAGCGCCTCCGCCGACGGCTGATCCGCCGCTTCAATCTCTGAACCGGGCGCTCCCATGTTTGACTCCGCTCGCATATCCCGGGGAGCCTTGTGCGCGCGGAGTCTTAGTAAAGATTGAATCCGGTGCGCTTAACCGTGTTTTTTGGCAAAAATGCGTCGTCAGTGCGCGGCGAAGGTCGAAGCGACCGATGCCACGGCGTTAGCGCGAGCGCGGGTCCTGGCGCCAGGCGCATAGGGATAGCCGTGAATCCACGAACCGCCGTAGCCGAAGCTGAGCATCGGCACGAACTCCGGCCGGCGATCGCTCGTAAATGGGCTGCCGCTCGTGTCAGGAAGCACGAAGTAGCGCTGGCCGAGCCGGACGACGAGCACTGTAATCTGCCCGCCGACCTTGTCGTTCCCCATGGTTAGATAGAGATCGCGGTTCGCGAAGCCGAGGGCCCGCAAGGCCTGCATCTTGACGATCGCGCGGTCTTCCTCGTCGCCATAGCCGTGGGCGAGCGTTTCGGCAGCGCTGGCCCAATAGTCATGATAGCCCCATTCGGTCGCGTCGGAGCGCCAATGGACGCGCTGGAACACGGCGCCCTGGATGTAGGCAATTTGCTGGTCCGGGGTCAGGCCGCGCGCCGGTGCGATCAGCGCCTGCATCTGCGGATCCGCGGAATCATCACGCCGCGCCCGTTCCCAATCATCGACATAGCGGCCGGGCTTGATCGGCAGCGTCACCGTACCGGACATGTTCGGCGGGGCGACTGGCAGCGCGCCAGTGACGAAGATTGCGCGAGGATCATAGTCGGGCCGGTCGGCAGCCCGGGCGATCCCGGACACGAGTGCGATACAGCCGGCGAGACCTGCCCCGCCAATCATCGCGCGCACCAGCAACGGATGTCGCATTCAACCCCTCCACGGCGTGTCGCCGGTTTCCCCAATGGGAACGGAACACGAATAACGTGCAGGTGGAACCTTAGGGTAAATGGTAAATAAATTACTAACGCTGAGCCGTTCCGTTGACGGGACGAAACGAGTCTAGGAACAACGTGCATTAAGATTCTGGAATTAGGGCGTTATGCGAATCGTTAGTGCCACTATCCTTATCGAAAGTTAACGCGGAAAGTGTGCCCGCTCGTTATTGTTGCGAATTCCGGCGAAGACTTGGTTGACACAAATTGCCGGCTTTCGGGGCATGAAAAAGGGCGCCGGAACTGGCCGGGCGCCCTCCTTCAACGCGTGCTCTCGCGCGAATTTTACTGGGTCTTGTTCGCCGTCGCGTTGTCAGCGCCATCGCGTACCGCGTCCGCCTTGTTCTGAGCGGCATCTTCGATCGCGTCCGCCGCGTTATTGGCGGTGTCGGTCAGATTGTCGGCAACATTAGCTGCGTTGTCGCTAATTTGATCGGCCTGGTTGTCACCCGCCGCCTCGATATTGTCGGCGGCATTTTCCTGCGGCGTATTATTACAGGCTGAAAGGCCAGCGAGCCCGGCGGTGATCGCGAGCGTCGTGATAAGTTTCATCGAATATCCCCTGATAAGTTCAACAACCGATGCGAAGCGCTCGAGCGCCGTAACGGTTCCGTCACACGAGGATGTTCGGGCGCTAGTGCTTGAGGGCCTTCACCGCCGCCAAGGTCTTCGCGACGTGCTGGCTGAAGTCGAGATCGTCATGAACCATCGCGACGCGGCCGTTGCGCCCGATGACGTAGGACGTGCGGGTCGTGAGCCCCGGATGCGCGGCCCAGGCGACGTCGTAGGCCTTTTGGGTCTCCGGCGTGGCCGTCGCGACCGGGAAAGCACTGCGGCATTCCTTGACCGAAAAGTCCTTGAGCGTCCCGATATTGTCCGACGACATGCCGATGACCTGGGCACCGGCCTTCCTGAAGTCACTGATCGCCTCACTGAAAGCATGCGCTTCCGCGGTGCACCCCGAGGTAAACGCCTTGGGGAAGAAATAGAGGACGACGGGTCCCTTCTTGAGCTGCTGCGCGAGATGAAGCTTGAACTCCTTCCCGCCGACGGCGCCGGTCGTGCTGAAATCGGGTGCCTTGTCGCCCAGCTTGAGCGCCGCGACAGCGGGGGAGGCGACGAGGCTGGCGGCAGCAAGAGCGAACAGAAGCTTGCGCATGGACGATTTCCTCCGGTCTTCGGATTCAATGTTGGTGCGCTGCTTACGCCGCCCGGTTCAAAAGGGCGAGGGTCCGCTGATCCACTTCATTCCCGTAGAAAGCGGCGAGACCACGAGCGAACGGCCCCAATGGCTCGATCACGTCGAACAGGGTGAGGCTTGAGCGGAATTTGAGTGCATCGATCGAGCCAAGGATTTGCTCGGCGGTGCGCTTCCCGGACCATTCGAGGATGGTGTCGGCGCATTGGCGCAGGCGCTGGCCCAGGATCGAGTGGGCGAGGTACGCACGCGCTTCCTCCGCATCGGCGATCGCATAAAATTGCGCTGTCGGACTGTGCCCCAGGCCGGCGAGTTGCGGAAAGATGTACCACATCCAGTGGCTGCGCTTGGCCCCGGCGCGGAGCTCGTCGAGGGCAATCTCGAAATCCTCGGCTTGGGCATCGAGGAAGCGTTGCAGGTTGTGGTGATCGGTCACGCCGGCATCATGGGGTTTCCCGAACCGGCGGAAAAGAGCGGCTGGCGCCTTATTGTGCGGGCGCCAGCAGCCCTGCGAGAACATAGAAAAAGATCATTACTGGTCCGGTCACCAGCGTCAGGGCGACGATGCCGAGGCGGACGATGGTCGGATCAACGCCGCTGTAATCGGCGATTCCGGCGGCGACGCCCATGACCTTGGCATCGCGCCGGTTGATCAGGAAACGTTGGTTCATGTCGATTTCCGTTGGTTGGAGTTAGGCGATCGGCAGCGACGTGGCGGCCGAAACGAACAGGAGCGCGGTGATGAAGGCACCGGCGAAGGCGGTGGCGGCGCTGCGGATCGGGGTCAGAGTCGAGTACATGGTGGCTTCCCTTTTTGTCGTGGAGCCCGACCACCGGGTCCACGCCACTTACATTGCAGGGAGCGTGCCAAATTGGAATTACTGTTTGTTTTCAGTGTCACTGCTGGCTGCCAGTCAAGAAAAACCGGCAATTCACGCCGTGATTTGGGAATTTTCACCTATCCCCGTAGCCGAGACTCTCTGCCCACGGCAGTAGCGTCGGCAGCACGGGTGCCAGCTGCGCCTCGTACCGCCGCCAGCGCCCGCTTGGGGCTTTGTTGAGCGGCTCCACGACTTGATCATAGCTGGGCGTGATGATCGCTCCCCGCGCTTTTGCGGTCGCGCGGTGATCGAGCAGCTCCGGCCGCCACTGGAGCCCGAGAAACTCAATCAGTGGCCGCAACTCCGCCTCCGGGTCGGCGACGAGTCGTTCGTAAACCAGTTGGTGGACGGCGAGCGGCAATTCATCGCGGCTTGCCGAGAACATGCGCATGGCCGCGTCATACAAACCGGCCGCGCCGTCGATGGTCAGGAAACAGGCCATTGCGTCGTTGAGCGTGAAGCTTTGCATGAAACCGCTCAGCACGCAGTCGCAGGGATGGCGTTGCGCAAAAATGATCTTCGCGTCTGGAAACAGGCTGTAGATCACCGGCAGGCCAAGCATGTTCAGTGGCAGCTTGTCGACGACGAGTCCGCTGAATGACGGATCGACGTGGCGATCCAGTTCGGCAAAATAAGCGCGCCGGGCTTGTTCGAGCTGGTCCGGCGACCGCTCGGGAAGACGCGCGACATTGCCGAGCACGGTTTCGGCCGCGCCGAGCATATGGACTTCCTCCAGCACCTCGGTGTCGGGATGACCCATCAGAAATGTATCGAGCAGCGTGGTTCCCGACCTCGGGAAGCCGACGAGAAACGCCGGCGTCCGCCGCTCGCCGGAGCTGAGCGGCGCGAGGCGCGCCGCCCAGTCTCCGGTGACCGTCTCGGCAAGGGCCAGGATACGCCGCCGGTAATTGCTGCCTTTGCGGACCCAGCTATCGAAGTCCTGCACCGCCCGGTTCATGGTTGCGGCCGCGACGAACGCGCCGTCGCAATCGCCGAGCGCGTCGAGGATCTTCGCCATCAGGCGGTGCCAGCGGACCGGGTCGGTGTCGGATGCCTCGCTTTCGAGCAAGCGCCTGGCCTCGGCGGGGTCGCCATCGCGCAACGCAATGGCGGCCGCCGGGTAGCCGACGGCGTCGCGCCCAATGCCCAGCTTTTCGACATCGTTCAGCAGGCTTCGAAGCGACTCCATGCGATTGGTTCGTTCGAGCAGGGAAGCGAGCTCGCGCAACGCCCGAAGTTCCTGCGATGAGAGAGGATCCGCAGCACTGGTCCGATCCGGGAGCGCAATCCGGATGAGCTGCCCATCGCTCCCCGATGCCCCATCGCCGACGGCCAGCCGAGCCGCCTTGTCGAGCTCGGCCATCGATTCTTCGTGGCGTCCGAGATCCGCCAACAGCCGCGCGAGGGTGAGCCGGATCGCGGAATCGTCGGGACCTGAATCAAGCATCGACCGCAGCTGGTCGGCCGCTTCGGCATAAAAGCCGGCCTTGGTCAGGGCGGCCGCGAAATTCCGTTGAATCGACAGCTCGCCCGGGTTGAGCGTCCACGCCTGCCGAAGCGCGTTAGCGGCGCCCTCCCAGCGTTTCACCCCGGCAAGGCTGTCGCCGTAATTGGCCCAGGATCGCCAGTCTTCTGGCCGGGCGGTCGTGACGACCTGCCACGCTTCGGCCGCGGCGGAATATTCACCGGCGGCCTGAGCGGCTTCGGCCCGGACGTGCCACAGAGCCATGGCCGCGGGGCTGATGTCGACTGGCGTGCCGGTGGCTTCAAGTGCCTCGTGAGGGCGGCCGCTGTCGACCAGCGCCCGGGCGAGCATCACCCGAAACGCGGCATTCTCAGGCTGTGCTTCTGCGGCCACGCGCAGGTGCTCGGCACCCTCGGCCATGCGGCCCTCGCGGCAATCGATCAGCCCCAACAGATGGTGCGCTTCCGGCGGAGCGCTTCCGCCGGCTGTTTCCGCTTGCAGCAATGTACGCGCCCGCGCTGTTTCACCCCGGCGAAACGCCGCCAGTGCCTCGGCCACGCGCCCGCTCGCGACAATGCTCAATTTAGGTGCCCCGGCATCGCGCCGAGCTAAGGGCGCGATCGCCGCCGGGTCAATCGTCAGCTCACAGTCGTGCGAGGGAAAGCCGTTATCCCGCCCTTGGTCCCGCTGTAATCGAGCAACCCCGGCGACATCCCCGCCATGATGTCGGAAACGGTTACTCCTTCGAGGCTACGCCCATGCCCTCCTGCTCGAAGTCGGCCGACGTCCCCTGATTGTGCCGTTCGGTGTTCGGCGGGCGTTTCGCCGCTTTGTCTTTGGGCGCATTACTCTTCGTCTTGGTTGTCATTATCCGTCCCCTTGCGAGGAAAACCGCCGCGTGAAGGCAGCGGTTCCAGCGCATGGTGTGGAGCAGCCGCGTTTGCGGCGCGCAATGCGGGCTCCTACGTAGGAGGGGATGGCCGAACCCCAGCAGACCAAACCAAGCGGCGGTTTCCGGGCGCTGTGGCGCTTCCTGCCGATGCTGTGGCCGAAGGGCGAGACCGAGCTCAAGGTTCGGGTGATTGTCGCGGTTTGTCTGGTGCTCGCCGGCAAGGCGGCCGTGCTGGCCATGCCCTTCGCTTACGCAGCCGTGGTCGACGGCATGTCGGTCAAGCATCAGCCGTTCGGCGTCGTCGCTATGCTGGTGTTCGCTTACGCCGTGGCGCGCTTCGGCGGCGTTCTGTCGGACAATTTGCGCAACGCGGTGTTCGAGAAGGTCGGGCAGGATGCCGCGCGGCGGCTGGCGGGCCAGGTCTTCCGCCACGTCCACGACCTGTCGCTGCGCTTTCACCTCGAGCGCCGCACCGGGTCGCTGACCAAGATCGTCGAGCGCGGCACCAAGAGCATCGACATGATGCTCTATTTCCTGCTGTTCAACATCGGCCCGACGCTGATCGAGCTGACGGCCGCCTGCGTCATCCTCTACGTGAAGTTCGGTCCCAGCCTGGTCGTCGCGACGCTGGTGATGGTCGTTGTCTACATCGCCTTCACCCGCCGCCTGACCGAGTGGCGCGCCCAGCTGCAGCGCCAGATGAACGACGTCGACAACAAGGCGATTGGCCGTGCGGTCGACAGCTTGCTTAACTACGAAACCGTCAAATATTTCGGCGCCGAAGAGCGCGAGGCACGCCGGTATGACGAAGCGATCAGCGCATTTGCCCGTGCGACCGTGCGCAACGAAGTCTCGCTGGCGTGGCTCAACATCGGCCAGGCCTTCATCACCAACTCGATGCTGGCCGGGGCGATGGCCTTCACCGTGTGGGGTTGGGGCACCGGCCGGTTCACCCCGGGCCAGGTGGTGTTCGTGAACACTTTGCTGATGCAGCTGTTCCGGCCGCTCGACCTGTTGGGCTGGGTCTATCGCTCGATCCGCCAGGGGCTGATCGACATGGAAGCCATGTGGAACCTGCTCGATACGCCGGCCGAGATTGTCGACCAGCCGGATGCCCCGGCCCTGCACGTCACGAACGGCGCCGTCCGGTTCGACAATGTCCGCTTCGGCTACGAACCCGAGCGCGAAATCCTGAAGGGGCTCGACTTCAACATTCCAGCCGGGACGAGTTGCGCGATCGTCGGCCCGTCCGGCGCCGGCAAGTCGACCATCGCCCGGCTGCTCTACCGCTTTTACGATCCGACCGCCGGCGCGATCTTCATCGACGACCAGAATATCGCCGATGTCGAGCAACGCAGTCTGCGCGCGGCGATCGGCATTGTCCCGCAGGACACCGTCCTGTTCAACGACACGATCGGCTACAACATCGGCTACGGCCGCGGCGATTCCCAACAGGCGGATATCGAGGCCGCCGCCCGCGGGGCCGCGATCGACACGTTCATCGCCGCCCTCCCCGATCATTACGAGTCAATGGTCGGCGAGCGCGGACTCAAGCTTTCGGGTGGTGAAAAGCAGCGCGTGGCCATCGCCCGGACGTTGCTCAAGAACCCGCCGATCCTCGTTCTCGACGAGGCCACCAGTGCGCTCGACAGCCGGACTGAGGAAGCAATCCAGGAGACGCTCGACCGCGTCGCGCAAAGCCGCACGACCATCATGATCGCGCACCGCCTGTCCACCATCGTCAACGCCGACCAGATCGTCGTGCTCGATCACGGCTTGGTCGCCGAGCGCGGCACGCACGAACAGTTGATCGAGCAGGCCGGGCTCTACGCCGACCTGTGGTACCGCCAGGCGGCCGAGCAACTGGAAGCGGAGACGGCCGAAGCGGCAGAATAACTTCCCTCGGCGGACGACCGCCGCTACGACTGCCCTTCCGCGCGGCGTGCTCGGTCCGCTTCAGTTCGAGAGTCATGGCCGACCCGCACAGCATCCTCAAAACGACCTTTGGCTTCGACCATTTCCGCGGCGTCCAGGCCGACGTGATCGAGCGCGTCCTGGCCGGCCAGCCGACGCTGGCGGTGATGCCAACCGGCGCCGGCAAGTCGCTTTGCTATCAGCTGCCGGCACTCATTCGGCCCGGGACGGCGCTGGTGATTTCCCCGCTGATCGCGCTGATGCACGACCAGATCCGAAGCGCGAGCGCGGTCGGCATGCGCGCTGCGTCCCTGACGTCCGCCGATGGCGACCGGGAACAGACCATCGAGCGCTTCAAGAGCGGCGACCTCGACTTGCTCTACGTCGCGCCGGAGCGGGCGACGCTGGACAGCTTTCGGCGCCTTGCCAAGCAGGTCGAACTCAGCCTGATCGCGATCGACGAAGCGCATTGCGTCAGCGAATGGGGGCACGATTTCCGGCCCGATTATCGCAAACTGACGGCGTTGCTCGACGATCATCCAGACGTACCGCGGCTGGCGCTCACCGCCACCGCCGACCACCGCACGCGGACGGACATTCTCGAACAGCTCGCGATTCCCGCGGAAGGGCTGATCGTCGCCGGCTTCGACCGGCCCAACATCCGCTATCACGTCCGTCACCGTGAGCAGACCGGCAAGCAGTTGCGCGACCTGCTGGCAATCCAACCAGGACCGGCGATCGTCTACGCTCCGAGCCGCGACAAGAGCGAGAAACTGGCCGAGGCGCTGGGGCGGAGCGGCCGTCCGACCACCGCCTATCATGCTGGTCTTCCGGCCGACGTCCGCGCGCGCAACCAGGCGGCGTTCGTGGCCTCGGAGGAGATGGTGATTGCCGCGACGATCGCCTTCGGCATGGGCATCGACAAGCCCGACGTGCGGCTGGTCGCGCATGCCGCGATCCCCAAGAGCATCGAAGCTTATTACCAGGAGACCGGCCGCGCCGGGCGCGACGGCGAACCGGCCGAAGCGTGGCTGTTGTGGGCAGCACAGGATTTCGCGCTTGCCCGCCAGCGGATCGAGCAGGAGACCGAGCCGGAGCGTCGCCCTGCAGAGCGCGAGCGGCTGAATGCACTGGCGATGTTCGTGGAGGCCACCGGCTGCCGCCGCGCGATCCTGTTGCGGCATTTCGGCGAGGACCCGCCCGAGCGCTGCGGCAATTGCGACAATTGCCTGGATCCGCCGGCATCGATCGACGCTACCGAGGTCGCGCGCAAACTGCTGTCGGCCGCGTTCCGTACGGAGATGCGGTTCGGGGTGGGGCATCTGGCCGACGTCCTCGCCGGCAACGACACCGAGAAAGTGCACAGCTTCGGCCATCAGCGCCTGTCGGTGTTCGGCATTGCCTCGCCGGAGGAACTCGCGCTGGTGCGGCCGGCGGCACGCGCGTTGATCGCCCGCGATGCGCTGCGCTCCGATGCCTATGGCGGGCTCAGTTTCGGGCCGGGCGCGCGGCCGATCCTCAAAGGCGAGCAGCTATTGGAAATCGCCGTCCCCCCGGAACGCAAGCGGCGGCGACGGCAACGCGATGACGGCCCGCCTGACCCCCTGTTCGATGCCCTGCGCGAAGTCCGCCGCAAGCTCGCGGCGGAGGCGGGCGTTCCGCCGTACGTGATCTTCCACGATTCGACCCTGCGTGAGATTGCCGCGTCAAGGCCGGCAGATCTTCGCGAATTGGCGAGCGTTCAGGGCGTCGGTGCGGTCAAGCTCGAACGCTATGGCGCGGCCCTGCTCGCCGCGCTTTCGACCAACGATTGATATTCAGGCTTGCGTCAGCCGCGAGTCGGTTGAAGAGCCGCAGCTCTATCATTCCGAAACCTTCACTGGGGTATCCATGATCCGTAATCTTCTCCTCGCCTCCGCGGCAATCGCGGTTGCATCGACGGCGTCCGCGGCGCCCGCTCCCCGCGCCGCCTCAGCCGCCACGCTGCCGGCATCAAGTCCCTTCGCCAAGCCGAGCACATTGCCGCTGCAGGCGCCCGATTTCTCAAAGATCAAGGACAGCGATTACCTGCCGGCTATCCTCGCCGGCATGGCCGAACAAAAGCGCGAAGTGATGGCCATCGCCGGCAACCCCGCGCCAGCGACTTTCAACAACACCATCGTCGCGATGGAGCGTTCGGGCCAATTGCTCGAGCGCGCCGGGCTGGCGTTCAGCGCGGTCAACGGCGCCAACACCAACGACACGCTGCAGGCGACCGACACCAAGACCGCGCCGCTCTATGCTGCGCACAACGACTTCATCTTTTTGAATGCGAAGCTGTTCGCCCGCGTAAAGTCGCTTCACGACAACCAGGCGTCGCTCAAGCTCGACGCCGAGCAGATCAAGGTGCTCAAGGTCTATTACGACCAATTCGTGCACGCCGGCGCGCAGCTGACGCCAGCGCAGCAGACCGAGCTGAAGGCGATGAACAAGCGCCTGAGCACCCTGCAGACCGACTTCGGCCAGAAGCTGCTCGCCGCCGCCAAGGCCGGCGCGCTTCACGTCGATGATGCCGGTGCGCTCGCCGGCTTGTCTCCGGAGCAGATTGCCTCGGCGCAAGAAGCGGCCAAGGGCCGCGGCGTTTCGGGCTATGTCCTGCCGCTGCAGAACACGACGCAGCAGCCGGCACTCGAATCGCTGACCGACCACGCGACCCGCGCGAAGTTGCTCGAAGCGAGCCTCAACCGCGCCGAGCGCGGTGACGCCAACGACACGCGCAACATCATTCGCGAAATTGCTTCGCTGCGCGCGAAGAAGGCGGCGCTGTTCGGCAAGGCGAACTGGGCCGACTACACGCTCTACGACCAGATGGCGCAGAACCGCGACACGGCCATCGGTTTCCTCGACCGGCTGGCTCCGGCAGTAGCGGCCAAGCAGCGCCGGGAGGCCGCCGACATCCGCGCATTGGCCAAGTCGCAGGGCGCGGCGTTCACGCCGACTGCCGCCGACTGGAATTACTATGCCGAGCAGATCCGCACACAGCGCTATGCGATCGATAGCGATCAGCTGAAGCAATATTTCGAGTTCAATAAGGTACTCGAGGACGGCGTGTTCTACGCCGCCAACCAACTCTACGGGCTGACGTTCAAGGAACGGAAGGACATTCCGACCTGGAGCCCGGACATGCGCGTGTTCGACGTCACCGACGCCGACGGCAAGCAGCTCGCGATCTTCATGATCGATCCGTGGAAGCGCGACAACAAGAACGGCGGGGCGTGGATGTCCAACCTCGTCAACCAGTCGTACCTGCGCGGCACCAAGCCGGTCGTCTACAACGTCGAGAACTTCACCAAGCCCGCGCCGGGCCAGCCGATGCTGATCAGCTGGGACGACGTGACGACGATGTTCCACGAGTTCGGGCACGCGCTGCACGGCATGTTCGCGGCCCAGACCTACCCGACCATTTCGGGCACCAGCGTGGCCCGCGACTTCGTTGAGTTCCCGTCGCAGTTCAACGAGAATTGGGCGCTCGATCCGAAGGTCCTGCCGCACTACGCCGTCAATTATAAGACGGGCCAGCCGATTCCGGCGGATTTGATCCAGAAGGTGCTCGCGGCGCGAACGTTCAATCAGGGCTATGAGGTTGGCGAAGTGCTCGAAGCCGCGCACCTCGACCTCGACTGGCACTCGCTCGGGGCCGATGCGCCGTTGCAGGACGTCGACCAGTTCGAGGCGCAGGCGCTGGCCAAGAGCGGCTACGATACGGCAGACGTTCCGTCGCGCTATCGCTCCAACTACTTCCTCCACATCTGGAGCAACGGCTATTCGGCCGGTTACTATGCCTATCCGTGGACCCGCATGCTCGGCCAGGACGCCTTCGCCTGGTTCCAGGCTCATGGCGGCCTGACCCGCGAGAATGGCCAGCGCTTCCGGGACATGGTCCTGTCGCGCGGCAACACGCTGGAATATTCCGACATGTATCGCGCGTTCGCCGGGCACGACCCAAGCATCCAGCCGTACATCGACTATTACGGGCTGGGCGGCGGCGAGGCGGCCCCGGTAGCTGCTCCGGCGGCGACCCCGGCACCGGCGCCGACCAAGGGTGAGCGAGGAAGATAGGCCTATGATCCGCCAGCTCGACGACCGCGTCCTCGTCAGCGGACAAATCCGCCCGGCGGAGGTCGCCAGGCTGGCGGAGCAGCACGGTGTGAAGATGCTTATCAACAACCGCCCCGACGGCGAAGAGGACGGCCAACCCCTCGCCGCCGACATGGAGGCCGCGGCGGTCGCGGCGGGGATCGCCTATCGTCACGTTCCGATTATCCGCGGGATCGGCCCGGCCGATGTCGAGGCGATGCAGGATGCGCTCGACGACGCGGGTGACGGCACGGTGCTGGCGTTCTGCCGGAGCGGCAACCGGTCGGCGCTGACCTGGGCAGTGGCAAAGCATGGCCAGGGCGTGCCGCGCGAGGATATCGAAGCGAAGGTCGAGGCCGCGGGCTTCAACGTCGCCCCGATCGCCCACCTGCTCTAAGGCTGATAGGCCTCTAGCAAGGTTTGCGCCTCCGTGAGGTCTTCATCGAGGACCATGAGACGCACCGGCAATACCAGGGCGTAAAACCAGCCGAAGACATTGTTGATGTCGGCGTCGAACAAAACGGCGCCGATCCCCTCGCCCTCGAGATAGAGACGCGCCAGATCCGCTTCGATCCGGTTGGGATACCGAGCGATCTCGACCAGCCCGCTCACCAGGGAAACACGTCGCCGGCAGCGATCTCGTCGGGCCGGGGCGCTCGGCCGAGCATGGCGTTCCGATGCGGGAACCGGCCGAAGCGTTCGATAATGTCGCGATGCTTCTTCGCGTACGTCACCTGCTCGGCATCGCCGAGCTCGCTGAACAGCAGAAGCGCGCGATTCTGGTCGTCGAGGTTCTCACTATGCTCGAACGGCATGTAGAGGAACTTGCGCTCGTCGTGCGCGAGCTGGTCGTCGAACCCCGCGTCGAGCGCGCCCTTGGCGATCGCCAGCGCCAGATGATCGGTGGCGAACTGTTCCGCGGATTCGCGAAACATGTTGCGCGGAAACTGGTCGAACAGGATGACACCCGCCGCCGCGGTCAGCGGATCGGTGAGGAACCTGTCGACCGGAAGCTGGCGCTTCTCCGCCCAGAGTTTGAGATAGGTTTGGCGAATGCGATGGTCGAGATCCGGATCGGCTTTCCACCATTGCTTGGGGTCGAGGCCGAACCAGAATTTGAGAACATCCGCGCGCCAGTCCGGCATCACGCGGCGGTGCCTCCCACAGTCAGGCCGTCGATCAGCAGCGTCGGCTGGCCAACCCCGGCCGGAATGCTCTGCCCGCCCTTGCCGCAGATGCCGATACCCTCGTCGAGCGCAAAGTCGTTGCCGATCCCGCTGACTTTGGTCAGCACCGTCGGCCCGTCGCCAATCAGGGTCGCGCCTTTGACCGGCTCGGCGATCTTGCCGCCACGTATGCGGTACGCCTCGGTCAGCGAGAAGACGAACTTGCCGGACGTAATGTCGACCTGCCCGCCGCCGAAGCTCTTGGCGTAGATGCCGTCCTTGACCCGCCCGATCAGCTCCTGCGGCTCGTCCTTGCCGGCCAGCATGAAAGTATTGGTCATGCGCGGCATCGGCGCATGGGCAAAGCTCTCCCGGCGGCCATTGCCAGTCGCAGCCATGCCCATCAGGCGGGCATTGAGCCGGTCCTGCAGATAGCCCTTGAGGATGCCGTCTTCGATCAGCACGTTACGTTGGGTCGGCGTGCCCTCGTCGTCGATGGTCAGCGAGCCGCGCCGCTGATCGATCGCGCCATCGTCGATGACGGTTACGCCCGGCGCCGCGACACGCTCGCCGATCCGGCCCGAGAAAGCTGACGTGCCCTTGCGGTTGAAATCGCCCTCGAGCCCGTGGCCGACCGCTTCGTGCAGCAGCACGCCGGCCCAGCCCGAGCCCATGACCACCGGCATCTCGCCCGCCGGCGCCGCGACCGATTCGAGGTTGACCAGCGCCTGGGCGAGCGAGATGTCGATCGCCCGGTTCCACTCGCCTTCCTCGAACAATTTGCCGTACAGGTAACGACCGCCGAGCCCGTGATACCCGGTCTCGCGGCGGCCGTTTTGCTCGGCGACGATCTGGACCCCGAGACGGACGAGCGGGCGGACGTCCGACGCGACGAAGCCATCGGCGCGGACGATCTCGACCACGCTCCAGCTCGCCGCGAGCGCGACGGTGACCTGGGCGACGCGCGGGTCGCGATCGCGCGCCGCGGCGTTGATCCGCTCACACAGCGCGACCTTTTCGACGAACGGGACGAGGCTCAGGGGATCGTCCGCGCCGTACATCGCCTGGTTGGTGCGAGGCGGCGACAGCGCGGCTTCTCCTTTGCGCGCGTCGAGCAGTTTCAGCGTTGCGGCGGCACGCTCGATCGCCGCTTCGCTGACCTCATTGGCGTGCGCAAAAGCTGTCGTTTCGCCCGTCACCCCGCGCAAGCCGAAGCCCGACGAGGTGTGATAGTCGGCGGTCTTCAACCGGCCGTCGTCGAAACCGAACGATTCGCTCGCCGCATATTGCAGGAACAGCTCGCCATCGTCGCACGACGAAAGATGCTTCGCGGCGAGCCGGCGCGCGCCATCCGGATCAAGGCTGCGATAGAGAAACCGGCGCGGATCGGGCGCGGTCATGCCGGCTTGTCCGCCGGTCCCCCTTCAAGGACGAAGCGGCGGTCGCAATAGCCGCATTCGGCATAGCCGAGCTCAGCATCCATCCGGATGTAGATGCGCGGATGTCCCAGCGCCGGAGTGACCTCGCCGGAGCCATCGCAATAAACGCGATCGGTCTTGACCTTGATGACCTCGGGCGGCGGCGGGGCTGGCATGGCTGCGAAGTAGCAACGCCGCCCGCCCGGTTCAATGTTCGCCGCGCTAGAGGTAGTTGGCGGTCACCGTGAAGTTGCCGGTGTACGTGCCTTCGGCCTGGTCGGCATTGACCTGCAAGATCCCGCCAACCCCGACGAAAAAGGCCCGCGTCGCGTCGATCGTCCGGATCGGGTTACCCCCGTTGTCGAGGGTCAGCGCGAGCACCGGAAGCGAGTCGCCTGCCCCGTTGTCCAGCGTAGCCGGCGGGGTGATGAACACGATCACCTGTTGGCTCGGCGTGCCGGCGCCAGCGAACTGCGCGCGATGGCCCGCATCGCTCGGTACGCCGGTGACCCCGCCCGCGAAGCTGCGCGCGCCGGTCGCCGGGTTGATCGTCACGATCCCCGATACCGGCGACGTGACGACCGTCCCGAAGTCGAGGTCCTGGATTTTGGTCAGCGTCAGCGGGATCAGCACCAGCGCCTTGCCTTGTGCCGGCGTTGGCGCCGCCACTGGCGCAGCCACCGCCGCCGTCGGCAGGGCGGACACGGCCACCGCCGCCGCAATCAAAATTCCACGAAAGCCCACGATTTGTCCCCACGTCGAAATGCAGGGCAAGTATCGCCGACCCGCGTGACCGGCGGTTCAACATCCTAGGTTGGCAAGATTTTTACCTTGTTCGTCAGGGATATTGGATGCTGACGTCGAACGTCCCGACGTAAGTGCCCTCCGCCTGGTTGGCACCGACGTTGAGCGTCGCGCCGACCTTGAAATCGAACGCCACTCGGGCCGCAACCGCACGCTTGTCGAGCCCCTGCAGCGTGAAGTTGTTCGCGGTCATGGTCTGGGTTCCGCCGACCCGCGTCAGCGTGACCGGCTGCTTGGGGATGCGGATGATCACGACATTGTTGCCTTTAGCCGCGCCGGTGAACTGAGCCGCATGCGGCGCGCCCCCGAGCAGGAGAGCGCCGCCAGTCGCGGAGATGGTGTCCGTCTCCGGGTTGATGACGACGGTTCCGGCCGTCGCTCCGGCCGCGATGTTGCCGAAGTCGAGGTCGCGGTTCTTCACGATCTCGAGCGGGAACAACAACGTGCCGGTCGCCGTCGCGGGCGGTGAGGCAGCGCGCGGCGCCGCGCCGACCTGTGCCATCGGGCACAGCGCCAGTAACGCCGCGAGCAGCGATCGTAGGGGAAACGGCCGTTTCATCCGCGGCCGCAGTTATTAGGTTAACGTCAAGATCACTCTGATGGTTAGGGTAAACAGCGCATTTACCCTCTTCGCTTGTCGTGCTGAGTCACCGCTTCTATGCGCGCTACAAGATGGACGAGCCGGCAATCCGCATTGAATCGCTGTCGAAAACCTATGCCGGCGGCAAGCGTGCGCTCGACAATGTCAGCTTCGACGTCCCGCGCGGGCAAATCTTCGGGCTGCTCGGGCCGAACGGCGCGGGCAAGTCGACTCTGATCAACATCCTCGCCGGGCTGGTCACGAAATCTGCGGGATCGGTGTCGATCTGGGGCTTCGACATCGACAAGCACCCGCGCAACTCCAAGCGGGCGATCGGCGTCGTTCCCCAGGAAATCATTTTCGACCCCTTCTTCACGCCACGCGAAACGCTTGAAATCCAAGCGGGACTTTATGGAATTCCCGCCGGCGAGCGAATGAGCGATGAGTTGCTCGCCGCGATGCACCTGACCGACAAAGCCAATGCTTATTCGCGCACATTGTCGGGCGGCATGAAGCGGCGCCTGCTGGTCGCCAAGGCAATGACCCACTCGCCCCCGATCCTCGTCCTCGACGAGCCGACCGCGGGTGTCGATGTGGAGCTTCGCCGCCAGCTGTGGGACTACGTCCGCAAGCTCCACGCCCAGGGCGTGACGATCGTTCTCACAACGCACTACCTCGAGGAAGCCGAGGAATTGTGCGACCGAATCGCGATCATCCACCACGGCAACGTCATCGCCAACGAGCCGACCCGCGAACTGGTCGCGAAGGCGCAGGAGAAGGCCGTCGTTGTCACCTTCGACCATGATATCGGCGAAGTTCCGGTCAACGCCTGCTTCGAGAATATCGCGTTGCTCGACGAGCGGACGCTCGAAATCACCTATCGCAAGGACAAGGTGAACGCCGGCGAGGTGCTGGCGTCGCTGACCTCCGAAGGGCGGCGGATCGTCGATGTGCGGACGCGCGAACCGGACCTTGAGGATGTATTCCTGAGCCTAACCGCCGCCGACCAGGAAGCCGCATGACGACAAGCGCCGACGTCATCATCGTCGGCTCAGGCGCGGCGGGGCTGACCGCGGCGCTCAACCTTGCCGAAACCTCCAAGGTCGCGGTGATTGCCAAAGGCGCGCTCGGCGACACCGCCTCGGCGCGCGCCCAGGGTGGGATCGCCGCCGTGCTGGAGGCGGGCGACAGCTTCGAAGCGCATATCAACGACACGATGATCGCCGGCGCCGGACTCAACAACCGCGCGGTGGTCGAGCATGTCGTCGAGTCCGCACCGCGCGCGATCGAGCGGCTGATCGAGCTTGGGGTGCCGTTCGCCAGCGAGAATGGCGAGCTGCACCTGACCCGCGAAGGCGGCCACAGCCAGCGCCGCATCGTCCACGTCGCCGACGCGACGGGCTACGCCGTCCAGCAAGCGCTGGAGGCGGCGGCCGCGAAGCACCCGAATATCACATTGGTCCCCGACATGGTCGCGATCGACCTCGTCACCGGGCGGCATGCGAGGCAATTCTCGACCAGCGGCAGCGTCCACGGCCTCTACGCCTGGAACCGCAAGACCAAGCGGGTCGAGACGCTGACCGGCCGCGCGACGATCCTTGCGACTGGCGGCGCTGGCCGGACTTATCTCTATTCGACCGCGCCGCGCGGGGCGACGGGGGACGGCATCGCCATGGCGTGGCGGGCGGGCTGTCGTGTGTCCAACATGGAGTTCATGCAGTTCCACCCGACCTGCCTGTACAACCTCGAGGTCAAGAATTTCCTGATCACCGAGGCGGTGCGCGGCGAGGGCGGTCAGCTCAAACTACCCCCTGGCGTCAAGGGCGGCGGACAGCGGTTCATGGACCGCTTCGACGAGCGCGGCGAGCTGGCGCCGCGCGACATCGTCGCCCGCGCGATCGACCATGAGATCAAGCGGCTCGGCCTCGACTACGTCCACCTCGATATCTCGCACCGTGAACCAGAGTTTGTGAAGGCCCACTTTCCGAACATCTACGAGAAGCTGATCGGGCTCGGCATCGACATCACGAAGGAGCCGATCCCGGTCGTCCCGGCGCAGCATTACACCTGCGGCGGGGTGGTGGTGGACCTCGACGGCTGCACCGACGCGCCGGGGCTCTACGCGGCGGGCGAAGTGACCCAGTCGGGACTTCACGGCGCCAACCGGCTGGCCTCCAATAGCCTGCTTGAGTGCCTCGTGTTCGGCGAGGCGGCCGCCAAGCACATCAACGCCAATTGGGATTCGCTGCCCGACGTTCCGGAAATCCGTGGCTGGGACGAGAGCCGGGTCGCCGACAGTGACGAAGAGGTCGTCATCGCCCAGACCTGGGGGGAGATCCGCCGCTTCATGTGGAATTACGTCGGCATCGTCCGCACCACCAAGCGCCTGGAGCGGGCCAAGCACCGGATCGACATGCTGCGCCAGGAAGTGAAGGACTATTACGCCCACTTCCGCGTGACGCCCGACCTGATCGAGCTGCGCAACCTGGTCGAGGTCGCCGACCTGATCATCCGCTCGGCGCTGTCGCGCCACGAGAGCCGCGGGTTGCACTACACGCTCGATTATCCGGACATGTTGAAGAAGGCGAAGGACACCGTGCTGGTGCCGTAAGCTTGCAAGAAGGGGGAGAAGCCAATGCCCGTCGAACTCCACATTGCCGCCTGGGGCGCGCTGCTGCTGTTCGTGCACATCTTCGTCGCGATTCGCTTCAAGACCCAGCAATACGGCCGCAAATGGAACGTCGGCGCCCGCGACCAAGCCCTGGCCGCGCCCAATCCGATGACCGGCCGGACGATCCGCGCCCAGGCCAATTTCCAGGAAACCTTCCCGATCGCCATCGTCGCGCTGCTCGGCGTCGTGCTGGCCGGGAAGACCAGTCAGTGGACCGCGCTCGGCGGATGGATCTGGCTCGGCGCCCGGATCGTCTATCTGCCGCTGTACATCGCCGGCACGCCGGTCGTGCGCACTGTCGTCTGGACGGTGAGTATGGTCGGCCTCGGCATGGCGCTGTGGCCGCTGTTCCTCAACTAGCGTCGGGGTCGAAGGCCAGCAGATCACCCGGCTGACAGTCGAGCACCGCGCAGATCGCCTCAAGGGTCGAGAAGCGGACTGCGCGGGCCTTGCCGGTCTTGAGGATCGACAGGTTGGCGAGCGTGATGTCGATCTTCTCGGCGAGCTCGGTCAGGCTCATCCGCCGCTCATGCAGCAACTCGTCGAGCTTGACGACGATCGCCATCAGATCGTGCCCTCCAGGTCTTCGCGCATCAGCGTACCCTCGGCAAACACGCGGGCGAGGACGAACGCGAAGATCACGCACAGCCAGCCGTTGATCGAGAATCCGGCATCGAGGTGGAGCGGGAAATGCTTGGACGAGATCGAATGGCCAATGCTGCCGATCACCATGCTCAGGAGCTGCAGGGCCAGCAGCACCCAGCCGATGGCCTGCAGCCGATAGGCGTTTTCGGCGACGAACGGGTCGCCTTTGCGCACCGTCTCGAGGATCGCGAGCAGCCGCTTCATCATCACATAAGCGAGCGGCACCGCCGCGACGCCGAGCAGGGCAATGATGCGCAACCCGATCATGATCGGCTGGGGGTCGGTCTCGACGGGGACGTGGATCGCGCGCATGAACCAGGGCTCGTTGACGAACGTGAAGGCGACGAGCCCAAGGATGGCGGCGCCATACAGCCAGTTGAGGACGATCAAGATGCGTAGCGTGATCCAGGCAACGGGTAGGGCGGCGGACAGTATTTTGGCCATCGGTCGAAGCTCCAGCGAATCAATATTATTGATAAACGATATGTCACTTATCGTTTGTCGGCAAGTGGAGATTCGCGGAAGCTTCTCGGCGGGCGGCGCGTTGCTACCGACGTGATCCCTTCAGTACCCGCCGAAACCGCGGTCGCCCACGCGACCTACACCAACCCGATTCTCGACGCCGACTTCCCCGACCCGGCAGTGATCCTGGCGCCTGACGGCTTCTATTACGCCTACGCGACGCAGACCCTGCTCGACGATCAGTGGATCAACATCCAGGTCGCTCGGTCGAAGAATCTCATCGACTGGCACCATCTCGGCGACGCGATGCCGGACAAGCCGGCGTGGGCCAGGCACACCCAGGATTTCTGGGCGCCGTTCGTGGTCCGCGAGGGCGAGCGCTACCTGATGTATTACTCGGCGACGCCCGACGTCTGCGACGTGCCGACACGCGGCCATTGCCTGGCCATCGCCACGGCCGCTTCCCCCGCCGGGCCGTTCGTCGATATGGGCCTGCCGCTGCTGCTTGGGATCGGCTTCGAATATATCGATCCGATGGTGTTCGACGACCCGGCGACGGGCAAGCGCCTGCTCTACTGGGGCTCGGGCTTCCAGCCGATCAAGGTCCAGGAACTGGCCGCAGACCACATGTCCTTCGCATCCGGCAGCACGCCGACCGAGCTGATCTGGCCCAACCCCGACGGCGGCTTCCCGCGGCTGGTCGAGGCGGCGTGGGTCAGCCGTCACGACGATTTCTATTACCTCTTCTACTCCGGCGATAATTGCTGCGGGCCGGACGCCGAATATGGCGTGATGGTTGCCCGCTCGACGAGTGCCACGGGGCCGTTCGAGACGCTCGAACAGGCGCGCGGCGTGCCCCACAGCCTGATGCTGTTCAAAAGCGAGCGCTGGCTCGCCCCCGGCCACAATTGCCTCGTCACCGACGCCGCCGGCGACACCTGGATCCTCTACCACGCGATCGATGTGAACCGCCCGCGCCAGCGGCAGGAGGACGAAATCAACAGCCGCCGCATCCTGCTGATCGACAAGATCCAGTGGCGCGACGGCTGGCCGTACGTCGGGACGCCGTCAGACGAGCCGCAGCCCGCGCCGCTGACCTGATGTGACGGGCATCATCAGCCCGCGCTGCCGCTCGAGCTCCGCGCGCAACGGATCGTACACATGCCGCGTGCCCTCCGAATCAATCGTCGAGAACAGGCCGACGTGGCAGTGGCGGCTGTTATCCCAGCCGGGGTAAGCGGTGACCGGGTAGATGCAGATACCCTCGATCGCGGCGCCCTTCTGCTGCGCCGCGCGGACTTCGTCGCAGACGTAATGCAGCCAGGCCGGGCGGGCGCTTCCTTCGGCACCGGTTTCCGACACCCATAAAGGCTTGTCGTAGCGCTCGGCGAACTCGACCAGCATGTCGGCGAGCGCGCGGTATTCGTGGTGGCCCATCGGAATCGTCGGCCCATCGAAATACCATTGGTTGTGCGGGTAGAAATTGACCCCGACGAGGTCGGCGAGCGACGGATCGCCGCCAAGCTCGGGCTCGGCGAGGCCGAGAATCCAGTCATAGGCCTCGTACATCCCCTGGAGGTTTGCCTCGGCGGATCGAACCGTCGGGCGACGGCGGTCGGGCGGCGCAATGTGGATCAGCGGCTCGGCCCAGCTAATGATGGACTCCGGCCAACGCCGCTTGATCGCCCGGGCGGACATGATCGCCGCCTTCACCAGCTGGCGCTTGAACCAGCCGTGCTCGTCCGGCGCGACCAGCGGGAAATACCCTTCCTCGACCGCCCACGAGTGGAAATTGATCTCATTCATGGGCACGACGGCAGGCGGGGATTGGGTGACGGTTTCGCGAAATTCGAGCGCCGCCATGGCGAAATCGGCGAACCGCTTCGGAAAATCGGGCCCAGCTTGGTCGACGTGGTCGGGCGCGCCATAGTGGAACAGGTCCCAGATGACCTGCAGCCCATATTCTTCGGCGGCTTCGAGCATCGGCGCCCAGCTCGACCAATCGTAGCGGCCGGGCGCGGTCTCGATCCGATGCCAGCGAAGGCCATCGCGCAGCGTCGTGAGGCCTAGCTCACCGCATTGGCGATAGTCGTTCCGGACGTGCCGGTCGTGGCCCGTCGCGCGAATCAGGTCGAGACGAACGCCGTCGCGCCGCCGGTGCGACGAACATTCGAAGCCGGCCATGAAGAAGCTGTCAAAAGCGGTCATCGCCGGCATCAATGCCTGAACGCCGATTTCGAGCCGTGGTGAAGGATTAGGACCCGCCGCCGCGATCCGAATGCCGGCGTGTTGCGGTCCACCGGCCGTCGCAGATCCGTCGGAAGGGGTGAGCGGAGTGCGACGCGTCCTTCGCGGTGGCGGGTCACAGCCCGTTTCGCGGAATTTGGTGCGTCGCCATATCCGTTATTCCCCTTAACCGCGTGCTCCTCCGAAAGTCACAATGACGACACTCGTTTTGGGTGGAACAGCGTCACGGCCGGTCGCGCCGGAATATGCCGAAATTCCCGCGTTTCCGCCGATAATGATTGCCCAGCAGGCGCATCATGCGGCCGGCCGTGAGGGGCGGGGTGTGAACTTCGGTAGCCTGCAGGGCCAGCGCCTCGTCCCACAGCAAGCCGAACAGCGCGCCGTCCCGGCGCTCGCGCAGGCGATAGGCGCTTTCCCGGCTCTTGCCGCTCGCCGTAGCGGCCTTGCTGATGCTGTGCGTGCGAGCGAGTTCGTGAAGGAAGCGAAGCTAACGATCGGCGGTCCAGCCATCACGGCGGATGTTGCGAGTCGTGCCCATCGACCAGCGTGGATCACAAATGGGGGGCTGTAGGACAGCGGTTTCTTATGTCTGCTTTGGGTCGAAAGCTGACGCTAGCGCT
>Ga0207668_10000053_pt1 | contig 97131 bp, 85 predicted proteins | sample KBSS43metaG_FD_184323 | JGI IMG/M metagenome (GOLD analysis project Ga0207668, IMG submission 184323) | Switchgrass rhizosphere microbial communities from Kellogg Biological Station, Michigan, USA - KBS S4-3 metaG (SPAdes) (version 2) | ecosystem: Host-associated > Plants > Roots > Rhizosphere...
TCGCACCGCCCGTCTTCGCCAGAACAATCGTGATCGCCGCCGTCAGCGTCGTCTTGCCGTGGTCAACGTGGCCGATCGTGCCAATGTTGCAGTGCGGCTTGTTGCGTTCAAACTTTTCCTTGGCCATTTCAAGCTCCAGCCCTGTCCGGGCCTGTCCTCTAAACTAGGGTTGGAATTAGGCGTACTTCTTGATGACTTCTTCGGCGACCGCTTGCGGAACCGCCTCGTAGTGATCGAACTGCATCGTGAACTGAGCGCGGCCCTGCGAGAACGACCGCAGGGTGTTGATGTAGCCGAACATGTTGGCCAGCGGCACGAACGCCGTGACGACCTGGGCGTTGCCGCGGGTTTCGGTGCCCTGGATCTGGCCGCGCCGCGAGTTCAGGTCGCCGATCACGTCGCCCATGTACTCGTCCGGCGTCAGAACCTCGACCTTCATGATCGGCTCGAGCAGCTTCGGAGCGCCCTTCTCGCGCAGCTCCTTGAACGCCGCGCGCGACGCGATTTCGAAGGCCAGCACGGAGGAGTCCACGTCGTGGAAGCCGCCGTCGTAGAGCGTCGCCTTGAAGTCGATCACCGGGAACCCGGCCAGCAGACCATTGTCCTTGGCCGACGTCAGGCCCTTCTCCACGCCCGGGATGTATTCCTTGGGCACGGAGCCGCCGACGATGGTGCTCTCGAAGACGAAGCCGGAGCCGGCCTCGCCGGGTTCGAACTTGATCTTCACGCGCGCGAACTGGCCGGTGCCGCCCGTCTGCTTCTTGTGCGTGTAGTCGATGTCCGTGACCTTGCCGAGGCTCTCACGGTAGGCCACCTGCGGCGCGCCGATATTGGCCTCGACCTTGTAGGTGCGCTTCAGGATGTCGACCTTGATGTCGAGGTGAAGCTCGCCCATGCCCTTCATGATCGTCTGGCCCGACTCCTGGTCGGTGAAGACGGTGAAGGACGGATCCTCGGCGACCATCTTGGCCAGGGCGACGCCCAGCTTTTCCTGGTCGGCCTTGGACTTCGGCTCGATGGCGATCTCGATCACCGGCTCGGGGAAGTTCATCTTCTCCAGGATCACCGGCGACTTGTTGGGATCGCACAGGGTGTCCCCGGTGCGGGTGTCCTTCAGGCCGGCCAGGGCGACGATGTCGCCGGCGTAGGCTTCCTTGATGTCCTCGCGGTTGTTCGAGTGCATCAGCAGCATGCGGCCGACACGCTCTTTCTTGTCTCGCGTGGAATTGAGCAGCCCCATGCCGGTCTCGAGCTTGCCCGAGTAGATTCGGCAGAAGGTCAGCGAGCCCACGAAGGGGTCGTCCATGATCTTGAACGCCAGCACCGACAGCGGCTCGTCGTCGGACGCGCGGCGCTCGACCTCGGCTTCGGTCTTGTAGTCGATGCCCTTGGTCGGCGGGATGTCCACCGGCGAGGGCAGATAGTCGACGACCGCGTCGAGCAGCGGCTGCACGCCCTTGTTCTTGAACGCCGAGCCGGCGAGGATCGGGTAGAAGGCGCCCGACAGCACCGCCTTGCGGAGGCACTTCTTGATGACGTCGACCGAAGGCTCGTCGCCGGAGAGGTAGGCCTCCATGGCTTCGTCATCGAGCTCGACCGCGTTCTCGATCATGTAGCTGCGGGCCTCTTCGGCCTCCGCCTTCATGTCGGCCGGGATCTCTTCGTCGTGGTAGTTGGCGCCGAGCCCTTCGGACTCCCAGACCACGGCCTTCATCCGCACGAGGTCGACAATGCCCTTGAGGCTGGCTTCCGAGCCGATCGGCAGCTGGATCGGCACGGCCTTGACGCCGAGCCGCTCGCGGATCGTGCGCAGGCACATTTGGAAGTCGGCGCCGATCTTGTCCATCTTGTTGACGAACACGATACGCGGAACGTTGTAGCGGTCGGCCTGACGCCAGACCGTTTCGGTCTGCGGCTCGACGCCCTGGTTGCCGTCCAGCACGGCCACGGCGCCGTCGAGCACGCGCAGCGAGCGCTCCACCTCGATGGTGAAGTCGACGTGCCCAGGGGTGTCGATGATGTTCAGGCGCTTGCCGTTCCAGAAGGCCGTGGTCGCAGCCGAGGTGATGGTGATCCCCCGCTCCTGCTCCTGCTCCATCCAGTCCATGGTGGCCGCGCCGTCATGGACTTCGCCGATCTTATGGCTCTTGCCGGTGTAGTAGAGGATCCGCTCCGTCGTGGTGGTCTTGCCCGCGTCGATGTGGGCCATGATCCCAAAGTTGCGGTAGTCTTCGATCTTATGCGTGCGGGGCATAGCGGAGGGCTCTGCGAAAAAGGCTTTTCGGGGTGCTGAACGAACGGCGCGGGCGGTTTAGCTCAAACCGCCCGCGCCGGAAACAGCCGATATAGGAAGTTACCAGCGGTAGTGGGAGAAGGCCCGGTTGGCTTCCGCCATCTTATGCGTGTCTTCCCGCTTCTTCACCGCGGAGCCGCGGTTCGAAGAGGCGTCGAGCAGCTCGCCGGCGAGCTTCTCGGTCATGGTGTTTTCGCCGCGATTGCGCGCGGCGTTGACCAGCCAGCGGATGGCGAGCGCGCGGCGGCGGTCCGGGCGGACTTCCACCGGCACCTGATAGGTGGCGCCGCCGACCCGGCGGGAGCGCACCTCGATGGCGGGGGCGACGTTGTCCAGGGCGGCATGGAAGGTTTCCAGCGGGCCCATGTCCTTGCGCTTGGCTTCCAGGATGTCGAAAGCGCCGTAGAGGATGTTCTCGGCGACGGCCTTCTTACCTTCGTACATCACATAGTTCATGAACTTGGTGACGACGATGTCCCCGAACTTGGGGTCGGGAAGGACTTGGCGTTTTTCTGCGCGACGGCGGCGGGACATATCTTCTGATCCTTACTTCGGACGCTTCGCGCCATAGAGCGAGCGGCGCTGCTTGCGGTCCTTCACCCCCTGGGTGTCGAGCACGCCGCGCAGGATGTGGTAGCGGACGCCCGGAAGGTCCTTCACCCGGCCGCCGCGGATCAGCACCACCGAGTGCTCCTGCAGGTTATGGCCTTCGCCGGGGATGTAGCACACCGCTTCGATGCCGGTGGTCAGGCGCACCTTGGCGACCTTCCGGAGCGCCGAGTTCGGCTTCTTCGGGGTCGTGGTGTAAACCCGCGTGCAGACGCCGCGGCGCTGCGGGCAGCCCTTCAGGGCGGGAACCTTGTTCCGCGAGGGCTTGTCCTGGCGCGGCTTGCGGATGAGCTGGTTAACTGTGGGCATCTAATCTCGCTTGCGTGGAGGCGTGTGCCGTTGGGCCGAGGCGCCTCAGTTGGGGGTCCTTGTCGTACAGTCTTCCGCGGCCGACCGCCTGAACGCAAAAACTCGCCGCGACGCCTTGGTCTGCGTCCGGCGGGACGTTCAAATCGAGCCTGGGGAGAATCCCCGCCTCGGAAGAGGCGCGCTACATAGTCGGGATGCGTTCGCCCGTCAATGTTCAGACGGGGCTAACCCACTCGCACCATCCCGGTCAGGTGGAATCACCTGAACCGGATAAGAAGGGTCTATCTTCAAGTGTTTGGAGAGCGTCCGGAGGCGAAGCCGGCATCCACTTTCGCCTGACGCGCTCCAGCGGGCCGGCGATGGTAGGATCGCCACGAAATCGCCGCGCGGCGCAGATTCTAAACTGAAGCTTGAGCATGACGGAAGACTGATGGCGAGGGCGAGACGGCGCCTCAACGCGACCGCGATGGCCCTGTCCATCGTCGCCCACCTCGTGGTGGTGGGCGTCGTCGCCTATCATGCGCCCACGCTCAGGCGGCCGTTCGAGCAGGCCGGGCCGCCGGAGCCGGTGATTCCGGTCCTGATCATGCCCCGCACGCCCCCTGCCCCGCCCGGCGCGGCGCCGCCGGAGCCGATCCGCCTGCACCGCCGGAAGCTGCGACGCGATGTCCCGGAGGCGGAGATCGCCCCGCTGTTGATTCCGCCGCGCCTGTCGGTCCCGCCGCCGACCCAGGCGCGGCCGGTCGCGCGGCCGCGCATCAGCGTCCAGCCCTCGCCGACGGAGCGCGCGACGGCGGCATTGCGCAACAGCTTCGTCGGCTGCGCCAACGTCAGCCTGCTGAGCGCCGCCGAGCGGGAGCGCTGCAACGAGCGGCTCGGCCAAGGCGCGGTCGGAGCGCCGCACATCGGGCCGCTCGTCGCTCCGGACATCGTCCGCGCGGGCGCCGCGCGCGACGCCGATCGGCGGGAGCGGGACGCGCCGGCGCCGGCGCCGGCCGGGCCGCGCGGCGTCGGCGGAAGCTCAGGCGACGGCTATAGCGTCCTTCCGTAGGAAGTCTCCGTCTCCCGCGCGGCGCACGGGAGAGGAACACACGACGAGCCGAACAAGAAACGGCCCGGGATCGCTCCCGGGCCGTTCTTCTTCCAGAGCTGAGCGAGCCGCTTAGAGCTGCTCGGCCGCGGCCGCGTCGGCGATGACCTCCGGCAGCGGCTCCATGGCCTCCTCGCGGCTCTGCGCCAGGGCCTCGTCGCGCTTGGCGGCGATGCGCTGCAGGTTGCGCAGATAGGAGCCCGTGCCCGCCGGGATGAGCCGGCCGACGATGACGTTCTCCTTGAGCCCTTCCAGTGTGTCGATCTTGCCCTGAACCGAGGCCTCGGTGAGCACCCGCGTCGTCTCCTGGAACGAGGCCGCGGAAATGAAGCTGCGGGTCTGCAGGCTCGCCTTGGTGATGCCGAGCAGCACCGGCTGGGTGAGCGCGGGGCGCCCGCCGCGGGCTTCGGCCTTGGCGTTCTCCTCGTCCACTTCCAGCTTGTCGAGGTGGTCGCCCTTGAGCAAGCCGGTGTCGCCGGGCTCGAGGATCTCCACCTTCTGCAGCATCTGCCGGACGATCACCTCGATGTGCTTGTCGTTGATCGGCACGCCCTGCAGCCGGTAGACCTCTTGGATCTCGTTCACTAGGAAGTCGGCCAGCGCCTCGATGCCCAGGATCCGCAGGATGTCGTGCGGGTCCGGATTGCCGTCGATGAGGTACTCGCCCTGGCGGATGACGTCGCCGTCGTGGACGGCGATGTGCTTGCCCTTCGGGATCAGGAACTCGACCGCCTCGCCGCCGTCCTCCGGCGTGATCTTGATGCGGCGCTTGTTCTTGTAGTCCCGGCCGAACTCGACCCGGCCGTCCATCTCGGCGATGACCGCGCAGTCCTTTGGACGCCGCGCTTCGAACAGCTCCGCCACCCGCGGCAGACCGCCGGTGATGTCGCGCGTCTTGGCGCTCTCGGTCGGGATCCGCGCCATCACCTCGCCCGGCTTCACCTCGTCGGTGTCGCCGATCGAAAGAATGGCGCCGACCGGCAGCAGGTAGCGGGCCTCGCCGCCGTTCGAGAGGCGCTTGTAGGCGCCGTTCTCGTCCAGCACCGCCATGGCCGGACGCAGGTCCGAACCCTTGGTGGAGGCCCGCCAGTCGACCACCACGCGGTTGGAGATGCCGGTGGCTTCATCGGCTTCCTCGCGGAAGGAGAAGTTCTCCACGAGGTCCTCGAAGCGCACCCGACCGCCGACTTCGGTGATGATCGGGGTGGTGTACGGGTCCCATTCCGCCAGCCGCTGGCCGCGCTTGACCGCCTCTCCGTCCTTGACGCGCAGGCGCGCGCCGTAGGGCGGCTTGTAGGACTCGCGGTCCTTGCCGTCGACCTGAACGACGAGCTGCAGGTTGCGGCTCATGCTGATCAGGTGTCCGTCGGCGTTGGTCACGGTGTTGCCGCCGACGATCCGCGCGACGCCGTCGTTGGCGCTCTCGAAGAAGGACTGCTCAGCCACCTGGGCGGTGCCGCCGATGTGGAAGGTCCGCATCGTCAGCTGGGTGCCCGGCTCGCCGATCGACTGGGCGGCGATGACGCCCACGGCCTCGCCGATGTTCACCGGCGTGCCGCGCGCCAGGTCGCGGCCGTAGCAGGCGCCGCAGACCCCGTTCTTGGTCTCGCAGGTCAGCACCGAGCGGACCTTGACCGACTGCACGCTCGCGCTCTCGACGAGGTCGCACATGTTCTCGTCGAGATAAGAGTCGGCCGGCACGATGACCTGGCCGCCCGGCTCCTTGATGTCCTCGGCGGCGAACCGGCCGAGGATGCGCTGGCCGAGCGAGACGAGCACGTCGCCGCCCTCGACCACCGCCCGGAGGGTGATGCCGCGGGTCGTGCCGCAGTCTTCCTCGGTGATGATGCAGTCCTGGGCGACGTCGACCAGACGGCGCGTCAGGTAGCCCGAGTTCGCCGTCTTCAGGGCGGTGTCGGCCAGGCCCTTACGGGCGCCGTGGGTGGAGTTGAAGTACTCCTGGACGGTCAGGCCTTCCTTGAAGTTGGAGATGATCGGCGTCTCGATGATCTCGCCGGACGGCTTGGCCATCAGGCCGCGCATCCCGCCGAGCTGCTTCATCTGGGCCTGCGAGCCCCGGGCGCCGGAGTTCGACATCATCCAGATCGAGTTGACCTCGGCCTGGCGGCCGTCGACGACCGGCGCGGAGGAGACCTCGGCCATCATCTCGTCGGCGACGCGATCGGTGGCCTTCGCCCAGGCGTCGACCACCTTGTTGTACTTCTCGCCCTTGGTGATCAGGCCGTCGGCGTACTGCTGCTCGTACTCTTCGACCAGCTTGCGGGTCTCTTCGACGATCTCCTTCTTGCGCTTCGGGATGACGATGTCGTCCTTGCCGAACGAGATGCCGGCCTTGGCCGCCTCGCGGAAGCCCAGCCCCATGATCTGGTCGGCGAAGATGACCGTCGCCTTCTGGCCGCAGTGCCGGTAGACCACGTCGATCAGGTTGCCGATCTCCTTCTTGGTGAGATTCTTCTCCAGAAGGCGGTGGCCCAGCGCCGGGTTGTGCGGCAGCAGGGCGGCGATCTTCATCCGGCCCGGCGTGGTGTCGATCACCTTGCGCACAACGTTGCCGTCAGCGTCCATCTCGGTGTGCCGCGACTTGATCTTGGTGTGCAGGGTCACCACGCCCGCATCGAGCGCGCGGTCGATCTCGGCGAGGTCGGCGAACGCCTTGCCCTCGCCGGGCTCGCCGTCCTTGGCCAGCGACAGGTAGTAGAGGCCGAGCACGATGTCCTGCGACGGCACTATGATCGGCCGGCCGTTGGCGGGCGACAGGATGTTGTTCGTGCTCATCATCAGCACGCGCGCTTCCAGCTGAGCTTCCAGCGAGAGCGGCACGTGGACGGCCATCTGGTCGCCGTCGAAATCGGCGTTGAAGGCGGCGCAGACCAGCGGGTGCAGCTGGATGGCCTTGCCCTCGATCAGCTTCGGCTCGAACGCCTGGATGCCCAGGCGGTGCAGGGTCGGGGCGCGGTTCAGGAGCACCGGGTGCTCGCGGATCACCTCGTCGAGGATGTCCCACACCGCCGGCTGCTCGCGCTCGACCATGCGCTTGGACTGCTTGACGGTGCCCGACAGGCCCTTGGCGTCGAGGCGCGCGTAGATGAACGGCTTGAACAGCTCGAGCGCCATCTTCTTCGGCAGGCCGCACTCGTGCAGCTTCAGTTCGGGACCGACCACGATCACCGAACGACCCGAGTAGTCGACGCGCTTGCCGAGCAGGTTCTGGCGGAATCGGCCCTGCTTGCCCTTCAGCATGTCGGCCAGCGACTTCAGCGGCCGCTTATTGGCGCCGGTGATCACCCGGCCGCGGCGACCGTTGTCGAACAGGGCGTCGACCGCCTCCTGCAGCATACGCTTTTCGTTGCGGATGATGATGTCCGGCGCGCGCAGCTCGATCAGCCGCTTCAGGCGGTTGTTCCGGTTGATGACGCGACGATAGAGGTCGTTGAGGTCGGAGGTGGCGAAGCGGCCGCCGTCCAGCGGCACCAGCGGGCGCAGTTCCGGCGGGATCACCGGCACGACCGTCAGGATCATCCACTCCGGCTTGTTGCCGCTCTCGATGAAGCTTTCGATCAGCTTCAGGCGCTTGGACGCCTTCTTGAGCTTCATTTCGGAGGTGGTGGTCTTCAGGTCCTCGCGGAGCTGCTCGGCCACCTTATCGAGGTCGATCGCCTTGAGCAGGCCCTGAACCGCCTCGGCGCCGATCTCGGCGGTGAAGCTGTCATCGCCGAACTCGTCCTGGAAGCGGATGTAGTCGTCTTCCGACAGCAGCTGGTGCTGCTTCAGCGGGGTGAGCCCTGGCTCGGTGACGATGTAGTGCTCGAAGTAGAGGACGCGCTCGATGTCCTTCAGCGCCATGTCCAGCATCAGGGCGATGCGCGACGGCAGCGACTTCAGGAACCAGATGTGCGCCACCGGGCTGGCCAGCTCGATGTGGCCCATGCGCTCGCGGCGCACGCGCGCCAGCGTCACCTCGACGCCGCACTTCTCGCAGATGATGCCCTTGTACTTCATGCGCTTGTACTTGCCGCACAGGCATTCGTAGTCCTTCGTCGGACCGAAGATGCGGGCGCAGAAGAGGCCGTCACGCTCGGGCTTGAACGTGCGGTAGTTGATGGTCTCGGGCTTCTTGATCTCGCCGAACGACCACGAGCGGATCTTCTCCGGCGAGGCCAGAGCGATACGGATCTGGTCGAAGGTCGGGGCGGCCTGGACCGGATTGAAGATATTCAGGACTTCCTGGTTCATCGGATATCCAGTTCGTCAGTATTTCAGAGCGTGACGGAGAGGGGCTGACGGGCCCCTCTCCTCACGAAGGCTGCGGCGGTCGGCGAGCGACCTCAGCTGTTCTCCAGCTCCACGTTCAGGCCAAGCGAGCGCATCTCCTTGACCAGCACGTTGAAGCTTTCCGGGATGCCGGCTTCGAAGGTGTCGTCGCCGCGGACGATGGACTCGTAGACCTTGGTCCGGCCGGCCACGTCGTCCGACTTCACCGTCAGCATCTCCTGCAGGGTGTAGGCGGCGCCGTAGGCTTCCAGAGCCCAGACCTCCATCTCCCCGAAGCGCTGGCCGCCGAACTGCGCCTTGCCGCCCAGCGGTTGCTGGGTGACCAGGCTGTAGGGGCCGATCGAGCGGGCGTGGATCTTGTCGTCCACCAGGTGGTGCAGCTTCAGCATGTAGATGTAGCCGACCGTGACCGGGCGCTTGAAGCGCTCGCCGCTCTGGCCGTCGTACAGGTACGACTGGCCGGACCGGGCGAGCCCCGCCTTCTCCAGCAGGTTCTCGATGTCGTCGATATGGGCGCCGTCGAACACCGGGGTGGCGAAGGGGATGCCCTTCGACAGGTTCCGGGCGAGCTCGATCAGCTCCTCGTCGCTGTCGGGCAGCTCCTCGTCCGGCCCGTAGGCCTCGCTCAGATAGTCGATCAGCGCCTTGCGCTGGCCGCCGTTCTGCCAGGCCTCCAGGAGGCCCGCGACCTGCCTACCGAGACCAGCGGCGGCCCAGCCCAGGTGGGTCTCGAAGATCTGGCCGACGTTCATGCGCGAGGGCACGCCCAGCGGGTTCAGCACGATGTCCACCGAGGTGCCGTCTTCCAGGTAGGGCATGTCCTCGATCGGCAGGATCTTGGAGATGACCCCCTTGTTGCCGTGGCGGCCGGCCATCTTGTCGCCGGGCTGCAGCTTGCGCTTCACCGCGACGAACACCTTGACCATCTTCATCACGCCGGGCGGCAGCTCGTCGCCGCGCTGCAGCTTGTCGACCTTGTCCTCGAAGCGGCGGTCGAGGCGCTTGCGTGCCTCGTCGAACTGGCGGCGCAGCGCCTCCAGCTCGCCCATCGCCTTCTCGTCGTCGAGCGCGATCTGCCACCAGAGGCCGGGCTGGATCTCCTCCAGCTTGTCGGCGGTGATCTCGCCGCGGCCCAGGCCCTTGGGCCCGGAGACGGCGGACTTGCCGACCAGCAGCTGGCGCAGGCGGCCCTGCATGTTGCGGTTGAGGATCGCGAACTCGTCGTCGCGGTCCTTGCCCAGGCGGTCGATTTCGGCGCGCTCGATGGCCAGGGCGCGCTCGTCCTTGTCGACGCCGTGGCGGTTGAAGACGCGCACCTCGACGATGGTCCCGGCCACGCCCGGCGGCAGCCGGAGCGAGGTGTCGCGCACGTCGGACGCCTTTTCGCCGAAGATGGCCCGAAGCAGCTTCTCTTCCGGCGTCATCGGGCTTTCGCCCTTGGGCGTGACCTTGCCGACGAGGATGTCGCCGGGCAGGACTTCGGCGCCGATCGCCACGATGCCGGCCTCGTCGAGGTTGCGCAGGGCTTCCTCGCCGACGTTGGGGATGTCGCGGGTGATCTCTTCCGGGCCCAGCTTGGTGTCGCGGGCCATGACCTCGAATTCCTCGATGTGGATCGAGGTGAAGACGTCATCGCGCACGATGCGCTCGGAGATCAGGATCGAGTCTTCGAAGTTGTAGCCGTTCCAGGGCATGAAGGCGACGAGGGCGTTGCGACCCAGCGCCAGCTCGCCCAGCTCCGTCGACGGGCCGTCGGCGATCACGTCGCCGGCGGCGATCCGGTCGCCCACCCGCACCAGCGGGCGCTGGTTGATGCAGGTCGAGGTGTTGGAGCGCTGGAACTTCTGCAGGCGGTAGATGTCGACACCGGGCTTGGTCGGGTCGATCTCTTCGGTCGCGCGGACCACGATCCGGGTGCCGTCGATCTGCTCCACGACGCCCGGGCGGCGAGCCACCACGACCGCGCCGGAGTCCACCGCCACGATGGCCTCCATGCCGGTGCCGACCAGCGGCGCATCCGACTGGATGAGCGGCACGGCCTGCTTCTGCATGTTGGAGCCCATCAGGGCGCGGTTGGCGTCGTCGTTCTCCAGGAACGGGATCAGCGAGGCCGCGACCGAGACCACCTGCTTGGGACTAACGTCCATCAGGTCGACCTGATCCTTGGTGATCAAGGTCGGCTCGCCGTTGATCCGGCCCGGAACCAGGTCGTCCTGGATGACGCCGCCGTCGAGCTTGATGTTGGCCTGGGCGATAGCGTGCTTCGCCTCCTCCATCGCCGACATGTAGACCACCTCCTCGGTGATCTTGCCGTCGCGGATCCGGCGGTACGGGCTCTCGATGAAGCCGTACTTGTTGACCACCGCGTGGGTCGCCAGGCTGTTGATCAGGCCGATGTTCGGACCTTCCGGCGTCTCGATCGGGCAGATCCGGCCGTAGTGGGTCGGGTGCACGTCGCGGACCTCGAAGCCCGCACGCTCGCGGGTCAGGCCGCCCGGGCCCAGCGCCGAGAGGCGGCGCTTGTGGGTGATTTCGGACAGCGGGTTCGTCTGGTCCATGAACTGCGAGAGCTGCGAGGAGCCGAAGAACTCCCGCACCGCCGCGGCGGCCGGCTTCGCATTGATCAGGTCGTGCGGCATGACCGTGTCGATGTCGACCGAGCTCATGCGCTCCTTGATCGCCCGCTCCATGCGCAGCAGGCCGACGCGGTACTGGTTCTCCAGCAGCTCGCCCACCGAGCGCACCCGGCGGTTGCCGAGGTTGTCGATGTCGTCGATCTCGCCGCGACCGTCGCGCAGGCCGACCAGGGTCTTGAGCACCGCCAGCACGTCGTCCTTGCGGATCACCCGCACGTCGTCCGGGCAATCGAGCTCGAGGCGCATGTTCATCTTCACGCGGCCGACCGAGGACAGGTCGTAACGCTCGGAGTCGAAGAACAGGCTCTTGAACATGGCCTCGGCGGCTTCCACCGTCGGCGGCTCGCCCGGGCGCATCACCCGGTAAATGTCGAACAGGGCGTCTTCGCGGGCGGTGTTCTTGTCGATCCGAAGCGTGTTGCGGACATAGGCGCCCACGGTCACGTCGTCGATGTCGAGCACGTCCAGGGTGGTGAAGCCCTGCTCCTCGAGCGAGGCGAGCAGAGCCTGGTCGACCTCGTCGCCGGCCTCGGCGTAGATCTCGCCGGTTTCGAAGTTGACGAGGTCGCGGGCCAGATAGCGGCCGAACAGAGCCTCGGGCGCCAGCAGCAGGGTGGCAAGGCCGCCGTCGGCCAGCTTCTTGGCGGCGCGCGCCGAGATCTTCTGACCAGCCGGAGCCACTTCCTCGCCGGTCTCGGCGTTGATCAGCGGAAACTCGGGCTTCACCCCGCGCCAGCGCTCGGCCTTGTAGGCCGTCGCCCAGCCGCCCGGGCGCTTTTCATAGGAAATGGTCTCGTAGAAGGTGGAGAGGATCTCCTCCCCGTCCATGCCGAGCGCCATCAGGAAGGTGGTGGCGGGCAGCTTCCGGCGCCGGTCGATACGGACGTAGATGATGTCCTTGGCGTCGAACTCGAAGTCCAGCCAGGAGCCGCGGTAGGGGATCACGCGGGCGGCGAACAACAGCTTGCCCGAAGCGTGGGTCTTGCCTTTGTCGTGGTCGAAGAAGACGCCCGGCGAGCGGTGCATCTGGGAGACGATGACGCGCTGGGTCCCGTTGACGATGAAGGTGCCCTTCTCCGTCATCAGCGGGATGTCGCCCATGTAGACATCCTGCTCCTTGATGTCCTTCACGGAACGGGCGCCGGTTTCCTCGTCCGTCTCGAAGACGATCAGGCGAAGTTTGACCTTCAGCGGCGCCGCATAGGTCATGTCGCGCTGGACGCATTCCTCGACGTCGTACTTGGGTTCCTCGAACTCGTAGGAGACGTACTCGAGGACGGCGCGCTCGTTGAAATCCTTGATCGGGAAGACGGACTTGAAGACCGCCTCGATCCCTTCGTCGCGGCGGTCGGCGACGCGGGCCTCCCGCTGCAGGAACTGTTCGTAGGAAGAGCGCTGAACCTCGATCAGGTTCGGCATCTGCACGGCTTCAGGGATGCGGCCGAAGGACTTCCGGATCCGCTTCTTACCGGTGAAGGATTGCGCCATTTTTATCCCTTGAGGACTCGCGGGCGCACGGGTCCCGCGGTCTGACTTGCATCCTGCGTCCACCCTCGGCGCCCCCCATGGCGGGAAGCCGGACGCTGGAAAGCCCCTGTGACGTCAGGGGCGCTCCCTCGCATGGTCGGAGGGCGGCGGACCATGCCTCGGAGCGTGCACGCGCGATCAACCGCGTCATCGGTTCGGAAATTTCGCGAAGACGGTGAGATAGGGCTTTTCGCGCCGGTTGGGAAGTGCCGCGCTCACAAAAAGTGAGACGGCGCGGAGGTCAAACCGCGCCGTCTCTGGCCCGAAGGGCCTGCTTGCTAGCTTCCGATAGTCTACGCTGGTCGCGCATTTCATAAACCGACGCGATGCAGAGAGGTTCCGCCGCTCGCGAAAATAGTTTGTATATTTTTGCTCCCGCTGGAATTGCAGCTGGATTTGAGGTCGCGGCAGCTGCGCAATTTACCCTCTGTTAAGCAAAAAGGGCCGGGATCGCTCCCGGCCCCTCGCACGAAATCGAACGCCGCTCGCCAGACTACTTGATCTGGACGCTCGCGCCGGCTTCTTCAAGCTTCTTCTTGATCTCTTCCGCTTCCTGCTTGGAGACGTTTTCCTTCACGTTCTGCGGCGCGCCTTCGACGAGGTCCTTGGCTTCCTTCAGGCCCAGGTCGGGACGGACGCCGCGGACTTCCTTGATGACGTTGATCTTCTTGTCGCCGCCAGCGGTCAGCACGACGGTGAACTCGGTTTGCTCTTCGGCGGCTTCCGCCGGGGCGGCGCCGGCGGCGCCCGGGGCGGCGGCCACGGCGACCGGAGCCGCGGCGGAGACGCCCCACTTGTCTTCGAGCAGCTTGGAGAGCTCAGCGGCTTCCAGGACGGTCAGGGCCGACAGGCTGTCGACCAGGTCTTGCAGGTTGGCCATTTCGATAGTTCCTTTTTGGGTGTCGGTGTCGGGAAGATGCCGATCAGGCGGCGTCTTTGGTCGCGTAGGCATTCAGGACGCGGGCCAGCTGGCCGGCCGGAGCCTGCAGCACGCCGGCGACCTTGGTCGCGGGCGCCTGGAGGAGGCCGATGAGCTTGGCGCGCAGCTGGTCGAGCGACGGCAGCGTGGCGAGCGCGCTGACGGCGGACTTGTCCAGGACCTGTTGACCCATGAAGCCGCCAATGACGGTGAACTTGTCGTTGTCCTTGGCGTACTGGGTCGCGACCTTGGCGGCGGAGACGGGATCTGGGGCGAAGGCGATCGCGACCGGCCCGGTGAAGAGGGCGTCGCCCGCTTCGCCGATGGAGCCGTTCAGCGCCTTCTGAGCCAGGGTGTTCTTCACCACCTTCAGCTGGGCGCCCTGCTCGCGCAGGCGGCCCCGCAGATCGGTCATTTCCGCAACGGTCAGACCCGAATAGTGGGTCACGACCACGGCGCCGGCGTCGGCGAAGACGCCCTTCAGCGCCTCGATCGACTCCTGCTTTTGAGCGCGGTCCATTGCGGTCTCCATACTCAGGTTCGGCGCGCGCGGGAGTGCGCACGCCGGTCGTACCCTGCCGATGTCGGAGAAGCCGCAAGCCTCGCACGCCCACCCGGAACGGATGGCCCGTTTGAAACTCTCTGTCTTCCCGTCTCCCTGCGTCCGGGGAAGGGCTCTCCCCGCGTTCCGCCCGCGGGCGACCCCCGCGGCTACGACAGTTCTCGGACAGGACGGGGAATGTGAACTCCCCTTCCCTCGCCTGGCCGGGGCCAAGCGATGAAGGCGCGGCTCTTACAGGAAGGTGGGAGGGATTTCAACCGGCCGACGCTCCCGCTCAGGAGAAGCTGTCGCAAAAAGGAGCGGCGTCGCCGCCGCTCCTTCGCGTTCGCTCTGGCTGCCTGCGCCTACTGAGCCGGGCCGAACGAGCCGGTCTCGACCTTGAAGCCCGGCCCCATGGTCGAGGAGAGGCTGATCTTCTTGATGTAGGCGCCCTTGGCGCCGCTCGGCTTGGCGCGGTTCAGCGCATCGACGAGCGCCCGCACATTGGCCAGCAGGGCTTCCTCGGTGAAGCTCGCCTTGCCGACGCCGGCGTGGATGATGCCGGTCTTCTCGGTGCGGAACTCGATGGCGCCGCCCTTGGCGTCCTTGACCGCCTGGGCCACGTTCGGCGTGACGGTGCCGACGCGCGGGTTCGGCATCAGGCCGCGCGGGCCCAGCACCTTACCGAGGCGGCCGACCAGGGCCATCATGTCCGGGGTGGCGATCACGCGGTCGAAGTCCATGAAACCGCCCTGGATCCGTTCCACCAGATCCTCGGCGCCCACCACGTCCGCGCCGGCGGCCTGGGCCTCAGCGGCCTTGGCGTCCTTGGCGATGACGGCGACGCGCACGTCGCGGCCGGTGCCGGAGGGCAGGTTGACGACGCCGCGGACCTGCTGGTCGGCGTGGCGCGGGTCGACGCCCAGGTTGACGGCGATCTCGACGGTCTCGTCGAACTTGGCCTTGGCGTTGGCCTTGACCAGCTTGACGGCGTCTTCGACCGAGTGGGCGACGGTGCGGTCGCCGGTGAAGGCTTGAACGCGCTTGGGTTGCTTCGCCATCTCTTAGGCCTCCACGATCTCGAGGCCCATGGAACGGGCGGAGCCCTCGATGATCCGCGCGGCGGCTTCGAGGTCGTTGGCGTTCAGGTCCTTCATCTTCTTCTCGGCGATGTCCCGCAGCTGGGTGCGGGTGATCTTGCCGACGGTCTCGCGGCCGGTCGCCTTGGCGCCCGACTTCAGGCCGACCGCCTGCTTGATGTAGTAGCTGGCCGGCGGGGTCTTGGTGACGAAGGTGAACGACTTATCCTGGTAGACCGTGATCACGGTCGGCAGCGGCGTGCCCTTCTGCTCCTTTTCGGTGCGGGCGTTGAACTCCTTGCAGAAGCCCATGATGTTGACGCCGCGCTGGCCGAGCGCCGGCCCGATGGGCGGCGAAGGCGTCGCGGAGCCGGCAGGCACCTGCAGTTTGATATAGCCCAGAATCTTCTTGGCCATGTTTGCTCCTGAAGGCCGGGATCCGGCCGGATTGAAGAGCCGTGGTCACGGGGTTGGCTGGCCCGCCCCTCCCACGGATTTGAGTTCGCTTAAGCCCGAAAGCTCCGCGAAGCCCGGGCAGATATCAGGTGCGGCGGCCCGAAACAACCGCTGCGCCGTTTGAAGGAACCACGAAAGACACGAAAACCACGAAAGTGCCGGTGGCGCGGCGCAGCGGTTCGCCCGTTTCGACGCGGCCGAATGAACCCAGGGACCGGCCGAAGGCCGGTCGAACTTCGGCCAAAGCGCCTCCGAAAGGCCTCGGCTCTCGTCGCAGGCGCTTTCGTGGTTTTCGTGTCTTTCGTGGTCCTTATTCGATCCCGTTCGTGTGGTTTGTGTGGTTCGTGGACAAATGAAAAGGGCGGAGCCATCAGCCCCGCCCTTCCATGTCTCGCACTGTACTCCGAGCTCAGGCGATCTTTTCGACCTGGCCGTATTCGAGCTCGACCGGGGTGGCGCGGCCGAAGATGGAGACGGTGACCCGCAGGCGGGCGCGTTCCTCGTCCACCTGCTCGACGCTGCCGTTAAAGCTGGCGAACGGCCCGTCGGTGACGCGCACCTGCTCGCCGATCTCGAAAGTGATGGTCGGCTTGGGCCGCTCCACGCCTTCTTCGATGGCGCCGATGATCCGCGCGACTTCCTTCTCCGACACCGGGATCGGCTTCGAGCCGCTTCCCAGGAAGCCGGTGACCTTCGGGGTGTTCTTGATCAGATGATAGGCCTCGTCGGTGAGGTCCATCTTCACCAGCACATAGCCCGGGAAGAACTTGCGCTCGGTGTTGACCTTGCGGCCCCGGCGGATCTCGACGACGTCCTCGGTCGGCACCAGGATCTCGGAGAACTGCTCGTCCAGGCCCTGGGAGTGAGCCTGTTCACGAATGGATTCCGCCACCTTCTTCTCGAAGTTCGAGTAGGCGTGGACGATGTACCACTTGTGGCGCGGATTGGATGTGTGGGCGGCTTCAGACATGTCTCTTATCCCGCGGCCAGCTTGAGGATCTGCGTCACGCCGAACTGCAGCGCGACGTCCACGACCATGAAGAACAGCGCGGCCAGCGTCACCATGATGGCCACCATGACCGAGGTGATCCAGGTCTCCTTGCGGCTCGTCCAGGTGATCTTGCGCACTTCGGCGCGGACCTCCTTCAAGAACTGCCCGAGGCTGGTCTTCTTCTTCGGCTGGCTCTGCGCCACGGCGCCGGGCGAGGTCATCGCCGCCGCAGTCTTCGCGGCGCGGCTCCTCATCGCTTGCGGGTTGGGGCCCGATTTCCTGGCCATGGCGGCTTTCTTCAAACTCGTCTTCGTGAGGCGACGGTCCTGCCGCCCCGGTTCACTGACACGCAATCATATAGGATGGCAGGAGTGGAGGGACTCGAACCCCCGGCCCTCGGTTTTGGAGACCGATGCTCTACCAGCTGAGCTACACTCCTAAACGCATTCGCGCCGAACAATGAACAGCGCGCCGGGAAGCGGTTAAGCCTTCCGGCGCGCGCGGCTCATCGGCCGGAGCCGGCTCATCTAGCAGGGGCGCCGGTCCCCGGCAAGGCGGATCGAAGCCGTGCGCTGGCCGTTCCGAAGGGCTCATTCGCACCCCGGAGGCGGCCACATGCCCGAGCCCGACATCCAGAAGCGGCTCAACCGCGACGAAGACCAGAAGCCCGGCCGTCCGCCGCGCATGGCCCAGGAGCCAAAGGGCGCGGAAGGCTCCGCGCGCAATCGCAAGACGGCCACCGACCCTGCCTCCGGCGAACCGCTACCTGGCGCGCCGGCCCCTGCCCGCTCGGAGACGGACGAGCGCGATTCGAGGCGGTAGGGCGCCCGCTCTCCGCGGTGCGACGGCGCGGGAGAGGAAAAGCAAAAGGCCGCCGGGGTCGCCGACGGCCTTCGCAAGGCTTTGGAGCCCTGACGCTTACTTGGTGATCTTCGAGACGACGCCCGAGCCGACGGTGCGGCCGCCTTCGCGGATGGCGAAGCGCAGGCCCTGGTCCATGGCGATCGGGGTGATCAGCTCGATGTTCAGCTCGACGTTGTCGCCGGGCATCACCATCTCCACGCCTTCCTTCAGCTTCACGATCCCGGTCACGTCGGTGGTCCGGAAGTAGAACTGCGGGCGGTAGTTGGTGAAGAACGGCGTGTGACGGCCGCCCTCTTCCTTGGTCAGGATGTAGACCTCGGCGGTGAACTCCGTGTGCGGGGTGATCGAGCCCGGCTTGCACAGCACCTGGCCGCGCTCCACGTCCTCGCGCTTGGTGCCGCGCAGCAGCACGCCCACGTTGTCGCCAGCCTGGCCCTGGTCCAGCAGCTTGCGGAACATCTCCACACCCGTGCAGGTGGTCTTCTGCACCGGACGGATGCCGACGATCTCCACTTCCTCGCCGACCTTGACGATCCCCTTCTCGATCCGCCCGGTCACCACCGTGCCGCGGCCCGAGATCGAGAACACGTCCTCCACCGGCATCAGGAACGGCTGGTCGATCGGACGCTCCGGCTGCGGGATGTAGGTGTCCACCGCCGTCATCAGCTCCAGGATCCGGTCCTCGCCGATCGCCGGCTCGCGGCCTTCCACCGCCGCCAGCGCCGAGCCCTTCACGATCGGAATGTCGTCGCCCGGGAACTCGTAGCTCGACAGAAGCTCGCGAACCTCCATCTCCACCAGGTCCAACAGCTCGGCGTCGTCGACCATGTCGACCTTGTTCATGAACACCACCAGCGCCGGAACCCCAACCTGACGCGCCAAGAGGATGTGCTCGCGGGTCTGCGGCATCGGGCCGTCGGCCGCCGAAACCACCAGGATCGCGCCGTCCATCTGCGCCGCCCCGGTGATCATGTTCTTCACATAGTCGGCGTGGCCAGGGCAGTCGACGTGGGCGTAGTGACGGTTCTGCGTCTCGTACTCCACGTGCGCCGTGTTGATCGTGATCCCGCGCGCCTTCTCTTCCGGCGCCGCATCGATGTCCGCGTAATTCTTCGCGGTCGCACCGCCCGTCTTCGCCAGAACAATCGTGATCGCCGCCGTCAGCGTCGTCTTGCCGTGGTCAACGTGGCCGATCGTGCCAATGTTGCAGTGCGGCTTGTTGCGTTCAAACTTTTCCTTGGCCATCGGGGTCCTGCCGGCGTTGCTTAAACCAATGTCTTAAAGAGCGTTTGGAGCGGGTAGCGGGAATCGAACCCGCATCCTCAGCTTGGAAGGCTGCTGCACTACCATTGTGCTATACCCGCCCGTCCAAGGCGGCTCTTTGGCGCCCGTACTCTCACTCCTGCGCGTGGTGGGGGAAGTAGGACTCGAACCTACGAAGCCATTACAGCAGCGGATTTACAGTCCGCCCCCTTTGCCACTCGGGACATTCCCCCAGCGCGCATGGAACCGCCTCGGGACCTTGAAACGAAGCTTCCGCCGGGGCCGCTGCGAAGTGCTATGGAGCGCGCCGCAACAGGTCCGCAACCGGAGATCCCGCCCGGGGGCCCCAATTTGGAGCGCGTCTTATAGTGGCCTCGCATGCCGAACGCAACGACGCCCGAAAGGGGCGAAAGCCGCATTCTCACGGCCGCTTCCACAGGCGTGCTGAGGCGGCCTCGGAGGACTGGATATGGGGGTGGCACGCCGTCGAGGCGGCGCTTGCCAACCCCGCCCGCGGCGAGCCTCAGCGCCTCGTCGCCACCCCCGACCGGGCCCGCCAGATCGAGCAGCGATTCGGCCGGTTGAAGGGCGTGGAGGTCGCCGACAACGCGCAGATCGCGCAGCAGCTGCCGCAAGGCGCGGTGCATCAGGGCGTCGCTCTGAAGGCCGCGGCGCTGGAGCCCGCGGCCGTGGAGGACTTCGCGGCCGAGCCGGGGGCGGTCCTGCTGATGCTCGACCAGGTGACCGACCCGCAGAACGTCGGCGCCATCCTGCGCTCCGCCGCCGCCTTCGGCGCCCGCGGCGTGATCATGCAGGAGCGGCATGCGCCGCGCTTCACCGGCGCGCTCGCCAAGGCCGCCGCCGGCGCGGTCGAGCGCATCCCCGTGGCGCGGGTGGTCAATCTGTCCCGCGCGCTGGAGAGCCTGGCCGATCGCGGCTGGCGGGCCGTCGGCCTGACCGGCGACGCCGAGCGCGACCTTGCACAGGCGCTGGACGGAACCCCCGTGGTGCTGGTGCTGGGCTCGGAGGGCGAAGGGCTTCGCCGGCTGGTCGCCGAGCATTGCGACGAGCTCGCGCGGATCCCCATGCCGGGAGGCTTCGAAAGCCTGAACGTGTCCGCCGCCGCAGCCGTGGCGCTCTATGAGGCGTCCCGCGGGCGCTGAGTCATTGCGGAGCCAGGCCAACTGACGCATGTGACGCCGATGCTCGAAAACCTGCTTTCGCCCGGGGCCATCGGCGCCCTCTTCCAGGTGCTGATGATCGACCTGGTGCTGGCCGGCGACAACGCCGTCGCCGTGGGGGTCGTGGCGGCCGGCCTCCCGGCCAAGGACCGCAAGCGCGCGATCTTCTGGGGTCTGGTCGTCGCGGTGGTGACGCGGATTGGATTTGCACTAGTCACCACCCAGCTGATGGGGATCATCGGCCTGCTGCTGGCGGGCGGTATCCTGCTGCTTTGGGTCTGCTGGAAGATGTGGCGCGAGATGCGCGCCCAGGCCGCCGCCGACGAGGCGCGGGCCGAAGCGGTGCTCGACTCCGACCCGGCGACCGAGCCCAAGGCCGCGCCGGCCAAGACCTTCCGCGGCGCCCTGCTGCAGATCCTGATCGCCGACGTCTCCATGTCGCTCGACAACGTGCTGGCCGTCGCCGGCGCGGCCCGGGAGCATCCGGTGGTGCTGGTCTTCGGGCTGGTGGTGTCGATCGCGCTGATGGGCGTCGCGGCGACCTGGATCGCGCGCCTGCTGCACCGCTATCGCTGGATCGGCTACGTCGGCCTGCTGATCGTCCTCTACGTCGCCCTGCATATGATGTGGCAAGGCCACCGCGACCTGGTTCGCGACCTGGGCTGGACCGAGGTATACAATCGCCACGCCCCAGCGGTGCTCGACATCGGGCCGGAAGCCGCGCCGAAGGCGCATTGATCTCCCCTATCGCCGCGGAGGATCTGGCCCTCTCTGCACGGGTTCGTGCTACAAGATCGCGAGTGGGCGCCTACAAGCCCAACCGTGCGGAGCAAGCATGACGGTCTCGATGTGCCGCGCCTGTGGGAACTTCTGCCGCGTTCAGGTGGAGGTCGAGGACGGCCGCCTCACCAAGGTCTCGGGCGATCCCACGGACCCGGTGTACAAGGGCTTCTCCTGCATTCGCGGCATCAGCCAGCCCGCCTTCTACAACCACCCTGACCGGCTGCTGCATTCCATGAAGCGCCAGGCCGACGGCAGCTATGCGCCGATCCCGGCTTCGCAGGCGCTGGACGAGATCGCCGCCCGCCTGGCCGAGATCCGCGACCACCACGGCGTTCGCGCGGTGGCCAACTACTGGGGGATGATGTCCGTGAACAATGCGGGCACCATTCCCTTCGCCGAAGCCTTCATGCGCGCCTTCGGCTCGCCGATGACGTTCAACGCCGCCACCATCGACAAGCCCGGACGCGCCATCGCCCAGGCCATGCACGGGGTCTGGCAGGCGCCGCGCCCCGTCTACGAGGATCCCGAGGCCATTCTGCTCATCGGCCTCAATCCGCTGACCAGCTTCCAGGCCATGCCGATGGGCAACCCGGGCCGCTGGTACCTGGAGCATCTGGCCGCCGGCATGAAGCTGATCGTGATCGATCCGCGCCGCTCCGACATCGCCCGGCGGGCCACCATCCATCTGCAGAACCGCCCTGGAACCGACGCGGCCGTCATCGGCGCCATGATCCGCATCATCATCGAAGAGGGCCTCTACGACCGCGAGTTCATCGCCGAAAACGTGGACGGCCTCGACGCCATGCGCGCCGCCGTCGCGGCGTTCGATCCGCGCCGCTCGGCGGAATTTGCGGGGCTCGAGGCGGACGACCTGATCGCGGCGGCGCGGATCCTCGGCTCCGCCCGCCGTGGCGGCGCGATCTCCGGCACCGGCCCTTCCTTGTCGGGCTCCAGCACGGTGATCGAATACCTCGCGCTCTGCCTCGATACGCTGTGCGGCCGCTATCAGCGCGCGGGCGATCTCGTGCGCGCGCCGGGCGTGCTGCTGACCGAGCGGCCGGCGATCGCACAGGCCATTCCGCCCCGTCCCGCCTACGGGTTCGGCGAGACCATGCGCGCCACGGGCTTCCGGGCTTCGGCCATGGGGATGCCCACCGGCGTCCTCGCCGACGAGATCCTGCTGGACGACGGCGAGGGCCCGCGTGCGCTGATCAGCTGCGGCGGCAATCCCGCCAACGCCTGGCCCGACGAAGGCAAGGCCGTCGCGGCGCTGCAATCGCTCGACCTGCTGGTCCAGATCGATCCCTGGATGTCGTCCACCGCCCGCCTGGCCCACTATGTGATCGCGCCGAAGCTGGCCTACGAGACCCCGGCCTCGACCGCGCGCCGCGAGAACTCGGCGCGCTTCGCCACGCCGAACTTCGCCTACGAGGAATCGTTCGGCCAGTATTTCCCGGCGCTGCTGGAGCCGCCGCCCGGCTCCGATCTGGTCGAGGAATGGCAAGCCTATCTCGGGCTCGCCCAGCGGCTCGGCCTGACGCTCGAACTCCCGGCGGGAGACGGTCAGACGGTCACCTTCGGCCCGGGGGATCACCCCACCTCGGACGACCTGGTCGAATTCTTCTCGCGCGGCTCGCGGGTCCCGCTCGCCGAAGTGAAGCAGCATCCGGACGGCGCCTTCTTCCCGGGCGAACCGCTCCGCGTGAAGCCCAGGGCGCCGGGCTGGAGCGGCAAGCTGGACATCGGCAACCCCGACGTGATGGCGGACCTGACGGCCGTGGGCGAAAGCCTCGGATCGCCCGCGCCCGCGACGCCGGACTACCCCTTCCGCCTGCTCTGCCGGCGCGTCATGGCGACCTTCAACTCCAGCTTCCACGACGTCTCCACCTTGCGGGGCCGGCCCTACAATCCCGTCTACATGCATCCCGACGACATGGAGACTCTGGCGCTCGCGCCCGGGCAGATGGTGGAGATCGAATCGCGCAGCGCCAGCGTCCGAGCGGTGGTCGAGTCGGACGCGCATCTGCGGCGAGGCACGATTTCGGTCGTCCACGGCTACGGCAAAGGCGACGACGAGGCGGATCCGCGCGCCGCCGGATTCAACGTGAACCGGTTGCTGGGGGGGACCTACGAGCGCTATTCCGGTCAACCGCTGATGAGCAACGTGCCGGTGGCGGTGCGCGGCCTGGCGCCGGCCGCCTAAACTCCGACCTGCCGGGCGGCGGGACTATTCCGTCTCCGCGCCGCCGAAGCGCTCGCGCCATTCGGCGACCTGGGCGTCCTCGACCTTGCGGAAGAGCACGTCCGGGGCCTTGACCGCCCGACCGGGCTCGAGGATGGCGAGCGTCCCCTGCCCCTCCAGCGACGGCCAGCGCCCCGGGAAGGGCTCGCCCACCGCGAGCGCGATCTTCTCGGCGGCGAAAGGGATGAAGGGCTCGCTCGCCTTGGCGAACAGGGCCACCAGGTTGAGGCCGTAGCGCACGGCGACAGCGGCCCGCTCGGGATCGGTCTTGATGGCCGTCCAGGGCGCGGCCTCGGTCAGGTACTGGTTGCCCAGCACCCACAGCTGGCGGAGCGCCGTCGCCGACTTGCGGAACTCGCGGTCCTCCATGAAGCCGGTGAGCTCGCGCAGCTTGGCCAGCACCTCGGCCTCGAGTTTCGTCCCCAGCTCGCCCGGTTGACCCCCCTCTGGAACGACGCCGCCGAACCGGCTCTCGGTGAACTTCAGGATGCGGTTGACGAAATTGCCCAGCACGTCGGCGAGGTCGGCGTTCACCTGCGCCTGGAACGGCTCCCAGGCGAAGGTGGAATCGGACGTCTCCGGCGTGTTGGCGATCACCCACCAGCGCCAGTAGTCGGCCGGCAGCAGCTCCAGCGCATGGTCCATGAAGACGCCGCGCTTCTGCGAGGTGGAGAACTTGCCGCCGTAATAGTCGAGCCAGTTGAAGCCCTTCAGCTCGTCGACCAGCTTCCACGGCGCGCGCTCGACCGTCGTCCAGCGGCCGTCGGCCTCGCGCCGCTCGTTGACGCCGATCAGGGTGCAGGGAAAGCCCACCGTGTGGAAGGGCACATTGTCCTTGCCCATGAACTCCACATAGGTGACGTCGCGGGCCGCATCCCCGCGCCACCAGCGCTGCCACTCGGCGTCATCGCCGCCTGCCCGGCCCTCGTCCTGGGCGCGTCGGTCGGCCCACTCCCAGGTGGCGGCGATGTATTCGATCGGCGCGTCGAACCAGACGTAGAAGACCTTGCCCGCCAGCCCCTCGATGTCGGGCAGCGCGCCGTCGGGGTTCGGCCCCCACTCGAAGGCGTTCACCGGCACGCCCCATTCGAGGTCGCGGGTGATGCCGCGGTCCTGCAGCCCCTCGTCCAGCCACTTCAGCGCGATCGAGGTGACGAGGCTTGGCCAGTGCGGGCGCTTGGCTTCGATCCAGGCGCGCAGCTTCTCGGCGAACAGGCTCTGGCGCAGGAACAGGTGCTTGGAGCCGCGGATCTCGATATCCGCCGAGCCCGAGACCGCCGAGCGCGGATGCAGCAGGTCGGCCGGGTCGAGCACGCGGGTGCAGTTCTCGCACTGGTCGCCGCGGGCGGCCTCGTACCCGCAGTGCGGACAGGTCCCGATCACATAGCGGTCCGGTAGGAACCGCTTGTCGGCGTTGGAATAGACCTGCTGGGTGACCCGCTCCTCGATGAACCCTTGCTCCCACAGCGTCTGGGCGAAGCGCTGGGTAAGCCGATGATTGTGCGGTGAGGACGAGCGGCCGAAGTGGTCCCAGGAAAGACCGAAGCGGCGGCCCAGGTCGTGCTGGATGTCGTGCTGCTCGGCGCAGAAGGTCGCCGGGTCCTTGCCCGCCTCGGCGGCGGCGAGCTCGGTCGGCGTGCCGTGCTCGTCGGTAGCGCAGATATAGAGCGTCTCGCGGCCGCGGGCCCGCTGGAAGCGGGCGTAGACGTCGGCCGGCAACATCGAGCCCGCCAGGGTCCCCAGGTGCTTGATCCCGTTGATGTAGGGGAGCGCCGACGTGATCAGGATGCGGGACATGGGGGAGAGATCGGGGCCTGGGTCTGAACGGGAGACCGGGGCTTATAGCCGTCGCGCCGCGCGGGGTAAAACGACTCAGGAAGGCTTCTGCTGCAGGAAGCCCCAATAGGTGTCCGGCCCGGCCGGAACCGTGAAGTTCAGGTCGAGCACGCGGACTTCGGGAAAGCCGGTCCGCCGGATCAGCTCCAGCCACATGCTCTTGCCGAGCACGCTGTAGTGGTTGGGGTTGGTCTGGTGGCGGCAGGCGGTGTCGGGCGCGGGGACCTCCACATAGAGCACGCCCCCCGGCTTCAACACGCGGCTGAGCTCGGCAAGGGTGAAGAACGGAAATATGCTGTGCTCCAGCGCATGGCGGCACCAGACGAGATCGAAGCTCGCGTCGGGGAAATCGAGAAAGGCCAGGTCCATCTCCTGCACCGCGAGCCCCTTGGCCCTGCAGACCTCCGCATCGGGCCCAAGCGTGACGCCCAGCGGATCGAGGCCCGCTTCGCGGAACAGCTCCAGCGCCACACCCTGGCCGCAGCCGACGTCCAGCAGTCGCGCGCCCGGCGTCGGCGGATAGCTCCTGCACAGTTCGGCGAACACCTTGCGGATGATGGCGGTATGGGTCGCGCTGGGCGGCTCGGGATAGATGTCGCCGTGCAGCCCCTGCAGGAAGGCGTCGAGCCGCCGATAACGATCCGCGAGACTTCCGCCTGGAGTCGTGGTCTGCATCGCGATGGGGTAACGGGACGCTACGCCCGGCACAAGACGCGGCGGGCCGACGGGAGCGGAGTTTGCGGCGCAAGGTCGTGATGAACTGGGGCGTGTCCAGCGCCTACGGCTGGGGCGTCTATGGCCTGAACCTGGCGCTGGCCTGGGCGCAGGACCCGGACCTGGACCTGGTCGGGGCCTGGCCGGTGGTGGACGAGCTGTTCCTCGACCCGGTGCGGCGCGGCGCCCTCGCTCCATTCCTGACCGGATCCGAACGCTTCCAGGCGCAGTTGAAGGCCTTCGACGGAGGCGAGGTCTCGATGCAGGCCCCGCTGCTGGGCTGCCTCATGCCGGACTTCGCGATGATGCGCACGCCGCGGGGCGTCACGCTTCGCGGCGCCCCCACGATCGGCGTCACCTTCTTCGATTCGGCCCGGCACTCGGCGGAGGCGATCGGCACGGCTGCGACCTACCCGCTGATCGTCACCGGCTCGCGATGGAACGAGCAGGTGCTCCGCGCTCATGGCCTGACCAATGTGCGCACCATACTGCAAGGCGTCGATCCAAGCCTGTTCCACCCGGCGCCGCGGGTGAGCTTCACCGGCGGCCGGTTCCTGGTGTTCAGCGGCGGCAAGCTCGAACTGCGCAAGGGTCAGGACATCGCCGTCGCGGCCTTCCGCAAATTCTCTGAGCGGCGTCCGGACGCCGTGCTGGTCAGCGCCTGGCACAGTCCCTGGCCGAAGCTCGCCACCACCCTGGACGCGTCCGGCCTGGCGGCCCCCGTGGCTTTCACCGCCGACGGCAAGCTCGACCCGACCGCCTGGGCGGCGGCCAACGGCATCCCGCCCGAGCGCTTCATCGACGCCCGCCTCACGCCCAATCCGCTCATGCCGCAACTGCTCCGTCAGATGGACGTCGGGTTGTTTCCCAACCGAAGCGAGGGCGGCACCAATCTCGTGGCCATGGAATGCATGGCGTGCGGCGTGCCGACGATCCTCTCGGCCAACACCGGCCACCTCGACCTGATCGAAGAGGACAACTGCTTCGTCCTGACCCGCCAGGGGGTGGTCGACACGCCGGCCGGGGCGCCGCTGGGGGATACGCCGGGCTGGGGCGAAAGCGACGTGGATGAAGCCGTGGAACTGCTCGAACGGGCCTACCGCGATCGCGACGACGCCCAGCGGCGCGGCGAGCGCGGGGCGCGCACCTTGAACCGGCTCTCCTGGAGCCGAACCGCAGCAGAGCTCAAGGCGGCGCTCTTGGAGGCCTGCCCGCCTTAGGCGCTCAGGGAAACGGTCCCTTGAACACCACCACAGCGCCCAGCCCGATCAGCACGAAGCCGACGACGTGGTTGGTGGTCAGCCGCTCGCCCAGCCAGGTCACTGAGAAGACGGCGAACACGGCGAGCGTGATCACCTCCTGCATCGCCTTGAGCTCCGCCGGCTCGTAGACGTGCCGCCCCAAGCGGTTGGCGGGGACGGCCAGGCAGTATTCGAAGAAGGCGATGCTCCAGCCGATCAGGACGATGAGCCACAGCGGCCGGTGCTCGACCTTCAGCTGGCCGTACCAGGCGAACGTCATGAAGACATTGGAGGCGATCAACATCAGCACCGGCGCGATCGCTTGCCAATTGGCGGGCATAGGGAGCTGTCTCCACGCGCTTGAGAGCGAGGCCGCGGAGCGTGCGATCGAAGCGGCCGGCCTCAGCCCGTCGGTTCGGGACTCATCCCCATGAGCTCGTGGAAGGCTTCTTGGCTTACGTCCTGGCGTGCGATCAACAGGCTGCAGGGAACATAGTCCGAGAGATAGGCGCCGCTCGGCCCGGACCACCAGCGCTGCAGCACGTTCTGCCTGCGATGTCCGACGACGACCAGATCCGCCTTCACCTCACGCGCGTAGGCGGCGATCTCCTGGGCCGGCTCGCCGCGGACCAGCCGGCCCTTCGCCGGCATGAAGCGGGAAAGTGCGCGAATCGCCTCCTCGAGCAGGGTCTTGTAGGTGTCGTCCTGGTAGACGATCGCGCCGGCGTAGGCGCCTTCCGCGACGCGCATCCCCGCCGTCTCGGGTACGACCGCCAGGATGAAGAGCTCTGCGTCGTACTTGCGCACCAGCAGCGCGCCTTCGCGTAACGCCGTGCGGCCTTCGCGCGACCCGTCGTAAGCAACGATAATCTTCTTGTACACGCCCGGTTCCTCCGCCGGCTGGTCGCCGCACCCTACGTCAACTCCAACATTAATGCACTTCATCCCTTCACGGGTCCCGCAGCCAGGCTCTTACTTCGCAATAGATCGAACGAAGGCCATCAATCGAGAAGATTGAAGTAGACGCAAAGACACGTCATCGAAGTTTCGTAGTTTGGACCGCAAACGCGCAATTCGCGGAAGTTGGCGCAGCGGAGACATGCGTCTCCAGCGGGCAATACGGATTTCTGGATTGTTATCTGTTGACCCGATGCGGAAAATGCGGCGCGCGCGCCTTGCGGGCGGACCCTGCGGATGCTTTGTGCTGCCCCAGCTACGTTAAAAGCCGTCACACTTTCGACCGAGACGTTCATGCCGCCAAAGTTACTGGCCGTTTTCGCGGTGGCCCTGTTGCTGTTCGCCGCCGGCTGCCGCCGTAACGAGCCGGCGCGTACGCCTTCGACCCCGGAGGCGGGTTACATCGTCCTCAGCGCCGCTCCGGCGCACATCGAGATCGAGCTTCCGGGGCGGACCACCGCCGTCGAGACCTCGGAGGTGCGGCCTCAGGTGTCCGGCGTGCTGCTCGCCAGGCGGTTCACCGAGGGCTCGATCGTGCGCCAGGGACAGACCCTCTACGAGATCGACCCCAGCCTCTACCGCGCCGCGATGGCGCAGGCTCAAGCCAACCTCGCCAACGCCGAAGCCAGCCGCGCCGCGGCCCAGGCGCGCGCCGACCGCTATAAGCCGCTGGCGGCGATCGAGGCGGTCAGCCAGCAGGACTACACCGACGCCCTGGCCCAGGCGCGGCAGTCGGCGGCCCAGGTCCAGCAGGCGCACGCCGCGCTGCAGACGTCGCGAATAAACCTCGGCTTCACGCGCGTCCCAGCCCCGATCACCGGCCGGGTGGGGCGCTCTATCGTCACCACGGGCGCGCTGGTCACCAGCGGCCAGGCCAACGCGCTCACCACCATCACCCGGCTCGACCCGATGCTGGTGGACATCCAGCAATCCAGCGCCGACCTGCTGGCCCTGCGCCGCCGGTTCGCGTCAGGCGGCGCGCAAACCTCGGGAACGGCGGTCCAGCTGCTTCTGGAGGACGGCAGCGTCTATCCCCTGCAGGGGCGGGTGGAGTTCGCCGAGCCGATCGTCGACCCGGCGACCGGCGCGGTGACGCTGCGCGCGCGTTTCCCCAATCCGCAAGGCGTGCTGCTGCCGGGCATGTATGTCCGCGCCCGGTTCGTTCAGGGCGTCGTGCCCGACGCCATCCTCGTGCCGCAGCAGGCGGTTACGCGCAGCCCGCGCGGTGAAGCCACCGTCCTGGTGGTGGGCCCGGAGGACCGCGCCACGCTCCGCAAGATCGCGGCCGAACGCACCATCGGCGACAAGTGGCTCGTCACCCAGGGGCTCGCCGCGGGCGACAAGGTGATCACCGAGGGCCTCGGCAAGGTGAAGCCGGGCCAGCGCGTTCGTCCGGTCCCGGCCGGCGCGCCGCCGAGCCGCCCCGGCGCGCGCCCGGCATGATCTCGCGCTTCTTCATCGATCGCCCGGTCTTCGCCTGGGTGATCGCCATTGTGATCATGCTGGCCGGCGTGGGCGGACTGGGCACCCTGTCGGTGGAACAGTATCCCGACGTAGCGCCGACCAACGTGCAGATCCGCGCCACCTATCCCGGCGCGTCGGCCGAGGTGCTGGAAGCGAGCGTCACCCAGGTGATCGAGCAGCAGCTCACCGGCCTTCCCGGCATGCTCTACTTCTCTTCGGACTCCGCTTCATCGGGCAATGTGTCGATCCAGGTGACCTTCGAGAAAGGGATCAACCCGGACATCGCCCAGGTGCAGGTGCAGAACAAGGTCCAGCAGGCCTTGCCGCGGTTGCCCCAGGACGTGCAGCGACAGGGCGTCACGGTCACCAAGTCCAATCCCGACTTCCTGGCGGTTCTCACGCTCTACGACGAGACCGATCGCAGCACCAGCGCCGATCTCGCCGACTACGTCGCCACCAATTTGCGCGACGAGATCGCCCGCCTCCCCGGCGTCGGCGAGGTCAATCTGCTGGGATCGCAGTACGCCATGCGCATCTGGCTGGACCCGTTCAAGCTGGCGAGCTTCGGCCTGACCCCGGCCGACGTGGTCTCGGCCCTGCAGGCCCAGAACACCCAGGTGGCGGCCGGCGAATTGGGCGCCCTGCCCTCCTCTACAGAGCAGCAGCTCAGCGCGACCGTGACCGCCCAGTCGCGGCTGACCCGTCCGGAGGAGTTCCGCCAGATCGTCCTGAAGACGCAGAGCGACGGCTCGAACGTGACGCTCGCCCAGGTCGCGCGCGTGGAGCTCGGCAGCGAAAGCTACGCCGTTTTCGGCCGTATGAACCGCCACCCGGGCGTCGGCCTGCTGATCTACCTGGCGCCCGGAGCCGATGCGCTGAAGACCTCGGAACTTCTGCACGCCAAGGTCGACGAGCTCGCCAGGGACTTCCCGTCCGGCTACCGCCACGCCTATCCCAACCAGGCCGCGCCCTACATCGAAGCCTCCATCGAGGAGGTGGTGAAGACGCTCGCCGAAGCGATCGTCCTGGTGGTGATCGTAATGTTCGTCTTCCTGCAGAGCTGGAGGGCGACGCTGATCCCGGCCATCGCCGTGCCGGTGGTGCTGCTCGGGACCCTGGGCGTGCTCGCCGTGGCCGGCCTCAGCATCAACACCCTGACCTTGTTCGGCATGGTGCTGGCCATCGGCATGCTGGTCGACGACGCCATCGTGGTGGTCGAAAACGTCGAGCGGGTGATGCACGAGAACCCGCAGATGTCCGCGCGGGAGGCCACGATCATCTCCATGGGCCAGGTCCAGACGGCCCTCATCGCGATTGCGCTGGTGCTCTCCGCCGTCTTCCTGCCGATGGCCTTCTTCGGCGGAACCGTGGGCGTCATCTATCAGCAGTTCTCGATCACCCTGATCGCGTCGATGGTGCTGTCGGTGATTGTGGCCATCGTCCTCACGCCGGCGCTGGCGGCCACCCTGCTGAAGCCGCCGTCCGAGGAGCGTCACGACAGCAATCCGGTCGACCGCGCCCTGGCCCGCTTCGGGGCGCGTTTCAACGCCTGGTTCGACCGCATGGCGACGCGGTATCGAGGCGCCGTCAGCACAGTGATCGCCCGGACGAAGGTGGCCCTGCTCGTCTTCGCGGGCCTATGCGTGCTGCTGGCCGGCGTCTTCTCGATGCTGCCCTCCAGCTTCCTGCCGCAAGAAGACCAGGCCCGAGGCCAGTTGATCTTCACCTTGCCAGCAGGCGCGACGGCCCAGCGCACCGTGGCGGCGGCCAAGGCGATCGAGGATTATTATCTCACCCACGAGTCGAAGAACCTCTCCGGGGTCTTCACGGTGATCGGCAACAACCAGACTGGAATCTCCCAGAACAACGGCTCCGGTTACGTGAGCCTCAAGCCCTGGGACGAACGCACAGGAGCGCAGAATTCAGCCCAGGCGATCGCGCGGCGCTCGAGCCAGGACATTTCCCCGCTGCTGCGGGACGTGCAGTTCGCCGCCGTCAATCCGCCGCCCGTCCGCGGGCTTGGCAACGCCTCCGGTTTCCAGATGGAGATCCTCAACACAGGCGGGCTGACGCGGACGGAATTCAGCGCCCGGCGCGATCAGCTGCTGGCGGAAGCGCGGCAGGACCCCATTCTCGCCAACGTCCGCCTCAACTCGCTGGCCGACGCCCCGGCCCTGCACGTCGACGTGGACACCGCCAAGGCCGGAGCGCTCGGGATAACCCAGGCCGACATCAACAATACGATCAGCGCCGCCTGGGGCGGGCAGTATGTGAACGACTTCGTCGATCGCGGGCGGGTCAAGCGGGTGTTCGTGCAGAGCGACGCGCCTTACCGCAGCCGCCCGGAGGACCTGGCGGACTGGTTCGTCCGGACCAGGACGGGCGCCATGGCCCCGTTCACGAGCTTCGCCCGGGTCTCTTGGATCCAGGCGCCCCGAGCGCTGCAACGCTTCAACGGCGTCTCTTCGTTCGAATTCCAGGGCGAAGCGGCGCCCGGCCACAGCAGCGGCCAAGCGATGGACCGCATGGCCGAGCTTGCCTCGAAACTGCCCGGCGTGTCGGTCGACTGGGCTGGTCTGTCCTACCAGGAGCGCATCTCACGCAGCCAGGCGCCCCTGCTCTACGGCGTCTCGCTGCTGGTCGTCTTCCTCTGCCTGTCGGCGCTTTATGAAAGCTGGTCGATCCCGCTGGCGGTGCTGCTCGTCGTGCCGCTCGGCCTGCTCGGCGCGACGCTGGCCGTCGCCGTGCGGGGCCTGGACAACGACATCTTCTTCCAGGTCGGCCTGCTGACCACCATGGGGCTGTCGGCGAAGAACGCCATATTGATCGTCGAATTCGCCGAGGCCGCCCAGAAGCGCGGCGCGAGCGCGCTCGCCGCGGCGCTCGAGGGCGCTCGGTTGCGGCTGCGGCCGATCCTCATGACCAGCTTCTCGTTCATGTTCGGGGTGATGCCGCTCGCCATCGCCACCGGCGCCGGCGCACGCGGCCGGATCGCCATCGGCACCACCGTCATCGGCGGCATCGTCACCGCCACCGTGCTGGCGATCTTCTTCGTGCCGATGTTCTTCGTGCTCGTCCGGCGGCTGTTCGGCGGCGCCGAGGCCGCGGAAGGCCACGAGGAGCGCCCGGCGTGAGGCGTCCGCTCGCCCTCGCCGCGGCCGGCCTGGCGCTGGCCGGCTGCACGCTGGAGCCGCGCTATCAGCGGCCGGCTCCCGCCGTGCCGACGACCTGGCCGACGGGCCGTGCCTATGGCGAACCGCCTGCGGCCGAGGCCCTGCCGATTCTAAGCTACCGAGACGTCTTCCACGACCCGAGGCTTCTGGCGCTCATCGAGCGGGCGCTGGTTCAGAACCAGAACCTCCGCGCCACGGCCGCGAACGTCCAGATCGCCCGGGCCCAGTACCGCATCCAGCGCGCCGGCCTCTTCCCCAGCGTCGACGCCCAGGGCTCGGTGGTCCACAACCGCGACCGTCGCGGGTCTGACCCGGCCGCCGACGTGGAGCGCGACTACGCCGCGAACCTCGGCGCCGCGTTCGAGATCGACCTGTTCGGCCGCCTGCGCAGCCTCAGTCATGCGGCTCAGGAACAGTATCTGGCCACTGACGCCGGCGCGCGCGCCGCCCGCCTCGCTCTCGTGGGCGAAGTCGCCCGCGCGTATCTGGCTCTGGCGGCCGACCGCACCTCGCTGCTGATCGCCGAGGAGACGGTGGCCAGTGCGGGCCGCACGGTGTCGCTTACCGAGGCGCGCCTCAAGGGCGGGGTGTCGGCGCGCACGGACCTGGCGCAGGCGCAGACCGTCCTGCAGCAGGCGCGATCGGACATGGCCCGCCTCGCCACCGAGGTCGCCCAGGACCGCAACGCGCTGGAGCTGCTGGTCGGCGGCCCCGTGGCCGACGCCGAGCTGCCCGCGGGAATCGAGGAAGCGGACGGGACGCTCGCCGAAATCCCCGCCGGGCTCGACTCCCGCATCCTGCTGCGCCGGCCCGACGTGCTGGAGGCGGAGCATCGGCTGCGCTCGGCCAACGCCCAGATCGGCGCGGCCCGCGCCGCCTTCTTCCCGACCATCAGCCTGACCGGTCTCGCCGGCTACGCGAGCCCGCAGCTCGACGGCCTGTTCTCCGGGCGCAACTTCACCTGGCGCTCCGAGGGCGCGGCCGCCCTGCCCATCTTCACCGGCGGCGCGGCGCTGGCGGGCCTCTCTGGCGCCAGGGCGCAACGCGAGCTGGCGGTCGCCGCTTATCAGAACGCTGTCCAGTCGGCCTTCCGCGACGTCGCCGACGCGCTCGCCCGCCGCGGCACGATGCACGATCAACTGGAAGCCCAGGAAGCCTTCGCCGCCGCCGCTGAGTCGGCCTACGACCTGTCGCTGGCGCGCTATCGTGCGGGCGTCGAGACCTTCCTCGAGACGCTGGTGGCTCAGCGCACCCTCTACGTCGCGCGCCAGAGCCTGGCGCTGACCCGCCTCGCCCAGGCCCAGAATCTCGTCGACCTCTATGTCGCGCTCGGCGGCGACGCCGGACTGGAGGCGCTTCCGCTCCGTCCGGCCGCGGCGAAACGCGCCAGCTCAGGCGGCTGACGCCAGAGGGGGCGCAATCAGCCCTTGTAGAAGTCCACGGTCGGCGCGAACGGCGTCATGTCCAGACCGGACTGCCGGGCGGTCTCGGCGACCACCGCCACGTCTTTGACGAGATAGGGCCAGGCGCCCTCGAGCGCTGCGTCGATCGGCCGGTCGGGCTTGCAGAAATTCAGGGCGAAGCTCGCCCCGCTGCAGGTCTCCAGCACCTTCGCCACCTGCCAGGCCTCCAGGCCCCACTTCTCGGCGATCCGCATGGCCTCGACCGCCTGCATCAGGTTGGCCGCCAGCAGCAGGTTGTTGAGCAGCTTCACCTTCTGACCGTCACCTAGAGGCCCGACGTGATGGATGTGGCTCGCGTAGGTGGACAAGGCCGGGCGAGCGCGGTCGAGGGCCTCGGCCTCGCCGCCCGCCATGATGGTGATCGTCCCGGCCGTCACGCTCGGAATGGCGCCGCTGAAGGTGGCGTCCAGCACGCTCACCCCGGCCGGCGCGCGGGCGCCGATCTCCTGCGCGAGTTCCGGCGAGCCGGTGGTGTGCATGGCCAGGATCGACCCGGGGCGAAGGGCGGCCAGCGCGCCGCCGTCGAACAGCACCTCCCGCAACTGGGCGTCGCTGTAGACGCAGAGAATCAGCAGGTCGCTCTCGGCCGCCAGCTCCGCGTAGTTGGGCGACGTCGGCGCGCCCGCGCTCCGCAGTTCCGCCAGACCCTGGCCGCGCTCGTAGACCTTGACCGAGTAGCCGCCGCCCAGCAGGCGCTTGACCATCTCCGTACCGATGCCGCCCAGGCCGATCCAGCCGATCCTCACGGTTCTCTCCCTGTCGCCGGCGCCAGGGCCGCGTTCCCCTACCTTTGCGGCCCGACACCAGGAATTGCAATTGCACCGCCGCGGTCCGCCATCGCGCGTCGTCGCGCACCGTTGATCTAATCGTGGACGTGCTCAGGCGCGCAATGGGCTTGACCGACCCTGCGTGCTCACGCCCCATGGCGGCCGGCTCGGCAGCCGGCTCAATCAAGACTGAAAACAGGGACCGGCGCCGGGAAAACGAAAACGAGGAAGAGGAACGCCATGGCGTCTGCAGGACTGACGCGTCTGACGATGATCGGCCTCGCCGCGCCGGCGGTGGCGATGGCCGCCCTGACCATGCCGCTGAGCACCTTCCTGCCCGAGTACTACGCCAACTACATCGGCATGAATCTCTCGGTGGTCGGCGCGATCTTCATGGCGGTGCGGCTGTTCGACATCGGCATTGACCCCTTCCTCGGCGGACTAATGGACAGGACGCGCACCCGCTGGGGCCGCTACAAGCCCTGGCTGGTGATTGGGACGCCGGTCGTCATGATCGGCGTCGCCCTGCTGTTCCTGGCGCAGCCAGGGGTCGGTCCGCTGTACCTGCTCGCGTGGCTGTTCGTGGTCTACATGGGCTATTCCATCGTGGTCCTCGCGCAACTCGCCCTGACGTCGGCGCAGACGACCGACTACCACCAGCGATCCAAGGTGTTCAGCTGGTGGCAGCTCGCCAACACCGCCGGTCTTCTGGCCGCGCTCAGCCTGCCAAGCATCCTCTCGGCCTTCACCAAGGTGGATCGCGTCGTCGTCGTCCACTCCATGGCCGCCTTCGTCCTGATCCTTACGCCGCTGACCGTGGCGATCACCTGCCTCAGCGTGCGCGACGTTTCCGCCACCGCCACGGCGGAGAAGAGCTCGCTGCGAGACTACTTCGCCCTGTTCGGATTGAAGTCCGTCCGACTTCTGCTGCTGACCGACCTGATATATGGCCTGGCGATCGGCATCCTGTCCGTATTGGGCGTGATCGCGCTGGTCTCCGTAAAGCACCTGACCCTCGCCCAATTCAGTCTGCAGCTCTCCATCATGTTCATCACGGCGGTGATCTCCACGCCCTTCTGGCCCAAGGTGAAGATGGAGAAGCACAAAATTCTCGCCCTCTCCGGCGCGATCTACACCATCTCCTTGTTCATCGTCTGGGCGACTCCGCCGGGTACGACGCTCGTGCTGCTCTTCAGCTACGTGTTCGCCGGCTTCGCCTATTCGGCGATGACGATGATGCCGCGATCCATGCTGGCGGACATCGCCGACGAACGCCTGCTGGACGAAGGCGTCGACCGCACGGCCTTGCTCTTCGCCCTGTTCACCGGCATCTACAAGATCGGGCAGGCGCTCGCGATCGGCTTCGGATTCATCGCCCTGGACCTCATCAACTACATTCCGGCCAAGGGCGCCGACAACTCCGCCGCCACCCTGAAGGGCGTGATCGTGATTTACTGCGGCGTTACGTCGGCCATGATCCTGGTCGGATCGGCCATCATCCTCTTCTACCCGCTGACGGCCGCGCGTGCGGGAGAGATCCGCGCGGCCCTAGCGGCCCGCAAACCGGCGCCGGCCTCCGAAAAGAGCTACGCCACGGCCGAAGTCGCGGAAGGTCCGGCCTGACGGGCGGCGCACGCGCTCCGCGAGCACATCTAAGATTGTATCAATACGATGACACGATGTTGGCGCGCACCTTGCTTCTGTCGAACCTGTCGCCCGATCCCGACCCTAGCATGGGACGACAATTCAGCCGGCGACGCGAACCCGCCGGCGGCGGAGCCCCCGGAGGTCCCCCCTCCGGGGGACTTTCCCGCCCTGGACGGCGGCGCGGAATGCGCCGGGCTCGTTCCGCTTCACAAGGCTTACGGTGACCTTGCGGCCTAGCCGCCAAGCCGGCTATTGAGAGCAAATCGGGGGTTCGGTTGTAAAAGATCCGCGAAGCTGTAAAACGCGGGACCCTGGTTCCCCAAAACACCAGCAGATTCAATGCGCCGGATTAGCTCAGCTGGTAGAGCAGCGGTTTTGTAAACCGAAGGTCGCGGGTTCGAGCCCTGCATCCGGCACCACCCCCGCGTCCTCGTGATCGCAGCGGGTCATCTGGCCTTGTCGGCCGTCTGGCGGCGCCGTCGCTCAAGCTTAGCGAGGTGGAGATTTTTGGGAGCAGCGCACCGCAACTTGGCGCCCGCGGCCGGAAGTTTCGCCTCATAGGGGAATTTCAGACACTTTGGACTTCGCCTGGCGAGCGAGTTCCAGACGGCTCTTGACCTGTTCCTGAACATTTCGCGCCCTGGCGATGAAACACCTTCGCCGTGGGAGCGTTAGGCCTGTGTGCCGGATGGCTTCCGGTGCTCTCCTGGTCGGGTGGTCCCCGGCCGCGCTCGCCCCTCGTGCGCGGCCGGGGATTCCACACCTTCGCGCGTCCAGCTTCGCCGCCCCGCGCCACAAGGCTTGATTGCGTTCCAGATCCGCGCCATGCCCTGCCCGGCCGCGCGAGCTTGGCCGCACTTCCCCGAGGAGCCTTTCCACATGCGTCCGCTGGTCGTCACCTCACTCGTCTGCAGCCTCGCCGCCCTGCTCGCGGCCTGCGGCAAGCCCGCCGGCCAGAGCGGCGAAGCCTCGGCGCCGGCCGCCCCCGCGCCGACCCTCGAGCAGTTGAAGGCGGCCCAGGCGAAGCTGCCCGCGCCCTACAACACCGCCGACCTGGAGAACGGGAAAGCCAAGTTCGCCATGTGCTCCTCCTGCCACACCATAACGCCGGGCGGCCCGAACATGACGGGTCCGAACCTCTACGGCGTGGCGGGGACCAAGGTCGCGGCCGTTCCGAACTACAACTTCAGCGACGCGCTGAGAGCCCAGACCTTCACCTGGGACGCCCAGCACTTCGACCAGTGGATCTCGAACCCTCGCGCGATGGTCCCGGGCACCAAGATGACCTACGCCGGCATGCAGGACGCCAAGGATCGGGCCGACGTGGTCGCCTATCTGCTGGTCAATGCGCCGCCGCAATAGCTCTACCGTCAGGCGCTGAAATTGCATCGGCAACCTTGACGCGATCAGCGGCGGCGAGCATCATCCCTGCGCCGGCGTTCGAGTGCTTCGTCACCGGCGCATCCCCCCTCGCGGCCGCCCCCCAACGGCGCCGCGCCGGCCTAGGCGAGCATCTAGGCCGCAGACTTGGCCTTCCCGGCGGGGAAGGCCTTTTTGTTCGTTTTTCTATCCGCGGACCCGGCCGACGGCGTCGAGCCAGCGGGCGTAGGCCTCCTCCCGCGCATGGGCGGCGATCTGCGGAGTGAAGCCCTCGGTCTTCGGGTGCGCGTCGGACGCCGCCTCGAGGTCTGCGAACAGGCCCGCACCGACGCCAGCGAACAGCGCCGCCCCCAGCGCGGTGGTTTCCTGATAGAGCGCACGGCGTACGCCCACGCCCGTCATGTCGGAAAGACGCTGGGCGAATTGGGCGCTCTTGGACATCCCCCCGTCGATGCGCAGTTCCACGGCGCTGCGGAAGACGCCCGGCGCGTCGGCCCGCATCGCCTCGATGAGGTCGCGGGTCTGCAGGGCCGCGGCGTCGAGACAGGCCTGGGCGATCTCCGGCAGGCCGGAGTCCCGGGTCAGGCCGAAGATCGCGCCCCGCGCCTCCGGATCCCACCAGGGCGCCCCGAGCCCAGTGAAGGCCGGGACTAGGACCACCCCGTGGCCGGACCTGGCCCGGGCGGCCAGACGCTCGACCTCGGCAGGCCCTCCGGAAACGCCAAGCTGCTCCTCCATCCACTGGACCGCCGCACCCGCGACGAAGATCGCGCCTTCCAGGGCGAAGGTCGTGCGCCCGCCGACGCGCGCGGCCACCGTGGTGAGCAGCCGCGCCCGCGACGTCGGCGCCGTCTCGCCGCAGTTGAGCAGCAAGAAGCAGCCGGTGCCGTAGGTCGCCTTCATCTCGCCGGGCCGCACGCAGCCCTGCCCCATCAGCGCCGCCTGCTGGTCACCCGCCACGCCCCGGATCGGGACCGCCCGGCCGAGCAGCTCGGGCAGGGTCTCGCCGAATTCCCCGGCGCAATCACGCACCTCCGGGAGCAAGGCCAGCGGGACCTGGAACAGCTCCGCCATCTGCGGCGACCACCGCTGCGCGCGGAGGTCGAACAGCAGGGTGCGAGAAGCGTTGGTGGCGTCGGTGGCGTGCACGCGACCGCCCGTCAGCTTCCAGATCAGCCAGGCGTCGATGGTCCCGGCGAGCAGTTCGCCAGCCGCCGCGCGGGCGCGGGCGCCGTCCACCCGATCCAGCAGCCAGGCGATCTTGGTCGCGGAGAAATAGGGGTCGAGCAGCAGGCCGGTGATCTCCGTCACCCGCGCCTCGTGGCCGCGCTCGCGCAGCCGTTCGCAGGCGTCCGCGGTGCGGCGGTCCTGCCAGACGATGGCGGGATGGATCGGCCGGCCGGTGGCGCGCTCCCAGATCACCACCGTCTCGCGCTGGTTGGTGATGCCCAGCGCGGCCACCTCGCCGATCTGGCGCCCAGCCTTCTCCACCGCCTCCCGCAGCACCGCCACGGAGGCGTCGAAGATCTCCTCGGCGTCATGCTCCACCCAGCCGTCGCGGGGATAGAACTGCCGGATCGGCCGCCCCGCCTCTGCGAGCGCCCGGCCGGCGGCGTCGAACAGGATGGCGCGCGTGCTGGTGGTGCCCTCGTCCAGCGCCAGGATCAGCGGCTCGGCCATGCGCTCACCTCCATCTCGCTTCCGGTTTAAACATGTCTTCATTCGCTCGGCTCAAAAAGGCTCACAGCTCAGCCAGCTCAGAAAGAGAAGGGTCCGGGCTCTTGGACGCGCTCGAAAGTCAGGACCGACTTGTCAGCCTCGCTCGCAGCCGATCGCCGGCGGACCGCGACCGGCTGATGCTGGCGCTTGCCGACCTGTGCCGCGTCGGCGGGACCGCCGCCTCCAAGCCCGCGGTCCAGGGATTGCTTTCCAGCCTGTTCCTCAACCTCGTGGTCGAGGCCGAGCGCGACATGCGACGCCGGCTGGCCGAGAAGCTGGCCGACTCCGAGTGGGCGCCGGCGGCCCTGATCAATGTGCTGGCCCTGGACGAGATCGAGATCGCGCGGCCGATTATCGCCGCCAGCCCCGTCCTGCACGACGAGGACCTGGTCAAACTGCTGTTCGAAGCGACCGTCGAACATCAGGTCGAGGTGGCGCGCCGCCCGCGCCTGGGCCGGGCCGTGGTCGTCGAGATCCTGCGCCAGGGCGAGCCGGCGGTGCTGACGGCGCTCGCCAGCAACGCCACCGCCGACCTGACCGAAGCGGACCTGCGCGAGCTGGTCTCGGAAGCGCGCCGCGTCGTGGCGCTGCGCGCGCCGCTCGCCCGGCATCCCAAGCTCACCAGCGAACTCGCTCTGCAGCTTTACGTCTGGCTCGGCCAGGCGATGCGCAAGGCGATCTCCGAGCGCTTCCGCCTGGATTCCGAGGCGCTCGACGCCATGCTAGCGGAAACCGTGCGGGAGGCGCACGGCGGCATTTCGGCGGACGAACGGCCCGCCACGCCGAGCCACGACGACGGGCTGGGCGACATGGAGCAACGCCTGGTCGAGAAGCTCCACGCCGCCGGCCAGCTTAGGCCCGGCTATCTGGTGCGCGCGCTCCGCGAGGGACGCGTCAACCTGTTCGCCCGGGCGCTCGCCGTCCTGGCGGGGATGAGCCTGAGCGAGGTCCAGGCGGTCCTGAATTCGCGCTCCGCGGAGCGACTGATGGCGGTCTGCGAGAAGGTGGGCGTCGATCGCAGCGCCTTTCCCACCATGCTGGAGATGGTCCAGAACCTGGGCGGGGCGCCGGCCGACGACTGGCGCCGCGCGCGCGCCACGCCCGCCTTCCCGGGCCAGGTGACCTTCGTGACGCCGCGCCACGCCCGGCCGGCGTGACGAGCCGTTGAACGCGCCCCAAGGCGCAGCGCCGAACCACGACGGCGTTTGACATCCGCGGCCTCTACCGGCTTGCTGCACCTCAGATGTTCAAAGCTCAACCGTTCGTGACGCGCATCGCCTTCGTGGCGAGCGACCGGCCGGAGGCCCAGGAGGCCCGAGCCCGTCTGGCGGCGCGCTATGGCGAGGTGGGCCTGGACGAAGCCCAGGCCATCGTCGCCCTCGGCGGCGACGGCTTCATGCTGGAGACGCTCCACAACCAGGTCGCCGCACGCAAGCCCATCTACGGGATGAACTGGGGCACCCTTGGCTTCCTCATGAACGAATACAGCGAGGAGGGCCTGCTGGAGCGGATCAACGCCGCCGAATCGGCGGTGGTGCACCCCCTGCGCATGGTCGCCGCCGACGCCCACGGCCGGCTGCACCGGGCGCTCGCCTTCAACGAAGTCTCTCTGCTGCGCCAGACGCGCCAGACCGCCAAGCTCCGCATCTCCATCGACGGCAAGGTGCGGCTCGCCGAGCTCTATTGCGACGGAGCCCTGGTCTCCACCCCCGCCGGCTCGACCGCCTACAATCTCTCGGCGCACGGGCCGATCATTCCGCTGGACGCCGACGTGCTGGCGCTGACGCCGATCAGCGCCTTCCGCCCCCGGCGCTGGCGCGGCGCCCTGCTCCGCCATACCGCCAAGGTGAAGTTCGAGATGCTGGAGCCGCAGAAGCGCCCGGTGAGCGCCGTGGCCGACAACTTCGAGGTGCGCGACGTGCTCGAAGTCCATGTCTCGGAGGACCGGGAGACCGTCCTGACCATGCTGTTCGACGCCGGCCGTAGCCTTGAGGAACGTGTGCTCGCGGAACAGTTCTCGTCCTGAATCGAGCGCTCTGCGATCAGTCAGCGTCGCCTGACCGCAGCGCCTTCCTTCACCAGAGCCGCCATTCACGCTCGGTGTTGAGGCGCCAGCCGCCCGAGGCGGTGATTCCACCGTCGATGGCGCCTCCGGTTACGACCGCGATCTTGCCGTCCAAGTTCGAGTTCATCCTGTGCTCCTGGCGTCCGCCCTGTTCCTGATCGTTGTCATCTCCTGATTGTTGTCATCGACCCGCGTCGATCATGCTGCCGCCGTCGACCATGAAGGTGTGGCCCGTGATGTAACGGGACTCCTCGGAGGCGAGGAAGAGAACGACCGGCGCGATGTCGTCGTCCGGGGAGCCGGCGTAGCCCAGCGGGATGCGGGCCGTGAAGGCGGCGACGCCGGGATTGTCCTCGGCGCTGGCCAGCGCCTCGGTGGCGGAGACGGGACAGACGACGTTGACGTTGATCTTGTACTTGGCCCATTCCCGCGCCGCGACCCTGGAGGCCGCGCGGATCGCCTCCTTGGCCGAGGCGTAGGCGAAATAGGGCGAGTAGCCGGCGACGCCCGCCCCCGATCCGAAATTGATCACCTTCCCCTTGTTCGCCTTCAGGTGCGGGAAGCAGGCCCGCATGAAGTGGACCGTGGCGTTGAACCCCGTGGTCATGATGCGGTCCAGCACCTCGTCGGTGGTGCGCAAGAACGAGTGTTGGTTGTCGCTTTTGTCGTGGGCGTTGTTGACGACGACATCGACCGGCCCGAGTTCGGCCGCGATGCGATCGATCGCGCCGTAGATCGCCTCCTTCGAGGACACGTCGCACACGACCGGCAGAGCCACGCCGTCCGCGGCGCGGATCTCCCCGGCGACCTTGTCGATGTTTCCCTGGGTTCGGCCGACCACCGCCACCTTGGCGCCTTCCTTGGCGAAGGCCTTGGCGACGGCTTCGCCGATGCCCCGGCCCGCCCCCGTCACCACGACGACTTTCCCCTCGAACCGGCCCATATCGCCCTCCCTTCGTTCTCGCCGCTCATTGCTTGCCGACATCACAGTCAATGATGGCGACGAGATCAACCAGATCTCGCCAAGGGCTCGAAAAGCCGCCTGGCCGCGCTTGCTGACTGGTTGTTAACGGCTGAGACCTAAGGTTGCCCCGGGGCGCAGGAGGCCACCACGTGAGCAACCAGAATAGCGATCATACAATCCAAGGCGCCAACGCGCCTCGGCTGAAGCTCGGCGCCGGCCGGCTCGGCGCATTCGACCCCGCGGCCATCGCCAAGGCCGAGGCGGCGCTCAAGAGCCTTTCCGGCAACTTCGCCCAATGGCTTCAGGACGAGGTCGCCAAGCTGGAGGCCGCGCGCGAAGGCGTGCGCGTCGAAGGCGCGACCCCGCAGACTCTCGAGTCGCTCTACATGCGCGCCCACGACCTGAAGGGGCTGGGCACGACCTACGGCTACCCGCTGATCACCCGGATCGCCGCCTCGCTGTGCAAGCTGACCGACGACGCCGAAAAGCGCAGCCGCGCGCCGATGCCGCTGATCGATTCCCACATCGAAGCCATCCGCGCCGCGGTACGCGACGAGATCAAGACGGACGAGCACCCCACCGGCCGGCAGCTCGCCGAAGAGCTGGAAAAGCGCGTCCAGGACGCGCTGGCGTAGCTTTCACTCCCGCCCGCCCCCTCCCGCTTGCTGGAGAGGAACTCGCGTCGCGGGGCAGGAACGTTACGCGATCTTGGCCGACTCCTTCCGCAGCGCGCCGGACACCTGGTCCATGCGCTCGAGGAGATAGTCGACGTCCTCTCGGGCGGCGAGCTCGGGCTGCGTCAGGAAGCGCTGCAGCATCCGCTCCTGGAACCGCTCGCGATCGCGCGGGCCGCCGTCAAACTCGACCGAGTGGTAGGTGTCGACCGCCGCGCGGAAGGCCGGATAGAGCCTGGCCGGCAAGCCGGAGCGCTCATAGATGGCGCGCAGGCCCAGCGGCCCCGCGTCGTGGATCATCAGCCAGGTGCGATGGTGCGGCACGCCGGACAACTCGGCGAGCCCCCATTCGAAAAAGGTCATCTGCCCCTGCGCCAGGCCCCGCAGGAGCAGCGATGCGGTCAGCCGGTCGTTGGCGGCGAGGCGCCCCACGAAGCTCTTCATGTCCGCCGTCCGGCCCGCCTCCTCAATCAGGTCGACGCTGGCGCGCTCGGCGGAGTCCATGGCCAGGCGCATCGCCGTCTGCGGGTCGACGGCGTGACGGTTGATCAGGTGCTCGCGCACCTGGTCGCTGACCAGCGTGATCAGCCGCTCGGTCACCGACAGCGGCAGCACCTGGCGATAGGCCACCGCGGCCAGCACCCGTTCGGAGGCCTCGAACCGCTTCATGACCTGGTCGAAGCCGCCCTCGGAAAACTCGGCCGAATCGTTGGCGCAGGCCGTCACCACCGCCCGCTCCGACCCGACCTCGGCCAGGGTGTCGGCCACCTTCCGGCTGAGCTTGGGCCGCTTGGCGATGGCGACCTGGCGCACCGGACCGCCCAGCCGCACGATCTCGGCCAGATCGTCATCGGTGAACGCCGGCGAGAAGCTGAGCACCGGGAGGGCGACGCCCTCGACGTCTCGCGCCAGCCTGAGCGCCACGTCGCGTGGCAACAGCGGCGACTTCTTTAGCGTCACCGAGAGCGCCCGGCGGACCAGCTCGGCCGCGTCCGCCGCCATCACCCGGATGATTTCGCCGGCCAGTTCGGTGTCTTCGGCGGACAGCGGCGCTTCGTCAATGGTGCGGCACAGCTTCTGAGCCGCGGCGGCGCGCGCCTGGGCGCAGTCGCCCCTGACGAGCGTGCGTATATCCTCGTCGGTCAAAGCCGACCGCGTCGTCGCCATGATCCCCGAATTCCCCCCGGCCCTAAGACCGAAATCCCACGAGTCGAAGCTGCCCCGTTACGGTTAACCGGAGGTGACCACGGCGAAGCTGTGGATGCTATGAGCTGCTCGCCCGCTGCGCGGTGGAGGATCAATCAGCTCTCGCTGGACTCCGAGAGCATGCGCAGCATCTCGCTGGTGAACATCGAGCTGGCCAGGCGCGAACCGACCCCCAGCTGGTCGGCGGGCTGGGAGCCGCGCAGGATCATTGAAACCAGCGCCTCCTGCTGGCGCTGCCGGTCCACGCGCCGGGCGGAGGCGTACTCCACGAACCCGTCCGTCGTATCGTCGGCCGCGCGCGGGGCTATGGCCTCGCCGTCGCCGGCGGCGCGGGTGAGGTTGGCGTAGACCTGGGCTACCGAGGCCGGGCGGCCGTCGCGATAGAAGATCGACCTGTTGGCGCGCGCCGCGTCGGGGAACAGGGCTGCGGCGGAGGCCCCAGGCGCGTTCTCCACGGCCTGGATCAGCCGCGCCGACCCCTGCGGCCCCAGGAAGTGGGCCGCGTACAGCTCTCCGGCCGTGGGCTGGCGGCCGGTGCGCCCGCGCAGATAGGCCGCGTGGTCCGAGGCGAGCTCGCCCGCCATCAGCGACGAGGCGTGCGGGTCGAGCCGAAGGTCCATCACCGCCCGCCTGGCCTCCGCGCCATCGACCCGGTAGCGCCCGTCGGCGCCGCGGGCGATCAAATCGGCGTAGCGCGCGTAGCCGTACTTCGACCCGTGCTGCTTGAGGGTCGCGAGCCAGGTCTGCTCGACGAACTGGAAGAGGCCCGCCGCGGACGAGGTCTGGGCCCGGGCGCCGGGGTTCATCCCACTCTCGCGCCCTGCGGTCTTCATCAGGAAGCCGAAATCGACTCCGGTCGCGTTGGCGGCGCGCTGGATCGCCGCCTCGACCACGCCCCGGATTCCCTGGATCGCCATGCCCCCGAGTCCTGCCCGGACATGGTTAACGCCGCGCTAACCATGTCGCATCGCCACTTGACGTTGCATCCGGTCGCGCGCTCCATATCCCACCCGACACTTTGTTGCGGAACAGAAAATATTAGGGAGCGCGCCTTGGTCATTCGTCAGTTGGTCCCGTTCGCCTTCCAATCCTCGAAACAGAGGGCGTCCTCTCACCTGCGCCTCGCCGTGGGCGTCTCGCTGGCGGTCCACGCGGCCGCTGCGGTCTATCTGTCGACCATGCGGTTCACCCCGCCCCTCCCCGCGCCCGAAGCCGCGCCGGCGATCATCGAGGTGCCTCTGATCAAATGGCCGCCGCCGGCCCCGCCCGAGCCGATCACGCGCGTCGAGCGGAAAACGCCAGCCGTCCATAAGACCCCCGTCCCCGACGCCGGCCTCGCCGTTCAACCGATCCCAACGATGCCGAACGATGAGACCGTTGGCATGCCGCAGACCATCGCCCCGACGCCGCCGCCCCCTGCCCCGCCGAAGATGACGACCGTCGTTCGGCCGACCTGGCTGCGCATGCCGACGGCGGACGACCTGGCCCGCGCCTATCCCGATCGGGCGATCCGCATGGGACTGAGCGGCCAGGCGATCTTGGGCTGCAGCGTCACCGCCGCCGGCGGCGTCCGCGACTGCCGGGTGCTGAACGAAACGCCGTCCGGCGCAGGCTTCGGCGAAGCCGCGCTGAAGCTGACGCGACATTTCCGGATGAGTCCGCAGACGGTCGACGGCCAGCCGGTGGAAGGCGCCGAGGTGCGGATCCCGATCCGCTTCTCGCTGGATTGAGCCTAAAGCGCTGCGAATCGGCCAGGCGCGAGGCGTGCGGCGAAGGGGCCCGGGTCACGCCCCGTCGCCAGCGCCGCCGCCGTCCGCGCGATCAGGGGCGCAAGCAGCCACCCATTGCGCCGCGCGCCGGTGGCCAAAAGCACGCCTGGCGCGTGACTGAAGCCAACTAGCGGCAGTCCGTCGGAGGTCGCGGCCCGCACGCCCGCCTGCAACTCGCTCGCCGCGCCCGCCAGCGCCGGAAAGAGGCGCGCGCCGGCGGCGAGCAGGGGCGCCGCCTTCGCCGGGTCCGGCCGCGGGTCGGTCACGCCCGGCTCCATGGTGGCGCCGACCGCCAGCGCTCCGTCGGCCGGCGTGACATAGGCCTCCTCGCCGCGCACGGTCACCGCGGGCCGGCTCGCCGTCGCAAGGCGAAGGATGTGGCCCTTGATAGGCGTGATCGCGCCCAGTTCCGGGGCGAAGCCCTCGAGCTGCGACGCGGCGCCGGCGGCGATCACCAGCAGGTCGCCGCGGCGCGGACGCGCGGCCTCGGCCCGAAAGCCCACGCCCGCGGCGGCGGCGGCGGCCCGCAGACTCGCCAGCGCCGCCAGAGGATCGAGCCGCCAGTCCTCGCGATTGAGCACGGCCCCTGCGGCCGCCGTCGAAAGGCCGGGCGCCAGGGCATCGGTCGCGGCCCGCGGGATCTCGGTCGCGTGCAGGCCGAGCCGGCCAAGGCCCAGGCTCACGAGATGCAGCCAGTCCCTGCGCCCCGCCGCCAAGGCGCCGCTGCGATCGACCCGCACGCCGGTGCGGGCCTCCATCGCCGGCCACAGGTCACGCGCCGCGAGCAGCAGGTCGAAGTGGGGCCGCGCCTCCGCGTCGAGGACGGCCTCGAAGACCGGCGCCAGCATGCCGCCGGCCACCGACGAGGCGTTGGGGCCATTCGGCGCGGGATCGCAGACCGTCACCTCAAAGCCGGCGTCGGCCAGGGCGATGGCGCAGCTCAGGCCCAGGGCTCCCGCCCCCGCCACCGTCGCGCCGGGTTGCATCGCCATCCGATCTAAGCCGCGGGACAAACGGCGAAAACCGAGCGGAACCGGCTTTTCGAGTCCGTGTTCATTGCCACACCCAACCGCTTAACAGGTAACACGGAGCCAAACATGCCCACCGCCAACACCTCCACATCCGGCAAGACTAAGCGCTCGGCGTCGGCCAGCAAGAGCCGCAGTACGGCGCGCAAGACCAGCGCCGGCGCATCCCCCGCCAACGACGCCGTCGCCCTGCTCAAGGCGGACCACCGCGCGGTGGAGAAGCTCTTTAGCCAATTCGAAAAGGCCACCGAAGCCCGCAAGGCCGAAATCGCGCAGAACATCTGCATGGAGCTGCGCGTGCACACCCAGATCGAGGAGGAGATCTTCTATCCCACCTCGCGGGAGTTCCTGAAGGACGACGACATCGTCAACGAAGCCATCGTCGAGCACCAATCCGCCAAGGACCTGATCGAACAGATCGAGGCGATGGACGCCTCGGACGAGATGTTCGAAGCCAAGGTCACCGTGCTCAAGGAGATGATCGAACACCACGTCGAGGAGGAAGAAAAGGAGTACTTCCCGCAGGTGCAGAAGACCGAGATGGATCTGAAGGCCATCGGCGAGCAGCTCGCGGAGCGTAAGGGCGAGCTGGTAGAAGAGATGGGCGGCCCGGCCGCCACGCACTGATCGGCAGGTGCGGGGGCCGGGACGGCGGACTCCCCGCCCTCCCGGCCCCCGCCGCGCTCCTGGCTCGCGAATTGGGCGTCAGGTCCAGCCTTGGTGCCACTCCGGCTCGCCCGTGTAGCGATGGGCGAGAAAGTCGACGAAGGCGCGGACCTTCGGCGCCAGATGACGGGCGTGCGGGTAGACCGCGTGCACGTGGATGACCTCCGGCTCGTATCCGCAGAGCAGAGCCTTCAGCCGCCCGGCGCGAAGGTCCTGGGCGGCGGCGAAGGCGGGCGAACGCGTGACCCCAAAGCCTGCGCTCGCCGCGGCGACGCAGGCCTGGGCCCCGGAGAACCTGAGCCTGCCTTGCACGCGCACCTCCTGCAGCTTTTCGCCCCGTCGGAACGCCCAAAGGGCGGGGTCGGCCGCGTTGGTGTCGATGATCGCCTCGTGGGCCGTGAGGTCGTCCGGCGCCACGGGTGTTCCGGCCGCGGCGAGATAGGCCGGCGCGGCGCAGGTCACCAGACGAACGGCCGCAAGCTTGCGCGCCACCAGCGAGGAATCCTCCAACCGCCCGATGCGGACGGCGACATCGAACCCCTCCTCCACCAGATTGACCATGCGGTCGGTCGAAGAGACGTCGAGGGCGACCTCCGGATAGGCGGCGGCGAACTCCAGCAGCGCCGGCGCCAGCTCCGCAGCGCCGAACGTCACCGGCGCGGAAACCCTCAGCAACCCGCGCGGGCCGGACTGTTCGCGCACCGAGCTTTCCAGCGACTGGAAGTCGTCGAGCACAAGGCGCGCCCGTTCCAGGAAGGCGCGGCCCGTGTCGGTCAGCGAGACATCGCGGGTGGTGCGATTAAGCAGCCGCGCCCCCAACCGGTCTTCCAGCCTGGCGACCAGCTTCGACACCTGGGCCGGCGACACCTCCAGGCGGCGCGCGGCCTGGGTGAAGCTGCGCGCGTCAGCCACGGCGATGAAGGCGTTGATCTCGTCCAGCCGGTCCAAGGTCGCTTTTTCCTGATTGGAACAACAATGGTGCGGCGAAACCGCATTATCAACGGCCCAGCAGGCCGCCATTTACGCTTCGCCACGCCGCAGAAGGAGGAACCTCGATGCCGCAGCCCCGCAAAGTCGCCGTCGTCGTCGGAAGCCTGAGAAGGGATTCCGTCACCCGCAAGGTCGCCCGGGCCATCGAAGCCCTCGCGCCGTCGCACCTGAGTTTCGAAGAGGTTCCGATCGGCGACCTCGCGCTCTTCGACCAGGACTTCGAGAATGAGCCGCCCCAGCCCTACGTCGACTTCCGCAACCGGATCCGCTCGGCCGACGCGGTGCTGTTCGCCACGCCCGAGTACAACCGCTCGGTGCCCGGCGCGCTCAAGAACGCCATCGACGTGGGCTCACGGCCCTATGGCCACAGCGTCTGGAGCGGCAAGCCGGCGGCGGTCGTCAGCGTGTCGCCTGGCGCCCTGGCCGCGTTCGGCGCCAATCACCATCTGCGCCAGTCGCTCGTCTTCCTCAACATGCCCGTGCTGCAGCAGCCGGAAGCCTATGTCGGCAACGCCATGACCCTGTTCGACGAGAACGGCGAGCTGGCCAACGAAGGTACGGCGGAGTTCCTGCGCGGCTTCGGGATCGCCTTCGCCGACTGGATCGAGAAGACGGCGCCCGCGCGCGCCGAAAGCTGAGGCCTGGCCGATGTCGACGCCGACCTTCTTCATCCCGCACGGCGCGGGCCCCTGCTTCTTCATGCAGTGGACCCGGGGCCCGGCCGACACTTGGGACAAGACCGAAGCCTGGCTGCGCGGCCTGATCGCCGGGCTGCCCGAACGGCCCAAGGCGATCCTGGTGATCTCCGGCCATTGGGAGGCGCCCGCCTTCACCGTCGGCTCTTCGCCCAGTCCCGAGCTGATCTTTGACTACTATGGCTTTCCCGAAGAGACCTACCGGCTGAGGTTCGACGCGCCGGGTTCGCCGGAACTCGCGCGCAGGGTCGTGGGCCTGCTCTCGGCGGCGGGACTTCCGGCGGCCGAGGACCCGTCGCGCGGCTACGACCATGGCGTCTTCGTGCCCCTCAAGCTTATCCTGCCCGAAGCGGACATCCCCGTGGTGCAGCTTTCCCTGCAACAAGGCCTCCACCCCGAGACGCACCTCGCGGCCGGCCGGGCGCTTGCGCCGCTGCGCGACGAGGGCGTGCTGATCGTCGGGTCGGGCATGAGCTGGCACAACATGAGCGGCTTCACCCCGGCCTTCACCGCTCGGTCGGAAGCATTCGACACCTGGCTGTCCCAGGCGATGGCCGATCCCGCCCGACGCGAGGAGGCGATCCGGCATTGGGCCGACGCGCCCTATGCGCGCGAGGCGCATCCGCGTGAGGAACACCTTGCGCCGCTGTTCGTCGCCGCCGGCGCGGCCGCCGGCGAGCCGGGCCGCCACGCCTTTCGCGACGTGGCGATGGACGTGGTGCTGTCGGGCTACGCCTTCGGCGAGCGCGCGGCCTGAGCGGCGGCTCGGCGCCGGCTCAGTCTGTAGAGCACCAGGCCGCTGGTGGTCGCCACGTTGAGCGAGTCGAAGCCGCCGGCCATGCCGATGCGCACCGTCCGGGCGCGGGCCATGAGCTCGGGCGCGAGGCCCGGCCCCTCCGCGCCGAACAAGGCCGCCACACGCGGCCCGCAGTGCAGATCGGCGAGCTCGACCGCGCCTCTGGGCGAGAGGGCGATCACCTCGAAGCCTGCCGTCGCTAGGGCGTCGGCGAGACTGGAGCCAGGCTCCAGCCGGGCGAACGGCGTGGTCAGACAGGCGCCGACCGAGACCCGGATGGCCTTGCGATACAGCGGGTCGCAGCAATCGGCGTCCAGCACGACCGCGTCCGCGCCGAACGCTGCGGCGTTGCGGAAAAGGCCGCCCATGTTGTCGTGATTGGCGATGGCGCTCAGCCCCACCACCAGCGCGTCCGGAGGCAGCGCGCTCAACAGGTCGCTGGCGTCGACGGCCCGGCGCTCGCCGAGCGCGAGGATACCGCGATGGACGGGAAAGCCGGCCACCTTGTCCATCACCGCTTGAGCCGCGGCGAACACCGGGGTGTCGGACGCCAGGGTCTCAAGCATGGGCGCCAGGCTCGGCAGGCGCGCCTCGGCGACCAGCACGGAGCGGAGCGGGTGACGGCCGGCCAGGGCCAGCTTCTCCAGCACCACCCGGCCCTCGGCGATGAACAGCCCACGGCGGCCTACCAGGTCGCGCTCGCGGATCTCGCGATAGGGATCGAGGCGCGGATCGTCCGGGTCAGAGATGGCTTCGACGGTCGCCATGTCGCCTTCTGCCGCGCGCACGGCGATTTGGCGAGGCCCGGCTAGGCCACGGGCCGATCCAGCGCGTCGAGCGTGGGGGCGAGTTCGTCCAGGAGTTCGCGCGCCAGGAAGCCGACGCGGCCCAGCCGCCGCCGTAGCCGGGCGCCGGCCTCGGCATGCAGCAAGACGGCCCAGGCCGCCGCCTGGGCCGGGGCTGCGCCGCGGGCGAGCAGCCCGGCGATGACCCCGGCCAGGACGTCGCCCGAGCCGGAGGTGGCGAGCCCCGCCTGGCCGCCGTCGCGTCGCCAGGCCTTGCCGTCGGGACTGACCACCAGGGTGGTCGCGCCCTTCAGCACGACGACGGCCTTGAAGCGCGCCGCCGCCGCCCGCGCCGCGGCCAGGGGTTCGGCGGCGACCTCAGCCTTCGAGCAGCCCGTCAGCGCGGCCATCTCGCCGGCGTGCGGCGTCAGCACCATCTCGCCGGCGCGGCGGTGGGCTCGCCCCGGATCACGGGCAAGGCCGAGCATGGCGGCGGCGTCCACCACCAGCGCCGGACCATCGGTCTGCAACAGCCGCAGGGTCAGCTCGCCGGCCGCCGCCTCGTCGAGCATGCCCGGGCCGATCACGGCCGCGCCGCTGCGCGCAAGCGAGCGGGCGAAGGTCTCGGCCGCCTCAGGCGACAGCTCGCCGTCCGCAGTCTCGGCCCCGGGGATCACGCGCGCCTCCGGCACGGCCAGCGCCAGGGCGGTCGCAAGCGAACGCGGCGCGCCGATCTGCAGCTTGCCGGCCCCAGCGCGCAGCGCCGCCACGGCGGTGAGCAGGGTCGCGCCAGCCACCTCGGCGCCGGCCGCGACGACGAACACGCGACCGCGCGCATCCTTGTCGCTCTCATCAGACACGCTCGGCAGCGGCCACGCGCGCAGCGCCTGGGCCGTGATCTCCGCCTCGTGGGTCATCGTGCGGCGACGGCAGCATCGGGCTCGGTGGTGACCGCCGCGCCCGCGCGCTCCAGCGGCGCCACGAAGTTATAGCGCGCCAGCTTGAGCTCGCCGTTCGGCGCGGCGCCGCGATCCAGCCGGTATTCGGTGACCGAGCAGTTGGCCACGTCGGCCACCTCATCGACCGCCAGGATCTCGGCCTCGGTCATGCATTCCAGCAGGTAGCGCAGGCAGAGCACCACGACCTGATGGCTGACGATCAGCACCCGGCGCTCGGCATAGTGCAGTGACAGGGTGTCGAGGGCGCTCCGCAGCCGCAGGATGACGTCGCACCAGCTCTCGCCGCCCGGCGGCCGGTGATAGAACTTGCCGAGCAGGCGGCGGAACTCGGCTTGATCGGGGTGCAGCTCGCGAATGCCGCTGGTGGTCAGCCTGTCGAGGACGCCGAACTCCTTTTCGCGCAGCCGCTCGTCGGGGGTGGGCCGATGGGCCCCGGCGCAGAAGCCGCCGCAGTCGCGAATGATGTCCGCCGTGGCCCGCGCCCGGAGGTAGGGGGAAGTGAGCACCGCCTCGGGCCGATCGCCGTCGGGCTGGGCCGCAAACCAATGGCCCAGCGCGCAGGCCTGCTCCTCGCCGAGCTTCGAGAGCGGCACGTCCACGTCACGCCCGGCGATGTCGATCCGCCCAAGCCCCGTCGCTCTGGCTAGGTCCCGCGCCACATTGCCGGCGCTCTCGCCGTGCCGGACGATCCATAGACGTTCAGGCCATCGCGCCGCCACGCTCGTTCTCCCGCGCCGCCGGCCGGCGGCTTGCGGTCAAACGCCAGCGCGACAGATCAGCTCCCGAGCTAGGCTGCGCGGACGGGCGTGTTCGGAAACGCCAGCTGCTCGCGGGCGCGCCACTCGGTGGTCACGTAGTTGACGATGACCGAGCGTCGGAGGCCCTGGATCGGCCGCGGCTCGAAGCCGTGCCAGGTGTTGTTCGAAGGCACGAACAGCAGCGCGCCGTTCCAGTCGAACACCGCACGGTCGGACCACTCGCCCGGTTCGGCGTAGAGATCGGTGCCTAGCCCCTCCTGCCCTTCGCCGCCGAGCTGGATCAGCAGGGTGATCGCCTTGACCCCGAGGTCGGTGTGCGGCTCCAGCCAGAAGCCGTCGGGATCCGCAGCGTATTCGATGCGCAGGAAGGTCCCGTCGAGTTGCGCGCCCGTCGCGCGAGCGAAGCCGCCGACGACGGCGGGCGACTGGAAGGCCTCGGCCACGCGGCGCGCCACCGGGCGCCGGGCGGTCACCTCGCCTGCGAAGTAGTGGCGGCTGTCGTTATGCAACTCGCGCCGGCCGGAGTCGCCGTCCAGCGCGGGCGGCCCAAACGGCAGCACGGCCAACTCCGCGGCGACGGCCTCTGGAAATAGGCCCGTGAGCCGCCAGTTCCGGAAAGGCCGATCGAGACGGCGCGCCAGACCCAAGCTCGTGAGTATGCAGGCGGCGATCGGGTCACTGAGCTCAGCGCCGAGACGCTCATCTCTCTGCTCCATCGGTGAACGTCCAGCCTCGGAATCTGATTCCCGCTTATACACCGAGCCCTCATGCGGCGGCTCCTTTATCGGCGCCAGGGACGATTTCGCACCGGATCGAGCACCGGACGCTCTTCGCCCCGCGGGCCAACTAGGCTCGGAGGCCGCCCTGCGGTATGGCGGCGCGATGCGAGCGGCCGCCTTCCTCGAAGCGACCTGGCGAGCGCCGGCCGAGGTCCTCGCCGCGCTCGGCGAGCGTCCGTGGACGATCGGCTTTCTCACCGGCGACGCGGACGAAGGCTGGTCCTACGTCGCCGCCGAGCCGACGGCCGAGATCGTGCTTGCGGCCGACGACCCGCGCGATCCCCTTGCAGCGCTGGCGGAGCTCGCGGGACCTGCGCAGCCGCTGGACCCGGCGGGACCGCCGTTCCAGGGCGGGGTCGCAGGCCTCCTGAGCTACGACCTGGGCGACCGACTGGAACCCATGGAACTGCCGCGCTGCGCCGGCTGGCCGGACCTCGCCTTCGCCCGTTACGACGCCCTGCTCGCCTTCGATCATGCGCGGCGGCGGGTGATCGCCGTCGGGCGCGGCGGCGACGCCGCCTCGGCCCGGGCGCGAGCCCATGTCTCGCTAGGCTGGCTGGGCCTGCCCTCCTCGCCCGAACGCCCGCCCGGCGCGATCATCGAGCCGGATTCGCCGGCGGCCTACGAGACCGCGGTCGCCGAGGTGGTTCGCCGCATCGGCGCGGGCGAGATCTTCCAGGCCAACCTCGCCCGACGCTGGCGCGGGCGGCTGGCGCCGGGCGCGCGCCCGCTCGACCTGATGCTGCGCCTGGCGCAGTCCAGCCCCGCTCCGTTCGCCGCCTATCTGCGGCTTGCCGACCGGGCTGTCGTCTCCAACTCTCCGGAGCGCTTCCTCAGCCTCTCTCGCCATGGACAGCATCTGGTCGCCACGGCCCAGCCGATCAAAGGAACGGCGCCGCGGGGGGAGACCGCCGAAGCGGACGCCCGCTTGGCTGCGGCGTTGGCGGCTTCGGCGAAGGACCGGGCGGAGAATCTGATGATCGTCGATCTCATGCGCAACGACCTCTCGCGGGTCTGCGGCCCAGGCGAGGTGACGACGCCGGAGCTCTTCCGCCTCGCGAGCTTTCCGAACGTGCATCACCTTGTCTCGACCGTGACCGGGCGCCTCCGCCCCGGCGCCTCCGCGGTCGACCTGCTGCGCGCCGCCTTTCCGCCCGGCTCGATCACCGGCGCGCCGAAGATCCAGGCGATGAAGGTCATCGCCCAGCGGGAAGGCGCGCGCGGGCCCTTCTTCGGCGCCATGGCCTGGATCGGCGTGGACGGGGCGATGGACAGCAATGTGCTGATCCGCACCGCGGCCCTGGTGCGAGACGCAGGCGGTTGGTCGGTCGAAGCGCGCGCCGGCGCCGGCATCGTCGCCGAGAGCGATCCGCAGGCGGAACGCCGGGAGACCGAGGCGAAGATCGCCTCCCTTCTCGAAGCTCTGGGCTCAACGGGCGCCGGTCGCGGACCAGACGAGCGCCTTGATCGCGGCTAGGCCGCCTCGCGGTTCGCCGTTCCGGCGGCGCGCGCCAACGCGCGCACGATGAGGGCCGCGGCGACGGCTTTCTGCGGCGCCCAGCCCTCCTCCTGCACACAACCTTGAAGATCGAAGGTCACCCACGCCCAGCCGTCCGCTGCGGGGTGGATCTTGTATCCGAAGCACGGATCCTCAGACGAGGACATGAATGCAACTCCTTGAAGTACGGGCGATGCAGAACGACACCACCCACATTTCGTTCCTGCGAAATTTAAAGTCGGTTTTCCGACATATAGAGCAACCACGAGTTCTTTATGACGCCAACCTTGTCATTGTTCTCTTTGGTGATTGTCTGGAATTGCACTCGCTCCTGAGGGAGGTATTCTGCTCAGGTGGTCGTGTAGATATTTGAGGCGGCGCGACGCATCGGAGCCACCACTCCGGGCTTCAGTCGCTTGAGAATTGATATCGGCACGCCCGCGCGTTAACAATTTTGCGGCTGAAGCCGTGAGCACGGAGTAAGCTGGATGACGGGCCGGGTGACGCCTCGTATCGCCCCGCGTCCGCTGGACGTGGTTGTGCGCCGACTTCGCGCCGTCGCGGCGCTATCGGAGAGCGAAGTCGAGCTTCTGCGCAGCCTGGGAGACCGGCGAGAGCGGCGCATAGCTGGCGAGGAATTGGCGTCGGAAGGCGCTCAGCTCGCGCAGCCGATCTTCATCACCTCAGGCTGGGCTTGCCGGCAGCGCGTGCTGCCGGATGGCCGGCGGCAGATCTTCAACATCCTGGTGCCCGGCGACTGCGCAGGCCTCAACCAGCGTTTTGGGCCCGAGCTCTCGAGCCTTGTCGCCTTGACCACGCTGGAGACGGTCGACGCCCAGCCGATCCTGGACGCGGTGAAGACCGGCCGGGCGCCAGGCGTCGCTCGCGCTCTCGCCCTCCTGGAGGCGATGGAGCACAGGCTGCTCCTGGACCACATCGTGCGGCTAGGCCGGCAGACCGCCTACGAGCGGGTCGCCCATTTCCTGCTGGAGCTGCAACGCAGGCTGGAGCTCGCGGGCCTCGGCGACAGTCAGCGCTTTCCGCTGCCGCTGACGCAGGAGATCATGGCCGACGCGCTGGGTCTCAGCGTCGTCCACGTCAATCGCACGCTGCAGCAGCTTAGACGTGAACGGCTGATCGAACTGCGCTCCGGCGTCACCATCCTCCTCGAGCGGGAGTTGCTGGCCAGCATCGCCGACTATCGCCTGGCCGATTTCCGTGCGCCGCCCATAGCGGCCAAGCCGGCGGCGCTTCGCGATCAAGCCGTTTCGCCCGCCTGATCCAAGGTTCGGCCCTGGATGAACAGGTCCGCGTACTGCTGCCGCAGCAGGTTCTTCTGGACTTTGCCCATGGCGTTGCGCGGCAACTCGTCCACAAACAGGACGCGCTTGGGCGCCTTGTAGGGCGCCAGCCTCGCGCGGGCGGAGGCGATCAGCGCCGCCTCGTCGCCACGGCCGATGACCACCGCCACGACGCCTTCCCCAAGATCCGGATGCGGCGCGCCGATCACGGCGCTCTCGGCCACGCCCGGCAGGTCGTCGAGCACCAGCTCGACCTCCTTCGGATAGACGTTGTATCCGCCGGAGATGATCAGGTCCTTGGCGCGCCCGGAGATCCAAACGCGGCCATCCGGGTCGCGGCGGCCGACATCGCCGGTGATGAAGTATCCGTCCGCGGTGAATTCCTCCGCCGTCTTCTCGGGATTGCGCCAGTAGCCGCTGAACAGGCTCGGCCCTCGGATCTCGATCACCCCGGTCTCCTCGCCGCCGCCTATGCGCAGGTCCACACCGGGCAAGGGATAGCCGACACTGCCCGCCAGCCGCTCGCCGCTCAGCGGATTGGTGGTGATGATGGCGGCCTCGCTCATCCCGTAGCGCTCCAGGATCCGCTGGCCGGTCCGGGCCTCGAACTCGGCGAAGGTGGATTCCAGCAGCGGGGCGGAGCCGGAGATGAAGAGCCGCACGGAGGCGGTCCGCTCGCCGGTGAACTGCGAATTGGCGAGCAGCCGGGTATAGAAGGTCGGCACGCCCATCATCACCGTCGATCTCGCCAGGCCCTCCAGCACCTCGGCGTCGCCGAACTTCGGCAGCCAGACCATCGGGCAACCGCCGAGCAGAGCGCAATGCAGGGCGACAAACAGGCCATGGACGTGGAAGATCGGCAGGGCGTGCAACAGCACGTCGTCGGGCGAGAAACCCCAGGCCTGGTAGAGCGCCAAGGCGTTGGCGGCCAGCGCGCCGTGGCTCAGCATGGCGCCCTTCGAGCGGCCGGTCGTGCCGCTGGTGTAGATGATGGCCGCCAGGTCCGAGGCGGCGCGGGCGACGGTCTCGGCCAAAGGCGCCGCCGGAGCGCCCGCGAGAAACGCCGCCGGGTCGGTGATCAGCAGCTTCGGCTCGGCGTCGGCGCGGAAATAGTCGACCTCGGCGGCCGTGTAGGCCGGGTTGAGCGGCAGGAAGACCGCGCCCGCCTTCAGCACGCCGAGATAGAGCATGACGCTCTCGACGCTCTTCTCCGCCTGCAGCGCCAGCCGGTCGCCCGCCTCGACACCCTCGGCCGCGAGGCGAGCGGCGATGCGGCCGGCGCCCGCCTCCAGTTCGCGGTAGCTGACGAATGAACCGTCGCTAAGCAGGAAGCAGGGCCGGCTACGGTCTTCGGGAAAGCGCGCGGCGAGCAGGTCGTAGAGGTTCGCGGACATGGAGGATGGTTAGCGAAGACGGCGGGCGGCTGCAAAGCCTGAACGCCCCCTCCGTCTCGGCGCGTGCAGCGGGGGAGCTGTCCGCGAAGCGGACTGAGGGTGCGTTCGCCCTATCCCGTATTCCTCAGCCCAGCCGCCACCCCGTTGATGGTGAGATGGATGCCGTTGCGGACGGCTTCGCTGGCGTCGCCGGCGCGCAGCCTGCGGATCAGCTCGATCTGCAGGTGGTTCAGCGGATCGATGTAGGGCAGCCGGGCGCGAATGACGGCGGCCAGGTCCGGGTTCTTGTCGAGCAGCGCGCTCTGGTTGGTGATCCGCAGCACCGCGTCGACCGTACGCTGCCACTCGGCGCGGATCTGGCCGAACACCGCGTCGGCGAGCGCCGGATCGGGCACCAGGCTGGCGTAGCGGCCGGCGATCGCCAGGTCGCTCTTAAACAGCACCATCTCCATGTTGGAGAGGGTGGCGGCGAAGAAGGGCCAGCTTTCGGCGAGCTCGGCCAACGCCTCCAGCGGCACGCCGCCGTCCTTCACCGCCGAGCCGAATCCGTACCAGCCCGGCAGCATGGCGCGCGACTGCGACCAGGAGAACACCCAGGGGATCGCCCGCAGCGCGCCGAGCGTGCGGCTCGATTGGCGCGACGTGGGGCGGCTACCGATGTTCAGGTCGGCGATCTCGCTGATCGGGGTGGCGGCGTAGAAATAGTCCACGAAGCCGGGGATCTCGACGATCTTGCGATAGGCGGCGAAAGAGGCGGCGGCGAGCTTCTCCATGGCCTCGCCCCGGCCTTCGCCGAGTTCGTCGGCGGGCGGTCGGCGGAGCGAAGCCAGCACCACGCCGGCGGTGAGCGTCTCCAGGCTCTGCCGCGCCAGCTCGGGATCGGCGTATTTGTTGGCGACCACCTCGCCCTGTTCGGTGATGCGGATGCGGCCGCCCACGGTTCCCGACGGCTGGGCGAGCAGCGCCTCGAAGCTCGACCCGCCGCCGCGGCCGACCGCCCCGCCACGGCCATGGAACAGCTGCAGCTTCAGCCCCTCGCCCCGGACGACCTCGGCCAGCTCCCGCGACGCCTTGAACAGCTCCCAGGTGGAGGTGAGATAGCTGCCGTCCTTGTTGGAGTCGGAGTAGCCGATCATCACCTCCTGCAGGCCGGGCGCCTTCAACAGCGCGCGGATCAGCGGGATGTCGAGATAGCGGCGCATGGTGTCGGCCGCGGCCCGCAGGTCCTCGATGGTCTCGAACAGCGGTTCGGCGAAGACCTCGGTCCGCGGCGGATCGCCCGGCGCATAGAGGCCGACCTCCTTGAGCAGGATGTAGACCTCCAGCAGGTCCGAGACCGAGGTGGTGTTGGAGACGATGTAGGCCCGGACTGAGCCTGAGCCGTAGCGCCGCTTGACCTCGGCCGCGGCGGCCAGGACGCCGAGCTCGCGCCGGGTCTCCTCGGAGTAGCTGGCGTAGGGCGAAGCGAGCAGCCGGCCGTGGGCCAGCTCGCGCAGCAGCAGCTCGCAACGGCCGGCCTCGTCGAGGGCGGCGTAGTCGTCGCACACGCCGGCGACCTTGAAGAGCTCGGCCGTGACGCGTTCGTGGATCGCCGAGTTCTGGCGCATGTCCAGGGTGGCGAGATGGAAGCCGAAGATGTCGACGGCGCGGATCAGTTCCGGCAGGGGCCCGCGCTCGAAGGCCTCGCCCAGCTGGCTCTTCAGCGAGCCCAACAGAACCGTGAGGTCGGCCTTGAAGGCGTCGGGAGTCTCATACGGGTCGCGCTCTACGCTGGCGGGCCTGGGCGGGCTCTCTCCGGTGAGCTCCCGATAGGTGGCCGCCAGCCGCGCGTATATGCCGGTCAGCGCCAGCCGATAGGGCTCGTCGGCCCGTTGCTGCGAGGGGTCCTTGGCGCGCTGCGCCAGGTTCATCAGCCCCGGCGTCACCGGCGCCAGCTCCGCCGAGATGGAAAGCTCCGCGCCCAGTTCGTGGATCGCGTCGAGATAGAGCTGCAGCGCCGCCTTGGACTGCCAGCGCAGCGCCTGCCGCATTACGTCGGCCGTCACCAGCGGATTGCCGTCCCGGTCGCCGCCGACCCAGGAGCCGACCTTGAGGAAGCTGGCGAGGTCCTCGACGCCCAACAGCTCTCCCCAGTGGGCGTAGAGCCTCGGCAGGACGGTCAGGAAGCTGCGCTCGAAGAAGGAGACGGCGTTCCAGATCTCGTCGTCGACGGCGATCTTCACCCGGCGCAGCAGGCGCGTGCGCCAGAAGATCGAGACCTGGCGGATCAGCTCGCGCTCCACCGCGCCGCGCTCGCCCTCGCTCGAAGCGGAATCCAGACGGTCCAGCTCGCGGGTGACGGCGCCCTCGCGGTCGAGGACGCTCTTGCGGCGCACTTCGCTCGGGTGTGCGGTGATCACCGGCGCGATCAGGGCGCAGCCCAACAGCTCGCGCACAGCCGACGCGTCGATCCCTTCGGCGTGCAGGGTGCGCAGCGCGCCGGCCAGAGTGTCGGGGCGCATGTCGCCGGCGCGCCCGCGGCGGCGCTGGACGTGGTCCTCGGCGATGTTGGCGATCTGCAGGAAGCAGGCGAAGGAGTGGGCGAAGCGCACGGTTTCGGCGAGGCTCAGGGCGGCCAGCCGTTCGCCCATCAGGCGGGCGGCCTGCGGGGTCCCCTCGCGATGGAAACCCACCGAGGCGCGGCGGATCTCCTCGATCTGGTCGAACACCGCTTGGCCGTCCTGGGCTCGGATCACGTCGCCGAGGACGCGGCCGAGGTAGCGGACCGCCGAGCGTAGCTGGTTGGGCAGCGGCTGGGTCATGCGCTGCACAGAACGCCAGCCGCGCGACAACGTCACCTGGTTTTCGGCATCACGGCTCGCCCAAGGCGGATTGCTGGCTTAAATGACGACCCATGAGCCCTGAGGAGTCACTGGCGCGGATCCGGCGCTACGACCGCCGATTGAGGGCCTTCGCGCGCATCTTCGATCCGCCGCTCTACGGCGAGACGGCCGATGGGCCGACCTTCGCGGTCAAGGACCTGATCGACGTGGCGGGCGTGCCGACCGGAGGCGGCGGCCGAACGCCGCTCGATCCCAGCCCGCACGTACACGCCACCGTGGTGGAGCGTCTTCTGCAGGCGGGCTGGACCGCGGTCGGCAAGACCCACACGGTCGAACTCGCCTTCGGCGCCTGGGGTACGAACGACGCGCTCGGCGCGCCGTGGAACCCCTGGGACGCCCAGACGCATCGGGCCCCGGGCGGATCCTCCTCCGGCTCTGCGGTGGCGGTCGCGGCGGGGCTGTGCGACGCGGCGCTGGGCAGCGACACCGGCGGTTCGGTGCGGATCCCGGCGGCGCTGTGCGGCGTCGTGGGACTGAAGCCGGGCCGCGGGCTCGTCAGCCTGAAGGGGGTCCATCCCTTGAGCCCGGCGCTCGACACCGTCGGCGTCCTCGCCGGCGACGTGGCCACCGCCGCGCGCATGCTGGGCGTGATCTCCGGGCCCGACGAGGCCGAGGCCGACCGCGCGCCGTTCGACGCCGACGAAGCGCTGAACCTGGAGGTGCGCGGCCGCCGCCTGGCCGCGAGCCCGCCCGAGCAGCTGGGCGTCTCGACGGAGGTCGGCCGGCTCTACCTCGAGGCGATCGAGGCCCTGCGCGGGCTGGGCGTCGTCGTGGAGATGGTCAAGCCGCTTCCCGCGCTGGAGGATTCCTTCGCGACCAACGGCCTGATCATGGCGGGGGAAGGCTGGCGCTGCTGGCGCAACTGGATCCTCGCCCACCGGCGAGAGATGGATCCTTGGATCGTGCGACGCTTCGAGGCCGGGCGCGGCTTCACCGATCAGCATCTCCGTCAGGCCCGCGCCCAACGCGCGGCCGACCAGGCCGCCTTCAACGACTGGATCGCCCCCTACGACGGGCTGCTCTCGCCCACCTGCCCCTTCGTCGCCCCGCCGCTGATCGAGATCGACGAGGCGGCCTCGCCGCTCTCTCGCCAGACGCGCGCGGCCAACTATCTCGACCTGCCGGCGATCACCGTCCCCTGCGGCCTGACCCCCGCAGGCCTGCCGGTCGGCTTCCAGGTGCTCGGCAAGCCGCGCGACGAGGCCCTGGTCGTGGCGATGGCGGCCGCCTTCGAGCGCGTCTCCGGCTGGAGCGGCCGCCGCCCGGACCTCAGCGGCTTCGAGAGCTAGTAAGAGCCCCGTCGCGCGAGCACAGCCGGGATGGTGCAGGCCAGGATGTAGGCGTCCAGCTTCAGGCACCGGCGATGGGCGTAGACGCTGTCCAGGGCCACGCGGGTTCGGTAGCTGGTGTCGTTGCGCCCGCTCACCTGCCAAAGCCCAGTGATGCCGGGCTTGACGGCGCAGTAGTCGCTGAAACGGCGGCCGTACTTGACGACCTCCGCCTCCACGATCGGGCGCGGCCCGACCAGGCACATGTCGCCGCGCAGCACGTTGAGGAGCTGCGGCAGCTCGTCGAGGCTGGTCTTGCGCAGGAAGGCGCCGAGCCGCGTCACGCGCGGGTCGTTGCGCAGCTTGTGGTCTAGCTCCCATTCCGCGCGAGCCTCCGGATCCTCGGCTAGCAAGGCCGCGAGGCGTTCCTCGGCGTCGACCGCCATGCTGCGGAACTTGAGGCAGTAGAAGGTGCGGCCGTTCTGGCCGATCCGCCGGTGGGCGAAGAGTATAGGACCGCCGTCCTGCACATAGACGGCCGCCGCGATGAGGGACATCAGCGGCGAGAAGAATATCAGCGCAAGCGTTGCGACGACGATGTGCATTAAGGACGTCAGGATCTCGTCTGCGGAACGTCCCTCATCGGGACGCGCGGAACGGTGCGCTGACGTGTCAGCAAGTGCGATACCAGGCATTTCAGACTTCGGAAGCAAACTGACGAAGGGAAGCTTCGTCATGACCGGGCGATCAACTCACGGCCACGTTTCGCAGTTCCGCCCCATGACGGAAATTCAACCAGGGCGGCTTCCGGCCAGGTCTGCACGCGCCGAAGAGCGAGATCGACCGCCGCCTGGGCGGCGTTGCGGCAGGGATCGGCCCCGCCGGCCACGGTGACACCGTCCTGGTCATAGACGCTCCAGCGCCAACCTTCTTCGTCTTGGGAGAGCGAGTAAGCAAAACACGCGGCGCCATGCGCTTGCATGAGGAACCTCCTGGCGATCCACGCCCCAACACCCCCCGGCCTTGGAAGTTGCGTCTCGAACGTCACATCTTCGCAACTGCAACATGGCGGAAGCAGGGCGAACCAACCGGCGCCGCCGTGAGTTGAGCTCCAGCTTGCTTTTGCTGGAGCGTCCAATCGTGCCCTATGTGAATTCCCGCGGCGTTCCGATGCCGGAAAGCGCCACGCCGACATCCAACGTCTATGGAACGAATTCGGGCGGCGAGACCCTCACCGCGCCAGCGGGGCCCTCTGCGGTGGACTCGGGAGGCGGTCCGAACGACCTGCTGATCGGCTCGTCCGGAGACAACATCTTCTACATCCGGGACGGAAGCGACCGGGTTCAGGTCGCAGACGGCCTGCCCGGGGTGAAGTCGATCGTCGCCTACACCAGCTACACCCTGCCGGCCAACGTGCAGAACCTCTCGGTCAGCGGCAACTTCAGCTACGCCGTCGGCAACGCCCTGCCCAATCTGATCGTGGGCCAGAACGGGCCGGAGCAGTTGTACGGCGGCGCCGGCGACGACGTCCTGGTGGGGGCCGGGAACGGCACGAGCTTCATCGTGGCGGCCGGCGAAGGCAGCGACGCCATCTACAACTTCAGCTCAAGCGACACGATCCGGCTGATCGGCTCGAACTTCCACGCCTTCGCCGAGGTCCAGGGGGCGATGCGCCAAGCCGGCGCCGACGTCGTCCTGCAGATCGATCCCTCGGAGACGCTTACGATTCGCAACGTCAGCGCCGGACAGCTGACGAGCAACAACTTCCTGCTGCCGCTGGACCGCTCGAAGCTCGGCGCGGTCACCTTCAACGACGACTTCAACAGCCTGCAGCTCTACGACCCCGCGACGGGCGCCGGCCTGTGGCGGCCCAACTTCGGCGGAGACCCGACCCAGGCCGCCAACTACCAGTTGCCCCAGAACGGCGAGCAGCAGGTCTACACCGCCCCCGACTTCCAAGGGACGGCGGGACATCCGCTGGGCTACAATCCGTTCAGCATTTCGGGCGGCGTGCTGACCATCACCGCCGAGAAGCTTGCGCCGCAAGATTCGCCGCAGGCGTTCGGCGCCACCTACTCCTCGGGGCTGCTCGCGACGCGCGGCATCTTCGAGCAGAAGTACGGCTACTTCGAAACCCGCATGGCCATCCCAAACGCCAAGGGAACCTGGCCCGCCTTCTGGATGGTCCCCGACCCGAACGGTCGCGGGGTCGAGGCCGACATCGCCGAGAACATCGCGATCGACACCCGCGTGGACCACGTCCGAGCCTACGACGGCCAGGTCGCGGCCTACGCCGACGCCCTGAAGATCGGCGATCCGAGCGGCTTCCACACCTACGGCATGCTGTGGACGCCTCAGACGGTCACCTTCTACTACGACGACGTCGCGGTATACCGCGCCCCCACGCCGGCGGGCTGGACCGCCCCGATGTACATGATCGTCAACATGGCGATCGGCGGCTATGGCGGCCCTCCGGATGCGGCCGCCTTTCCAGCCTCGATGCAGGTCGACTACGTGCGGGCCTACGCCCTGGGCGACGGCTCCACCGTGGTCACCGGGGGCCAGGACGTCCCGCTCTACGGCACGGCCGGGCCCGACAACATGGTCGCCCCCGCGACTGGCGGCTGGCTGCAGGGGCTCGCCGGCGCCGACACCCTGGTCGGCTCCGCCGCGCGCAACACGCTGATGGGCGGCGACGGCGCCGACAGCATCCTCGGCGGGGCGAACTTCAACCGGGTGAACGGCAACACCGGCGACGACGTGATCGTCGGCCGCTCGACCGTCGGCGACTGGCTGCTGGGCGGCCAGGGAGCCGACCGCATCGACGCGACACAGTCCCAAGGCCACAACATCCTGAACGGCAACATCGGCGCCGACACCGTGATCGGCGGACCTGCCGGCGACACCCTGCGCGGCGGTCAGGACAACGACCTGATCATCGGCGGCGCGGGGCCGGACTGGATCTCGGGCGACCGCGGAACCGACACCGTCACCGGCGGCGCCGGAGCGGACATCTTCCATCAGTCGCCAGGCGGGACGAGCATCGTCACCGACTTCAACCTGGCGCAGGGGGATCGCGTGCTGCTGGACCATGGCGCGCAGTACTCCGCCCAGCAAGCCGGGGCGGACGTGACGGTCAGCCTCGCAGGCGGCGGACAGCTGATCCTGCAGCAGACGCAGCTGTCGTCGCTGAGCGGCGCCTGGATCGTGGTGGCCTGAATTTCCTCGATTTCTCGCCGAATCCGCCCGTAGCCACGCTTTCAGGGAACGTGCGCCCCGGGAAGGGAGTTGGTGATGCGTGGCGTCCTGGTGCGGCGCCGCGAAATCGTCTGGTCGCGATTTAGAGGTCATAACATGCGCAGGCGTCTGCCCTCGCTAACCGCCGCGGCGTTGATCGCGCTGAGCGGCGCCCCCGCCTTGGCGGCATCGACACAGATGCCGCCGCCCGATGCGAAGATGGAGATGAAGGTCGACGGCGCCTACCGCATCGGCCCGCTCGACACCCTCGACGTCAACGTCTCCCAGGTCGAGGAGATGTCCAAGCCTGTGCAGGTGGACACCGCCGGCAACATCCTCATGCCGCTGGTGGGCGAGATGCGCGCCGCCGGGCGCACGCCGTCCGAGCTGTCTGACGACATCGCCACGGCGCTGAAGAAGAAATACATGAAGGACCCGCAGGTCGTGGTCTCGGTGAAGGAGGCCCAGGGCCAGAAGATCACCGTCGACGGCGCCGTGCAGCAGCCCGGCATGTACTCGCTGAACGGACCGACCACGCTGATGCAGGCGGTCTCGATGGCCAAAGGCGCAGACCCGAAGTTCGCCAACGTCAAGCGGGTGGCGATCTTTCGCACGGTCGACGGCCAGCGCCGCAGCGCCTTCTACGACCTGACGCAGATCCGCACCGGCAAGGCCGAGGATCCCCGGGTCTACGGCAACGACATCGTCATCGTCGACGAGTCCGGGTCCAAGAGCTTCTTCAACAATTACTCCGGTGGTTTCGGCAGCGCGCTCGGCTTCCTGGGCATGCTGATCCGTCCGTGGTGACCCGTAGGCGGGCAGGCGGCGCCTCGTTCGCGCTTCGCCGAGGCGTTCGAGGAACCGCCCTGCCCGGCCCGGGTTATTGGCGACGCTAGTTTCTGAAATTCCGGTGGGGCCGCGGGGCCCGGAGAGGAACGCGCGATGACGGGGGACCCCAGGTCCACACGCGCGAGTTCACCCAAGGCGCAGAGCCTTCGGACGCCCCGTCCTGCTGCAACGTCGAACGCAGGTCAAACATGAACACACTCGTTCCCGTCGATCACGCGATGCCGGCGCCTCCGGGCCAGGCCTTCCGGCCCATCGAACCCGAGCGGATGCATCTTCGGCAGCTGTTCGGCTTGCTGCTGCAGCGCGCCAGGCTCGGCCTGGGCGTGGCCGCCATCGTCTTCGTGCTGGTGCTCGCGGCGTTCGCGCTGAAGACCCCAACCTACGCTGCGAGCGGCTCGGTGGTCGTCGATCCCAAGCAGCAGAACATGGCCAGCGCGAACCAGCAGCCGACCGGCCTGCCGCCTGACACCAGCGCCGTCGACACCCAGGTCGAGGTTCTCCGCTCCCCAGCCCTCGCCGAGGCCGTCGTGCGCCGGCTGCAACTGTACAACGATCCCGAATTCAACCCCGACATGCGTCCCGGCCTGTTCGGCGATCGTGAAAAAACCCCGATCGCCAACCCGGACACGCGCGTGATCGCGCGCACGACCAACGCCCTGATGATGCATACCTGGGCGCGCCGCGCCGGGCTGACCTACGTCATTCAGGTGGGCGCGAGCTCGACCTCGCCGCAGAAGGCCTCCCTGCTCGCCAACACCATCATGGACACCTACCTGAAGCGCCAGCTCGACGCCAAGCTGGCCACGGTCACGCGCGCCAACAAGGAGCTCGGGATGAGCCTGGAGAAGATGCGCCAGGACGCCGAGGTCGCCGAAGCGCGGGTGCAGCAGTACAAGAACGCCAACGGCCTGTTCAGCGCCGAGGGCGCGACCATGGCCGAGCAGGAAGTCTCCACGCTCAACCAGCAGGTCGCGATCGCCAAGGCCGAGGCCGCCGAGAAGCGCGCCCGCCTCGCCGCAGCCCAGGCGCAGCTGCGCAACGGCAACGGCGGCGCCGACGTCGGCGCAGCGCTGGGCTCGGAGACCGTCAAGGAACTGCGCAAGCGCGAGGCCGAGCTTTCGGTCAAGCTCGCCCAGCTGCAGACCGACTTCACGCCGGAATATCCCGAGGTGAAGCGCACCAGCGCCGAACTGCGCGACATCCGCGTCCAGATCCAGAGCGAGATCAACCGCATCCTGTCGAGCCTGCGCGCCGAAGCGCAAGCCGCCGCCGGCCGCGAGTCGTCCCTGATCGGCAGCCGCGGCGTGGCCCAGGGCGGCCTCGCCGCCAATGGCCAGGCGCAGGTCGGCCTCTTGGCCCTGCAGCAGCGCGCCGACGCGGCCAAGCAGATCTACGAAGCCTATCTGAACCGCGCCAAGGAAGTGGCCGCCGAGGGCAGCCTGCAGCAGGCGGACGCCACCATCAACTCCGGGGCGCAGATCCCGACCGTGCCGGCCTCGCCCAATATGCGGCTGGGCGCGGCGATCGCCCTGCTCGCCGGCCTGATCGCGGCGGCGGCGGCGATGCTGATGGCCGAGTTCTGGGACAAGCACCTGCGCTCACGGCTGGACGTCGAGCGCGAGCTGGGCGTGCCCTTCGCGGGCGTGCTGCCGGACTTCCGTTCCGTCAAGCCCAAGGGCCTGCGCGGCGCCGCAGCCGAACCCGCGGAATACCTGGTGAGCCATCCCTTCTCCGGTTTCGCCGAGGCTTTCCGCAACCTGCGCGCCTTCCTGATGGTCAGCGCCCGCGGCGACGACGCCAAACTGATCGCCATCACCTCGGCCGTGCCGCGCGAAGGCAAGAGCCTGACCTCCTTCTGCCTCGCCCGGACGCTGGCCTTGTCCGGATCGAAGGTCGTGCTGGTCGACTGTGACCTTCGCCAGCGCGGCGCGACCAAGCTGTCCGGTCACCAGGACGTCGGCCTGGTCGAGGTGGTGCAGGACAAGGTGCCGCTGAGCGAGGCGCTGATCCACGATCCCAAGTCGAACTGCTACGTCCTGCCGGCGGCCGGCAAGTCGGTGCCCTACGACCTCTTCTCCAATCCGGAGACGGACGAAGTGCTGCGCCAGCTCTGCGACGACTTCGACTATGTGATCCTGGACGCCCCGCCGATCCTCGGCGTCGCCGATGCGCGGATCCTGGCGGCCAAGGCCGATCGCGTCCTCTACCTGGTGCAGTGGAACAAGACGCCGTTGCGCGCCGCCCAGTCGGCGGTGGACATCCTGCAGGAGTGCGGCGCCAACGTCGCCGGAGCGCTGCTGACCAAGGTCAACGTCAAGGGCCAGGCGCGCTACGGCTACGGCGACTCCAGCGACTACTACGGCTACTTCAAGAACTACTACATCGCCGCGGCCTGACCGGAGCCTCGCCATGGGTCGCAGCCGTCCAATTTCGGAGCGCCGGGCGTCCCCCCGGCGCTCCGGCCTCGCCCTCCTGGGAGTCGTCGTGGCGCTGGGCCTTGCCGCCTGCCTGAGGGCGGCGCAGCCCGCCGAGGCCGCCGCCGGCGCCGGGCCGTTGAAGCAGGCGCCCGACGGCCGGCCGCTGGTCCTGACCTTCGCCGACGAGTTCGACGGCTTCCGGCCCTGGCGCGGCGGCCACGGGGTCTGGCGCACCGTCTACAAGGACGGCAAGCACGCAGATCCGCTGGAATTGCGCACCTTGCGCGGCAACAGCGAGCTGCAGCTCTACGTCGATCCCGGCATCCTGCTGAAGACGCCGGCCAGCACGGCCGAAGCTCCCGCGCTGAACCCCTTCGTGACGCGCGGCGGAATGCTGGACCTGGTGGCCCGGCCGGCGCCGCCGGGACTTTCCGCGCAATTGGGCGGGTACCGCTATTTCTCCGGCCTGATCTCGAACCAGCCGGTCTTCTCCCAGACCTACGGCTACTTCGAGATGCGGGCCAAGCTGCCGCGCGGCAAGGGCCTGTGGCCGGCCTTCTGGATGCTGCCCGCCGATCTCAGCTGGCCGCCCGAAATCGACATCATGGAAAGCATCGGCGACCCCGGCGTCTACTGGACCACGGCGCATTACCAGGGCGGCAAAACGCCGGAATCCAAGCACGCCATCGACCCTGACGCCTTCCACACCTTCGCGGTGGCCTGGGATCGCAAGGAGCTGGTGTGGTTCCTGGACGGCCGTGAGGTGAACCGCCAGCCCACGCCGCCCGACATGCACAAGCCCATGTACATGGTCGCCAACCTCGCCGTCGGCGGCGTCTGGCCGGGCTCGCCGGACGCCTCGACGACCTTCCCGGCGCGGATGACGATCGACTACATCCGCGCCTACCGGTTCGCGCCATGAGCGCCTCCTGGGAAACCTTCGGCCGCCCCGCGCTGCGGCCGCGCCGGATCCGCGGCGGGGAGATCCCGACGCCCAGCGGCGTCAGCTGGCGCGAACAGCAGCGCCAGGCGCGGGCTCAAGCGGACGCCAGCCGCAAGGCGGCCGCCCAGCAGGGGCGCATGGCCGAGGCGCCGAGCTTCGGCTTCCATATCGGCCGGCTCTGGGTGGACGGTGACGCGCTCTTCGCCTTCGCCCTCTTCCTGCCCATGGCCTATCTGGTGCAGTTCGGCACGGTTGGGGCGGCGATGATCGCCGGCCTCACCCCAATCTATCTGTTCTGCCGCCGCAACCAGCTCGAGCGCGCCCTGGCGCCCCGGCTGTTCCTCTACGCCTTCCCGGCCTTCGCCCTCTTCTCGGCGGTCTGGTCGGACGTGCCTGCAGAGACCCTCAAGTATGCGCTCGAGCTTTGGGTGACGGTCACCGCAGCCCTCCTGCTCTCCTCAGCCCGGAACCAGCGCGCAGTCATCAAGGCGATCGCGCTCGCCTTCCTGATCTATGTGATCGACGCCCTGCTCACCGGCCGCCAGGTCGTGGTGGGGGTTGGCGCCGGCGGCATGGCTTTCTCCGGCCTCACCCAGTCCAAGAACCTGATGGCGGAGATCGCCTCCACCGGCGTGATCGCTTCCCTCGCTGTGGTCTTCATGTCGCTGCGCTGGCGCGAGTGGGGCTGGATGGCCTTGTTCGGCGTGGGCGCGGCGGTGGAGCTCTATTGCGTCCTGGTCACGCGCTCGGCGGGCGCGCTGATGGGACTTGTGCTGGCGCTCGTCCCGCTCCTGGTGCTGAGCCTCCTGGTGTCGTCCGGGCGGCCGCTGCGGGCCTGGCTCACCGGCGCCGTGGCGCTGAGCATGGCGGTGGTGGCTCTCAACCTGCGCGCCATCATCGCCGGCGTGATCGCCTTCGGCGCCGACGCATTCGACAAGGACCCGACGCTGACGGGCCGCACCTACCTGTGGTACCGCGCGGCCGACCTGATCCATGAAAATCCGCTGCTCGGGCGCGGCTACTTCTCGTTCTGGCGGCAGGGTAACACCGACGCCGAGGGGCTGTGGCGCTACGCCGGCATCGTCGACCGGGGCGGCTTCAACTTCCACAACACCTTGATCGACCTGCTGGTCACGGTCGGCTGGCTGGGCGCGGCCGTGGTGATCGGGACGGTGCTGATCGGCTTGATCGCGCTGATCCGCCGGTTCATCACCCGACCGACCCTGCCGCTGGTGTTCTGGACCTCGATCCTGCTTTACCAGCTCGCACGCACGCCGATCGAGACGATCGGCATACAACCCTTCTTCTTCTCCACGACCCTCGCCTTCGCCGCGATGGGCTCCGCGTTCGGCCGGCTGCCGCCGCCGAGAGCCGCTCACCGCCCGGTCCGCACGGCCGTTCCGGTGCAGGTCTGGCCCGTCGACTACGCCTCGGACGCCTGGGCGAACCCTCGGCTGGCGCCCGCCCGCGGCTCGCTGCGGCTGCTGCGTCCCGGCAAGGACGAAGAATGAACCGCAGCGTCGGTCTGGCGCGGGACCTGCGCGCGCGCCTGCGATCCCACCGCACCTCCCTGGGCGCGCTGGCCGTCAGCGGCGCCGGCGTGGTGCGGCTGGCGTTCCAGCTCGCCGTCCTGCCGATCCTCGCCCGGCTCGTCGGCCCCTCGGAGTACGGCCTGGTCGCGCTCGCCCTGCCCTTCATCATGATCGCCAACGTGCTGGCCGACGGCGGCCTTGTAGGCGCGCTCGCCCGCACCCAGGACGCGACGCGGCGCATGGAATCGACGATCTTCTGGGTCTCCAGCGGGATGGGCCTGGCGCTGACGCTGCTCATCTGCGCGGCGGCCTATCCGATCGGCCTGATGATGCGCGAGCCGCGGCTGCCGGCCCTGATCATGGCCCTGTCGCCCATCCTGCTGCTGAACGGGCTGAGCGTCGTCTCCAACGGTCGGATCATCCGCGAGCGCCGCTTCTCGGTCTACGCCGGCGGGGACCTGATCGCCACGCTGGCGGGCGCGGCGACCGCCCTGCTGGCGGCGGCGAACGGCCTGGGCGCCTGGGCGTTGGTGGCGCAACAGCTGGTGCTTTGGACCTGCAAGCTCGCCTGGGTCAGCCTCAAGGGGCAGGCCCGGATCAGCTTCGTGTTCAGGCCTGCGGAGGTGCGCGAGGCCCTGCTGTTCGGCGTCAAGAGCGTCGGCTCGGTGATCGCCGACTTCTGCTCGCGCAACGCCGGCAACATGATCATCGGCGCGGTGCTGGGCGCGACCGCGCTCGGCTACTACGCCATGGCCTACCAGGTGATCCGCATCCCGGACATGCTTATCTCCGGCCCGCTTTACCTGTACATCTTCACCGCCATGTCCCGCGTCGCCCATACCGGCGACGCGATCGCGGCCAGGGGCCTGAGCAAGGCCGGGCTCTGCCTCGCCGCCGCCATCCTGGCTCCGCTCTTTTGCGGCCTCGCCCTGGTCGCGGATATGGCCGTCCGCCTGCTCCTCGGCGCCAAGTGGCTGGGCGCGATCGGCCCGCTGTGCTGGCTGGCGCTGGCGGGGTTCGGCTTTTGCCTCTGCTCGATGATCGCGGCCATGCTGAACGGCATGGGCCGCGCGGGACTGCAGCTGCGGCTTTCGGTGACCCTGGGCGGCGTCAGCATCGTCGCCCTCGCCGCCTCGGCGCAGTTCGGCATCACTCCCGCCTCGGCGGCGATGGCCATCGGCGTAATCCTCGTCACCGGCTACTGCCTCGATCAGTTGGCGCGCCATGTGGACGCCCCGCGCCTGGAGCTCCTGGCGGCGTTTGCGCCGGCGGCGGCGGGCTGCGCCGGGCTGGCGGCGGCCGTCATCGCCGTGCGCATCGTGACGCGGACCGAGCCCGAGGCGGTTCGCCTGGTCGCCAGCGTGCTCGCCGGCGCGGCCGCCTATCTGGCCATTCTTTGGAGCGTGAGCCGGCGGCGGCTTATCGAAGGTTTCCGCGCCTTCGCCAGCGCTCAGGGCGACGCGCCGGCCGATAGGCGAGCCGCCGCTTCCAGCGCGGAGACCACAGCGGCGTCGCTGGCCTGATCGCAGTCAAGCGTCCGCCGATCAGGCTTTGCGCTCAGAGCCTCGTCGAATGCATTGGATCAAAGATGTTTTAGGCGAGCGCCGGACCAGGGACCTGGCCGGTGCGGGTCTTGAACCATGCCCCCAGCCGCTTCAGGCGCGCTTCGATGGGCATGGTGAGGAGCGGCCAGACGCCCGGCTTCGCCAGGGCTAGGCCTAGCGCGGGCGCGGGCTTGCGCGCCTTGAGCTGACCGATGATGCGGTCGTAGACCAGGGCCCGCTCCAGCGATCGGGTGCGCGCCCGCTGCTGGTGCAGAACGGCCGCGTCGTGTCGCGAGAACTCTTGGGCCAGGCTGCCGTCGGCGGCCATCATGGCCAGGATGTGATCGCGCTCCATGACCTGCGAGATCGATCCGCCGTGCTTGCGGTAGCGGTAAAGCGGCAGGGGCTCCAGGCGCATGGCCGCGCCCGCCAGCAGCATGCGCAGCACGAGGTCGTAGTCCTCGCCGATCCTCAGGATCTCGCGGTAGCGCAGTGGACCCAGGCGCTCCGCGCGGAACAGGGGCTTTAGATAGCCGAACGAGGGCGCGCGGGCGTACATCCGGCTGGCGGCGACATAGTCGGCGAGGGTGATCCAGCGCGGCGCCAGGTGCTTGCGAAGCGGCAGGAAAGGCCGCGCCGCCGCCAGCCCGCGCTCGTCGAACACCATCAGGTTGTCGACCACCAGATCGGCCCCATCCTCTTCGCCGCGCGCGACGAGGCGCTCCAGGCGATCGTCGGCCATCAGATCGTCGGTGTCGAAGACCGCGATCCAGCGCCCGCGGGCATGCTCCAGCCCGCGATTGCGCGCCGCCGCCGGGCCGCCGTTGCACTCCTGGACGATCACCCGCACCCGTGGATCGCCCGCCGTCGCCCGGCGGATGAGCTCGAGGCTCTGGTCCGTGGACGCATCGTCGACGATGATGAGTTCGAGGTCTTCCAAGGTCTGCTCGAGCACCGAGCGGATCGCCGCGGCCAGGAAGCGCGCACCGTTGAAATTCGCCGCGACGACCGAGACGAGCGGCCGCGCCAGGGTCATGAGGCGGCGTGCCTCGAAGGCGCCGGCAGGTCTCCGGCGAACCTCTGGCTGGCGTGCGTGATCAGCCGCATCCAGAAGCCCGCCGACCACGCCAGATGCATGATCATCGCCGCGGGCCCGGACAGCGCGACCGCCGGATCCCTCGTCCGCGCGGCCAGGACGAGGCCGAAGGTCAGACAGGCGACCATCCAGACAAGGGCCGGCAGCAGCAGGATGGGTGCGAGCGGGGAAAGCAGCGCGCCCATGGCGGCCGGCGCGACCGCAAGCGGCAGAGCCTGGCGCATCTTCAGCGCGGTGGAATGCTTCAGCACCGTCCGCGCACGGCCGGCGCCGTAGCTGAGATACTGCTTCCAAAGCGCCCGCGGGGCGCCTCGCGGGAAGTAGCGGATGCGAACCTTGTCGGTCAGCCAGATCTTCCCCCCCTGCTGCGCCAGGCGCACGTCGAGCTCGGCGTCCTCGTTATGGCTGAAGGTTTCGTCATAGCCGCCGACGGCCTCGAAGGCCGCCACTTCCAGCAGCGCATGGTGCCCGTGGTCGACCCACTGGGCCTCGCTCGCGCGACGGTGCGCAGAACCGCCGGCGCCCAGAAGCGAGTTCTGCGCCGCCGCGACCGCCCGTTGAAAGGCGCCTTCGCCCACCGTGTCCATTGACACCACCACAGCCGTCGCCTCGGTTCGGCGCGCCTCGCTGACCAGGGTCGAGACATAGTTCGGCGGATAGTCGGCATGGGCGTCGACGCGCACGAGCCAGGCCCGGCCGCCGGCCGCGCTCGCTGCGGCGCAGTTGACGCCGGCGCTCTGCAGGCGGCCGGGATTGTGGATCAGCCGCACCCGCGGGTCGCGGCGGGCGATCTCCCGGACAATTTCGCGGGTCCCGTCGACAGAGCCGCCGTCCGCCACCACGACGAGCGGATCGATGAGCCCGTCGTCGGCGAGCACCTGCTCGATCACCCGGCCGACCACCGCGGCCTCGTTCAAGGTCGGAATGACGATCAGCGCACGGCGGAGCGCGGCCGCCTCGGCGCGCACATCCAGCACCTCGCCCGGGCCAAAGCCACCCCGAAGAGTCTCGTCGGTCCGCAGCCCCGCCGGCGCGCGAGGCGCGTAGGTTCGCGCCTCAGCTGAGATCGGCCTGAGTTCCGGCGTCGACCAACGGCGAGGCGCCGACCCGGAGGCAGGAGCCGTGGGACTGAGCATTCTAGATTCCGACCTACGCTTGACCAGCGTCACGCAGCGAAGCTGACTGCCTGACCAGGGACAAATGGCGGAAATTGAAGAAGGTTCCGGCTTCGCCCGCGGCCGGCCCGCCACGCCGGTCGCCACGCCGCCGGAAGCCATCAGAGGTTGTTTCGAGGCGGCCGATAGCGCCTCTTCTTCACGCCGCCAGCCCCTGTGGGGCCGGGCCGCGGCCGAGGATCGCACCGACCAACTCCCGGCAATCCTTCGCGTTCGCCACGAAAGATTCTCGTGGCGCCTCGCCGAGCGCCCCCCTCAGCCGCGCATAGTCGTCGGGCCGCATCCGCTCGAGCACGCCCTCCAGCTCGCTCGGCCCCTCCAGGCGCAGCCCGATCCCGCGATCCGCGAGGAAGCGCCCAGCCTGGACGCCGGCCAGGGCGATCGGAACGGCCCCGTGACGGCTCGCTTCGTAGACGCGGTTCGGCAGCAGCCAGGCGGAGTTGAGCCCCTCTTCCATGAAGTCGATCGACCAGGCGAAGTGCGCCCCGCCGTAGAGGCGCGGCAGGTCCTCGGCCGCGTAGGGACCGTGGTAGGCGAGGTTCGGCGAGCGCCGCACCTGCCCGTCGAAGTCGTCGAACTCCACGTGGGCGGGGCGGCCGTGCAGGCTCACCTCGACCAGATCGGGACGCCGGGCGGCGAGGTCGGCGAGGATGTCGAGGCTGCGCCGGCAGCGGATCGCGCCCAGCCAGGCGATGCGCCAAGGGGGACCCGGCGGCGGGGAAGGCGCAGCCGGCTTCGATCCCGGCCCGAGCTCCAGCACCTTGTTCTCCACCAGCAGGGTCCGCATCGGCAGGCTACGCCCGACGCCCTGGCGCGGACCGAAATAGGCCTCGAGGAAGGCCGGCGAACTGATGATCAGCAGGTCGGTGCGGCGCATCAGCCCGCGCTCGACCGTCCGCGCCGCGCGGCTCTTCACGTCGTCGCCCAGCATCAGACGATGGATGTCGAGGCACTCGTAGGTCAGCGGCGCCGACAGCCCGCAGGCGCGGCGCGCGGAGTCGGCGACCGCCAGCATCTCCAGGGTCCGCGCAAGGATCGCCTCGGCGCCCTGCAGATGGTCGCGCCACCGCCGCGCGCCCAGCGCGGCCTGGGCGGTGGCCAGCGCACGGTGCCCGAGCCGCGCGTCGTAGGTGCGTCCAAGGTCGACGACTGGTGCGCCCTCCAGGTCCTGAGGCGCCGCCGCCGCTCGCCGAAAGCCCAGGACCACCGGCTCCGCCCCGCCGGCCTGGAGCATGCGCACGCGCCGGCGCACAGCCGGATCGGTGAGGTCATGGACGAAATAGGCGAGCTTCACCAATGCTTCCTCTGCCCGCCGCCGGCTGGCGGTTCAGGCGGGAAACGCACGCCGGCGCGTTTGGAGCCTTGGCTTTAGAGCCGCAGTCCCTTTGAGACGAACCAGGCCAGGGCCGCCGCGACGACCGCGACAAGCACGGTGCGCGACGGCGAGGCGAAGCTCAGCTTCGGATCGTTCTCGAAGGCCTGGCGCCCGGTCACCATCGGCCGGACGAGGTCGACCCGCTTGTAGAAGGCGTAGAAGCCGATCGCGAGGAAGTGCAGCACCACCAGCACCTGCAGGGCGGTGAAGCTCCATTCGTGCCACTCGGCGAACGCCCGGCCGGTGTCGAAGCTCACCCGGTCGGAGAGCGGGCCGGACTCCAGGCCGTCCACGTCGACCGCGAAAAGGCCGGTGACCACCTGGGCGATCAGGCAGGCCAGGATGGCCAGGACGCTCCAGGCCCCGAGCGGATTGTGCCCCGGGCTCGCCTTATAGGTCCGCGACGCCAGGGTGCGGGCGTAGGCGAGCGTGGCTCCTGGCCCGCGCACGAAGCTGGCGAACCGGGCCGAGCCGGAACCCGCGAAGCCCCAGATCAGCCGAAAGACCACCAGCCCGAGCACGACATAGCCGGACAGCCGGTGCCAGGTCAGCCGGTCGGTCTCCGCCGCCCACCAGGAGAAGCCGATCAGCGCCACCAGCGCCCAGTGGACGAGGCGCGTGGGCCAGTCCCATAGCCTCGCCCTCACGGGGGGCCGCCCAGCCCCCATGTCAGCTCTTGTCCGGCACGCGGAACTTGTCGTGGCAGTTCTTGCAGGCGCCGCCGACCGCCATCACCTGCGCCTTGAGCGCCTTGGCGTCTCCTGCGGCGGCGAGTTGCTGCAGCTTGACGGATTCCATCTGCAGGCGCTTGGCCGCCGCCGCGAAGCTTTGCGGGTCGCTCCAGACTTCCGCCTTGGCGTTGGTCTTGGCGCCGCTCCCCGGTCCGCTGCCGTTCGGGAACCAGGTCGTCATCTGGCCGGACAGGGTGGCGAGCTTTTGTGCGCTCGCGCCGATCACCTTGGCGTCCGGAGCGCCCTTCTTGCTCTCGTCCAGCGCGGATTTGAACGCCGCGCCCACCTGCTTGAAGTTCTGGTGACGCTGCCCCGCGGCCTTGCCCGCGGCGGTGGCGGGCTGAGGCCCGTCGTCGTGCGCCGCCGCCGCACCAGCCAACAGCGCCGCGGTCGCCGCCAGGGCGGCCGCCGCCCCAAACTTGAAGTCCATACTCACCTCCGAAGGGTCGCAGCGGGACAATGAGGCGGCGCGCTGGCGGCCGTCAACCGGCCTGGACGCGCTTTGAGCGAGAGCCTCTCGCCACGCCATCGCACGTGGTCAGCGGCTCGCGCTGCGGACCGGCGCGCCCTCGCGTGCGGCCTCGCCGATCAGGCCGGCGCAATTGGCGTCCTTGGCGAGGCCGGGGTCGACGAAGGGCAGGATGGCCGCCAGCGGCGAGAGAACGGCGCCCAGCGCCGCGGCCACGCCGCCCTGGGCGATGGCCGGGCCAGCCTCGACGCCCAGCTTCGGACGCATGAGCGGCCCTTCGGCGGTGACCGGCAGCATCAGGCGCACGAGCCTCAGCTTCTTCGGGTGGCCCTGCACCTTCAGGTCCAGGCGCTCGCTGTCCATGTTGATCGAGCCCGATCCGGTGACCAGCACCGGCTTGGTGTCGAAGACGATGCGGTCAGCGCTGAAGACGCCGCCCCGCGCGTTGAAATGCGCCACGCCGCAACGGATCGGCGTGGTCTCCTGGTTGTTCGACAGCAGGAGGCCGAGCCCCTTGACCACATTGACGCCCAGAAGCTCGGCGAAGGCGCGGCGGATCTCGCCATTCGGCACGACCAGCATCATCTCGCCGTCGGCGTTGGCGAAGGCCTTGTGCACGGAATCGCCCGTCCCGCGCAGCTTCGCCCGGCCCGCGAAGGCGCCGGTGATCGGCTCAACGCCGCCGCGGGCCGGAATCAGGTGCTCCACCCGCGCGTTGGAAAGCCTGAGGTCGAGGTCGGTCACCGGCGTCGCCTTGCGCGCGTCGAGCCGGACGGTCCCGCCGATGCGGCCTTGGGGCAGTTCGAAGGCGATCGGATCGGCCTTCAGCACGCCGGCGTCCAGCTTCACGTGCGCCGAGCCGGAGCGAAGGTTGACCGGCGCGTTGCGGATGGAGGCGGCGCGATAGGTCACGTCGGCGTCCAGCGAGCGGATCCGGTCCACCTTGAGCGTAGCGTCCGGAAGCAGCCGTTGTTCGCTCTGCAGCACGCGGGCCGCCGCCAGCTGGTTCGGCGAGGCCACCTTACCGGTCTTGGCTGCACCGCCGAACAGGGCGCCCAGGTCGGCGAAGTCGAGGCTCCGTGTCTGCAGGTTGGCCTTGAGGAGCGGCCGCTCGCGACCGGTGCGCACCGACAGCCGCCCGGCGAGATCCGAGCTGCCGAAACGGCCGGCGAGACCGGTGACGCGCCAGAGCTGGTCGTCCCGCGAAAGCCTCCCTCGCAGGTCATAGGGCGGCGTGTTCGGAAGAGCGACGCCGGTGAGGCTGTAGAGGTCGGCGAGGTCCGGGCCCCGGGCGGTCGTATTCATATAGAACTGGCCGAGGTCGAAAGGCTTGGGCACGGCGCCGCGGGCGGTGACATAGGTCTGGCCGGCGCGGATGTTCGCGTCGAACGGATAGGGCCGACTGCGGTCGATGTTGATCAGCGGTCCGCCGGTCACCTGCAGGCTGAAGGGCTGGGTGTTCAGCGTGCCTTCGCCCCGCATTTCGAAGCCGCGGTTCTTCGCGCCGAATTGCTCGGCGGCGTTGAGCGTGCCGGTGAAGTACAGCTGGCGCTTGGCGTCGCCGAAGACGATGTGGCCGTCGTTGATGATGAAGTCGCGGATCGGCGGCAGCCGAAGCGGCTCGGCGCTTTTTCGGCCATCAGAGAAATCCCAGTTGCGGCGACCGGCGTCGTCGGTCAGCAGGGTGACGCGGGGATTGTCGAAACGCAGCACCCGCAGATCGAGGTGGCCGCCCAGCAGCGGCAGCAGCCGGATCTGCACGCCGATCCGGCCGATGTCGGCCATGGCCTCGCGGCCAGCCCAGCCGGGATTGGCGATTCTCACCCCGTCCACCGTGGCTCTGGGCTGCCAGGAGAAGGGATGCACCTTGAGGTCCCCTTCGATCGACACGGCCCGATGCATGCGGGCCGAGGCGATGCGCGAAACCGGGCCGCGGAACCAGTTCCAGTCCCAGACCGCGATCAGAATGGCGAGCGCGATCGCCAGCAGGCCGAGGACGCCGCCCGTCCACGTCAGCGCCGTGCGGCTTGGCCGCCGGATGTGAGTCTGGCCGAGGCGCGCGCGAGCGGCCCGCCAATGCTCGCGGGTCCAGGCGCCGGCGCGCTGCATCGGCCGGCGCTCGCGCGGCGGCCGCTGGCCGCCCGGCGCTCGCCTGGGGCCAGGCTGCGGGTTCTGAAAAGCATCGCTGGACACGGCAGGGCTCCCTACGGCGTCCCCCGCGCGCAACAACGCGCAAGTCCCCGCCGGAAGTTCCCGAGGTGAAATAAAGGCTTAGCTGAGCCGTTTGAGGCAGGCGAGCGGGCTAGTGGCTCACCCCGCGGCCGGACACCGCCGCCAGGGCGGTGAGGATCAGGATCCGCAGATCGAAGGCCAGCGAGCGGCGCTCAGAATACTCCACGTCGAGCCGCACCTTCTCCGGGATCGGCAACTCGTCGCGCCCATTGACCTGGGCCCAGCCGGTCAGCCCTGGGCGCAGGCGGTGAACGCCGCCCGCCGTCCGCAGCGCCACCAGATCCTCCTGGTTGAACAGGGCGGGCCTGGGGCCGACCAGGCTCATGTCCCCTCTCAGCACGCTCCAGAGCTGCGGCAGCTCGTCGAGGCTGGTGCGGCGCAGGAACCGGCCAAGCGGCGTGATCCATGCGTCGGGATCGGCGAGCAGATGGGTCGCCACGTCCGGCGCGCCGAGCCGCATGGTGCGGAACTTCGGCATGCGGAAGACCACGTTGTCGCGGCCGATGCGCCGCGACCAGTGCAGCGCCGGCCCGGGGCTTTCCAGGCGGATGGCGACGAGGAGGTAAAGCAGGACGGGCGAGAACAGGACCAGCCCCGCCAGCGCGCCTACGACATCGATCGCCCGTTTCAAACCGACTCCGGCCCTCGCCTCACGGTCGAGGTTTAGGCCGGGAACGGCCGATGGCCAAGTCAGTGCGGCTTGGGCTCGGCGTCCTTGGCCTTGCGCTTGGGCGCGGGCGTGGCCGCCGGCTCCGGCGCGGCGTGGACAACGGGCTCTTCGCGGAGGGCCGCGACCGGCGGGGGCGCAGGCTCTGCTTCAGCGACCGCCAGCGGCGAGATCGGCGCGGACTCGCCGCCGGTCGGAAGCGCTGGGGTTTCTTCCGCGAGCATGGGCGCGGGCGTCATCGATGCGGGCGCGGGCTCAGGCGGGGCCGGTTCGACCGCCGCCAGAGGCGCAGGTTCGGGCGCCGCGACCGGTTCGGGGAGAGGCGTCGGCGCGAGCATTAGCGGTGCCGGCTTCACCGCGCCGAGCGTCTTCGGCGCCGCCTCTATCGTTGCGGCGGCGAGGCTGCCCCAGCGGCTGGCCCACCAGAAGGCGGCGCCGAACAGGGCGGCGCCCGCGAAATAGCCCCAGAGCGGCGAGCTGGCGCCGATCAGCGCCTGAGATCGGGCGAAGCGCGGAAAGGGTGCGGCGAGGGTCGAGGTGGCGGACATGACAGGCTCCAGGCGACGTTCATGTTGCATCGCACACTATCACGCCGATTTATCTCGCGCATGCGAAACCGCGCGTCTCAGAGACGATAGACGTGCGCCGCCCCGCCTTCGCCCAGCGCTGCGGCGGTCCATGCGCAGATCCGTTCCAGCACGTCCGCGGCCCCGTCGTCGGCGCCCACGAGGACCAGGGCGCAGCCGTTCATTCGCAACGGGTCGTCGAGCGGCCGCATGCGGGTTTCCGCCACCCACAGCGCCGCGTCGCTCGCGTCCTCCAAGTCCCGCAGGAAGGCGTCCAGCGTCTCCAGGTCCTTCAGCGGCAGCCAAATCACCGCTTGGGCGGCGGGATTTCGCGCCTGGAGCGCCGCCACCGCATCGACCGTTCGCGCATAGTCGTCGCCGCGCTCGAACGGCGGGTCGACGAGAACCAGCGCGCGGCCACGCCTGGGACATCGCTCCACTGCGCCGGTGAAGCCGTCCGCCGCGACCGCCTCGACGTTGGGTCGCCCGCGCAACGCCTCGGACAACGCCCGGTGCTCTGAAGGGCGCAGCTCCCAACCGCAATAGCGGTCCTGCGGGCGAAGCATGTCGGCCACGAGCCAGGGCGATCCCGGATAGCGGGCCAACGCGCCACCGGGATTGAGCCGCTTCACCGCCCTGATCAGCGGCGCGAACTCCGCCGGCGCGTCGTTCGCCGTCATCAGCCGCCCGATCCCCGCCGCTGCCTCGCCCGAGCGTCGCGCTTCGGGGCCTGTCAGGTCGTAGAGCCCTCGCCCCGCATGGGTGTCGAGCACGACGAGCGGCGCTGGATCGCGCACTGCCGCGGCCAGCAGATGCAAGAGCACCGCGTGCTTCACCAGATCGGCGAAATTCCCCGCGTGAAAGGCGTGCAGATAGTTCAAGGGCGCCCCGGCGTCGGTTCGGAACCGGGCCTGCGCATATCACGTTGCCGCCCCACCGAAGGAGCCGACTTGTCTCAGGACGCAAAAACCGTCGACCTTTCCGCGGCCTCGCCGGACATGCTGGAGCATGCGGAGGCCGCGGGCCTCGCCTACGTCAGCGACCTCGACCCGGGCATCGGCCGCCGCAAGGCGCGCAGCGGCTTCAACTACGTCTCGCCATCCGGCAAGCCGGTGACGGACGAGGCCACGCTGGACCGTATCCGCAAGCTGGCCATCCCGCCGGCCTGGACCGAGGTCTGGATCAGCCCTCGCGCCAACGGCCACATCCAGGCGACCGGCCGCGACCAGCGCGGGCGCAAGCAATACCGCTACCACGACCGCTGGCGCCAGGTGCGCGACAGCCACAAGTACGACCGGGTGATCGCCTTCGGCCGCGCCTTGCCGAAGCTTCGGCGGCGCATCGAGGAGGACCTGGAGCGTCGCGGACTGCCCAGGGAAAAAGTGCTGGCGGCCGTCGTCCGCGTGATGGAGATCACCCTCATCCGCGTCGGCAACCGCGAATACGCCAGGCAGAACCGGAGCTTCGGGCTCACCACCTTGCGCGACCGCCACGCCCGCATCGCCGGCGGCAAGGCGATCTTCGAGTTCCGCGGCAAGAGCGGCAAGGCGCACCGGACCGGCTTTCACGATCGTCGCCTGGCGCGCGTCGTCAAGGCCTGCCAGGACCTGCCCGGCCAGCAGCTCTTCCAGTACCTCGGCGAGGACGGCGAGCGGCGCGCCGTGGAGAGCGCCGACGTCAACGACTACATCCGCCAGACCATGGGCGAGGACTTCTCCGCCAAGGATTTCCGCACCTGGGCCGGTACGGTCTCTGCGGCGCGCGCCCTGATCTCCGCCGAGCCATGCGCCAGCGCCACCCAGGCCAAGCGCAACATCAACACCTGCGTGAAGGCCGTGGCCGGGGTGCTCGGCAACACCGCCGCCGTCTGCCGCGGCTCCTACATCCATCCCGCGGTGCTGGAGGCCTACGCCGCCGGGCGGCTGAACCTCAAGCCAGGGGAGGACCGCGCCTTCGAGCTCGCGGTGCTGCGGTTCCTGGAAGCCGCCCGAGACGGCGACCTCGCCCGCGAGACGATGGCCACCCGCGCGATGACCCGGGAAGCGCCGCGCGCCCAGCCCGCGGCTTAGCCCTACCGCCGCTTGAACCGGTTCAGGGCGACCGCCTCGCGCACCAGCGCCTGGAAGGCCGCCGCGTCCAGCGCCTCGCCTTCGCGGATGTCGATGGCGCGCCGGGTGTTCCCGTCCAGGCTGGCGTTGAACAGGCGGGCCGGATCCGGCAGCGAAGCCCCCTTGGCGAAGGTCAGCTTGACCACGCTCTTGTAGGTTTCGCCGGTGCAGATGATCCCCTTGTCGGACCATACCGGCACGCCCCGCCACTTCCACTCCTCGACGACGTCCGGATCCGCTGCATGGATGAGGGCGCGAACCTGCGCCAGCGCCTCGCCCCGCCAGTCGGCGAGCTCCGCGATGCGCGCGTCGATCAGCTGGGACGGCGACTCCGCTGGAGGCGTCGAGCGGCTTGTCATGCGGCGTCGCCTCCTGCGGCTGCGGTTCGAACACGTCGAGCGATACACGCCCGCCGCGGGGCCGCTAAGGTGCGGCAAGCTGGGCGTCAGGCGCAAGCGCATGAACGGGAAGGAAGCGATATGGAAGGCGAACGCAACGGCCAGATCGCGGTCATCACGGGCGCGGCCCGTGGGTTCGGCAAGGCGTTCGGAGCGGCCCTCGCGCAACTGGGCGCCACCGTCGCGCTGGTCGACATCGACGGCCCGGCGGTCGAGAAGGCCGCCGCGGAGATCCCGCGCGCCATTCCCTTCAAGGGCGACGTCACCGACGAGGAGCGGATGGGCGCGATCACGCGAGATGTCGCCCGCGCACATGGCGGTATCGACATCCTGATCAACAACGCCGGCCTGCACTCGGCGGCGTACAACCAGCCCGTCGAAGCCCTGGGCCTCGCCAAGGTGCGCCGGCTGTTCGACGTCAACGTCATGGGGACGGTCGCCTGCACGCTCGCCGCGGCGCCGTACATGGCGGGGCGGCCCGGCCCGAGCATCGTCAATATCGCTTCTTCGGCCGCCTACATGCCCGGCGCCTACGGAGCCTCCAAAGCCGCGGTGATCGGCATGACCCTCACCTTCGCCAAGGAGCTGGCGTCCGGCGGGATCCGGGTCAACGCCATCGCGCCGGGGTTGATCCTGACCGACACCATCCGCGCCGAGCTCGCGCCGGAGAAGGTCGCGTGGGTCAAGGCCGCCCAATTCCTCACCAGCGCCGAGGGCGCGGAGCAGGACATCGTCGAGGCCATGCTCTACCTGACCTCCAGCCGCGCCCGGTTCGTCAGCGGTGAGACGATCCGCGTGACCGGCGGCTTCTGCGCGGGGGCCTGATCTACCGCCGGTAGGACACGCCCACTCTCAGCGTCTGCGGCGCCGCGTAGCTGGTGACCCCGTCGGCCGTCTGGCCCACGGCGAGGTTCGCGTCGAACAGGTTCTCCGCAGCGAGATAGATCTCCGTCTGCTCGGTGACGCGCCAGCCGGCGCGCGCATCGACCTGCGCGCCCGCCTTCAGCCGCCGCGAGTTGAGGTCGTCGTCATAGCGGAGGCTCTCGTAGCGAAGCTCCGCCGAGAGGGCGAGGCGTTCGAGCGGGCGCCAGTCGAGGCCGCCTGTCGCCGTCAGCGCGGGCGCTTGGGCCGGGCGCTTGCCGGTGAGCTGCGGCGCCGCCGAACCGCCATCCACCCTCGCATGCGCGTAGGCGAAGGCCGCGCGCCAGCCGAACGCCTGTCCGAGATCCCCGTTCGCCTGCCCTTCCACGCCCCAGGCGGCGATCGCGCCGGCGTTGCGCCGCTGGCGCAACACGCCGCCGGCCGGGATGAAGCCGGCGGTCGGGAAGGTCGCTGGGCCCGCGCCGACGGTGACGTTGGTGATCGGATCGGACAGGCGGTTGTAGAAGGCGGTCGCGCTCCAGCGGATCGGCGCCTCGCCGCCGATGCCGGCCTCCACGCCCGCGAGCCGCTCCGGCTTCAGCGCGGTGTTCGCCTCGGTGACGTCGTTGCCCACCCGGAACGGCCGGTGAAGCTCGTTGAGGGTCGGCGGCCGAAAACCCGCATAGGCGGCCGCCCGCAGCCAGAGCTCCGGCGTCAGGCTGTAGCGCACGCCCGCCCGCGCCGTCGGCGTGACGCCGTCCGAGCCCGCGGGATGGGCGTCCAGCGTGAGCGCGTGCGTCGCCGTGTCCCGCTCGCGCCGAACCGCCCGGGCCGAATGCCAGGCGTCGACCCGGGCCCCTGCGGTCAACAGCCAAGGCTCGGCCGTCCAATCGGCCTGGACATACACGCCGGCGACGCTGGTCTCGCCGCCCGCCTTGCGGATCCGAGTGTAGTCGCCGCCCTGAAACCGGAACCGCTCGAACTCCACGCCCCGGGCCAGGCGCGCGTCGGCGCCGGCCTCCCAGGCGAGCGGGCCATGCCCCCCCTGGAGGGCGGCGTTCAGCCCATAGCCCTGGGCGGGCGTGCGGTATTGGTCGTTCGCCGGCGTCGTGGCGCTGCGGTCGGCGGCCACCGCCACCGAGGTGTTGGCGAAGTCGCTCGCACGCATCCACGCCTGCAGCCGCCAGCCGAGCGCCGCGGCCCGCGGGCGCGCCAGGGTGAAGGTCGCCGAGGCGCCGCTGGCCTCCGATCGCGCGCCGGCGAGCCCGGCCCCGCGCCGCTCGCCATAAACGCTGAGCCGGGCCGAGCCCTCCACGTCTCCGAAGGCGTGCTGCAGACGCAAGGCGTAGCTGGCCGTGCTGAGCTTGAGGGGTTGGTCGGCCGCGCCGGCGGCGGCGCCACGCACCGGCTTATAGCCGGCGCTGCTTTCCCCGGCTGCGGTGACGAGCAGGCCGGGCGCGCCCAGCGCCGCGGCTGCGCGGTAGCTCGAGCGCTCGCCGGCGGAGATATCGAGCGCCTGCACGCCCTCGCCCGCGCCGCGCTCCTGCAGCGCCGCCACGCCCGTCAGCGCCCCCGCCCCGTACGGGCCCGCGCCGCCGCGAACCACGGTCGCGCCGGCGAGCGACTCCGGGGGAAGCGCGCTCCAGATCACCCACCCGCCGAACGGATCGTTCTGCGGCGCGCCGTCCAGAGTGACGAGCGCACGGCCGGCTCCGGAAGGGGCGATCGCGCGCAAGGACAGGCCCTGGGTGGTGGGGTTGGCCGCCAGGCTCGAGGTGCGCCGGAACAGGGAGACGCCGGGAACCGAGGTCAAGGCCTCGTCGAGGCGCGGATTGAGGCGCAGCACCTGCGGCGACACGGAGGTCGAGTCGAACGCGGCTTCTCCCGCCAGCGGCGCCAGGCGCGGCGCGTAGACCACCACCTCGTCATGCGAAGGCGGCGGCGCGATGATGGGCATGGGCGGCCTCCCGGGACGGAGGCTTTTAGCCCATGCGGGGCCGCTGTGCAGCTTGTACGCGCGTCAGGCGGAGCGCACCGCCCGCGGCGCGTCGGGCGCGGTCACCTCCGCGGACTCGGAGGTGAGCTTGGAGAGCCCCTCGTTGAGCGCGCTCTGGTAGTCGTCCACCAGCTGGGTCCAGTAGTTGAACTGCAAGGTCATGAGCTCAGTGGGCTCGCGGACTTCGGCGCAGTTGCGCCAGAAGTCGGCGAGCGCGGAGGAGCGGCGGCTCACCAGCGCCAGGCCGACATTCATCGTCGTGGCCGGCATGTCATGGAGAAAGGTGCGTGGAATCGGCGGGATCCTGCTCGTGTCGACCATGGCGTGTCCTCCTGCCCTCCACCCCGGCGGGGGAGGTTAAGCCCGCAGGCGCGCGTTGCAGCAGCAAATCCATCGACGCCGCTCACAAGCCCGCGAGCGGCCAGGTCAGGGTTCCTGCTCGCCGAAATCCAGATCGCATCGCTGATCGCGCGTGCGGCCCTCGACCACGCTCGCGCTGAGCACTGGCGATGCTCCGGGCTTGGCGGTCTCCACGACCACGTTCAGGGCGCGCCGGCCCGGCGCGTTGCAGAGCGCCTCGCGGGAGGCCCAATTCCCCGGCGTCCAGGCCGTCTTGGCGGGCGTGAACTGCTCCGGCCTGGCTGAGATCACGCTCATCACTTCGCGCCGCACCGCGGCCGGATCGCCGCCGGTGACAGTCACGACGCAGAGGTTGGGCGAGGTTTCGCGGTGAAGGGCGACGTCCTGGCCCTTGCCGTCGACGACCGGGGCCTTGTCGATGACGGCCGCCAGGCAGGCCCCGACGGCGGTGCGGGCCTCGTACGCCGGATCGGCGAAGGCATGCGACGAGGTCAGCAAGGCCGCTACGGCGGCGGTCGGCAAGATCACGGCCGCGCGCATGCGTGCAGGCTCCATTCCAGGACGTCCCCCGAATGACGCGCCAATGCGGCGTCTCAGTGGCGCCGATGAGTGACATTGCCTCCGCGTCGAGCATCTCCCGCTTGGCGTCGCGGTGGTCGAGGATAACTATTAATATTTTCAATAACTTAGTAAGAGTCAGGCGGCGCCGCCGCCTTGACTGCGACGGGCCATAGATGCTATCAGACGTCAAGGGGAATGGGCGCATGGCCACGGCTGCAAGAGTCCTGCCGACCGACAAGGCGTTCGTGAGCCTTCAGGGGCGCACGATCTGCTACGAGGACATCCTGAACGATGGCCTCCTCCGCCAGGCCTCGGCGTTGCACGCGAAGTTCATGAGCGCGGAGCCCTTCCCGCACATCGTTCTGGACGGCCTGTTTTCGCCGGAGCTGCTGCAGATCATCTGGGAGGATTTCGGCTCTGTCGGTCCCGATGTTCTGAAGGCCCGCCGCACCGAGCGCGAGGTCACCTTCCGCTCGCGACCGGATGCGGAGCTGCCGGCCTCCGCCCAGGTCTACTTCGACGCAGTGAACTCGGGTCGCTTCCTCAAGTTTCTTACGGAACTCACTGGCATACCTGGGCTTATCTCGGACTCTTTCCTGCAGCGCGGCGGCCTGCACGAGAGCCGGGACGGCGGCAAGTTCAAGCTGCACGTCGACTTTAACAAGCATCCCGTGACGCGGCTCGACAACCGCCTGGTGCTGCTGACCTATCTGAACCACGACTGGCGGGACGAGTTCGGCGGCGCGCTGGAGCTGTGGGCCGGCCCGAAGGAGGGGTGCGTCGCCCGAGTCACGCCCGAGTTCGGCCGCTCCATCATCCTGAAGCATTCGGACGTGAGCTGGCACGGCCACCCGACGCCGATCAACACGCCGGACAATCGGCCCCGCCGCTCGCTGGCCACCTACTACTACTCCAACGGCTTCGACGATCTCGCCACCGGCGCGCGCTACAACACCCAGTTCATGGCCGATCCCGACGAGACGGCCAGAGGCCGGACGGTGCGGGCGTTGAAGTACGTCATGCCGCCGATCCTGGTGGACGCCGGCCGCCTGCTGAAGAAGGCGGCGAGCCCAAAGAGGGATTGATCCCCCTGCCCGCTTCCGGCGGGCGTTCGAGAAGTCGTTTTTTGCCGCGCGTGTTTCCAGGCATGATTTTCCACGTCGGCCCTGACGATTCGGCCGGACCAGTGCGCGTGAACCAGCAGACGAGAAGACGCACACATGCGCATCGCGGTCATTACGCCCTACTACAAGGAAGCGACCGAAATGCTGCAGCGATGCGCGCGCAGCGTGGCGGATCAGACGCTCGGAAAACCCGACCAGATTTTCGTCTCCGACGGCTTCCCGAACGAGGATGTCGACGCCGTGCCCGGCGCGATCCACATACGGGTGCCAAACCACGCCGACTACGGCGACACCCCGCGCGCCATCGGCGCCCTGCACGCGGTGAACCGCGGCTACGACGCCATCGCCTTCCTGGACGCGGACAACTGGTACGAGCCGCAGCACCTTGAGCTCCTGCTGCGCAACGCGCAGGGCGCCGGCGCGCCGGTCTCCACGGCCAGCCGCACCCTGTGGAGCGAAGACGGCGAGGCGCTCGGGCCGTGCACGGAATCCGACGGCGTCAACCACGTCGACACCAACTGCTTCCTCATCCTCCAGCCCGCCTACAAGCTGCTCGGCGCCTGGGGGTTCAAGGACCCGGACCTGAGCATCCACGGCGACTTGGTCTTTTGGCGCGCGGTGAAGGCGGCTGGCGTCGGCCACGTCCACTGCGCCACGCCCACGGTGAACTACACCACCAATTTCGCGGCGCACTGGCTGCGCCTGGGGGCCACGCCGCCGCCGACCTCCAAGGTCAACGTTCGGCTTCCGAACGGGATGGCCACCCAGATCAGCTACGCGCTCTGGACCAAACTGCAGGAGATCGCCTGACGGCGCTCCGGCGACGAGGACGGCTCAGAGAACCGCCTTCGCCAGCCGATCGATCGCCCGGTAGCCTTCCTCCACCGACCGCAGGAAAGGCAGGGTGACGTTGAGCCGGCCCACAGCGCCGGTGTCCTCGAAACTGCGGATCACGCCCGCATCAATGTGCTCGCCGTCGAGGATGGCGGAGAACTCAATCGAAGCCGGATCGCGCCCTTTCTCCGCGGCCAGCCGATCCACCTCGGCGCGGCGAGCGCGCAGGGTCTCGGGGCCCTTTGCCAAGTCTTCCGGGGTGACGAAGGCGGCCAGCCAGCCGTCCGCGTAGTCGACGATCCGCGGGAACAGGGAGTCCTGACGCCCGCCGAGCAGGATAGGCGGGTGCGGCTTGGTGGCCGGTTGGGGATAGCAGAGCACCGGAGGGACCTTGAAGAACTCCCCGTCGAACTCCACCCGCTCCTGGGTCCAGAGCATCTTCATGATGGCGACCGCTTCGCGCATCTGGCCCCAGCGCCGCTCGAACCGGCCGCCCAGCAGGGTGATCTCCACATAGCTCCAGCCGATGCCTAGGCCGACCAGGAGGCGGTCGCCGCCCGTGTAGTAGTCGAGGGTGGCGAGCTGCTTGGCGAAGGCCACCGGATTGTGCTCCGGCATCAGCCAGACGCCGCCGCCGACCTTGATCGTCTTGGTCATGGCCGCCGCGCGGGTCAGCGCCACCAGGGTGTCCTGGTAGAGCGGCACGCCCTCGCTGTGGACGTTGCGCCCGGGATCGTCGAGCGGCCGGATAGGATGCTCGCCATAGAAGATGGACTCGAACCCGGCCGCCTCGGCATGGACGGCCAGCAGCCCGCAGTCGACGTCCGCGACGGGATAGGGCGGCGCCCCGATGGGCCGGCTCAGTCCGATCTTCACCATGATTTTTTTCCTTCCTCCCGCCGTTTCAAACGCGGCTTTGCAACAGCCTAGGCCTTTTCCGGGCGCCGAGGCCAGCAGGCGCGACGCTCGCGAACGGCGAACCCCGCCGCGGATTTGGCGTTCTTGCGGGATGCAACAGACCGAAGCCTTTTCCACCCCCTTGGAGGTTACGCCCGTCGACGGCGGGATTGCGATCACCGGACCCGACGGCGTCGCCATCGCCCTCACCCGCGAAGCGGCCATCGCTTCGGCGAAGCGCCTGCTCGAAGCCGCGGGCGAAAACACCTCGGGGGAGACGTACCAGAAGCCGCTGGGCTGAGCCGGCGCGACGCCAGCCTGAGCGACTCAAGCTAGGTTGCGCCGCGATGATACCCCGGGTCGTGCATGTCGTTTGGGTCGGCGGCGCCCAGATGCCTGAGAAGGAGGCCTACTGCCTGGCGCGGAACCGGGAAGTGCTGTCGTCCTACAAGGTCATGCTCTGGAACGACGCCAACATCGGCGAGCTGGTGCCGGACATCGCTCAGATCAGAAGCTTCCTCGAGTTCGCCGTCCAGCAGCGCAAGTGGGCGTTCGTCAGCGATCTGGTGAAGGTGCTCGCCCTGGTGCGGATCGGCGGCTGGTCGATCGATGCGGACAACGAGTTCTTCGTCCCGCCAGAGCCATTCCGCCGCATGCACTGGGTCTCGGGTTTCGAGAACTGGCACGGGCGCATCTCGCCGATCACCGCCGTCATGGGCGGCGTTCCGCACCACAGGTTCTCCAAGACGCTGCTGGGAGTCTACAGCAGCTACGATCCCGCCCAGATTATCTCCATGCCCAACACGGCCTGGATCTCCAACATCCTGGTGCAGGGCGGCGTGGAGAACAACAACGCGCGGCAATACAGCGAACAGCACGACGTCCAGCTGTTCCCGGATCACGTCTTCTCGGGGCCGGAGCGGAATTCGGAAACCGTGGCCCACCATCACTTCTCGGCCTCCTGGAAATGACCATGGACCTGGACGGCCGCACCTACGCCGTGAAGAAGTTCTCCTACTTCTCCTCGGAAGATCCGGCGGATCTCAGGTTCGCCCACGAGAGCGCCTGGGCCCGCATCTACGAATATCCCTTCGCCCTGGCCGAAATCCGCGCCGCGAACCTGGAGCGTCCGCACATCCACAACTGCGCCTGGGGGCAGACGGAGATCGCGACCGTCTTCAAGGCCTGGCTGGATCTGAGTTACGAGAATATCGTGCATTCGGACGCACGGCCGTCCAGCCTGTGCCGCACCGCCATCTGGGACATCACGCTTCCGAGCAGCGAAGCCTTTCACGATCGCTTCGACGTGGTGCTGAACGTCTCCAACCTGGAGCAGACGGCGTCGGACCACGTCGAAGTCATCAAGAACCATCTGGTCCAGCTCAAGAAAGGCGGGCGCTTCATCGCCACCTTCGGCGAACCCGGCTTCCAGATGGCCGCGGTCGAACGCTTCCTCGATGAGCGCGTGGTGACGCCGCAGTCACGCCTGACGCCGGCGGCGAGCCGCCTCGCCGACGGCGCAGCGCCGCCTACGACCGAGGCCGGGCGCGGCTACCTGGTGATCGAGCGCGTCGGCTAGGGCGTCCGGCTTACGGAGAAGCGCCGCTGGGGCTCGCGGCCCGAACGCCATTGGCCCGCTCCCAGGCCCGGACCTTGCGCCGCGCCTCATCGAACAGGCGGACGTAGTTGTCCTTCAGCACCTTCTCGCGCGCATCGGGGGTGAGCCTGGCCCACAGCGGCGCGTACATCTCGTAGACGCCGAAATATTGCTCGGGCGTGCGCGGGGCCACGACGTCGGTGCCGAACAGGAAACGATCAGGATGGCGGTTGATCAGGTTCGCCGTGACCGTGAGGGTGTCCTCGCTGGCCACGATGTACTTGGCGAGTTCGTCCCAGGAGAGGTCGAAGGCGATGTTGCGCATCCGCGGGTCGGCCAGGATCTCTTCCAGATAGGCGGCGTGCCCCTTGACCGGCTGGACCACCCGGCCGAGCCCCGCATGGGCCCAGATGATGGTGGTGTTCGGGTGGCGGGCGTAGAGCGCGGTCAACTGCTCGAAGTAGGGCCGCACCTTGGCGTCCTTGGTGAACGGTCGGACGATGTCGTTGTGCAGGATCACCACCAGGCCGACCTCGGCGGCGAAGTCCAGCAGGCGGTCGAGCGACGGATCGGTCAGGCTGGCGCCGCCGCCGGCGATCTTCGGCGAGACGAACTCCTTGTGCACCGAGAATTCACCGATCCCGGTGAAGACGCCGGGAAACAGGGTCAGCACGCGGCGGACGTGGTCGGCGGCGTACATGTCGGCCGGGTTGAAGCCGGTAATCATCGGGTCCAGGCGCGCGCGGTCGGCGGCGGGCAGCGCCTTGTAGGTCAGCGCGATCTGCGCGTCGGTGAAGCTGTAGTAATAGAGGGGGGCGTCGGCCTCGAGGTAGTAGGTCGGGGCGAAATCCCCGGTCTCGCGATACGACCACTCCTGCTGCAGCGGAATGCCGAACAGGGTGGAACGGCACACGCGCGTCCCCATCAGCCTGATGAGGTCCGCCGCCGAGATCCCCTCCTGCACATAGTTGGTCAGATGGACGTGGGAGTCGTTGAAGTCGCAGTTCGGCGGCGCCTTGGCCGACGCAAGGCCGGCGGCCGAGAGCCAGACCGCGGCGCCCAGGGCGACCCCAGAGAAATCGGCGTAACGTCGCCTCATGCGCTTGCCCTCCGGATCAGAAGGCGAGCGAAAGGTCGCTCAGGAAGGTGAAGCCGTTCCCGCCCACGGGCACGGGATAGGCCGTGTAGCCGACGGGCGAATTCTCGACGTAGAGGCCCATCACGTTGAGCCGGAGGTCGCGGCGCTTCAGCGGGAAATAGTTGAAGCCGGCGGCGACGTCGTAGGGATTGCCGAACTGCCCGAAGATCTTGGACCCCGAGATGTAGAACTGCAGCGTCTTGGGGATGAGCATGGCGGAGGCCTGCAGCTGGAAGCCTGTGTCGTAAAGGCGATCGCGCGGAACGGACCCCTCGATTTTGAACTGATCCAGCCAGCGGACGTAGTACTCGCCCTCGAGCGAGAAACCTCGGTATTTGAAGGCAGCATCCAGGGCCATCATCTGGTAACGCGCCTCGAGGATCCGTCCGGGCGGATTGAAGGCGGTGGAGCTGAACAGCAGGGTGCCATCGGACAGCCGAAGCTGGGTGTTCTCGATCGAGTCGGTGGCGGGCTGCGACTGCGGCGTCTCGGTGCTGCGCGTGTAGTGCGCACTGAACAGGGTCGCGAAATCCTTGTGTTCCTCGAAGTCCCCGAAGCCGTTGGCCGGCCCGAACTCGCCCGTCGTCGGCATCCAGGTCAGCGAACCCGAATAGGTGTTGATCTTGGCGTCGAGCTGGCGCGCCTGCACGCCGAGCGCGCTCAGGTTGTTGGCCAGCATCACCCGGTACTCGAGGCCGCGCGCGATCCTGCCCTCGGCCCAAATCCCCTGGGTGTAGGAGCCGCGGAAGTACTCGTCGGCGATCGGCCGGTTGTCGTTGCGGAGCCAGTAAGGAAAGGTTCGATTGGTCGAGCGCGTCGACGGGAGCGAGTGGATCCCGAAGTACACCTTCAACCAGTCGCTGAAGGTCCAGTTGATGTTCCCGGCGACCACGACCTGGGCGCCGAGACCCTGGCTGGCCTGTGACGTCCATACGTAGGCGTTGTAGCCAAATCGCGGATCGAACAGCCAACCGCGGAAGGTGATCTGCACCTTGGCGAGCTGGAAGTCCTCTCTGGGCGTGACGTCGAAGTTCTGGCCGAAGGCGCTCGTGTAGGTCTTATCCATGCCGTGCTGGTTGAGGTACCGCAGGTAGCTCACCAGCCCCATGTCGACCTCGCCCATGTCCGAGCGCATCAGGACGAGGCCCTTGCCGGGCTCGAACCCGCCCCATCTGGCCGGTGGAGGGGCGCTCGCCTGCTGCGCGGGGATCGTCTGGATTGGCGGCGCAGCGTCGGTTGGGGCGGCCATCGCCGAGAGCGCAGCGCTGCCGTGGAGGTCGAGCTCCAGCGCGCGGATGCGCTTGTCGAACTCCGAGCGCATGATGAGCAGCTCCTGAAGCTGCTGCTCCATGTGCTGCCGTTTGGCTTCCGTGACCGGCGCAGTCGGAACGGGCGTGCCTGGAGCGGTGTCGGCTGTCGCTCCGGAGGCGCCGAGCGCGAACAGAACAACGCCGCCGGCCGCTGCTACAGCCAAGAGCCGCGGCCTTCGCCCGGTGCTCGCCGATCTGAAGCTCATGCGACTGGTCCCGGCCACCGTCCCGCGTCAATGCTGGGGTTTCAGGCGGGCTTGGCCGCGTAGGGATTTCCGCCCAAGGCTTCGGAGACCGCCATGATGGCCCGCTGGCCACGCACGCTGTTGCCGGCCGCGTCGAGCGGCGGGGAGAAGGCGCCGACGCCGAACTTGCCCGGCGAGACCGCGATCAGCCCGCCCCCTACCCCGCTCTTCGCCGGCAGGCCGGTGTGGAACAGCCACTTGCCGCTGTCGTCATAGAGCCCCGCCGTCGCCATCACCGCGAGGATGCCGGGCACGTTCTTCGGGTCGAGCACCTGCTTTTTGGTGAGCGGATTCTTGCCGCCATTGGCGAGCGTCGCGGCCATCACGCCCAGGTCCTTGGCGTTGACCGCGATCGAACAGGCCCGCGTATAGAGGTCGACCGCTACGGCTGGGTCGCCTGGAAAGCGCTCGTAGGCCTTCATCAGCATGCTGATCGCCCGGTTGCGCTGGTTGGTGTCGGATTCCGACTTGTAGACCTCCTGGTCGACGCCGAGCTTGCGGCCGGCGCAGTCGCTGTGCAGGCCGATAACCTTGTTCCAGACCTCGTCGGCGCTGGCGCCCTTGACCATGCCCATGGTCGCGATCGCGCCGGGATTGACCAGGGGGTTCATCTCCTTGCCCTTGAACTGCTCGACGGCGACGATCGAGTTGAACACCTGGCCGGTGGCGTCGACGCCGACGCTGTTCTCCACCAGGGCCTCGCCGGACTCCTGGAAGACCAGGGCCATGGTGAACACCTTGCAGATCGATTGGATCGAAAAGGTCGGCTCGATGTCGCCGGCGGTGGAAGCCTGACCGTCGGGCGTGACGAGCGCGAGGCCGAAGTAGTTGGAGCTCACCTTGGCCAGCGCGGGGATGTAGTCGGCGTTTTTCCCCTCGGCTAGGCCGCGGAATTGCTGGTAGGCGGCGTTCACGGCGGCGCCCGCATTGGGAATGGCCGCCCGGGCCACGCTCGCCGCCGCGACGGGAACGGCCGCCGCAGCGCCCAGCAAGGCCAGGCCGCGCGCGAGATCACGACGGGAAGCGATCAGTTCAGGCATGGCCGTGCTCTCTCTCAACGGAAGTCGTCGCTGCTGAAGGCGTATTTGAACGAGACCTGCAGGCGGGTGTCGTCGCCCTTGTTCCCGTCGTTGTCCTCGCGCATGCCCCACATGAACTCCGCCCCGAGGAGCAGCCGGGGGTCGGGCGTGTAGAGCAGGTTGACCGAAGCGTACTGCCCGCTCTGGAAGGCTTCGGGCGACTGAAACGACAGGTTGTACTGCTGGTGTTGGCTCCAGCCGATCGAGCTGCTCCAGCGCTCGTTCCAATAATGGTCGTAATAGACCATCAACCCCAGCGTGGGCACGACGTCCGGCCGCAAGCCGATGATCTGACGGTTAGCGAGGATCACCGGCCGCCCCTTAGGGCCGAGGTCGGTGCCCCCGTCGTTCATATAGCTGGCGACGCCCTCGCCGTAGACCGCGCCCAGGTGGAGGACGTCCTTGGATCCGAACTTGACGTTGGATGTCAGGTTCACGCCCCAGCCGAACTTGTGGTTCTTCGGCTCGTTGTCGACCGTCCCGATCGTCTCGAAGCCCACCCGGCGCATGATGCCGGCGAGTTGCACGTGGCCCCAGTCGCCGGTGTAACGATACTGAGCGGTGATGTCGGGCAGTTCCTCGGTCGCCTGCAGCGCGCCGCCCAGCGCCGGATCGATCAGCCGGATGTTGCCGGGATCGATGTCGTTCCCCGGCTTCTCGACCGCGACCGCCAGCCGGTGGCGCGCGCCGCCCAGAAAGGTGTAGCGGACCTGCGGATTGCGCAGGAACACCATTCCTATCGGCCCCCAGTATTCGATCGTATTGGGGAAGGTGTCGCCGTCCATGAACAGGCTGTTGGTCTGGCCGGCCAGCAACGGGCCCCAACTGCCGTAGGCGTGGCGCAATCTGAACGTCGTCTGCCCGGCGTCGACGCCGGTGCCGAACAGGTCGAACTCGAACTTGACGTAGAGATCCTTGCCGCCGATCGGCTGGGTGGCCTGCACCCCGAAGCGGCTTTGCCGGATGCTGGTGATGTCCTGGCCGTTGGCGCCGAACTGGCCCTTGTTGGTCGGGATCTTGGAAGGGCGCAGCGCGGCGTCCCAGGCGTTGTCCACCCGGTCGAAGTCGTGGATGTAGTCGGCCTGGGCGAAGCCGTAGATCTCGAACTTGCGGCCGCCGTCGCTGCGCGGCCACCTCGACTGGGCCGGGATCTCGGCGACCGGCGACGCCGTCGTCTCCACGACCGGTTCGCCGCTAACGCGAGCAAGCTGCTGGGCGAGCGCGTCCATGCGCCTGGCGCGGGCCTGTTCGGCGGCCTTGGCGTTGGCCTGCTCGGCGCGCAGCGCGTCCAACTCCTGCCGGATCTGGCGCAGCGCCTCGGCGTCAGTGGTCTGGGCCTGGGCCTGGGCCGCCGGCGACGCAAGGACGACGATCGCCGCTCCGAGCGCCGTAGCCGATATCGTTGCTAGGCGTGAGATCACCGGAACCCTCCAGACTTCCCGGCATGTGCCGCCTTAAGCCTAGGAGGGCGGTGCTGAGACCCGCATCCGGGCAAACCCTGAAACGCGCCTCAGGATGCCCGCGCCACGGCCATGGTTTGAAGCGGAGGCTAGCCACGGCGCCCGGGCAAGCGAACGGCCCTGCCCGGTCTTGTCCGGGAGGGTCGTTGCTGAGTTCAGCTGTAGTGAGATCTTGGGTGCGGGGACAGGATTTGAACCTGTGACCTTCAGGTTATGAGCCTGACGAGCTACCGGGCTGCTCCACCCCGCGGCAAGGTGGTTGGTGTGATGAGAAGGGTTTTGGTTTGGGTTTTGTATCGGCTTGGCAGACCTGGCGGCGACCTACTCTCCCGCGCCTTAAGACGAAGTACCATCGGCCCAGAGGGGCTTAACGACCGAGTTCGGAATGGGATCGGGTGGGGACCCCCCGGCAGAAC
>Ga0207668_10000060_pt1 | contig 89732 bp, 99 predicted proteins | sample KBSS43metaG_FD_184323 | JGI IMG/M metagenome (GOLD analysis project Ga0207668, IMG submission 184323) | Switchgrass rhizosphere microbial communities from Kellogg Biological Station, Michigan, USA - KBS S4-3 metaG (SPAdes) (version 2) | ecosystem: Host-associated > Plants > Roots > Rhizosphere...
CCGGGGCACAATGACTCTTCCGACCGGCCCGAGCCGCGCTGATCGAACATGATGATGTCGCGGTCCTGGCCCAGCGCCTTGAGGTTCACGCTATCCGGGATCGCCGGCAGCACGCTGTCCACCGTCGCGATTCCCGGGCCCCCGTCGATGTAGAGGATCGGATCCTTCTTCCGGGCAGCGCTACGAGCGCTGAACTTGGCTGCCCACAGCCGGATGGTTTTGCCGCTGGAGCCATCCCGCGGGACCGTAACCCAGCCGCATTGAACGCCATATTTCGACTCGAAGTCCGCCGGCACTCCTTTGAGTCCGCAGGGCGATTGCTGGAAAGCGGTTGCGGCCGCGGCCAAGGTGAAAACGATCATCGAGCCCCCTGACGGCAGCATGCTGCACGCTGCTCACAATGACAATCAGGGCATCGCCGCCACATCGGGCGGCACGAAGTGGCGCCGCGCTTCGACCGAGAACAATCGCTCGGCCGAATAGAAGCGCAGCGGCCAGTCGCGCCGGCCCATCGGCGACAGCAGCAATTCGTTGACCAGCTCGTGCAGCGGCTCACCGGGGTCGGCCTCGGCGAGGAACAGCCGGACGCCTTGCAGGAAGCAGCGCGTGATCGTCTCGTGATACCCCTGCGTGTCGTCGTTCACCCCACCAACGCTCTCGTTGAAGCGGCGAATAATGCCCGGCAACTCCTTGTCGAGGTCGACGTCGGGCCGGCGGGTCAGCAGGTAAGTGGTCGCGCCGAGGTGCGCCTCGTGCGTCCACTCTTCGCGCGTCAGCGTGCGCGAGAGGAGGCCTTCGCCGAGATGTTCAAGCTCGGCGTCAGTGGTGAACAGGCGCGGTGTGTATTCGGTCATCGTTCGGGTCCCTTATGGAGCCCGATCGGTCACCGGGCTCAGGCTGGCGTGGTCTGGCTCGAAGCGTGCGCTGGTTGTCGCGCGGCTTGCGGACCCGATTGTCGGACACCCTCGTCGACGTGCGGCGCGAATTCGGCGAAATTCTGCACGAACAGATCGACCAGCTTCGCGGCCGTCGCGTCATATTCGGCCGGGTTCGCCCAAGTGCTCCGCGGATCGAGTATCGCATTGTCGACGCCGGGCACCGCGACCGGCACTTCGAAGCCGAAGTTCGGGTCCTTGCGGAACTCGACGTTGTTCAGGCTGCCGTCGAGCGCGGCATTGAGCAGCGCCCGCGTTTCCTTGATCGGCATGCGCTTGCCGACGCCATATTTGCCGCCGGTCCAGCCCGTGTTGACCAGCCAGCATTCCGCCCCGCCTTCGGCAATCCGCTTCTTCAACAGGTTGCCGTAGACCGATGGGGGACGCGGCATGAACGCTGCGCCGAAGCAGGTCGAGAAGGTGGCCTGCGGCTCGGTCACGCCAATCTCGGTGCCGGCGACCTTGGCGGTGTAGCCCGACAGGAAGTGGTACATCGCCTGGTCCGGCGTCAGCCGCGAGATCGGCGGCAGCACGCCGAACGCGTCGGCGGTCAGGAAAATGATCGTCGACGGCGGCGGCCCCAGATTCTCTTTCGAGGTATTGGGGATGAAGTCGATCGGATAGGCGCCGCGCGTATTTTCGGTCTTGCTGGCGTCGGTGAAGTCGAGCTCGCGCGTCGCCTCATCCATCGCCACATTCTCGAGGATCGTGCCGAACATCTTGGTAGTCGCGTAGATCTCCGGCTCGCCCTCGGCCGAGAGGTTGATCATCTTGGCGTAGCAGCCACCTTCGAAGTTGAAGACCGCCTGGTCCGACCAGCCATGCTCGTCGTCGCCGATGAGCGTCCGGCTGGCGTCGGCGGACAGCGTCGTCTTGCCGGTGCCCGACAGGCCGAAGAAGATCGCGCTCTTCCCATCGGCGCCAATGTTGGCCGAACAGTGCATCGGCATCACGCCCTGCGCCGGGAGCAGGAAGTTGAGCAGGCCGAACACGCCCTTCTTCATTTCGCCCGAATATTCGGTGTCGCCGATGAGGATCATCTTCTCGGTCAGGTTGACCGCGATCACCGTCTCGCTGCGGCAACCATGCCGCGCCGGGTCGGCCTTGAAGCTCGGCAGGTTGATGATCGTGTATTCTGGCGTGTAGCTCGCCAGCTCGTCCGCGGTGGGCCGAACCAGCAAGGTGCGGACAAACAAATTGTGCCATGCGAGCTGCGTGACCACGCGCACGCTCACGCGATATTCCGGCTGGCTGCCGCCGAAGAGGTCGGCGACGTAGAGTTCTTTTTGCTGCTCGACCGCGGCGAGGAAATCCGCCTTGAGATTGGTCCAGTGATCGACCGACATCGGCTGGTTGATCGCGCCCCAGTTGATCGTGTCCTCGGTGGTGGCGTCACGAACGACGAACTTGTCCTTGACGCTGCGCCCCGTGAACCGGCCCGTGTCGACCAGCAAAGCGCCGTCCTTGGTCAGCTCGCCTTCGCCGCGGCGGACCGCATGCTCGACCAATGGCGCGGTCGTCAGATTCCAGAAAATCTCGGCGCCGGTGGCGATGCCCTGCGTATCCAGCCCTTTACTCGGGACCCGGTCGGTCACGTCGCAACAACCCTTTCTTTTAAAAGTCAAAAACGGCGGCGGCCGGAGTGGGCCTGCCGCCGCATACGTATGCGTTCCGCGCGGCCTATACGCACGAAAAGTCGAGAAGGTCAAAACGGTCCGGCGGCGGAACGGCACCTCATGTCGAGGCGCAAATCAATGTAACCGATTACATTGCTCGCGCTTGTTTCGGCGGCACCCGCTGGCTAAGCCGCTGCCTCAATCGGCAAGGGCAAAAGCGCGGGCGAATGAGCCAGGTGATCGCACTGGTCGACGACGACCGGAACATTCTGACGTCCGTGTCCATCGCGCTTCAGGCCGAGGGGTTCATCACCCGCGTCTACACCGACCCGACGGTCGCGTTGAAGGCGATTGGCGAAAATGCGCCCGACCTTGCGGTGCTCGACATCAAGATGCCGCAGATGGACGGGATGGAATTGTTGCGCCGGATTCGGGAGAGCAGCGCGATCCCGGCCATTTTTCTTACCTCCAAGGACGATGAGCTCGACGAAGCGCTGGGCCTCGCGATGGGCGCCGACGATTACATCTCGAAGCCGTTCTCGCAGCGCCTCTTGATCGCCCGGATCAAGGCGATCCTGCGCCGCCAAGATCTCGCACGGGGCGAGGCAACGACGGCGGCCGACGATCCCGAGCAGCCCCTGCTGGAACGGGGCCGGCTGGCCATGGACCCCGCGCGGCACAAGGTGCGGTGGGGCGGCCAGGACGTCGTTTTGACCGTCACCGAGTTCCTGATCCTCGAGGTGCTCGCCCAGCGGCCCGGGGTGGTAAAGACCCGCAACCAGTTGCTCGACGTCGCCTACCAGGACGACATCTATGTCGATGACCGGACCATCGACAGCCACATCAAGCGTATCCGGCGCAAGTTCCGCGCCGTCGATCCGGAGTTCGATGCAATCGAGACCCTTTATGGCGTCGGATACCGCTTCGACGATCAGTGAAAGCGACGATCCCGACCTGACCCTCAAGTGGTCGGGCCGCTGGAGCCTCGCGCACCGCATCTTCGCGGTGAACGTGCTGACGGTCGTCCTGCTTGCGCTCAGCGTCCTCTACCTCGACCAGTATCGCAACCGGCTGAGCAAGGAACGCAGCCGCCAGACGCGGATCGAGGCGACGACCGTCGCGCACGCCCTTTCCTACGTCCCCGAAGCGCAGTGGCCGGCGCTGCTGGCCGCAACGACCCGCGCCAGCGACAGCCGCATGCGGGTCTATGAACCCGACGGGAAGCTCGCCATCGACAGCTGGCGGATCACCGGTCCGACCTACGAACTCCGAGACCCCAACAGCCAGAAGTGGACCAAGGATGTCGCCCGAGCGCTCGACCGCGGCTTCAACTTCCTCGTCGGCGCCGATCCGCTCGACGACTATCAGGAGCCCGCGCTCGACCGCCTCCAGGCCTGGCCCGAAGCGCTCGATGCGCGGCGAAGCGGGCGTGCCGAAACGGCCGTTCGCAATGCACCCGATCTCACCCCAGTGATTTCCGCCGCGGCGCCGCTCAAGGGCGGAATGCTGTTGGTTACCGACAATGACCGCGCCTTCACCCGGACGATTCGGAGCCAACGCGCGAACCTTATCGCCATCATGGCGGCGGTAATCCTCTTGTCGGCTTTGCTCTCGCTGTTTCTCGCCCGGACGATCGTGCGGCCGCTGCGCCGGCTCGCCCTTGCCGCGCATCGCGTCCGTCTCGGCCGGGCACGCGAAGTGAAGGTGCCGCGCCTGCCCTCCCGGACCGACGAAATCGGGCTCCTTGCCCGTTCGGTTTCGGACATGAGCCAGTCGCTCCGCCAGCGGATCGACAATATCGAGGCCTTTGCCGCGGACGTGACGCACGAGCTCAAGAACCCGCTCGCCTCGCTCCGCTCAGCCATGGACGGGCTCGATCGGGTCGACGACCCGAAGCTCAAGCAGAAGCTGATCAGTGTGGCGCGCGAGGACGTGGTCCGCCTCGATCGCCTGATCAACGACATCGGTGAAGCAGCGCGAACCGACGCGGAATTGGCCCGGGCGACGTTCGAGCCGGTCGACCTCGGCCCGCTCATCGAGCAAATCGTCGGGAGCTGGGAAACCCGGCGCGAAAAGGGCGACGCAAGCATCGCTTTCGCCCGACCGCGCAAGGCGACCGCGGTCGTCATGGGCAAGCCTGATCGGCTCGCTCGGGCGATCAACGCGATCATTGACAATGCGGTCAGCTTCTCGCCGCCCGGCGGCCTGGTCGAGGTCGCCGCTGCCCACGTCGGCGAAGAGATCCGTATCCGCATCGACGACGAAGGCCCTGGCGTCCCGCACGAAGCGCGCGAGGCCATCTTCAACCGTTTCCACTCCATCCGGCCCGAGGGCGACAGCTTCGGCCGCCATTCGGGCCTCGGCCTCGCCATTGCCGAGGCGATTGTGAAGGGTCATGGCGGCGAGATCGACGTCCAGGACCGCGACGATGCGCCGTCGGGTGCGCGGTTCACGATCCGGCTGCCCGCCGCCGACCGGCCATGAGTTCGATCGAGACGATCCACGCCACCACGGTCGCGATCTCGGGCCGGGCCGTGCTGATCACGGGTCCGTCGGGCTCCGGCAAATCTGATCTGGCGCTGCGCCTGATCGATCGCGGGTTCACCTTAGTCAGCGACGATCAGACGGTGGTGACGCGAAGGGACGACCGGCTCCTCGCGTCCGCGCCCGCCAACATCGCCGGGAAGCTTGAGATTCGCGGCATCGGCATCGTTGACAGGTCAATCGTCGAGGACGTTCCGGTCGCCCTGCTCGTCGAACTGACCAGCGAGATCCAGCGCCTCCCGGAAGAAGGCCGCGCGCGGCAGATCCTCGACGTTCCCGTCCCGCTGATCAGCATCGATGCGACGACGGCGTCGGCCGCGGCCAAGGTCGTTATCGGCCTCGACCGGCTCGGCCTTCGGTTCTAGGACGCCGGCGGTGCCCGACCGCCGCTCTTCGCCGCGCCTGCTCCTCGTCACCGGCATGTCCGGCGCCGGCAAGTCATCCGTGCTCGACGCGCTCGAGGACATGGGCTGGGACGTTGTCGACAACTTGCCCGCCGATCTGCTGCACGGCTTCGTTGGCGGTGGCGTCGAATGCCGTGTTGCGCCGGCCGCCGTCGGAATGGACGTGCGCAGCCGCGGGTTCGATCCGAAGACGCTGCCCGACCTGATCCGCTCGATCGACGGGATGGCGCCGGAAATACTCTTCCTCGATTGCGCCGGGGTCGAGCTGATCCGCCGCTTCGACGAGACTCGCCGCCGTCATCCGCTCGCGGCCGACCGCCCGGCCGAGGACGGCATTGCCCGCGAGCGCCTGCTGATGGCACCCCTGGTCGCTGCCGCCGACAGCGTCATCGACACGACCGACCTCAGTCCGGCGGAGCTTCGCGACGAGCTGCGCCGCCGCTACGGCGGCGATTCCGACCAGCCGGTGTTGACCATCGCGTCCTTCGCCTTCGCCAAGGGTATTTCGCGGACCGCTGACCTGGTGTTCGACATGCGTTTCATCGACAACCCGCACTGGGTCGACGAACTCCGCCCGCTGACCGGCATAGACCAGCCCGTCCGCGACTATCTCGCCGCGGACCCGGCCTGGAATGAGACAATGGGCCGTATCGAAGCGCTTCTCATCGACTGGATTCCCCGCTACTGGGCCGCGGGCAAAAGTTACGTGACCGTTGCGTTCGGTTGCACTGGCGGGCGACATCGTTCGGTGGCCGCGGCAGTCGAAATGGCGGAACGGTTGCGTGAACGCGGCTTTGCACCGAATGTCCGACACCGCGACCTCGCCTCGCCGCCAAGCGATACGATCGAGGCCGAAACGGCAAGAGGCTGAGGCAGGCGAGTTGAACGAATGATTGGATTAGTGCTGGTGACCCACGGCCGCCTCGCGGCTGAGTTCGTCACCGCGTTGGAACATGTGGTCGGGCCACAGGAAGCGGTCGAGGCGATTTGCATCGGCCCGGACGACGACATGGAAGCCCGGCGCAAGGACATCGCCAAGGCGATCGGCAAGGTCGACCTTGGCGAAGGCGTGATCATCCTCACCGACCTGTTCGGCGGCACGCCGTCGAACCTCGCCATCAGCCTGATGAAGGGCGACAACATTGAAGTCATCGCCGGCGTGAACCTGCCGATGCTGATTCGGCTCGAGGGCGCGCGCAAGGTCATGGGCGTCCATGCCGCCGTCGCCGCGGCGCGCGAGGCCGGCCGCAAATATATTTCGGTCGCCTCCGAGATTCTCGGGGAAGCCGCGGCTTGACCGTGCTCAGCCGCGAAGTCGCAATCACCAACAAGCGCGGGCTTCATGCGCGGGCGAGCGCCAAGTTCGTCGGCATGGCCAGTGAGCTCGATGCCGACATCGAGGTCGAGAAGGATGGCAACAAGGTCTGCGGCACCTCGATCATGGGACTGATGATGCTCGGCGCGGCCATGGGCGACAGCATCGTCATCCACTGCAGCGGCCCTCATGCCGAGGACGCCCTGGCCAAGCTCGTCGCGCTGGTGGAAGACCGCTTCGGGGAGGAGTGATGCCCCGCCAGATTACTGCCTTTTCCAACGAGACGGTGAAGCGGCTGCGGTCGCTGCGCGACAAGAAGCACCGCCGCGAGGAAGGACTGTTCCTCGCCGAGGGCCTGCGCATCCTGACCGAGGCACGCGACAGCGGCCGCCTGCCTGAGATCGTCGCCTTCTCCGCCGAAGGCGCCAGGCACCCGCTGGCCGCCGAAATCATTGCCGCGACCGAGGCCGCCGGCGGCGACGCGATCGAGACGACGGCGGACATCCTCACCAAGATGAGCGGCAAGGACAACCCGCAGATGCTGCTCGGCGCCTATCGCCAGCCCGAGACGTCGCTCGAGCGGATCGACCGTAGCAAGGCGCCGCTGTGGATCGTCGCCCAGGCACTGCGTGATCCCGGCAATATCGGCACCATCCTGCGCACCGGCGATGCGGTCGGCGCCGGCGGGCTGATCCTGATCGACGATAGCGCGGACCCTTACTCGGTCGAGGCGGTGCGCGCCTCCATGGGCGCAGTGTTCACGCAGCAAATTGCGACGGCGCGCTGGGAAGAGTTCGTGCCGTGGCTGCGTTCCGGCGACGGCCAACTCGTCGGGACCAGCCTCAAGGCGACGCACGACTATCTCGCGGTCGAATATGCCCAGCCCTGCTTCCTCCTGATCGGCAATGAGCAGCAGGGTTTGCCAGCCGATTATGAGGCCGAATGCGACCTCCTCGTAAAAATTCCGATGGCCGGCCGCGCCGACAGCCTCAACGCTGCCATGGCCACGGCGGTCATGGCGTTCGCCGTCAAGGCTAGCTGGCGCTGAGGAACCTGCGGCCCCGCAGGGAATTATTGCGGGCATGAAACATCTTTCAATCCTGCTCCCCGCCCTTGCCCTCGCCGCCTGCATGGCCCCACCGCCGCCACCGCCGCTGACTCCGAACCCACCCGGCGGGTCTTATCATGCGGTCGGAACCGAGCCCTTCTGGGGCCTGACCATCGATGAGCGGCAGATGATCTTCACCCAGCCCGACGCCCAGCCCGTCGCGCAGCCGACGCCACGGGTCATCGTCGGGGTCGCCGGCGAGATTTATCAATCGCCGCGGCTCAACGTGAATATCGTCCACGCCCGGTGCAGCGACGGCATGAGCGACCGCACCTATCCCGACAAGGTTCAGGTCACGGTCGACGGGCGCCGCTTCGAGGGCTGCGGCGGGCTCTAGCGCTTATTCGGCCGCGATCTGCGGCGGGTCGGCGGCTTCGTCGGCGCTCAATTCCAGCTCGTCATCGGCATAGCGCGGCAGCGCCTCGACCGGGGTCAGCACGTCAATGTCGCGCCGCCCCGGCTCGATATTAAGCTCGCGGAATTTGCGCGCGGTGACCAGTGAACGAGTCTCAAAGCTGGCGACGAAGCTGTTGTAATTGTTGACGGCCGTGGACAAGCCGCTGCCGACCTTGCGGAGGTCGTCCGCAGCCTTGGCGAGGCGTTCGTAGAGCTCCTTGCCAAGCTCGCCGATCTGCCGCGCTTCCTTGGCCAGCCGTTCCTGCCGCCACACCGCCGCCACCGTGCGGGCGATCGCGATCAGGTTGGTCGGGGTTGCCAGCAGCACCTTCTTGTCGAACGCATAGTCCCACAGGCTTGGGTCCTGTTCGAGCGCGGCGGTCAGGAAGTGCTCGCCGGGGATGAACATCACGACGTAATCCGGCGCATCGTCGAACTGCGACCAATAGGCCTTGGCGCCCAGCGTGTTCACGTGCGCGCGGATGGCTGAGGCGTGGGCCGTCAGGTGGGTGTCGCGCACCGCCTCGTCGACGGCGCCGAACGCATCTTGATATTCGTTCAAGGAGACCTTGGCGTCGATCACCAGGCTCTGCCCGCCCGGCACCCGGACGACGACATCGGGGCGCAGCTTGCCGCCCTCGCCATCCGCCACGCTGACCTCGGTCGCAAAGTCGCAATGCTCCGACAGGCCGCAGGTCTCGAGGACATTCTTGAGTTGCTGCTCGCCCCAGCGCCCGCGCGCCTTGGGCGCGTTGCGCAGTGCGTTGACCAATTTCGCGGCCTCGGCCGAAACGCGCTCGGTGCCGGTGCGCATCGCCTCGATCTGGCCGGTCAGCAGCCCGAACGCATCGCGACGCTCGGCCTCGACCTTCTGAACGGTCGTTTCATACCGCTCGAGCCGGTCGTGGACGGGCTGCAGCAGCGACTTGAGGTTCTGGCCGGCAGTCTCCTCCGACTGGCGGAAACGCTGGTCGGCGCGCTTGAGGAAGGTCTCCTGCGCTTCGGCGAGCAATTTGTTGCTGATCTCGGCAAATTGGGCGGACAGCCCTTCCTTGGCCTCGACCAGCTCCTGGATGCGCAGTTCAAAACCGCGGTCGCGCTCGACCTGCGAAGCCTCAAGCGCCGCGAGCCGGGTGGCGGCGTCGCGATTGGCGTCCCGCTCCCTGATCACTTCATCGAGTTGGGCGCGGAGCGACTGCACGGTCTGCTTCGCGCCGGCAGAATCGCGCCCGGCCAATAGCCAGCCGATCGCACCGCCCAGCGCGAGCCCAATCAGGCCAATGATCAACATCGTCGCGTTCACGAGGCAATACTCCGGAACAGAACGCGAACTTTTACGGCGAATTGCCTTTGGTCACAATAGGAACCGCGCTAGGGACGGCTGGTTCTCCACAGGATTCTCGGGAAGGCCAGCTTCAATGTCCATTCGCAAGATGATCGGCCTTCACCCGAACGCCGCCGGGCACGTAAACCAGCCGCTGGCCGATGCCGCCCACCATTTGATGTACTGCGCGCGCATGTGCCTCAGCTGCGCCGACGCCTGTGCTGCCGAGAAAATGGACATGGCGCAATGCATTCGCACCTGCCTCGATTGCTCCGACGTGTGCGAGGCGACGGGCAAGCTAGCCGTGCGCCGGACGGGCGAGAACAGGCAGGTGTTGCGCGAGATGCTCGAGCTTTGCGCCCGCGTCTGCGACGAATGCGCGACGGAGTGCGACAAGCATGATCACGAGCATTGCAAGCTATGCGCGATCATGTGCCGGGAATGCGCCGCCGACTGCCGGCTGGCTGCGGAAGCGCTCTAAAAGTCGCTCTTGCCGAAGCGCGGGACGCCCTGGTTGATGCCGGGCGGGTCGAGCACGGTGACGTCAAGCTCCACCGGCTCGCCGATCCAGTGGGCTAATGTCGTGTGGTCGGCGAGGTCGTCGTCGGTCAGCGGGTGAACCAAAGCGCGGAGGCCCGAGGCGGCGATGGCTTCGATCACGTCCGCCCGCGAGCGTTCGGCGAAATGGATTTCATATTGCGGGATCGGATGCGGGCCGACCCCGGCGTCCGTCATCCGCCCGACAAACAGGATGTCGCCATTGTCCTGAAAGTCCTGGCGCAGGCGTTCGGCGCGTCCTCGCTCGTCGGCGGAATAATAGATGTGGGCATGGTATGGCGCCGAACTCATCAGGCGGCCTTGGAAACCTGTTCTTTCCGCCACTTGGCGAGCTTCTTTAAGACCATGTCGCGCTTCAGTCGCGACAAATGATCAATGAACAGCACGCCGTTCAGGTGGTCCATCTCGTGCTGCAGGCAAACCGCGAGCAAGCCCTCGATCTCCTCCTCATAGGCCTTGCCGTCGGCATCCTGCCACTTGGCGCGGATTTTGTCCGGCCGCATCACCTCGGCATATTGCTCGGGCACCGACAGGCAGCCTTCGGTGTAGGGCACCTCGCTGTCCGAGTGCCACAGGATCTCGGGGTTGATGAACACCCGCGGGCTGCGCACGACCTTGCTCTCGGGATCGTCTTCGTCCTCCGGCTCCTGGAGGTCGATGACCAGCAGACGGATCGGTTCGCCGACCTGGACGGCGGCGAGGCCGATGCCCGGCGCGTCGTACATCGTCTCGAACATATCGGCGACGAGCGCCTTCAGCTCCGTGTCGAACGTCTCGACCGGCTTGGAGATCTGGCGGAGAACGGCGTCGGGCGTCTCATAGATGCGGCGAATGGCCATGGAGGGGATTTAGTCTTTCAGCTGAGGAGGTTCAAGAAACCGGGCGGCGCGCGCGCAGGGCCTGAGCGAGCGTGCCTTCGTCGAGATAGTCGAGCTCGCCGCCGACCGGAAGACCGTGCGCCAACTGGCTGATCCGAATGGGGAAAGTTTCCAGGCGTTCGGCGAGATAATGAGCCGTGGTCTGGCCTTCGAGGGTCGCGTTCATCGCCAGCACGACCTCGTCGATCCCGCCCTTGGCGACGCGGCTGACGAGCTGGTCGACGGTCAAATCCTCGGGCCGGATACCTTCGAGCGCCGACAGGCGGCCGCCCAGCACGTGATAGCGACCGGGGAACAGCCGCGAGCGATCGAGCGCCCACAGGTCGGCTACCTCCTCGACCACGCACAGCATTTTCTCATCGCGCTTCGGGTCGCGGCAGATGCTGCACGGGTCGGACGTGTCGACATTGCCGCAGGTCGAGCAAGTCGAGAGTTTCTGCGAGACGCTCTGGAGGGCACTGAGCAACGGCTGGAGCGCGGTCTCGCGCTTCTTCATCAGGTGCAGAACCGCGCGCCGCGCGGAGCGCGGGCCGAGCCCCGGCAGCCGCGCGAGGGCTTGCGACAATGCTTCGATTTCCTGCGAGGCCATATTTGTCCCCATACCGTTCGGGCTGAGCTTGTCGAAGCCCTGCCTTTCTCTTTCGGCGGCGGGAAGTAGAAGGACAGCCCTTCGACAGGCTCAGGGCGAACGGTTTTGCGAATAGTCTTCATGGGATCGCCGGCCTTCGCGGTGCCGAGCCTCAATGCTCTGGTCGAGGCCGGGCATGAGGTCGTCGCGGCTTACTGTCAGCCGCCGCGGCCGGCCGGGCGCGGCAAGGCGGAACGCAAGACGGCGGTGCATGAGCGGGCGGAAGAACTCGGGATCGAGGTGCGGACGCCGAAGTCGCTGCGCAACGATGAGGAGCAAGCGCGTTTCCGGATGCTGGATGCCGACCTGGCGGTGGTCGCTGCCTATGGCTTGATCCTGCCCAAGCCGATCCTCGAGGCGCCCCGGGGCGGCTGCGTCAATGTCCACGCCTCGCTCCTGCCCCGCTGGCGCGGCGCCGCGCCGATCCAGCGCACGATCCTCGCCGGCGACGAGACCAGCGGGATTACCATCATGCAGATGGACGAAGGGCTCGATACCGGGCCGATGCTGCACCGGCTGACGCTCGACATTCGCGGCAAGAATAGCGGGCAAGTCACGGAAGAGATGTCTAATCTTGGTGCCACGGCCTTGCTCGACTGGCTTGGACACCCGACCCCACCCGAGCCGCAGCCGGTCGCCGGCGCGACCTATGCCAAGAAGGTCAACAAGGCCGAGGCCCGGATCGACTGGACCCAGCCAGCTGCCCAGATCGAGCGCCAGGTCCGCGCCTTCGCTCCCTCGCCCGGAGCCTGGTTCGAAGCCAATGGCGAGCGGATCAAGCTGCTGGAAGCCGCCGTCGGCAATGATGCGTCGGGCCGCCCGGGCGAAGTGCTCGATGACAATCTGAATATCGCGACAGGCGATGGTTACGTTCGTCCGCTCAAGGTCCAGCGTGCCGGCCGTGCCGCCATGTCCCCCGGCGATCTGCTGCGCGGTTTCGCCATTCCCAAAGGCACGATTCTGCCGTGACCCGCTGGCGGTTGACCATCGAATATGACGGCGGACCGTTCATGGGCTGGCAGCGGCAGGACCACGGCCCGTCGGTCCAGCAGACCTTGGAGGAAGCGCTGGCCGAGATGACCGGCGAGCAGGCGCAGTTCACCGCTGCGGGCCGAACCGACGCTGGGGTCCACGCGCTGGCGATGTCCGCCCATGTTGACGTCACGAAGTCAGTGACCCCGCATCGCCTCCGCGAGGGGTTGAACGCCCTCGTCCGCCCTCACCCCATCTCGATCCTCGACGTCGAGGCGGTCGCCGACGACTGGCATGCGCGCTTTTCGTGCGTCGGCCGGCGCTACCTCTACCGGATTCTCAGTCGCCGAGCCCCGCCCGCGATCGACGCCGGCAGGGTCTGGCACATCGCCGTTCCGCTCGACGTGGGCGCCATGCAGCAGGGCGCCACGCACCTCGTCGGGCGCCACGATTTCACCACCTTCCGCTCGGCCCATTGCCAGTCGGACAGCCCGCTGAAGACGCTCGACCGCCTCGACGTCGCGCTGGTCGGCGACGAAATCCACGTTGCGGCGGCGGCGCGCAGCTTCCTCCATCATCAGGTGCGCTCGATGGTCGGCTGCCTCGCGCTCGTCGGGCGGGGCCAGTGGGCACCGGACGACATGCGCCAGGCGCTCGAAGCGGCGGACCGCGCGGCGCTCGGCCTGAATGCTCCGCCGCATGGCTTGTACTTCGTGGAAGCCGTTTATCCCTGATGCTGCACCTGCGATTTTGCACCGCAGCATTGAAATCTGCTAAAGGGACCCAATCTGCTAGCGCGCGCGGCGAATTTGGCCGCATCGTTACAAGGAGTGTCACGCGGTGATGCGGGTAATGATGAAGTCGAAGATCCACCGGGCGACGGTGACCCAGGCCGATCTCCACTACGTCGGGTCGATCAGCATCGATCAGGACCTGATCGAAGCCTCCGACCTGCTCGAGGGCGAGAAGGTCGCGATTGTCGACGTCACCAATGGCGCGCGGCTCGAAACCTACGTCATCCCGGCCCCGCGCGGCAGCGGCATGATCGGCATCAACGGCGCCGCGGCACATCTCGTCCACGAAGGCGACCTGGTGATCATCATCAGCTACGCGATGGTCGACGACGCCGAGGCGCGCACGCTGAAGCCGACGGTGGTCCACGTCGATGCGCACAACCGGGTGGTGAAGCTCGGCGACGATGCGGGCGAGCCAGTGCCCGGCGCGACGGATCAGAAAAGGGTCAGCGAGAGCGCGTAACGCGGCTTATTCCGCCGCCAGCGCCTCATATTCCATCGCCGCGAGATATTTCTCGGCGTCGAGCGCGGCCATGCAGCCGGTGCCGGCGGCGGTGACCGCCTGGCGGTAGATCTTGTCCATCACGTCGCCGCACGCGAACACGCCCGCGACGCTGGTCTTCGTCGTGCCCACTTCGACCTTGATGTAGCCGTCCTCGTCCAGGTCGAGCTTGCCCGGGAATAGTTCGGTCGCCGGCTTGTGGCCGATCGCCACGAACGCGCCTTCGACGTCGATGCGTGAGACCTCGCCGGTCAGCCGGTTCTTGAGGTCGAGCCCGACCAATGTTTCGGGCTCGCCGCCGCCGACGAACTCCGCCACTTCACTGTCCCAGACGATCTTGATGTGCGGGTTGGCGAACAACCGGTCCTGCAAGATCTTCTCGGCGCGCAACGAATCGCGGCGGTGGACCAGCGTGACGTCATGACTGTGGTTGGTGAGGTACAGCGCCTCCTCAACCGCGGTATTGCCACCGCCGATCACCGCCACCCGCTTGCCGCGGTAGAAGAAGCCGTCGCAGGTCGCGCAGGCCGAGGCCCCGCGCCCCTTCATATGCTCTTCCGACGGCAGCCCGAGCCACTTGGCCTGGGCACCGGTCGCGATCACCAGCGTATCGGCGAAATAATGCGTGCCGCTGTCGCCGGTCAGGCGGAACGGCCGGCAGCTCAGGTCGACGTCGGTGATATGGTCCCAGACGGTCTTGGTCCCGACATGCTCGGCCTGGGCCTGCATTTCCTCCATCAGCCACGGGCCCTGGATGACGTCGCGGAAGCCGGGATAATTCTCGACGTCGGTCGTGGTGGTGAGCTGGCCGCCCGGCTGGATGCCCTGGATCACGATCGGCTGCAGGCCGGCACGCGCGGCGTAGATCGCCGCGGTGTAGCCGGCCGGACCCGAGCCGAGCACCGCCAAGCGGGTAGAAATGCTGTTCGTCATGGCGCCGATTTAGGGAGCGTTTACCGCCCCCGCAACGCCACAATATCGCGCGTCGTCAGACGGTCGAGCGGCCGCGGATGAAGTTCACGATCACGACGATGACGGCGATCACCAGCAGCAGGTGGATGAGCCCGCCCGCGACGTGGAAGGCAAAGAAGCCCAAGGCCCACAGGACGAGCAGGATGAGTGCGAGGGTGAGAAGCATGTCGGATACCTTCAGAAGCAGGGATTCGGAACCGTAACGGGTGAGCTACGGCGCCGTTCCCACGGCCGTTAGACGAGCCGCGACTGCTTCAGCGCCGCGCCGATAAAGCCCGCGAACAACGGGTGGGGCTCAAACGGGCGGCTCTTCAGTTCGGGGTGGAACTGCACGCCGATGAACCACGGATGGTCGGGCCGCTCGACGATCTCGGGCAGCTGGTCGTCGGGCGACATGCCGGAGAAGATCAGGCCCACGCCCTCGAGCGCATCCTTGTAGTGGATGTTGACCTCGTAGCGGTGCCGGTGGCGCTCGCTGATCTCATCCTGCCCGTAGATCGAGTGGACGACGCTGTTGCCGTCCAGCTTGGCCGGATAAGCGCCAAGCCGCATCGTGCCGCCAAGATCGCCGTCGGCCGCGCGCTTCTGCAGCCCCTCGTCGCTCATCCACTCGGTGATCATGCCGACCACCGGCTCGGAAGTTTCGCCAAATTCGGTGGTCGAGGCGCCGCTGATCCCCGCCTGGTTCCGCGCCGCTTCGATGCACGCCATCTGCATGCCGAGGCAGATCCCGAAGAAGGGGATTTCGCGTTCGCGCGCGAAGGTCACGGACGCGATCTTGCCTTCACTGCCGCGCTCGCCAAAGCCGCCGGGGACGAGGATGCCGTGGAGCGGCTCGAGCTCCGCGACCACGTCCGAATCGGGATGTTCGAACAGCTCGGCGTCGATCCACTGGATGTTGACCTTGGCGCGGTTGGCGATGCCGCCATGAACCAGGGCCTCGCGCAGGCTCTTATAAGCGTCCGGCAGGCCGACATATTTGCCGACCACGCCTATCGTTACTTCGCTCTCATAATGGTCGATGCGGTCCATAATGTCGGTCCACACCGCGACCTCCGGCTGCGGCGCATCGGTAATCCGGAATGCGCGCAACACTTCGTCGTCCAGTCCGGCCTCATGATACTGCAGCGGCACGTTGTAGATGTTGCGGGCGTCGAGCGCCGGAATGACCGCGCTCTTGGGCACGTTGCAGAACAACGCGATCTTTTCGCGTTCGGCTTCGGGCAGCGGCCGGTCGCAGCGGCACAGCAGCACTTCGGGCTGGACGCCCAGGCTGGAAATCTCGCGCACCGACTGCTGCGTCGGCTTGGTCTTGAGTTCGCCAGCGGCCGCGATCCACGGCACCAGGGTCGTGTGCACGCTGACTGTATTGTCGCGGCCGAGGTCGTTGCGGAGCTGCCGGATCGCCTCGATGTAGGGCAGGCTTTCGATATCGCCGACGGTCCCGCCGACTTCGCAAATGACGAAGTCCAGCCCCTCGATGTCGGTGACCGCGAATTCCTTGATTGCGTTGGTGACGTGCGGGATGACCTGCACAGTGGCGCCGAGATAGTCGCCGCGCCGCTCCTTGGCGATGATGTCGCGGTAGATCCGCCCGGTCGTGACATTGTCCGACTGCTTCGCTGAAACGCCGGTGAAGCGCTCATAATGGCCGAGGTCGAGGTCGGTCTCCGCCCCGTCGTCGGTCACATAGACTTCGCCATGCTGATAGGGGCTCATCGTCCCCGGATCGACGTTCAGATAGGGATCGAATTTCCGGATTCGGACCTTGAATCCACGCGCCTGAAGGAGCGCCCCGAGCGAAGCCGAAAGCAGACCCTTGCCAAGCGAGGAGACCACGCCGCCGGTGACAAATATGAACCGCGCCATGGGAGTCGAGGGTTAAGTCGATGATTGCCCCGGGCGCAACCCGCGCGGCGAAAAAAACTTGGGATTGTCCGTTATTGCGCGAGCGGAACCGGGCCTTGCTGATTCTGCTGCGGCTGCTGCGGCTGCTGCTGCTCCTCGGTGCGGCTGGTCTGGACCTTGTTGGCGAGCGACGAATCGAGCGTTGGCGCCTTACGCGCGACGCCGGCGTACGCGGCCATGACGATCGACAGGACGATAAACAGCCCGCCGAGGACGGACGTCGCCCGGGTCAGGAAGTCCGCCGCGCCACGCGCGGTCATGAAGCCCGACGAGCTGCCGCCAACCCCGAGCCCGCCGCCTTCGGAGCGCTGCATCAGGATCACGCCGATGAGCGACAGGGCAATCAGCGACTGGACGATCAGCAGGAAGGCGAACATGTCAGGCTTTCTTCGAAAGATGCGCGAGGGCGCTAGCTAGCGACCGCCGCGCATGCTTTCAACCGGCGTTACTTGCCCCCGTCGCGCCCGCGGCCTTGCTGACCTCCGCTTCGAGCTGCTCAGCTGTCAGGCCGATCGTGACCGAGCCGTCGGCGTTACCACGCACCGCGGAACGAGCGAACTGAATCTTCTGACCCGCCGTCAGGGTGATGGTCACCGAGCTGCCGTCAACCGAAGCGATGGTTCCAATCGCAGTCCCCTGGGCTCCCTTCACCGTGGCCCCCGCTTTGACCGAGGCATCAGCCGCGGCGAGGCTCTTTTCGACCTCGGCGTTGAGCTGCGCCTGGGTCATGCCGAACAGCAGCTTGCCGACGTTTGGCGTGAAGCTGGTTTTGGGCAGGGTCACTTCGTGCTTGTCGGTCTTGACGACGACGGTGTCACCCTTGACGGCGGTCACCGTGCCAACGGCAGCGCCCGTGGAGTCAGTGACCTGCATGCCGACAGATTGAGCGCCCGCCGGCGCGGCGAAGACGGCAAAGGCGAGCGAAAGCGGTACTAGCGAAGAATACAAACGGGTCATGTCAGTCGATACCTTCCTTTCCTTGAAGTCTTAGGCCTTTGATCCTGATTGGAAACTGAATGGTCTCAACTCGCCGCAGCGACGATCGGAATGAAATCGGCAGCCTTGAGGCTGGCGCCGCCAACGAGCGCACCGTCAACGTTGGGTACGGTAAAAATCTCGGCCGCGTTCGAGGCCTTCACTGAGCCACCGTAAAGGATTCGCATCCCTTCGCCGGCTCCGCCGAATCGCTGGGACAGGAGCTCACGCAATGCGCTGTGCATTTCGCCAATCTCGGCAGTCGTCGGGACCTTGCCGGTGCCGATCGCCCAGATCGGCTCATAAGCGATGGCGAGTTCGGTGCCGTCGGCGACTGCACCGGGAAGGGAATCACCGAGTTGCGCGACAACCGTCTCGACCGCCCGCCCCGCCTCACGCACCGGCAGCGCCTCACCGACACACAGGATGACGTCCATGCCGGACGCCAGCGCCGCTTCCGCCTTCGCCTTGACCTCGGCGTCGGTCTCCCGCTGCGCTTCGCGGCGTTCCGAGTGGCCGACAATGGTCAACCGGGCGCCGGCATCATGCAGTTGCTGCGCGGAGATGCAGCCGGTGTGCGCACCTTTCTCGGCATGATGAACGTCCTGCGCGCCGATCGCGAAACCGGGAACCGCGCGGGCCGCACGCTCGATCAGGATAGACGGCACACACAGGGCCACGTCGACCGACGGATAGGCCCGCGACTGCTCGGCAATCGCCCGCACTTCCGGGAGGTCCGATGCCGTGCCGTGCATCTTCCAATTGCCCGCGACCAGCTTCCTTGGCGTCATTGGTCCTCCGCTTTCGCACCGGCCCTAGCGGGCGCGCCTTGCCGCCCGCAAGCCTCGCCCCTAAAGCTCCATTTCCTGTTTCCCCTGACATCCACGGACACCAATGCTCGCTTCTTTCCGCCGCTTGTCCAAATCCAAGATCGGCACCGGCATCATGGCCGGCGTCCTCGTCGCGATTCTCGCCGGCTTTGCCTACGGCGACCTCGCCAATTTCGGCACCGGCATGCCGGGTTTCGGCCTCGGTACGTCGACGATCGCCAAGGTCGGCGGCCAGGAAATCAGCGAAAAAGAAATGTCGGATGCGATGCAGCGCCGCCTCGCCGATGTTCGCGAGCAAAATCCGGAAGCCGACTATAAGACGATCGCCGGCGATTTCGACGCGTTGCTCCAGCAGATGGTCGACCAGCGCGCGATCGTCGCATTCGGCGATAAATACGGGTTCGATCTTTCGAAGCGGCTGATTGATGCCGAGATCGCCGACCTTCCCGGCGTTCGCGGCCTGAACGGCAAGCCGAGCGTCCAGGGCTACCAGCAGTTCCTCGCCCAGACCCGACTCAGCGACCAGCAGGTCCGCCAAGTGCTCGCCGCCCAAATCATCGCCCGCTACCTGCTTGTGCCGGCGACTGCCGAGGCGCGGACGCCGGTCGGAATTGCGCGGCCCTATACGTCGATGCTCCTGGAAGAGCGTAGCGGCGAAGCGGCGGTGATCCCGTTCACCGCTTTTACCGCCGGCCTCAAGCCGAGCGACGCCGATCTCGGCCGTTACTACCAGGCCAACAAGGGCCGCTACATGGTGCCAGAGCAGCGCGTGCTACGCTTCGCCAGCCTCGGTCCGGAGCAGGTTGCCGGCATCAGCGCCACCGACCAGGAGATCGCGGCTTATTACAATGCCAACCGCGCGACCTATGCGCCGTCGGAGACGCGCGATCTCAGCCAGGTCGTGGTCCCGGACCAGGCAACCGCGAACGGTATCGCCGCCCGCGCCAAGGCGGGTGGCACGCTTGCCAAAGCCGCGGCGCCGGCCGGCGCGAATGCAGCGATCAGCGCGCCTAAGGGCCAGACCAAGCAGGCTTATGGCGCGATCGCCGGCGCAAAGGTCGCCACCGCCGCATTCGGCGCCCCGGCCGGAACGGTCATCGGGCCGATGCAGTCCGACTTCGGCTGGGTCGTCGCCAAGGTTGACGCCATTCACAGCAGCGGCGGCAAATCACTCGATGCGGCGAAGGCCGAGATTGCCGCGAAGCTCAACACCGACAAGCGCAAGGGCGCGATCGAAGACCTGGTCGACAAGGTGCAGGATGCGCTCGACGGGGGCAGCAACTTCGCCGAGGTCGCGGCGCAGCTGAAGCTGCCGGTGACGGCGACGCCGCTGATTGTCGCCAACGGCTCCTCGCGGACCGATGCCGCCTATCGCGTCCCGGCCCAACTGGCGGGCGCGCTCAAGGCCGGGTTCGACCTCGGCCCGACCGACGAGCCGGAAATCGCCGCGCTGGCCGACAAGTCGGGCTATGTGGTGGTCGCGCCAGGCCAGGTCGTGGCCGCCGCCCCGGCCCCGCTCGCCTCGATCCGCGACCGGGTCACCAACGATTGGGTGCTGGGCCTGGCGCTGACCAAGGCAAAGGCAGCAGCGACCGCGATCGCCGCCAAGGCGGGCGCCGGCGCGTCGCTGGCCGACGCGGTCAAGCAATCCGGCGCCGCGGTTCCGGTGCAGCCGATGAAGGCACGGCGCGTCGATCTGACGCAGGCGAACCCGCAGTCGCTCCCGGCGCTGACCGCCCTGTTCAAGCTCCGCGCGGGCAAAAGCCAGGTCGTGCCGGATACGCAGGGCCGCGGCTTCTTCGTCATCAAGGTCACGACCATTACGCCGGGCAATGCGATGCAGGCCCTCAGCCTGATCACGCAGACCCAGCTTGGCATCGCGCGCTCGTCGACCGACGATTATGCGCGGCAGTTCGTCAACGCCATTGGCCAGGACATCAAGGTCAAGCGCAACGACAAGGCGATCAACGCGCTTAAGCAGCGGCTTGCCAGCGGAAGCTAGGGCTTCCGGCTTGACGGACTGCCATATGTTGCCTACACGTTCACCATTCGTTCCTTAATGGAACATGGGAGTGACCGACGATGCTCACCGCCAAGCAGCGTGAATTGCTCATGTTCATCGATCGCCGCCTCGGCGAATCCGGGATCAGCCCGAGTTTCGACGAAATGCGTGAAGCGCTCGACCTCAAGTCCAAATCCGGGGTTCACCGGCTGATTTCCGCGCTCGAGGAGCGCGGGTTCATTCGGCGCCTGCCCAACCGGGCGCGCGCGCTCGAGGTCGTCAAGTTGCCCGAAAGCCGGCCGACGGCGGAGGTTGTCCAGCTGCGCCCGGCGGTCCCGGCCCCCGCCAACGACACCGTCGAGCTCCTGCTTGCCGGCAAGATCGCGGCCGGTACGCCGATCGAGGCGCTGCAGGGCACCGAGACCTTCCCCGTCCCCGCCGCCTTGCTCGGCGCGGGCGAGCATTATGCGCTCGAAGTTTCGGGCGATTCGATGGTCGACGAGGGGATTCTCGATGGCGACTTCGCGCTCATCCGCCGCGTCGACACGGCCCGCGACGGCGAAATTGTCGTAGCCCTCGTCAACAATGAGGAAGCGACCCTCAAGACCTTCCGCCGCGAGGGCAATATGATCCGGCTCGATCCTGCCAATCGCAATTACGAGGCCCAGCGCTACCGCCCCGAGCAGGTGACGATCCAGGGTAAGCTCGCGGGGCTGATCCGCCGTTACTGAGTGGTTGTTCCGCCCAGGGGTGGCGGCCGACGCGCTCGGCAACGGTATCGATGGATGGACGGTCCCCGAGATAGATTGCGACTCCGCCCGACCGTTCGAGCGCCGAGCGGTCGAGCTTGAGCCAACGCGGCTGGCATCCACGCGGCAGGCGCCGGTCGGAAACGACAATGTCGGCAGCGGTGCAGGCCGCGGCAAACTCCTCCCAGCGTAATCGGACCTGGGATTTGGTCGCCAATAGCCGCCACTCGCTACCCCCCTTGCGGATCACCGCCACGCAGCCGTCGCGCGAGCAGGCGCTGAACGGCGGCTCGCCAAGGTTGCCGGGATCGCCGGCGTATCCGGACGCTTCCGCGAACAGGTCGCGCATGTAATCGCCGGCGCGGTCGCGCAGCAACAGGGGCGTGCCATCGGCCTGGAGGACCACTAGGTGCCGGCCATCGCCGGTAACGAGAAGATCGGGCGTCGGCGATACGCTAGCGGCGACCGCGCCGAGCGCCGCGGGGGCGAGTCCCAGCAGCCGAATCCGGCTGGTCCACAGGCACAGCCACAATCCCCCCGAAACCATCGCACCGAACGCCCACGGCGGCATCGACGGCATCAGGGCGACCGCGCCCGGCGCTCCCGCCACGGCATGCGCCAGGCCCAGCAGGCCGCGGATCGCGAAACCGGTGAGCCACCAGAAGGGGTGCCCGCCGCCAATCGGATCGAGTAGGAGCGCGCCAGCCTCCAGCGGCATGATCACGAACGTCGTCAGCGGAATGGCGATGACGTTCGCGCCGACACCGTAGAGGCCGGCACGATGGAAGTGGAACAGAGCGAACGGGATCAGCGCGAGCTCGACGGCGAGGCCGGTCACGACAATCCCGGCCAACCCCCGCCCGATGCGCTTGAACGGCCCCTCGTCGCGGCGCTGGAACAGCCGCCGCGACCAGCCGGTAGAGTGAATGGCGACAATCGCCGTCACCGCGGCGAAGCTCATCTGGAAGCTCGGGCCCGCCAGCGCCTCGGGGCGGAACAGCAGCACCGCAAGCGCGCCAACGGCGACGAGGCGGATGCTGATCGCATCACGGCCGAGCGCAATGCCGAGCAGCACCAGCACCGCTGCGACGCAGCTGCGGACGGTCGGCACCTGTGCGCCGGTGAGGAGCGTGTAACCGATCCCCGCCGCGGCGGCGACGCCAGCCGAGACCAGCACGAGGTTGAAGCGGAGGGCAAGCCGTTCGCTCAGCGCCAGCAGCTTGAGGCTCAGCATCATGGCCGCGGCGGCGACGGCAGCGATGTGCAGGCCGCTGACCGACAGCAGGTGAGTGAGGCCGCTGGCGCGCATCGCGTCGGCATCCGCCTCTGTCACGCTGTTCTGGTCGCCCGTGACGAGCGCGATGGCTATACCCGATTCGCTACCGGGCAGGCGCTCGTGGATATGATGGGCCAACCGCTGGCGGACACCTTCCAACATGCCGGCAGAACCTGGCCGGACCATTTCAACCGGCCCCAGCGCTTTGCCGACCGCGCCGATCCGCCGGAACCAGGCGTCGCCCGCGAAATCGTAGGTGCCGGGGAGCGCCATTGGCGGTGGCGGGGCAAGCCGCGCGCGCACCTGGATCGTCGCACCGCCGGTCAAGTCTTGCGGGATCGCGTCGGGGTCGATCGAGACGCGGACGCGTGGCGGGAGGCTCGAGTCTGCCGGCTTGAGCGTGAGCCGCACCGTATCGCGCGCTACCAGCGTCTCGATTGCCTCGACTTGTGCTTGGAAGCTCGCGATCACTGGCCGCTCGAGCCGCGGCGCGGCGACCTGCACCGCGCGGATCCACACCAGCGCACAGCCGAGCGTCAGGGCAAGGCCGAACCAGCCTGGCGCCCATCCCGCCCTGCCCTCCGCAAGCAGAAACCCGCCGAGGGTCAGGGCTACGCCAAAACATAGGAATGCCATCCAGGCATTAGGCCCGCCCAGGGAGAACCAGGCCGCAATGCCGGCCCCGAACCCGACCACGAACCAGGGCGGCAGCTGCGCGCGCTCAAGCTCGAGCAGGCGTTCCAGCCGCTCATGAAGCGCGGAAAAGCGCGACTTCCAATAGCCCCGAGCATGCTGTGGAAGAGGCGCCTCCCCTATGTTAGGGGCGCTCATCCATTGCATTGCAGCATGAAGAGAAGAGGAAAGCGCGCTTGAGCGCAAGCAATTCGTCGCCGGTCGTCACCCGTTTCGCCCCCTCGCCCACCGGTTTCCTGCACATCGGGGGAGCGCGCACGGCCTTGTTCAACTGGCTGTTCGCCCGCCATCACGGCGGCAAGTTCCTGCTGCGCATCGAAGACACCGACAAGGCGCGCTCGACCACCGAGGCGATCGACGCGATCCTCGACGGCATGCGCTGGCTCGGCCTCGATTGGGACGGGCACGAATATTACCAGTCGCAATTCTGGGCCCGCCACGCCGAAATCGCCCACAAGATGCTCGACCGCGGCCACGCCTACCGCTGCTGGATGAGCCAGAAGGAACTGGCGGCGCAGCGCGAGCAGGCCGCCAAGGACCGCAAGCCGTTCCGCATCAACAGCCCGTGGCGCGAGCGGACGGACGAAGGCGACGGCCCGTTCGTCATCCGCCTCAAGGCCGCGGCGGAGGGCGAAACCGTGATCGACGATCGTGTCCAGGGCCGCGTCACGGTCCAGAATGCCGAGATCGACGACTTCATCCTGCTCCGTTCGGACGGCAGCCCGACCTACATGCTGGCGGTGGTGGTCGACGACCATGACATGGGCGTCACCCACGTTATCCGTGGCGACGACCATCTCAACAACGCCTTCAGGCAGCTGGCGATCATCCGCGCGATGGGCTGGCCCGAGCCGGTCTACGCCCACGTGCCGCTGATCCACGGCCCCGACGGCGCCAAGCTGTCGAAGCGGCATGGCGCACTTGGCGTGGACGCCTATCGCGACGAGCTCGGCATGCTCCCCGAGGCGGTCAGCAATTATCTGCTGCGGCTTGGCTGGGGCCACGGCGACGACGAAATCATCAGCCGCGCGCAGGCGACCGAATGGTTCGATCTCGACCATGTCGGCAAGTCGCCGTCGCGCTTCGATTTCAAGAAGCTTGAGAATCTCAACGGCCATTACATCCGCGAGGCGGACGATGGCCGGTTGGCCGAGCTCATCGCGCCTGGCCTTGGCATCGACGAACCACAACAAGCCCTGCTCACCCGGGCCATGCCCGAGCTCAAGGCCCGGGCGACGACGCTGCACCAACTCGCAGATGGCGCGCGCTTCCTGTTCGACACGCGGCCGCTCGCCGTGGACGAGGCCGCGGCCGCCCTCCTCACCGACGAATCGCGGGCAATTCTTGCTGCGGCGCACAAGCACCTTGTTGCCCTTGCGAAATGGGACGTTGAATCGCTAGAGGCGGCCATCCGCGACGTCGCCGACGCGAGCGGGGCCAAGCTCGGCAAGATTGCCCAGCCGCTCCGCGCCGCCCTCACCGGACGAACGACGTCTCCGGGGATATTTGACGTGCTTGCTTTGTTGGGCCGGGACGAGAGCCTCGCTCGCATCGCCGACCAGATGGTGGACTGAATGACCGACAAAACCGCGACGTTGACGATCGACGGCTCCGATCATGTTTATCCGGTGCTGGAGGGATCGGTCGGCCCTGACGTCGTCGATATCCGCAAGTTCTACGGCGAGACCGGCGCGTTCACTTACGACCCCGGCTTCACCTCGACCGCCAGCTGCCAGAGCGCCATCACCTATATCGACGGTGAGCAGGGCATCCTCCTCCACCGTGGTTATCCGATCGACCAGCTGGCCGAGAATTCGACCTTCATGGAGGTCGCCTATCTCCTCGTGAACGGCGAGCTGCCGACCCAGCCCGAACTCGACGACTTCAGCTACACGATCAGCCGCCACACCATGCTGCACGAGCAGCTGGCGACCTTTTACCGCGGCTTCCGGCGGGACGCTCACCCGATGGCGATCATGTGCGGCGTGGTCGGCGCGCTGTCCGCTTTCTATCACGACAGCACGGACATCACCGATCCCGAGCAGCGGATGATCGCCTCGCACCGGCTGATCGCGAAGATGCCGACGATCGCCGCGATGGCCTTCAAATATTCGATCGGCCAGCCGTTCCTCTATCCCGACAACAGCCTCAGCTACACCGGTAACTTCCTCCGCATGACCTTCGGCGTTCCAGCTGAAGCCTATGAGGTCAATCCGGTGGTTGAGCGCGCGATGCGGCGGATCTTCATCCTCCATGCCGACCATGAGCAGAATGCGTCGACCTCGACCGTGCGGCTCGCCGGCTCATCCGGCGCCAATCCGTTTGCGTGCATCGCCGCCGGCATCGCCTGCCTGTGGGGCCCCGCGCACGGCGGCGCCAATGAAGCCGCGCTCAACATGCTGCGCGAGATCGGCCGGGTCGAGAATATCCCGCAATATATCGCTCGGGCGAAGGACAAGGAAGACCCGTTCCGACTGATGGGCTTCGGCCACCGCGTCTACAAGAACTTCGACCCGCGGGCGAAGGTGATGAAGGCCACCGCCGACGAGGTGTTGAAGGAGCTCAACATCTCCGATCCCGTCCTCGACGTCGCCAAGGAGCTCGAACGGATCGCGCTGAGCGACGATTATTTCATCGAGAAGAAGCTTTATCCCAACGTCGACTTCTATTCGGGCGTGATCCTGAACGCGATCGGCTTCCCGACCGACATGTTCACTGCCCTGTTCGCCCTCGCCCGCACGGTCGGCTGGGTCGCGCAATGGAACGAGATGATCTCGGATCCGGAGCAGAAGATCGGCCGTCCGCGCCAGCTCTACACCGGTGCTGCGCAGCGCGACTACGTTCCCGTCGAAAAGCGTTAGGCCGAGGGCAAGGTCAGGGTAAACCGCGCGCCGTCGCCCGGCGCGCTTTCCAGCGTCACGTCACCACCCATCGACCGCGCCAGGCGGCGCGAGATGGCAAGGCCAAGCCCGGTCCCGCCGGCCGAAGCGTCAGCGCGCTCGAACCGCTCAAAGATGCGCTGCTGGTCCGCCGGATCGATGCCCGGACCGTCGTCGGACACGGCAACCGATGCGGTCCCCGCGGTCTTCTCGAACGCCAGCCGTATCGTCCCGCCGTCGGGCGAGTGCCGCAGGGCGTTGCCGATCAGGTTGACGAGGATCTGAATCACCGCTCGGTCCTCGCCGCTGGCGAGCAGCGATTCGGCGGCGCCAACGTCGAAATGAATATCGCGGTCCTCGGCGGTCGATTCGAGCATGGTCAGCGCTTCGCCGGCGAGCCCTGCCAGATCGATCGTCTGCTGCCCTTGCGTTGGGTCCTCGCTCATCGAGCGGATCACCGACAGGAGGTGCCGCGCGGCGGCGGCAATATCATTGCCGTAGCTCGCATAATCGCTGCGCAACGGACCATCGGCGCGCTCGACGATGCGCTCGGCACTTTCGATGATCCGGTCGAGCGGCGACCGCAGCGCCTCGTCGAGGGCGTGATCGAATGCCGAGCTTCGTGCGGCGTTGGTGGCGAGCGTCGGCGCATTCTCCGGCTCCGCCGTGCCGCGGAAACCCGCGAAACCGCCATCCGCGCCGGTAACGACCTCGCCGGTCAGCACCAGGGTCGTGGTGGAGTCGCCCCGTCCGCGCGCGCGCTGTCCGGAAAAGCTGCGCCGCGCCGCGAGCGCGCTGAGAAGCGGCATCTCGCCGGCATCGTCCTCTTCCAGCCGGAAAATTCGGGTCAGCGGCTGCCCGGCGGACTCCGCCGGGTCGATACCGAGTTCGTCGGCGAGCTCGCCGGCAATCGAAATCAGCCGCAGTTCCTCGTCTGCCGCCCACTCGCGCCGGGGCGCTGACGTCTCGACCTCGCTGCCGCGGCCAAGGAGATTGGCGAGGCGTGGCGCCGCGGGCGGGCGCTCCGTCCAGCCTTCGAGCGACAAAGCGACCTCGTCCCCTTCCGGCGTGGCGTTCACCCAAATCTCGATGTCATGCTCAAGCGACGCCGCAATTGCCGGCCGCGCGACGGCAATACCGAGCTTGCGGGCCAATTCGGCGATTGCCGCGATCTGCGGCAGCGCGAGCGGATGGCCGAGCGCGGAGCCTGCCTCACGCTGCAACATCTCCAGCTCGGCATCGGCGCTGATCAGCCGGCCGGTCTTGTCGACCCGGCCCAGCACCGGCCGTGGTTCGGAGGGTGCGCTGGCCATCAGCTCTGCTCGAGCCTGGCGACCGCGGCGCGATAGCCGACGTCGGAGGCCAGCCAATTGCGGGCGCTTTCGACCTCGTCCGTGCTCATGCCGTCGAACGTCGCGATGGCTCGGCCGGGGTCGGACACGCCAAGAAGATCGCCAATCCCGGCCAGCAGCCGTGCAGCCAGTTCGCGGCGCACGCCGGCGACTCTTAGCAGGGTCATGACGCGCCGTTCGGACCCGGACAACAATTCGTCGGTCGCGACTTCGCCGGCCAGGCCGGACCGGCGCGCCAGCGCCTGGGCAACGAAGGTGATTTCACCCTCCATCGCGGCGGACACAACCAGTTCGTCCGACAATTGGCTTTCGTCCTCGAGCAGGTCGACCAGCACGGCGGTCAAGTCCTCGATGCCGTTGGCCCTGTCATAGCGGACGAGCAGGTCGTCGACGGCCGCGGCCAGGAGCGAATCGCGATCCTTCGGTCCCTTGCCAAGCAACCCACTGCGCAGCGCCGCGGCCACGATCTGGGCGAGCGCTGCCGCTTCGTCGGGCGGAAGGTCGTCAAAGTGCAGCAGGCACTGGCCGAAGCGATCGCGCCGCCGGCCGCGAGCGAGGATCAGCGACATGGCGGCGGCGGAGATCGCACCGCTTTCATGACTGACCAGCCCTTGCAATACTCGGGCGTCGCGACGCCCGCTGCGCGCCTTGGCGGCGGTCGTAATCCGTTCTTCGTCGGCGCGGCGCAGCAACATCCGCATCAGAAACGCGCGATCGAGCAACCGGGCGGCCGACAAGGTCTCGACCAGCGCCAGGTTGCGGTCGTCATTGGCGGCGGCAATCCCGCTCGGCAGCGCGGCACGAAGTTCGTCGGCGATATCGCCCACGAGGCAATGGAGCATGGCGGTCATCAGCGCCCGCTCCTGCTCGGTCAGCCGCTCACCGACGCTGAGGAAAAAATCCGCCCGGACGGTAGCCAGCCGATCGCCGCCCGCACTGCGCGCAGGCGCGTGCGGGTCATCCCCCGGTGCGGCACCGATCGGCCATTCTTCCGCCATCATGAGCGGCGCTTATCGGATTTGGGTTAACTTCGGGTCAACTCAGCCGCCATTCGCCTCGCGTGCTGGAGGAAGAAGAAGCTGGCGGCGCAATAAACGAACAGGGTTATCAAATAGGGCGTCCACGCCCCGAACAACGCGAACGGCACCGCCAGCAGAATCGCGTTGCGCCGTGAAACCACGGCGAGCTCGCCCGGCAGGCCGACCTTGTTCTCGATCCGCGCGGCCTCGGCGAACGCGGCTGCGGCGATCGCCGCGAGAACCGCGCCCCAGCCGCTGCCGTTGTGGCTTTGCCACCAGCCGAGCGCACCCAGCGCCAGCCCTGCCGCCGGCCACAGGAGAATTTTCGACAGCATGCGCTTGGGCAACGGCTTGAGCCTTATCGTCGCCAGCCGGGCGGCAATAATGTCGAGCGGCGTCGAGAGTACGAGCAGGCCGAGGCCGGTGCGAAGCCAGCCGCGGCTGAACAGCACCGCCGACCCGAGCGTCAGACCCAGGGCGCCCCACACGAGCCACGCCGGGCGCACCCGCGTACTCATCAGCTGCCCGGTGGCGAAATCCTCGGCGAGCGGCAGGACGTAGCGGCTGGCCCAGTCGCGGCGTGCCTCGCGCGATCCGGCGACCAGCTGGCGCTGGAAATCCTCAAGCTGCTCGGGCCGTTCGGCGAGGAGCGGCTCACCCCCATGCTCATCGGCGTGCCAGCGCACCGCGCCGTCCTGCAACGCCCGGCGCAGCAAGGTGGATTGCAAGTCCCAGTCGCCGAGAATGGCGGCGGTCGACCGCAAGCTGTTCGAATCGACCAGCGCGACACCGGCCCAGCGGGTCTCACCATCGATGCGCTCGAAGGCCTCATGCGCCTCGTCGTCGGGGACGGTCGCGACCACCGGTTCGGGCTCTTCGGCAACGGCCACCACCAGCTCGGTCGACGGGGCGATGCCGTCGCCCAGCAGGAGGATGTTCGTTCCCGCCTCAAACCGGCTCACCGCCTCATGCACATCGCTGACCGGGAACACGCCGACGCCATCGAGGCGCAGCCGCTCGAATGCATCTTGCAGCGCCTGAGGCATGCGTTCGACCACGATAACGATCGGCGCCGCGCCAGCCGCGGCCGCGCAGCGCGCCTGATATTCGACCAGGGTTCGGCCGGCGAGCGGAAGCAAGGCCCGAAGCCCGCCCGAATTGTCTTCCTGATAGGCGCCGATCAGCGCTCCCGGCACCATTTCCGGCCGCTCCTCCCCCCTTCGTCGATTGCTCTCTCTAATCGCTTTCTTGCAGCAGCAAAGATGGTAAACTCCCCATCACCATGCACCCAACCCGCCAAGCCGCCGCCGTGGGCGCCGACCCACTCCCGCCAATCGCCGATACGAACGAGCCGCTGGAGCTGACCAGCGCCGACCTCGCGATCGAGCCGACCTTCGACTCGGGTCAGTGGGAAGAAAGCCAATCGGAGGCGCGCGGTAGCGGCGGGCGTCAGGTCCTCGGCATCGCCCTCGCGATTCTCGCTGCCCTGTGGCTGGGATACACCGCCTGGTCGGCCGGCCGGGCCCTCGCCGGCCAGCCGCTATCCTCGCCGGCGGTAACGCAATGGATGGCGCTCGCCGCCGCGCCGCTCGCCTTGCTCGGCCTGGTCTGGCTGATCTTCGGCCGCACCCGGCGCAAGGAGGCCGAGAAATTCACGCAGTCGGTCGTGACGATGCGCACCGAAGCGCGGTCGCTCGAGGCGTTGCTCGAAGTGTTGTCGCAGCGGATCAGCGACAGCCGCTCCGAGCTGACGATGATCTCGCAGCATCTGATGCAGCTTGGCGATCAGGCCACCGGCAAGCTCAGCGGGATCACCCGCGAATTTGATGCGAGCAGCGAGCGTCTGGTCCGGCATGGCGAAGCCCTCGACCGCGCCGCCGAGACCGCGCGCAGCGACATCGGCGTGCTGCTTCAGGACCTCCCGCAAGCCGAGGCGACCGCCCGCTCGCTGGCGGAGCAGCTCCGCACGGTGGGCGCCGAATCGGCGGCCAAGACCACCCATTTCACCAGCCAGGTCGACGCGCTGGCGGAACGGACCCGCGAGACCGACCGGTCGATGACCGAAGCCACCGATCGGCTGGCGGAACGGCTGGCCCAGATCGAGCAGGCCGGCGCCGGCGCCAGCGGCAAGGTCGCCGAGGCCGAAAGCAGCTTTTCGGGCGTGCTCGACGCCTTGCTCGACCGGACGTCGCTATCGCTCACCGAAATCCGCTCGGGCATCGACGCTCAGTCCGCCGCGGTTGCTGCCCTCGTGGACCAGGCGTCGGCGGGACTCAGCAAGGCCGGCGCCGAATCCGCCGACGCGATTGCCACCAATATCGGCCGGGCGAACGAGTCGCTCGCCAGCCTGTCATCCCAGGTCGCCGAACAGGAGCGCGCGTCGCAGCGGATGATCGCCGAGATTGACCGCGGGCTCGCGCTGATCGACCAGCGCTTCACCGAGCTGTCGTCGAACGGCGACGAACGCGCCAACCACTTCCTCGAATCCCTCACGCGGGCCCGCGGCGAGCTTGATGCGCTGTCGGCCCAGGCCGCCAACCAGGATGGGGCGATCGGCTCGCTCGCCGAGCGCACGACGGCGCTCCGCGACAGCATCGGCAAGCTCGCCGAAGAGCTGCGCGACAATGTCGGCGCCGCGATCGGCGAGGCCCACGGCAGCGCCGAACGGCTCGCCGAGGTCACTAATACGGTCAAGCCGGAGCTCAGCTGGATGCGCGACGCCGCGGTCGAAGCAAGCGATCGCATGACCGAAACCGCCGCCCATATCGGCGAGCATCAGGACCGCTTCACCGCACTCCTCGCCAGCCTCGACGACGGCGTCGGCACGGCCCAGGCGCGGCTTGCCGAACTGACGTCGGCCATCGGCCAGGCGCAGACCGAAGCGAGCCAGCTCACCGCCGAGACCGGCCCGTCGCTGGTCGCCGCCCTCGTCCAGGTGAAGGACGCCGCCGGCCACGCCGCCGAGCGCGCCCGCGAAGCAATCGAGGCGGTCATTCCGGAAAGCGCCGGCAAGCTCTCGCGCGAGACCCGCGCCGCGCTCGAACGCGTGGTCCGCGAAACGGTCGAGGAGCGACTGGCGGAAGTCGAAACCGTCGCCACGCGCGCGGTCGAAGCAGCCCGCTCCGCGTCCGATCGCCTGACCCAGCAAATGCTGAACCTCGGCCAGAGCGCCGCTGCGCTCGAACGGCACATCGACGACACGAGCAAGGAGCAGCGCGAGAAGGATAGCGAAGCCTTCGCGCGCCGCGTCGCGCTGCTGATCGACTCGATGCATTCGGCGGCGATCGACGTCGGCAAGATCCTGTCCGACGAAATCGACGACCGCGCCTGGGACAGCTATTTGAAGGGCAACCGCGGGGTCTTCACCCGCCGGGCCGTGAAATTGCTCGACGGCAGCGAGACCAAGGCGATTCGCGCGCAATATGACATCGATCTCGAGTTCCAGCGGTCGGTCAATCGCTACGTTCACGACTTCGAGACGATGCTGCGCCGCGTGCTGGCCGAGCGCGACGGCGGGACGATCGCGGTGACCTTGATGTCGTCCGATATGGGCCGGCTCTACGCCGCGCTTGCCCAGGCGCTGGAACGCCGCCGCTAGTTGTAGAGGTCGAGGTCGGCCGGGGTCACCCAGCCGAACGTCCAGTTCGCATAATAGAGCGCGAACAGCACCGCGGAAACGATCGCCGCCTTGATCAGGTGCCGCTTGAGATCGAAGTGGTGCGGCGCGCTCTCGGCCTGGCCCGGCACCAGTTCCTGCCCCACTTCCTCGCTCGTCCGCACCCCGAACGGGAGCAGCACGAACACCGTCCCGCAAAAGAACAGGAAGTAGATGGCAACAATCGAACCGATCGTCACGCGGTGACCTGAAGCAGCATCACTTCGACGACCGGCTTCTTGCCGGTCCACAACGTCGCGCAGCGGCGGACCGCGAGCCGCACCGCCTCGCGCACGCGATCTTCATCGTCGCCCACCGCATAGGCGCGCGTCGCGGCGTCGGTCGCATCGGCGATGAAATCGTCGCGATCCTCCTCGACCGGGACGCCGAACGGGCGGATCAAAGGGGTGCCCGCGAGCCGTCCGCCGGGACCGACCGGCACCGCGACCGTGATCAACCCGCCGAAGGCCATCCTCCGCCGCTCGGTGACCGTCGCGCCATCGGCCGGCAGGATGACGTCGCCGTCGAGCACCAGCCGCCCGACCCGGACTTCGGCCAGCTTTTCGGGCGCGCCGGGGGCAAGGCGGATGACGTCGCCATTTTTCTGCACGACGGCACCGGGAACGCCATGGGACAAAGCCAGCCGCGCATGCTCGGCAAGGTGCCGCGCTTCGCCGTGGACCGGCAGCACGATCTGCGGCCGCACCCAGTCGTACATCTGGACGAGTTCGGGGCGTCCTGGGTGGCCCGAGACGTGGACGTGCGCCTGGCGCTCGGTGACGATCCGCACGCCAAGGTCCGACAGCTGGTTCATGATCCGCCCGATTGCGACCTCGTTGCCGGGGATGACCCGTGACGAAAAAATCACCGTGTCGCCTTCGCCAAGCTTGAGCTCGTGCTGGCCGGACGCAACGCGGCCAAGCGCCGCGCGCGGCTCGCCCTGGCCGCCGGTGGCGATGATCAGCACCTCGCTCTTGGGCAGCCGCATCGCTTCGTCGAAGCCGATCGGCGGTGGGAAGTCCTTGAGGTAACCGGTCGCCTGCGCAACCCGCAGAATCCGTTCGAGCGAGCGACCGGCGATGCACACCTTGCGCCCGGTTTCGCGCCCGACCCGCCCGATCGTCTGTAGCCGCGCGGCGTTGGACGCGAACGTCGTGACGAGGACTCGGCCTTTCGCCTCCAGCGCCTGCGCGAGGAGCCCCTCATGGACGCCCTCTTCGGACCCGGACGGCTGAGGCTGGAAAACGTTGGTTGAGTCGCACACCAGACCGAGCACGCCCTCGTCGCCGATGCGGGTCAGGGCTTCGGTGCTCGGCGCCTCGCCGATCACCGGCGTCTCGTCGATCTTCCAGTCGCCGGTATGGAAGATGTTGCCGAACGGGGTCTCGATCAGCAGCCCGTTGCCTTCCGGAATCGAATGCGACAGCGCGACGAAGGTAATCCGGAACGGGCCAAGCTCGATCGTCCCGCCCCGCTCGACGATGTTGAGCTTCACCTTCCCGGTCAGGCCCTCTTCCTCGAGCTTGCCGGCGATCAGCCCCGCCGTGAACGGGGTCGCGAACAGCGGCGCCTTCAGCTCCTCGGAGAGATAAGGCAGCGCGCCGATATGGTCTTCGTGGCCATGCGTCAGGACGATTCCGGCCAGCCGCTCCTGCTGCTCCTCGATAAACTCGAGGTCGGGCAGGATGAGGTCGATGCCCGGATATTCCGGATCGGCGAAGGTCAGGCCGAGATCGACCATGATCCACTGGCCGCGGCAACCATAGAGATTGACGTTCATGCCGATCTCGCCCGAGCCGCCGAGCGCGCAGAACAGCAATTCTTCTCCGGGGATCATGTGGACGCAGACATATCGTGCAACAGGCTCAATCCCTGGATGGTGAGGTCGGGCTCAATCGCGTCGAATGCGTCGGTGTGCTCGTCGAACAGGTCGGCAAGCCCGCCGGTGGCGACAACCGTTACCGGCCTGCCGATTTCGGCCTTCATCCGCGCGGTCAGGCCCTCGATCATCGCGACATAACCCCAGTAGATACCGATGATCATCTGACTCTCGGTCGTCCGGCCAATCACGCTGAGATTACCCTTGGGCGCCTCGATCGCGATCCGCGGGAGCTTCGCCGCGGCATTGACCAGGGCATCGAGCGACAGGTTGATCCCCGGGGCGATGATCCCACCCTTGTAGGCGCCGTTCGAGTCGACCACGTCGAACGTCGTCGCCGTCCCGAAATCGATGATGATCAGGTCGCCGTCATGCTTGGCATGCGCGGCGATGACGTTGAGGGCGCGGTCCGCGCCGACGTTCTGCGGTTCGTCCACATCGAGGGTGATCGGCCATTCGGCTTTCCCCTGCCCGGCGATCAGCGGCTCAACATGAAAATACTTGTTCGCGAGCACTTCGAGATTGTGCAGCGCGCGCGGCACGACGGTGCCGATGATCACCGCATCGACATCGGCCTTGGCATAGCCTTCGAGCTCGAGCAGTTGATGCAGCCACACGGCATATTCGTCCGCCGTCCGCCGGGCGTCGGTCGCGATCCGCCAGCGCGCCTTGATCGCGCCCGCATCAACGAGCGCAAAGACAAGGTTGGTGTTTCCGGCGTCGACGGCGAGCAGCATGGCGGCGCCTTAGGCGAACGGGTTCGGTTCGGAAAGCGCGTCAGGCGTTGACCGGCACCTGCTGGATGATCGGTGGCGCCGCTTCCGCTTGTTTCGCCAGGTACGCGTGGATCGCGGCCACGACTTGCGCGCCGTCACCGACCGATGCCGCGACGCGCTTGACCGAGCTCGATCTGACGTCCCCGACGGCGAACACGCCGCGCCGGCTCGTTTCCAGCGAAAAGTCGGCGCCCACCTCCTCGCCCGTCTGAACGAAGCCGCGCTGGTCGAGCTTGATGCCGGAGCTTTGGAGCCAGTCGGTATTCGGTTCGGCCCCGATGAATGAGAACAGGTAGCGCACCGGGCGCCGGGTGCGGGCGCCACTCGCCCGGTTCTCGCAGGTGATCGCCTCGAGGTTGCCGCCGAACCCTTCCAGCTCCGCCACTTCACAGCCGATCACGACATCGACGTTGGGCTGGGCCTCGATCCGCTCGATCAGATATTGCGACATGGTTTCGCTCAGCGGCCGACGGGCGATGAGTGTGACCTTGCGCGCGCGTCCGGCGAGGAACACCGTCGCCTGCCCCGCCGAATTGCCCCCGCCGACCAGCGCGACCTCCGCGTCCGCACACAGGTCCGCTTCCAGTGGCGACGCCCAATAATGGACCGACGCGCCCTCGAACTCGTCGAGCCGCTCGACGCCGAGCCGGCGGTACCGTGCCCCAGTCGCCAGCACGATCGCGCGCGCTTGCACCCGCTCGCCGGTCGCGAGCTGGATGTGGCACGGGTCGTTGCCGCACTCGAGCTTCACCGCCTCGTCGGGAATGGCGATTTCGACGCCGAACTTCTGCGCCTGGCTGAACGCCCGGCCCATCAGCGCCATGCCCGAAATGCCGGTCGGGAAGCCGAGGTAATTTTCGATCCGCGCCGAGGCGCCAGCCTGGCCGCCGAATGAGCGGCAGTCGATAGTCAGCACCGACAGGCCCTCCGACCCTGCGTAAACCGACGTCGCCAGGCCAGACGGGCCGGCGCCAATCACGATCACGTCATACAATTTGTCGGCATCGAGCGCTCCGACCAGGCCGACACACCGCGCCAATTGGTCCTCACTCGGGTTACGCAGCAATTGTCCGGTCGGGCAGAGCACGATTGGCAGCTCTTCCGGCTCGATCTCGAACCGCTCGACCAGGGTCTGCCCGCATCCGTCATGCGCGGCGTCGAGATGCTGGAAAGGATGACCGTTCCGCCGCAGGAAATTGGTCAGCCGAAGGACGTCGGCATTGCCCTCGGGCCCGACGATGATCGGTCCGGCGCCGGTCTCGATCAACGCCATCCGCCGCAGGATCAGCGCCCGCATGATCCGCTCGCCAAGGTCGGCTTCGGCGATCAGCAGCGCGCGTAGCCGGTCGGCCGGGATAGCGACCGCCTCGACGTCGGTCAGCGCCTTCTCGTTGACGAGGAACGGCCGGCCCGACAGTTGCGCCAGCTCGCCCATGAAATTGCCGCGCTCGTGGGTGACAATGTGCTCGCCGTGACCGTGATCGTCGCGGGTCACCTCGATCTGCCCTGACAGGACCAGCATGAGGCCCGGCCCCGTCTCGCCAACGCGGGCGATCATGTCCCCGGCACGGTAGGTGCGCGGCTCGCCGAAACGGCGAAGGCGCGCAACCTCCTCATCCGTCAGGCGCGGGAACATCTGCGGGCCACGCGTCGCAGCGAGGTCCTGGCGGGCATCAGTCATTGTTTGGCCTCGTCGAGGAAGTCGATAATCGCATTCATCGTCGCTTCGGGCTGTTCTTCCATCAGCCAATGGCCGGAATTGGCGATACTAAGACCGCGAACGTTCGTCGCCGCGAACTGGATCTCGTTAGCAAATCCTTGGCCGAAGCTCTTCTCGCCCCCAATCGCAAGCACGGGCATCGTGAGCTTGCCCTCCGCAAGGAATGCCTGATTGTCGACGCCGTCGTGCCGGAAGGCCGCGAATTGCGCAAAGGCGTCGTGGATCGCTTTGGGGCGTGAATAAAGCGTCGCGTAATGCGCCCGCGTCGCCTCGTCGATGTGCCTGGGATCTGCCGACAGCTCATTGTAAAAGCGATCAAGGTAGAGGCGTTCGCGCCCGGCAACCAACCGCTCCTCGTCCGGGCCGTAGAAATCGAAATGCCAGGTACGGTGATCGTTGATCACGTCCTGCCAGTGACCCAGTCCCGGGAGCGGTGCGTCCATGACCACCCAGCGACTGACCCGATCACGATTTTGGGCTGCGAACGCGTAACCGACCATGTTGCCGATATCGTGGGTTACCAGCGCGACCGAGCCGTCGACCTTCAATGCCGCCAGCACCGCCGCAATGTCGCGCGCCTCCGATTTTTTGTCGTAGCCGGTCTCCGGGTGGGATGACAGGCCCATACCTCGCAGATCAGGCACGACGACCCGATGCCTCTTGACCAGCCGCGCGGCCAATGGAGCCCACATGTCGCCGGTGTCGCCAAAGCCGTGGATGAGGACCACCGCCGGTCCTTGCCCACCGCTGCGAACATGGATTGTCGCCCCGTTCACGGCGACGTCCCTGGTCGTGAACGTCGCAGGGAATTGCTTCACCTGAGCAGCGACGAGCGCCGGAGCGAGCAGACTGCCGATGGCAAACAGGAGGACGCGCACCGCCGTCCCCTTAGGCGAGTTCACGCCATCACCGCCGATTTGGCGACTGTCAGGCCCTCCTCGTCCAGCGCTTGCTGCACGGTGGGCCGCTCGGCAATGCGCTCGAAATAGGCCACCATGGGGGGCGTCATCGGCACGCGGAAGGCCGCGGCCCAACGCAGCATGACCCACAGATAGGCGTCGGCGCCGGTGAACCGCGTCCCGAACAGATAATCGTCGCGCACGCGATCCTCGAGCAGGTCGAGGCAGCGCGTGACCGCGGTCGCCGCCTTCGCGCGCTCTTCGGGCGGCGAGTCGTGGAAAAAGGGTTTGAACGCGATGTGCAACTCGGTCGACAGGAACGACAGCATCTCGATCAGCCGTGTCCGGCCAAGCGGGCCGTCGACTCCAAGCTTCGGCTCGAGCTGCGACAGCAAATCCATGATCGCAACATTCTCGGTCACCGCCGCACCGTCGTCGAGCACGAGCAGCGGGACGCTGCCCTTCGGATTGATGGTCAAATAATCAGCGCCGCTCGCGGTGATCTTGGCTTTGACATCGACCCGCTCGAATTCGGCCCAAATGCCGGCTTCGTGGAGTGAAATCCGCGTGGCGAGGCTGCATGCGCCGGGGGCGTAATAGAGTTTCATTGACCTTGCTCCTGGACCAGTTCCATCGGCTCGTGAAGGGCGGACGGCGACGCGCCCGACAGCCAGCTGGCGATGTTGAGCGCATAGCGCTGCGTGTCGGCCATCGCCTCCGGATGTCGTTTCAACCCGTCGCCGGGCGGCTCGCTGACGAAGCTTGGCGAACCCAGGTGCGGGTCCCAATTGTAATCGGCGAAATGATGGAAGGTGCTCTCGGCAATCGCTGCTCCACCCTGCTCGCCGGCCTCGAAGGCGACCGAGATGTTGAATGACTGCCCGGTCGCTTGGCTCTTGCCGCGCAGGATGACGCGCGCGTCCTGCCCCTCGGGCGCGCCGACCCCGCCTTCGTGCGGATGCGACGGCAGATAGCGGATGAGGCCGGTCGGTGAGTCGGCGTTCACCAGCACGGGGTGTGGTTCGCCGACGATCTCGACCTGCTGGAAATCCCCGTTCGCGCCGGAGTGAAAGTTCGGCCAGTCGATATTGGTCGTGTCCGGATCGTCCCGCCGCCGCTTTGAAACGTCCGGGTCCTGATTCCGAGTATGAAAATAATGCGCCTCGCCGACACCGCCGAGCGTGCACAATGATGAGCCCAGATCCATGTGATCGCGGGTGGCGAGGAGACCGCGGCCGCTGCGGCGAAAACGGCCGATCGCTGCGCAATCGTCACTGGTCAGCCCATCGCCGACGTCCACCGCGAACAACCACAACTGGTCGAAGTCGCTGGTATCGATCGTCGACAGCACCGGGTCCGGCCGTCCTGGCGGGCCGCGGTCGCGCATGGTCACGTCGCACAGCGGATTGCCGGCGGCATCTCGCGCATCGCGCAGGAGCGCCCCGAGCTTGCTGAACCGGGCGATCGACCAATCGTCCTCCGTGGCTTGGATCGTGGTCTGCATCAGAATCTTCTTCGGCATCAGTGTGCACTCTCCATCGCTGGCGTCACCGGCGCCCTGCGCGGTGGCGGCGGAACGTGCTCGACCCACCAGTCGAGCCGCGTGGAGCCCAGCCGCGCGCCCGGCCCCGGGACCAGCGACCGATCGTTGACCTGGACACCGAAATAAGGCGCCGCCGGATCGGCAACGATCGTTCGCGGATCGCGGTCGAAAGCCAGCACTCGCCCGACGGCATTATCCATCGTGAATGTCTCCGGACCGGCGATCTCGACCAGCCCGTTCAGCGGTTCGCCGAGCGCCACCTCAACGATGGCGCTTGCAACGTCGTCCGCGGCCATCGGCTGGAACGCGACGGGCGGCACATGAACCTCGTTGCCGACGGTCGAGGTCTGCGCGATCGAGCGGATGAATTCGAAGAACTGCGTGGCGTGGACCAGGGTGTACGGGATCCCCGCCTCCGCGATCATCCGCTCCTGCGCGAGCTTGGCCCGGAAATAGCCGCTGTCCTGCAGCCGGTCGGTGCCGACGACCGACAAGGCGACATGATGCTTCACTCCAGCGCTTCGCTCGGCCGCTGCAATGTTGCGCGCCGACGTCCCGAAGAAATCCATCGCCTCCTTCTCGCCGAGCGATGGCGAATTGGACACGTCGATGACGACGGCGGCGCCCGCAAGCGCGTCGGCCAGGCCGTCGCCGGTGATCGTGTTCACGCCCGTGTTGGGTGCAGCCGCGACCGCTTCGTGGCCACGCTGCTGAAGCTGCGCGACCGTCTTCGACCCGATCAGGCCGGTCCCGCCGATGACGACGATCTTCATCATATCCTCCGTTGGTGCAGCAGCAGCCGGGCCGCAGTCACCCGCGACCCGGCAACGCGTCCGTCATCAGGCCGGAATCGGCTCGATCACGATAGCATCCGCCGGCGGCGCCACCGTCTCGTCGCTCCTGGCGAAGGCGAGCAGGTCGGCATTGATCAGCTCCGGATGCGTCGCGTGGCAACCGTGCGGCAAATCCTTGTAGGTCTTTAGCGTGCCGTTCTTCAGCAGCTTGGCCGACAGCGGCCCGGCGTCCGCATAGGGCACGATCTGGTCGTCTTCGCTGTGGATGACCAGAACCGGGACATCGATTGCTTTCAGGTCTTCGGTGAAGTCGGTTTCCGAAAAGGCCTTGATGCACTCATAGCCGGCCTTGACACTGCCCATCATGCCCTGGCGCCACCAGTTGCGGATCAGCCCTTCCGACACCTTCGCGCCCGGACGGTTGAAGCCGTAGAACGGGCCGGTCGGGATATCGAGATACAGCTGGGCACGATTGGCCGCGAGCGCGGCGCGATAACCGTCGAACGCTTCGATCGGCGTCCCGCCCGGGTTCGATTCCTTTTTCACCATCACTGGCGGCACCGCGTCGAGCAGCACGGCCTTGGCAACGCGTCCCTTGCCGTGTTGGGCCACATAACGCGTCACTTCGCCGCCACCGGTCGAATGGCCGACGTGGATCGCGTTCCGCAGGTCGAGCGCCGTGACCAGGTCATCGACGTCGGACGCGTAGGTGTCCATCTCGTTGCCGGTGTCGGTCTGGCTCGAGCGGCCGTGGCCCCGTCGGTCGTGAGCGATCACCCGATAGCCCTCGTTGAGGAAGAACATCATCTGGTTGTCCCAGTCGTCGGAACTGAGCGGCCAGCCGTGATGGAACACGAACGGCTGGGCATCCTTCGGACCCCAGTCCTTGTAGAAAATCTCTGAGCCGTCTTTGGTCGTGATGAATGGCATGGGGACTTGCCCTCCCACTAAGGAAGTCCGGCCAGCAGGGCCGGTGCCGGTTTCCCGATGAAGTTCCCCCCGGAGCCCTCGACTCGGTCGCGAAACGAATCGTCGCCTACTCTTGCTTGGCGCCTGATGCGAGAGGGCGAATCGGTTGGCTGGCAGCCACAGCGTCACTAGTCTAGCGTCCGGAGCAAAGGGGGCTGAATGGCGAGCGTCTGGGCCGCCGACCGGGGGCAACGATTCTACTTCGGAGTCGGGCTATTTGGCCTGGCCGCGATCGCTGTCGGTTTTTCCACCACTTATTTCATTCCGATGGCGCGCGGTGTGTTCGCGGCGCCGCCGATCGTTCACCTTCATGGCGTCAGCGCATTTGCTTGGGTGAGTCTGCTACTTATCCAGGCCTTCCTGGTCCGCAGCGGACGGACGCGCCTTCATATGCGAGTCGGCCAGGCCGGATTGCCGCTCGCGGTCCTCATTTGGGCCAGCGGAATCCTGACAGCGGCCTGGGCTGCTCGGCGTGATCTCAGTGATCAGGGGGCTGTCGCAGAAGCGTCCTTCATGGGCACCGTCACTGGCTTGACCATCTTCCTCGCGTTCGTCGCGACCGGATATGTCGCCCGCAAACGACCAGCAGCGCATAAAAGATGGCTGGCATTGGCCACGATGGCCGTGCTCTGGCCGGCAATCTTCCGCTGGCGACACGTCTTGCCCCAGATGGAGCGACCCGACATCGTCCTCGGATTCTTCGTCGCCGATGCCCCAATCCTCGTCGCGATGCTCCGCGATCGGCTTCGCTATGGCAGCGTTCATCCGGTTTGGTTGGCGGGCGGACTCTTCTGGATTGTTGAGCAGGGCATCGAAATCGCAGTTTTCGATACCCACTGGAGCGCGCCGATCGGCCGGGCGCTGCTCGCGACGCTGCCCTAGGACAAGTCGACGTCGCCGGCGCGGCAGATTTCGATGGCACCATCCTCGCGCAACAGCCGCAATGCCCCATCGGACTCGAGGCCGTCGAACCGACCGCTGACCTTTTGGTCGGTGCCGGCGTGAAACGTGATCAGGGTCCCGGGCAGGTGCGCCCGATGCTCCCAGGCACGGACCAGAGCCGATCCGTGGTTCGACCGCCACAGGTCGAGCAGCCGGGCAAAACAGTCCGCGAGCAGGGGCGCGAAAGCTTCGGGCGCGACTTTTCCGCCGAGGTCGGCGGCTTTGCGGTCGGGCAGCTCCGGCGCCTGGGCGAGGTTAACGCCGAACCCAACCACCACCCGGTCGCCGTTGCGCTCGAGCAAGATGCCGGCAAGCTTGCGCCCGCCCGACATTACGTCGTTGGGCCATTTCAGCATCAGCGGCTGACCCGGCACGGCAATGTCCACCGCCTCCGCCAACGCCAGGCTCGCAGCAAGTGATAATGTAGGTGCAGCAGGGTCGGACGCGCGCAGGCAGACCAAGGTGCTGCCACTGAAATTGCCGGCCGAGGAAACCCAGCCCCGCCCTTGCCGGCCCCGTCCGGCGGCCTGCTCGAGCGCGACCAGCCAATCGCCTTCGACGGCGCCCGGGTCGGCAATCAGGTCGGCGTTGGTCGAGCCGGTTTGCTCGACGATGCGGATACGGCTCAGAAGAGCGATCCCGCGGCGCGGTCGCTAAGTCCGCCCAGCGCTCCGATCAGCAAATAGCCCAGCGGCGAAATGAGCAAGGCGGCCAGCAGCATGAGAAGTCCTTGCACCGGTTCCCGGACGCGACCGTACGGCTCGGCCGGCTCATCCATATACATGACCTTGATGATCTTCAGATAATAATAGGCCCCGATCACCGTTCCGAGGATCGCGGCCACGGCGAGCGGCGCAAAGCCGGCGGCGACCGCGGCCTGGAACACGAGCAACTTGGGCCAGAAGCCAAACAGCGGTGGAATTCCAGCAAGGCTGAACATGAAGATCGCGAGCGCGGCCGCCATCCCCGGCCGGGTCTGGGACAAGCCGGCGAGGCTGTCGATGCTCTCGACCGGTTGTCCCTTCTGGTCACGCATCCACAGCACGCACAGGAAGGCGCCGAGGTTCATGACGACATAGACCGCCATGTAGAACAGCACCGACGACGCCCCCTGCGCTCCGGCGGCGGCGAGGCCGACGAGCGCGAAGCCGACGTTATTGATCGACGAATAGGCCAGCAGTCGCTTGATATTGGTCTGCCCGTAGGCGGCGATACCGCCGAGGAAGATCGAGGCCAGCGCGGCGAAGATCATGATTTGCCGCCACGCGTCGGTCGCCGGGCCCATGCCCTCGATGCACAGTCGTGTCGCGAGCAGCACGGCCGCCGCCTTGGGCGCGGTGCTGAAGAACATCGTCACCGGCGTCGGCGCGCCTTCGTAGACGTCGGGCGTCCACATGTGGAACGGCACCGCGCTGGCCTTGAACGCGAGGCCGGCGAGCACGAACACCAGCCCGAACAACAGGCCGAGTGACGGTGCCTCGCGCCCGAATGCCGCAGCGATGCCGGCGAAATTGGTCGTGCCGGTGAAGCCGTAGAGCAGCGAAATGCCGTAGAGCAGGATGCCGCTGGCGAGCGCGCCAAGGACGAAATATTTGAGGCCGGCCTCAGCCGACCGTTCGTCCGTCCGGCGATAGGAGGCGAGGACGTAAGCGGCGAGGCTCTGCAACTCGAGGCCGACGTACAGGCTGATCAGGCTGGTCGCCGAGACCATGACGCTCATGCCAACCGCCGCAAACACGATCAGCACCGCATATTCGGATGAGTGCTCGTGTTCCTGCTCGAACCAGCCGTGGGCAGCGATGATCGCCACTGCCGAGGCGGGGAAAATGATCGCCTTGCCGAAGCTGGCGAACAGGTCCGCCGCGATCAGCCCGTCGTAGACCGGCCCGGCGTGCGACGGCGCGCCGATCAGGGCCAAGGTCGCGACCAGCAGGAGCGCAACCGCCAGCCAGCTGACAAGGCGCGATCCGCGCCGCCCGGCGAACGCCGCCACCAGCATCAGGATCGTGCCGCCGACCGACAGCATCAGTTCGGGCAGGATCGGGGCGAAGCGGCTCATTCGTGCGCCTCCGCCTTTGCCGCCGGATGCCCGGGCGTCGGCAGCGAATCACCCTTGGGCGCAACGCGCTCCATCCGCGCCATGAGGCGGCCCACGTCGTTGCGCATCGGCTTGAGGAAGCTCTCCGGGTACAGGCCCATCCAGAATACCGCGACCGCAATCGGCGCGAGCAGCCACCATTCGCGCAGGTCGATGTCCTTCATCGCCGCGGCATCGGCGTTGCGCTGCGTGCCGAAGCAGATCCGCCAATAGAGGTAGAGCATGTAAGCCGCGGCGAGGATCGTGCTGAAGCAAGCAGCGATCGCCGCCCAGGTCGACGCCTTGTAGGTCCCGACCATGCTGAGGAATTCGCCAACGAAATTGCTCGTCCCCGGGAGGCCGATGCTGGCCATGGTGAAGACCATGAACAGCAGGGCATAGCCCGGCATATTGTCGCTGAGCCCGCCGTAACGCGCGATCTCGCGCGTGTGCAGCCGGTCATAGACCACGCCGACGCACAGGAAGAGCGCGCCCGACACGAGGCCGTGGCCGAGCATGACCATCATCGCGCCCTCAATCCCCTGCCGGTTCATGGCGAACAGTCCGAAGGTGACGAATGCCATGTGCGCGACCGATGAATAAGCGATCAGCTTCTTCATGTCGGTCTGCACCAGCGCGACGAGGCTGGTGTAGATCGCCGCCACCGCGGATAGCGCGAACATCAGCGGCACGAACTGCGCCGACCCGTCGGGGAACATCGGCAGCGAGAAGCGGATGAAGCCGTACCCGCCGAGCTTCAGCAGCACGCCGGCGAGGATGACCGAACCCGCAGTCGGCGCCTGGACGTGCGCATCGGGCAACCAAGTGTGGACCGGCCACATCGGCAGCTTGACCGCGAAACTGGCGAGGAAGGCGAGGAACAGGAAGGTCTGCGCGCCCTTGGGGAAGTTGTAGGCGATCAGCGCCGGGATGTCGCTCGTCCCCGCCACCGAGCGCATGTAGAGCATGGCGATCAGCATCAGCACCGAGCCGAACAGGGTGTAGAGGAAGAATTTGTAGCTGGCCTTGATCCGTTCGACGCCGCCCCACACGCCGATGATCAAATACATCGGGATCAGGCCGCCTTCGAAGAAGATGTAGAACAGGAACAGGTCCTGCGCGCTGAAGGAGCCCATGATGAGCGCCTCCATCAGCAGGAAATAGGCCATATATTCCGGCACGCGCTTCTCGATCGCGCGCCAGCTGGCGCCGATGCAGATCGGCATCAGGAAGGCAGTCAGCGCGATCAGGGTCAGCGCGATGCCGTCGATGCCGAGCTTCCAGCCAATGCCGCCGCCAATCGCCTGGCTCTCAACGAACTGCCACTGCGCGCCGTTCGGATCGAACTGCTGCCACAGCCAGATCGTCAGGGCGAACTCGACCAGGGTCGCGATCAGCGCGATCCAGCGCGCCGCATTGGCCTTGACCATCAGGCATGCGGCGCCGGCGGCCAGCGGCAGCGCGATCAGGATCGAAAGGATCGGCAATCCGTTCACCGGCCAGCCCACCAGATGGCCCAGCTCGCCGCGCCGATCAGGCCGAGCAGCATCACCAAAGCGTAGGAGTAGAGATAGCCCGATTGCAGCCGGTAGGTGATGCGGTTGCCGATGCCGACCGCATAGGCCGCGCCGTGCGGGCCGAAGCGATCGATCGTGCCCTCGTCACCGCGCTTCCACAATTGCCGCCCGATCCACACCGCAGGACGCACGAAGATCGCGTCGTAGATCTCGTCGAAATACCATTTGTTGAGCACGAACCGGTGCACCACGGGGAAGGTCGCGACGAACCGGCCGGGCGCCGAGGGATCGCGAATGTAATTGTTGTACGCGATCGCCAGGCCGATCAGCATCACGACAAATGGCGTCTGCTTGACCCACATCGGCGCATGATGTGCCGCCTCGGCCAGTTCATGGCTGAACGCGACCGCGCCGCGCCAATATTCGGGGGCGCGTTCGGCATCGATGAAGGTCGCATGCCAGATCTGGCCGGCGAACAACGCGCCGAGCGCTAGCAGGCCGATCGGCACCAGCATCGTCCACGGGCTTTCGTGCGGGTGATAGCCGGCGGTGCCTTCCGGCGGCGCCTTCTTCGCATGGCTGCTGTCGCCATGCTCTTCGTCCGGCCCTTCGTGGACGTGGTGGACCGCATGCTGGATATGCTCGGACGCGGCCCAGCGCGGCTTGCCGTAGAAGGTCAGGAAGATCAGCCGCCACGAATAGAAACTGGTCATCAGCGCCGCGACCGCGCCGAGCCAGAAAGCGACGTTGCCGGACACCGAACCGCTCGCCCAGGATGCTTCGAGGATCGCATCCTTCGACCAGAAACCGGCGAAGCCGATGCCGAGGAAGCCGACGCCGGTGATCGCCAGCGTGCCGATCACCATCACCCAGAAGGTGAACGGGATCTGCTTCCTCAAGCCGCCGTAGTACCGCATGTCCTGCTCGTGGTGCATGGCGTGGATCACGCTGCCCGCGCCGAGGAACAGCAGCGCCTTGAAGAAGGCGTGGGTGAATAGGTGGAACATCGCCGCGCCGTAGGCACCGACGCCCGCAGCGAAGAACATGTATCCGAGCTGCGAGCAGGTCGAATAAGCGATCACCCGCTTGATGTCGTTCTGGGCGCAACCGACCGTCGCGGCGAAGAAGCAGGTGGCGGCGCCGACGTAAGTGACGACGTGCATCGCCGTCGGCGACACGTTGAACATCGGCGACAGGCGGCAGACCATGAACACGCCGGCGGTGACCATGGTCGCGGCGTGGATCAGCGCGCTGACCGGCGTCGGGCCTTCCATCGCGTCGGGCAACCAGGTGTGGAGGCCGAGCTGCGCCGACTTGCCCATCGCGCCGACGAACAGCAGCAGGCACAGCAGGGTCATCGTGTCGACGTGCATCCCGGCAAAGCCGATGGTCGATCCGGCCATGCCCGGCGCTGCGGCGAGGATCGCCGGGATCGAGACGGTATTGAACACCAGGAAGGTGCCGAAAATCCCGAGGCTGAACCCGAAGTCGCCGACGCGGTTGACGATGAACGCCTTCAGCGCCGCCGCGTTGGCCGACGGCTTGTGGTACCAGAAGCCGATCAGCAAATAGGAAGCGAGGCCGACGCCCTCCCAGCCGAAGAACATCTGCACCAGGCTGTCGGCGGTCACCAGCATCAGCATCGCGAAGCTGAACAGCGACAGATAAGCGAAGAACCGCGGCTGGCTCGGGTCCTCCTCCATATAGCCCCAGCTGTAGAGGTGGACGAGCGACGAGACGCTGGTCACCACGACCAGCATTACCGCCGTGAGGCTGTCGAGCCGTAGCGCCCAGTCGACGTTGAGCGAACCGCTCTCGATGAACTTGAGCACCGGAACGACCATCGGCTGCGCCGAGCCCGCGATATACTGGAAGAAGATCGGCCAGCTCAGCGCGGCGCCGATCAGCAGCGCGCCGGTGGTCACGGTCTTGGCAGCGGTCTTGCCGATCCAGCGGCTGCCGAGCCCCGCGACGATCGCGGCGATGACCGGCAGGAAGACGATCAGCTTGAGCGACAGGGCCAGATCCATCAGCCGTGCATCCGGTTGACGTCGTCGACCGCAATCGAGCCGCGGCGGCGGAAGAAGATGACCAGGATGGCGAGCCCGATCGCGGCTTCGGCGGCGGCAACGGTCAGCACGAACATCGCCAGCACCTGGCCGGTCAAATCGCCGAGGTAGGCGCTGAACGCGACGAGGTTGATGTTCACCGCGAGCAGGATCAGCTCGATCGCCATCAGCATCAGGATGACGTTGCGGCGATTGAGGAAGATGCCGAGCACGCCGATCGTGAACAGGATCGCGGCGACGGTAAGGTAGTGGCCCAACCCAATCACAGCTTGACCCCCTCGCCGACCTTCGGCTGGGTCAGCTTCATCGCATCCTCGGGACGGCGGCGGATCTGCTTCGACATATTCGGCGTGCGCGGGTCGGCGCGGCGGCGGTGGGTCAGGACGATCGCGCCGATCATCGCCACGAGCAGGATCAGCCCCGCGATTTCGAACGGGAACAGGTAGCGGCTGTAGAGCAGCTGCCCGAGCGCGACGATGTTGGGCTGCGCCGCGTCGGGGATATGCCGCCCGCTCAGCGCCGGTCCGGCCTGGCGCGACATCACCGCAACAAAAATCTCGAACGCCAGCACCAATGCGAGGAGCAATCCGAACGGCAGGTTCTTGGTGAAGCCGCTGCGCAGGCTCGCGAAATCGATGTCGAGCATCATCACGACGAACAGGAACAGCACCGCGACCGCGCCGACGTAGACGATCACCACCAGCATGGCGATGAACTCGGCGCCCAAGAGCAGCATCAGCCCCGCCGCGTTGAAGAAAGCGAGGATCAGCCACAGCACACTGTGCACCGGGTTGCGCGCGAAAATGACCGCGAGTGCGGGCACGATCGTAAGCGTCGCGAACAGGTAAAAGGCGATGGTGGCGATCAAGATGCGGCGCGCCTACCGATACGCCGCATCGGCGGCAAGGTTGGCGGCGATGGCCTGCTCCCACTTATCCCCGTTCGCGAGAAGCTTCGCCTTGTCGTACAGCAATTCCTCCCGCGTTTCGGTCGCGAATTCGAGGTTCGGACCCTCGACGATCGCATCGACCGGGCAGGCTTCCTGGCACAGGCCGCAGTAAATGCACTTTACCATGTCGATGTCGTACCGGGTGGTGCGGCGGCTGCCGTCCTCGCGCGGCTCGGCTTCGATGGTGATCGCCAGCGCCGGGCAGATCGCCTCGCACAATTTGCACGCGATGCAGCGCTCCTCGCCGTTGGGATAGCGGCGCAGCGCATGCTCGCCGCGGAAACGGGGCGAGGTCGGAGTCTTCTCGTACGGGTAGTTGATCGTCGCCTTGGGCTTGAAGAAATATTTCAGCGTCAGCGCGTGCGCCTTCACGAACTCCCACAGGGTGAAGGATTTGATCCAATGCTTCATTTCGCGGCCTTCTTCGGCGTGCAGCGGCCGGTCATGAACGCCTGAAGCGGTGTGCTCCAGTCGCCGTCGGACGAGAGCGCGGAAGGCTGCACGAGGATTCGCGCACTGCCGTCTTTCTGCAGGCTCATGGTGTATTGAAACTGGCACGATGTCTGAGTGAACAGGCACGGACCCGCATGGAGCGACACGAAGCTGTAGTCGTGGGGGCCGATCGATAGAGCGCCGACCGCCTTGCCAACGCGGATCGGATCACCCGGCCAGTCGAGCGCCACGTTGAGCTCGTCCTTGGACTCTTCAATCGATACGCCGAACGCCCACTGGTTCATTTGCGGAGGGAGGCCGATTGGATTGGCCGCGACGCCCTGCGTGCTGACACTGCGGGGTGGATCGACCACACAATTAAACGACATCGCATTGGCGGCGACGAGGATGACAGCCGGCGTCATTGTATGCCTCCATAGCGCGTCAGCATCAGCCAGCCCGAAACGAGCACCACGAACAACAGGCTGAGCGGGAGGAAGATTTTCCAGCCGAGCCGCATCAACTGGTCGTAGCGGTAGCGCGGCACGGTCGCCTTCACCCACCCGAAGCAGAAGAAAAAGAAACACATCTTGGCGAGCAGCCAGACGATGCCCGGCACGAAGTAAAGCGGCGCCCAGTCGACCGGCGGCAGCCACCCGCCCCAGAACAGCAACGCATTGAGCGCGCACATCAGGATGACGTTGGCATATTCGCCGAGCCAGAAGAGCGCGAAGCTCATCGACGAATATTCGGTCTGGTGCCCGGCGACGAGCTCGCTCTCCGCCTCGACCAGGTCGAACGGCGTGCGGAAGGTCTCGGCCATCGAGCTGATGAAGAACACCACCCACATCGGGAACAGCAACAGGTTGAAGCCGAAGCCGTTGAGGAAACCGAGCCCGAAGCCCTTCTGCGCGACGACGATTTCGCTGAGGTTGAACGTCCCCGCGTAGAGCACGACGGTGATCAGGACGAAGCCGATCGACACTTCATAGCTCACCATCTGCGCCGCCGCGCGGAGTGCCGAGAAGAACGGATATTTGGAGTTGGACGCCCAGCCGGCGACGATCACGCCATAGACCCCGAGCGAGCTCGCGGCGAGGATGTAGAGCAGCCCGACATTGACGTCGGCGAGCACCACGCCGGCCTGGAATGGCACCACCGCCCACACGATCAGCGCCGTGGTGAAGGTGACGATCGGCGCGATCAGGAACAGGCCCTTGTTGGCGTTGGTCGGGATGATGGTTTCCTTGAGGAACACCTTCAGGCCGTCGGCGAAGCTTTGCAGAAGGCCCCACGGCCCGACCACGTTCGGCCCGCGCCGCAGCGCCATCGCCGCCCAGATCTTGCGCTCGGCATAGATGACCATCGCCACCGCGAGCATCAGCGGCAACGCGATGACGAGGATGCCGATGACCATCGAGAGGAACCACGCAAACCCGTATGTCGCGCCCCAGGACTGGAAGAGCGCGGTCATTCCGCCGCTCCTGCCCTGGAAACATCTAGCTTGTCCCAAATCCTGATCAGGACATCGAGCACGAGCCCATTTGCGAAGAGGTAGGAGGAACTCACGATCTGCCGGATGACGAACTTCAGCACGACGCCACGCTCTATGGTGGCGTTGTCAGGCAGGTCGGTCGAGAAACCAAAGTTGCGAAGTTCGAGTAACGGCAGCACGATTCCTACGAACAGACTGACTCCGCCAATGACGTAAAAGGCCAGCGGAGCGCGACGGATAAATTTGGGAAGCGTCACTCCGCCGCCTCCTTGTGCGCGACGCCCTGCACCAGCTCTTCGGAGCAGCGGCGCATGGTCGGGCTGTTGCGGCAGATGGCGTTGGTCTGGAAGAAGTCGCCGATCGGGTAGCGGATCGGCCCGTCCGCCTTGGCGGCAAGCTTCGGCGGCGACCATGGCAGATCGATCAGGCCATCGCGGCCGAGCTCCGGATGAGCCTTGACCATCGCCGCGCGCAGCTGGCCGAAAGTGTCGAACGGCAGCGGCTGGCCGGCAAGCTCGCTGACCGCACGCAGGATCGTCCAATCCTCGCGCGCCTCGCCCGGGGCGAAGGCGGCCTTCTCGCTCCGCTGCACGCGGCCCTCGGTGTTGACGTAGGTGCCGTGCTTTTCGGCATAGGCCGCGCCCGGCAACACGAGGTCGGCCTGTTTCGCGCCGGCATCGCCATGGTGGCCGATATAGACTTTGAACGCGCCCGCGAACTTGTCGGCCGGCATCTCGTCGGCGCCGAGCAGGATCACGACTTCCGGCTTCACCTTTTCGAGGTCGGCGATCCCGCCCGGCTGCGCATAGCCGAGCACCAGCCCGGCCATCCGCGCCGCCGAGGTGTGAACGACGTTGAAGCCGTTCCAGCCATCCTTGATCAGGCCCAGCGGCTTGACCAGCGCGAGCGCCGCGCCAAGGCCGCCCGCCGCAAGCGCCCCCGGCCCGACGATCACCGCCGGCCGCTGCGCGTCCTTGAATGCGTCGGTCACCGCCTTGGGCAGCTTGCCGAGCAGGCCGAGGTCGTTGCCGAGCCATTCGACCGGCAGGTCGAGCTCCGCCTCCGGGCCGACGGCGAAGATCTTGCCGCCCTTGCGTGCGACCTTGCGGATGCGCGTCGCGATCAGCGGCGCTTCCCAGCGAATGTGGGAGCCGACCAGCAGCACGACGTCGGCGTCTTCGATCCCGGCAATGGTCGAGTTGAACGCAACTGCGGCGAGCGAGCTGACGTCATAATCGAGCCCGGTCTGGCGCCCTTCGAGCAGGGTCGATCCCTGCCCCGCAAGCAGCGCCTTCGCCGCATACATCGTCTCGGCGTCGAGCAGGTCGCCGGCGACCGCCGCGACCTTGGCGCCGGCCTTCTTCAGCCGCTTGGCGAACAGGTCGAGAGCATCTTTCCACGAGGCTTCGCGCAGCTTGCCCTTCTCGCGCACCCACGGGCGGTCGAGCCGGTTGCGGACCAGCGCGTCGACATGGTGCCGCGTTTTGTCGTGGATCCACTCCTCGTTCACGTCCTCGTTGACGCGCGGCAGGATGCGCATGACCTGGCGCTGGCGGACGTCGAAGCGGATGTTGGAGCCGACCGCGTCCATCACGTCGATGCCGGGCACGCGGCGCAATTCCCACGACCTTTGTTCGAACAATTGCGGCTTCTGGAGCAGCGCGCCGACCGGGCAGACGTCGGCGAGGTTGCCCGACAGTTCGCCCGACACCGTGTGCTCGAGGTAAGAGGTGATCTGGCTGTCCTCGCCGCGGTAGAGCATGCCGATCTCTTCGATGCCCGCGACTTCGGAGCTGAAGCGGATGCACCGCGTGCACTGGATGCAGCGGTTCATCGAGGTCTTGATGATCGGACCGAAATATTTGTCGTCGACCGCCCGCTTATTCTCTTCGTAGCGGGTGCCGCTGCGGCCATAGGCCATCGCCTGGTCCTGGAGGTCGCATTCGCCGCCCTGGTCGCAGATCGGGCAATCGAGCGGGTGGTTGATGAGCAGGAACTCCATCACCCCTTCGCGCGCCTTCTTGACCATCGGCGTATCGGTGCGGATCGTCTGCCCGTCGGCGGCGGGCAGCGCGCAGCTCGCCTGCGGCTTGGGCGGCCCCGGCGCGACTTCGACCAGGCACATGCGGCAATTGCCGGCGATCGACAGCCGCTCGTGATAGCAGAAGCGGGGGATTTCCTTGCCGGCAAGCTCGCACGCCTGCAGCACGGTCGCGCCCTGCGGGACCTCCAGTTCAACGCCGTCGACGGTAACTTTCGGCATTCAGCCCCCCGCGGCCCGGAAATTACGACAAGCGGCGAGCGTGGTGGCGGTCACGACCTGCTTCATGGCCGATCCTCCCCTTCGTCCTTCTCGTGAACTGTTTCGATCGTCGTTACCCGCGGCCCGCTGCGCGCGGCCAGCAGCGCCGCCACGATCGCGACGCCGACGGCAACGACGATGATGAGCTGCGTGGTCGTCATTGCGTCCGCCCCTTCGCGTACCCAAGCCGCCACAGGGATTCGGCGATGCGATAGCGGAGCAGCAGCGTGTCGAACTTGAACCCCGCCGGCACATTGGGCGGCAGGCAGGCGACAAAATCACTCCAATGCGCATCGAGGGCCGCCGCTTGCTCCTTGCTGTCCGGCTTGGTCCGCTCGATGAGTGCCTGGGCATCGGCCGGATGGCGGGCGGCGTAGCAGGTCGCCGCATCCATCACCGATTTGACCTTGTCAGGCGTCAAGTCGCGGGAAAAAGCCAGGTTGGGCGGGAGCGGCAATCCCCGCTTGTAGAAGCCTTCGCCAACCGAACCGCGCACGAGCTGCCACGGAACCGTTAGCCCGGCGAGATCACCGAGGCAGGCCGTCTCCTTGCTGAACAGCGCCTTGTAGACCCGGGCTTCTTCAACCGATCCGGCCTCGGGCGTGACCAGGCGGATGGCGTCCTTCGTTTGCTGCGCGGCGAAGCACTCGCCGAATTCGTTGAGGTCGTCCCAAATATCGCGACCGCCGATGATCACCCGCTCCGTCGAGGAGCCGGAGCGGCCGGGCGCCGTTTGCGCGGACGCGACCGTCGGCGCCGACGCCAACAGCGCCAGAACGGCAAGAGGCGCAACCAGCCTCACTCCGCCGCCTCCAGCATTTGCTTGCCGGTGCGCTCGGCGATGCGGCGCTCAAGCTCGGGACGGAAATGGCGGACCAGGCCCTGGATCGGCCACGCGGCGGCATCGCCCAGCGCGCAGATGGTGTGGCCTTCGACCTGCTTGGTGACGTCGATCAGCTTGTCGATGTCGCCGACCTCGGCGTCGCCTTCGCGCAGCTTCTCCATCATCCGCCACATCCAACCGGTGCCCTCGCGGCACGGGGTGCACTGGCCGCAGCTCTCATGCTTGTAGAAGTAGCTGATGCGGCTGATCGCGCGGACGATGTCGGTCGACTTGTCCATGACGATGACCGCGGCGGTGCCGAGGCCGGAGCCGAGCGCCTTCAAGCCGTCGAAATCCATCGGCGCGTCCATGATCTCGTGGGCCGGGACCAAGGGCACGGACGATCCGCCCGGGATCACCGCGAGGAGGTTGTCCCAGCCGCCGCGGATACCGCCCGCGTGCCGGTCGATCAGCTCGCGGAAACTGATCCCCATCGTCTCCTCGACGACGCACGGGCAATTCACATGGCCCGAGATCTGGAACAGCTTGGTCCCTTCGTTCTTCGGGTTGCCGAAGCTCGCGAACCATTCGGGGGAGCGCCGGAGGATGGTCGGGACGACCGCGATGCTCTCGACATTGTTGACCGTGGTCGGGCAGCCGTAGAGCCCGGCGCCGGCCGGGAACGGCGGTTTCAGCCGCGGCTTGCCCTGCTTGCCCTCGAGGCTTTCGAGCATCGCCATTTCTTCGCCGCAGATGTAGGCGCCGGCGCCGCGGTGGACGAACACGTCGAAGTCGAAGCCGGACCCGCAGGCGTTCTTGCCCAGCAGGCCGGCTTCATAAGCCTCGGCAACCGCCCGCTCCAGAGCCTTGGTTTCGACGATGAATTCGCCGCGCACGTAAATGTAAGCGGCGCGGCAGCGCATCGCCCAGCCGGCAATCAGCGCCCCTTCGACCAGCTTGTGCGGGTCGTGGCGGAGGATTTCGCGGTCCTTGCAGCTGCCGGGCTCGGACTCGTCGGCGTTGATGACCAGGAAGTTGGGTTTGCCGGGCTTCGGCTCCTTGGGCATGAAGCTCCACTTCATGCCGGTGGGGAAGCCGGCGCCGCCGCGGCCGCGCAGGCCCGACGCCTTGACCGCGTCGATGATCGCGTCCTGGCCGATCTGCATCAGCTTCTTGGTATCGTCCCAGTCGCCGCGCTGTTGCGCCGCCTTCAGCCCCGCGTCCTGGAAGCCGTAGACGTTGGTGAAAATGCGGTCCTTGTCCGCCAGCGGGCCGGTATAGCCCATCAGTGCGCCGCCCCGTTCAGCAGGAAATAGGCGACTGCGATCACGATCAGGGCCAAAATCCCGAACTTGATCAAGCCCTTGACGAACTTGAACGCGAGGAACGCGAGCACCAGGGCAATGATGATGGCGACGATGCTCATTTGAGACGCTTATTCCCGAATGCGTTCTGGGCGACCATCACGATCCCGATCGCCAGCGCGAGGATGATCGCGACCTTCAGGAGCTTCAGGAAAATCCCGAGCAGGATGATGCCGATGATCACGGCGATGACGATCCCGATCACTGTGCGCCCTCCCCGGCCGGGCCAGCCCATTGTGGGCGATAGTCGTAATTGCGCTCGGCCATCTTCTTGAGCGTGGTCGGCCCGCCCTCGGGGCAGCTCGTCTGGCGCTCGATCTGCGGGCCGATCTTGGGCTTCTTGCCCGCTGCCAGCGCATCAAGGATCGCGCCCATGCTCGCCTCGGTCAAATCCTCGTAATTGTCGTCGTTGATCTGGACCATCGGGGCATTGGCGCAGGCGCCGAGGCATTCGACCTCGGTCAGCGTGAACAGCCCATCATCGGTCGTGTGGCCCTTCTTCAGCCCGCGCGCCTTGCACGCCGCCAGCACGTCGTCCGAGCCACGCAGCATGCACGGCGTCGTCCCGCACACCTGGACGTGGAAGCGGCCGACCGGCGCCAGGTTGAACATGGTGTAGAAGGTCGCAACCTCGAGCACCCGGACCGGCGCCATGTCGAGCGCCTTCGCGACATATTCCTGCACCGGGATCGGCAGCCAGCCCTGCGTCTGCGTCTCCGCCCCGACCTGCCGCTGGGCGAGGTCGAGCAACGGAATCACCGCCGATTGCTGGCGGCCGGGCGGATAGCGGGCGATGATCTCTTTCGCCTTCGCCGCGTTCGCCGCGGTCCAGGCAAAACCCTCCCAGCGCGCGCGCTCTTCGGCATTGTCGAGGATGGATTGCGCGCCGGCCATCAGCGACGCCCTTCAGGCACGGTCGCCTGCCTCATCAACTGGAATTCCAGCACGGCCATTCGTCCAAAATAGACGGCCATGAAAGCATACCCAGCAGCAAGCCAGTCTTTCAGCTGCCATCCACGATCAGCAATGTCGCTTAAGCGCAAACCGCCGAGCCCAACGCTCAATAGCGAGGTAAATGCGGTAATGATCAAGCGCCGCCTGTGGTAAGTCCGGTCGTCAATTTTGCGTGCATCCCACGTCACCGGTCGCACTCCCCGAAGACGATGTCGATTGCGGAGAGCACCGAGGTCGTGTCGGCCAGCATGTGGCCCTTCATCATCATGTCCATCGCCTGGAGATGGCTGAACGCCGTCGGGCGGATCTTGCAGCGGTAGGGCTTGTTGGTGCCGTCGGCGACCAGATAGACACCGAACTCGCCCTTGGGGCTTTCGGTCGCGACGTAAACCTCGCCGGCGGGCACGTGATAGCCTTCGGTATAGAGTTTGAAGTGATGGATCATCGCTTCCATAGACTGCTTCATCTCGGTGCGTGACGGCGGGAACACCTTACGATCGTTCGTCGCCACCGGGCCCTTGGGCATCTGGTCGAGGCACTGGCGCATGATCCGCGCCGACTGCCGGATTTCCTCGCAGCGGACCATGTAGCGGTCGTAGCAATCGCTATTGGTGCCGACCGGAATATCGAAGTCCATCCGGTCGTAGACTTCGTACGGCTGCGACCGGCGGATATCCCACGGGATGCCGGCGGCGCGGATCATCGGGCCCGAGAAGCCCCAGGCCAACGCATCCGCTTTCGACACAATGGCGATGTCGACATTGCGCTGCTTGAAGATCCGGTTGTCGGTAACCAGTGAAATCGCGTCCTCGAACAATTTCAGACGGTTATCGAGGAAGTCTCCCAGATCATCGAGCATCTTGTCGGTGAGGTCGTAACGCACGCCGCCGGCGCGGAAGTAGTTGGCGTGCATGCGCGCGCCCGACGCCCGCTCGTAAAATTGCAGCGTGTCCTCGCGCACTTCGAACAGCCACAAGTTCGGGGTCATCGCCCCATTGTCCATGATGTGGCTGCCGAGCTGGAGCAGGTGGTTGGAGATGCGGGTCAATTCCGCCATCAGCACGCGGATGAACTGAGCGCGCAACGGCACCTCGAGCCCCATCAATTTCTCGATGGCCAGCACGAAGCTATGCTCCATGCACATCGGCGAGCAGTAATCGAGCCGGTCGAAGTAGGGCAGCGCCTGCGCGTAGGTCTTGTATTCGATCAATTTCTCGGTGCCGCGGTGGAGCAGCCCGATATGCGGGTCGACGCGCTCGACGATCTCACCGTCCAGCTCCATGATCAGCCGCAGCACCCCGTGCGCGGCCGGATGCTGGGGGCCGAAGTTGATCGTGTAGTTGCCGATCTTCTCGTCGCCCGGGTCGCGCGGATGGCCGAGGGGCTCGGTGCCCATGCTGACCTCGACCTTGCGTTTCTTCTTCGGCCTGGCCGCTGGCGCGTCGGCCCGCTCGGCGAACAAATCAGGCGTGCGGGTATCGGTCACTTGGCCTTGCCTCGCGGCTTCTTGCTGACTTCGCTCCTGGCCTTCGCGGCGCTCGACTTCCGCGCGTCCTTCGTCGCCTGGGCGTCGGCCGGTGCCCCACCACCTGTATCGGTCGTCGCGTCCGTCGTCTTCGGGGTTTTGGCCGGCGTCGCGACATTCTCAGGCTGCTTGCCGGACGGCGGTGGCGCCGGCGATGGCGCGCCGGGTTGTTCGGGCGCGGCCTTTTCGTCGCCGGGAAGGACATATTCCGGCCCGTCCCACGGCATCAGGAAGTCGAAGGTGCGGAAATCCTGTGGCAGCTGCACCGGCTCATAGACGACGCGCTTTTCGGCTTCGGAGTAACGCAGCTCGACATGGCCGGTCAGCGGGAAGTCCTTGCGCTGCGGATAGCCCTCGAACCCATAGTCGGTGAGGATGCGGCGCAAGTCCGGGTTGCCGGCGAAGCCGACGCCGTAGAGATCGAACACCTCGCGCTCGAGCCAGCCGGCGACCGGCCACAGGCCCGTCGCGCTCGGCACCGGTGTTGCCTCGTCGGTCGCGACATGGAGACGGACGCGGTGGTTCCGAGTGACGGACAGCAGGCAGTAGACCACCTCGAACCGCTCGGCACGGTCGGGGAAATCGACCCCCGCGATCTCCATCAACTGCTGATATTCGTGCTTGTCGCGCAGCTCGGTCAGCACTGCGACCAGGTCGTCGCGATGAACGTCGAACGCCGTTTCCAGCCCCGGCCGCGGCTTCGCCTTGGCCAGCTTCGCCAGCGATGCGGGCGCATCGGAATAAGTGGGGACGTGCAGCGCGACGCTCACCGCTCGATCGTCCCCTCGCGGCGGATTTTCCGCTGCAGCTGGAGGATGCCGTAGAGCAACGCCTCGGCAGTCGGCGGGCAGCCCGGGACATAAATGTCCACGGGCACGATCCGGTCGCAGCCGCGCACGACGCTGTAGCTATAGTGATAATAGCCGCCGCCATTGGCGCAGCTGCCCATCGAGATGACGTAGCGCGGCTCGCTCATCTGGTCGTAGAGCCGGCGAAGCGCGGGGGCCATCTTGTTGCACAGCGTGCCGGCGACGATCATCACGTCCGACTGGCGCGGGCTCGCGCGCGGCGCAGCGCCGAACCGTTCAAGGTCATAGCGCGGCATGTTCACATGGATCATCTCGACGCCGCAGCAAGCGAGGCCGAAGGTCATCCACCACAGGGAGCCAGTCCGCGCCCAGGTGAACAAATCCTCGGCGGTGGTGACCATGAAGCCCTTTTCGTCGAGGTCGCGGCGCAGCTCCTCGAGCTTCTTGCGGTCGATATCGCCCGGAACCAGCCCGGCCAGCCGCGCCAGTTCCTCCTCGCTCGGCATCGGATCTTCGTCGGGGCGGAGCATTACTCCCATTCGAGCGCTCCCTTCTTCCACGCATAGGCAAGCCCAAGCGCAAGCTCGACGAGGAAGATGACCATCGCCGTCCAGCCGGTCCACTTGGTGAAGCTGAGGCTGACCGCCCAGGGGAACAGGAACGCCGCTTCGAGGTCGAACACGATGAACAGGATGGCGACCAGGTAGAAGCGGACGTCGAATTCCGACCGGGCGTCCTCGAACGCCGGGAAGCCGCATTCATATTCGCTGAGCTTCACCGGGTCCGGCTGGTGTGCGCCGGTGAAGCGCGAGACGATCATCGGCAGGACCACGAACGCGGTCGACAAGCCGAGCGCGATGATCAGGAACAGCAGGATCGGCAGGTAGCCGGCGGCAACGCTTGCCAAGGGGAAACTCCGGGGTTCGAAAACTGGCGGTTCTCTAGGACAGGCGGTTCACGCCCGCAACCACCCTCTCCCCTTGGCAGCGAGTGAATCAGTGGCCGCTGTGCGCCGCCATCATTTTATCGTGAACCGCCTTGAATTCGTCGTAGCTGACGGTGCCGTCGCCATTGGCGTCGAACAATGTGAAGTGTGACCGCAGGGTCGCCTCGGACGGCGGCTGGCCGTGCGTGGCGGAAGTGGCTGCCGCCATCGCCTTATGCTCGTCGCCCATGCCCTCGTGGTAGGCGTGGATGACCGACGGGTCCGCGGCATGCTTGACGAACTCGGGCAGCGAAATCGAGCCGTTCTTGTCGCCGTCGACTGCCTGAAAAATCGTCTTCAGGTCCGGCTTCGCGTGAAGCGGGGCGGGTGCGACGGCGACCCACATCGCGACGGCGGCAGCGCCAAGCGCAGCGGCTGGCTTCCACAGGGTGATCAACATCGAACGAGCCTCCTTCGGTTTTTCCGCCAGATAGGCTTCGATCGAATGGCGAACGACGTCGCTGGCCGAACGTCCCTGAGTCCGCGCCTTGTCCATCAAGGCGCTCTTGGTCTCGTGGGGAAGGCGAACCTCGAGGGTCTCGCTCTTCTTCGGCTTGCGCGGTCGGGCCATCGTCTCCGCCTGGCGGCTGGGAAGGAGGATCAGCCGCAACTGCACCATTGCCAAGACGATTCACGTCCGGATGCAAGCGAAATCGTGTCCGGACAGCGCCTTACTAGACGACGCAGTTCTTGCCCGTCGGAATGGCGAGGATTTGAGCGCCCGTCGCTCGCGCGGTCTCGCCCTTGCCGATCCGTTCCCAGCCCGAGTCTGAAACGATCAGCACCCGCTTGCCGTCGAACGCGATCTGCGTCGGGTCGGTCAAGGTCAGCCCCTCGACCAGCTCGTCGCGCTGGATGCCGGCCGGCCGCAAGCGGATGCGCCAGATGCGCGCCGGCGCTGCGCCGCCGTTATAAACGCCGAGATAGGAGTCGCCGCAGCGCACCAGGCCGTCGATCCCGACCGACGGCTTGCCGTCCTGGCGCGGCAACCAGGTGGTCGCGGTGGTCTTGAGATCGATACGCCCAATCCCGCGCGGATAATCGGCGACGATCAGTTCGGTCCCTGACGGCGCCAGCGCCGTCCCTTGCGCGCTCTTGCCGTCACCGGGGCGGTTGACGGCGCGCAGCCCGGTGCGCCGCGGATACAGGCCCCACACGAGTCCGCTCTGGCTGTCGCTGACGAAGATCCCGCTTTGCGTCGCCGAGACGTCACCCGGATGGAACGGCATATTCGCCGGCGCCCAGCGGCCGCGCGGCTTGCCGAAGCGGTTGATCGCGACCAGCGCGCCGCGCTCGCATTTAGCGATGCCGGCGACGTCGGGGCAATCGGCGGCGATCCACAGCAGGCCCCGCCCCCAGTCGTAGGCGATGCCGAGCGGATGCAGCCCAGGCGGCAAGGTCGCGATCGTCCGGCACGTCTTGGTGCAGGCGAGCACCTGGCGGTCGAGCACGCTGGTCACAAAGACTGTCGAGCCGTCGGTCGCCACGCCTTCGACCAGCCGATGCTGCGGCGGGACCGTAACGACGGCTTGCGGCTGGGCGACGGCAGCAGCGGCTGCGATCGCCCACAGGCTCACCGTACGGCTCCGGCGACCAGCTTCTGCAGCTTGTTGTGGATGGCACTCGACCCGGCGAGATATTCGCCGCGCTCGAACGCCCGGTCAGCGCCGCGATAATCGGTCACGAACCCTCCAGCCTCGCGGATCAGGAGCACGCCGGCCGCCGTATCCCATAGGTTGAGGCTGTCTTCCCAGAAACCGTCCATTCGACCAGCGGCCACCCAGGCCAGATCGAGGGCGGCGGAGCCGAAGCGGCGAATGCCGGCAACCTGCGGCCCGACCGCGCCGTAGATCTTGGCCCAGCGTTCGACATCGCCGTGGCCGAGGAAGGGGATGCCGGTGCCGATCAGGCAGTCGCTCAAGTCGCGACGCGCGGATACACGCAACCGCGCGTCTTGAAGCCAGGCGCCCCGCCCCTTCTCGGCCCAGAAGCTCTCGTCGGTCAGGGGTTGGTAGACGAGGCCGTGGCTGATCTCGGTCCCGCCGCCCGGCTTTTTCTCCTCGACCGCGATCGAAATGGCGAAGTGCGGCAAGCCATGGAGGAAGTTGGTCGTCCCATCGAGCGGATCGACGATCCAGCGCGGCTTGTCGGGATTACCGGCGATCGCCCCGCCTTCTTCGAGCAGCAGGCCCCAGTCGGGCCGGGCATTGCGCAATTCCTCGACGATCGCCGCTTCGGCGCGCTTGTCGGCCATCGTCACGAAGTCGGCCGGGCCCTTGCGGCTGACCTGGAGCTGCGCGACTTCGCCGAAGTCGCGGCGCAAGCGCGGCGCGGCCTTGTGGGCGGCGCGCTGCATGACGGTGATGAGGCCGGAGTGGGATACCAAGTCATTGCCTTCTAAATGCGCTCACATTGAGCTTGTCGAAATGCGAGCGCTCCCTTCGACAGGCCCGGGGCGAGTGCTCTCAAAGATTCAGTCCGCGCGGCGGACATATTCCCGGTTGTAGACGTCGACGACGATCTTCGTCCCGGCGGTGATGTGCGGCGGGACCAGCACCTTCACGCCATTGTCGAGCACGGCCGGCTTGTACGACGACGACGCCGTCTGTCCCTTCACCACCGCGTCGGCCTCGACGATCGTCGCTTCGACCTGGTCGGGCAGCTGAACGCTGATCGGCTTCTCGTTGTAGAGTTCCATGACGACGTCCATGCCGTCCTGGAGAAACTCGCCGGCATCGCCGAGCAGGTCAGCCGGAAGCGCGATCTGCTCATAATTGTCCTTGTCCATGAAGGTCAGCATGTCGCCGTCGTGGAACAGGAACTGGAAATCCTTGGTGTCGAGGCGGACGCGCTCGACCGTCTCGGCGGAGCGAAAACGGACGTTGGTCTTGCGGCCATCGATGAGGTTCTTCATTTCAACCTGCATGTAGGCGCCGCCCTTGCCCGGCTGGGTGTGCTGGATTTTCACCGCGCGCCAGATGCCGCCTTCATATTCGATGATGTTGCCGGGACGGATGTCCACGCCGCTGATCTTCATGATCGCCTACCTGCCAAGACTAAAGAAAGAGCCGCCGCGGCTGTCCGCGGTTCGGCGGCTCCCTAGCCGCTCCCCTATTTTCCGGCAAGCAGCGGGAAGGGATTGATCGGCGTGCCGTCCCACCAGCGCTCGCCCGGCGCCATCGAATTGACCGCGAAATGGAGGTGCGGGCCGGCGGCGCTGGCGTCACCGGTATGCCCGACGCGGGCGATCACCTGCCCGCGCTTCAATTCCTGACCCTCATGCAGCCCCGGCGCGTAAGCGGAGAGATGCGCGTAATAATAGACCCAGCGGTGGTCGGCCGAGCGTTCGTAGATGGTCGTTCCGCCAAGCGCGCTGTTGAACAATTTCTCGACCGTGCCATCGCCCGCCGCGATTACCGGCGTACCCTCATTCGCCATAATGTCGATGGCGTCGTGCCGGCGCCCCGAGCCGCGGGCCGCGGCATAGGTGTCGATGAGCTGGCCGGGCTTGATCCCGACGACGGGCAAGGCGAGGCCGGACGGGCCGACGATCACCTGCTGCGACACCTGGACCGGCGCCGAGTCCGGTGCCTGGACGGCAACCACATTGCCGCTCCGCGCCACGTCCGGCTCCTTCGCCGGCAGTGCGTTGTAGAACCAGATCCAGAACGCGCTCACGACGACGGTCGTGAACACGAACGTGAAAAGTGCAGTGGCGCCGATCCTTCCCATGGCGGAATGAACGACGGAGATAACAACTGTTTCCCGACATCAGCCTTTCAGGACATCGGCGAACGCAGCCGCGGCCGCTGCTGGATCGTCTTTGCCCCACACCGCCTGGCACACCGCGAGGAAGTCGGCGCCGGCGTCGACGAGGGGCTTGGCGTTGTCGGGCGTAATCCCGCCGATCGCGACGCAGGGGATTTCGAACAGTGCCGACCACCAGCTGAGGATCGCCGGATGCGGCCGGTAATGCGACGGCTTGGTTGTCGTTTCATAGAAAGCGCCGAACGCGACATAATCGGCGCCGGCCTCACCCGCCTCCATCGCGAAATGGCGGCTGTCGTGGCAGGTCTTGCCGATCTGCGCCTCCGGGCCGAGCAGCGCCCGCGCCTCGCGGATGTCGCCGTCGCTCTGCCCGAGATGGACGCCGTCGGCGCCGAGCCGTTTGGCCAGCGCCATGCTGTCGTTGACGATGAACGCGACGTCCGCATCGGCGCAGATGCGTTGCAGCGGGTCGGCGAGCCGGGCCAGCTGATGCTCGTCGACATCCTTCACCCGCAGCTGGAACGCCGTCGCCACGCCCGGCTCGACGGCCGCTTTCAGCCTGTCGGGAAACGTGCCGCCGACCTCCTGCGGGCTGATCAGGTAGAGCTGCGCCGGAGCCGTCCGCTTGGGCGGCGGGAAGTCGGCCGGGTCGAATTCGTCGGTGACGGTTTGATCGCGATTCATCGCGCGCTCATTAGCTGTGCTACAGTCTGCGTCCAATGCGCTACGCACTCTTCGCTTTGCTCCTGCTCGGTGCCGCGCCAGCGACGGCGGCGCCCGCGCACCAGAGCGCCCGGCTCGGACAGACCGTCCGCGTCGGCGCGCTTGCGGTTCGCCCGATTGCGGTGATGGAGGACAGCCGCTGTCCGCGCTATGTCAGCTGCGTGTGGCGCGGGCGGCTGCGGCTCAGCGCGATGGTCGGCCATTCGCGCACGATGCTCGACGACGGCGTTCCGCTCGCGGTCCGCGGCGGCCATTTGACCTTGGTGGAGGTCACGCCGGTCAGCGGGCGCGGCGAGAAGGTCCCGCCCGACCGCTACCGCTTCAAGTTCCGCTTCGAGCGCTAGGCCGGAACCCGGGCCACCGACGCATCGTAAATCTCGTCGATCGCCGTGCCGAGCGTGCGGTTGAACTCCGCGTCGCTCTGCTGATGGCGGAGGTCGGACAGCAAGGCTCGGCTGAAGCTGGCGATCATGCCGGGGTTGCGCGCCAGCTCGCGGCAGGCGTCGGCGCGGCTGAAGCCGCCCGACAGCGCGACCACCCGCAGTACCGTCGGATGGTCGATCAGCGGCTGGAACAGCCCCGCCTCCGCCGGAAGCGACAGCTTCAGCATCACCTGGGCGCCCTCGGGAATCGACTCAAGATTCCTGAGGATTTCTGCGAGCAGGATGCGGTCCGCGGCGTCGCGCTCGGGGCTCTTGATGTTCACTTCTGGCTCGATGATCGGTATCATGCCGTGGGCCAGCACCTGCCGCGCGACGTCGAACTGCTGCGCGACGATCGCGGCAATCCCCTCGCGGTTGGCGAGGTTGATGACCGAGCGCTCCTTGGTCCCGAACACGCCGAGCCCCTTGGCCCGGATCAGCAGGTCGTCGAGACCCGGCATCGGCTTCATCAGCTGGACGCCGTTCGCCTCGTTCTCGAGGCCCTTGTCGATCTTGATGAATGGCACCACCCCCTGGTCGATCAGCGCGCGCGGCGTCGGCTTGCCCGCGACGTGCCCGTCCATCGTCCGCTCGAACAGGATTGCGCCAATCACCTTGCCCGACCCGAAGCAGGGTGACGTGACGATCCGCGCGCGCATCTGGTGGATGAGGTCGAACATCTCCTGATCGGTCGAATATTCGCCGGCCTCGATGCCATAGCCCGCAAGCGCCTTGGGCGTGGATCCGCCGGACTGGTCGAGCGCAGCGATAAACCCGTCGCCCGCTTCCATCTTCGCGATCATCTGTTCGTGGTTCATTGTGATCCCTGCTGTTCCAGCGCCGCCACACCGGGCAGCGTCCGGCCTTCCATCCATTCGAGAAATGCCCCGCCCGCGGTCGAGACGAAGGTGAAATCGCCCGCAACGCCGGCGTGATTGAGCGCGGCTACCGTGTCCCCGCCGCCGGCGACCGAGACCAGCGAGCCTTCCTTGGTCAGCGCCGCCGCGGTTCTGGCCAGGGCCACGGTCGCCGCGTCGAACGGAGCGATTTCGAAGGCACCCAGCGGTCCGTTCCAGACCAGGGTCCTGCAGGTCTTCAGCACATCGGCGAGCGCCTCGACCGCCGCCGGTCCGACGTCGAGAATCATTTCGTCGGTCGCGACCTCGTGGACGTTGACGGTGCGGACACTGGGCGGGTTGGCCGCGAATTCCTTCGCCACCACGACGTCGTAGGGCAGATGGATGGTGCACCCGGCGGCTTCCGCCGCGTCGAAGATGCCGTTCGCCTCGCCGGTCAGCTCATGCTCGCACAGGCTCTTGCCGACATTGACCCCGCGCGCGGCGAGGAAGGTGTTGGCCATGCCGCCGCCGATGATCAGATGGTCGACCTTGCTCACCAGATGCCCGAGCACAGCGAGCTTGGTCGACACCTTGGCGCCGCCGACCACTGCCGCGACCGGCCGCTCCGGACTGCCGAGCGCGCGGCCGAGCGCCTTAAGCTCGGCTTCCATCGCCCGGCCGGCGTAGCTCGGCAGGAAATGGGTGATGCCCTCGGTCGAGGCGTGGGCGCGGTGGGCGGTGGAGAAGCTGTCGTCGACGTAATAGTCGCCGAGCGCGGCCATCGCCTTGGCGAGGACGGGATCGTTCTCTCCCTCGCCATCGTGGAAGCGCGTATTTTCGAGCACGCCGATATTGCCCGGCAGCATCGTCGTCAGCGCTCGTTCCGCTTCCGGCCCAGCGCAATCCTCGATGAACCTCACCGACCGTCCCGCGAGGCGGTGGATCGGGAGCACGAGCTGCGCCGTCGACATGTCCGGTCGATTGTCGCCCTTGGGCCGGCCGAAGTGCGACAGCAGCAGGACGATCGCACCGCGATCGCTCAATTCCAGCACCGTCGGCAGCATGGCGCGGAGGCGGGTGTCGTCGGTCACCTTGGCGCCGTCCATCGGCACGTTGAGATCGACGCGGACCAGCACTTTCTTGCCGGTCAAACCCTCCGGCAAATCATCGAGGGTCTTGTAATCGCTCACCTCAACCGAGCTTGGCCATCGCGGCCGCGGTGTCGACCATGCGGTTCGAGAAGCCCCATTCATTGTCGTACCAGCTGACGACGCGGACGAGCTTGCCTTCGATGACCGCCGTCTCGAGGCTATCGACGGTCGAGCTTGCCGGCGTGTGCATCAGGTCGATCGAGACCAGCGGCTCGTCGCTGTAATCGAGGATGCCCTTCAGCCGCTGCGTCTCCGACGCCGCCTTGAGGATCGCGTTGACCTCGTCGCGGCTGGTGTCGCGGCCCGGCGTGAAGGTCAGATCGATCAGGCTGACGTCCGGCACCGGGACCCGCACCGACGAGCCGTCGAGCTTGCCCTTCAGTTCGGGCAGCACTTCGCCGACCGCGCGCGCGGCGCCGGTCGTCGTCGGGATGATGTTCATCGCCGCCGCCCGCGCCCGCCGCATGTCGGAATGGATCTGGTCGAGGATTTTCTGATCGTTGGTGTAGGCGTGGATGGTCGTCATCAGCCCGCGCTCAATGCCGAGCGCGTCGTTGAGCACCTTGGCCACCGGCGCGAGACAGTTGGTCGTGCACGAGGCGTTTGACACGATGGTGTGCTCGGCGGTCAGCTTGTCGTCGTTGACGCCGTAGACGACCGTCAGGTCGGCGCCCTTGGCCGGGGCCGAGATCAGCACCTTCTTCGCGCCGCCGTCGATATGCTTCTGCGCGCTGTCGCGGTCGGTGAAAAAGCCGGTGCATTCGAGCACCAGCTCGACCCCCTGCGCGCCATGCGGCAGGTTCGCCGGGTCGCGCTCGGCCGTCACATGGATATGCTTGCCGTTGACGACGATGTCGCTGCCGTCGGTGCTGACGTCGCCCGGAAACTTGCCGTGGACGCTGTCGTGCTTGAACAGCCAGGCGTTGGACTTGGCGTCGGCAAGGTCGTTGACGCTCACCAGCTCGAGCCCGCAATCCGGCCGCTCGAGGATCGCGCGGGCGACCAGCCGGCCGATGCGGCCGAAGCCGTTGATTGCAACTTTGGTCATTGGATTCCTCGTTCTTTCATACGTTCGACGACCCGAGCGACGATCTTGTCCGGGGTGAGCCCGAAGAAGTCGTATGCGTCCTCGGCCTTGGCGCTGACCCCGAAACGGTCGATGCCGATCCTGAGGCCGTGGAGTCCGGTGTAGCGCTCCCACCCGAACGTCGTCCCGGCCTCGATCGACACGCGCAGGATCTCGCGGTTGGAAACGTCGGGCAGGATATCGTCGCGATAGCCCTGGGGCTGCGCGTCGAATCGATCGGTATTGGGCATGGAGACAACGTCGGCACCGATGCCCTGCGCTTCAAGCTTCTCGGCCACGGCCAGCGCGAGCTCGACCTCGGAGCCGGTGGCGATCAAGATCGCCTTGCGCGCCTTGTCCGCCCCCTTGAGCCGGTACGCGCCCTTCGCGCAGAGGTTTTCACGCTCGGCCTTGAGGCGCAGCGGCTGCAAATTCTGCCGCGTCAGCGCAAGCACACTCGGCCCGTCGTGTTGCAGCGCCAGCGCCCAGCATTCGGCCGTCTCGACCGCGTCCGCCGGACGATAAACCTCCAGCTGCGGCATGGCGCGCAGGCTCTGCAGATGCTCGATCGGCTGATGGGTCGGCCCATCCTCGCCGAGACCGATCGAATCGTGGGTCATCACGTAGACGACCCGCGCATTTTGGAGCGCGCTCAGCCGGATCGCGTTGCGGGCGTAGTCCGTGAACACCAGGAACGTGCCGCCGTAGGGGATGACGCCGCCGTGCAGCGCCATGCCGTTCATCGCGCACGCCATGCCGAACTCGCGGATGCCGTAATAGATGTAGCGCCCGCCGTAATTGTCGGCGGTCAGCGGCTCCAGCGCCTTGGTTTTGGTATTGTTCGACCCAGTGAGGTCGGCCGAGCCGCCGATCGTCGAAGGAATCGCCGTGTTGATCGCCTCCAGCGCCATCTCCGACGCCTTGCGCGTCGCGACCGGCTTCAATTCTGTCAGCAGCTTGTCAAGATAGGGCTTCAGCCACTCGTCATCGACCTTGCCGGCCATGCGCGCGCCAAACTCGTCGGCCTTGCCGCTAGCCTTGAGCCGCTGCTCCCACTCGTCGCGCTCCCTGGCGCCGCGTGCACCAGCCGCTCGCCACGTCGCCAACACATCATCGGGAATTTCGAACGGCGGCGAATCCCACCCGAGTTCCTTCCGCGCCGCCGCAACCTCGTCGGCACCAAGCGCTGCGCCATGGGTCGCGGCGGTGCCCTGCTTGTTGGGCGCGCCATAGCCGATGATGGTCTTGCAGCGGATGAGCGTCGGCCGTTCGTCCGCAGTGGCCTTTTCGATCGCTTTGCTGACCTTGCCAGCGTCGAGCCCGTCGCATTCGATCGTATGCCACTTCGCCGCCTGGAAGCGGGCGATTACGTCCTCGTTGCGCGACAGCTCGGTCGAACCGTCGATGGTGATGCTGTTGTCGTCCCACAACACGATCAGTCGCCCGAGCTTCAAATGGCCGGCCAGGCCGATCGCCTCATGGTTGACGCCCTCCATCAGGCAGCCGTCGCCGGCAATGACGAAGGTGCGATGATCGACTAGCTCATCGCCGTAGGTCGCGTTGAGGTGCCGCTCGGCGATCGCCATTCCGACTGCCATCGCCAGGCCCTGGCCTAGCGGGCCCGTGGTCACCTCAATCCCCGGCATCTCGAAATTCTCGGGATGGCCGGCGCAGGGGCTGCCCAGCTGGCGAAACCGCTTGATGTCGTCCAGCGTCGGCTGCGCGTAGCCGGTCAGGTACAGCAACGCATAAATCAGCATCGAACCGTGACCGGCGGATAGGATGAAGCGGTCCCGGTCCGGCCAGCGGGGGTCCGCGGCGTCGAACTTCAGATGCTTGGTGAACAGCGCCGTGGCCGCGTCGGCCATCCCCATCGGCATTCCTGGGTGGCCACTGTTGGCGGCCTCCACCGCATCCATCGCAAGAGCGCGGATAGCGTTGGCGAGTCGGCGTTGGGTCGGCTGCATGATGCTCCGTCGGTCGGGATCGTTTCGGCCTGGACTCAGGCCGGTGAACGAGCCGCCCATTAGCCGCCTATTGCGCCGCGTCAAAGCTTGCCCGGAATCCGGAAGTTGCGTAGCGAACATCGGATGGACGACGCGCCGCTAGTCACTGCCTTCGATCGCGCCGAGCGCGCGCTCCAGCGGATCGAGCGCGCCCTTGCGAATCATCAGGAGGCTTCGGCTCAGGGAGCGCGCGACGAAGAGCTTCGCGCCAAGGTGCGTGAAGTCGTCGACGAGCTCGACGAGCTGATCCGCGCGGCAGCTGCCTGATGGCTGCGCTGATCGACCTGTCGATCGCTGGCCGGACCTATCAGGTGGCTTGCCGCGAGGGTGAGGAGGAAAGTCTCCGCGCCGCAGCGCGCCTCGTCGACGGCAAGAGTCGCGAAGCGCTGGCCGGGCTCGGCACCTTGTCCGAGGCGCGCCAGTTCCTGTTCGCTTCGCTGCTGCTGGCGGACCAGCTGATTGACGACAAGCCGGACGCCGCCCCACCCCCGCCTGAGCCCGCTGGACCCGATCCGGCGCTGGTCGAACGCGCCGAAGCGCTCGCCGGTCGGCTCGAATCGCTTGCCACGGCGCTTGAGAACGAGCCGTCGGCATCCTAGATATCGTTCGACGGGTCTGCCCGGTACGAGCCTTCGGAAAATCCCTGAGGCTTAGAATCCCAATGGGAGCTGTCCCTGCCTGGACCCTGGTCCGGATCATATGGCGCCCACCTGACGTTTGTGGCGTCAGAGGATTTTAGGGCAAACGGCCACGGTGGTCCCGTCACCTCCCTTCCCGCCTGATTCGCACGGCCACGGCCCCGGGATGGAGCCGCTCGGCAAGGAAGCCCTGCGCCGGGCCGCGCTCGATGCGCGCAAGGCCTTCGTCGCGACCCTGTCCGATGCCGACCGAGCCCTGCTCGAACAATCGCTCGCCGAGCATCTGACCGGCCTTTTCGCCGGCTTGTCCGTCGTCGCCGGCTACCATCCGCTGGGCAGCGAGATCAGCCCCCTCCCCGCGATGGAGGAAGCCCGTGCGGTCGGCGCCATCGCGGCCTTTCCGTGCTTCCACAATCCCGCAAAGCCGTTCCGCTTCATCGCTGGCGATCCGCTCGAGCCCGGTCCGTTCGGCATCATGCAGCCGTCGAAGCGGCATCCGGTGGTCGAGCCAGACCTGGTGCTGGTGCCGCTGATCGCGATCGACGGGCGCGGCACCCGGCTCGGCCGCGGCAAGGGCCATTACGACCGCGCGCTGGTTCATCTGAAGAAGATCGGCGCGCGCTTGATCGGGGTGGGCTGGCCGATCCAGCGGCTCGCCGACACCATCCCAGCGGACGACTGGGACATCCCGCTGAATGGGTTCGCCAGTCCCCATGGCCTCGAGTGGTTCAGCTGACGGACACCAGCCCCATGCATTGGCACGAACAATCTGTTGAATGTTGGCGTCATGACGCCAACTTGCTGAGTTCGGCGTTCACCCCTCCATGGGGCAGCATCACACAGGAGCCAGCGTGACCACCTTAAGCAAATCTCTGACGCTCGCGCTCGCCGCGACCTGCGGTGTCGTGGCGCTGGGCGTTGCGCCGCAACCGGCACCCGCCGCAGCGCCATCCGACGGCGGCGCAGTCGCGAACTTCTATCGCGCGCGTGGCGGCGCGCCGTTGTGGTTCGCGCCGCGCTCCGGGGCTGCCGCGCAGCAGCTGGTCCAGCTCCTCAGCACGGCGTCGGCCGACAATCTCGACCCCAAGCGCTACAACCCGCGCGGCCTCGCCCGAGCCGTCGACGCAGCCCGAGGCGGAAATCCGGCCGCGGTCCAGCAGGCAGAAGCGATGCTGAGCCAGGCGTTCGTCGCCTACGTCCGCGATCTCAAGCACGATCCGCGCATCGGCATCGTCTACGTCGACCAGGAACTTAAACCGACACCGCCTTCAGCTGGAGCGATTCTGGCCCAGGCGGCGGCGGCGCGCTCACTGTCCGACTATGTCCAGAAGATGGGGTGGATGAACCCGATCTATGCCAATTTGCGGCTCGCACTCGCCGGCGGCGTCTACCTCAACGGCCAGCAGCGTCACTTGCTCGCGCTCAATCTCGAGCGCGCTCGCGTCCTCCCGGGCGGAACCGGCCGCTTCGTGATCGTCAACGCGCCCGCCGCGCGCCTTTACATGTACGAGAATGGTCAGGTCGTGGATTCAATGCGCGTCGTCGCCGGGCGCCCCGATCCCATCGCTCAAACGCCGATGATGAACGCCTACATCCGCTACATTGCGCTCAACCCCTATTGGAACTCGCCTGCGGACATCACCGCCAAGAAGTTGGCGCCCACCATCCTCAAGGAGGGCCGGGCCTATTTCAAGAACCGGGGTTACGAGTTGCTTTCGGACTGGTCCGATCACGCGAAGGTCATCGACCCGATGTCGATCGACTGGCACGCGGTGCAGGCCGGCCGGGTCCAGGCGCGGCTGCGCCAGAAGCCTGGGCCCGCCAATTCGATGGGCAAGATGAAGTTCATGTTCCCCAACTCCCAGGGCATCTGGCTGCACGACACGCCGGAGCGGGAGAAGATCGACGAGGCCGCGCGGCTGCAAAGCAACGGCTGCGTCCGGCTGGAGGACGCGCCGCGCTTCGCCCGCTGGCTGTTCAACGGCCGTCCGCCCAGTCCGAAGGGCGCCCGGCCCGAGCAAAAGGTCAACCTGCCCGCGCCCGTGCCGGTCTATCTGACCTATCTGACCGCGGTCCCAAGCGGCACCTCAATCGTTTATTTCGACGATTTCTACGGCAAGGACCGCGTCCAGCCGGGCCGCCCGCGCCGCGGCCTGTTCGGCATTGGCTAAGGTGGTGGGGAAACCCCAACCATCTGCACGAAAGATCGTCGGGATCGCATTGATTTTGTTACTGATTGCGGTGTGGGCGATGTTCGTCGCAAGTCTCGCGCCGTTCGTCGGACGCTGGCCTGTTCTGGTCCAGGCGCCCTACTATCTCGTCATGGGACTGGCGTGGATCGCCCCCTTGAAACCGCTGATAAGGTGGATTGAGACCGGGCGCTGGGGTAAGAAAACAACGGCGCGTTGAAGGCAGTGTATTAGTTAGCTATATCAGTGATGATGCAGGAAACTCTCCGCAAGCCGTTCGACGGCCTTGCCCAACTGTGGCGCGCCTACCCGCGCGAAACGGCTGGATTCGGCTTGCTTGCGCTCGCCGCGGTCGCGGTTATCGGGGGAGCCGCGCATTCGACTCCCGAGCTCCCCGCCTCGCCAACGGTGCAAGCTTCGACGCCGGTCCCGCCGCCGCTTGAGATTCGCCAGCTTGCCCCCGACCAGGCGCTGCAAATCAATCAGAAGATCCCCCTGGCCAATGGCCCGAACCCAGCCGCTGCCCCCTTCGCGTTCAAAGGCAATGCGGACGCTCGCAAGCGCGCCCTCGAGTGCCTCGCCAGCGCCGTCTATTATGAAGCCGGCAGCCAGGACGACGACGGCGAACGCGCGGTGGCGCAGGTCGTGTTGAACCGCGTTCGCCATCCGGCTTTCCCAGCGACCGTGTGCGGCGTCGTCTACCAGGGCTCGACCCGTGCCACCGGTTGCCAGTTCACCTTCACCTGTGACGGCTCGCTCTATCGTCAGCCCGACCTCGCCGGCTGGCGCCGGGCCTACACCATTGCCCAGCAGGAGTTGGGCGGCGCGGTCTACGCGCCGGTCGGTTACGCCACCCACTATCACGCCGACTATGTCGTTCCGGTCTGGGCGCAGAGCCTGTCGAAGAACGCCGTCGTCGGGGCGCATATCTTCTATCGTTGGGCTGGCGGCTGGGGCCGCCCCAGTGCCTTCGCCAAGACCTATTTGGGGAAGGAAGCCAACCCGACCGCGCTGCGCAACGCTGCGCTTGCCGCCGAGGCCGCGACCGCCAACCAGGCAAGCAGCGAGGAAGCCGCGCTGCTCGGCAAGCTCCCGGGCCGCGAACTGAAAGCGTCAGGCCCTGGCCGCGTCGCAATGCGCTTCAACCTCGACGCCGCGCGCAAGGCCTCGAACGAGGCGCCGCACGAAGATTACGTCAAGAAGTTCGAGGCATCGGACAACCTCAAATGGGTCCTGTCGGACCAGGTCGTCGCCACGGGCGAAAAGCCGTTCGGGAAGGCTGCTCCGCCGGCACCGCCGAGCAATGCAACGCCCGGCGCCCAGCGCTAGAATCAACCTGAAGAATGGCGCGAGTGACGGGGCTCGAACCCGCGACCTCCGGCGTGACAGGCCGGCGCTCTAACCAACTGAGCTACACCCGCGTTTTTGGCGTGGCGGCGACCTAGGGGGAGGGCTTCGGAGTGTCAACCATCGCCGGGCTCATTTCCTGGCGTTCCTCGACGTCCTCTTCATCCGGGTCGCCAGCGTGGGTCAACGTCCCGTGCTCGAAGAGGAATCCGGCGATATCCGGCGTGCCCGCGGCGGAAAAAATGGTCTTCAGAATGATCAGCAGCGGAACGGCCAACAGCGCACCCGTCGTCCCCCATACCCACGACCAGAATGACAGCGAAACCAGGATCGCAAGCGGGCTGATCGTCAGGCGCTTGCCGACGACCATCGGGGTGAAGAAATTGGCTTCGATGAGATGAAGGCTCACGAACGCCGCGGGCGGTATGAGCGCGGCCCAAACGTCCGGATAGGTCATCAGCCCGCCGAGGAAGAGCGCGAGCGCCGACGCGATCGGGCCGAGATAGGGAATGTAATTGAGGACGGCGACCAGGCCGCCCCACATCACCGGCGACGGCATGCCGAGCTTCCACAGGATCGCTGCAGTCAGCGCCCCCAGGCCGACGTTGATCAGCGTGATCGTCCCGAGATAGGTCGAGGTCGCATCGACCACCTGCTGGATCACCCGGGCAGTGGTCAGCGCGCCTTCGAAGCTGCCGCGACTGACGATCGTCTGCTTCCGCATGGCGGTCCAGCCGGCGAGGAAGAAGAAGATTACGAGGAGCGAGAAGAAGAGCTGGATGAGGAGATGCGGCGCCGAGCTGGTCAACAGCCCAAGCATCGAATTGGGCTGTTCGATGTGTACCGCGCGCGTGCTCTGCTGCGTGACCGCGATCTGAGACATGATGCGGTCGATGAAGCGGTCGAGATTCTTGTAGAGGTCGAATACCGGTTCGAGCGCCGCCCGGACTTGCGGGATCCGATGCGGCACAAGCGCGACCCAATCGGCTGCCGGAATGACAATCGAGGCAATCGCGAACACCGCGATTACCAGGAAGATCAACACACACAGGACAGCCGCGAGCTTCGAGGGGACTCCGCGCCGCTCGAACCATTCGAGCAGGGGCACAAGCGCGACCGCGATCACTAGGGCTGCCGTGACCGGCATGAAAAATTCGGCGCCGGCGCGAAGTGCGAACGGCAGGGCCACGATCAACCCGATGCCGGCGATCAGGGTCAGCGATGCCAGCAGGCGATCGCGCTTGACGGTAATCGTCTCCGCCAGGACGCGCGCCTCGTCGGCGGTCTCATCGTCGTGCTGCTTGCGGGTCCGGGCGTCCATCGCCGCCGAGCATAACCGCACCCCCGCCCCGCCGCCAGCGAAGAGGTGATCCTAGAAGGGCCAAAACTGGTAGGGCACCCAGAAACGCGCGTGATGCGCAAAGCTCAGCCAGGTGAATTGGACTGCGGCCGAATAAGCGATCACGAGGAAAGTCCCGAATCCCTCGGTCGTGAACATGCTTCGCGGCCGCGACAGGACGGCCAGCTGGAGCGGAATGACGTAGAGCGCCATGCGATCGACCGCAGCGCTGGCGCTTAGGCCAACGAGCAGCACCAGAAAGCCGAAGGCGGCGAAGGAAAAGTTGCGCCATACCCGTCGCTCGCGTTCGCTGAAACCAAGGTGGCGCCAGCGAAGCAGGAACAACGTCGCCGGAAAAACGCACATCGCGACCCGGATACCAGCGCCTTCTGCCGCGTAGCGCGCGTCGATGTAATTGGTGACGTAGTGGCTGACCGATTGGGCGAGGAACTGGGTGTAAAGAAGGTAGCTGAGCAAGAGCGCGATGACGAACGTCAGGAACCGACCGCGTTCATTGGCAACGGCGATGAGCGGCAGCGCGACCACCGCGCTTTTGTGGAACGTCGCCGCAAACGCGACGTAAGCCGCAAACCGCAGGACCGACCCGGTGCGGCTGTACGAGGCCAGCCCGGCCATGACGATGCCGATCGCCACGCCTTGCCGGGTGTAGCCCTCGGCAACGACGATCACGAGGTAAGGAATGGCGACGACCGTCGCCAGCCAAGGGCGCTCCTGTGCCTCGGCGAAGCGCATCAGGCCCCAGCAGAAGATCACGGCGCAGACGAGGTTGACCATCCACAATTCGCCGTTGAACCACTGGAAGACGATGTTGAGGATGACGAAACCCGGATCGGCCAGGGCTGGCAGGGTAGCGAAAGTTTCCTGCCGCGCGTCGGCGAACATCAGCTCATACTGTGGCCAGTCCGCGCCGACCTGGTAGCGAAAGCCGATCACCGCCGTCATCAGCACGATGCCGAGGCGATACAAGACGTCCACGCGGGCGGTCGCTGCCGGCCGCGGCTGCTCGCGCACCGCGCCAGCCGCGAAATAGAGGAACATTAGCCAGTAGACGAGCAACGTCGGCCTCGCTCACGAAGGGCGCAGCGGGTTGCTGCCTGCCGCGGCATAAATGCGCCACGGTCTGTCGTCTACGCAGGCTCCGCGCGGTGGTTCCCGTCAGCGGAGGCGCGCGGCGGCCACGCGCAGGTCCAATGCGCTATGTTCGGGAATGACGACCCGCAGCCGCCGGTTGGCGAAGTCGATCGATACCTTTTTGAAAGCGCGCATCGCATTCATCCCCAGCAGCATCGCCGGCTTCTTGTCGTAACCAAGCAGCTTGAACGTGTGCGCGTCGGCGAAGACGATCAGCAGGTCGCGCAGCGTCACGCCGCCGATCTCGATCTCCCGCACGAACATGAATTCGCCCGCAAGCTTGTCGCCGCTGACCGTCTGCAGCTCGACCTGTTGTGACGGCCCGAGCAATTTGGTCCCGAGCAGGGCTTTGCGAAGCGCGGCATTGCCGATGCTATATTGCGCGCCCGTATCGACGATGACCGTCATCGGGCGGGAATTGGCCGTCGCTTCCGTCACGACCAGCCGGCCATTCCGCCTGCTCCCTTGAACGACGATCGTCCCCGGCTCTGCCCGAAAATCCGGCATGGCCGACGGAACGATCGACAAGGTTTGCGCCTCGAAGTCGAAGAGAACCCGTTGCGAGCGCAGGGAATCGGTCCCGAGAATCCCGTCGGCGCCCATGTTCACGCTTTCGAGCAGCGCCGCGTCGACGTTGCGGATTTCTTTCCTCGTCAGCTGCAGCGTCGGCACCGTTGCAGTTGCGATGGTCGACACGCCCGCGGCATCGTGCAGCGACGCGCCTTCACCGGCGGTCAGCCGCAAGGCGCTCGCAACCTGGCGCGACACGGCTGTCCGGTTGGCGCCGGTATCGACCAGGAAGCGGTACGGTCCCTTGCCCGACAACAGGACCGGCACGGTCATCCGCTCTGCGCTGTCATTCTTGAAGCGCACGTCCTCGGTCTGGGTCGTATTATCGACGGCTTTGGCCGGACCGGGGGGAGCAACCTGCGCTTGAGCCAATGCGGTCGAACTTCCCGCAAGCAACGCAGCAGAAACGAGAAGCCTTGAGAGCATGGCGCGGAGCCTCCTCGCCGAGAGGTTACGCTTCTGTTCCGATTAGGGCAAAGCCGTTTGCCGGCTCCGGGAAAACGTCCGGCGGTTGATCAGTCGCCGATCGCTCCGAACGGCGAGGCGACCATCCATTTTTCGACCATCTGCCGCTCGTCGGCCGTGAGCGGACGGCAGGCCAGGCCAGGCCGGCGGAAATCGGCGTTCACCCGGGCGCGCGGCTGCGGCACGTTGCGCAATACTTCTTCGGACTTGAGCGGACGCGCGAACGCGACCCCGGCGAATTCGCCATGGACCCATACTATTCGGCTCTTCACGCGCAGGTCGTTGCGCTGGAAGAAGGTCGTCGTCCCCTCGAGCGGCAGGCGGTCGCCCTGGACCAGCGCGCCCTCTTCGGAGAGGTTACGCAGCTTGACCGCCTGCGGCGCGCCGGCGACTTCGATCGTCGCCGCCAGGAACACCGGCGAGCGGCGCGAACGGCGGTTCTGTGACATGCTGCTCTCGTCCATCCCGCCGGTCCTACGCCGGACGGGTAAAGCTTCATTTAACACGTCGCTTAAATTCGGCGGAGCAGCAGCATCAAATTATTGGCCGGCATCTCGCGGACCTCGGCGAGCGAGAAGGAGCTTTGCGCGGCTTCGGCAAAGTCCTCGACCCGGCGCAGGCCCCATTCGGAATTACGGCCCTTGAGCATCGCATCGAATTCGAGATTGCTCTCTACGGTCGCGATATCGTCCTTCAGCCACGGCCCGTAGAGAATGAGCGGCGCCCCGACCGGCAGGATCGACCCTGCCCCCGCGATCAGCCCCAGCGCCGATGGCCACGGGCTGATGTGGACCATGTTGATACTGAGGACCACGTCGGCGGTCGCGATCGGCCAGTCGCGCGCCGCCGCGTCGAGCGCGATCGGTTTCCGCACGTTCGGCAAGTTCGCCGCATCGCGCCATGCATGAATCGACTGCAGGGCGTCCGGATGAATGTCACTCGGCTGCCATTCGAGCTGAGGAAAGCGCTCGGCAAAATAGGCCGCATGCTCCCCGGTTCCGCTGGCGATCTCGAGCGCCAGGCCTGCTGCCGGCAGCCAGTCGGCGAGAACCTCGGCAATCGGCTCACGATTTCGCGCCGCCGCTGGAGCCGATCGACGCGCACCTTGCTCCCCAGCCTCGTAGAACCGTTCGCCAGCCATCACGCCCGGCCGCGGACTTCCTCGAGCATCCGCTTCGCGCGGAGGTACATTTCAAGCCGCGTCAGGCTGAACATGCCGAGCGCGAAGGCGATCAGCGGGTCGGTCAGCATCGCCGGGCTGACGCCCTCCGAGCCGAGCAAGCCACGACCGAGCGCCCGGACAGCGATCAGCGCAACGAGGAACAGCATCGCCGCCGGCGACGCCTTCTGGTTGAGCGCGTGGGTTTCCGAGTCGATGTGGATTTCCATCATCTTGCCGCGCTGCCACCCGACCGCTGCGCCAATGGCAAAAGCGACCAGGCAGGCGAGCCCGACCCAGCCGAACGGCGGCAGCTGCCAGAACATCCACCCCGCGACCGCGGCATAGAGCGCTGGCACAATCCACAAATTCTCGAGCTTCAACGGCCGCATCTGGCCCATCTTGCGCATCCGCAGCGCCATGACGACGACGATAATCGCGCCCGTAATCGCATAGCTGATCCACGTCTGCTGAGGTGGGTGACCTTGCATTCGAACGCTCCCCTCTACTCGGCGGCCGCGGCCACCTCCCCGTCGCGATAAGTAAGGACCGGCTTGCGCGCCGCAAGCGTTTCATCGAGGCGCCGCCGCGGCGCGTGGACCGGTGCCGCCTTGAGGCTCTGGTCGCCAGCCTTGGCGCGCTGCGCAATCGAGCGCACCGCAGCGATGAACTGGTCGAGGCTTGCCTTGGATTCGGTCTCGGTCGGTTCGATCAGCATTGCACCGTGGACGACCAGCGGGAAATACATGGTCATCGGGTGGAAGCCCTCGTCGATCAGCGCCTTGGCCAGATCGATCGTGCTGAGGCCATCGGCGAAGCCTTTGTCGGAGAAGATCGCCTCGTGCATGCACGGCCCGCTCTTGCCGAACGGCGCGTCGAGCACGTCCTCAAGGCTGCGCAGGATATAATTGGCGTTCAAGACGCTGTCCTCGGCGACCTGCTTCAGCCCGTCCGCTCCGTGACTGAGGATGTAGGTCAGGGCGCGGGTGAACATGCCCATCTGGCCGTGGAACGCGACCATCCGCCCGAACCCGCCGCGATGCTCGTCGGCGGCCGTCTCTTCCTCGACGATCCGGAAGATCCCGTCGGGATATTTCGCGGCGTAGGGCAGCGGCCCGTAAGGCGCGAGCGCTTCGGACAGAACCACCGGCCCCGACCCCGGACCGCCGCCGCCGTGCGGAGTCGAGAAGGTCTTGTGGAGGTTGATGTGCATCGCATCGATGCCGAGGTCACCGGGCCGGACCTTGCCGACGATCGCGTTGAAATTGGCGCCATCGCAGTAGACGAACGCGCCCACCGCATGGACCGCATCGCTGATCGCCTTCATCTCCGGCTCGAACAGGCCGCAAGTGTTGGGGTTGGTGATCATCACCGCTGCCACGTCGGGCCCGAGCCGCGCTTTCAGCGCCTCGAGGTCGACCCTGCCGGCCGCAGTCGCCGGAATGTTCTCCACCGCATAGCCGGCAAAGGCCGCAGTCGCCGGGTTCGTCCCGTGCGCACTTTCCGGCACCAGCACGACCTGGCGCTTGTCACCGCGCGCTTCCAGCGCCGCGCGGATGCATAGCAGCCCGCACAATTCGCCATGGGCGCCGGCCTTGGGACTCATCGCCACGCCGTGCATTCCGGTCAGGTCGAGTAGCCAGAACGCCAGTTGGTTGATCACCTCCAGCGCGCCCTGGACCGTCTCCTGCGGCTGCAGCGGATGGACGTCGGCGAAGCCAGGCAGCCGCGCGACCTTCTCGTTGAGCCGTGGGTTGTGCTTCATCGTGCAGCTCCCGAGCGGGAACAGGCCGAGGTCGATCGCATAATTCTGCCGCGACAGCCGCGTGTAGTGGCGCACCATCTCGGGTTCGCTGAGACCGGGGAGACCGATTGGCCGCGACCGCTCCAGCCCGCCAAGCTTTGACGCGCCCTTCGGCAATTCGGCAAAATCGACCCCGGTCTGCTCGGTCGAGCCAATTTCGAAGATCAGCGGTTCTTCCAGCATCAGGGCCCGGTTGCCGGTCACCGTCTGCGCTTCACCCTGCTCGTTGGCGGGAGTGGTGGGCCGCCAGCCCGAGGGATTGACGGTCATTGGACCACCTCCTTCAGCGCGGCTTCCAGCGCGGCAATATCCTCGTCGGTCGTCGTCTCCGTGACTGCAACCACCAGGCCGTTCTTGAGCGCGTCGACGCCCGGATAAAGCCGCCCGAGCGATACCCCGCCGAGCACGCCCTTCTCGACCATCGCATGGACCGCCGGCCGCGCCTCGACCGGCAACCCCACCGTGAACTCGTTGAAGAAGCTGTCATTGACCAACTCGACGCCCGGGATCGCCGCGAGCCGCGCCGCCGCCGCGCCCGCACGCGCATGATTCAGCTGCGCCAGCTGCCTGAGCCCCTTCTCGCCGAGCAAGGTCAGATGCGCCGTGAACGCCAGCGCGCAAAGTACTGAGCTCGTACAGATATTCGACGTCGCCTTCTCGCGACGGATATGCTGCTCGCGGGTCGATAGGGTGAGCACGAAGCCGCGCTTCCCTTCCGCATCGACCGTCTCACCGGCGAGCCGCCCCGGCATCTGCCGGACATGTTTCTCGCGGCACGCGAACAGGCCGACATAAGGCCCGCCGAACTGCAGCCCGACGCCAATGCTCTGGCCCTCGCCGACCACGATGTCGGCGCCCATTTCTCCCGGCGACTTGATCAGCCCCAATGCGACCGGCTCGGTCACCACGGCGATCAGCAGCGCGCCCGCGGCGTGTGCCGCCTCGGCGATCGGGGTCAGGTCCGTGATGCGCCCGAGGATGTCGGGATATTGCACCACCACCGCGCTGGTTTCGCCGTCGATCTTGCCGATCAGCCGCTCGGTGTCCGGTTCGGCCGTCAGGTCGGGCAGCGCGGTCGCCAGCGCATCTTCGGTAAACTTGGCCATCGTCTCGGCGACCCGCACGTAATGCGGATGGACGCCCGAGCTGATCACGCTCTTCTTCCGCCGCGTGATGCGGTGGGCCATCGAAATCGCTTCCCACATCGCGGTCGAGCCGTCGTACATCGACGCGTTCGCAACCTCACAGCCGAACAGCCGCGCGACCTGCGTCTGGAATTCAAACATCATCTGCAGCGTGCCCTGCGCGATTTCGGGCTGGTACGGCGTGTAGCTGGTCAAAAACTCGCCGCGCTGGATGATATGATCGACACTCGCCGGGATGTGGTGGCGGTAGGCGCCGCAGCCGAGGAAGAAGGGCACGTCGCCGGCGACCATGTTCCGCCTCGACAGTGCCGTCATGTGTCGTTCGACCGCGAGCTCGGATGCGTGCGGCGGCAGGCCATGGATCGGCCCTTGTAGCCGCGCCTCGGCCGGCACGTCCTTGAACAGTTCGTCGATATTCGTGGCGCCGACCACGCGCAGCATTTCGCTACGATCGGCGTCGGATAAGGGCAAATACCTCAATGCAAATCCTCTTTCGTCACCCCCGCGAAAGCGGGGGTCCCGCTTCCTTTCGGGGCCAAAGAACAAGCGGGATTCCCGCGTGCGCGGAAATGACGGGAAAAGGTCACGCCGGCTTCCTCATGATGAAGCGGAGGCGGACGTAGTCGGCGACATTGGTGCCGATCCGGTCGGCGACGGCGGCGGCGATTTCGGCGCGCTCGCCTTCGGGCACTTGCGCCCGGTCGAGCCAGCCCTTGCGGAAGGTCGCCACCCAGGCGGCGACGCCATGCTCGATCGGGGTCGGCCGTTCGATCAACCGCGCGTCGAGCTCGCGGAAACCCGCCGCTTCGTAGACTGCGGCGAATTCCTCCGGCGACGCATACCAGTTCGAGGCCTCAACCGGCGGCTGGTAGCCGCGAATAATCAACTCGTTATCAAGAGCTTCGCGCAGCGCTTTAAGATTGCCCTCACCACCCATCTCGCCCGCGAACCGCCCGCCGGGCTTGAGCGCGCGAAAGATCGCCCGCGCCGCCTGCTCTTTCTCCAGCACCCAATGCAGGGTCGCGTTGGAGAAGGCCGCGTCGAACTCGCCGCTGAAGGTCATGTTCTCGGCGGCGAGCAGGATCGCATCGATCCCCGCCGCGCGCGCCGCGGCGATCATCTCGGGCGAATTGTCGATGCCGAGCACGGTCGCGCCGCGCTCGACGATCTTCTTCGTCAGCGTCCCCTCGCCGCAGCCGACGTCGAGGATCCGCTCGCCCGGCTGCGGATCGAGCAGGTCGAGCGCCGCGCCGCCAAGCTCGGCGACGAACGCCCCGACCTTGGCGTAATCGGCCGCGTCCCATTTGCTGGTCGAGGTCGTCGCGGCGCTCATTTGGTTTTCGGCCAAATCAAAACCGGATTTGCGAGCGAATTGGAGCGATCTCCACAAATGGGAATAATGTTGTGATCAAAGTCGACCACGCAGCGATCATCCAAGGTTGCCTCGATGACGATCTCATGGCCAAGCACTCGCCGGACATCTCGATCGAAAGCGTCGGAGCGACCGATTGAGAGAAAATGATTCTCGTTCGTGGGCGAAAGCAGGGCGCAACTGAGGCGTTGGCAATGGCGAACGATGCCCGTCACGCGAACGACTTTGCCGTTCAACCCTTCGCTTCGCCTGCTGACCTCCAGGACGGACAGCGCGGCGGGTTTCGCCTGCGCGTGCGCGCAGACGGCGAGCATGACAAATCCAATTGCCGCGAATTTCAAAGCGACGCCACAAAATCGCGATAGGCGGCTTCGTCCATCAACCCATCGAGTTCGCCCGGATTGCTGAGCTTAAGCTTGAAGAACCAGCCCTCTCCCTCGGGGTCGCTATTGACCAGCGCGGGGTCGTCGGCGACCGCGCTATTGCCCTCGGTCACTTCGCCCGAGACCGGCGCGTAGACGTCCGACGCGGCCTTGACCGATTCGACGACCGCTGCTTCCGCGCCCTTGCTGAGCTGCTTGCCGGCCTCCGGCACTTCGGCGAACACGATGTCGCCCAGCTGCTCCTGCGCATGGTTGGAAATGCCGACCGTGGCGGTGTCGCCCTCGACCCGGACCCACTCATGTTCCTTGGTGAAATATGTCGTCATCTAGGCGGCTCCCTTGCGGTGATAGCGGTGGGGGACGAACGGCATGGCCGTGACCTTGGCGTCAAACAGTTTGCCGCGTTGTTCGAGCTTCAGGCGGATGCCGTCCTCGGCGAACGGCGCGTTGACATAGCCCATGGCGATCGGCCGCTGCAGCGAGGGCGAGAAACCGCCGCTGGTAATCCGGCCGACTTCATTGGCCTCGCGGTCGAGGACGATCGCGCCCTCGCGCACCGGCTGGCGGCCCTCGACCTCGAAGCCGACGCGCTTCTGCACCGGGCCATTCTCGATCTCGGCGAGGATGCGCAGCGATCCCGCGAAACCGCCCTCGCCGCGGCGGCGCTTGTTGATCGCGAAATTGAGGCCCGCCATGACCGGCGTCGTCCGATGATCGAGGTCGTGGCCGTAAAGTGGCAGCCCGGCCTCGAGACGCAGTGAGTCGCGCGCGCCAAGCCCGATCGGCCGCACCGCCTCATGCGCCGTCAGCGCGTCCGCCAGCGCCTCGGCGTGCATCGCCGGCACCGAAATCTCCAACCCATCCTCACCGGTGTAACCGGAGCGGCTGATCCACAGCGTCCGATCGCTCCACTCGAACGGCCGCCCCTCCATGAAGCTCAGCTCGCCGACGCCAGGAACGATCGTCTCCAGCACCTCGACGGCGCGCGGCCCCTGCAGGGCGAGCAATGCCTGCTCTTTCATGTAATCGACGACGATCGCGCGCGGCAGGCGATTCTGCATGACTGTGATGTCGCCATGCTTGGTCGCGCCGTTGACGACGACGTAGAATTGCTCGCCCCGGCGAGTGACCATCAAATCGTCGATGATCCCGCCGTCGTCGTCCAGCAGCAGGGAATATTTGAGCTTCATGTCCTTGAGCGCGAGCAGGTCGCCGGGCAGCAATTTTTCCAGTGCCTTGTCGGCGCCCTGGCCGTGGACCAGCAGCTGGCCCATGTGACTGACGTCGAACAGGCCGGCATTCTCGCGCGTCCACAGATGCTCGGCCATGATGCCTTCGTACTGGACCGGCATGTCGTAGCCGGCGAACGGCACCATCCGCGCGCCCTTGCCGCGATGCCAGGCATCGAGCGGCAGCTGGTCGAGGTCCTGATTGGCTTCGCTGCTCATTCATTCGGCTCCGGCAAATGGGTGCGACGGCCGTCACGCCCTCAAGCGCGTCCGGCCACCGCCCCCGTCTGTCTTGAGCGCCTGAGAGCTTTGCCCCTTCGGCGGTCCGCCATAGCCGAAGCCACGAGGACGCTTTCCAGACTGTCGGGCACGCGCGGTCCCTGGTGCCTGAGAGATTCCGGGGGCGGTTGCTCCTTCGGCGGTCCCCGATAGCTCGAGGACACTCTCCCGCGCGGCCATTCCGAACGCTTGCGCCTCCGGTGACGCGGAGGCCTTGGCGGGGCCTTACCGCCGAGTCAACGCGCGTTTCGGTGAAGTCTTAGCGGGTCGCGTTATACTTCAGCTGGTCCTGGCTCATCTGGAAGCCGATCAGATGCTCGAAGGTCGCATTGGCGACCGCGGTGCGAATCGACGGATCGGCCAGCGGATCGCTCGCCGCCTCGGCCTCGCCCGCCTTGCGCGGGGCGGTCAGGACCCGCCGCACATTCTGCGGCAGGGTGGCCGCGCCGCGGTTGACGCGCACCGTTGCTTGCGCCCGGGTCCAAGCATGCAGGCTGCCCTCGGGGAAGTTCAGCGCCAGCGACCCAACCTGCTTGGCCGCGACCTCGGCCCCGCCGCGCAGCGCGACATCGAAATAAGGCAGGATCACCTGCCGCGCCGGCCCGGCGTCGCGCCGCAGCCCGACGACCGTGAAGGTCGCGGTCGAGACCACGTCATTGCCTGCATCGGCGCAGGTCGCGCGAACGTCGGTGATCGTCGCGGTAACGTCGATCGCCCGCGAATCCGTGCTTCCCGCCGGGTTGAACAATGTGATGTCGCCGGTCCCGGCGGGCACCCCGATCAACGGGCAGGTGCTGCGCACCGCATAGATGCCGCCCCCGTTTTCCGCCGTGATGTCGCCTGCGTGGCGGCAGCCGGCAAGGAGGACTGCAGTGCAAATCAGGGCGAGGCGAAGCTTCACGGGCGGTCCTTACGAAGGCGGAAAGATGTCGCGGGGTTCTATGGCAAGCCCCTTCTATGGCTGCAAGCGATGCCTTACATGGCCTGCACCGTGGATGAATTGCCCCCTCTCAAAGTCCTGATCGCCGCGCCGCGCGGCTTCTGCGCCGGAGTCGACCGCGCGATCCAGATCGTCGAGCTGGCGCTCGAGCGGTTCGGCGCGCCGGTCTACGTTCGTCATGAGATCGTCCACAACCGCTTCGTCGTCGAGCGACTGCGCGATCTCGGCGCGGTGTTCGTCGATGAGCTCGACGAAGTGCCCGACGACCGGCCAGTGGTGTTCTCGGCGCACGGCGTGCCGAAGTCGGTGCCGGCGGCCGCGCAAGATCGCCAACTCACCTACGTCGATGCCACCTGCCCGCTCGTTTCCAAGGTGCACCGCCAGGCCGAGCGGCTGATCGCCGACGGGCGCCACATCCTGTTCATCGGCCACGCCGGCCACCCCGAGGTGATCGGCACCTTCGGCCAGGTTCCCGCTGAGTCGATGACCCTCGTCGAAACGGTCGAGGACGTCGCAACAATCCATGTCCCCGATTCAGCCAATCTCGCCTTCCTCACCCAGACGACTTTGTCGGTCGACGACACCGCGGCGATCGTCGCGGCGCTTCAGGCGCGGTTCCCCGACATCAAGATGCCGCGCAGCGAGGACATTTGCTACGCGACCTCCAACCGCCAGGCGGCGGTCAAGGCGATCGCCGCCGAATGTGACCGGGTGCTGGTGATCGGTTCGCCCAACAGCAGCAATTCGCTCCGCCTCGCCGAAGTCGCCGAGCGGATGGGCGCACCGGCGCGGCTGATCGGCCGGGCGGCGGACATTGACTGGGACTGGCTCGGTCAGCCCGCCACGGTCGGAGTCACAGCGGGCGCCTCGGCACCCGAGATCCTCGTACGCGAGGTCGTGGACGCGCTACGCGATCGATTCGCCGTGACCGAGGAAGAAGCCGACCACACGCCCGAGCGCATGGTCTTCAAGCTGCCGCGCGAGCTGGTTGCTTGACCGAACTGCCGCTAGTCGAGATTTTCACCGACGGCTCCTGCCGGGGCAATCCGGGGCCCGGCGGCTGGGCGGCGCTGCTGCGCATGGGCGGCAAGGAAAAGGAAATCGGCGGCGGCGAGCCGCTGACCACCAACAACCGCATGGAGCTGCTCGCCGCGATTCGCGCGCTCGAAGCGCTGAAGCGTCCGTGCCGGGTCGAGCTCCACACCGACAGCGTCTACGTCAAGGACGGCATTACCCGCTGGATCCACAAATGGCGCATCAATGGCTGGCGCACCTCGGACAAGAAACCGGTCAAGAATGCCGAGCTATGGCAGGAGCTGGTCGACGCTTGCGAGCCGCACCGGATCGAATGGCATTGGGTGAAGGGCCACAGCGGCCACGCCGAGAACGACCGCGTCGACGCCCTCGCCTGCGCCGAGGCCGATAGCCAGCGAGTTCATCACCGGCTTTAGGACCGATCGAACCGCCGCGGGGCGTAAACCGACGAATCGATATGTGCGACGAACTCGGCCGGCGGCTCGTCGAGCAATAACGCCGCGGCGACCGCCGACGCCGCCGGCGATGTCTGGATTCCGAACCCGCCCTGCCCGACGCACCAGAAATAGCCGGGGACGTCAGCCTCATAGCCGTAGGCGGGTACGCGCGCGGGCGTGAAGCTGCGCAGGCCCGCCCACTTCCGCTCGACCGCTTCGACCGGCCAGTCGACGACCGATTCGAATTGGTCGATCGCCTTGGCGACATCGATTTCTTCCGGCGCGGCGTCGCACGGATCGCTCGGCGTCTCATCGTGCGGGCTGACCCAGACCCGATTGTCCGATTCGCCCTTGAAGTAGAATCGCTCCAGCGCGTCGTTCACCAGCGGCAGGTCGCGCAGCCCGGTGCGGCCGATTCGCAGCTGGACGACCGTCCGGCGCTTCGGCTGGACCTGCAGTGGCGGCACGCCGCAGCGGACCGCGACCTCATCCGCCCACGCCCCCGCGGCGTTGACGATGGTCGAGGCCATCAGTGTTTGGCCGCCGGCTTCGATCTCCCAGCCGTCCGCCAGCCGCCGCGCACGCTCGAGGCGAGCCCCGCACAGCATCGTCCCACCAAGTCGTTTGAACTGCGCGAGGCAGCCCGCATGCAAGGCGGCGACGTCGATGTCGGCGCAGCTCGGCTCGTAAACGCCGAAATCCCAGCCCGCGCGCAGGCCCGGTATCATTTGTTCGAGTTCCGCCCGCCCGACCTCCACGACCGGCGCCTCACGGCTGTTCGCGGCAAGCGCCTCGCGCAGCTGCATATATTCCGTCGCGACGGTAATCGCCCCGCGCCGGTGCAGCAGCGAGCGCTCGCCCGACGGCCAGCCGGATTCGAGTAATTCCCTGGACGCGAGCGTCAGCGGCATCACGGCCGGCCCGCCGTAGTGCGCGAGCCAGAAGGCGGCCGAGCGTCCGGTCGCGTGATAGGCGCAATGATCCTCCGCCTCGAGAATCGCGATTCGCGCGCGTCCGGCGATTCGCGCCGCAAGGCTTGCTCCGGCGATCCCGCCACCGACAATGATGAAGTCGAATTGAGTCATTCTTCCGCGCGGTTACGAATTGGAAAGCCGCGCCGTCTAGTGGTGAGCGCCATGATCAATGGTGCGTTTACCGAAATCTTGCTCGCCGGCCTCGCCGTGACGCTCATCGTCGCGGCGGCGATCGACGTGCGCACCTTCACCATTTCGAATCGGCTGAATCTCGGCGTTGCCCTGGCGGCCCCGCTCTATTGGCTGTCGATCGCCTTGCCGCTGTGGCCCGGTGTCGGCTTGCAGGTCGCGGCAGGAGTCGCAGTGTTCACGGTGTTCGCCGGGGCCTTCTATGCCGGCATGATGGGCGGGGGCGACGTCAAGCTCGCCGCGGCGCTGGCGCTGTGGTTTTCGCCACTGTCCACAATCAAATTTCTGGTCCTCACTTCGATCGCCGGTGGCGTGCTGACGCTGGGTATTCTCGCCTGGCATCGCGCGCGACGTCGAGAGGGCCGACCGGAGATCCCATACGGGGTGGCCATCGCCTTTGGCGGCCTGGCCATTCTCGCCCAACGGTTTCTTAACCAATTTGCCTGATTTGTGAGTGCTCGAAGGGGAGCCCTCAGGGGGAGCGATACCGCCATGGATGTGAAGAAGCTTGCACTGCTCGTTGGAGCATTGGTCGTCGCGGTGATCACCGCGGTCATGGCCAAGAACATGTTCGCCGGAGCCGGCGCGCAGCAGGCCGCCGCGGCGCCTGCGGTGCCGCTCGGCCCGAAGGTCATGGTTGCCAAGCAGGCCCTGCCTGCCGGAACGATCATCGATCCCGCCGCCCTGACGTGGCAGCCCTGGCCCAAGGAGCTCTTGCAGAGCGCCTATTACACTGAGGGTCAGCCCGACGCCGACATGAAGACGCTGCTCGGCACCGTGGTTCGCTATCCGATCACTGCAGGCCAGCCGGTTACCCGGGGCGCGCTCGTCGGTCCGAAGGATCGCGGCTTTCTCGCCGCCGCGCTCGGCCCGGGCATGCGTGCCATCACCGTTCCGGTGAACACGTCGACCGGTGTCGCCGGCTTCGTCTTCCCGGGCGATCATGTCGACATGGTCCTGACCCAGGCGGTCCAGGGCGGTGGCGACGGTCCGTCGCTCAAGGTTTCCGAAACGATCGTTCGCAACGTCCGCGTCCTGGCCACTGACCAGCGCACCGACAGCAAGAACGAGGACGGCAAGACCGAGGTCAAGACCTTCTCGAACGTGACGATGGAAGTCACGCCGCGGATCGCCGAGAAACTCGCCGTTGCGCAGAGCATGGGGACTCTGTCGCTGGCGCTGCGTTCGATCGCCGACAATACGGCGGAGCTCGAGCGGGCAATTGCGACCGGCGACGTCAAGGTCCCGGCCGGCACCAATCCGTCGCAGGAGCGGCAGATGCTGCTGGCGGTCGCCAACCGTCCGATCGACACCAATACAACGTTCACGACCGGTGGTGACGTGTCGCGCTTCCAGCGCCGCACGGTTCCTGCCCGGCCGTCTGAACAGCTGACCGAGGCGATGGGAGCGCTCGGTAAAGGTCTTGGCGCGGCACTTGCCGGCCAGGCGGGCCAGTCCGGAATCGCGACCGGCCCCGTCGTGCGCGTCGCGCGCGGCAATGATGTCACCGTCGTTCCGGTGGGAGCTCGCTAAATGTATACTCGCAACAATCTCAGCCGGGCACGCCTCGGCACGGCCCTAGCTGCGGTTGCGCTAGGTTTGGCGACGGCGGCGGCCACTCCGGCCAGCGCAGCCCAGCCGAAGGCCTACTCAACCGGAAGCTATCGCCCGACCAGCCAGGTTTACCTGTCGGTTGGCGAAGGCCAGATGGTCAATCTGCCGCGCGGTGTTGCCAGCGTGTGGACGTCCAACCCCAAGGTTGCCGATGTCTACGTCAACAGCCCTCGCCAGATTAATCTGTTCGGCAAGGAGTTCGGCGACGCCACGGTCATCGCGACCGCGGCCGACGGTTCGGTGGTCTATGGCGCGCTCATCCGCGTCAGCCAGAATCTGCCGACCATCAACGACGTGCTGCACGCCGCCATGCCCGAGTCCGATCTTAACGTTCGGGTCGTCGGCCAGACCGGCATCCTGCAGGGCACCGTCGGTTCGCCGGACGATGCG
>Ga0207668_10000062_pt1 | contig 88123 bp, 106 predicted proteins | sample KBSS43metaG_FD_184323 | JGI IMG/M metagenome (GOLD analysis project Ga0207668, IMG submission 184323) | Switchgrass rhizosphere microbial communities from Kellogg Biological Station, Michigan, USA - KBS S4-3 metaG (SPAdes) (version 2) | ecosystem: Host-associated > Plants > Roots > Rhizosphere...
CGGCAATCGCCGACGGCACCAGCTTCGTCCTGCTCAAGAAGGTCGTCGACCGCAACGTCGCGGTCATCGCGACGATGGCGGCGATCATCGCCCAGACCGTATGGTTCCTCGTCGGCGCCATCTTCGTGCCCGGCCAAGCCCCGAACGTCGCGCTCGACCTGATCGTCAACCTGATCCTGCTGGCCGCGATCTTCTTTCGTCCCGGCTATGTCTCGGCTGGCATCGCCATTCTGTGGAACGTGCTGGGCATCGGCGTCATCGGCTACGATCTGGCCAATGCGCCGGAAGCGGCCGGCAATGCCTTGGTCAGTGTCGAGCAGCGGGCGCTCGTGGCGCACATCATCCTGCGGGCCATCATCGTGGCGGCCGCGGCAATGATTTGCGTCTACAAGGCCAATCCGGATTTGCTGCCCGATGAAGATGACGACGAAAACCAAGAACCGGTTGCCGAATATTGAGCACGCCGATGTGCTGATCGTCGGCGCCGGGATCTCCGGCGTCGATGCCGCCTGCCGGCTGCAGCAGCGCTGTCCCGACACGAGCTGGCTGATCCTCGAGGGCCGCGAGCGCGTGGGTGGGACCTGGGACCTGTTCCGCTTCCCCGGCGTCCGCTCGGATTCGGACATGTACACGTTGAGCTTCCCGTTCCGGCCGTGGCGCAGCGACGTGGCGATCGTCGATGGCGAATCGATCCGCCAATATGTCGAGGACACGGCGCGCGAGGGTGGCGTGCTTGAGCGCACCCGTTTCGGGCACCGGGTCGTCCGCGCCGATTGGTCGTCAGCCGAGCAACGCTGGACGGTCGAAGCCGAGGCGGGCGCGAAGCGCGAACGCTTCACCTGCCGCTACCTCTACATGGCCAGCGGCTATTATGATTATGCTTGTCCGCACCGGCCGCAGTGGCCGGGGGAATCGCAGTATCGCGGACGGATCGTCCACCCCCAGCACTGGCCCGGCGACCTCGACCATGGCGGCAAGAGCGTCGCGGTGATCGGCAGCGGGGCGACCGCAGTCACGCTCGTTCCGGCGCTGGCCAGGACCGCAGCGCACGTGACGATGGTCCAGCGCACACCGAGCTACATCGTCGCTCGGCCGTCGCGGGACGCAATCGCGGGCGCGTTACAGCGAGCGCTGCCCGCGCGCGTCGCCCACGGCCTGACGCGATGGAAGAACATCCTGCTGACTGCCTTCCTCTTCTCACGCGCCCGCAAGCAACCGGCCAAATTCAAGCGTTGGATCGCCGACCAGCAGCGCCACGAACTTGGCGCGGACTATCCGCTAGAGCGCGATTTTGCCCCACCTTACGCGCCATGGGACCAGCGCCTGTGCCTGGTGCCGGACGCCGATTTGTTCGCGGCAATGCGCGAGGGGAAGGCATCGATCGCAACCGGGGCAATCGTGCGCTTCACGCCCACCGGAGTCAGACTCGACTCCGGCGAAGAGATTGCGGCGGACGTGGTCGTCACCGCCACCGGCCTCAACATGAAGCTGCTCGGCGGGGTCGCGCTCAGCCTCGACGGCCTGCCGGTCGAGCCATCGCGGCACCTCATCTACAAGGGGATGATGCTGAGCGGCGTCCCCAACCTGTTCATCGCTTTCGGCTACACCAATGCGTCATGGACGCTGCGCAGCGACCTCACAGCGCGGGCCACCTGCCGGCTGCTCAACCACATGCGGCGCACAGGGCTGGCGGTGTGCACGCCGCGCGCCGATGCCGGTGTCGAGCAGCGGCCGATCATGGACCTCACCTCCGGCTACGTGGAGCGCGCCGCAGCGATGCTGCCCAAGCAGGGCAACCGCCATCCGTGGCGCGTGCCGCAAAATCATCTTGCGGACTTGCTCAAGATGACCTTCAGCCCGATTGGCCAAGGCCTGGAGTTTGGGAGTCGCAACCGAGCATGACCGATCTCGACACCTTCCGCACCGACACCCGCGCGTGGCTTGAGGCCCATTGCCCAACCGAGATGCGCCAGCCGATCCTGTCCGAGGCAGACATGTGCTGGGGCGGGCGCAACTGGACCTTCGCTTCCGACGCGCAAAAGCAATGGCTCGAGGTCATGGCGGCGCGCGGCTGGACCGTGCCCGACTGGCCCAGGGACTATGGCGGCGGCGGGCTGTCGGCGGACGAGACGCGCGTCCTGAAGGAAGAGATGGCGCGGATCGGCGCGCGCCTGCCGCTCTACAGCTTCGGCATTTCTATGCTCGGTCCGGCCCTGCTCAAATTCGGAACCGAGGAGCAGAAGCGCCATTACCTCACGCAGATCGCGCGCGGCGAGATCCGCTGGTGCCAGGGCTATAGCGAGCCGGGCGCCGGATCCGACCTCGCCGGCTTGCAGACGAAGGCCGAAGAAAAGGGCGACCACTGGCTGGTCAACGGCCAGAAGGTGTGGACCAGCTACGCCGACAAGGCCGACTGGATCTTCTGCCTGGTCAGGACATCCACGGAATCGAAGCAGGGCGGAATCAGCTTCGTCCTGTTCGACATGGAAACGCCGGGGGTGTCGACCAAACCGATCCTGCTGATCAGCGGCAATTCGCCCTTCTGCGAGACCTTCTTCGACGAGGTGAAGGTGCCCAAAGAGCAATTGGTCGGCGAGATCAACAAGGGCTGGGACGTCGCCAAATATCTCCTCGGCCACGAGCGCGAGATGATCAGCGGCATGGGGCTTGGCGGCGGCGGGTCGCTCGGCGCGGCAATGAAGCCTGCGGACCCGATGCTGCGCGCCGAGATTGCCGCGTTCGACGTCGACGCGCTGGCCTTCCAGGCGATGAGCGAGCGCTTCGCGGCGATGTGGAAAGCGGGCGAGGCGCACCCCGCCAGCCCAAGCATGATGAAATATGCCGGGACCGAGCTCAACAAGCGCCGCAACGAGCTGGTAATGGCCGCGGGCGGTTCGGACGCGCTCGAATGGGACAGCGAGCGCTCGAAGACCGGCAAGGCCCCGCGCGACTGGCTGCGGAGCAAGGGCAATTCGATCGAGGGCGGCACTAGCGAAGTCCAGCTCAACATCGTCGCCAAGCACATCCTGCGGCTGCCGGGGGCCTGAGATGATTCTGACCGACGATCAGAAAATGCTGCAGGAAACGGCCGCGAGCTTCTTGGCCGACGAGGGCGGGCCGACGAAACAGCTGCGCCATTGGCGCGATACTGCATGCACCGACGGCTATGGCACCGATTTCTGGAAGAAGTTCGGCGACCTTGGGCTGACCGGCATCTCCATTCCCGAAAGCCAGGGCGGCCTCGGCCTCGGCGTGACCGAGGCGGCGCTGGTGCTGGAGGAGATCGGGCGCAACCTGACGCCCTCGCCGTTCCTGGCCACCGCGGTAGCCGCAACGCGCGCAATCGAGGGAACCGCGCATGGCGAGCGCTGGTATCCGGGCGTGCTTGCGGGCGAGGCGGTGCTGGCGCTGGCGGTCGAAGAAGGACCGCGGCACGCGCCGGAGCATACCGCGCTGGCGGCGACTCGGTCCGGCAATGGCTTCGTCCTCAACGGGCACAAACAATTCGTCGTTCAGGGCAATTCGGCGGACATGGTCGTCACCGCCGCGCGCACGTCGGGATCGCCGGGCGATCGGACCGGGATCACCCTGTTTGCCGTACTGAAAGGCGCGGCGGAAACGGAGCGCGTGAACCTCGCCGACAGCTCGAAGGCGGCGCGCATGGCGTTCGACAATGTCGCGCTCGATGCCGACGCGGTCATTGGCGAGGTCGACGGCGGCTGGGCGCCCTTGTCCCGCGCGCTGGACGCCGGCCGCGCCGGGGCGGCATCGGAGCTGGTCGGCGTTGCCGCGGGATCGGCGGCATTGACCTTCGATTACCTCCGCACCCGCAAGCAGTTCGGCAAGCTGATCGGCGAGTTCCAGGCGCTGCAGCATCGCGCAGCGCACCTTTACGGCGAAATCGAAATTGCCCGGGCGGCGGTGCTGAAGGCCGCGCAATCGCTCGATTCAGGCGACGAGCGGGCCGAGCTGTTCGTGTCGGTCGCCAAGGCCAAGGCCGGCGAGGTTGCTTCGCTGGCGGCGCGCGAGGGCGTGCAGATGCACGGCGGGATCGGCATGACCGACGAGCATGACATCGGCCTCTATCTGAAGCGCGAGGCCGTCCTCGGGGAGTTGTTCGGCGACGTTTATTACCACCGCAACCGGGTGGCGGAGCTCAGCAGCTATTAGCCCTTGGCTTTGTAGCCGCCGATGATGCCGAGAATGAAGCTGGTCGCCATGGCGAGCTGCACTTTGCCTTCCGGGTCGCTCCACCCAAAATAGGTGGCGCCCCAGCCGAACAAGGCAATAAACATGGCAATGGCAATGCCGATGACCACTGAGCGGCCCCCCTTCCGAGCGCCGGAGTTTACGTCCGGCATTGATCGAAGATGCGCTCTGCACGGTAAACAAGGGGTAAAGACTTGCCCTCATTTCACCTTGCATCCATAGGCGCTCGCGTCACCCTGAACCCGAGGAATTGACCTCATGAAAGCGCGCGTTTTCGTCACTCTGAAGCCCGGGGTCCTCGACCCGCAGGGGAAGGCGATCCACCATGCGCTGGAGGGGCTGGGGTTCAGCGGCGTCAACGACGTCCGCGCCGGCAAGTTGATCGAGCTCGACCTTGCCGACGGCACGGAAGATGGCGCGATCGAGGACATGTGCCGCAAGCTGCTCGCCAATACGGTGATTGAAAATTTCCGGATCGAGCGGCTGGAAGACGCCTGACGTGCCACGTTTCCCGCATATTTCGCGGGTAAATGGCGTCATCCGGCCAGGAGCAATCACATGAACAGCGCGGTCATCGTCTTCCCGGGATCCAATTGCGACCGCGACGTCGCGGTGGCGCTGGAGCAGGTGACGGGGCGCAAGCCGGCCATGGTTTGGCATCGCGACACCGAATTGCCGGCCGGCACCGATTTCATCGCCCTTCCCGGCGGCTTCTCCTACGGCGACTACCTCCGCTCGGGCGCGATGGCGGCGCGTTCGCCGATCATGCGCGCGGTGATCGACGCCGCCGGCCGCGGCGTGCCGGTGATTGGCATTTGCAATGGCTTCCAGGTGCTGACCGAGACCGGGCTGCTGCCCGGCGCGCTGATGCGCAACGCGGGCCTTAGCTTCGTCTGCCGCCCGGTGCGGTTGAAGGTCGAGAACAGCCAGAGCCTGTTCACCTCGCAATATGATTCCGGCGAACAGATTTCGATCCCGGTCGCGCATCACGACGGCAATTACCAGGCCGACCCCGAGACGCTCGACCGGCTCGAGGGCCAGGGCCGCGTCGCCTTCCGCTACCTCGAGGAGGTCAATGGCTCGGCGCGCCGGATCGCCGGTATCCTCAACGATGCGGGCAACGTGCTCGGCCTGATGCCCCACCCCGAGCGCGTGATCGAGGCGGCGCACGGCGGGACTGACGGGCGGCGGCTGTTCGAGGGCCTGCTCGAAACGGTAGCGGCGTGATGCCCGGACCGCGCTGCTATATTGCGGTGACCGGCGCTCTCTTCGCGCTGATGTTCGTCGCGCACATCGCCCGCGCCTTCGCCGAAGGCAGCGGCCTGTTGCGGGAACCGTTCTTCATTTTCACGACAGTCGCATCAATAGGCCTCGCGACCTGGGCCGCGATTCTGTTCTTCAGACGGCCGCGCGCTTAGCGCGATTGGTTACGTCGGTGCAGCCGCTGGTCGCGGGCGGCGCCATGCACATCAGGATGCGGTCCTTGCCGGGCGTGTCGTAGACCTGGACGTGGCGCTCGAGGGTCATTGGCTCGACCATGATGACGACGGTCGTCGCCTTGGCCCCGGCGGAACAGCCGACGATCAATACCGCAATGCCGACGCGCACCAGGCGCATGAACGTCCCCCTTGTCACGCGAACTTCAATCACCAGCGTTGAACGTTGAATGAACCATTAAACCTTGGCTGAAAAGGGGGTGAAGTCGGTCCCTACGTCATAGACGTCGACGCCTTCCTTGCGCTTCAGCCAGCCGACTACGGCATAGGTGACCGGCGTCAGCACGACCTCCCAGCCGACCTTCAGCACAAACTGGCTGAGCATCACCGCACCGAGCGCCGCGACGGGCCAGTCCGGCATTCCGTAGAAAGCGAGCGGATAGAAAATCAGGCTGTCCGCGCCCTCGCCGATGATCGTGCTGCCGATCGTCCGGGTCCACAGATGCCTGCCCTCGGTCCAGATCTTCATCTTGGCGAGGACGACCGAGTTGAGGAAATCGCCGACCCAGAAGGCCGCCATGGACGCCAGGATGATGCGCCAGCCAGCGCCGAACACGCGCTCATAGGCATCTTGCCCGGTCCAGCCCTCGGCCACCGGCAAATGCACCACGGTCCATTCCATCACCGCCATGAAGGCAAGCGCGGCGAAGCCGGCCCAGATGGCGCGGCGGGCGCGGGCATAACCGTAGACCTCGGTCAGCACGTCATCGATCACGTAGGAGACGGGGAAGAACAAGATGCCGGCGCCAAACGGCCAGGCGCCAACGCCGGGGAGATTGAGGTAGGAACGCTTCTCCGCGCCGATCACGTTGGACAGCAGCAACACAACGACGAACGCGACCATGACGAAATCGAAATAGCGATAATGCGCACCGCGCTGGTCGCGCGCTTCAACGTGCTTCAGCCGATCCCCCGTCATCAAGCGAGGCCTAGCGCGGTTCCGTGCGACGTCAATTGCGGTTAGTGCTCGCCGCCACGCGCCCGTAGCTCAGTTGGATAGAGCACGTGCCTTCTAAGCATGAGGTCGCAGGTTCGAATCCTGCCGGGCGCGCCAACTTTCCTTAACTTCCGCTACGTACGTGGCGGTTCAGTCGAATCAGGAGTAAATTGCGTCCATGAGTCACGGGCAGGCAGAGCGCCAGCGGGCCATCGTCGACATGTTGCGAGAAGGGTCGGCAACCACCCAGGATGAAGTCGCGGAGCGGCTCGCCGAAACGGGGTTCGACGTCACTCAGGCGGTCGTCGCCCGCGACCTCGAACAGATTGGCGCGGTCAAGGTGAAGCGCGAAGGCAAGCTCAGCTACTCGCTCCCCGAAAAGCTCGGCGACCGCAACTGGCCGGTCGACCGCCTGAAGCGCATCTTTGCCGAGTGGGTCCAGGCGGTTGAGACGTCGGGCAGCATGGTCGTCGTGCGGACGCCGCCGGGCTCCGCGCATCTTGTCGCGCTGGCGGTCGACCAGGCCAAGCTGCCGGAGATCGTCGGGACGATCGCGGGCGATGACGCCTTGTTCATCGCTGTGCGCAGCAGCCTGCCGGCAGAACCGCTGGCCCAGCGCCTGCGCGACCTGATGGGCTAAGGAACCAATTTTCCCGGATTCATGATACCAAGCGGGTCGAGCGCCTGCTTGATCGCGCGCAATGCGTGAATCCGACCGGGCGGAGCGAGCCGTTCGAGCTCCGCGCGCTTCAGCTGGCCGATGCCGTGCTCGGCGGAAATCGACCCGCCCGCCGCGGTGACGAGATCGTCGACGAAGCGGGTGATCGCGGCGCCCTCGCGCTCGTACCAGTCGGGCGCGGCATGGCTTGCGGCGCGGACGTGGAAATGGATGTTGCCATCGCCGAGGTGGCCAAAGCCGCTGGCAATGACGCCGGGGAACGCGCGTTCGACTTCGGCCGACGCGTCGGTGAGGAAACGCGGCATGTCGCCGACCGCAACCGATATGTCGTGCGCGAGCGTCTGGCCTTCGGCGCGCTCGGCCTCAGAGATGGTGTCGCGGATCTTCCAGAAGGCCTCGGCCTGGGCCTCGGACGAGGCCAGGACCGCGTCGCCGATAATTCCCTCTTGCAGCGCGGCGGCGAGCAATTGCTCGAGCTCGGCAGTGATGTCGTGGCTCGAGTCGGGAGTCGTGGCTTCGACGAGGACGTGCCAGGCATGCTCGCCCAGGAGCGGGGCGCGCGTGCCGGGAACATGCCTGAGCACAAGGTCGAGCGAATCCTGGGGCACCAGCTCGAAGCCTTCGACCGCAGTGGTGCGCGCGTCGAGGAAACGCAGCAGGTCGAGCGCGCGCAGCGGGCTGTCGACGCCGGCCCAGGCGACAGCGCGTGCGGCGACGGCTGGGACCAGGCGCAGCGCGACCGCCGTGACCACGCCGAGCGTGCCCTCCGCGCCGATCAGCAACTGGTCGAGGCTGTAGCCACGATTGTCCTTCTTGAGCCCGGTCAGGCCGTCGTGGACCGAGCCATCGGGTAGCACCGCCTCGACCCCGGCGACGAGCGCGCGCATCGTGCCGAACTTCAGCACCTGCGTGCCGCCGGCGTTGGTCGACGTGAGGCCGCCGATCGTGCAGCTGCCGCGCGCGCCAAGCGTGAGCGGGAAGCGCATCCCGACTTCGTTGGCGGCGTCGTGGAGAGTTGCGAGGACGACGCCGGCTTCGGCGACGGCGAGACGGTTCTCCGCGCTGACCGAGCGGATTCGGTTCATCCGCCGCAACGACAGCAAGACCTGCGAGCCATCGGCTGCCGGCGTCGCGCCGGCGGCCATGCCTGTGTTGCCGCCCTGCGGGACCAGGGGCACGCGATGCGCGGCGGCAAGCTTGACGATCGTCACGACCTCTTCGGTCGAGGCCGGCGCCAGGATGGCCGGCGAAGCGCCATGAACGCGACCGCGCCAATCGCTGACCCACGGCGCGATCTCCTGCGGATCGGCAATCACGCCCTTGGGTCCGAGCTGCCGCCCGGCCTCGGTGATCAGCGCCTGTTCGGCTTCGGTCATGCGGCGTCCATTAGCGCGCTTGGCAGACGCGCGCGACACCGCCTAACGAGGGACCATGGACAAGCCGCCCATCACCCTGGTCGTCGCCCGCGCGCAAAATGGCGTGATCGGCCGCGACGGCGGGCTGCCGTGGCACCTGCCAGCCGACCTCAAGCGCTTCAAGGCGCTGACTATGGGCAGCGCGATGGTCATGGGGCGGACGACGTTCGAGAGCCTGCCCGGTCTGTTGCCGGGGCGACGGCATATCGTCATCACCCACGATCCCGACTGGAGCGCGCCCGGCGCCGAAGTCGCGCACAGTATCGAAGAGGCGCTCGAGCTTGCCCACGGCGAACGCGTGTCGGTGATTGGCGGTGCGAACGTGTTCGAGCAGTTCCTGCCGCTCGCCGACAAGGTCGAACTGACCGAAGTGCTGGCCGACGTCGATGGCGACACGGCGATGCGCGACCCGCGCGAGTCCGGACGCTGGCGCGAAACCTTCAGCGAAGACCATCCGGCCGAAGACGGCCGGCCCGTCTTTCGCTTCGTGACGCTGGAGCGCGCCTAGGTCTTGGGCCGTGCGGTCGCATAGGCGCGGAAGCGTTTCATCTGGCCCGCAAGCATCCCGTCGACGGCCGGGGCGACCTTGTCGGCGCTGCCGTTGAAAAACCCCGAGGCGCGATAATCGAGGGTCAGCACCGAACCGCCTGCGGTCGATTTGACCTGGACGTCGAGCACGCCGCTGACCGCCATCGAGAGTAGCGGTCCCAGCGCACCGGTGAAGATGATATGCTTGCCCGGCTCGACATAGACGACCCCCAGATGCTCGATCCCGCCGCCATCCGGGAATCGCTCGCAGAAGCAGCCACCAGGCGTCAGGTTGAGGCTGAGGTTCTCGGATTTCTTGCTGTAGGTGTGTGCCGGATCCCACCACGCAGGGGCGCTGGCGAAGGCGCTGAACGCCACCTCGGGCTTTACGACCAACGGAACCGTCTGGCGGACTTCGAAGCCGTTAGGCGAGGCGCTGACGACCTCAGCCGCGGCTGGAGTTGAAACCGCCAGCAGGCAAAGCGCGACGATGTGCTTCATGTGATCCCCCTTTGCCAGGAGGATGCCGCAGCTAGGCTTTGCCGTCCAGAATCGCGTCGATCTGAGCGGCAACGGCTTCGACAGACGCCATGCCGTCAACTCGGCGCACGAGGCCGCGCTGTTCGTAAATCGGCAGGATCGGCGCGGTCTTGGCGCGATATTCGGCCATCCGCGTGCGCACCGTCTGCTCGTTGTCGTCCGGCCGCCGCTTGAACTCGGTCGAGCCGCAAACGTCGCAGACGCCCTCGACCACGGGCCGCTTGAACTCATCATGGTAGGGCGCGCCGCAATTGGCGCAGGTGAACCGGCCGACGATGCGGCGGACGAGCTCATCCTCGTCGACAACTAGCTCGATGACGTGGTCGAGACGCCGGTCGCGCTGTTCGAGCAGGATTTCCAGCGCTTCGGCCTGATGGCCGGTGCGCGGGAACCCGTCGAAGATCGCGCCCTTGTCAGCCGACTGGTCGAGACGCTCGCCAATCAAGGCGCTGACGATGGCGTCGCTGACCAGCTCGCCGCGCTCCATCACCGCTTTGGCCTTGAGGCCGACGGGCGTGCCCGCCGCAACGGCCTCGCGCAGCATGTCGCCGGTCGACAGCTGCATCATGCCGCGCTCGGCCTGGAGCCGCGCCGCCTGGGTGCCCTTTCCCGCCCCCGGTGGGCCTAACAGGATAATGTTCAGCATTGCTGCGCGCGCTCCCCGATTTCGGACACGCTAGCGCCGCCGGGGGGTGGTCTTCAACTTCGCCTTCTTGATCAGGTCACCGTATTGGTGCGCGATCAAGTGGCTCTGAATCTGGCTGACCGTGTCCATCGTCACGTTGACGACGATCAGCAGGCTGGTGCCGCCGAGCCGGAAGTTGAGGCCGGCCTGCGCCGAGAGGATCTCCGGAATGAGGCAGATGACGACGAGATAGGCCGCGCCGACCACCGTGATGCGGTTGAGCAGATAGTCGAAATATTCTTCCGTCGCCTTGCCCGGCCGGCGGCCCGGGATGAAGCCGCCGTGGCGCTTCAGATTTTCGGCCGTCTCTTCGCTGTTGAACTGCACCGCGGTGTAGAAGAAGCAGAAGAAGACGATCAGGAAGCCGTAGAGCGCCAGATAGAGTGGCGCGCCGTGCTGCAAGTAGGTGCTGACGGTGATCAACCAGTCGCTCGCACCGCCGGAGCCGGCGCGGTTGCCGGCCCAGTTGAGGACGGTCAGCGGCATCAGCAGCAGCGACGAGGCGAAAATCGGCGGGATCACGCCGGCGGTGTTGAGCTTGATCGGCAAGTGCGAGCGCTCTTCCTGCATCCCGCGTGCGGTCTGGCGTTTGGGATATTGGATCAGCACCCGGCGCTGCGCCCGTTCCATATAGCAGATGCCGAGGATGAGGACCGCGGCAAGCACGATTATGCCGACGACCAGCAGCGGGTTCATGGTTCCGGTGCGGCTGCCTTCGAGCATCTGGGCGATGGCCTGCGGCAGGCGCGCGACAATGCCGGCCATGATGATCAGCGAAACGCCGTTGCCGATGCCGCGGCTGGTGATCTGCTCGCCGATCCACATCAGGAACAAGGTGCCGCCGACAAGGCTGACGGTGCCCGCGATCTCGAACAGGAAACCAGGCATCACGACCGCGCCGATACCCTGCTTCAGGGTTTGCGACTCAAGCCCGCGGACGGCGAGGTAGCCCTGCACAAGGGTGATCACGACGGTCAGGTAGCGGGTGTATTGGTTTAGCTTCTTGCGCCCCGTCTCGCCCTCTTTCCGCAGCGCCTGCCACGGGCCGTAGAGCGTTGCGCCAAGCTGGATTACGATCGACGCCGTAATGTAGGGCATGACGCCCAGCGCGACGATCGAGAAGCGCTCGAGCGCGCCGCCCGAAAAGGTGTTGAAGACGTCGAGGATGCCGCCGCTCTGCGTCTGGTAGAGGGCCTGCATCGCCACCGGATCGATACCCGGCACGGGCACGAACGACAGCAAGCGGAACAGGATCAGCGCGCCGAGCGTGAACCACAGCCGTTTCTTGAGCTCGGTCGCCTTGGAGAAACTGGCAAGGCTGATGCCTGAGGCGAGTTGTTCGGCTGCGGATGCCATATGGTCTAGTAATCCCCTACGCTCTGCCGCTCATATAGGCGGCATTGGCGTCATTGCGAGGGCGGTAAAGCTTAGGCGTCGGCCTTGGCGGCGCTCTTGGTCGCCTTGTCGGCGAGCCGCGCGTCCCGCGCCTTGCCCTTCTTCGCCTTGGCGAGCTCGGCCGGGTCCTTGCGCTCGATCAGCTCGATTGAGCCGCCGGCCTTCTCGACCGCTTCGCGCGCGCCCTTGGACACGCCGGCAATCCTGAGGTTCAGCTTGGCCTTGAGGTCACCCTTGCCGAGCAGGCGGACACCGTCCTTGCCGCCGCGAGCCAGGCCCGCGGCCTTCAGCGCCGCATGGTCGAGCGTGCCCTTGATGTCGAGCTTGCCGGCATCGATCGCCTTCTGGACCGCGCCGATATTCACTTCGGCATAGTCACGGGCGAAGATGTTGTTGAAGCCGCGCTTCGGCATGCGCATGTGGAGGGGCATCTGGCCGCCCTCGAAGCCGGCGATCGATACGCCCGAGCGCGCCTTGGCGCCCTTCTGGCCGCGGCCGGCGGTCTTGCCGAGCCCCGAGCCGATGCCCCGGCCGACGCGAACGCGCCCCTTGCGGGCGCCCTGATTGTCACGAAGTTCGTTCAGTTTCATGGTCTTGCACTCGCTTTCGCTTTTGTCGCGCACGCCCCGAAGGGCAGGAGGTTAAGCGGCCTCTTCGACCTTCAGCAGATGCGCCACCTTGCGGACTTGGCCGAGCACGTCGGGCGTGCCCTCCACTTCCACGGTGCGGCCCATCTTGTTGAGGCCAAGGCCGACCAGCGTCGCCCGCTGCGTCTTGTCGCGGCGGATCGGCGAACCGGTCTGGGTGATCTTGATCTTCGCCATCTTGCGTTACTCCGCGATCGCTTCGGCCTGCGCTTCGGCTTCGGCGGCGCTGGCGCCACCCCGGCCGAGCAGGTCGGCGACCTTCTTGCCACGGCGCTGCGAAACCGAGCGCGGGCTGGTCTGTTCCTTGAGCGCCTCGAAGGTCGCGCGGATCATGTTGTACGGGTTGGACGTCCCGACCGACTTGGTGACGACGTCGGCTACGCCGAGGCTCTCGAACACCGCGCGCATCGGGCCGCCGGCGATGATGCCGGTTCCGGCCGGAGCCGAGCGAACCGTCACGCGGCCGGCACCGAAGTGGCCAAGACCGTCGTGGTGCAGCGTGCGGCCATCGCGCAGCGGCACGCGGATCATTGCCTTCTTGGCCGATGCCGTCGCCTTGCTGATCGCTTCCGGCACTTCGCGCGCCTTGCCGTGACCGAAGCCGGCGCGGCCCTTGCCGTCGCCAACCACCACCAGCGCGGCAAAACCGAAGCGCTTGCCGCCCTTCACCGTCTTCGAGACGCGGTTGATATGGACGAGCTTTTCAATCAGCTCCTCGCCACCGTCGTCATCGCCACCGCGTCCGCGGCGATCGTCACGACGGCCACCGCGACCGCGACCACCGCCATCGCGACCACCGCCACGACCGCCACCACGGCCGCCACGCGGACCGCGACCCTCGGGCCGCTGCGTCTCCGGAGCGGGAGCCTCGGCGGCCGGAGCTTCAGCGGCCGGAGCTGCTGCAGCCGGAGCGGCTGCGGCCGGAGCCTCGGTGGGCTCGACAACGGCGTCGTTGGTCTGCTGTTCGTCTTGCATTCTAGAACTCCAGTCCGCCTTCGCGGGCAGCGTCGGCGAGGGCCTTCACCCGGCCATGGAACAGGAAGCCGCCACGGTCGAACACGACCTGGCTGACGCCGGCTTTCTTGGCCCGCTCGGCGAGCGTCTTGCCAACGGCGGCAGCGCTGTCCTTGGTCGCGCCGGTCTTGCCCTTCACATCCTTGTCGAGGGTCGAGGCCGCGGCCAGCGTCTTGCCGGCAGCGTCGTCGATGACCTGCGCATAGATGTGACGGCCCGAGCGGTGGACCGAGAGCCGCGGCTTGCCGGCGGCACGCGCGCGAAGCGTCGTGCGAACCCGGCGGCGGCGGCGATCGAAGAGAGAGAGTTTCGCCATGGCTTACTTCTTCTTGCCTTCTTTGCGGAAGATGAACTCGCCGCGATACTTGATGCCCTTGCCCTTGTACGGCTCGGGCTTGCGCCAGCGCCGGATCTCGGCGGCGACCTGACCCACCTGCTGGCTGTCGATGCCGCTGATCTCGACCGTATTCTGGTCGGGAGTCTTGACGTCGATGCCCTCTGGGACCGGGAAGTTCACGTCGTGGCTGTAGCCGAGCTGCAGGCGCAGGTTCTTGCCCTGGGCCTGGGCGCGGTAGCCGACGCCGGTGATCTCGAGAACCTTGGTGAAGCCCTCCGTCACGCCGGTGACGAGGTTCTGCACCAGGGTCCGCTGCATGCCCCACGCGGCGCGGTTGCGCTGGGCGTCGGTCAGCGGCGTGACTTTGATCTCACCCTCGGCGATGTCGTACTTCACGAGATCGTCGAGCAGCTGCATCGCGAGCTGGCCCTTGGGGCCCTTCACGGTCAACTTGCCACTCTCGACCGAGGCGGTAACGCCGGCCGGAAGCGCAATCGGTTTCTTGCCAATGCGGGACATTAGAACACCTCCGCCAGGACTTCGCCGCCGACATTCGCTTCGCGCGCCTCGGCGTCCGACAGCACGCCGCGCGGGGTCGACACGATGATCGTGCCGAGACCGTTGCGGATGCGCGGCAGCTCGCGCGCGGCCGAATAGACGCGGCGGCCCGGCTTCGACACGCGCGCCAGATGCTGGATCGCGGGCTGGCCCTCGAAATATTTGAGTTCGATGCGCAGGCCCTTCTGGCCGGCGAGCTCTTCTTCCGCGTAGCCGCGGATGTAGCCCTCGCGTTGCAGCACATCGAGCACACGCACGCGCAGCTTGGACGCCGGAGTCAGGATCGAGTCCTTCCGGGCCTGCTGGCCGTTGCGGATGCGGGTGAGCATGTCACCCAAAGGATCGGTCATTGCCATTCCTGCAAACCCTTACCAGCTCGACTTGGTGACACCGGGGATGAGGCCCTTGTTGGCCAATTCCCGGAGCATGATCCGCGACAAGCGGAACTTGCGATAATAAGCGCGCGACCGACCGGTCAGCTCGCAACGGTTGCGAATCCTCGTCGGATTCCCATTGCGCGGCACTTCGGCCATCTTGAGACGCGCGATCAGGCGCTCGGTCTCGTCCTTGCTCTCGTCGTCCGCGATCGCCTTCAGCTTCGCGTACTTCGCAGCATACTTCTGGACGAGCTTCCTGCGCCGCTCGTTCTTGTTGATCGAACTCAGTTTCGCCATGACTTAAGTTCTTCTCCTAACGGGGAAGCCGCTCACGCGGCCTCCCGCTGCTCCTCTTGCGGGAAGGGGAAGTTGAACAGGCGCAGCAGTTCGCGCGCCTCTTCATCCGTCTTCGCCGTGGTGGTGATGATGACGTCCATGCCCCGGACCTTGTCGATCTGGTCGTAATTGATCTCGGGGAAAATGATCTGTTCCTTGAGGCCCATGGCATAGTTGCCGCGGCCGTCGAACGACTTCGGGTTGAGCCCGCGGAAGTCGCGGACGCGCGGCAGGGCCACGGTCACGAGCCGGTCGAGGAACTCGAACATGCGGTCGCGGCGGAGCGTGACCTTGCAGCCGATCGGCATGCCTTCGCGCAGCTTGAACTGAGCGATCGACTTCTTTGCCTTGGTGATCACCGGCTTCTGGCCCGAGATCTGCAGCATTTCGGCGGCAGCCGTCTCGACGCGCTTCTTGTCCTGGGTCGCCTCGCCGACGCCCATGTTGATGATGATCTTCTCAAGCCGCGGGACTTCGAGCCGGTTCTTGTAACCGAACTTCTCGGTCATCGCCTTGACGATGCGACCTTCATAGTCGGACTTGAGGCGCGGCTGGTAGCCAGCCGGGACCTTCGACGGCTGCGCGGCCGTCTTTTCCGGTGCCGGCACCGAGGCCTCCTCGACCTTCGGCAGCGCTTCGATCTCTTCGGCCTGGGCTTTCTCGGCCTCGCCGACGCGCGCGACTTCCGCCGTCTGCTCGGTTTCGGCTTCGGGCGCCTCGTCGACCTTCTTTTCGTTGTCAGCCATGGATCAGTTCTCCAGACTTGACCGCTACGCGGACCTTCTTGCCGTCACGCTCCTCGAACCGGACGCGCGTCGGCGCTCCGGACTTCGGGTCGGCGATGGCAACCTTCGAAATATGCAGCGGCGCTTCCTTGCGCTCGATCCCGCCCTGCGGGTTCGTCTGCGACGGCTTGCGGTGACGAGCGTGGACGTTGACGCCCGACACGAGCACCTTGCCGTCCTTCGGCATCGCCTTGACGACTTCACCGGTGCGGCCTTTGTCCTTGCCGGACAGGACCACGACCTTGTCGCCCTTCTTGATCTTCTGGGCGGCCATTACAGCACCTCCGGAGCGAGCGACACGATCTTCATGTGCTTCCTGGCGCGCAGTTCGCGGACGACCGGGCCGAAGATGCGGGTGCCGATCGGCTCCTCGTTCTTGTTGACCAGCACCGCGGCGTTCGAATCGAAGCGGATCACCGAACCGTCGGGACGGCGGATGTCCTTGGCGGTACGAACGATCACCGCGCGGTGAACGTCGCCCTTCTTCACGCGGCCACGGGGCGCGGCTTCCTTGACGCTGACGACGATGATGTCGCCGACGCCCGCGGTGCGGCGCTTCGACCCGCCCAGCACCTTGATGCACTGGACGCGCTTGGCCCCGCTGTTGTCCGCAACGTCCAGGTTGGACTGCATCTGGATCATGGTTCGACCCTAACCTCTCTCAAACTCGTTCAGGCGTCCGCGTCGGCGACGTCTTCGGCTTTCGCCTTCTTCGTCGTCTTCTTCGCGGACTTCTTTTCGGCACTTTCCTCGGCTGGCTTTTCGGGCTCAGCCGCCGGTCCCGGCGCAGGCGTCATGTCGGGCTCGTCAATTTCGACCGAGCCCATCTGGGCTGTGCCGATGCGATCGAGCACGGTCCACGTCTTCAGCTTCGAAATCGGCGCACATTCCTCGATGCGCACGATCTCGCCGACGTGGAACCCATTGGCCGCGTCGTGAGCGTGGTACTTCTTCGACAGCTTGATGATCTTGCCATAGAGCGGGTGCTTCACCCGCCGCTCGACACGGACCACGACCGTCTTGTCACCCTTGTCGGACACCACAGTGCCGGTGAGGACGCGCTTAGGCATTCTCTACTCTCCTCAGCCCTGCGCCGAAGCGTTGGCGCGGGCGCGCTGGTTCTGCACCGTGCGGATGCGAGCGATGGTGCGACGCACCTCACGCACCCGGCTCGGCTTCTCGAGCTGGTTGGTCGCGGCCTGGAAGCGCAGGTTGAACTGCTCGCGCTTCAAGTCGACGAGCTGCTGCTGCAGCTGGTCGTCGCTCTTCACCTTAAGATCGTCGATCGCGATCATGTTCACTGTTCCTCTGCGGCAAGGCTCTCGCCCAGGCGGGCGACGACCTTGGTCTTGATCGGCAGCTTCTCTGCCGCCCGCTCGAACGCCGTCTTGGCGAGCGCGCCGGGCACGCCATCGAGCTCGAACAGGATGCGGCCGGGCTTGACCCGGGCGACCCAGAATTCGGGCGAGCCCTTGCCCGAGCCCATGCGGACTTCGGCCGGCTTCGAGCTCACCGGAACATCCGGGAAGACGCGGATCCACAAGCGCCCGGAGCGCTTGATGTGACGCGTGATCGCGCGGCGAGCCGCCTCGATCTGGCGCGCGGTAATCCGCTCCGGCTCCATGGCCTTGAGGCCGAAGGCGCCGAAGTTGAGCTCGGTCCCGCCCTTGGCATTGCCATGGATGCGGCCCTTGAAGGCCTTGCGGAACTTGGTGCGCTTGGGTTGCAGCATGATCTACTCTTTCCTTCGCGCTTACCGGTTGCCGCGCTCTTCACGGGCCGGACGGACGCCGGAGGTCTGAGCCTCCATCATCAGCCGGTCCTGAGCGAGTGGGTCGTGACCCAGGATCTCGCCCTTGAAGACCCACACCTTAACGCCGCACACGCCGTACGCGGTGTGCGCTTCGGCCTCGGCGTAATCGACGTTGCCGCGCAGCGTGTGCAGCGGCACGCGGCCTTCGCGGTACCATTCGGTGCGCGCGATCTCGGCGCCGCCAAGACGGCCGGCGCAGGTGATGCGGATGCCCTCAGCACCAAGGCGCAGCGCCGACTGCACCGCGCGCTTCATCGCGCGACGGAAGGCGATGCGGCGCTCGAGCTGGTCGGCAACGCCCTGGGCGACGAGCTTCGCGTCAATCTCCGGCTTGCGGATCTCGACGATGTTGAGGCTGACTTCCGAGCCAGTCATCTTCTGCAGCTCACGCTTCAGCTTCTCGATGTCCGAGCCCTTCTTGCCGATGATCACGCCGGGGCGCGCGGCATAGATGCTGATCCGGCAGATCTTCGCCGGACGCTCGATCACCACCTTCGAGATCGCGGCCTGGGGCAGCTTCTCGATGATGTAGCGGCGGATCTTGAGATCCTCGAGCAGCAGCCGGCCATAGTCCTGCCCTTCGGCGTACCACCGGCTGTCCCACGTGCGGTTGATCTGCAGGCGAAGCCCGACAGGTGACGTTTTCTGACCCATTACGCTTCTTCCTGCTCGCGAACGACGACGCGAATTTGGCTGAACGGCTTGACGATCCGCGCCGAGCGGCCGCGGGCGCGGGTCGCGAAACGCTTCATCGAGATCGACTTGCCGACACTGGCCTCGGCAACGATCAGGGCGTCGACGTCGAGATTGTGGTTGTTCTCGGCGTTGGCGACGGCGGAGGCGAGCACCTTGTAGACATCCTCGCTCATCCCCTTCGGGCTGAACTTCAGGATGTTCAGGGCTTCCTCGACCTTGCGGCCACGGATCAGGCCCGCGACCAGGTTGAGCTTGCGGGCCGAGCCGCGGATCGTGTTACCGATCGCGAGCGCTTCCTTGTCGCCGACCTTGCGGGGTGCTGCAGGCTTGCCCATTAGCGCTTGCCCTTCTTGTCGGACGCGTGGCCGTGGAAGGTGCGCGTCGGAGCGAACTCGCCGAGCTTCATCCCGACCATGTCCTCATTGACCGACACCGGCACGAACTTGCGGCCGTTGTAGACATTGAAGGTCAGGCCGACGAACTGCGGCAGGATGGTCGAGCGGCGCGACCAGGTCTTGATCGGAGCGCGCTTCGAATTGTCCTGTGCCGCTTCCGCCTTCTTCAGCAGCGAAAGCTCGACGAACGGACCTTTCCAGATGGAACGGGCCATGGCTTAACCCTTCTTCTTTGCGTGACGCGACCGAATGATGAACTTGTCGGTCGACTTGTTGTGACGGGTGCGGGCGCCCTTGGTCGGCTTGCCCCACGGAGTGACCGGATGGCGGCCGCCCGAGGTCCGGCCTTCACCACCACCGTGCGGGTGATCGACCGGGTTCTTGGCGACGCCGCGGGTCAGCGGGCGCTTGCCCAGCCAGCGGGTGCGGCCGGCCTTGGCCAGCGTCTGGTTGGCGTTGTCGGGGTTTGACACCGCACCGACGGTCGCCATGCAATCCGAGCGGATGTAGCGTTGCTCGCCCGAATTCAGGCGAACGATGACCATGCCGCGGTCGCGGCCGACGACCTGGACGTAGGTCCCGGCGGCGCGGGCGATCTGGCCGCCCTTGCCCGGCTTCATCTCGACGTTGTGGACGATGGTGCCAACCGGCATCTGGCCGATCTCCATCGCATTGCCCGGCTTCACGTCGACCTTCTTGCCGGCGATGACCGTGTCGCCCGGGGCGAGGCGCTGCGGCGCGATGATGTAGGCCTGCTCTCCGCCCTCGTAGGTGACGAGCGCGATGAACGCCGACCGGTTCGGGTCATACTCGAGCCGCTCGACCGTCGCCGGCACGTCCCACGTGCGGCGCTTGAAGTCGATGATCCGGTACTTCTGCTTGTGGCCGCCGGCGATGCCGCGCGAGGTCACGTGGCCCTTGTTGTTGCGGCCGCCGGTCTTGCGCTTGCCTTCGGTCAGCGCCTTGACGGGCTTGCCCTTCCACAGCGCGGACTTGTCGACCAGGATCAGGCCGCGGCGGGCCGGCGAGGTCGGCTTATATTGCTTGAGAGCCATTACGCCCGAACCCCTTCGGTAATGTCGATCGACTGGCCCTCAGCCAGGCGAACGATGGCCTTCTTCATGTCCGAGCGCTGATAGGGCTTGCCCTTCCACCGCTTGGTCTTGCCCTTGGTGACGATGGTATTCACGCCGATCACGGTGACGCCGAACAAGGCTTCGACCGCCGCCTTGATTTCCGGCTTCGTCGCCTTCGGAGCGACCTTGAACACGACCGCATTGCTTTCCGACAGCATCGTCGACTTCTCGGTGATGTGCGGGGCGAGCACGACGTCATAGTGACGCGCGTCGATCGCCGAATCCTGCTTCTTAGCCATTGAACCGGGCCTCCAGCTTTTCGACCGCGGCGCGGGTCAGAACCAGCGTTTCGTGGCGCATGATGTCATAGACGTTGGCGCCAACCGCCGGCAGCAGGTTGATGCTCCCGAGGTTCGACGAGGCGCGGGCGAAACCGACGTTGAGCGCGTCACCGTCGATCACCAGCGCGGTCTTGCCGAAGCCGAGCTTGCCGAGCTGCGTCTGCAGCAGCTTGGTCTTGGCTTCGTTGACGTCGAGATTGTCGATAACGATGAGGTTGCCCTCCATCGCTTTCGACGACAGCGCCATCCGCAGGCCAAGCTGCCGAACCTTCTTGTTAAGGCTCGAGGTGAACACCCGGGCGCGCGGGCCGTGGGCCTTGCCGCCGCCGATGAAGATCGGGGCGCGGCGGTCGCCGTGACGGGCGGTGCCGCCGCCCTTCTGGCGGCCGAACTTCTTGCCGGTGCGGGCGACATCGCTGCGCTCGCGGGCGGCACGCGCCGGCGCGCGGCGGTTGATCAGCTGCCAGGTGACGACGCGGTGGAGGATGTCGGCACGCGGCTCGACGGCGAAAATCTCGTCGTTGAGCTCGATGTCCCCGCCAGCCTTGGCGTCGAGGCTTTGAACCTTGACCTTCATCTTAGCCTTCCTTGCCTTCGTCGGCATCCGAGGCAGGCTTCGCGCTGTCCTCGGCCGCTTGGGCCTTTTCATTTTCTTCGGTCTGGACTGCGTCCCCGGCTTCAGCTTCGGCAGCAGCCGCAGCTTCCGCTTCGGCCGCAGCGCCAGCTTCCTGCTCGGCGGCGATGGCCGCGACTTCCTCGTCGCTCGGCAGTGCCGGAATTTCGTGAACCGCGGCGTCATCGACCAGGCCGGCGACGGGCAGTTCGGACTCGTCGATCTTCACCTTGGTGTCGACCAGGCCCGCCGGATAAGGCGCACTCTCGCTCCGCGGTACCTTGACCGCGTCCTGGACGGTCAGCCAGGCGCCCTTGTGACCGGGCACCGAGCCCTTGATGAACAGCAGGCCGCGGATCGGGTCCGTGCGGACGACCTCGAGGTTCTGCTGGGTGCGATTGCGGGCGCCCATGTGGCCCGCCATCTTCTTGTTCTTGAACACACGGCCCGGGTCCTGGCGGTTGCCGGTCGACCCGTGCGAGCGGTGCGAGACCGAAACGCCGTGGGTCGCGCGGAGACCGCGAAAGCCCCAGCGCTTCATCGCGCCGGCGAAGCCCTTGCCCTGCGTCACGCCGGAAATGTCGACCATCTGGCCGGGGACGAAGTGATCGGCGCTGATCGTCGAGCCGACGTCGAGCAGCGCATCTTCGGCGACGCGGAACTCGGCGACCCGAACCTTGGGCTCGACCTCGGCCTTGCCGAAGGCGACGCGCTGCGGCTTGGCGACATTCTTCGCCTTCGCCTTGCCGGCGCCAAGCTGGACGGCGGTATAGCCGTCCCGGTCCATTTCGCGGCGGCCGACGACCTGCACTTCATCCAGTTGCAGGACGGTAACCGGCACGTGCCGACCGTCCGCCTGGAACAAGCGGGTCATTCCGACCTTCTTCGCGATCACGCCGGTGCGCATGACCAAAACTCCTCATCAGAGGCACACCGGGCCAATCCCGGGTGCGTGAAGCCCAATCAATGTTTGCGTGCCCCGCCTGGGCTAGTGCTCTCATGAAAGAGAGCGGCGGGGACGCAGCCCGGAGCTAGCCTCCGGCGGTATCACCCAATCGAAGCCGGCCTAGGCCAGCTTGATTTCCACATCGACGCCGGCGGCCAGATCGAGCTTCATCAGCGCGTCGACCGTCTGCGGCGTCGGCTGCACGATATCGAGCAGCCGCTTGTAGGTCCTCACCTCGAACTGTTCGCGCGACTTCTTGTCGACGTGCGGCGAACGGTTGACGGTGAATTTCTCAATGCGCGTCGGCAGGGGAATGGGTCCGCGAATGAGAGCACCCGTGCGGCGCGCCGTGTCGGCGATGTCGCCCGTCGCCTGGTCCAGCACTCGATGATCGAAGGCCTTCAGGCGAATCCGGATGTTCTGCGTTTCCATGTCCCTACCGATGCGAAAGAGCCTACGAGCCACAGCCGAAGCCGGGGCCCGCCTACATAATCAAAACTCAAAAGCGAACCGCGCGACCCTGAACCAGAATCGCGCGGTTGAGCGCCCTATATTACTTGGAGATCGTTCCGACAACCCCCGCGCCGACCGTACGGCCGCCTTCGCGGATCGCGAAGCGCAGGCCCGGGTCCATGGCGATCGGAGCGATCAGCTTGACGCCGAGGCTGACGTTGTCGCCCGGCATCACCATCTCCGTGCCCTCGGGGAGGACAACCTCACCGGTGACGTCGGTCGTCCGGAAGTAGAACTGCGGACGATAGTTGGCGAAGAACGGCGTGTGACGGCCGCCCTCGTCCTTCGACAGCACGTAGACTTCCGCCTGGAAGTCGGTGTGCGGCGTGATCGAGCCCGGCTTGCACAGCACCTGGCCGCGCTCGACGTCCTCACGGCCGACGCCGCGCAGCAGCGCGCCGATGTTGTCGCCCGCCTGGCCCTGGTCGAGCAGCTTGCGGAACATCTCGACGCCGGTGACGACGGTCTTCTGGGTGTCGCGGATGCCGACGATCTCGACTTCCTCGCCAACCTTGATGATGCCCGTCTCGACGCGACCGGTGACGACGGTGCCGCGGCCCGAGATCGAGAACACGTCTTCGATCGGCATCAGGAACGGCTTGTCGAGCGGACGCTCCGGCTGCGGAATCCAGTCGTCGACCGCCTTCATCAGGTCCATGATCTTGTCTTCGCCGATGTTGGCGTCGCGGTCTTCGAGGACCGCCAGCGCCGAACCCGAGACGATCGGAATGTTGTCGCCGTCGAACCCGCGCTTGGACAGCTCCTCGCGGATTTCCAGCTCGACGAGCTCGAGCAGCTCGGGATCGTCAACCTGGTCGACCTTGTTGAGGAACACGACCATGGTCGGAACGCCGACCTGCGCCGCGAGCAGGATGTGCTCCTTGGTCTGCGGCATCGGGCCGTCAGCTGCCGACACGACCAGGATCGCGCCGTCCATCTGGGCGGCACCGGTGATCATGTTCTTCACATAGTCGGCGTGACCCGGGCAATCGACGTGCGCATAGTGGCGCGCGGCCGTCTCATACTCGACGTGGGCGGTCGAGATGGTGATCCCGCGCTCACGCTCTTCGGGAGCCTTGTCGATGTTGGCAAAGTCGACGGCTTCACCGCCGCCGTGCTTGGCCAGCACCTTGGTGATTGCGGCCGTCAGCGACGTCTTGCCATGGTCGACGTGACCGATGGTGCCGATGTTGCAGTGCGGCTTGTTCCGCTCGAATTTAGCCTTCGCCATTTTACGCCTCTTCTTCTCTGGAAAATCGGGTCGTCGCCCGGTTCGCGAGCGCGCCCATAACTACAAATTCTCGGTTACGCTAGCTTCGCCTTCACCTCGTCGGCGACGTTCTTCGGCACTTCTTCGTAGTGCGAGAACTGCATCGTGTACTGCGCACGCCCCTGAGTGAAGGAGCGCAGCTGGTTCACGTAGCCGAACATGTTGGCCAGCGGCACGGTCGCCTCGATCGCATTGGCGTTGCCGCGGCTGTCCTGGCCCTGAACCTGGCCACGACGGCTGAGGAGATCGCCGATGACGTCGCCGACATAGTCCTCCGGCGTCACGACTTCGACCTTCATGATCGGCTCGAGGAGCGTGATGCCAGCCCGCTGTGCGGCCTCGCGCATCGCGCCGCGGGCGCAGATTTCGAACGCCAGGGCCGAAGAATCGACATCGTGGTACTTGCCATCGATCAGGTGGACCTCGAAGTCGATGATCGGGAAGCCGATCAGCGATCCCGTCTCCGCCGTCTCGCGCAGCCCCTTCTCAACCGACGGAATATATTCCTTCGGCACGTTGCCGCCCTTGATCTCGTCGAAGAACTGGAACCCCGAACCACGTTCGCCCGGAATCACGTTGATCTTGATCTCGCCGAACTGGCCCGAGCCGCCCGACTGCTTCTTGTGGGTGTAAGTCAGCTCGACCGGCTTCGCGAGATACTCGCGATAGGCAACCTGCGGCGCGCCGACATTGGCCTCGACCTTGAACTCGCGCTTCATGCGGTCGACGAGGATCTCGAGGTGGAGCTCGCCCATCCCCTTGATGATCGTCTGGCCCGATTCGTGGTCGCTGGTGACCCGGAATGACGGATCCTCGCGCGCCAGGCGATTGAGCGCGACGCCCATTTTCTCCTGGTCGGCCTTGGTCTTCGGCTCGACGGCGACCTCGATGACTGGATCGGGAAATTCCATCCGCTCAAGAATGATCGGCGCATTGGCCGCGCACAGCGTATCGCCGGTCGTGGTGTCCTTCAGGCCGGCCAGTGCGACGATATCGCCCGCGTAAGCAACCTGGATGTCCTCACGGTCATTGGCATGCATCAGCAGCATGCGCCCGACCTTTTCTTTCTTGTCCTTGACCGAGTTCGTGACCTGCGACGCGGTCTCGAGCTTGCCCGAATAGATGCGGGCAAAGGTCAGCGTACCGACGAACGGGTCGTTCATGATCTTGAACGCGAGCGCCGAGAACGGCGCATCGTCGGACGGCGCGCGGGTGTCGGTCGTTTCACCGTCGAGCTTGAGGCCCTCGACCGGCGGAATGTCGAGCGGGCTCGGCAGATAGTCGACGACCGCGTCGAGCAGGGGCTGGACGCCCTTGTTCTTGAACGCCGACCCGCACAGCACCGGTACGAACGAGAAGTTCAGCGTGCCCTTGCGGATCAGCTTCTTCAGCGTCGCGACATCGGGCTCATTGCCTTCGAGGTACGATTCCATAATGTCGTCGTCCTGCTCGACGACCATCTCGATCAGCTCCATGCGAGCAGCGGCGGCGGCGTCCTTCAGGTCGGCCGGAATCTCTTCGTAAACGAACTTGGCGCCGAGGCTTTCGTCGAGCCAGATGATCGCCCGGTTCTCGACCAGGTCGACGAGGCCCTTGAAGCCGCCCTCTAGGCCGATCGGCAAGTACAGCACCGCCGGACGGGCGCCGAGGCGGTCCTTGATCATGCTGACGCACATGTCGAAATTCGCGCCCGTGCGGTCGAGCTTGTTGACGAAGCACATCCGCGGAACTTTGTACTTCTCGGCCTGCCGCCACACCGTCTCGGATTGCGGCTCGACGCCGGCGACACCGTCGAAGCACGCGACCGCGCCATCGAGCACGCGCAACGAACGCTCGACCTCAATGGTGAAGTCGACGTGGCCGGGCGTGTCGATGATGTTGATCCGGTGCTCGGGACCCTTGCCCTCGCCGGCGCTCCAGAAACAAGTCGTCGCGGCGCTGGTGATCGTGATCCCGCGCTCTTGCTCCTGCTCCATCCAGTCCATGGTCGCGGTGCCCTCGTGGACCTCGCCGATCTTGTAGGACTTGCCGGTGTAATAGAGGATGCGCTCGGTCGTCGTCGTCTTGCCGGCGTCGATGTGCGCCATGATGCCGATATTGCGATAACGTTCGAGCGGATGGCTGCGGGCCATTTGACGTGCTTCCTTAGCGATGTGGGGAGCCGGCGGACCCGGCTTCCCCAAATATAGGTACGAAAACTACCAGCGCCACCCGTCGGTCGCGCCGGCGGGCTCCTCTACCAACGATAGTGGCTGAAGGCGCGGTTTGCTTCGGCCATGCGGTGCGTATCTTCGCGCTTCTTCACGGCGTTGCCGCGGTTCTGCGACGCATCCATCAACTCACCCGAGAGGCGGCCGGACATGGTCTTTTCCGACCGCGAGCGCGCGGCCGAGATGAGCCAGCGAATGGCCAGCGCCTGGGCGCGCTCGGGGCGAACCTCGACCGGCACCTGGTAGGTCGCGCCGCCGACGCGACGAGAGCGGACCTCGATGCCCGGCTTCACGTTGTTGAGCGCATCGTGGAACACGCCGAGCGGTTCCCGCTTCAGGCGAGTTTCGACGCTCTCGAGCGCGCCGTAAACGATGCCCTCGGCCACCGACTTCTTACCGTCGAGCATGACCGAGTTCATGAACTTCGACAGGACGAGATCCCCGAACTTCGGATCGGGGAGAATTTCGCGCTTTTCTGGGCGACGACGACGAGACATTGGAAAGTCCTTTCTCTTCAGCCTGTTCCGGGACTTGAAGCTGCCCGGGGCTTACTCTCGTGGTTACTTGGGACGCTTGGCGCCGTACTTGGAGCGCGACTGCCGGCGGTCCTTGACCCCCTGCGTATCGAGCACGCCGCGCAGCACATGGTAGCGCACGCCCGGAAGGTCGCGCACACGGCCGCCGCGGATCAGCACGACACTGTGCTCCTGGAGGTTGTGGCCCTCGCCGGGGATGTAGCTGATCACTTCGCGCTGGTTGGTCAGGCGGACCTTGGCCACCTTGCGCAGCGCCGAGTTCGGCTTCTTCGGGGTCGTCGTATAGACGCGGGTGCAAACGCCGCGCTTTTGCGGGTTCGCCTCCATTGCAGGGACCTTGTTCTTGGCCTTCTGCGGTTCGCGACCCTTGCGGATCAGCTGGTTAATCGTTGGCATGAAGCCCTTCACCTTTCGTTGCCGGCCAGAACCACGATTGGCTGCCGGCGGTTACTTTGCCCAACGCAAACAGCGCGAAGCCCGGAGGCCCTCAGGCCGCCAGCCACGCGCTTGGTTGAGCAATGTTCAGCTCTGTCCGAGGCAAAGAGAATCCCTGTCGCTCGGACGGGCGGGCACATAGCGGCGGGGCGGTAAAGGGTCAACCGCCAGGGACGAACGACCAACGCGCACCACGAACCGACAGAAGGACCTCGTCGATGGCGGCTCCCATCCAGTCGAAAGCCGCGGGCGGACGACTGCGCTTGGTGACACTTTCCAGAGGTCGTCAGGGAGACACACTATGCGTTACCAGTTCGCCGCACTTGCCCTAAGTTCACTTCTCATTTCAACCGCCGCCTCTGCGGCCGAGGCGCCGGAGAGCAACTCCATGACCGCCAAACCCGCTGCCAAGGAACGGACCTACTGTCTCCAGTTCGGTCTCGACACCGGTAGCCGCATCAATCGCGTCGAATGCAAGACCAAGCGCGAGTGGGCGCAACTCGGCGTGGATGTCGACGAGGCTCTCGCCAAGTAATTGCCTCGCGGGCGGCCGCCTGCCGGTCGCCCGCATTTCAGTGCCGTTCGGTCGAAAGCATCTCGCGTCGAGCCGCAAAAAGGCCGATAGCGATCGGGCCAGCGTTCAAGGAGAGACGACATGGCCTACAAGATACTCGCTATCGCCCTAAGTTCGATCGTCGTGGCTTCACCAGGCCTCGCTTCGGTCCAGTCCGACTGGTCGAAAGATAATGCGCCCGCGGCCACCGCCCCAGCCGGCGATGCCAACACTCGCTATTGCATGCGGGTCGAACCGCAGACCGGCAGCCGGATCGAAAGCATCGAATGCTGGACCCGCGACGAATGGACCGTCGGCGGCGTGGACATTGACCAGGACTGGGCCAAGGAAGGCGTCCGCGTCCTCAACGGCTGAGCCGGTGCGCGGCAAGCCGGTCGTAGTAAGGGCGGCAGCGCTCCGCGACGCGCTGCGCATCCTCGGGTAGCTCGACCACCTCGGTCTCAGGGGGCCCGAACCCAGTGCTGGCCTCGACCGCGCCGTACCAATGCGGCGCCCACGGGCCATCGGTGTCGCGGCGCCCGGGCGACCAGCTGAGCATTGCCATGTTCCACGGTATCCCGAGCGCATCGCATAGCTTCGACAGCACGGTCTGGGGGTCGCTCAGGATATCATGGGCGTCGACAACCGGCGGCGCATGCCCGAGCCGGTCGGCCTCGCGCTCGAAGAATTCCGCCTGCCGCTCGAGCCCGAAATCCTCGAAATGCGCAGCTTCGCGCTTGCGGAGATACGATGCGATCATCCGCTCGGGCTCGCGGATCAGGAAGGCATGGGTGAAACCGACGAAATCGTCGTAGCCGACTGGCCCCGTCATATGGTGCCACATATGCTTCTGGTACCAGACGCGCGATCCCGTTGGCGGCTCGCCGCGCAACGATGCCATCACGCTGGTCCACTCGCAGTCCATCGCCGCCATCACCTCGTCGCGCATCGGATGATCGGCGCCCTGTGGAGCGTCCTTCAGGAAGCAACCGTAGAAGGGTTCATCGGAGACGGTGGTGTCGGCGCGGCTCCCAAAGCCGCGCATCATCGCCGTGGAGAGGTTTCGCGGCCCCGACCACATCGCGATGCGCAAAGTCACGGCCGGTGCTGCTCCTCAGCATCGCGCTCGACGCGGTCGGCGTAGAGCTGTTGCAGCCGCTCAACCATCGGCCCGCGGCAGGTGAGCTGCCGCCCGTCGACCTCGCGCACCGGGACGATGCCGGCGAAGGTGCCGGTCGTGAATGCCTCGTCGGCGCCGTAAACGTCGGTCAGCGAGAAATCCTTCTCGATCGCCGGAATACCGGCTTCGCGCGCGATCTCGAGTGCCAGCTGGCGGGTGACCCCGCCGAGGCAATATTTGCCGCTCGACGTCCACACCTCGCCCTTGCGGACGATGAAGAAATGGGTCGAATTGCAGGTCGCGACGAAGCCGTGCGGATCGAGCATCAACGCTTCGTCGGCGCCGGCCTGGGTCGCCTGGACCGAAGCGAGGATGCAGTTGAGCTTCGAGTGCGAGTTGATCTTCTGGTCCTGCACTGCCGGGTCGCCGCGGCGGACATGGACGGTGAACAGCTTGAGGCCGCGCTCATAGACTGCAGGATCCGCGACTTTGTATTCAGGGATGATGACGATGGTCGGCCCGCCAACGACAACGCGCGGGTCTTGGTAGGGCGTCGACCGGACGCCGCGCGTAACCATCAGCCGGACGTGCGCGCCGTCCTCCATGCCGTTGGCGTCGAGCGTGTCGTAAAGCCGCCTGGCCAGCCTCTCGCGCGAAATGCCAAGCTCCATGGCAATCGCCTTCGCGCCCTCGAACAGGCGGTCGAGATGACGGTCGAGGAAGCCCAGCTTGCCCTTGTGGACGCGCAGACCTTCCCACACACCGTCGCCGAGCATGAAGCCGCTGTCGAATACCGAGACGACCGCCTCGGCGCGCGGCTTCAGCTCGCCGTTGACGTTGATCAGGATCGACGCGTTTCGCGGGTCGGATACGTCATGCATGGCCGCCATGGCCGAAGCGTGAAGCGTCGGGCCGGCGTTGGCAAGTGGGGTGCGCTAGCCCGCCTTGCGGCCGAACGCGGTGCGGCGCTGGGTCCGGACGAACGGCTCAGCCTCGAACAGCGGCACGACCGGCGGCGCATAGTCGGCCTCCGGTTCCTCGTCCGCGTTCTGGGCAGGATGCTGGACGACCTCTGCGGTCGGCTGATCGAGCATCAGCGGCGCGTCCAGATCGAGCGCTGCAAGCTCGTCGACGACGGGCTGAGGCTCGAGCGCGGCCTGTTCGACGACTTCCTGCACCGGCGCCTTCTTGGCCTTCGCCGGCTTCGTCGACTTCCGGCCCCGCTTCACCGTCGCGAGAACGTCTTCCATCGGCGGCTGAACATAGACGGGGGGCTCGACCGCGACCGGTTCGGGCTCGAACGTCACGACGGGCTCCGGTACGCCTCGCGTGACGGCCACCGCCTCCTCGACGTGATCGGATGACCGCCGAATGTCGGACAGGCGGACCAGGCCCCACAGTCCCATGATCCCGGCCATCGGCAGGAAGGCGGTCGCGTAGGTCTGCGTCCAGGCAAAGGCGCTGGACGCTGCGAATCCAAAGGCGCAGGCGGCTTCGAACAGGACTCTCGCGCGCGACTGGTGAAGGCTGCTCATTTAGCGCTCCCTTTTGTGGGAAGCTACGCCGGCGGCCCCTGCTTAATGCTCAACGACCATCCCTTACCGGCCGTTAGGCGTGCCTGTTCAATTTCCCTTGGTCGGGTCGTGACCCCAGTTCATTAAACTGTAGCGCCAGCGTGAAGTGTAGATGTTGTCGGGTCGCTGCGCCGAATGGCGCTTAACGTAGCCGACCACCTTGCGCATGTGCGCCAGGTCGTCGTCGGTCAGCTCGGCTTTCTTCTTGCCCAGGATGGCGACGATGCGGCGCCCGCTGGCATGGCCGACGCTCTCCCGCGCCTTGCCGTCCGCGCCCTTGAAGCCAACCGCGCGACTTTCCTTGGTCTTGAGCCATTTTTCGAGCTCGCCCGCGGTCATGTTGACCGCCTCGGCGAAATCCTTGCGCACTTTGTCGGGTTCGAGCTTGGTCGTCATGCTTTCCGTTCGGCCGCCGCGTTCTGCATCGGCCGGATGAACAAACGCCGGACCTGCGGCCAGCGCTCCCGCGCTTCGCGCTCGGTATCATCGACCATGCGCTCGACCGCGCCGGCGCGCAGGTCGTCCTGGAAATCGACGTTGATCATCACGGTGATCTGGTCGGGTGCCGAATGGACCGTCATCACGTGGCCGACCCCGACGACACCCGGTTTGCCCGTGACCAGTTGGCGAAGGCCCTCGACCAGCTCGGGATTGGCCGCTTCGCCGATCAGCAGGCCCTTGGACTCGCGCGCCAGCAACAAAGCGGTGAAGCCAAGGATCACGCCGATAACGATCGACGCCGCGCCGTCGAAAAACGGATTGCCCGTCAGTTGCGACAGGAACACGCCGACCGCAGCGGCGATGATGCCGGCCATGGCCGCGCCATTTTCGAGCAGGACGATAAAGCTCGGCGGGTCTTTGGACCGCTTGATCGCCGCGAACCAGCCGAGGTCGCCCTTGGCGTCGCGAAATTCGCGGAACGCCTCGAGCGTCGACCAGCCTTCAAGCAGGAAGGCGAAGAGCAGCACGATGTAGGCAATCAGCGGTGAAACCGCCGACTCCGGCTCCATGATGTGGATGATGCCTTCGTAGACCGACACGCCGGCGCCGAGCGCAAACACCAGCACGGCGACCACGAAGCTCCAGAAGTAGAGTTCGCGGCCATAGCCGAACGGGTGGTATTTATCGGGCGGCTTACGCGACTGGCGGCGGCCCCACATCAGCATCAGCTGGTTGGTCGAATCGACGACGCTGTGCACGCCCTCGGTCAGCATCGCCGACGACCCGGTAATCGCCGCCGCGATGAACTTCGATACAGCGATACCAAGGTTCGCGCCGAACGCGATCAGCAACGTGCGGTTGTTGTGGGCGGCAGCGCTCAAATGTGCAGCACTTTGCCGTCCGCCGCGAGCACAGCCTCGTGCATCATCTCGCTCAAGGTCGGGTGCGGGAAGACGGTCTGGGCGAAATCCTCGTCGAGCAGCTCGGCCGTCTTGCCGACGGTATAGCCTTGGATCAACTCGGTGACCTCAGCGCCGATCATGTGCGCGCCGAGCAATTCGCCGGTCTTGGCGTCGAACACCGTCTTGATGAAGCCGTCGACTTCGCCGAGCGCAATCGCCTTGCCGTTGCCGATCGCCGGGAATTTGCCGACCTTGACCGTATAGCCCGCTTCCTTGGCCTTGGCCTCGGTGAGCCCGACGCTCGCGACCTGCGGCCGGCAATAGGTGCAGCCGGGGATATTCTTCGGGTCGAGCGCGTGCGGGTGCACATCCTTGTTGCCGAGCTCCTGCGCGATTGCCTCGGCGGTCGTGACCGCCTCGTGCATCGCCTTGTGCGCGAGCCACGGCGGCGCGGTGATGTCGCCGATCGCCCACAGGCCGGCGACATTGGTGCGGCCATAACCGTCGGTCTCGATATGGCCCTTGGTCGTCTTCACGCCGAGCCCTTCCAGCCCGATATTCTCGCTGTTGGGCGCGATGCCGACCGCGACGATGACGTGGCTGAAGCGCTGCTCGTTCGACTTGCCGTCCTTGGTCTTGATCGTCGCCGCGACGCCCTTGGCGTCGGCCTTCAGCGCCTCGACCCCGGCGGCAGTATGGATCGTCAGGCCTTGCTTGGTGAGGCTCTTGGCCAGCTGGGCGCTGATCTCCTCATCCTCTACGGGCACGATGCGGTCGAGCATTTCAACCACCGTCACCTTGGCGCCGAGGTCGGCATAGAAACTCGCAAACTCGATCCCGATCGCGCCCGAACCGATGACGAGAAGCTCGGTCGGCATTTCGGCCGGGGTCATGGCGTGGCGGTAGGTCCAGATGCGCTTGCCGTCGGCCTTGGCGAACGGCAGGTCGCGCGCGCGCGCGCCGGTGGCGACGATGATGTGCTTGGCGGCAAGGTCGGTTGTTTTGCCGTCCGCGCCTTTGACCGACAGCTTGCCTTTTCCGGTGAGCGTCCCCTCGCCCATCACGACCGTAATCTTGTTCTTCTTCATCAGGTGCGCGACGCCCTGATTAAGCTGCTTCGACACCGCGCGGCTGCGGGCGACGACCTTGCCGAGGTCGAATGATGGCTTCTCGTTGCTGAGACCGTACGCGTCGGCGTGCTGAAGGTAGTGATAGATTTCGGCGGAGCGGAGCAGGGCCTTGGTCGGAATGCAGCCCCAGTTGAGGCAAATCCCGCCCAACAACTCGCGCTCGACAATCGCAGTCTTGAGGCCGAGCTGCGCGGCGCGGATCGCCGCGACATAGCCGCCGGGGCCGGAGCCCAGCACAATCACATCATATTGGTCAGCCATTCAAATCCTCTTGCGCCGCAATCTCCCGCGGCTTTCCGTGTTCATCCAGCGCGACGAAGGTGAATTCTCCCTCCGCTACCAGCGTTTCAAGCTCGCCATCGCGCTGGCGCGCAATCGCTTCTGCCTTGAGCCGGAGCGAGGTGCGCCCCTGCTTCAGCGGCTCGACATAAACGCTGAGTTCGTCACCGACCGCCATCGCGCCCGGAAATTTGATGCCGTCGGCAGCGACGAGGATCGCCTTCCCATTGGTCCGCCGCGACGCGAACGAGCCGCAGGCAAGGCCCATTTGGCCCATCAGCCACCCGCCGAACACCCCGCCGTAGGGATTGGTGTCCGCCGGCATCGCCGTGACGCGGATGAAGGGCGTCCGATTCATCAGACGAATCCGCCTGCAAGCGATCGAGTTCGCGACCGCCGGTATGAGACCCACCAAACCCAGCCCCCAATTACGCCGGGCAGGCCACCGGCCAACGCCGTTGTTAAGTAGAAAAAGGGATCGACGAATTGCTCGCGCGGTCCGGGGATCAACAGAGCAAGAGCGAAGCCGATCGAGAAACCAAGGAGCGGATACGACCACGCTCGCTCAGCGTGGAATTTCGCCAGCACGAGCGTAAATGGTGCGAAGACCACGATCAACGCACCGGCGGCAAATCCGCCAAAGAAAGCCAACTGGCTCAGGAATCCGGCAACCGTAAAGTCAGACAGCTCAGCACCGTCGGCTCCGCCGATGACCCAGAATGCACTCAAGATGAGCGATGCAATCGCCCCCGCGGCGACAACGGCCAGAACGAACCCTTTAAGCGCCGCAAACAAGCCGGCATTCGCGTTGCTCGCCGCCATCGCGCCGCGCTCAGCGCGTGTGCCAGTTGAACACGAGGCGGAGGAAGATTGCCGAGCCGATGAACACCGGCAGCGACAGGAGCAGGGCCGGCGACCCCGCGTGCGGGTGGATCGTGCCCCACGCGGTCCAATTGTTCATCCACACGCCCGACCGAAGATCCATCCCGGTCGGCAGCACCGTGCCGATGATCAGGCCGAGCAGGATTGCGGTCATCCATTTCATCAGGCGAGCATCCCCAGCGGGTGTTCGACCAGGCGCTTGAACGCCTGCATCAGCTTGGCACCGTCGGCGCCGTCGATCGCCCGGTGGTCAAAGCTGCCGGTCGCGCTCATCACGGTCGCGATCTGCAGGCTGTCGTTGACCACGTAGGGCCGCTTCTCACCTGCGCCGATGGCCATGATCATGCCCTGCGGCGGATTGATCACCGCTTCGAACTGCTTGATGCCGTACATGCCCATGTTGCTGAGGCTGGCGGTGCCGCCCTGATATTGCTGCGGCTGGAGCTTGCCGTCGCGGGCGAGCCCGGCGAGCTCCTTCATTTCGGTCGAAATGGCCGACACGCTCTTGGTTTCCGCGCCGACGATGATCGGCGTGATCAGGCCGGCGGGGATCGAGACCGCGACCGAAATGTCGGCCCGGCTATATTTGAAGAGCTGGTCGCCGGCGAAGCTGACGTTGCAGTCCGGTACTTCGATCAGCGATTGGGCGAGCGCCTTGATCAGCAAGTCGTTGACGCTGAGCTTCACGCCACGGCTCTCGAGTCCGGAGTTGAGCTCACCGCGCAATTTGAGCAGGGCATCCAGCTGGATATCGACCGTCAGATAGATGTGCGGAATCTGCTGCTTCGACTCGGTCAGGCGCCGCGCGATCGTCTTGCGAATATTCGACAGCTTGACCGCTTCGTGCGGGATCGCCTGCTCCATCGGCCCCGGCAGGATGGCATGAACGCCGCCAATCGGCGCGGTGGCTTGCGCCGCGGGTGCAGAAGCTGGTGCGCGACCGGTCGCGGCATCGACGTCGGCGCGGACAATCCGGCCGCCTGGCCCACTGCCCTGCAGCGACGCGAGATCGATATTCTGTGCTTGCGCCAATTTGCGCGCGAGCGGCGACGCCTTGACCCGGTCGCCATCCGCGCGCGGCGGCGCGGCCGGCTGCGCTGGAGCGGGCGGAGTTTCGACCGGCGCCTGCGGCGGCGGCGCCTTCGGAGTCGCGTCGGCCTTTGGCTCGCCTGCTGCGGTCGGTGGAGCCGGCGCGGCAGTGTCGGCCTTGGGCGCCGCGCTTGCAGCCGCGCTGGCGTCCTCGCCCTCGCCGGCGAGGATCGCGATCGGCGCGCCGACCTTCACGCCTTCGCTGCCCTCGGGCACCAGGATTTTCGCCACCGTGCCTTCGTCGACCGCCTCGAACTCCATCGTGGCCTTGTCGGTCTCGATCTCGGCAAGGATATCGCCGGAAGCGACGGTGTCGCCTTCCTTGACCAGCCATTTGGCAAGCGTGCCCTCCTCCATCGTCGGGGACAAAGCGGGCATCTTCAGTTCGATCGGCATTGGGATCACGTCCGTAAGAAAGGCGCGCCGGTCAAAGCGAATGCGCCGGTTCGGGTCAAGGGAAAGCCGAATACCCTAGTCCATGACTTGCGCTTTAGCCCGATTCAACGCAGCCTGCTTGGCGCAAATGGGGGCCGATCCGAAACGTACCTACCTGGTCGTCATCGACGACAGCGTGGAAGCTGCCGTTGCGCTGCGCTTCGCCGCCCGACGCGCCGCCAAAACCAACGGCCGGATCGAGGTGCTTGGCATCGTCGAGCCGCAGGATTTTGTGCAGTTCGGCGGGGTCCAGCACGCCATCGAGGAAGATCAACGACTACGCATCGAAGGCGTGGTCAGCGCTTCGGTCGGGGAAATTCTCGACGAGAGCGGCGTCGAGGCCAACATCGTCGTCCGCCAGGGCGAGCCGGTACGGACCGTTCGGGAATTCATCGGCGAGCGCGAAGACGTCCATGCCCTCGTGCTCGGTGCGGCGGCAAGCGGCCACCCCGGCGTTCTGGTCGACCACTTCACCGATCATGACGCAGGCAAGCTGCCCTGCCCGGTGATGATCATCCCGGGGTCCTTGAGCGACGAGCGGCTCGAGCAGCTAAGCTAAAGCACCTTCGCCAGGATCTCGCCGAGTCGGACGCAACCGGCCTCATCCTCGGCCGTGAATCTTGCCGTCTTCGGGCTGTCGAGGTCGAGCACGGCGATCAGCGTTCCATCGCGCACGATCGGCACGACAATCTCGCTGTTGGACGCTGCGTCGCACGCAATGTGCCCGGGGAATGCGTGGACGTCTTCAATCCGCTGCACTTCGAGCGTTGCGGCAGCGGCTCCGCACACACCCTCGCCGAATTTGATGCGGATGCAGGCCGGACGGCCCTGGAACGGACCGACGACCAGCTCGCCGCCGACATTGCGGTAGAAGCCAGCCCAATTGAGGTCCGGCAGGGTCTCCCAGATCAAGGCAGCGGCATTGGCCATGTTGGCGACCGGGTCGGGCTCGCCATCGACGAGGCTCGCGAGCGCCGACGCAAGATCGCGGTAAAGCGTCGCGGTATCCGCGGCGGCAATCTTGAAGTCGTACATCAGTAATCCGTCACCTTTCCGCGGCCCTTCTTGACCGAGCTGCGCTGCTTCTTACGATCGACCCGCGCGGCTTTCGCGGCCCGGGTCGGGCGCGTCGCCCTGCGCTTCGGCTGGACGATATGGGCAGCGGCGATCATTTCCGCCAGCCTCCGCCGGGCGTCGTTGCGGTTCGACTCCTGCGTGCGAAAGCGCCGGGCAGTGATCAGCAGCTCACCGCCGCTGGTGACGCGGCTCCCGCCGATGCGCTTGAGCCGCTCGTAGACGTCCGGGTGAAGCCCGAGCTTGAACAAGTCGGCGCGTAGCTGGACCGCGGTCGCGACCTTGTTGACATTCTGGCCGCCCGGCCCGGTCGCCGCGAGGAAGGTCTCGCTTAGCGCGTCTTCGGGAATGGTGACGTCTTCAGGCCGCATCGCCCCAGTCCCCGAAGTCGGCCGGAAGCGGCGCGGTCGCGTCGATCGCGGGCTTGCCCACGCGCGGCACGACCAAGTGTGAGGCGTGGAGCAGCATCGGCCCGCCGGGAACGCCGTAGACGCGGTCGCCGACGATCCCGCTGCCGAACGCCTCGCGCGCGTGCACGCGAATCTGGTGCGTGCGTCCCGTCTCCGGGCGGAACTCGATCAGGCTGCGGCCGCCGCGCACGGCGAGCCGCTTCCAGTGGGTGACCGCGCTCTGGCCGGCGGGATCGGCAACCATTCGCCAGCCGGCTTCCGCGCTCGACTTCTTGGCCAGCGGCAGGTCGATCGTTCCCGTCTCCTCGGCGATCTCGTCGCTGACGACGGCCAGATAATATTTCTCGACGGCCCGGGCCTCGAACGCCTGCTGGAACAGCACACGCGCTCTCGGCGAGCGGGCGAACAGCAGGCACCCGCTGGTATCCTGGTCGAGTCGATGCATTGGTGTCGGGTGTCGTTTGAACCCGGCGCGAAGTTCGTCCAGCCTGGACACGATTGAATCGCCGCCGCGGCGCGGCGTGTCGACCGGCAGGCCAGCCGGCTTGTCGATCACCACCGCTTCGGCGTCGATAAACAGGATGAGATTTGAGAGGGACATCGGCACCTCTCTAGCCGCTGTGGATGCTTTTGTGACTCCCTTGCAACGAATCAAAGGAATCCAATCCGTTAGGAAATATTAACCTTTTCCCTGCATCCCCCAAATGGTTAATGAGGGCTTCAAGGCTCTTAAGAGGGATTTACGCTCTTTCGGGCGGCGAACGGGGGAAAACGCAATGCGCGTGCTGCTGATTGAAGACGAGCCGACGACCGCCAAGAGCATCGAGCTTATGCTCGGGAGCGAAGGCTTCAACTGCTACACCACCGATCTCGGGGAAGAGGGCCTCGATCTCGGCAAGCTCTACGATTACGACATCATCCTTCTCGATCTCAATCTGCCCGACATGCACGGCTACGACGTGCTCAAGAAGCTCCGCACCGCGAAGGTCTCGACCCCGGTACTGATCCTGTCGGGAATCGGCGAAATGGACAGCAAGGTCCGCGCGTTGGGCTTCGGCGCCGATGATTATGTGACCAAGCCATTCCACCGCGATGAACTGGTTGCCCGCATCCACGCCATCGTCCGCCGCTCGAAGGGCCATTCGCAATCGGTCATCCGCACCGGCAAGTTGGCCGTGAACCTCGACGCCAAGACGGTCGAAGTCGACAGCGCCCGGGTGCACCTGACTGGCAAGGAATATGCAATGCTGGAGCTGCTCTCGCTCCGCAAGGGCACGACCCTGACCAAGGAGATGTTCCTCAATCATCTCTACGGCGGGATGGACGAGCCCGAATTGAAGATCATCGACGTGTTCATCTGCAAGCTGCGCAAGAAATTGAGCCTGGCTTGCGGCGGCGCGAACTACATCGAGACCGTATGGGGCCGCGGCTATGTGCTGCGCGATCCCGAAGAGGTGACCGAGACGATCGAGACGCCGCAGGCCGCGGTCGCCTAACTCATTTTCCACGGGGGCGTAGGAAGGCGGAGTGCTTTAAGCGCTCCGCCTTTTTGTTATGCGAACGACGCGGCGCCTACGGATATCTCCGTATTTCGAGCGGGTTGGCGCCGCTGCACGGAGCCGTCCACCGCGGAGGCCACGCATGCCCGATGAATCACTACCCAATGACGTTTCGCGCCGCACGTTCCTGCGCGGCGCGACGATCGGGGGCGCAGCCGTTGCCCTGGCCGACTTCCTCTCGCCCAGTGCCGCCTGCGCCGGCAAGATGCCGCCCAAGGGTGTCAATTACCGCACGAGCCCCAACGGCACTCAGCGCTGCGACAAATGCGCGCTGTGGCAATCTCCCAATGCCTGCAAGCTCGTCGCCGGCCCGATCGCGCCGGCCGGCTGGTGCGTATTGTTCAAGAAGAAATAGAGCTCAGGCGTCGATCAGCAGGCGGCCCCGGTCGCGGCGAACCGGCAGGTTGATCAGGTCGTCGAGCGCGGGCTCGGCGCCCAGTTCGTCTGTGCGCCGCCAGCCGTCGCGGCCCAGCCGTTCAAGCGGCCGGAACTGCGTCTTGTAGGCCATGCGCGACGAACCCTCGACCCAATAGCCAAGATACACATAGGGCAAGCCAGCGCGGGCGGCGCGAACGATATGATCGAGGATGATGAAGGTCCCGAGTCCCTTGCGGGCGCCGGGTCCGACATCGAAGAAACTGTAGATCATCGACAGGCCGTCGCCCTGCTGATCGCTGAGGCACGCGCCGACGAGCTTGCCGGGAACGCCATCTTTCGCCGGCTCGCGATATTCAATGACGTAGGTGCGGACCGGAGTCTGCTCGACCATGTCGGCAAAATCGCTCTCGTCCATTTCGGCCATGCCACCGCCGGGGTGACGCTGGGCGAGATATTTGCGGAGCAATCCATATTGCTCCTCGGTCGTCCACGGCTTGCACGCTGTGACTTCGAGATCGGCATGGCGGCGCAGCAGCTTGCGCTGGGTGGCGCTGGCTTTGAATTCTGCGGCCAGGACGCGGACCGAGATGCAGGCCGAACAATCGATGCAGCTCGGGCGATAGGCGACGGACTGGCTGCGCCGGAAACCGATGCGGCCCAGCGCCTCGTTCAATTCGCTCGAGTGACGGCCCGACAGCTCGGTGAACACCTTACGCTCGATCTTGCCGGGCAAGTACGGGCATGGCGACGGGTTCGTCACAAAGAACTTGGGAAAGCGAAATGGTGCGCTCACCCGCGCCGCCTCCAAATGGTTACAGAGACCTTTATGCGACTGGTAAACGCCGAAGAAAAGGCTTTGGCGAAGAGATAAGGTGTTAAGGGGGAACGCTGTGCCGAAATGGCACCGTTAGTCGAGCTGTGCCCGCTCCACTTCGAAGCCGGCTTCCTCGAGCAGGCGGACGACATGATCGATGGCGGCAGGATCGCGCGCTTCGCATTCGACCTCGATCACCGTGTCTTTGGCCGGCAGCCGGGTGAAGATCCGGCTGTGATTGACCTCGATGATGTTGGCCCCGGCCTCGAACACCTTGGCGGTGATGGCGGCAAGCGCCCCCGGCCGGTCCTGCGCACAGACGCGTAAGCGCGCGATGCGACCCTGCCTGACAAGGTCGCGGACCAGGACGTTGGCGAGCAAATGGGTGTCGATATTACCGCCGCACAGCAGCGTCGCGACTTTCTTGCCGCGGACGCGCGCGGGGTCATTGAGCATGGCCGCGAGGCCGGCCGCGCCGGCGCCCTCCACGACCGTCTTCTCAATCCCCGCCAACATCGCCACCGCGCGTTCGAGGTCGCGCTCGGGTACCAGCACGACATCGTCGGCCAGATCGGCGAGGATGCGTGAGGTCAGCTCGCCCGGCTGCTTGACCGCAATGCCCTCGGCCAGCGTGTCGCCGCCCAGGGGCATCTGGCAGTTCTGGATCGCGCATTTCATCGATGGATAGAGTTCGGCCTCGACGCCGATCAGTTCGATCTCGGGGTTCATCGCGCGGGCAGCGATCGCAATCCCGGACATCAGGCCGCCGCCACCGATCGGAACGATGATCGTGTCGATGTCGGGCGCGTCTTCGAGCATTTCGAGGCCGACCGTGCCCGCCCCGGCAATCACCTGCGGATCGTCAAAGGCATGGACGAAAACGTAACCATGCTCGGCCTCGAGTTCGCGTGCCTTGGCGAACGCGTCGTCGACGATCTTGCCGTACAGCACGACCTTGGCGCCGTGCCCCTCGGTCTGAACGACCTTAACCGTTGGCGTGCCCACCGGCATCACGATCACCGCCGGAATGCCGAGTCGCTTGGCGTGATAGGCGACCGCCTGCGCATGATTCCCGGCGGACGCCGCGATCACGCCGCGCGCCCGCTCGTCGGGGGTTAGCTGCAGCAATTTGTTGAGCGCGCCGCGCTCCTTGTAGGCGGCGGTGAACTGGAGGTTTTCGAACTTCAGCCAGACTTCGGCGCCGATGACGTCCGACAGCGTCTTGCTGACCAGCATCGGGGTGCGGATGACGGCGCCGTCGATGCGCGCGGCGGCAGCGCGGATGTCGTCGATCGTCGGCGGCTGCATCATGGATGCGCGGGGTAGCGGTTCACTTGGGCGGCGACAATGCTATGCGGCGGGGATGCGCAAAACCGCCCTCGCGCTCATCGCAGCGCTGCTCGCCTCGCCCGCCTGGTCCGATACGCTGATCAGCAACGTCAACGGCGTCCAGGTCGGCGCCGACGGCAAGCTCCAGCATTTTCGCGCGCTCGTGGTCGGCACTGATGGAAAAGTCCGCCAGACCATCGCGCATCCGGAGCTCGTCCGTCTCGCCGGAATCACGGAGACAATCGACGGCGGTGGCCGGACCTTGCTCCCCGGCCTGATCGACGCACATGGCCATGTGCTCGGCCTCGGTTTTTCCGCGCTTCAGCTCGATCTCGTCGGCACCAACTCGCTCGATGACCTGAAACAGCGGCTGCGCGCTTATGCCGCCGCCCACCCGGAAGCGCGCTGGATCCTCGGCCGCGGCTGGAACCAGGAATTGTGGCCGGTGAAGGCGTTCCCGACCGCCGCCGACCTCGACTCGGTCGTCCCCGGCCGGCCTGTCGTGCTCGAGCGCGTTGATGGCCACGCGATCGTCGCCAACACCAGCGCGATGAAGGCGGCGGGCGTCACCGCCGCGACTCCGGCGCCGCCGGGCGGACGGATTGAAAACGGCCTGTTCGTCGACAATGCGATGGAGTTGATCGGCAAGGCGGTCCCGCCGCCCACGGCGGCGGACAGCGACGCCGCAATGGCCAAGGCGCAGGACATATTGCTTGGCTACGGTGTCACCGGTGTCGGTTCGATGAGCACTTCGTTGGCCGACTGGCAGGCGATGAAACGCCTCGGCGAAGCGGGCCGTCTCAATCTGCGGCTGATGGTCTATGCCGACGAGCTGAAGCTGTTGCCCGAAGTGCCGCACCCGACGCCATGGCTTTACGGTGACAAGCTGAAGATGGTCGGCATCAAATTTTACGCCGACGGCGCACTCGGATCGCGCGGCGCGTGGTTGAAGCAGCCCTATGCCGACAAGCCCGACACGCGCGGCTTGCAGTTCCATTCGGACGCCGAACTGGCCGACCTTCACCAGCGCGCCGCCGCCGCCGGGTTCGCCATCGCGACACATGCGATCGGCGACGCCGCCAATGCCCAGGTGATCACCAGTTACGAGGCCTTGTCGAAGAAATACGGTCCCAACCGCCGCTGGCGGATCGAACATTTCCAGATCGCCGATCCGGCGGACATTCCGCGCCTTGCTCCCGCGGGCATCATCGCCTCGATGCAGCCGACCCATCAGACCAGCGACCGGCTGATGGCGGAGAAGCGCCTTGGGCCGAACCGGCTGGCCGGCGCCTACGCCTGGCAGACGGTGCTGAAGAGCGGCGCGCGGCTGGCGTTCGGCACCGACTTCCCGGTAGAATCGCCCGACCCCTTCCCAGGCTTGGCCGCGGCGATCAGCCGGCAGGACATGCAGGGCCAGCCGCCGGGCGGATGGCTACCTGCCGAATGCGTGACCTTGGCGCAGGCGCTCGACGCTTACACCCGCGGCGCGGCTTATGCCGGCTTCGCCGACGACAAGATCGGATCGCTTGAGCCCGGCAAATGGGCCGACTTCATCCTCGCAGATCGCGATCCGACGACCGCCGATCCGCAATCGCTCGCGCGGACTCAGGTGCTCGAAACATGGGTCGCCGGGAAGAGGGTCTGGGCGCGGACGCCTAGCCCGGCACCGACTGAGCGCGGGAAATAAGCGTCGAGGGCGTGAGGACCTGCGGCAGTTCCTCGGGCTCCTTCCCCGGCGCATACCACAGATAGAACGGCACGCCGGCGCGGCCATGGGCCTCAAGGAAACGCGTGATCGCCGGGTCGCCGTTGGTCCAATCGCCGGCGAGTACCTTCACCCCCGCCCTGTCGAACGCCACGCGCACCTCGGCGCGGTCGATCGCGCCAGCCTCGTTGACCTTGCAGGTCAGGCACCAGTCGGCGGTGAAATAGAGGAATACCGGTTTGCCTTGGCTGACGTAGGTTGTGGTCCGCGCTTCATTCCACGATTCGTCCGCGAGATTGGAGGCTCGCGAACTGACCGGATTGCCGGAATATTTGTAAGCGGCATCGGCTACGAAAAGAGCCAACACGGCCAACGAGCCCCAGCCCCACGTTCGGCTCACTTTCCCCTTTTGATAATTGCCGAAGGTCCGGAGGCAGATGAGGGTCAAAAACGTAAAACCGAGGCCGCCAATCAGGCCCAAGGAACCTAGCTGCCGCCAAAGCAGCCACAACGCCGCGACAGCACTCAAGGCCATCGGAATCGCGAGGATGCGCTGGAGCGTCCGCATCCACGGCCCTGGCTTGGGCAATCGATTCCGCAGCGCGGGGACGAACGCGATAGCGACGAAGGGGAGCGCTAAGCCAAGCCCCAGCGCCGCGAACACCAGTACCGATCCTGCGATCGGTAACAGCAATGCAGTGCCCAGCGCTGCCCCGAGGAACGGCCCCGCACAAGGCGTCGCGACGAACGCCGCGAGCGCACCGGTGCCGAAGCTCCCCGCCGGCTGCGCCCGCCCGCCGAGCACCGGCAGTTCGAACAGCCCAAGCAAATTGGCGGTGATTGCCACGGCGAGCAGCAGCAACAGCGTGATCGTCCGCGGATCCTGCAGCTGGAATGCCCAGCCCGCCTCGGCACCGGCAGCGCGGATCGCTAGCAAGGCGACGCCGAGCGCGCCGGTGCCCACCACCGCACCCGCGGTGTAGGCAAGCGCGTCGCGTCGCGCCTCCGATGCGCTCTCGCCCGCCTTGGAAATGTGCAGCGTCTTAAGACCGAGGATCGGCAGCACGCACGGCATCAGGTTGAGCAGCATGCCCCCGAGGATCGCGCCGAGCACCGCCCACAGGATCGCGTCCGCGCCCAATGCACCGAGTTCCGAACCGCCGCTTGGCACGGCCCCCGCTACTGCGCGGAACTCGAGCCCGCGACCGTCCGCCAATGCGAGCACGCCAGCGAAATCCTTGGGCGCGGCGCCCTTGCGCTCAAGCTCGGCAACGAGCGTGTCACCATCCCGGCGGAACGCCTGCTTCGCTTCATAATCGACCGGCCCATCGGTCAGCGCGAAGACGTACGGATCCTTGACCGCGACGCTCGCCGGCAGCGGAATCGCGAGCTTCAGCTTGTCGCCATCCACGGCGAATTTGGCGATGCTGGCGAGGGGCTGCGGCAGCGCTTGGCGCCAGGCATCGAACTGCGCCCGCTCCGGCGTCCCGCCACCTACCGGCACGTCGAGCGTCAGCTCGCCCTGCTCGGGGACGCAAATCTTGTCGGTGCAGGCGAGCCAGCGGGCCTCCGCTCGCACCGGCACCATGCCTGTCGCATCAGCTGGCACCTTCAGCCGAACGAGCACGGCATAGTCGCGCTCGTAGACGTAATTCATCAGGTCGGCGACCGTCAGCCTGCCGGGTACCGGATAGCGCAGCGGACCGGCCGCAAAGCCCGGCGGAAGCTGCCACTTCACCTCCATCGGCAGGCCGGCATCCCCGGGGTTCTGCCAATAGCCGTGCCAGCCCGGCGCCGGGATCATGCGGATCGCCAGCTCGACCTCACCGCCCGGCGGGGCCGGCCCTTCGGCGACGAGCGACGCCGTGATGCCCTTCGCCCCGGCGAGCGTCGGCGCGAGCATCAGCAACAATAGCAACAAGAGCCGGCGAGCCATGGCACCTCATACTGCGATCTGGAGGAAAGTCCCGCTTCAGCCGTAAGACGTTCAACCTCATTCGCGGGCGCGTTCGTCGACCATTTGAACCGCCGCGCGCGATTGCCGCTACTAACGGCCAGTGGTATTTCAATCGCCACCCAAGGGGGTGCCCATGAACGCAACATTCGCCACGCGGGCTTTGCTCGCCAGTTCGTTCGTCGCCTTATTCGCCGCCAGCTCCGCCGCGCTCGCTAACAGCAGCGGCGGCAGCATGTCGTCCGCGCCGAGCATGAGCGCGCCCGAATTCGACGCCGCCGCCGAATACCGCACCGGCATCGATGCGCTGAAGGCCAGCCGCTTCGCCGATGCCAAGAAATCCTTCGGCAAAGTGCTCGGTGTCGCCCCGTCCGACGCGAACTGCAATTTCCTCGCCGGGCTCGCCGACGCCGGGCTCAACGACTTCAAGTCCGCGGCCAAGCACTTCGAGAAGGCTACCAAGGCCGACGGCAAGATGGTCGAAGCGCATCAGGAGCTGGCGAACGCCTATCTAAAGCTCGGCCAGCGCGACAAGGCGCAGGTTGAGCTTACCAAGCTCCAGAAGCTCGACGCCGATTGTGCCGGCGCGTGCGACGATGCGGCCAAGCTCAAGGACGCGGTGACCACGGTCCAGACCGCGCTCGCCGCACCCCCGCAAGCGCGGCTCGAAACCCGCCCGCCGCTGCTGTTCGACAATGCCAACGGCGCCGACCACGCCTATTTGGAGGCGGTCAGCCTGATCAACGAACACAAATATGAAGCGGCCATCACCTCGCTCGAGCGGGCCAAGGCGACGTTCGGGGCGCATCCGGACATCCTCACCTACCTCGGTTTCGCCAACCGCAAGCTCGGCCGCTACGATGTCGCCGAGAATTATTATCACCAGGCGCTCGCCGCTGAGCCGAAGCACAAGCAGGCCACCGAATATTATGGCGAGCTGCTGGTCGAGCGCGGCAACATCGCCGGCGCCAAGGTGCTTCTCGCCAAGCTCGATGCAATCTGCACCTACGGCTGCTTCGAGGCTGACGAATTGCGGCAATGGATCGCGGCCGGGCGCAAGCCCGCTTTCTAGCGGCGGCCGGGCTGCTGTTGCTGGGCGGGGCCGCGGCCCCGTCGCAGCTGCCGATCCGCGAGGCGCGCTGGCTGAAGTCGCCTGACATCGTCGCGGACCTGACGACTGAACCGCCGGAATGCCTCGCGTGGCCGAAGGACCGGGCCGGACGCCACTCGGTCGCGGTCGGGCGAGCGTTGTTCCGCTCGCCACTCCTGCTCGGCGGCCAGGCGGCGCGTGCCGGACTCAGCTGCGCCAGTTGTCACCGCAACGGCCGCAGCAATCCGCATTTCCACTTTCCGGGCATTTCGGGGGATCCGGGTACAGCTGATGTCACCGCTTCGATCATGAGCGAGCATCGCGGCGATGGCATATTCAACCCCAAGCCGATCCCCGATCTTGGCGGCGATCCCGCCAGGCTCAAGGTCAAGGGGACGGCCAAGCTGCCGACCTTCGTTCATGGGCTGATAACGCAGGAATTCGACGGTCCCGAGCCGTCGCCGGCCGCGCTCGCCGCAGTCGCCGCCTACGTCGAGGCGTTGACGCCCGCCGCCTGTGCGAAAAGCAACGGTCCCCTGTCATTGAGCAGCAGGCTCGGTGACGTCGACTCGGCGGTTACGCTGGCGCGGCAAGCTTACTTGGCAGGCGATCCCGTAACCGGTCGCGCGCTGCTTGCGGCTGCGCGCTCGACGCTTGGCGCCATCGACGAACGCTATCAGGTCGCGGGCGCAGACCGATCGCGCGATGACCTGCGCGCCGCCGATGCAATCCTGTTCAGCCTGCAGCAGGCCGGACAAGGCGGTCCCTGGCCCGCCTGGGCGCGCGACTGGCCGCGGCACAAGCGCGCGCTGCGCGCGGCTGAAGCACGGTCGTTATACAACCCGGCGGTGCTGCTCAGGGCGCTCTAGTCGAGGTTTGGCCGCAGCCAGCGCTCGGCCTCGTCAAGCGGAACGTCGCGCCGGCCGGCATAATCCTCGAGCTGGTCGCGACCGATCCGCGCCACGCCGAAATACTGGCTGTCGCGATGCCCGAAATAGAAGCCGGACACCGCCGACGTCGGCCACATGGCGTAATTTTCTGTCAGCGCCACGCCGCCCGGCGCGCCGCCGAGCATGTCGAACAACGTCACTTTCATCGTGTGGTCGGGGCAGGCCGGATAGCCCGGGGCCGGACGGATGCCGTGATAGTTCTCACGGATCAGCTGCTGGTTCGAGAGGTGCTCCTCGGCATAACCCCACAGGCGATTGCGGACCTCAGCGTGGAGGACCTCCGCCAAACTCTCGGCGAGGCGGTCGGCGAGCGACTTCAGCAGGATGTCCGAATAGTCGTCGTTCGCATCCTTGAAGCGCTTGAGGTGCGGTTCGAGCCCGTGGATGCCGACCGCGAAGCCGCCGATCCAGTCTTCGCCTCCCGGATTGATGAAGTCCGCGAGGCAGAGGTTCGCCCGGCCCTCGCGTTTTTTCACCTGCTGACGGAGGAAGGGCACGCGGACCCACTCATTCCCGCTAAGGATGAGCACGTCGTCGCCCTCGCGCATGCAGCGCCATAGGCCGACGGTCGCCTTGGGCGTGACCCAGCGCTCGGCAATTATCTGGTCGAGCATTGCCTGCGCATCGGCAAATACGCTGCGCGCGCTTTCGCCGACGACCGGGTCGTCGAGGATCGCGGGATAATTGCCGGCCAGCTCCCACGCGCGGAAGAACGGCGTCCAGTCGATCGACGCCCGCAGGTCCTTCAGCGGCCACTCGCCGAAATTGTGCAGCCCGGGATATTGGGGTGCCGGCGCCTGGCCGGCCGGGTCGAACGGAAAGGCGTTGGCGCGTGCATCGGCGATGCTGGCGAGCTCGCTCTGGCCGCTCCGCTCGCGCGACTTGCGCAATTTGTCGTAATCCTCGGCGGTATTGGCGATGAGCGGCTCGCGCTGGGTGTCGGACATGAGGCTCGAAGCCACGCCGACCGCCCGGCTGGCATCGAGGACGTGCAGCACCGGCCCCGCATAGGCGGGGTCGATGCGCAGCGCCGTGTGCGCCTTGCTGGTCGTCGCGCCGCCGATCAGCAGCGGCGTCGTCAGGCCGAGCCGCTGCATCTCGCCGGCGACCGTGACCATTTCATCGAGCGACGGCGTGATCAGGCCCGACAAGCCGATCATGTCCGCCTTATTGTCGTTGGCGGAATCGAGGATCGTCTGCCACGGCACCATGACGCCGAGGTCGATCACCTCGTAGCCGTTGCACTGCAGGACGACGCCGACGATGTTCTTGCCGATGTCGTGAACGTCGCCCTTCACCGTCGCCATCACGATCAGGCCCTTGCCCTTGGTCGCGCCGGTCTTTTCCTTTTCAGCCTCGATGAACGGGATGAGGTGGGCGACCGCGCGCTTCATCACCCGAGCCGACTTGACCACTTGCGGCAGGAACATCTTGCCCGATCCGAACAGGTCGCCGACGACGTTCATGCCATCCATCAGCGGACCTTCGATCACCTCGATCGGCCGCGGAAATAATTGTCGCGCCTCCTCGGTGTCGTCGACGATATGGGCGTCGATCCCCTTCACCAGCGCGTAGGACAGGCGCTCGGCGACCGGCAGCGACCGCCACTCGGCCAGCTTCTTCTCTTCGGCTTCGTCGGTTCCCCTGAACCGCTCGGCAATGGTGATCAGCCGCTCGGTCGCGTCCCCGCCGGCTTTTGGGCTACGGTCGAGAATGACGTCCTCGCACGCTTCGCGCAGCTCGGGATCGATCGCATCGTAGACGTCGAGCTGGCCGGCGTTGACGATGCCCATGTCCATGCCCGCGGGGATGGCGTGATAGAGAAAGACGCTGTGCATCGCCCGGCGCACTGGCTCATTGCCGCGGAACGAAAAGCTGAGGTTCGACAGGCCGCCCGAAATGTGGGTGCCCGGGCAGCGGCGGCGGATTTCCTTTGCGGCCTCGATAAAGTCGAGCGCGTAGCGGCGGTGCTCGTCGATGCCGGTCGCCACCGCGAAGATGTTGGGGTCGAAGATGATGTCGGTCGGGTCGGTGCCGTCGGCCACCAACAGCTTATATGCCTTCTCGCAAATTTCGACCTTGCGCTCGGCGGTGTCCGCTTGCCCGACCTCGTCGAAGGCCATGACGACGACTGCCGCGCCATAGGCTCGGCACTTGCGCGCCAGCTCGAGGAACGGCCCCTCGCCTTCCTTCATGCTGATCGAATTGACCACGGGCTTGCCCGAGACGCACTTGAGGCCCGCCTCGATCACGCTCCATTTGGAGCTGTCGACCATCACCGGGACCCGCGCGATGTCCGGCTCGGCGGCGATACGCTTGAGGAAAATGGTCATCGCTTGCTCGCTGTCGAGCAAAGCTTCGTCCATGTTGACGTCGACGATCTGGGCGCCGTTTTCGACCTGGTCGCGCGCAACCTCGATCGCAGCGTCATAGTCCCCGGCGAGAATCAATTTCTTGAAGCGGGCCGAGCCGGTGACGTTGCAGCGCTCGCCAATATTGACGAAGCGGGCGCCGGCGCCCGCCTGGTCGACTTTCGAATGCTCCATCAAGCGGCGATCGTCATCGGCTCGAGCCCGGCGAGCAGGGACCCCGGATGAGCGGCCGGGACGGCGCGCGGCGTGCAATCGCGCGCCGCCCCGGCAATTGCGGCGATGTGCGCGGGAGTCGTCCCGCAGCAGCCGCCGACAATGTTCACGAGCCCGTTCTGGATCCAGTCGCCGACCTGCGCCGCCGTCTCCGCGGCCAGCTCGTCATATTCGCCAAGCTCATTCGGCAGGCCGGCGTTCGGATAAGCCATGATCAGCGTGTCGGCGATCGCGGCGAGCGACGCGAGATGCGGCCGCAGCTGGGCCGCGCCGAACGAGCAGTTGAGGCCGATGGTCAGCGGCCGGGCATGGCGGACGCTGGCCCAGAAGGCCTCGACCGTATGGCCCGAGAGATTGCGCCCGGACAGATCGGTCAGGGTCATCGAGATCATCCGCGGCAGCTCACGGCCGAGCGCCTGCTCCGCCTCGATCGCGGCCATGATCGCTGCCTTGGCATTCAGGGTATCGAACACCGTCTCAATCAGAACGAAGTCGATCCCGCCCTCGACCAGTGCGTCGATCTGCTCGCGATAGATGGCCTTCACCTGGTCGAAGTCGACTTCGCGGTAGCCGGGATCATTGACGTTGGGCGACAGCGACAAAGTCTTGTTGGTTGGGCCGAGCGCACCCGCGACCCAACGCGGCCGGTCATCCGCCGCCGAATGGCGGTCAGCGACTTCACGAATGATCTCCGCGGCGCTGCGGTTAATCCGCCCCACCAGCTCCTCGGCGCCATAGTCCGCCTGGCTGATGCGGTTGGCGTTGAAGGTGTTGGTAGCGAGCACTTCCGCCCCCGCCTTGGCGAAATCCTCGCAAATCTGGCGGACGATCTCCGGCTTGGTCAGGTTCAGAAGGTCGTTGTTGCCCTTCTGGTCCTTGAGCAGGTCGAGACCGCCGCAATAATCGGCGGCGGCGAGGCCATAGCCCTGAATTCCGGTGCCGTAAGGCCCGTCCTTGATCAGGATTCGCTTGGCCGCTTCGGCGCGAAGGCTTTCGGAAACTCGCATTACTTGGCTCTTACTCCGAGCAGGTGACAGATGGCGTAGCTAAGCTCGGCCCGGTTGAGGGTGTAGAAATGGAAATGGCGAACGCCGCCGGCATAGAGTTGGCCGGCGAGTTCCGCGGCTACCGTGGCCGCGATCAGCTGGCGCGCCGCGGGAAGGTCATCGAGCCCTTCGAACATGTCGTCGAGCCACGCGGGTATGGCCGCACCGCACGACTGGGCGAAGCGACGGGTGGTCGCGACGTTCGACACCGGGAGGATGCCGGGCACAATCTCGACATCGATGCCGGCCGCGGCGGCCTCATCCTGGAAGCGGAAGAAGCAGTCGGCGGAGAAAAAGAATTGGGTAATGGCGCGGTCGGCGCCGGCGTCCACCTTCCGCCTGAGATTCTCGAGGTCGAAGGAGCGATCGCGCGAGTCGGGGTGGATTTCGGGATAGGCCGCGACCGAAATGTCGAACGCCGCAACGCGCTTGAGTCCGGCCACGAGCTCGACCGCATCGCGATAGCCGTCGGGATGCGGCTGGTACTTGGAGCCCGGCTCGGACGGGTCACCGCGCAGGGCGACGATGTGGCGCACGCCGGCTTCCCAATAGTCGCGCGCGACCTGGTCCACTTCGTCGCGGCTGGCTGCGACGCAGGTGAGGTGCGCTGCCGGTGTCAGCGGCGTTTCCTTGAGGATCCGCTCGACCGTCGCGTGGGTCCGCTCGCGGGTCGAGCCGCCGGCGCCATAAGTGACCGAGACGAAGCGCGGATTGAGTGGCGCGAGCGTCTGGATCGAGGTCCACAGCGTCTCGGCCATGGTCTCGGTCTTCGGCGGGAAAAACTCGAAGCTCAGCTGGATGTCGCCGCGCGCTTCGGCGAACAATGGACGGTGCTGGTCGAGCCGGTCGAGCGTGTTCATGCCGCCCTCCGCCGGGAGAGAGCTGCCTTGACGCCGCGCCACAGGGTGACGGTTAGCTCGCCGCCGGCGAGATGCGCGATCTGATCGATCTTGAGCCCAGCGGCCGCAAACCAGCCGGTCATGACATCATCATCGAAGCCGAGCCGGATGTGGGCATCGCTCGACCGCAATTCCTCGCGTCCGTGCGCGGCGAAATCCACCACGAGCAGCGTCCCGCCCGGCGCCAGCACCCGCGTCGCCTCGGCGATCGCGGCCGCTGGCGAGTGCGCATAGTGCAGCACCTGGTGGATAATGATCGTGTCTGCGCTCTCGTCGGCCAGCGGCAAGGCATACATGTCGCCCTGGCGCAGGCTCGACGCGATGCCGGCGCCCTCCAGCTTGACCCGGGCCAGCCGCAGCATTTCCGATGAGCGGTCGATGCCGATCGCCTGGCTCGACCGTGGCCCGAACAGCTCGAGCATGCGCCCGGTGCCAGTGCCGATATCGACCAGGCGGCCGAGTGCCCGGTGGCCCAGCGCCCGCTCGATCGCCCGCTCAACTTCGCTTTCGGCGACGTGCAACGAACGGATTTGGTCCCACACCCCGGCATGACCGGCGAAATAGCGGTTGGCCGCTTCGGATCGCTCGGCGCGTATCGATTCGGTGCGGGCCGCGTCCGCGGCGAACAGCGCGCGGGTCGACGCGTCGGACCAAGCGTCGATCAGCGCGAACATCGGTTTGGTCCGATCGGGGTCGGTAAGCGTCAGGAATACCCAGCTGCCCTCCTTGCGTCGTTCGAGGACGGCGGCGTCGGAGAGGATCTTCAAGTGACGCGAGACTCGCGGCTGGCTCTGTCCGAGAATCTGAGCCAGCTCGCCGACTGACAATTCCATGATCCGCAGCAGTGCGAGGATGCGCAGCCGGGTCGGGTCGGCCAAGCCCTGGAAATGGTCCGCAAGAGGCAATTCGATCGTCACCGCTTAAAGATATAAAGATATCTTTATATCGTCAATTCCACCGCACAAACTAATCCCTTGTGTATAAATAGGGATTGTCGCTAAAGGCCGTCGCTGGCCTGTTCGATTCGAGCGACAGGCCGAGACAGGCGTCCACCAAAGGACGTCCCACAAGGGAGTGGAAAAGATCATGAAGAAGTTCGCTGTGACCGTTGCGGTCCTCGCGCTCGGCCTGGCCGCGTGCAACAAGCAGGAAGCTGCCAACACCGCCGACACCAACGCCGAAAACGCCGCAATGACCGACGTCAACGCCGCCACCAACGACGCGACGACGAATGCCGACGCGGCGCTGAACGCTGCCGGCAACGCCGTCGACAACGCCGGCAACGCCGTCGACAACGCGACCAACGCGGTGTCGAACGCTGCCGAGAACACGACCAAGTAAGTCGGTTCGCAAGCAATTGCGAAAGGGCCGTCCTTCGGGGCGGCCCTTTTTTTATGCTAGCGAGACCAGGTGACGTTCCGCATCATCGCCCTGGCCGCATTGCTCACCGCCTGCCGCGACGAGCGGCCGCCGGCGCCGACCGCAGACGAGTCGGCCCAACTCAACGAAATGGATGCGGCGCTGAACGCCGAGGCCACCAATGCAGAAGGGCCGGCGGATCGCTCCGCCAGCCCTTCGCACAATCGGAACTGAGCGTCCGGACTTAGAAGTCCATCCCGCCCATGCCGCCCATGCCGCCGCCGCCCATCGGCATCGCCGGCTTGTCGTCCGGCGCGTCGCTCACCGCCGCTTCGGTGGTGATCAGCAGGCCGGCGACCGAGGCCGCGTTCTGCAGCGCAGTGCGAACGACCTTGGTCGGGTCGATCACGCCGGCTTCGACGAGGTTCTCATACTTCTCGGTCTGGGCGTTGAAGCCCTGGGTCGGATCGTTGCCCTCGAGCAGCTTGCCCGAGACCACCGCACCGTCGTGGCCGGCATTGCTGGCGATCTGGCGAACCAGCGTCGTCAGCGACTTGCGGACAATGTCGATGCCGCGCGTCTGGTCGTCGTTCGCTCCGGCGAGGCCGTCGAGCGCCTTGGTCGCGTAGAGCAACGCGGTACCGCCACCGGGGACGATGCCTTCCTCGACCGCGGCCCGAGTCGCGTGAAGCGCGTCGTCGACGCGGTCCTTGCGCTCCTTGACCTCGACCTCGGATGCGCCGCCGACCTTGATCACGGCCACGCCGCCGGCGAGCTTGGCGAGACGCTCCTGGAGCTTCTCGCGGTCATAGTCGCTGGTGGTGTTTTCGATCTGCTGGCGGATCGCTTCGGTGCGGCCCTTGATCGCGTCGGCATCGCCGGCGCCATCGACGATCGTCGTATTATCCTTGTCGATGGTGACGCGCTTGGCGCTGCCGAGCATCGCGGTGGTGACGTTCTCGAGCTTGATGCCGAGATCCTCGGAGATCATCTCGCCCTTGGTCAGGACGGCGATATCCTCGAGCATCGCCTTGCGACGATCGCCAAAGCCAGGCGCCTTCACGGCCGCGACCTTGAGGCCGCCGCGCAGCTTGTTGACGACCAGGGTCGCCAGCGCTTCGCCTTCGATATCCTCGGCGATGATCAGCAGCGGACGGCCCGACTGCACGACCGCCTCGAGAATCGGCAGCATCGCCTGCAGGTTTGACAGCTTCTTCTCATGGATCAGGATGTACGGATCGGTGAGTTCGACCGACATCTTCTCCGGGTTGGTGATGAAGTAAGGCGACAGGTAGCCGCGGTCGAACTGCATGCCTTCGACGACGTCGAGCTCGAACTCGAGACCCTTGGCCTCTTCGACCGTGATCACGCCTTCCTTGCCGACCTTCTCCATCGCCTCGGCGATCTTCTCGCCAACGACGGTGTCGCCATTGGCCGAGATGATGCCGACCTGGGCGATCTCGTTCGAGCCGGACACCGGCTTCGAGCGAGCCTGGAGGTCCTCGACGACCTTGATCACGGCGAGATCGATGCCGCGCTTGAGGTCCATCGGGTTCATCCCGGCGGCAACCGACTTCATGCCTTCGCGCACGATCGCCTGAGCGAGCACGGTCGCCGTGGTCGTGCCGTCGCCGGCATTGTCGTTGGTCTTCGAGGCGACTTCGCGCAGCATCTGCGCGCCCATGTTCTCGAACTTGTCCTTGAGCTCGATTTCCTTGGCGACGGTGACGCCGTCCTTGGTGATGCGCGGGGCACCGAAGCTCTTGTCGATGACGACGTTGCGGCCCTTGGGCCCCAGCGTCACTTTCACCGCGTCAGCGAGAATGTCGACGCCCTTGAGAATGCGCTCACGCGCATCGCGGCTGAATTTCACGTCCTTGGCTGCCATCTGGCTACCCTTTCGAAATTTGAATGTTCACGAATGTTCGCAGTGACGCGCGGGCTTCGCGCGTCCGAAAGTCAGCCGACGATCCCGAGGATGTCGCTTTCTTTCATGATGATCAGGTCTTCACCGTCGATCTTGACCTCGGTGCCCGACCACTTGCCGAACAGGATCTTGTCGCCGGCCTTGACGTCGAGCGGCGTAATCTTGCCCTCGTCGCTCTTGGCGCCGCCGCCGACGGCGACGACTTCGCCTTCCTGCGGCTTTTCCTTGGCGGTGTCGGGAATGATGATCCCGCCAGCGCTCTTTTCCTCAGCCTCGACGCGGCGGACGAGGACGCGGTCATGAAGCGGCCTGAAACCCATAGGTTGAACCCTCTTTTGCTCGGTTAGTTGAACATTTGTCCGTTGGCACTCTCGCTACAAGAGTGCCAGCGATGCCGCGCATGTGGTTGCGCACCGTCCGTCTGTCAACGGTCGGGCTCGCGATTATCGACCATTGGCCCCACAGCATCGGGTCGTCCGAAGAAATATTCGCCGGGCGGGAATAATCCCCGTCGCCGTCCAGTCTTGCAGCCCGAATCCACGAGCAAGGGACTGACAGATGGACGACAGCCTGAGTGACAACGACCGCCGCGATTTCCTGCGCTGCATGGCCTGGGCCGGAACCGGCGCCCTGTTCGCTTTCTCCGGTGGGCTCGGCAAGTCGACGGGCCTCGACAGCGCCCTCGCCGCGCCGCTGCGGCCGGCAGCGACCGCGCCGTTCACTTTCGTCCAGCTGAGCGACAGTCACATCGGCTTCAACAAGCCGCCGAATGCCGACGCCAGGGCGACCTTCCGCGAAGCCATCGCCAAGGTGAAGGCCCTGCCGCAGCAGCCCGATTTCATCATCCACACCGGCGACGTCTCCCAACTGTCGCGCGACGACGAATTCGACGATGCGCAGCAGATGCTGAAGGACACCGGCCTGCCGGTGTTCTGGGTGCCCGGTGAGCATGACATGCTCGATCCCGAGGGCGGCAAGGCCTTCCTGTCCCGCTTCGGCAAGGGCAGCAAGGGCGCCGGCTGGTACAGCTTCGACCATCGCGGGGTGCATTTCATCGCGCTGGTCAACGTCGCCGACCTCAAGCCCGGCGGCATGGGCAATCTCGGCGCCGAACAGCTCAAATGGCTCAAGGCGGACCTTGCTGGGCGGACCTCGTCGACGCCGATCGTCGTCTTCGCCCACATCCCGCTATGGACGGTCTATGCCGAGTGGGGCTGGGGCACCGATGACGCGGCCGAAGCGCTCAAGCTGCTCGCCCGCTTCGGCTCGGTGACCGTCCTCAACGGGCACATCCACCAGATTACGCAGAAGGTCGAAGGCCGGATCGCCTTCCATACCGCGCGCTCGACCGCATTCCCGCAGCCGGCGCCGGGGACGGCGCCCTCGCCCGGGCCGCTGAAGGTCCCACCCGAACAACTGCACAGCATGCTCGGAATCACCGACGCGCTGTTCGTGCGCGGTCACGACCGCATCGCGCTCATCGATTCCACCCTCGCCGTCTGAAGGATTACTCATGAAACGCGCGTATAAATTGCTGACATTCCAGGCTGCGGCGCTGGTCGGCGCTGGGCTGATGATGGCCACTGTCTCGGAAATGACGAAGGCAGCGCCACCGGCAGCGACGGTCGAAATCGGGAACTTCACGTTCAAGAACCCCACCCTGACGGTGAAGCCGGGGACGACGGTGACCTGGACCAACGGCGACGACATCCCCCACACCGTGGTCGCCAAGGACCTCCATACGTTCCGGTCCAAGGTGCTCGACACCGGCGACAAGTTTTCTTTCACCTTCGCCAAAGCCGGCAGTTTCGGCTATTTCTGTTCGCTGCACCCGCACATGACGGGCGTGATCATCGTCAAGGCATGAGGCAGCGGATCGGTCGTGAGCTCGTGAGGTCGTCCCTTTCCCCAATGCGCTTCATCACGCTTCGACCGAACAGCGGCAGCTCGGCGGTGGGTATCCCCTCCCTTCCCGCCGCCGAGCTCGCCCAGGAATTCCAGCGGACCATCCTGCCGCACCTCGACGGCGCCTATAACCTCGCGCGCTATCTGACCCGGGATCCCGTGGTCAGCGAGGATGTGGTCCAGGATGCGGTCCTTCGCGCCTTCCGGGCGTTCGACCAGTTTCGCGGCGACTCGCCGCGCGCATGGCTGCTTGCGATCGTGCGCAATTGCTGCCGCACCGCGCAGCCGGGCACGAATGGCCGGGTGACCCTGGTCGCCGATCCGGGCGAGCAGTTCGCCGACCGCCCTGACCCCGGCCCCGACCCGGAGCAGGCGATACTCAAGCAGGATGAGATCGCTGGCGTTCGCGCGGCGATCGAGGCGATTCCCGAACCGTTCCGCGAAACCGTGGTGCTGCGCGACCTCGAAGAATTATCTTATGCGGAAATCGCTCAGGTGACCGGCGTACCGATCGGCACGGTCATGTCGCGCCTCGCGCGCGGCCGGGCGATGCTGGCGAAGGAATTGCTGCCGACCCGGCAAGCGGCGGCAGATGACGAACTTTCAAGGAGCGTGAAGTGATGCCCGTCTGCGCGGACCAGGAGCTGCTGCTCGGCGGGCTCGTCGACGGCGAGCTCGACGCAGCGCACACCGCGATGGTCGAAGCGCATGTCGCGCGGTGCGACGGCTGCCGCGCGGAGCTGGAGCAGCTGGAAGGGTTGCGCCGGCTGCTCAAGACCGACGGCGTTCGTCATTACGCTCCTGACGCGTTGCGGAGCCGCATTGCGAACCTGCCCGAATTGCGGCCGCGCGCCGCGAACGAGAATCGCCTTCCGGCGTGGCTTGCGCCGGGCCTGGCCGGGGCCGTGGCCGCGTCGCTGGCGCTGGTCACCTTCCTCCCGACGGCGAGCTCGTCCGTGGTCGAAGAGCAACTGGTGTCGAGCCACGTCCGCTCGCTCCAGCCCGGCCACCTGACCGACGTCCAGACCACCAGCCAGCATATCGTGAAGCCATGGTTCAATGGGCGGATCGATTTCGCCCCGCCGGTGCCCGAGCTCGCCGACGTCGGCTTCCCGCTCGCCGGCGGTCGGCTCGACTCGATCAACGGCAAGACGGTCGCTGCGATCGTCTATCACCGCCGCTTGCACACCGTGAATCTGTTCGTCTGGCGCGACGACGGCTCGCTCGAAAAAGCGACGGTGGAGGACGGGTTCGCGATCAACGAATGGAGCAGCGGCGGCCTGCGCTTCGCTGCAGTGTCCGATCTCGGCCCAGGCGAGCTCAAGCTGTTCCGGCAGGAATTTCAGCGCGCCACCGGCCCGTCATAGCGCGAAGTCGAGGATCACCTCGTCGCGCAGCGGGATGCCGTTGAGGAGGAGCGGGCGATAGCCTCGTTCGGCGCTGTAGAAGTCGCGGATCACGCGCTGGATGCGAAATCCCAGCCGCTGGTAGAATTTCAGTGCCTCGATGCTTGCCGCAGCGGTCGCGAGCTGCACCGAGCGGCCCTGGCGCTCACGGCAATGTTCGAGTGCGGCGGCGACGAGCGCGGCGCCGACGCCTTGCGAGCGCCGGTTCTCGCTGACCGCCAGGCTCTTGATTTCGAAGACTCCCGCCGCGTCCGTCTCGACGACCTGCACGTGGCCGATCGCCTCCTCGCCATCGCGGGCGACGAGGACTGCGCCGAGGTCGCGATAGCGCGCAATCTCGCTCTCGGAATCGTCCGCTTCCGAGAACAAGTCGGCGAGCGGCTCGCGTGAGCCGTGGTGAATCGAGATGGTGACCAGCGTTCGTTCCTCTTTGTCCTTGGTCGCACCGCCCGCCGGGGCGGTTCAATGGGCCGCGCGGGCGAGGCCGAGCCGGTCGCGCATCACCCAGCGGGCAAGCATCAGCGCGGCAACGGCGGCGAGGCCGCTGGCCAGGCCGACCCAGATGCCGACGCCCTGCCAATCCCGGCCGAACGCCAGCCACACGCCGATCCCGAGCCCGACGACCCAATAACCGAACAGCGCGAACAGCAGCGGCCAGCGGGTGTCGTGGACGCCGCGAAGCATGCCCGCGCCGATCACCTGGGCGCCGTCGACCAGCTGGAAGGCGGCGGCGACCCGCAGGAAGCTCACCGCGAGCCCGATGACGGCCGCATTGGCGGCATTGTCGGCGAGGAACAGGGTGACCAGCGGCCGCGGCGCGATCCACATGCCGATCGCCATCGTCGCCATGAACCCGACGCCGATCACCCACGCGGTCCACCCGGCGCGCGTAATCCCGCGCTCGTCGCCGCGGCCAAGCGCCAGGCCGACGCGGACGGTCGAGGCCTGGCCGAGGCCAAGCGGCACCATGAACGTCAGCGCGGCGATCTGCAGCGCGATGGCATGGGCGGCGACGGCCGGGGTACCCAGCCAGCCCATGAAGTAAGCGGCCAGCGCGAATACGCCCATTTCGAGCGCCATGGTCGCGCCGATCGGCCAGCCCAGCCTGATCATCGCGACGGTGCGCTGAGCGTCGAACCGCCACCAGCGGCCGAACAGGTGGAAGCGCCGGAACTGGCGGTTCACGGAGACGACGGCGATCAGCGCGCCGCAGATGGCGAGCCAGGTCAGGGTGCTGCCGACCCCGCCGCCGACGAGTCCAAGCGCCGGAAGTCCGAAATGGCCGAAGATCAGCGACCAGCTGAGCAGCAAGTTGAGCGCGATGCCGGACAGGCTCAGCCACAGGATGACGCGCGGCCGCTCAAGCGCCGAAGTGAAGTTGCGCAGCAGCTGGAACAGCAACCACGCCGCGGTGCACCACATGTAGGCGCGGAGGAACGTCTGGCCCTGGTCGGCGAGCTCGGGCGAGATGCCGAACGCCCGCATGATCGCGCCGACGTGCCACAGCAGCAGCCAGTAAGGCGGCATGGCGAACGCGATCAGCCACAGGCCGGCGCGGAAGGTCCGGCGCACATCGCGAACGGCATTGGACCGGCGTCCCAGCGCGGTCGCCATCATCGGCGACGAGGCGGTAATCAGGCCGAGCAGGAAGATATTGAGCGTGAAGGTCAGGTTGAGCGCCAGCGTCGCCGCCGCGAGCTGAGTCGCGCCGAGCCGGCCCATGAGTAGGATGTCGGTCGCTTGGATGGCCTGCTGCGTCAGGTTGGCGAGGATCAGCGGCCAGGCGAGCGCCAGCGTCGCGCGCAGCTCATCGCGCCACGCCCCACGGTCGGTCACTGTTCGAATGTCGGCCACGGCATCCATGCGGCGTCATTGCGAGGAGCGGAGCGGCGAAGCAATCCGGCAACCCATAGAAACTGGCTTGCATCCCATAACTCCAGCGCCGAAGTCGCAATGGTGGCGGATCTGGGTTAGCGATGGCCCTCATTTTTAGAGGTTTGCGATGAAGTTCGTACGTGCGGTCTGGAAGTTCCTCGTCGGAGTAAAGGACGCGCTTGTCCTGCTCTTCATGCTGCTGTTCTTCGGCATGCTCTATGCGGCGCTGTCGGCGCGGCCGGCACCGGTCAAGGACGGCGTGCTGGCGTTCAACCTGCGCGGATCGGTGGTTGAACAGCCGGCCAAGGTCGAATTCGCCGATATCGCCGGCGGCAATGCCGTCCGCCAGTATCGGCTCCGCGACCTCATCGCGGCGCTCGACCAGGCCAAGGACGATGAGCGGGTGAAAGCGGTCGCGCTCGACCTCGACGGATTCACCGGCGGCGGCCAGACGGCGATGACCGACCTCGCGGACGCCATCCGCCGGGTCCGCGCCGCGCACAAGCCGGTCGTGGCTTATGCCACCGGCTACACCAACGACAGCTACCAGCTGGCCTCCGCGGCGTCGGAAGTGTGGCTCAATCCGCTCGGCGCAGTGTTGGTGTCCGGCCCGGGCGGGACGAACCTTTATTACAAGGGACTGTTCGACAAGCTCGGAGTCACCGCCAACGTCTATCGCGTCGGCACCTACAAGTCGGCGGTCGAGCCCTACACTCGCAACGACATGTCGCCCGAAGCGAAGGAGAATTATCTCGCGCTGGGCCAGGCGATGCTCGAAAGCTGGCGCCAGAGCGTCAAGCAGGCGCGGCCCAAGGCCGACGTCGACCTGTTCCTCAAGGACCTGCCGGGCGCCGTGAATGCGGCCGGCGGCGACATGGCGCAGGCGGCGTTGAAGGCGGGGCTGGTCGACAAGATCGGCGAGCGGCGCGACTTCGAAGCGCGGCTGACAGAGCTCGGCGGCACCGATCCCAAGACCGGCTACAAGTCGATCAAGCTCGCATCGTACATTGCCGACAAGGTCGACGAGAAACCGACCGGGCCGATCGGCGTGGTGACCATCGCCGGCGATATCGTCGACGGCAAGGCTTCCGGCGGGACCGCCGGGGGCGAAACCATTGCCAACGCGATCGAGGATGCCGTCCGCAAGGACGACATCAAGGCGCTCGTGGTTCGCGTCGACAGCCCGGGTGGGTCGGTGCTGGCGTCGGAACGGATCCGCCAGGCGCTCCTCCAAGCCAAGGACCATAAAATTCCGGTCGTGGTGTCGATGGGCAGCGTCGCCGCTTCGGGCGGTTACTGGGTCGCGACACCGGCCGATTACATCTATGCGGAACCGTCGACGATCACCGGCTCGATCGGCGTGTTCGGGATCATTCCGAGCTTCCAGGGCACGCTGCAAAAGCTCGGCGTCGGTGCGGACGGCGTCAAGACGACCCCGCTGGCGGGCGAGCCGGACGTGCTCAGGGGCCCGTCCCCGGAAGCCAGCCAGCTGATCCAGGCCGGCATCGAATCCACCTATCGCCGGTTCCTCGGGATCGTCGCCCAGTCGCGGCACAAATCACCGGCGGACATCGACAAGATCGCGCAAGGGCGCGTGTGGGACGGCGGCACGGCACATCAGATCGGGCTGGTCGACGGCTTCGGCGGAATGAACGAGGCGATCGCCAAGGCGGCTGCCCTCGCCAAGCTCGGCGACGAGCGTGGCATCCGCTACCTCGAGCCGCCGAAGCGGTTCGAGGATACGTTGCTCGAGTCCTTCGCCAACGACAATGACGAGAGCACGTCGGAGGACGCATTCGCGGTCCTCGCGGGCGCACCGCAAGCGCAATTGGCAAGCGCCATCGGTGAATTGCGTTCGGTCCTCGGTGGACCCACCATCCAGGTCCGCTGCCTCGAGTGCCAGTCCGGCCCGCCGCCGCACCTGAAGGCGCGCGACAAGAGCTTGCTGGCGTTGCTCATGGAATGGCTCTCCTGACGCGGTGAATTTCTCGCCGTGGCCGGGGCCCGGGCGCGGCTTATGGCGCCACCCATGGCTACGTTGATTCGGCAGGCAACGGCGGCGGACGCCGGGGCAATCGCGGCGATCTACCGTCCCTATGTCGAGCAGACGCGCATCAGCTTCGAGGATGCGGCGCCCGGCGCAGGTGAGATGGCACGGCGCCTGTCCAGCCCGATCCATCCCTGGCTGGTTGTCGCGGACGGTAGCGAGGTCGTCGGATACGGATCGACGTCGCCGATGCGCGACCGTTCGGCCTATCGCTGGAGTGTCGAGACCGGCATCTATCTCGCTCCGGAGGCGCAGGGCCGCGGGTTAGGGCAGCAGCTGTTAGCAGCGCACCTCGACCTGCTCGAGCGGCAGGGGTTCGTGACCATCGTCGCCGGGATCGCGCTCCCCAACGACGCCAGCGTGGCGCTGCACGAGAAGCTCGGTTTCACCCTGTCGGGGATTGAGCGCGGCGTCGGCTTCAAATTCGGCGAGTGGGTCGATGTCGGGCGCTGGCAGCGCGACCTTTCGGGCCGGCCCCCCGCTCCGCTCGACCCGCGTCCGGCAACGCAGGTGCTGCAGGCCTCAGCCTAGCCCGTCCGCCAGCCGCCGAAGCAATTCCGACGGACGGTCGACGATATCGCCGTGCGAGGGGATGAGGCGGCGCAGGCCATCGATCCCGGCCCACTCGCGAAACTGCGCGGCGAGCGCTGCCTTGTCCTTGATGAAGAACCATTTGGCCGGACGCGTGACGCGCGGGCGTGGGCCGAAGCCCATCAGGCGGGCCATGATGCGCGCGCCGATCCCCTGCGGGTGGCCGACATTGCCGATCACGTCGTTGGTAATCAGCGTCGCGCCGTCCTGGCCGTGGACGAGCAGCGCGATTTCGCCTTCGTCGCAGCCGGCGAGGACCAGAATTTTCGCGCGGTCCCCCAAGTCGACCTTAACCTGGACCGGTTTCGCCGCCTCCTCCACGCCCCGCTTGCCGCCGGGCGACGTGACGATCTTCGCCTTGGGATAGCGGGCGTGGAACGGGCGCAGGTCGAGGCGGTGCGCCGCGCTTGGAACGATCAGATATGCCGGCATGCCAAGCGCTTCGATCGCGGTCATTTCATCATCGCCAAGCGCGACCGGAGAGAAGATTGCGGTCCTGTTCCGCCCGAGCGCGACCACGGTCATCCGTCGCGGGAAATTGCCGAGCGGCATCGGGATTTGCCCGACCACGGTCAGCAGGCCGGGCTCGACCTCCGTCAGCGGCCCGTGCGGCAGGACTTTCCAGGCGTCGTTAAGTTTGGCCATACGGCCGTCAACGCGTCAGATGTGGATCGGCTTCCCGGTGACCGCCATCGCCGCTTCCTTCAGCGCTTCCGAGTGCGTCGGGTGGGCGTGGCAGGTGTAGGCGATGTCCTCGGACGTGGCACCGAATTCCATCGCCTGCGCCGCTTGGGCGATCATCGTGCCGGCGACGGATGCGATCATCCACACGCCGAGCACGCGGTCGGTCTTGGCGTCGGCGATGACCTTCACGAAGCCGTCGGGCTCATGGTTGGTCTTGGCGCGGCTGTTGGCGAGCATCGGGAACTTGCCGATCTTGACCTCGCCATGCTCCTTCGCCTGGGCTTCGGTGAGGCCGACGCCGGCGATTTCGGGCATGGTGTAGACTACCGACGGGATGACGTCGTGGTTCACGATGCCGGTCAGCCCCGCGATATTTTCGGCAACCGCGATGCCTTCATCCTCGGCCTTATGGGCGAGCATCGGGCCCGGGATGACGTCGCCGATCGCCCATACGCCGGCGACCTTGGTGCGGAAGTCGTGGTCGGTTTCGATCTGGCCGCGCTGGTTGGTCTGCAAACCCGCTTTGTCGAGCGCGAGGCCGTCAGTGTTGGGCCGACGCCCGATCGATACCAGCACGACATCGGCGTCGAGCGTCTCGGCGGCTCCGCCTGCGGCCGGCTCCATGGTCAGGGACGCCTTGCCCCCGGCGACCTTTACCGCCGTGACCTTGGTGCCGAGCTTGAACTCGATGCCCTGCTTCTTGAAAATCTTGTTGGCTTCCTTGCGGACATCGTCGTCGAAGCCGGGCAGGATCTGGTCGAGGAACTCGACGCAGGTGACCTTGGCGCCGACGCGGCGCCAGACGCTGCCGAGCTCGAGACCGATCACCCCCGCGCCGATGACCACCAGGTGGCCCGGGACCTTGTCCAGTTCGAGCGCGCCGGTCGACGAGACGACGACCTTCTCGTCGATCTCGACTCCGGGCAGCGGGGTCACCGACGAGCCGGTGGCGATGACGATATTCTTGGCGCGCACCGTGCGATCGCCAACCTTGACCGTATCGGCGCTTTCGAAGCTGGCGCGGCCCTTCAGCCATTCGATCTTGTTCTTCTTGAACAGGAATTCGATGCCGCCGGTCAGGCTCTTCACAGCGTCGAGGCGCTGGGCATGCATGGCGGGGAGGTCGAGCTCCGGCGTCACCTTGATGCCCATCTTGGCCATCGCACCGCCGGCCGCGGCCTCGAAATATTCGGAGGCGTGAAGCAGCGCCTTGGACGGGATGCAGCCGACATTGAGGCAGGTCCCGCCGAGCGTCTCGCGGCTCTCCGCGCAAGCGGTCTTGAGGCCGAGCTGGGCGGCGCGGATCGCCGCGACATAGCCGCCGGGGCCGCTCCCGATTACCAGCACGTCGAAATCGTAATCAGCCATGGTCTACTTTCGCGGGGGGAATGACAGCGGGGGGTGCGGCGCGACATAGGCAGGGCGGACCCGCGAATCCAGCCCACCTGCTCCCGGTGCCGCGATGCGAGTTGCGCACTCGGCCGCCGTCTGCGAGTGCAGGCCACCGGCGCGGCACGCCTGCTCACCTCCGCTTCGTCGACATCGGAGAACCCGCAGCGTGACGTATAACGACACTTTCCAGGACCGGATCGCCAATGCCGCCAAGGCGCGCGAGGACGCGCTCGCCAAGCTGAAGGCCAGGGCGGCGCCCGATCCCAAGGTGATCGCCGAGCGCGTCGAGCGCCAGAAACAGCGCGAGGCCAGCAAGCTGGAGAAAGCGGAAGCCAAGCGCGTCGCCAAAGAGGCGGACGCTGCCGAACAGGCCGCCAAGGCCAAGGCTCAGGCGCCGCGAACGCCGGAAGAAGCCAAGGCCGCTCGCGATGCAAAATACGCGGCGCGCCAGGCCCGCAGATAGCGATTATCCGTCCATGAAGGTCCGCGAACTGCTGGCGACCGCCGAGGTGCCGGGCGGCGCGCCATTGCGCCTGTTCCGCCGCGACCGCGATTATATGATCGTGCTTGACCGCAACGAGCTGATGAACAGCCGCATGAGCGGATCGGAAGAGCAGCTCGCGACGCTGACGGTGGCGCGGCTCGCCAACCGCACCAACCCGCGATTGCTGATCGGCGGCTACGGCATGGGCTTCACCTTGCGCGCGGCGCTCGCGGCGTTGCCGGCGAAAGCGTCGGTTGTGGTCGCGGAACTGGTGCCGGAGATCATTGCCTGGGCGCGCGGACCGATGGCCGAGCTCACCGCAGGCTGCCTCGACGATCCCCGCGTCACGGTCTTCGAAGGCGATGTCGCGGCAGCGATTGCGGCGGGGCGCGGCCGCTACGACGCCATCCTGCTCGACGTGGACAACGGCCCCGACGGCCTGACCCGGGCCGGGAACGACGGCCTCTATTCAGTGCCCGGCCTAGCCGTAGCGAAGGCAGCGCTGGTCCGCGGCGGCATCCTCGCCGTCTGGTCGGCGGCCGACGACACCGCCTTCACCCGCCGCCTCAACGCCAACGGCTACGCCGCCAACCCAACCCGCGTCCGCGCGCGCGCCAACGGCAAAGGCGCTCAGCACACGATCTGGCTGGCCCAGAGCCGGAACTGACTGCCTACCCATTGCGGACATTCTGAGTTGCCCGAATAACGGTCCATTGATGGATCCGGGTTCGACATACGCGCTGACCACCTTCTTGGCCGGAGTGCTGCTCCTGTTGGGATGGCTTTATGCTACTGCCGGAAACCCACGCAGTGGTTTGATCCTCAAGAAATCCTTGGTGTTGCTTGCCCTGCCCATGATTTTCACGCCGGGCAGGTGGTTGCTGATCCATCTGGGCATGTGGGCCGTGGTTGCCTTCGAAGAGGGGATCAAAGCATTTGCCTCGACGCGCGAGCAGAATCGGGTCGACCGCTTCTGGCTCATCTCGCTCTTCGGAATTTGGGAGCTAACATTAGACAAACCCTTTTGGGGCTTGGTCCTGGCGCGGCCCATCGCAAACTGGGGCCGAGTGGAGATTATGGGTCTAGTATATGCGACAGCGCTACCGGTGCTGGTGCATGCCGTGACAGCTTCGATCTATGCTTTCGCATTTGAAAAACGCATTTGGGCGGCCTTTATCGCGGCGTGCGCCGTCCATTGGACGTTCAATGAGACCGTTACGTACTTCGAACTTTCTGTGCCGGCAGCGATTTTCGAGACAGTTATTCTCGGATTTCTCTTGATCGGTATCCTCAGAACGAAACGAGTGATGGAAGAAACTGTCGTCTGATCTCCGCTTCGATTCCGGCGTCCAAAGCTAAAGATCGATCAGCAGCCGCGTCGGATCCTCGATCGCTTCCTTGACGCGCACTAGGAACGTCACCGCCTCGCGGCCGTCGATCAGGCGGTGATCGTAGGACAGCGCGAGGTACATCATCGGCCGGGCGACGATCTGCCCGTCCTTGACCACCGGCCGCTCCTCGATCCGGTGCATGCCGAGCACCGCCGACTGCGGCGGGTTGATGATCGGGGTCGACAGCAAAGACCCGAACACGCCGCCGTTGGAGATGGTAAAGGTGCCGCCGGTCATCTCCTCGACCGTCAGCGTCCCGTCCTTGGCTTTCTTGCCGTAGGCGGCGATGGCCTTTTCGATCTCGGCGAAGGTCATGCGGTCGGCATCGCGGATGACCGGCACGACGAGGCCCTTAGGCGCCGACACCGCGACCGAGACGTCGAGATAATCGTGGTAGATAATCTCATCGCCTTCGATGCTGCCATTGACGGCGGGCACGTCCTTGGCGGCGAGCGCGACGGCCTTCACGAAGAAGCCCATGAAGCCGAGGCGGATGCCGTGCTTCTTCTCGAACAAATCCTTGTAGCGGGTGCGGGCGTCGATGACGGCGGACATGTCGACATCGTTGAACGTCGTTAGCAAGGCCGCCGTATTCTGCGCTTCCTTGAGGCGCCGCGCGACGGTCTGGCGCAGCCGCGTCATCTTGACCCGCTCTTCGCGCCGTTCGCCACCGTTCCCCGACGCAGGCCGGGGTCCAGGAGCCGCAGGCTGAGGCTCGGGCGGCGACGAAACCTTCGCTTCCGGCGCAGGGGCCGGGGCAGCCTTCGCCGCTTCAGCCGCCGCGATGACGTCGTCCTTGGTCAGCCGCCCATCCTTGCCGCTGCCACGGATTTTCGACGGGTCGACATGATATTCGAGCACTGCCCGGCGCACGGCCGGGGACAGCGTCGTGATCGCGTCATCGACCGGCGGACCGTCGGTGTCGGGCGGCGGCGCGGCGTTGAGTACGGCATCCTCGCGCAGCGCCGGATTCTCGCCGGCGCCGGACGGGTTGGTGGTGGCCGCCGCGGCCTCCTGTGCCGGGCTCTGGGCGGGAACCGCAGCCGGAGCTGCTGAAGCCGTGGCGCCCTGGTCGATCCGCGCAATCGCCGCGCCGACCGCGACCGTGTCGCCTTCCTGCACCAGCTGCTCGGTCAGCACGCCGGCGATCGGCGACGGCACTTCGACGCTGACCTTGTCGGTCTCGAGGCTGGCAATCGGCTCATCGGCGGCGACCGCCTCGCCCGGCTGCTTCAGCCACTGGGCGAGGGTTCCTTCGGTGATCGATTCCCCGAGCGCGGGGACCTGGACGTCGGTTGCCATGATCTTCCTTTATTCCGCCGCGACGGAGCTTGCCGGCGCGCTGCTATGGCCGAGTGCCGCCTCGATCAAGGCCGCCTGCTCGGCCGCATGCCGCTTGGCGAGACCGGTCGCCGGTGATGCCGCCGCGTCGCGCCCGGCATATTGCGGCCGGAGGTTGGCGAAGCCGGCCTCGGCCAGACTCGTTTCCAGCAGCGGCTGAACGAACGTCCACGCGCCATTGTTCTTCGGTTCTTCCTGCGCCCAGATCACGTCCTGAAGCTTGGGCATCGCCTTCAGCCGCTTGATCAGCGGCTCGGACGGGAACGGATAGAGCTGCTCGATCCGCATCACCTCGACGCCGAGGTCGCCAGCCTTGTCGCGCGCTTCCATCAGCTCATACGCGAGCTTGCCCGAGCACAACACAAGCCGACGGGTCTCGCCCTCGGCCGGCGGGTTGAGGTCGCTGAGGATGCGCTTGAAATGCCCTTCGCCAGTAAAGTCGGCGAGCTTCGACACCGCGAGCTTGTGCCGCAGCAGCGACTTGGGCGTCATCAGGATCAACGGCTTGCGGAAATCGCGCCGCATCTGCCGCCTCAGGATGTGGAAGTAATTGGCCGGCGTGGTGCAGTTGGCGACCTGCATATTGTCCTCGGCGCAGAGCTGCAGGTAGCGCTCCAGCCGCGCCGATGAGTGCTCCGGTCCCTGCCCTTCGAAGCCGTGCGGCAGGAGCATGACCAGCCCGCTGGCGCGCAGCCACTTGGCCTCGCCGGCGGCGATGAACTGGTCGATGATCACCTCGGCGCCATTGGCGAAATCGCCGAACTGCGCCTCCCAAAGCACCAGGGTGCGCGGATCGGCTAGCGAGAAGCCATATTCGAAGCCCAGCACGCCGAATTCGGACAGCGGGCTGTCGCGGACTTCGAACTGCCCTTCGCCGGCGACGTGGCACAGCGGGATATATTTGGCGCCGGTGGTCTGCTCGACCCAGATCGAATGGCGCTGGCTGAAGGTGCCGCGGCCGCTGTCCTGCCCGGACAGGCGCACGCAATTGCCCTCGCTCAGCAGGCTGCCGAACGCGAGCGCTTCGGCGGTCGCCCAGTCGAAGCCCGCACCGCTCGCGAACATCTCTTTCTTCGCGTCGAGGATGCGCTGCAGCGTCTTGTGGATGGCGTAGCCGTCGGGAACGGTGGTCAGCACCTTGCCTAGCTTCTCAACCTCGTCCTCGGCGATCGCCGTGGCGGTGTTGCGGCGGCCGAGCACCGGCTCGTCAGGGCGGCCGAGGCCGGCCCAGCGGCCGGCGAACCAGTCGGCCTTGTCCGGCTCGTATGATACCGCCGCGGCGAAATCGGCTTCGAGCGCATCGATGAATGCCTTGGTCGTCGCGTCGATCCACGCCTGGTCGATCACTCCTTCGGCGAGCAGTCGCTGCGCATAGATCTGGCTGATCGGTGGGTGGGTCTTGATCGCCGCATACATCAACGGCTGGGTGAAGCTCGGCTCGTCGCCCTCGTTGTGGCCGAACCGGCGGTAGCACCACATGTCGATGACGATGTCGCGGCCGAACTTCTGGCGGAACTCGATCGCCAGCTTGCAGCAGAAGGTCACGGCCTCGGGGTCGTCGCCGTTGACGTGGAGGATCGGCGCCTGGATGCCCTTGGCGACGTCCGACGGATAAGGCGAGGAGCGCGCGAACTGCGGGCTGGTGGTGAAGCCGACCTGGTTGTTGATGATGAAGTGGATGGTCCCGCCGGTGGCATAGCCCGGCAGGCCGGAGAAGCTGAGACACTCCCACACCACGCCCTGGCCGGCGAAGGCGGCATCGCCGTGGAGCAGCATCGGCAGCACGGTCTTGCCCGCGGTATCGCCCTTGAAGGTCAGGACCGCGCGCGCCTTGCCCAGCACGACGGGATCGACCGCCTCGAGGTGCGACGGGTTGGGGAGCAGCGACAAATGGACCTTGTTGCCGTCGAACTCGCGGTCCGACGAGGTGCCGAGGTGGTACTTCACGTCACCCGAGCCGCCGACGTCGGCCGGGTTGGTGGCGCCGCCGGCGAATTCGTGGAAGATCGCCTTGGCTTTCTTCCCCATCACGTTGGTGAGGATGTTCAGGCGCCCGCGATGGGCCATGCCAATGTCGATTTCCTCGACGCCATACTGGCCGCCATATTTGATCACCGCTTCGAGCGCCGGAACCGCGCTCTCGCCCCCGTCGAGCCCGAAGCGCTTGGTGCCGACGTACTTGCGGGCAAGGAATTTTTCCCATTGCTCGGCGTGGATGACCTTGGCCAGGATCGACTGCTTGCCCTCGGGCGTGAAGTGGATTTCGGCGTCCTTGCCCTCCATCCGCTCCTGCAGGAAGCGACGCTCCTCGACCTCGTTGATGTGCATGTACTCGAGGCCGACGTGGCCGCAGTAATTGGCCTGCAAAACGGCGACGATCTGGTTCACGGTCGCGGTCTCGAACCCGAGCGCACCGCCGACGAAGATGGGGCGATCGAGGTCGGCGTTGGTGAAACCGTGGAATTCGGGGGTGAGGTCGGCCGGAACCTCGCGCTTGACCCGGCCGAGCGGGTCGAGATCGGCGGCGAGGTGGCCGCGCACGCGATAGGTGCGGATCAGCATCATCATCCGGATGCTGTCCTGCGCGGCGCGTTGGGTTTCCTCAGGCGTTGCGCCGCTGGCCGCGATCTTCTCGGCGACGGCCGCCTTGGCTTTCTCGATCGTCGCCTGGGTCGGGTCGAGCCCGAGATTCAGCTCATCGAGCTCGCTCAGCGGCCAGTTCGCCCGCTCCCAGCTCGGGCCCTGCTCCCGTTCGATCATGCCAATGACGTCGGTCATGCCGCGACCAGTAACTCCTTGAGTGTCCTGCCCAATTCAGATGGGCTTGGGCTGACGGTAATTCCAGCCGCTTCCATCGCCGCGATCTTCGATTCGGCGTCGCCCTTGCCGCCCGAGACGATCGCCCCGGCATGGCCCATGCGGCGGCCCGGCGGGGCGGTGCGGCCGGCGATGAAGCCGACGACCGGCTTCTTCCGCCCGCGTTTCGCCTCGTCGGCAAGGAATTGCGCTGCATCTTCCTCAGCACTGCCGCCGATCTCGCCGATCATCACGATCGACCTGGTCTCGTCGTCGGCGAGGAACATCTCGAGCATGTCAATGAACTCGGTGCCCTTGACCGGGTCGCCGCCGATGCCGACCGCGGTCGATTGGCCGAGCCCCTCGTTGGTCGTCTGGAACACCGCTTCATAGGTCAGGGTGCCGGAGCGGCTGACAATGCCGACGCTCCCCTTCTTGAAGATATTCGCCGGCATGATGCCGATCTTGCACTCGTCGGGGGTGAGGACGCCCGGACAATTGGGTCCGATCAGGCGCGATTTGGACCCGGTCAGCGCGCGCTTGACCTTGACCATGTCGAGCACCGGCACGCCCTCGGTGATGGCGACGATCAACGGCACTTCGGCGTCGATCGCCTCGAGGATCGAGTCCGCGGCGAATGGCGGCGGGACGTAGATCACAGATGCGTTGGCGCCGGTCTTGGCGACCGCTTCGTGCACGGTGTCGAACACCGGCAGGTCGAGGTGGGTCGAGCCGCCTTTCCCCGGCGTGACGCCGCCGACCATCGCCGTGCCGTAGGCGAGCGCCTGCTGCGTGTGGAAGGTGCCCGTTTCACCGGTCATCCCCTGCGTGATGACCTTGGTGTTTCTGTCTACGAGGATGCTCATCGAGCCGTGATCTCCAAATCGTTCATTTGGCCGCATTCACAGCGGCAGAAGTCCATCCATCCACCTGAACCAAGCTCACGTCATATTTGCCGGAATGAGCCCGGAAATCGCTAAAGGTCACTGACTGCGCGCCCTTCTTCGCAAATCTCTTGGCCAGCTTTTGGGCTTGGCGCGGACTCAGTGTCTGAAGCGCGGTGAGATAATGGTCGCCTTGGACAACGACAGCGCATACTCCCGCGAACGCATTGGACTTCTTGTCACCGCCGGTCGGTAGAACGAGGTACCCAGCTCGATTGCGAAATGCATAGACTTGGTTTGGGAGGTTACTGCTCGCACTAACGATGAAATTGACGCCAACGGAGGCCAGGACCGATCTGTCGATCAGATTAGAGCCAAGGGCATGTTGGGCTGCACCCGGCAGCTCGCTAGCGGAACTCGGTCGAAGGGATTCCGCGGGCAACGTCGCTCCGCCTTGCATGCAAACCGATGCGAACAGTGACCACGGGTCAACCGCGGGAGAGGCCACCGGGGCTTGAAGAAGAAGCGAAAGCAGCACGTGCCTACGCCAGGCTTCCGTCGATCTGCTTGCACGCCACCAGCAGCTCTTTCACTGCATCGACGCTGACGTTGAAGTTCTCGCGCGCCGCATCGTCCAGCTCGATCTCGACGATCTCCTCGACCCCGCCGGCGCCGAGGACGCACGGCACGCCGACATAGAGATCGTTCACGCCATATTGGCCGGTCAGGTTGGCGGCGCAGGGCAGAACGCGCTTCTTGTCCTTGAGGAAGCTCTCGGCCATCGCGATCGCGCTCGTCGCCGGCGCGTAATAAGCCGAGCCGGTCTTCAGCAGCGCGACGATCTCGCCGCCCCCGCCGCGGGTGCGCTTGACGATCGCGTCGATCTTTTCCTGCGTCGACCAGCCCATCTTGATGAGCGCCGGCACCGGAATGCCCGCGACGGTCGAATAATCGATCACCGGCACCATCGTGTCGCCATGGCCGCCTAGCACGAAGGCGGTGACGTCCTCGACGCTGACCCCGAACTCCTCGGCGAGGAAGTGGCGGAAGCGCGCGCTGTCGAGCACGCCCGCCATGCCCACCACCATGTTGTGCGGCAGGCCGGAGAATTCGCGCAGCGCCCAGACCATCGCGTCGAGCGGGTTTGTGATACAGATGACGAAGGCGTTGGGGGCGTGGCTCTTGATGCCCTCGCCGACCGACTTCATCACCTTGAGGTTGATACCGAGCAGGTCGTCGCGGCTCATCCCCGGCTTGCGCGCCACGCCGGCGGTGACGATGCACACGTCGGCGCCGGCAATGTCGGCATAGTCGGTCGTGCCCTTCATCTTGGCGTCGAAATCGTCGACCGGACCGGCCTGGGCGATATCCAGCGCCTTGCCTTCGGGAACGCCCTCGATGACGTCGAACAGGACAATGTCGCCGAGCTCGCGCATCGCAGCGAGGTGAGCGAGGGTGCCGCCGATCATTCCGGCGCCGATCAGCGCGATTTTCTTCCGAGCCATGGGGCTGGTGCGAGCCTTTCTGTTGTTACGGCGGCGTCATGGGGAGTCGCCGAAGGGGGAGCGGCGCCCGATTAGCGAGGTGGCCCCAAAGGGGCAACCGCGCCGGCCACATTACAATCTCATGAACGGCGCAACCCCGGGCCGAACGGCTCGTTTGCCCCACCATATCCCTACAGGAGATTACCAATGACGAAGACCATTCTCGCGCTCGGCGCCGCCGCCGTCGCCATGACGGCGACCCCGGCGCTCGCCGACCACCATAGCAACAACGGCTACCGCCACCATGCCCGCGCCTGCGCCAAGTGGCGCCACGGCCACTGCGTCCGCTGGGACACGCGCGGTTACCGCATGTCGAGCGCGCGCCACGCCCAGTGGCGGACGGGCTACCGCTTCGGCCCGCGTTATTCGTACACGTCGTACAATTCGATCCCGCGCAGCTACGTCACGCAGTACGACCTCAATCCGCGCTACCGCTACGTGTATCGCGACAATTACATCTATCAGGTCGACCCGACGACCTACGCCGTGCGGCGGGTGATCGACGCGCTGTCGCGCTAAGCCCCGGCACTAGCTTGCTGAAAACGGAGGGCCGCCGGGAAACCGGCGGCCCTTTCGTTTGGATCACGCCTCTTGAATGAGGCTCAGGATGTTCCCGTCCGGGTCCTTGAACCAGGCGGTCTTGAAGCCGCCCTCGCCGACATACAGGTCGCCCTGCGCCTCGAGGCCCGGCAAATCGTATTTCTCGAAGAACACGCCCTTGTCCTTCAATTCGCTGACTTCCTTGTCGATGTCGTCGACGTCGAAGTTGAGCGCCGTCGCCTTGTTGGTCCCGGCGAATTCGGACTTGTAGAGGTTGATGAGCGTGTCGCCGCTTTCCAGCGTCACGCCCTCGCCCCATTCTTCCTTGGCCTCAAGGCCGAGGGCGTCCTCATAGAATTTGCGAGCGCGATCGAGGTCGGTGACCGCGATCATCGGCGTTGCGTCGGCTTTTCCAAGCATGCTGTTCCTCCTGACTTGGCATAAGGCGAACGGCGGCGGGGCCGGTGCCGTTCCTCGGCAGGACGCGCAAATTGCTGTTGTCACCGTAACTAAATCGCTCAACGATCGTTCATGTCGGCAACGATACAATCGAGGGCATGATGAAGCAGCTACTTCTCCTGACGAGCGCAGCGGCGTTCGTGATCGTCGCCCCGTCCCTGGCCAAGCCCGGCAACGGCAATGGCCACGGCAATCCGCACGGCAATGGCTGGGCCAATGAAGGGCCGATCGGCTACGGCGCTGGCGGCTGCCCGCCGGGTCTCGCCAAGAAACATAACGGCTGCCTGCCACCGGGCCAGGCGAAGAAGCTGTACCGGACCGGCCAGCGGTTCCCGCTGAACTACGGCAACCGCTGGAGCTACAACCAGGTCCCGTACGACCTCCGCCAGCGGTACGGCCTCGATCCCAACGACCGCTATTATTACGGCGACGGCTACGTCTATCAGGTCGATCCGAAGACCCAGCTGATCCAGCAGGTGGTAAGCGCGCTGCTCTACCGCTGATTTGCGTGGCTTTTGAAAACCGTCGGGGGCCGTGCTAGCGGCCTCCCATGGCTGAATTCACGCTTCCCAAGAACAGCAAGATCGCGCGGGGCCGCGACTGGAAGGCCGAGCAGGGCAAGAACCTCAAGACCTTCAAAATCTATCGCTACGACCCCGACGGCGGCGCCAATCCGCGCTTCGACCGCTACACCATCGACCTCGACAAGACTGGGCCGATGGTTCTCGACGCGCTGATCAAGATCAAGAATGAGATCGACCCGACGCTGACCTTCCGCCGCTCGTGCCGCGAGGGGATTTGCGGGTCGTGCTCGATGAACATGGACGGCAAGAACGGCCTCGCCTGCACCACCGCGATCGAGGATTTGAAGGGTGAGGTGCGGATTACCCCGCTGCCGCACATGGACGTGGTCAAGGACCTCGTTCCCGACCTCACCCATGCCTACGCCCAATATGCGCTGATCCAGCCGTGGCTGAAGACGTCGAGTCCCGCGCCATCGCGCGAGCGGACGCAGTCGCCGGCGGACCGCGCCAAGCTCGACGGGCTGTACGAATGCATCCTGTGCTTCTGCTGCTCGACCAGCTGCCCGAGCTACTGGTGGAACCAGGACCGGTTCCTCGGGCCGGCAATCCTGCTCCAGGCTTATCGCTTCCTCGCCGACAGCCGCGATGAAGCGACCGGTGAGCGGCTCGATACGCTGGAGGACCCGTTCCGCCTGTATCGCTGCCACACCATCATGAATTGCGCCAACGCCTGCCCCAAGGGACTCAACCCGGCCGCGGCCATCGCTGAGACCAAGAAGCTGATCGCCGAAAGAGTAGCGTGACCGACCAGCCAAACGAGTCTGACGGGCTCATGGAGGATGTGGGCCTGCCGACCGGCGCCACGCCCGACGCCGAAAATCCCGGCTGGTTCAGCTGGGGCGAATTCCCGCGCTCGAGCTTTGCCGCGGCGACCGGCCGGCTGCTGTTCAAGCCCGACGGCCCCGGGCGCGGCCTGACGCGGATGTTCCCGACCGAAGCGCATATGAACATGGGCGGATCGATCCATGGCGGCGCGATCATGAGCTTCATCGACATGTCGATGTTCGCCGGCGGCCTGTGCGCCGGGATGGAGCGCGGCCATTACGTGACGCTCGATCTCACCACCCACTTCCTCGCCCGCGGCCAGGCCGGGACGCCGCTCGAGGCGCATGTCGAACTGGTCAAGCAGACCCGCGGCCATGCGTTCCTGCAGGGTGTGGTCGAGCAGGACGGCGAGAATTGCTACAGCTTCAGCGGGACTCTGAAGCGGGTGAACCGGCCCAACGGCCCGTCCAGCCAAGCGCGATGACGGGGCCGGTCCGGCGCGCCTACGATCGCCTGATTGCCGACCATGAGCTGAAACCGGATCCGGCGCAGGAACGTGCCGTCACGGCGCTCGACACGCTGGCGGCGAGCCTCAAGCCAAACGGCGGGTTCCTGTCCCGTGTTTTCGGCAAGGATGATGGCGGGCCGGCGGGCGTCTACCTGTGGGGCGGCGTCGGCCGCGGCAAATCGATGCTGATGGACCTCGCCTTCGCGCACATTCCGGTCGAGCCAAAGCGCCGCGTCCACTTCCTCGAATTCATGCTCGAGACGCACGAGCGCTTGCGGCTGGCGCGCGAGCGCGAGGAAGGCGACCCGATCGAACCGGTCGCCGAGCAGATCGCGGCCACGGCGAAGCTGCTGTGCTTCGATGAGATGCAGGTGACCAACCCGGCCGACGCGATGATCCTGTCGCGGCTGTTCGCCAGGCTGCTCGCCGAGGGGGTGAAAATCGTCACCACCTCCAACCGCCCGCCCGGCGACCTCTACAAGGATGGGCTCAACCGCGACCTGTTCCTGCCATTCATCGGCCTGATCGAGCAGGAGATGTTGGTTGTCGCGGTCGATGGGCCAACCGATTACCGGCTGGAGCGACTGACCGGGGTCGAGGTGTGGCATGTGCCGAACGGGCCGAAAGCCACCGCCGATCTTTCCAAGGCTTTCTTCCAGCTGACCGATTACCCGGTCGAGGATCGCGCCAAGGTCCCGACCGAGGAACTCGACGTCGGCGGCGGCCGGACCTTGCATGTCCCCAAGAGCCTCAAGGGCGTCGCCGTTTTCTCGTTCAAGCGCCTGCTCGGCGAAGCACGCGGCGCCGCCGATTATCTTGCCATCGCGCGGCGCTATCACACCGTGATCCTGGTCGGCATTCCGGTGATGGGACCAGAGATGCGCAACGAGGCGACGCGGTTCGTCACGCTGATCGACGCGCTCTACGAACATAAGGTGAAGCTGCTCGCCGCGGCCGACGCCGAACCGGCTGGACTCTATCCGCATGGCGACGGCAGCTTCGAGTTCCAGCGCACTATCAGCCGGCTCGAGGAAATGCGCAGCGCCGAATATCTGGCGGAGGGACACGGCACGCAGTAGCGTCCGTCCATCCATGTTGGGGGAGTAAGCGCAATGATCGTCACCACCACTGAGAACGTCGCCGGCCAACATGGATTCGAAAGCTTTGGCCAGGTCTTCGGCGTGGTCGTTCGCAGCCGGAGCATTGGCGGCAACCTGGCCGCGGCGCTGCGCTCGATCGCCGGCGGCGAGATCAAGGAATATACCGCGCTGGTCGAGGAGACGCGCCGTCACGCGATCGACCGGCTGGTCGCCAACGCCACGGCGATGGGCGCGAACGCGGTGGTGATGATGCGGTTCGACTCGGGCGAGATCGGGCAGACCATGAGCGAGGTCGTGGCTTACGGCACGGCAGTCCGGATCGAGCCGGCATGACCGGCTGGCGCAGCTGGGCGCTGGGCCTAAGCGTCCTCCTCGGCGTCTGCGGCATAGGCTTGCTCGCCGCTGGTGGCGGGCCGATCCTGCTGATCTTTGCCGCGCTTGCGCTCATCACCGCGCTGTTCGAGCCGGTCTACGGACATATCGTCGGCAAGCCGCCGATGGGGAGCGAGTGGCGGCCGACCGACGAGAAATTCGTCGATCCGGAAAGCGGGCAATTGGTGACCGTCTGGTACGACCCGAAGACCGGCGAGCGCCGCTACGTCGGCGAGAGCCGCGACCGGCCGTAGACGGGGCCGCTTGACGCAGCGCGCCGGACAAGTAGCGTCGCGCAACTCATCTCCCGGGGGAGGGAATTTATGCGCCACATGCTCGCCGCCGCGTCAGTCGTTGCGTTCGCCACATCTGCCCAGGGGGCTGCTCCAGCGACGTTGACCGACGCCCAGCGCGCCGCAACCCACGCGATGTTCGAGCATGTCATCAACACGCCGACCGTCATCGGGCGCCACAAGGTACCGGAGATGGCGCAATTCGTGGCAGATCAATTCAGGGCTGCGGGCTTTCCCGAGGCCGACATTCACCTCATGACCTATCACACCGGTAGCGCGACCACCGGCGAAGACGATACCGCTGCGCTCATCGTTCGGTGGCGGGCGGCGGGAACACCCAAGTCTAAGCCCATCCTGCTGATGGGCCACATGGATGTGGTCGAAGCGAAAGTTGAGGATTCGACCACGGACCCATTCGTCATGACCGAGCGCGACGGCTATTATTATGGCCGCGGCGCGATCGACATGAAAGACGGGATCGTCGGCATCACGCAGGCGATGATCAATTTGAAGGCCGCCGGGTTCAAGCCGAAGCGCGACATCGTCGTGCTGTTCACAGGCGACGAGGAAACCAACGGGATTGGCGCTAAGAAGGGCGCCACTGAATGGCTCGACCTGCTCGGGCATCCCGAATACGGCCTCAATGCCGACGGCGGCGGCGGCGGGTTCAACGCCGACGGCTCACCCGCCGGCTTCACCATGCAGACCGCCGAGAAGACCTACGCCGGCTATACGTTCACGGTGCGCAACCGCGGCGGCCACTCATCCAAGCCGCGCAAGGACAATGCGATCTATGATTTGATGCACGCGCTCGCGAAGCTCGAGGCGTTTAGCTACCCGCCGCGAATGAACGAAACCACGCGCGCTTATTTTGAGGGCCGCCAGAAGCAGGAAAAGGGTCCGCTCGGCGATGCGATGCGGCGATGGCTGGCGAATAACGACGACCATGAAGCGGCGGACTTCATCGAGGCAAGCGAGAGCGAGGTCGGCCTGACGCGCACCCGCTGCGTTCCGACCCGGCTGTTCGCCGGCCATGCCGACAATGCTTTGCCGCAGCTCGCGACCGCGCTGATCAACTGCCGCATCTTCCCCGGCATCGATCCTAATTTCGTCAAAGGCGAGCTGGACAAGATCGTCGCCAACAGCGCCGTGGTGGTGACACGCAACGACGACCAGGTCGCCTCCCTGGCGTCGCCGCTACGACCTGACATCACCAATGCATTCACCAGTGCGGTCCACGCGCTGCATCCAGCTGCGCCGGTCTTTCCCGAAATGTCGACCGGCGCCACCGACGGGCGGCCGTTTCGCGTTGCCGGCGTTCCGATCTACGGCACCAATGGCGGCTGGGTGGTCGTCCCGGTCGATTTCCGCGCGCACGGCAAGGACGAAAGAATTCCCGTGCAATCGCTCTATGACAATGTGGTCCACTGGCAGCTGATGCTGCGCGACCTCGCCGGCAAATAGGAGTTTCGAATGAAGCGTGCCATCCTCTTCGCCCTCGCCACCTGCCTTGCAGGCGCCGCGACCGCCGCCACAGACCCGCGCACCGTTCCGACGCAACTGTCGCCCGAGTGGCAGGCCAAGACCCGCGCGGTCTTCAAGCAGGCGATCGAGATCCCGAGCGTCCACAACCGCGGCCAGACGCAGAAGATGGCGGAGCTGCTCGCGTCGCAATTCCGCGCCGCTGGCATACCGGACGCCGACATCCACATCATGCCGTACGAGGCCCTGCCGGGCGACAATACGGTCGCGCTGATCGTCCGCTGGCGCTCACCGAAGGCGACCCAGAAGCCAATGCTGGTGCTGGGCCACATGGACGTGGTCGAAGCCAAGCGCGAGGACTGGAAGTTCGATCCCTTCGTGTTCCGCGAGGAGGGCGGCTACTTCCTCGGCCGCGGCAGCAGTGACATGAAGAACGGCGACGTCGCGACGACCATGGCGGCGGTCAAGCTGATGAGCCAGGGGTTCAGGCCCAATCGCGACATCATCTTCTTCTACAGCGGCGATGAGGAAACCCGCGGCGTCGGCGCGACGCTCGGCGCGACCAAGTGGCGCAACCTCACCGAGGCCGAGTTCGGGCTAAACGCCGATGGCGGCTGCGGCGGCTACGACCGTCAGTTCCGGCCGATCGGCTGCGGCATCTCGATGGCCGAGAAGACCTTCCAGACTTATTTCTTCACCACCCACAATCCGGGAGGCCACAGCTCGCGCCCGCGGCCCGACAATGCGATTTACGACCTCACCGACGCGCTCGAAAAGCTCCGGACACACCGCTTCCAGCCCATGCTCAATGAAACGACGCGGGGCTATTTCACCGAGCGCTCCCGGCAGGAGGGCGACAGCGCGCTGGGCCAGGCGATGCGGCGGTGGTTGGCCAATCCCGGCGACGGCGCGGCGGCGGATGAGATCGAAGCCAACCCGCTCGAGGTCGGACTGACGCGGACGCGCTGCGTCGCGACGATGCTTGAGGGCGGCCACGCCGACAACGCGCTGCCGCAATCGGCCAAGGCCACCGTCAACTGCCGCATCTTCCCCGGCGTCCAGCCCAAGGACGTCCAGGCGGAGCTGCAGGCGATGGCCGGGCCGAAGGTGGAGGTCACGCCCGACCCCAATTACATCGGCGAACCGACCCCAGCTTCGCCGGTCCGGCCCGATGTCCTCAAGGCGGTCACCGCCGCCGTCCAGCATTTCCACGGCAAGGACATGCACGTGTTCCCGGTGATGTCGACCGGCGCCAGCGATGGCTCGTTCTTCCGCGCCAAAGGCATCCCCGTCTACGACGTCGACGGCAGCTGGGGCATCTCACCCGACGACGAGCGCGCCCACGGCCTCGACGAGCGCATCCCGGTGCGCGCGATGTACGACGACGTGCTTCACTGGGAAATGATATACAAGGCGCTGGCGGGGTAGGATTGACGCTTTCAGGGAGGGGAGAAGCGATGGCGAAGCCGGCTAAGTTCGCGCACGTCGTTTACCAGACGCGCCGCTTTGACGAGATGATTGCCTGGTATCGGGACGTCTTTGAAGCTGAGGTTGTGTACGAAAATCCAGCGCTCGCGTTCCTCACATACGACGACGAGCATCATCGGTTCGCCTTCGCCAATCTCGACGTTCTCAAGCCCGGCGGCGACCCGTCCCGCGACAGCCGGGGGGAGATTGGCGTCAATCACGTCGCCTACACTTACGCCAACATCAATGACCTGATGGACACCTATGCGCGGCTGAAGCGCGCCGGGATTACGCCCTATTGGCCCGTCCACCACGGCACCACGCTGTCGGTCTATTACGCCGATCCCGACGGCAACCGGATGGAATTCCAGGTCGACTGCGGAACGGTTGAGCAGGCGACGGCGCTCATGCGAACGCCGGCCTTCGCCGCTAATCCGGTTGGGGTGATGTACGACCCGGATGCCCTGCTGGCCCGCCTTGAAGCCGGCGAACCGGAGGAAGCGCTCCTCGCCATCCCGGACGGTCCGCCGTCGCCGATCCCGGCGGCGCACGGAATGAGCTGACATCCCGCAAGGGTCGCGGCTGAGCTAGCCCTTCGCCGCCTTCAGCACCTCTTCGGCGTGCTTAGAAACCTTGACCTTGCGCCACGCCTTCAGAACTTTGCCGTCGGCGCCGATGAGATAGGTCGCGCGCTCCATCCCCATATATTTTCGGCCGTACATCGACTTTTCGACCCACGTCCCGAACGCGTCCGAAATCTTGCCGTCCTCGTCGGCGATCAGCGGCACCGCGAGGTCATATTTGGCGATGAACTTCTCGTGCTTCTTCATCGGGTCGCGCGACAGGCCGACGACCTTGACGCCCGCCTTGGCGAAGTCCGGCGCGAGCCGGGTAAAATCCTGCGCTTCCAGCGTGCAGCCCGACGTATCGTCCTTGGGATAGAAATAGAGCACCAGCGGCTGGCCCGGCGCGGCGAGGTTGATGCTGCTGCCGTCGCTGGCCGTCGCGGTGATCGCCGGAGCCTTGTCGCCTTCGCTGATCATCTCATCCCTCTTTAATCCGATTCCACAGGTCGCAGACGCTCTGCCGTGCCGCGTCATGCTCGGCAAGCAACTCGTCCCAGCTCGTCGCCCCGCACGCCTCCGCCACTAGCTGCCACGTGTCGGCGGTTGGCTTGACATCGCCAGGTGCGACGAGGCGCATCATGACCAACATCCGCGTCAACAATTTTTGCGATGCCACAACTCTTGCATCGATCAAACCATGAGTATGGAGATCGGCGATGGCAAATTCGAGCTGGGGATGAAGCCCAATCCCACGCGTCAGCTGCAGGACGTGGACGGCGAACTCGAGGTCGACCAGCCCCCCGGGGCCGAGCTTCACGTCGAGCGCGCTCTGGGCTGGCTTGTGGCGTTCCATCTCCGCCCGCATTTTGACTGCGTCGGCCACGACCGCTTGCCGGTCGCGGGGCGAGCGCAGGATGGACTCTATCAGGTTCGACGTCCGCTCCCGAACGTCGGTCGAGCCGAACACCGGGCGGGCGCGGCACAGCGCCATATGCTCCCACGTCCACGCTTCCTCGCGCTGGTAATGCTGAAACGCGTCCAGTGAGACGACCAGCATCCCCTTGGCGCCCTCGGGACGAAGGCGGACATCGACGTCGTACAGCGGCCCCGCGGCGGTCGGCACGCTTAGCGCTGCCGTCACCCGGCTCGCCAGGCGGTTAAAATAGTCATTGGGGCCGAGCGGCTTCTCGCCGTCGGACATGCCCTCGGCAGGCGCGGTATGAAGATAGACGATGTCGAGGTCGGAGGCATGGGTCAGCTCGCACCCGCCGAGCCGGCCAAGCGCCACGATTTCGAGTTCGCCGCCGGGAAAACGGCCGTGGACGTCCTCGAATTCCCACACCGCCGCTTTGGCCAGCGCCTGGATCGTACCCTCCGCCACCCGTGAATAGCCGCTGGCGACCGCCAGCGGGTCGGAGCGGCGGTCGATCAATTGGACGCCGAGCGCGAAGCGGCGCTCGTTGACCAGCCGTCGGACCTTGTCGAGCGCTACGTCATAGGGATCGGCCCCCATGACTTTGCCGAGGTCGGCCGCGATGATCTCGGCTGACGGCGGCGGGTCGAAGCTGGACGCGTCGAACAGGCCTTCGAACAATTGCGGGCGCCGCGCCAGCTGGTCGGCCAGCGCCGGGGCGTGGGTCAGGATTTTCGCGAGCAATTGCGCGAGATGCGGGCGGGCCTCGAGCAGGCGGAAGAAGTTCACGCCGCTCGACAGCCGCTCAACGATGTCGCTCAGCCGGTTGAGCGCGCGCTCCGGGTCGGGACCCGACGCAATCGCCTGCATGAGGCCGGGCAACATCGCTTCGAACGCCGCCTGGGCCGCCGGGGAGCGAAGCGAGCGCGCCTTGCCCGAGCGCCAGTCCGCGACATGCCGCGCAGCGGCGAGCGGGTCGGGAAACCCGAAGCCCTTGAGTTCATCGTCGAGGATGTCGGGATCGTTCGACAACTGCCCACCCTCGCCCTCCGGCGACAGGCCGTCGAAGGTCGTACCCGCGCGCTCAACGTGCGGCCGGAGCAGATCGAGGAGTTCGTCGCCGCTCTCCAGCCCGTGGAGCCGGGCAACATTGTCGAGCGTCGCCGCATTCTCGGGCAGCAAATGGGTCTGGGCATCCTCGATCATTTGCGTCCGATGCTCGATGGTGCGCAGCAACCGGTAGGTCCCGCCGAGTTCGCCCGCCGTCGCCTCATCGAGGCGTTCGGCGGAGACCAGGGCCGCGATCGCATCGAGGGTCGCCGGCGACCGCACCGAAGGGTCGCGCCCACCATGGACCATCTGCTGGATCTGGATGAAGAACTCGACCTCGCGGATGCCGCCGCGTCCGCGCTTGAGGTCGAAGCCCGGGCCAAAGGTTGCGCTTTGGGCGAAATGGTCGCGGATCCGCGCGGAAATCTGGCGCACCTCGTCGATCACGCCGAAATCGAGCGAGCGGCGCCACACGAACGGCTCGATCGCCGCCAGGAACCGCTGCCCGAGGGCGATGTCGCCGGCGCACGGCTGCGCCCGGATGAATGCCGCCCGCTCCCACGGCAAAGCCGACGATTCGTAATGCGATATCGCGGCATTGACGGGGAGTGCGACGGGCGTGACTTCAGGCGAGGGCCGCAGGCGGAGGTCGACCCGGGCCACATAGCCCTCCGCGGTCCGCTTCTGCAGCAGCTCGATCATGCGCCGTGCGATGCGCACGGCCGCCTCGCCCGCATCATCCCGCTCGCGCCGCGCGAGGCGCTCGGGATCGAACAGCAGGAGCAGGTCGACGTCGGACGAATAATTGAGCTCGCGGCTGCCGAGCTTGCCCATGGCAATCACCGCGAACCCGTCGGTGTTAGCGTCGGGCACACGCTCGCGGACCGCGGCTTCGAGCGCGCGGTGAATTGCGCGGTCGGCGAACGCGCTGAGGTGCTCGGTTACCTGCTCGAGCGTGAATTCGCCGGCCAAGTCCCCAAGGGCCACGGCGAGGGCAAGGCCAAGCCGCTGCCGGCGCAGTTCGACGTCGAGCGCTTCGTCCCGCGCTTCGAGCGCCAGCGCGACGGCCGCGCCGGCGCCAGCGTCCGCAAACGTCTCGGCGATTGGCGACAGGGACCGCAGCGCGTCGCGCAGGAACGGCGAGCAGCGTTCTGCCCGTCCCACTGCATCAAGTCTTACCGCGGAGTCGCCGTTCATCGCGGATTGCTTGCCGCAAATCGCCGCCGCACGAAACTTCTGCCGCACTTGGGTCGTTTTCGGGAGGAATGAACGCAGAACACAACTTTGAGTCCGGGCCGAACAGCGATGGCGGGGACCGCCGGGTGATCCAGGTGGAATTCCCGGCCGCTCACGTCGGCATCATGGCCGCGCTCCGCCGCGCCTTCGAGGCTGCGGCATCGGAGCCGTGCGACCGCGACTTTGCTGACTTGCTGCGACGGTTAAACTGACCCCTTGTGGTCGCGGCTGAGTTCGTCGACCTCACCCATGATCGTCTGCAATGCTGACTTGTTGGGATCGGTCTTGTGCTGGCGCCGCGATGGCAGCTTGCCGCTCGACAGCAATTGCTCGAGCGCCACCCGGCCACGCGCCACGCGGCTCTTGATCGTACCGACCGCGCAACCGCAGATCTCGGCCGCCTCTTCGTAAGCGAACCCGCCGGCTCCAACGAGGATCAGCGCCTCGCGCTGCGGCTGCGGCAGGTGCATCAGCGCGCGCTGCATGTCGCTCAGTTCGATATGGCGGTCCTGGCTCGCCGGCGCCGCAAGGATCTTCGACGCGGTAATGTCGTCCCATTCCCCCTTGAAGCGCGCACGGCGCATCTGGCTGAGGAACAGGTTGCGCAAAATGATGAAGGTCCAGGCGCGCATGTTGGTGCCGGCCTGGAAGCGCTTGCGCGCTGCCCATGCCTTCAGCAGCGTTTCCTGGACGAGGTCGTCGGCAAGGTCGCGGCTGCCGGACAGGGACCGGCCGAAGGCGCGGAGGTGCGGGATGACCGTGGCCAATTGGTCCTTGAATTCCGGATCCGACAGCGGAACCGTCTCGACCGGTAGTTCCTCGGTTCGTTCCTGTTCACCTGCTTGGGCCAAAACTTACCCCACCCTCCGTTCAGGCGGACACGAAAAGCGCCCGCCGCGTGACTCAACCATGAACAGCGATTGTGACGGAAGATAGGTGCTAAGGCTGGCCGACCAAGACAATGACCGCGAAGATTGCGATTACCAGGATCAGGCCAACAGAAAGCACATAACGGGTCACATGCGGAGTCGAGCCGGCCCGGGCCTCGGTCGTGGTCTCCGTGATAGCACCACTCTCTCGGTCAATCTTAGGCAACGTTGCTCTTCCGCATCAATCACTGTTCAAGAAGGCCAACGCGCCTTCCCGGACACTGTTCCCGATTCGAAACGGCTAAACCGCCGGAACCGTCGCTGCGTCAAAGAACAAGGCCTGGGCGATCGCCGCTTTGACGGTCGAGCGCTGGAACGGCTTGGTGATCAGGAAGGTCGGCTCCGGCCGAGTCCCGGTCAGCAGTCGCTCGGGGAAGGCAGTGATGAAGATCACCGGCACCGAAAATTCGGCGAGGATGTCCTTCACGGCGTCGATCCCGCTCGAATCGTCGGCGAGCTGGATGTCGGCAAGGACTAGGCCCGGCGGGCTCTGGCGCGCTTGTGAGACAGCTTCGTCACGCGTGACGGCGACGCCGGTGACGTTGTGGCCGAGGTCGCGAACGATGGTCTCGATGTCCATCGCGATGATCGGCTCGTCCTCAATGATGAGGACATCGGCGAGCGTCTGCCGCTCGATTTCCTCCAGCGCCTCGGCGACCAGGCTGTCGACGTCGGACGGCCGCGCGCCGATCAGATAGCCCGCGTCCTCGGACGAAAACCCTTCGAGCGAGGTCAGCAGCAGCGCCTGGCGCGACAGCGGCGTAATCCGCGACAGTCGGGCGTGCGCAATCGATTCGGGTCCGCCGGAACCGCGCGGCGGCTCCTCGCCTTCCTCGATATTGGCGGTCGACCAAATGGCGTGGAACGTCTTGTACAGGCCGAGCCGCGGATCGACGTCGCGCGGAAACTCATCGGGCTTGGCGACGATTGCCTCGAGCGTGGCTCGAACGAAGGCGTCGCCGTGCGTCTGACTCCCGGTCAGAGCGCGCGCGTAGCGACGCAGGAATGGTAGGTGCGGAGCGAGTTCCTGACCCAGCGACATAGATGAAGGCTCTCCCTCGAATGCGATGTTGCGGCCTGTTAGGCCGCGCGTCGCGATTGTTGCAACCCTGGAAGGATCGAGATGAACGACATGCCCGCCCCAGAGAACTGATCGAAGGGTGGAACCAAGCACAGCCGATTTGGTTTCCCCCTCAGCGGAGGCGGCCCCGTAAAAGCCGACTTCTACGCATGTGCGCGTTTCGTTTCGGTACGCCGAGCTTGGCAGGCCGTTGCGCGCTGAGTCGAGAATAGTAAGAGGCGCGAGGGCCGCGCGAGGGGGACGAGAGGTTGAGTGCTAAGGCGAAAGGCGAGGCGGGCGACACGCGTCACGCACGATCCAGCAAGCCGACCGACCCGGATCGGAAAGGCAAGAAACAGCGCACTGCCGACCTCGGACGTGCGCTTCGCTCTGTCTACGACAATACGTTGCGCGAGAGCGTCCCCGACGAATTCAACGACCTGCTTGGTAAGCTCAGCTGAGCTGATGCCGAGGGGCGCCGCGCAATGCTGAGCGCCGCCATCCGCCGTTTTGAGGCTCTGCCGACGGCGGCAAAACTCCTTCTGATCCTGACCGCGCTGCTGCTGCCAATGGGCATTGCGCTGACGTGGGTCGGCGAATCCGGCATTCAGCAGGCCAATGCGGCGCTGCGCGGACGCAGCACCGCCCAGGCCAAGGCCGCCGCCGGCGCGACCGAGAGCCTGATCGCGCGCAACGCGCTGGCGCTGCGGATCGCCGCGGCGGCCGCCATTCGCGCCGATGGTGGCGATCCGTGCGGCAACGCGTTGCAGGCGCTGGCCACCGCGCCGGCCATCACGCGCCAATTTTCGCTCCGCAACGCGAATGGCGACCTGTTGTGCACGACCCCGAACTTCCAGCCAAAGGACGCCGACCTTATTGTCGCTCCGGGCGACGTCCGCACCTGGATTGATTCGAACCGGACCAGCGTCGACCTCCGCGTTGGGGTCGTCGGCGGCATGGCGACAACGGCCCTGAGCACCGCCAACGTGCGCGCTGCCGCTTACGCTTCCGGTACCGACGTTCGCTCGATGACCTTGAGCGACGGCAATTACGAGATGGAGGTCATTTCAGCGGAGCCGGGCGCGTCAGGACTGACCTATACCCACTGGCCGATAGCCAATGGCGCGCTGACTGTCCGCCTTGGTCTGCGGGTGCAGCGTATCACGACGCTCGATCGCCTGGTGCTGCTGCTGCCGGTGCTGATGTGGGTCCTGGCCGCGCTCGGGACCTGGCTGTTGGTGACGCGGCTCCTGATCCGCCCGCTGAAGAGCCTCCAGAGAGCAGTCAGTGCCTACACGCCGGGTGAGGCTGGCGGGTTCGATCTACCGAGCAGGCTCGGGCCATCGACGGAGATCCAGGGGCTGCGCGATGCCTTTGGCCGCGCGATCGCCCGGGTCGAGGAGTCCGAGCGCAGCATGACCGATGCGCTGACCGGACAGCGGCGCCTGGTGCGCGAGGTTCACCATCGGGTGAAGAACAACCTGCAAGTGGTCGCGTCGCTGCTCAACATTCACGGACGGAGTGCCGGGACGCCCGACGCGCAGGCCGCCTACGCCGGGATCGGCCGCCGCGTCGGCGCCCTGTCGATCGTCCACCGCAACCACTTCGCGGAGATGGAGGAAAACCGCGGCATTGCGCTTCGGCCGTTGCTGGCCGAGCTCGCCGCGGAGCTTCGAGCCGGTGCCCCCGAGCCCGCTCGGCGGCTGGCCATCGACCTCGATCTGGAGACGGTGAACACGACCCAGGACGTGGCCGTCGCCGTGGCCTTCCTGATCACCGAGATCGTCGAGCATGCGATGCTTGATCGACCCCAGGATGCGGTCGAGATTTCCTTGCGCCGGACCAGCGAGCTGACCGCACGGCTGGCGATCAGCAGCCCGGTGCTTCACCCGGACGATTCCGAGAAACCGGAAAAGGCGCAATTCGAACGGATTATCGCTGGGCTGGCGAAACAACTTCGCTCCCCCCTCGAGCGGAAGCTTGGCCGCTACAGCGTTGATTTACCGGTGTTTCCCGTAACCTGATCGCGGCTGCGCAATAACCGATCAGACGAAAAAATAATTCAGGGGGCCCGGAACTGTTCGCGAAGACGCCGCGTTAAGCAGTTCGGATAGTGACCTTTTGCCCCCCCGCTCTCACTATCCGCTTAAATGGGCCCGGAACCGCCAACCCTCCCCCCCCCCGGTGGCGCTT